>Ga0209212_1000013_pt1 | contig 410223 bp, 392 predicted proteins | sample RifGroC2_FD_183996 | JGI IMG/M metagenome (GOLD analysis project Ga0209212, IMG submission 183996) | Groundwater microbial communities from Rifle, Colorado, USA - Groundwater C2 (SPAdes) (version 2) | ecosystem: Environmental > Aquatic > Deep subsurface > Groundwater | place: Rifle, Colorado...
TTGCAGCGCAGGCTTTTCTCACTGCCATTATGCTCAACCTCAAGCGCATGGTTAAATTGTTAACCGGAGTAAATTTCAAGGCACGGGCTTATGCGAATGAATGACCCGGGCAGGATTGTCGATATTGACCAGGTTACTCCCATTCGGGCAATATTTACCCTGTTTTTGGATGATAAAATACTAAATAATCGAAAATTTATTCAGAAATTCCGCCTTTTGTCACTAGTTTGCTGATTTTTTTGGATTTCTTAAACAACCTCTTTCAATGTATTTCTTGCCAAATCCAATTATCGATGGTATACTACCACCCATTATGAATTCAGTATATGCGCACAAGCACCATGCTCATCATCCCATGCCCCCAAAAGACCGGGAGATTCTTGCGCGCACCTGAAATAAATTAAACAGGAACAGTGCTTTGTTTTTTTCATACCCCGGTCATTGACTGGGGTTTTTGTTTTTAATTCACGAAAAGGAACAATACATGCTTTCACAACAAACTATCCGACTCTCTCTCCCATCCAAAGGTCGCCTTGAAAGTGGTGCGCTCGATTTTCTCTCCGCTGCTGGGCTACAAGTATTCAAAACCAATCCGCGGCAATATCAGGCCGAGTTACCTGCTCTGCCTGAGTTGCGAGTCATCTTCCAACGCCCAGGTGACATTGTCGTCAGTGTGAGACAGGGAAGTATTGACTTTGGAATCACCGGACTCGATATGATTGAAGAAAAATGCGGCGACAAAGACGAAATACTTATTCTACATGATGCTCTCGGTTTTGGAAATTGCGCTCTGACAATGGCAGTCCCGGAGACCTGGAAAACGATTACAAATATCGCGTCACTTAAAGAGTTCTCAGCATCATTGGAAACTCCTTTGCGTGTTGCAACAAAATTCCCGGTCTTAACCAAACGTTTCCTTGATAAAAATAATATTCCTCACTCGTTGATCACCGCCGAAGGCACACTCGAAAGCGCTCCCACCATCGGTTATGCCGATATGATCTCTGATCTCGTCTCGACAGGCCAAACTTTATTAGACAATCGATTACGCCCTTTGTCTGACGGTATCATCCAGCATTCGCAAGCCGTATTGATCGCTAATCGCAAGGCCTTGCAAACTAGTCCCGGAGTTTTGGAGATGGCGCGCCGTTTGCTTGAATATATTGAGGCGCATTTGCGCGCTAAAGACAATTTCCTTGTAATCGCAAACATGCGCGGAGAAAATGCTGAAGTAATTGCTAAAAAGATATTTACTCAAACCAGTGTCGGCGGCTTGCAGGGTCCAACCATCAGTTCAGTGATTGTGCGAGATGATGGACCGCATTGGTACTCAGCAACGATCGTAGTGCGTCGCGATCATTTACCACAAGCCATTTCTGAATTACGTCTCATTGGCGGCAGTGGCATTATCGTTTCGCCAATCACTTATATTTTTGAAGAAGAGCCTCCGCTTTACAAAGCCATGCTTAAAATCCTCGAATAAGGAATCTATCATGCTCAAACAATACGATGCACGAACTTCAAAACAAACCATCCTTAAGCGCACCCCGCCCGATGAATTCCCTGTCAGTCAACGCGTGTTGGATGGAATTACACAACTCTTTGGTGAATCGTTGACGCCCGAACAGGCAGTCTCGCGAATTTTGAAAGACGTGCGGATGCAAGGCGACGTAGCCCTTCAAAAGTGGACTCAAACCCTCGATTCAATAAACATCCAACCTGCTCCCGTTTCAAAGGCCTTGATCCAGTCTGCATTGGATTCCATTTCCCCCGCAGAACGTGATGCTCTCGAAAAAGTCGCCACCCGCATTGAAGCATTTCACCGCCATCAGCCGTTGACATCATGGTTCACCAATGAACTCGGCGGCACACTTGGGCAGATCATTCGCCCAATTCAACGCGTAGGGTTATACGTTCCCGGCGGAACCGCTCCATTGCCATCAACTGTTTTAATGAGCGCCATCCCCGCGCGTGTGGCCGGTGTGAAAGAGATCATCGTTGTCACACCACCCAATCGTTTTCTCGCGGATAAAAATCCACCCGTTGAACCGATGATCTTAGCAGCCTGCTGCATTGCTGGCGTGGACAAAATTTATCTGCTGGGTGGGGTACAGGCAATCGCCGCACTCGCTTATGGCACTGAAACCATTCAACCTGTGGATAAAATATTCGGCCCCGGTAATTTATTCGTCATGCTTGCAAAGCGGCAAGTCTATGGCGTGGTGGGTATTGATGGGTTGGCTGGCCCAACAGAGACCTTGATTATCGCAGATGAGTCCGCGAACCCTGCCTGGGTTGCTGCAGATTTGCTTGCACAAGCTGAGCATGATTTACTGGCATCCGCAATTTTGTTGACACCTTCAGATAATTTATTCGAGAAGGTACAAATAGAAGTTGCACAGCAAATTGAACAACGTGGCCGTGCAGATATCATTCTTGCTTCCCTTGAAAATCGCGGTGGCGCTGTGGTGACTCGTGATTTGGAAGAAGCCGTGCAATTGGCAAATGATTACGCTCCCGAACATCTTGTTTTATCCGTAAGTGATCCGTGGCGCTGGGTGGAAAAAGTGAATAACGCAGGCGGTGTGTTTGTAGGCGAATATTCGTTTGAAGTGCTTGGTGATTATGCTGCAGGACCAAGCCATGTTATGCCGACCGGTGGATCTGCGCGCTTTGCTTCTCCGCTCAATGTATGGGACTTTGTAAAAATTATCAGCTTGGTAGCGCTTGATGAAAACACGGTGCACACCATTGGTCCGATATCAGCGACGATCGCGAAGTCCGAAGGTTTGGACGCACATAACAACGCGGCACTTATCCGCTTGGGGAGATGCAAATGAAAATCCGAAAGCACTTGGAATCCTTGCTGCCTTATGTGTTCATCGAACCATTTGAAGTTTTATCCAGGCGCCTGGGAAGAATCCCAGAACAGATCATCAAATTAGACGCAAACGAAAATCCCTATGGTCCATTGCCTGTGGTGCGCGAGGCGTTGGGAAAGATGGAATTCCCGCATATCTATCCCGACCCTGAGAGTCGCGCGTTGCGGAGGTCGCTTGAAGAATTCACAGGCATCCCGGCTGAATACTTAATGGCTGGAGCAGGCGCAGATGAGTTGCTCGATTTGATCATGCGTGTCTTTCTTGAACCGAATGATTGCATCCTTTCCTGCCCGCCTACGTTTGGTATGTATTCCTTTGACGCAGGACTTAATGCAGCTCGCTGTATCGAAGTTCCACGCCGTGCAGACTTTTCGCTGGACATAGAATCCATTTGCAAAGCAGTGGAAACTTATCACCCAAAACTTTGCTTTATCGCATCGCCCAATAACCCAGATGGTTCAATTCTTGATGCGAAGACATTGGACTTATTATTGGAATTACCCGTTTTAGTTGTATTGGATGAGGCCTATATTGAATTTGCAGGTGAAAAACTTGGTGCAAATTTAAGCCGTATTCGCGATGTTCAATTATTGGACAACCTTATCGTCTTACGAACTTTAAGCAAATGGGCAGGCCTGGCTGGTCTGCGGATCGGTTACGGCGCGTTTCCCAGGTGGTTAATGCCCGTCTTGTGGACAGCCAAACAGCCTTATAACGTCAACGTCGCAGCGAGTGTGGCGGCACAGGTTTCACTTGCAAATGTGGATGAACTTGCAAAAATTGTTGATCTTTTGAAGAACGAACGCCAGCGATTATTTGAAAGTTTACAGAGCATTTCGTATTTGCGGCCATATCCAACCAAATCAAATTTTATTCTATGCCATGTCGTTGACCGCGATGCAGCTGAACTCAAAGCGAAACTTGCTTTAGAACATGGAATTTTGGTTCGTTATTTCAATAAACCAGGCCTGCAAGATCATATTCGTATTAGTGTGGGCAGGCCTGAAGATACGGATGCGTTGTTGATTGCGTTGAAGGAGTGAACATGCGAAATGCCGAATTGTCACGTCAAACAAATGAGACACAAATTGCAATCAAGCTGAATTTGGATGGAAGCGGCCAGCACGAGATAGCAACTGGTATTGGCTTCTTCGATCACATGCTTGCTCAGCTTGCTGTGCATGGATTATTTGATCTCTCTGTGCAGGTGCAGGGTGATCTCGAAGTGGATACTCACCACACGATAGAAGATGTTGCTTTGGTGATTGGGATGGTTTTTGATAAGGCGCTTGGTGAACGCAAGGGAATTACCCGCATGGGTGATTGCTTCGCACCGATGGATGAAACACTGGTGCACGTCGCGTTGGACCTGTCGGGGCGGCCTTATGCGGTAATTCAAACAGACTGGAAGACACCTTATGTTGGTAACATTGCGACTACATTGTTTCCTCATTTCTTTGAGTCGTTCGCGGTAACTGCGCGTTGTAATTTGCATATGCGGGTTTTATACAGCCGCGATGATCATCATCAAGCTGAGGCATTATTCAAAGCCTGGGCGCGCGCTCTAGATCAGGCTACTCAAACAGATCCACGCCGTGCGGGTTTTGTACCGTCCACGAAAAGGACATTAACAAAATGAGCAAGGTTATATTGGTTGACACCGGCATTGGTAATCTTCGATCTGTGCAAAAAGCACTGGAGAGTCTCGGCGTTTCTGTTCAACGCACGGATGATCCTGAAATAATCTACCTCGCAGAACGTGTCGTGTTGCCTGGCGTTGGCGCGTTTGGTGACTTTATGTCTGGTTTACGTGCGCGTGAATTAGTGGTCGTGATAAAAGATGTCGCATTACGCGGCGTACCTTTGCTTGGGATTTGTGTGGGCATGCAAGTCTTGTTTGAAGTTAGCGAAGAGATGGGTCAACACGCTGGGCTTGGATTATTGCCTGGGCGCGTGATACGTTTTGCAGAGTTGCTGTCAGTCAAGGTTCCGCATACGGGGTGGAATCAGCTTGAGATTAAGGAAGACGCGTTGTTGTTCGACCAGATAAATGATGGGGAGTATGTTTATTTCAATCACTCTTATTACTGTCAGCCAGTGAATTCAACCGATGTAATTGCAAAAACAAATTACGGCTTGTCATATGTCTGCGCAGTGCAACACGAAAATATTTACGGAGTGCAATTTCATCCAGAGAAAAGCCAAACCTCAGGATTGCGAATATTAAAAAATTTTTTGGAGAAGTCATGAGTTTTACGATCTATCCTGCAATTGATCTGCGCGCTGGGCGTGTTGTGCGTTTGAAGGAGGGCGACCCTGCGCGCATGACGTCGTACAGCGACGATCCTGCTGAGACCGCGAAGTGTTGGTTGAATATAGGCGCGAAGTGGTTGCATGTGGTTAACCTTGATGGTGCCTTCGGCGAATGTGATACTGCCAATCAACAGGCGTTTGCTTCTATCTTACAAACCGCAAAGGAGTCTGGTGCCGAGGTGCAATTTGGCGGTGGGCTGCGGTCATTGGAGGCGATGGAAAAAGCTTTGAATCTGGGGGCGAGTCGCATTGTGCTCGGCACAATTGCGTTAGAGCAACCCGATGTGGTTACAAGGGCATTGGAAAAATTTGGCGCGGATAAAATTGCTGTTGGAATTGACGCCCGTGATGGTTTTGCGCGTGTGCATGGATGGCAATCAACTGGTGGGATTTCTGCACATGATCTCGCACTGCAATTGCGGACCTTGGGTTTGAGTACTGTTATCTTTACAGATATCAGTCGCGATGGAATGGGGTATGGCTTAAATATTTCTGCGACGCGTGCCCTGGCTGATGTCAGCGGGTTGGATGTGATCGCTTCGGGAGGCGTGCATACTCTGGATGATGTGATGGCGGCGCGAGATGCAAATCTTTCTGGCGTGATCGTGGGACGCGCTTTGTATGAAGGGACGCTCGATTTGAAAGATGCCCTCAACGGATTGCCTTCAGCGAAACGGTTAAACGGAGATGGATAAGAATTATGAAGTGGATGAAATAGGAGTTTTTATATGTTAGCGAAACGAATCATCCCATGTCTTGATATAAAAGATGGACGTGTGGTCAAGGGAGTGAACTTTGTCAACTTGCGCGATGCGGGTGATCCTGTTGAGCAGGCGCATCTCTATGATGAACAGGGCGCGGATGAACTTGTCTTTCTGGATATTTCTGCCACGGATGAGGGACGCAATACAACCCATGAACTTGTAAGGCGTGTGGCGGATAAGGTCTTCATGCCGCTCACAGTTGGCGGTGGAGTTCGCATAGTGGAAGATATACGTAACCTGCTTTTGGCAGGTGCTGATAAAGTCAGTATCAATTCAGCTGCGGTCAATGACCCGAAACTTTTATCCGAAGGCGCGGCACGATTTGGCGATCAGTGTATTGTGCTGGCAATTGATGCGCGTCGCCGCTCGTGGTCATTGGGTTGGGAAGTTTATACCAACGGAGGGCGCGTTCCAACAGGCCTGGATGCAATCGAATGGGCGGTGCGCGGTGTTGAACTTGGCGCAGGTGAAATCTTAATCACAAGTATGGATGCCGATGGTACGCTCGCTGGATATGATCTGGAATTAACGCGCACCATTGCTGAAGCAGTATCCGTGCCGATCATTGCGTCGGGCGGAGCTGGTACGCCATCCCATTTTTACGAGGTACTGACAGATGGCAAAGCTGATGCAGCGCTGGCAGCATCGCTTTTTCATGATGGTAAATTACTAATCCCTGATTTGAAGCGGGAGTTGCAAATATTGAATGTGCCTGTACGAATGAAAAGGATGAAAGATGAAGGCTGAAAGACTAATCATGCAAGAATTACTAGCTGAAATCAAGTTTGACGCCAACAGACTCATTCCCGTTATAGTGCAGAATGCAAAAACGAATAAAGTACTGATGCTGGCTTATATGAATGCCGAGTCTTTAAGTCTTACATTATCTACTGGTGAAACTTACTTCTGGTCACGCAGTCGTCAGGAGTTATGGCATAAGGGAGCGATCTCAGGAAATATTCAACATGTGGTAGATATCCGCTTGGATTGCGATGCTGATACGTTGCTAATTCGCGTTCAACCAGCGGGACCCGCCTGTCATACAGGAAATCAAACTTGTTTTTATCGTAAATATAGGCCCTAATGGTTTTTCTGATTTAAGTCTCTCGTTCGATGGCCAGGGAAACCTTTATGGTCTCACAATAATGGAGAATGAATGAGTATTCAATGGTTATTTGATGTAATTCAATCACGCAAGAAAAATTTTTCTAAAAGCTCCTACACATCCAGTCTCTTTGAAGAAGGCTTGGCGAAGATAGCGCAGAAAGTTGGCGAGGAAGGCACGGAAGTTGTTGTGGCCGCGCTGGCGCAGAATGATCAGCGCCTCATTGAAGAAATCGCTGACCTGACTTATCACACCCTCGTATTGTTGGCCGCACGTGGATTGACTCCCGCAGATGTATTGGTTGAGTTGGAGAAGCGGCATAAATGACAAAGATCATCCTATTGGATATTGATGGTGTCCTCGTTCATCCAGGCGGTTACCGTACCGCGCTTCGAGCCACCATGAATCATTTTCTTAATTTAATGGGTTTGGTATCTTTTGATATCTTTGAAGAAAATTTGATTGAATTGGAAAAACGCGGAATTTCCAGCGAATGGGACATGATTCCTCTTCTGCTCGCCTCCATCTTGGTGGACATCCTGTCCCGTCACCCCATACAGAATCTACCCTCAAACCTTTCGTCTGCTGCAATGGAGATCGGAAAACATTTGACTGGATACAAGCTATCAAGCATTGAAATCCCCTTGTTTAAATTAACTGCAAATCAATATCCTGCGGAGTCTGCTTTGCAGCAAGGATGCTTTTTGTCCATCCCAATTGATTTGCGGATAAATCTTTTGGTTGCAACTCGTAACATTCATCTTTCCGAAACCATGAGATTATTTCAACACTTTACTCTTGGAAGTGAGAAGTTTGCTCAAACTTATCATCTGCCTGCTGAAATTGAAACTATATCCCTTTTATTGGCGGAAGATAAATCGAACATCAATGATGAGATTCGCGCGAAACTTCATCAACCTGGAATATACCTTTCAGCATTTACAGCACGCCCGTCTATGCCGCCGCGCGATGTTGCTGCCTCATATTTGGGATACGCACCTGAAGCGGAACTTGCTTTGGAACTTGTAGATCTCCCGGATATTCCTCTGATCGCTTTTGGAAAATTACAATATCTTGCATCCCAACGCGGACTTGATCCGGTTACATTGTTGAAACCATCACCTGCGCACGCATTAGCAGCCATCGTTGCTGCGATGACCGGTGATGAGTGGGCTTCATTACAGTCTGTTGGTGATTGGTATCAGACAGGTAATCTGAAAAGCATTTTATCTAAATTGCCGCATTCGTTTGAATTGATCGTAGTTGAAGACACACTTGGCGGGATACGCTCTGTTCAGGCCGCGGGTGAAATTCTTCAAAAAGCAGGCTTGGATATCATTATTCACCCACTGGGTTTGGCATTGCGAAAACCAGCACAATCCGCTTTTGTGCAAGCAAATGTGGAGTATTATGAGAACTGGGATTCTCTAACCATTGGAATTGGCTTATAACAGGAAATTTTCAATCAACATCAGAGGTTGTATCGTTAAATCAATACACATATGCATCTTTTCAAGTGTTGGAAGGCCAGACTAAGCATTATAAGAATCTGCCCTGCGCAGCACAGTCCTTCAATGATGGTTGGAGTGTTGTCTTTCAGGATATGTACAATCTGCTACAGATTTGCGTTATTTTTCGTTCCCGCCGTTTGAATACAGTTTTGACGCTCTGTCAGCAGAAACTGTGATTCCTTTGATCATAGCCGAACTAAATCCCTCGTGTTCCATTTGATTCAGTCCTGCAATGGTACATCCTCTGGGGGTCGTAACTCTGTCGATTTCATATTCCGGATGGTTTTCCTTAGTTAGCAGTAATGTCGCTGCGCCCAGGGCAGTTTGGGCAGCTATTTTTAATGCATCCAGGGAATGAAACCCAATCTCGATTCCTCCCTGGGAAGCTGCTCTGATGGCACGCAAGAAGAAAGCTATCCCACAAGCTCCCAGTGCTGTAGCAGCGATCATCTCTTCTTCGTCAATGACTATGGTCTTCCCAACTGTGTCAAATATAGACTTGGCAACATCGATGGCAGAACCATCTACTCTGTCAGATGCAATGCAGGTCATCGATTCACGGACAGCAATTGCGGTATTAGGCATAGCGCGAACTACGGCTACTCCCTCACTGACTCGTCGGGTAATTTGACCCGTGTTAACACCCGTGATAACGGAAATTAGGATGTGACTTTCAGGCTTTAACTCAGGAGCGATCTCTTCCAGCACCTTATTAATTTGCAGTGGCTCAACCGCAAGGATGACCACTTTTGACTTCCTGACTGCTTCACGGTTGTCTTCTCCAATGTTGAATCCCTGCTCTTTCATTCCATCAAGTAGCTGTATTCTTCTTCGAGTCAACGTGATGTCTTCAGCCAGAAAATGGCCGGATTTTGCCAGACCATCCGCGATTGCAGTGCCAATGTTTCCTGCGCCAATGATAGCGATACAAATTCTGTTCAAAGCGTTTTCCTTATTAAATATTCGAATGCAGTTACCCAGCCACTAAACACGCGTTTAAGTGGATCGAAAAGCACCTTATAGGAGATACATATGAAAACCCAAACGATCGGGAATTTATACGACAACAGGTTAATAAAGAATGGAAAATTATAGCACAAATTCCATCACATAAGGCGAAAAATGGTTACCTAATCCTACAAATTATTTGAACAGTACGCGAAACCACCTATACAAAACATTACTCGTATCGTACTGAACGAATCTACGTTAATTAGGTCGAGCGTTTCATCCTTTTTCATGGCAAGCGCCATCCAAAAGATATCGGCGTTTAAGAATCCTTCCTGCGATTTTTTTCCCTGACCTCTTACTTTTCTTAAGTAAAGACGATGATTACAGTTGCCTCACTACAATTGTCTGGTCAACTTATTCAACGTCTTCTCAAGCACTCCCACTGCCTTTGCATACTCCTCAAGAGAAATATGCTCATCAGGAGTATGATCCAGCGCTGAATCCCCGGGACCGTATACCAGCGTGGGGCACTGCCAAACTGGGGCGACGATGTTCAAATCAGCAGTCCCCATTTTATAAACAAAAGATGGCATGCCATTCTGACCTCGAATCCCGCTCAGGAAAGCGCGTACTAGCAGTGAGTTTTTTTCACATGTCCATGCTGAAACAGAGTACCCTTCTCTAATCACCACAGCGTCGGTTGCGATTTCACCTAGTTTGGCGTACCATTGCTCCGGGGAAACATTTACCGGCAAGCGGACTCCCACATTTAAACGTGCCCACTGCTTGAATTCATCCTGCCCCGAATTCATCACGCTGAGAGTGGGCAGCATTTTATCAAACATGCGTTGTATCTCCAAGTTGAACGCTTCTGCATGTGCCTTGATTGCCATCCATATCTCAACCGCCGCCTCGCACGCTGTCTGCTGGCCACTGGCTGTATGTGCCTGATCGCGTTGTACAATTATTTCCGCCCACGCCGAGCCTTTATAACCCAACGAGACTCTGTCCCAGCGATTTGGTTCTCCGACGATAGCAAAATCTGGTTTATATTTATCTATTACAAACCGCGCTCCTTCCGAATGGCGTTCTTCCTCAATTGCCCCAATCACTACAAACTGCCAGTCATCGATCGCCCCTACATGCGCCACCGCATCTGTAAAACACGCCAGAGGACCTTTGGCATCTACAGAGCCTCGACCATACAAAAAGCCATTCTCCACCCGAACGGAGATTTCTCCCGGTACCGTATCGATATGTCCGAGCAAAACCACTTGCTGCATCCCAGTCCCCATCAAGCCGACCGCGTTTCCCGCGCCATCGATGAACGCCTCGCTGTAACCGAGTGCCTTCATACACGCCACCAGCCACTCCACTGCACCCCGTTCTTGCCCAGATGGGCTGTATTGTGAGACAAGTCCGATTAACGTTTCAGTCATTATTTCACCACCGACTTCATTCAAAAAACACTTCCTCCAGTGCCACCGCGAGCTGATCGATCTGCTCATACGAAATCACTAGAGGCGGGAGCAATCGGATAACTGTCATCCCCGCATTCAAGGCGATGATGTGTTTTTCCTGCAACGCTTTGAGATACGGTGCAACTTTTTGCTTCATCTCAATGCCAATCATCAGCCCCAACCCGCGCACCTCGCGAATATTTTGAGACTGGATAGCCTTCATTTTTTCCATCAGGTACGCGCCCTTTTCTGCTGCTTGACCAGGGAGATTCTCCTCCTCTATGACAGTCAATACCGCCAGCGCAACCGCGCATGCAAGCGGATTTCCACCAAAGGTTGAACCGTGCGCGCCCGGGACGAGATTTTTCACTTTTTCACCTATCAGTACCGCACCCATTGGCACTCCGCCCGCCAGAGATTTGGCGCAACACATTAAATCGGGTCTGATATCATAATGCTGGTAGGCAAAAAACCTACCCGTGCGCCCAAACCCGGTCTGGACTTCGTCGATAATCAACAACACACCACGTTCCGAGCAGATTCGTCGAGACGCTTCCAGGTAGGCTGGGTCAGCAGGATAGACACCGCCCTCTCCCTGCACGATTTCCAGAATCACTGCCGCTGTTTTATCGGTCACGGCCTTTTCGAGTGCTTCAATATTGTTGTACGGTACATGGCTAAAATCGGGGATAAGCGGCTCGAAGGGTTCCCGATATTTTTTGTTCCAGGTTGCCGAAAGTGAACCCATCGTACGTCCATGGAATCCGCGCATAGCGGCGATCACTCCGGTGCGGCCCGTGGAAAGGCGCGAGAACTTAATGGCTGCCTCTACGGATTCAGTTCCGGAATTACAAAAAAAAACGCGATCAAGGCCCGGGGTAAGCGCGGTCAACTTTTCCATCAAGGTGGCCCGCTGGTCGTTTGGAAATGTCTCAAATAACGTAACCAGTTTCATCGCCTGCTCTGCAAGCGCTGCTGCAACCTTGGGATGGGCATGACCCAAATTCGCCACCCCATGCCCGGAGGAGCAGTCAATATACTCATTGCCGTTCGAATCCCAGAGTATAGCACCCTGTCCGCGTACAATTGCAATTGGTTGTTTCGCGTACAGACCGGATGTATGTTTCGATTCAATATCAATAATGTTCATTCCACCTCCAAGGATGATCAGTTTTCATTATTTCGAAAAATGACTCTGCAAACTGCGGTAGTGTAATTCCTTCTGCTGCAGGGCTTTGATTGCCGCCACTGCCGCTGCTGCCGCTGAAAGAGTCGTCAACAAAGGGATATCCATTTCTACTGCCACCGATCGAATATCGGCGCCATCGGTGCGGGCAAGCGAGCCCAATGGGGTGTTGATGACCATTTGAACTTTCCCGTTGCGAATCAGGTCAACTGTGTGCGGGGAGCCATCGGTAATTTTGTTTATCGCCTCTACAGGTAAACTCACCTTGTTGAAAAAAGCAGCTGTTCCTGGCGTGGCATACAACTTGAAACCCAAGCGGTGCAAATCGCGAGCTATCTTCATCCCGGCGCTTTTGTCGTAATCATTTACGCTTATCAGCACTGCGCCACTTTGGGGTAACCCCGTCCCGGCAGCAATCTGCGATTTGGCAAAGGCATGACCAAAATGAGCAGCATGTCCCAACACTTCACCGGTGGATCGCATCTCTGGACCGAGCAATATGCTCGAACCAGGAAGTTTTTTAAATGGAAGTACTGCCTCCTTAACAAAAAAACCGTTCACGCGTGGCTCATCTGTCACGCCGAGTTGCGCAAGTGTACACCCGGCCATTACCTGCGCCGCGATGTAGGCCAGGTTTAATCCGGTGGATTTGCTGGCATATGGAATTGTTCGCGAGGCGCGCGGGTTCACTTCCAACACATACACCAACTCGTCCTTCAGTGCAAACTGCACATTCATCAGCCCGCGTACCTTCAGCGCTAACCCCAATTGTTCAGTGTATTCACGCATGATGCCTAGGTGAAAGGCGCTGACCTTGTACGGCGGCAGCACGCAGGCTGAGTCGCCCGAATGCACGCCAGCTTCTTCAATGTGCTGCATCACAGCACCAATTACCACCCGTTCACCATCTGCTAACGCATCCACGTCGATTTCGAAGGCATCTTCCATGAATTTATCGATCAAAATCGGCTGTCCGGGAACGGCTTCAATGGCTTTTTGGATGAACCCATCCAAGTGGGTTTCGCTTTCCACTAGAGCCATAGCCCGCCCGCCCAGCACGAACGATGGTCGGACCAACACCGGATACCCGATACTGTCAGCCACTACGCGGGCTTCTTTAAGCGAGCGGGCGATTCCATTCTCTGGCTGCGGGATTTCCAACTGTGAGAGCAATCTGGCAAACTTTTCCCTGTCCTCCGACATCTGAATCGCATGCGGCGAAGTTCCTAGGATCTTAACCCCGGCAGCTTCTAACCCTGCCGATAGGTTCAGTGGTGTCTGCCCGCCAAACTGAACGATAACACCAACCGGTTGTTCGCGATCAACAACATTAAGTACATGTTCCAGGGTCAGAGGTTCGAAGTAAAGCCTGTCAGCGGTGTCGTAATCAGTAGAAACTGTTTCGGGGTTGCAGTTGTACATGATGGTTTCGTAACCCATGTGCGAGAGGGCAAACGCTGCCTGACAGCAGCAATAATCGAATTCTATCCCTTGACCAATCCGGTTCGGGCCGCCACCCAAAATTAAAATTTTTTGTTTATCGGTTGGCCTGGACTCATCTTCCATCTCATAGGCGCTGTAAAGGTACGGGGTTTGGGATTCGAATTCCGCTGCGCAGGTATCCACGCGCTGAAAGGTAGGCAAAATACCAAAATTCTTTCTCGTCTCTCGAATCTCACTTGCAGACTTCCCTAAAATGCGTCCGATCTGGCTGTCTGCAAACCCCATCCGCTTTGCCTCTTGCAGAATGGACTTGAATTCTACGTTATGTATACCGCATTCTGTAATAACCCGTTCCATCCGGGCAATTTCCTGCATTTCTGCCAGGAACCACAGATCGTACCCAGCTGCCAGGCTAATCTCCTGCAGCGGAATCTCTTGCCGGATGGCGCAATAGACCCGAAAGAGCCGGTCAGCGGTGGGGACTTTAAGCGTGATGAGATTCTCCTGCGCGGTAGTCTGGCTGCAGGTGGAACCGCTTCCATCCAGAGCGTCCACCCCGGTTTCCAGCGATTGAACGGCCTTATTCAAGGCTTCTTGGAAAGTCCGCCCCAGTGCCATCACCTCGCCGACGGACTTCATCTGCGGTCCAAGCGTGGGATCCACACCGGGGAATTTTTCGAACGCCCAACGCGGAATTTTCACCACCACGTAATCCAGCGAAGGCTCAAAGGCAGCTTTACTCTGTTTGGTGATGTCGTTGGTGATTTCGTCGAGAGTGTAACCCACAGCCACCAGCGCGGCCAGCTTGGCAATCGGGATGCCTGTGGCCTTGGAGGCCAAGGCAGAAGAGCGGCTGACGCGAGGGTTCATTTCAATGACCACGACGTGCCCGGAACTAGGGTCAATGGCGAATTGCACGTTAGAGCCGCCCGTTTCAATGCCGACTGCGCTCAAGACTCGGTGAGCCAGGTCGCGTAAAATCTGATACTCGCGGTCGGTGAGGGTTTGCGCCGGGGCAACGGTGATGCTGTCGCCGGTGTGGACGCCCATTGAGTCGATGTTTTCAATGGTGCAGATGACCACGAAGTTATCAGCCTTATCGCGCATGACCTCCAGCTCGTACTCTTTCCATCCGAGGATGGATTCCTCTATATAGACCTGCCTGATGGGCGATTCGGACGTGGCTTTGCGAACAGCTTCGGGTAGTTCGGCGGGGGAGTAGACCCAGGAAGCGCCGGTACCGCCCAATGCAAACGAGGCACGCATCAACACCGGGTAACCGATTTCTTCAATCAGGGCTTCAGCTTCTGCCAGCGAGTAAGCAGCACCACCGTGTGGTACGGGGATTCCGGCCTTTTGCATGGTCTCGCGGAATAACTGCCTGTTTTCGGCGGTTTGAATGGCGTGCAGGTTCGCACCGATAAGTTGAACGTCGTATTTTTCCAGCACGCCGTTCTCGCTGAGTGCCAGCGCGAGATTCAGCCCGGTCTGACCACCAACGGTGGGGAGCATGGCATCAGGTTTCTCTTGTGCAATGATGGCTTCCAGCGCGTCTGGAGTGAGTGGCTCTATATAAGTCGCGTCAGCAATATCGGGGTCGGTCATTATAGTGGCTGGGTTCGAGTTGACCAGAACTACACGGTAACCTTCTTTACGCAGGGCTTTGACTGCCTGCGTACCGGAATAATCAAACTCGGCGGCCTGACCAATGACTATTGCCCCTGAACCTGGGACGAGGATGGTGCGGATATCGCTACGCTTAGCCATCTTGGCTCACTTTGGCAATCATGTCAAAGAATTCGCTAAAAATACCATGTGCGTCATGCGGACCCGGGGCGGCTTCGGGGTGGAACTGGACGCTCAACACCGGCTTATGTTTCAAACGAAAACCCTCCAGAGAGTCGTCGTTCAGGCTTTTGTAATTGATTTGTACTTCGGCGAGATTTAGGTCACTGGAAGTAACACAATAATTATGGTTCTGCGCCGTAATCAGCACTTCGCCACCTGGCAAATGCTGAACAGGATGGTTCCCGCCGTGATGGCCGAACTTTAACCGATATGTATCCGCCCCCAAAGCGCGCCCAATCAACTGATGACCGAGACAAATCCCGAAAATTGGCACACCGCTATCGAGTAGTTCCCGCACCGCTTTCACTGCATCAGGCAGGCCTGCCGGATCACCAGGGCCGTTCGATAGGAAAATCCCATCCGGTTTCAGTGCTAAAACATTTTTTGCGGGCGCGTCCGCTGGAACGACGGTCACTTGTGCATCGTAGCTGGCTAAATGGCGAAGGATATTTTTCTTAATTCCAAAATCATAGGCGACAATCGACCATGGACGGCGCGCATTGAACGGTGTTTTACTGCATACCGATGCCTGCTCACTGACGACTGGATGAATCCACTTACTCCCTGCATCTCCCATCCAGGGATACATTTCCTGGCAGGTGACCTCTTTGACCATGTCGCGGCCGTCCAGCCCAGGCCATTCGTGTACCATGGCGAGAAGCTTTTTGGGAGATGTCTCTCTGGTCGAAAGTGCAGCCTTTTGTGTGCCATCGTCGCGCAGTTTGCGAGTCAACCAGCGAGTGTCCACACCACTGATGCCGGGAATGCCATGTTGTTTCAGCCAGTCGGAGAGCGGGAGCACTGCACGCCAGTTTGAAACGGCCAGGCTGAGTGAGCGAACTACCGTTGCTGAAATCTGTGGAATGGCGGATTCATCGTCCTCCAGGTTAATTCCAACGTTGCCGATGTGTGAAACGGTAAACAGCACTCCCTGGCCGCGATAGGATGGGTCGGTCAGGATTTCCTGATAACCGGTCATGCTGGTGTTGAATACAAGTTCGAAAACGGCATCAGCCTCTGCGCCAAATGCCTGGCCTTCCAGGATAGTTCCATCTTGTAAAACGAGCGTAGCCAGTTTCATTATGCTATCAATTCCTTTTCATAACAATATTAAGCGGTTGATTAAATAAATTCTGGTGTCCTGATGGAAGCCTATTGAATAGTAGTACCAGATCCTGACAGCGCATTGGAAATCGGCTTTTCCACGCGCCCATCGGCGATAATGACCCTGGCAACGCCACCCTGCAGGGCTTCCCCGGCGCCAAGGATTTTCTTTTTCATGCGTCCCTGTGCCATTAGCAACGCGGCGGCGAGTTTTGCCTGCGGGATGCTCTTGATGACGGTGGTTTCATCTGGGAATTTTTCCATTAACCCTGGCGCGGCTGTGAGCAATATCAGAGTTTCTGCCTTCAGAGCGGAGGCAACCATCGCGGCGACGCGGTCGGCATCCACATTGAGAGCCTCTCCCGCCATGCTGACCGCCACCGGCGAGATGACCGGCAGGTAACCTGCATCAAGCAGCATCTCCAAAAGCGTGACATTGACCTGCTTGATCTTGCCGGTGTAATCGTCGTGGATGATCTTGCGCTTGCCATTCTCTACACTCTGGATGGCATCCTTGCGCGTGGCGATCATAAGCTTCCCGTCCATGCCGCTCAAGCCAAAAGCGTTGATGCCCAATTTGTGAAGTTGCTCCGTTAATAGAGAATTGACTTTACCATTCACCGCCATCAGGAACACATCCAGTGTCTTGCGGTCTGTATAACGGGATGTGTATCCCGAAGGCGATGTGATAAACTTCGGCGGTGTGCCCAGCGCCTTGCCCAGTGCATTTGCCTCCGCCGAGCCACCATGCACAAAGACCAGTTTTTGTCCCTGCTTCAATAACTCTGCTGCATTGGTGCAAATCGAGGAAAAATCTACCCCTGTTGTGCCACCGAGTTTGATAACGATTGTGGATTGGTTCGCCATGTTTATCTCCAATATCTGCAATAAAAGACTTCATACCGAAATTGTTTGTCATTCAAGGTTAAATCGGATGCAACCCTGGAAAATCCAACCCCGTCATTTCATCCCAACCCATCATCAGGTTCATACACTGCAATGCTGTTCCCGATGCACCCTTCATCAGGTTATCGATGGCACACATCGAGACGACATGTCCGCTGGTTTCATCTAGCTCAAAGCCAATATCTGCGTAATTCGAGCCGGTGACAATTTTTGGCTCCGGTACGCGATAAATCCCGCGCTGTTCTTTGACCACGCGGATAAACGGGTTTTCGTTCGCAGCGGTTCGGTAAGCTTTCCACAGATCTTTGGTCACCACGCCCGGTTTTACCCTTGCATGGGCAGTCGCCAGCACACCACGCACCAGGTCAACCGCTGTCATGGTCAGAGAGACATCCTTTACGCTCATTTCCTGGATGACTTCAGCCGTGTGGCGGTGCCCAAAAGAAGAGAAGGTTCGGATGACATTGGCGCGTTCAGCATGGTTCGATCCAGAATTTCCTTCCGCTCCGGATTCGGACGAGCCCACTTTAACCTCGATGATGATCGGGTCGAAAAGTTCTATCAGATCTGACTTTATCAAAGGTAGAAGTGCCAGGTTGCTGGCGGTGGCATTACAACCTATCCCACTTACATAATTCGCCGTTGCTATTTCGGAACGATGCAGTTCCGGCAGTCCGTAGACGAACTTGCTCAGCCAATCCGGTGCAGCATGCGGTTTGCCGTACCACTTTTCATACATGTCGGCATCCTTCAAGCGGAAATCCGCTGATAAATCGACGATTTTTGATGCGAGGACGGCATAATCGTTAATTTTTTTTTGCGATTCCCCGTGCGGCAACGCCAAAAAAAGCACATCCACCGGTCCCAGTTCCGCTGGGTTGATGAATTTGAGCTGCGTGCGCTTGCGCAGGTTAGGATGCACCTGATAGACATACTCGCCCAGATGTGCGCGGGATGTGACCTGTCTCACTTCCACATGCGGATGACTGAGTAACAGGCGCAATAATTCCCCGCCGCCAAAGCCTGAACCACCAACAATTGAAACACTAAGCATGATTATTCCCTTCTTTCCCGCAAAGATTATTGAGAATGCAGTTTAAATCAATAAGAATCACTGTGTTCCTCAGGACCTCTGCGGTAGCAACTATTTTCCGGTTTTCGCCACTTCTATCACATAATTTACGATTTCATCCGCAATATCTACACCACTGATGGGCTGCGTGGTATGGAACTCCATTGTGTGATTGACTTCGTTCACCAGAAGGCCTTTTTCGGGGTGCTCCACCAGGTCGACTGCTAACACACCGCCGCCTACTGCTTTGGCTGCCTGCAAGCACAACGACTCCATCTCTGGCGTGATTGGGCAGGTTTCACCCTCGCCGCCGCGTGCTGTGTTCGTTATCCAATGCTCTGACTTGCGATAGATAGCTACTGGCACCCGGTCGCCGATAACAAATGCACGGATGTCACGCCCGGGCTTTTTAATGTATTCCTGGATGTAAAAGACCGAATGCTGCACAGAGCCGAGTGTTGCCTTATGTTCCAGCACCGCCTCGGCCGCGTCGCGGTCGTTGATTTTTGCAAGCAACCGTCCCCACGATCCGACCACCGGTTTGAGCACTACCGGGTAACCAATAGCCTCGATTACCTCGAGTGCCGCTTCTGGGGTAAATGCTGCCATATTGTGCGGTTGCGGCACGCCTGCGCGAGCCAGCATAGCACTCGTCACAAGTTTATCGCCGCATATTTTGGCAACCTCCACTGTGTTCACTGTTGGAACACCAAAAGCATTTAGCATCATCACCGAATACAACCCATTCGTATAGCTGATGCTGCGCTCCAGCACTGCATCGAAAGCGAGCCAGGGAGCCGGGTTATCGAGATCGAACGAAATCACCCGGTCGTCCAAACGCTCGTAGTCAACGCCACGCTTTTCCATCGCGCCAAAAATCCACTTTTCTTCCACTCGCACACGCGAGTAAAGTACACCAACTTTCAGTCGCTTTTGCATAATCGTCACATATTTCTCCGTCGACAACCCTGCGTTATTAGCAGAGAAGAGAGGCTGGTCGCTATTCTCCCCAATCTTCCTGTTCCATGGGTGCAAGTTCAACCTTCGCAGGGTCGAGTGACGTTACTTCCAGGTCTACGCCACAATCAGGGCAGACGAGGATTTCACCAATTTCTGTATTGGCTTCAAGACTTAATTCAGCTTCACATTCAGGGCAAGATAGGGTATTCATGATTAATCTCCTTGTATCAAAAAATTAGCTTTTTGAATTTGTTTTTCGACAGATAGAGGACTGGTGCCTCCGATTGAATTTCTCTGCTCGACCGACTTCATCGGGTCGAAAACCTGGTACACATCAGCATCAAACGAACCCAGAGCCTGCCACTCATTTAGTGTAAGTTTTTCCAGGCTGGCACCTTTCTCTGCTGCCAAAAGAACTGCCTTACCAACTATCCCATGCGCCTCACGGAACGGCACACCCTTGCGGACAAGATAATCTGCCAGATCAGTTGCCAGTGTGAATGAGTCGATTGCTGCCAGCATACGTTTCTTGTTGACAGTCATTGTCTCCAGTGCGCCTGCCAGAACAGGCAGGATTGCCATAAGCGTATCCGTGGACTGGAAAACGGGCATCTTGTCTTCCTGCAGGTCTTTGTCGTAAGTTGATGGTAATCCCTTGAGAGTGGAAAGCAACCCAACCAACAACCCGATCAACGTGCCAGCCTTGCCGCGTGCCAGCTCAAAAATATCGGGATTCTTCTTCTGCGGCATCAAGCTGGAGCCTGTCGAAAAGGCGTCCGAGAGCTCGAAGAAACCAAACTCTGCCGTGGTGAACAAAATCACATTCTCTGCTAGTTTGCTCAGGTGCACACCGATCATCGCTGTACAGAACAGGTATTCCGCTGCGAAATCCCGGTCGGAGACTGCATCCAGGCTGTTAGGCGCAGGGGCATCAAAGCCGAGCGCCTTGGTCAGAGATTCACGATCAACCGGAAAAGCTGTCCCGGCTAACGCGCCGCAACCGAGTGGAAGTATGGCGACGCGGTCGCGTAGATCAGCCAACCTGTCGCGATCGCGTTGCAGCGCCCAGAAGTGACTTAGTAGCCAGTGTGCCAGCGTAACAGGTTGGGCACGCTGCAGGTGGGTGTATCCTGGCATGAGTGTGAATCGGTGAGGCTCAGCCACCGTGACCAAAGAGGATTGAAATCCTTTGATGGCAACGTCCAGTACGGGCAGGGCGTCCAGCATCCACAGGCGGAAGTCGGTGGCGACCTGGTCGTTGCGACTACGTCCAGTGTGTAATTTGCCAGCCAGAGGACCAATTAACTCGCCCAGGCGCCGCTCGACTGCGGAATGGATGTCTTCGTCGGATGCGTCAAAGTTGAATGATCTGCTCTCAAATTCCACGGCTATACCTTCCAGTCCGGAGATGATCTGTTTGGATTCGGTCTGGGTCAAGACTCCTGCTTGGGTCAAGGCGTCCGCCCAGGCGACCGATCCTTTTACATCTTGCTGTGCCAATTGTTTGTCGAATGCCAGGGAGGCGTTGAGCGTAAAAGCCTGTTCGTCTAGTTTGGCGTTAAAGCGACCACCCCATAAAGTAGTCATCGTTCCTCTAATCTCTCTTAAACCGTGAATAATCCGGCTTGGGAAGGTTCATACCGGCAATCGGCAGATCATTGAGGGCGCGTACTTTGAGTGACAGGCCATAGAGGTGAATGAAACCCTCGGCATCGGACTGGTCGTATACATCTTCCTGACCAAAAGTGGCGAAATCTTCGCGATACAGGCTGAGCTTGCTCTTGCACCCGGCAGAAATGATGTTGCCTTTGAACAGTTTGAGCCGCACCGATCCGGTAACCGGACCCTGGGTACTGTCTACAAAGGCGTCGAGGGCTTCACGAAGCGGGGTGAACCATAAACCGTTGTAGGTAAGTTCGGCATATTTGAGGGCGACGATGTCTTTGAAGTGGATGGTTTCACGGTCGAGTACCAGCGACTCAAGCTCATTATGGGCATAAAACAGGATGGTGCCGCCGGGGGTCTCGTATATACCGTGCGACTTCATACCTACCAAGCGGTTCTCGACCAGGTTGACTCGGCCGATACCGTTTGCACCTCCGAGTTTGTTGAGATAGGTGATAATATTCGCAGGTGACATTTTTTCGCTGTTGATCGCAACCGGTGTGCCTGAGTCGAATTCAATCTCGACGTAGGCAGGTTCGTCCGGAGCGTATTCGGGGGAAGCGGATACCTGATACATCTGTTCTTCAGGCTCGTTCCACGGGTTTTCAAGCAGGCCGCCCTCGTGCGAAAGGTGCCACAGGTTCGAGTCGCGGCTGTATATGGATTTGACGGTCGCTGTCACCGGGACATTGTGTTTGGCTGCGTATTCGATGGCATCTTCACGCGAACGGATTTCCCATTCACGCCATGGGGCAATGACCTTCAGGCGTGGATCTAGCGCCATTATGGTGAGTTCAAAGCGCACCTGGTCATTGCCCTTGCCGGTTGCGCCATGTGCAATTGCGTCCGCGCTGACTTCGTGAGCCACATCCACGAGATGCTTTGCTATCAATGGGCGCGCTACAGATGTACCGAGCAGGTACTTGCGCTCATACACCGCTCCGGATCTTAACAGAGGGAAAAGGTAATCAGCAGCGAACTCTTCTTTCATGTTGTGAATGACAAATTTGCTCGCCCCGCTGGCAAGCGCTTTATCTTCCAATTTCGATAGATCTTCATCTCCTTGCCCTACGTCAGCACAGAAGCAGATTACTTCACTGCCATAATTCTCTTTGAGCCATGGGACGATCACGGATGTATCCAACCCACCTGAGTAGGCCAGGACTACTTTTTCGACTTTTAATTTTGGTTTGGAATTCATTATTTCTCCTATGTATATGATTTCTTGATCACCCCACACTTATTCAAAAGGGAGCTGGGGCGACAAGGGAATAAAAAAACCCTCCGAGAAGGAGGGCTGTTTGGGTTAACTCAGGTGTTTATCAAGGCACCAATTCGTTCAGTTCGTCATCCAAAGCAAAGCTCCCGTCCATCTCGATGAGAAGTCGGCAGCAGACGACGGGAGCGAAGCATTGCAATCGGATTGTGCATAATGTTGGCTATTCTACCACGAGGAAGGGATATGTCAATGGCAGATTTTCTGGCAGATTTTCTGGTTCAGTACTCCATAAAAGATTTTCTAAGAATTTGTTAGAGTGAATGAAAACGTTTATACGACCCAAGAACACGAAGCATGATTGCGTACTCGCTTAAATGGTCAAGGGCACGCTTCGTGGTTTCTTCACTGACAAGACCAATGAAGTCGATATAGAAAAGGTACTCCCAAGGTTTGCCTGGCAACGGACGTGACTCGATCTTGGTCAGGTCAATATCCCGCAGGGCAAACACACTCAGCGCCTTGAATAATGCACCCGGCATATTTTTAAGTGTGAATACGATGGATGTCTTGATTTCGCCTTCCGGAACGACCGGGTTTGGCGCAATTTCCAAAAAGCGAGTGTAATTTTCGGAGTTATCTTCAACGCCATCCTGGAGTACCTGCATTCCATATAACTCAGCGGCTCGTTTTGACGCGATCGCTGCTGTCGTCCGCTCACCGCTGGCTTTGAGCATCTTCACGCTGCCGGCGGTGTCATACACTGCTTCGGCCTTCAAGCCCAGTTTACGCAGCGTTCCGGCGCATTGACCCAGTGCTTGCGGATGGCTGATGACTCGTGAAATCTGGTCCTTTTTTACACCAGGAAAACCAATCAGGCAGTGGCGCACACGCAGGAAATATTCACCAACGATATACAGATGATGGCTAAGGAGCAGATCGTAGTTGTGATGGATGCTGCCCGCCAGAGAATTCTCGATGGGTATCAGACCAGACTCACAGATCCCCGATGTCACTGCTGCAAAAACGTCATCGAATGTCTCAAATGGTTGGGTTTCAACAGGGCCAAAATATTCGTGGGCTGCTTCTTCACTGTAAGCGCCGGGTTCTCCCTGGAAAGCGACTCTCATAAAACCTCCGAGAAATCTAGTATATGCTGAGATGATTTTACTTCACTTTCAAAAAAAAATTTACAGAGATACTTGTTAATTGTGGTGTATAATCCGCAAAATTTTTATATGCCAATCTGAATTGCATATTCACTAAAACGACTGATATCGACTATCTATTACGGGTCGTTGTCTCCTTAAAATTACCATATGACAGATAAGCTTCTCTTTTGTCAAAAAAAAAGCAGATATCCAGTTGATCATATTTTCCGGATCCGGAGTGGAGACCTTATGGCAAGTACGCTTGTGATGAAATTTGGCGGAACATCTGTTGGGAGTACATCTGCTATTCGCCAGGTTATTAAGATCGCTTTCTCAGCCCGCCGACAATGGGATAACGTGGCAGTGGTTGTCTCTGCCATGAGCGGAGTAACTGATGCGCTGCTTGAGGGCGTCACAGCAAGCATCAGGGATGTAACCTGTGCAGATCGAGCCGTTGCAGCCTTGCGCGAAAAGCATTTCAATACCCTGGATGAACTCGCACCTGGTGCAAAGGATGTCCGTGCAAAGATTGGCGGATACCTGGATGAATACTTGGTGCTATGCCACGCCATTCATGTTCTCGGCGTAGCATCTCCACGCATATTGGATGCAGTCTCTTCCCTTGGAGAACTAATGAGCGCACAGTTGGTGGCTACAGCACTTACCGAAGAAGGTATCTTTTCAGTGGCTGTAGATACGCGCACAGTGGTCGTTACGGACGAAGTTTATCAGAGTGCAACTGCTCTGATGGATGAGACCACCGAGCGTTGCAAAACGATAATCTCCCCGGTATTCGCAAGAGGATTGATCCCTGTGTTAACCGGGTTCATCGGAGCCACTCGCCAGGGTATCACTACCACTTTGGGGCGTGGCGGCAGTGATATTTCTGGAGCCATTTTCGGGGTCACGTTGGATGCGGATGAAATCTGGATCTGGACCGATGTAAACGGCGTGATGACGGCCGATCCGCGTTTAGTCAAAGCAGCCCACACCATACCTACCCTGACCTTCAGGGAAATTTCGGAGCTGGCTTTTTATGGGGCCAAAGTCCTGCATCCCAAAGCCATCCGGCCTGTGCTGGAACGCGGGAAAAAATTATGGGTCAAGAATACCTTTGCGCCTGCTGAGCCGGGAACGCTGATCGTACCTGACAATGGCAAGCCCACCGACGGTACTATCCGGGCAGTAACCGCATTCAAGGGACAGTGCATCATTACGGTGGAAGGGCGCGGGATGCTGGGTGTTCCGGGCATTGCCGCGCGCACGTTTGGGGCCGTGGCACGCACCAACACCAGCGTGTCAATGATCTCACAGGCCTCTTCAGAGCAGAGCATTTGCTTTGTAGTTTCCTGCTCATCCAGAGAGACGGTTCTATGCATGATGCGGGACGAATTCCGGTTTGAATTAGCTTGTAAAGATATCGACCGTATCAGCGCATCCAGTGAAAATGCCATCATCACAGTTGTCGGTGCAGGGATGAGGCATACTCCAGGAATCGCAGGAAAAATTTTTAGTGCCCTGGGTAAAGCAGGTGTTAATGTGATCGCAATTGCCCAAGGTTCATCCGAATGTAGCATTAGCCTGGTGGTGGACTCAGTAGAGACCACCAAAGCTGTCGTCGCCATCCATCAATTAATCACCTAATAAATAAATGGAGTCGTCATGTCGAAGATAAAAATTGGCATCCTTGGGGCGACGGGAATTGTTGGCCAACGATTTGTCAAGTTGCTCGAAAATCACCCCTGGTTTGAGGTCAGTGCACTGACTGGATCTGACCGCAATGTAGGTCAAACCTACACAGATGTTTGCCAGTGGGTACTTCCCGGTAACATCCCCGCTTATGCTCGCGCGATGACCATTCTGCCTTCTGAGCCGGGTTTTGACGCTCAACTTGCTTTTTCGGCATTGCCTTCCAACCAGGCTAGAGATGTCGAACAAAAGTTGGCGAAAAGCGGTTATGCGGTTTGCTCGAACGCCTCCACCCATCGCATGTGGAACGATGTTCCCCTGCTCATTCCTGAGGTTAATCCCGATCACACTGCCCTGGTTGCAGTCCAGCGCCGTGAGCGTGGTTGGAAAGGTTTCATTGTCACCAATCCCAATTGTACGAGTACAGGACTGACCATAGCCCTGCGGGCTTTGCATGATGCTTTCACGTTGAAAAAAGTATTTGTCGTCTCGATGCAGGCGCTCTCCGGGGCAGGTTACCCCGGCGTAGCATCTCTGGACATCCTCGATAACGTCATACCTTACATTTCCGGTGAGGAAGAAAAGGTAGAGACCGAACCGCGGAAAATGTTGGGGACATTATTGAACGAAAAGATAGATTTTCTTCCCATACAAATTTCCGCCCATGCCAACCGCGTTGCCGTATCAGATGGGCACATGGTCTGCGTGTCTGTAGAATTTGCGCAGCGAGTTTCACCAGAAGAAGCTACCTCTGTACTGGCTGGTTTCCGTGCCCCGGCGATTGCGGCTTCCCTGTCATCCGCACCTGCCACCGTTATTGAAGTCACCTCCGCCCCTGACCGACCGCAACCGCGGCGTGACCGCGATGTTGGCAATGGTATGACTACCGTGGTAGGGCGGATTCGCGTTGACCCGATTTTTCACATAAAATTCGTGAATTTCTCACACAATACTATTCGTGGGGCAGCGGGCGGAGCGATATTGAATGGCGAACTCCTGGTGGCACAAGGGTTGTTATAGCGAGCATCAATTATTGTCTCTCGACCCAATCCATGATCTTTCGAAAACCGGATTCCAACTCCGTATCAGATGCTGCAATCGTCATGCGGGCAAAGCCATCGCCTTCATTCCCGAAGGCCGATCCGGGTACCAATCCGACACCGGTTTCAATCAGCAGCCGTTCGCAGATTTCTGTAGACGGCATTCTAAGAGAGCGAAAATCGAGGAAGAAATAAAAAGCGCCCATCGGTGGAGTGAGCCGTACCTTCCCGCGTTTATACTCAGCGGCGACTTGCATAACCAATGAGCGGCGGCGGTTGTAGGAGTCCCGCATTTCAGCTGCGGATGCCTGCACACCTGGATTGGTCAGGGCAAAGGCGGCGGCTTTCTGCACAAAAGGAGCCACACAAGTGATTGAGTTCTGGCTGGCTTTCAGGGCATTTTCGATGATCTGCGCTGGGGCAACCAAATAACCAATCCGCCAACCGGTCATGGCATACGTTTTGGATAGGCTGAAAACCAGGACAGTCCTTTCTTTCGCACCGGGGAAGGTTCCGACTGAAGTTGGTTTTTCGTTGTAATACAGATTTTCATAGACCTCATCGCTGACAATCCATAGGTTGTTTGCAGCGGCGAAATCCTGCAGTCGCGACAAATATTCCCGCGAGGGATATGCCCCGGTCGGGTTGGACGGGTAATTTAGAACGATCAGGCGGGTTTTGGGAGTCAGGGCTTTACCCCAAGAGTCGATCGGAGGGATAAATCTGTTTTCAGCCAGAGCGGGGACACGCACCACATTCCCGCGCAGCATGGTGACCATGTTGGCGTGCGTGGGCCAGGTTGGGTCAGGAATGAGCACCTCGTCTCCAGGATTTAGGATGGATTGCAAGGCAAGATAATAAGCATGGATGCCACCGTGCGTAACCAGGATTTCGCTGGCAGGGTCATAAGTCAGGTCATTGTCACGCGTCAACTTGGAGACAACAGCCTGCCGTAGGTCTGGAAGCCCCTGGCTTGGGGCGTAATGGGTCAGGCCGCTCTGTATGGCTTTAATCGCCACATCCACTACAGAGGGCGGAGTTTCAAAATCCGGGTCACCAACTTGCAGCGGAATAATGGTGCGTCCGCTGGTTTTAAGGGCGGCGATCCGATCAGTCAGGGCAACTGTGGGGGATTGACGGATAAAGTTGAATTGTTGGTTGAGATTCATTGTTAGGTTCATTGCATTAGAATTTCCGCATTATACACTATTGACCCATCATCACAATAATTTAAGGTGGGATTAAGCAGCCGGCCAAATTTATGAGATGATACGAACGGAGAATACAAAAAAGTAATTCAGTATTCTAGATAAGTCTGCTTGATCAAAACATAAAAAACGGAATCTTAAACCAAGAACACCCTTTTCTTGTCGCCTGGTAAACAGGTACGGAGGAAGTACTTAAACCAACGACCAAGCGGTTATGAGATAAGGGTGAATTGGATGGTTTTTGACTTAGCGCCAACTCCAGAAAGTGTATTTCACGATGAAACAGAAAAAATGCGAATCTGTTGGTGAATATGTAAATTCGATAAAATGGCTGGCATCTGATCAGGCTGTGTTGTTTTGATAACGCTATGACTCATTGTTTTGATTGCATCGTTCATCTAAAGTCTATAGGGGGAATAATGTGCTGATAAGTAGTTTAAACTTCTTTCTGTAATTTATTAAAAGAGTAAGTCAAGTGTTATCCTCACGGTTACCACACCAATAGAAGTGACACCATGACCTGCCGAGAGGATTTTACCCCATCCGCTGAACTTATGGAACTGGTCAACTCTGCAGCAGCGCTGATGCGGTCTCTACGCGGTCAGCAGTTAAGCTGAGGCGACGAGTCCGTGATTCAGCAGGGTCAAGGTGAACAGGGTCATGCCAGTCCGTGCAAAGAAGGGTGCCAGGAAGATGTAGAAAGACAAGCTGAGCGCGACGCCTTCATTGCTGGTGGGGTAAACTTTACAGTTGAGTTGAGTGATGATTAGCACCACGGTAGCCGCTGTAAGCAGGTTTACATCTAGATAAGGGCGTTCCCAGAAAGGTAAATTTTCCTTGCAGACGGGTATTTCTACAAAAAGCATCCTCAGTTAAACCTCGGGAGAGCGCTTCTATTTCATTCCTTTTTGTCCTAGGCTCGAATCACTGACCTAAATTTACAATTCAAAGGAGTGCTGTGCAAACCCGTATAAACAGATGTAATGGGAAGTCAAGGGATGGTAGCGAACAGAAAACAAAAATACGAGCCAGCCGATTAGGAAACCAACCTGCTCGCCTTAGTTTTGGGGGTATTTTATTCCTTTCAAAGTCTTCCATTCTGGAAGATGAAAAGGTCGATGGATCATTGCGTTTCCATCAGCAGAAGAATTTTCCAGGTCGGCGGAATTTAATGAAGATTTGCAAACAACTTTGGGATAATGGCGGTTTATGGGAACTATTTGTTCAGTTTACCTGAAAAGTTAAAATATCTCCACCTTGGTGCCGTAGTCTCTGAAATCAACCTTACCTGGGATTTCAAACTCGCTCGCAGTCACCGCCGGGCGAGTCCAGCGGAAGAGCCACCTGGCTTCTGCCGGACGCATGTTGACGCAACCACGGCTCATTGGGACGCCAAAGTTATCGTGCCAAAAAGTGCCATGAAAGGCATATCCAGTCCCAGTAAAGAAACACGTCCAGGGGACTCCCACCAACTCATAGGCATCAATGTCGGCAGCCAGGTTGCCATCTCCCATATGTTTGGACGGATATTTACTTTGAATATTAAATTTTCCACGTGGTGTTTCGGTTGGTAGTTCGTTTTTCGGCTGACGCCCGGGAATGCCGGAAGAGATTTTTGTCTGAAAGACAACCTGGTCGTTTTCATAAGCGGTCAGGTTCTGTCTGGCTAAATCAACTTCGATGAGTTTTTTTGCGAAGGGGATTTCTGGAGAGATAGGAGACCACTCCTCATCAGGAAGTACTCTTAAGTGAGTAGCCTGGACGTGATAGTTTATTTTCATTAATTCATCCCACAATCGGTACCAGGGCTGTCTGTCTGGGCCTTCGTCTATACCGACAATCCAGTGCGTGGTCTTGTAATAAAGGCGATAAAGTGCCTGCCAGCCCTCGTAAGAGGTGTACCGCATGGTCCCTGTGAAAGGTACAGTAACTTCAGCCAATCGTCCATTTTCCGAGATAGCATTCAGTGGACTGTTATAAGCTATTCTGACCTTTTGTAAACGAGCCCGGTGCATGTAACCACCCCAAACGCGATACCAGATAGGATTATAACTCGGTGTCTTGGTTACTACTTCTTCATAGATATTAACGATCTCATCACGATAGTGCTGACTCACGATCAGACTGGTATCGTCTGGCTGGCTATAGACGCTGACCGATTTTGCCGCGACACGCACCATCTCACTATCGTTGAATTCACCCAAATTTGGCATGAAAGGCGTAAAGGCAAGGCTGCCAAGTGTGGCAGCCCCTAATTTGAGAAAGTCACGCCGCGAAAACCGGGAAAGTTCCATCGATAAAAAAATTCCTTATTAAGAATGGATTGCGTTGCGAGGTGCTGGTCTCATCGTCGCTTATTTCTGTGCGTTCGTGATCTTTATCCAACTGAGCAATCCTGGCAATAATTTCATCCAGATCAGTTTCTGAGGATTCGTCCATAATATTCTCTCTCCGGTTTCATACTCTACAGGTTTACACTACCACCATGCACCCATCACACCCATTGCCAGACCGAGAACCGCTGGTCTGGTCCCTTTAGCAATCTTGGATGGTTAATTGGAGTTCTAGCATTTTCTGCGCTGAAATTTCCGGAAGTATTCAAATTGGGTTGACCCGAGAAGGGCAGGTTGATTCTTTCACCTGCCATTAGGTTTGTGTAAGAATTAACCTTATAGGGTGAGCCATCTTGCAGGGTTATCAAACCTGGCACGCTCGGGGGTGTACCGATTAATGTTACGCTTACATTCGGCGGCAGCAAAAACTCAACCTTTCGAAATTCAATTGTGCGGGATAGTTGAAACCCAGGGGATTGGTGTATGGCTGAAGGTAACTGACCGCCATCTAATTCGACAAATAACCTGAGACGAGTGGCGCCTTGTCAGCCAAACCGCCGGGGGTATTAAACAAAGCGACCACAAACATCCATCCCGGTGTCAAACGTCTCATTACATATCTATCTTCTTTACGTCATCCTCTCTAAACAATATTGGGATCATGAAATTTGCATAAATATTTCACAGTAGTTCAAGATTACTATACTGTAACGAATTTCCACCAGCGCCAGATGGCGCAAGCGCACATAAGCATTTCAGCGTATTTTCGAAATCATTCTGGTAGACTAATATTATTAACAGTAAATAGATATAGGTTGGCAGTCTCGCAAGGAATTGAAGGGCATGGTTTTTTAAAAAGAGTCTTCGTATGCAAAATCGTTTGTGTAAATACGGGCTGATTTCTCTTTTCCTTCTCACTCTGGGTGTCGTCGTTTATAACTTGCCCCCTGTCAAGAGCCGTCTGGATTGGCGATTAAATGAGCTGCGAGCAAAAATCAAATATGTGATCTCTCCACCAGAACAGGTTGTTTTTGTTCCTCAAGGGCAGAAAGCAGACAGTAGAACCGCAATTCCGCAGTCCCAACTTTCGGATCCAACGCCTTCTCCCACACTCTTGTCTACCGAATCGATTACTCCTTCCTCACCAATTCCATATCCTACAATCACGCCGATGCCTATTCCTGATAAAGTCCAGCTTTCCGGCTACCTGCATGAATACCAGGGTTGGAATAACTGCGGGCCAGCGACGCTTGCGATGGCGCTATCTTTTTGGGGTTGGGAAGGAAGTCAATATGATATTGCATCTGAAGTAAAGCCTTATACGGGCGATAAAAATGTGATGCCTTTTGAGATGGCGGATTATATTGAGACACATACTGATTTTAGTGTAATCGTTCGGATGGGCGGGGAATTGGATTTACTGAAACGCCTCATTGCGGCTGGCTACCCTGTCATAATTGAAAAGGGATTTGAGGATTCCAAATTTAATGGCTGGATGGGGCATTACGAACTCATCACCGGCTTTGATAACGATACTCATCGCTTTACAGCACAAGATTCATATATGGGTCCCAATATTCAAATTCCATTCGAGACGCTTGAATCTTACTGGCGCGCTTTTAATTTCACTTATCTTGTGGTGTATCCGGTTGAGCAGGAGTTAGATGTAATTTCCGTTCTAGCCTATCAGGCAGAAAAAATTTTTGCTGACCAGTTTGCGGCTCAGAAAGCTTCGGAAGAAATTTCTTATCTAACTGACCGTGATCTGTTTTTTGCCTGGTTCAATCGTGGTTCCAGTCTGGTCATCTTGCAAGATTACACAAACGCTGCCAGTGCATACGATCAAGCTTTTGCTCTCTATCCTTCAATTCAGGAGGAAGCACGTCCATGGCGAATGATGTGGTATCAAACAGGGCCATATTGGGCTTATTATTACACAGGTCGTTATCAAGATGTGATCGATTTGGCAACTACGACCCTGGATAATATGAGCGAACCTGTTTTGGAAGAAAGTTACTTCTGGCGTGCTCTGGCCAAAGAAGCTCTCGGAGACATAAACGGCGCCAGTGATGATTTACGGCAAAGTCTTGTGTACCACCCCGGATTCGAACCAGTCCTCTCCCACCTCCAAAAACTTGGAATTTCAACAAGCACCCCTTAATTCTTTCATCAAAAGGGATTCTGCAGCCAATTGCGCCTGAAATTAGACAACTGTAAGGCGCTCATTGAGAAAAATGTTGACGTATCAGTGGGATGAAAGAGAAGATTGCACTGAAAGCGTTTGGTTTGAAAGGAAATCATTGATTATGAATGAGTCTTCATTGCCTGCATATGGCCTCTGGCCAATTGTGATCATCAGCTCCGCTGTTATGATTATATTTGCTTTCAGCTTTAGTCATCCGCAGACCAAACGGGACTGGCGTTCCTTCGGGGCTTTTTCCGCTTTCCTGGTAGCTTTGTATACAGAAATGTATGGATTCCCGTTGACAATCTACTTCCTGTCTGGTTGGCTGATCAAGCGCTATCCTGGTTTAGATTTGTTTACGCATGCAAGTGGGCACTTATGGAATACTATTCTGGGCTTGAAGGGCGATTCTCATTTCAACGAATTACACATTATTAGCGAGTTGCTCATTGGAGCTGGTTTTATCTTGCTTGCCGCTGCCTGGAAAGTGTTATACCGGGCACAGAGTTCCCAACAGATTGCCATTTCTGGACCGTATGCCTACATTCGTCACCCTCAATACGTCGGATTTATACTGATCATGGTTGGATTACTGCTTCAATGGCCGACCATCCCTACTTTGATCATGTTCCCAATTCTAGTGACGATGTACATCCGGTTGGCGCGGCGAGAAGAACGCGAGGCGATAGCCATGTTTGGTGAAATCTATGTCCATTACGCCAAGAAAACCCCCGCTTTTTTCCTGCATCTGAACTTGTCACCAGCGGAACAAGGTCCCCCCAGCCCAGATAGATGAAGGTGGTCAAGGGAATGGGATCGATCTCCCCCAGCAACAGTTTGGAAAGGGGGCAGAAGAGCCGAACAAAACGGCGGCTGGCAGTGCCTGGAGGATGTGTAAAAGAAGCAAGTTGTATACAGAAAACCTTTCTGGATAAGTGCAACTAATTGTATCAAGCGAGACCGGGACACATGAGTGACTTTAGCCTGGTCTTCCACTACAAATGTTAAAGGATTCCTTTGCCTATAAATACAGGTTGCAATTTGCTCACCTGAAGGGAATGTTCACACTATTGATTTATTCTACACAAACGCGTCCCAGTATTCAACCATATGACCCGCCGGGGGAATTACGAAGATTGATAGCAATAAAGCCTACCCCAATTAGGCAATTATGCCTATATGCACGACCCAGGCAGGGGGGATAAAATTTCAACCGAGAGATAACTTGATATTTGGAGAAACTATATGCACAATAAAAAATTTGAAGCAAGACGTTTGGCTAAGAAACGCCTTCGCACTCAACGAACCTGGCTTTTTCTCGCACTTGGTGGAGTGTTCTTGATCGGGGTGGCATTTCTCCTCCTTCGAGGAAATCAAAATTCGCAACAACTTGCCGCCATTGAGGTGAATGGTGCACCAAGTTTGAAAGTAGACCAGGAACAAGTTGACTTGGGAGACAAAAAACTAGGAAGCACAGTCAAGGTATCCTTTCTCCTGACGAATGTTGGCGACCAGCCTCTGCGTTTTTCGGAACAACCTTACGTTGAAGTTGTGGAGGGGTGTTGACCTCCTACGCCGACCATCGGTTCGATGGTCCTTCAACCCGGTAAAAGCACAACTCTTGCAATTGAGTTCATGATGCACGGTGATATGGGCGGGAAACACAACTTTCTTTTGCATCTCCCTACCAATGATCCAATAAAACCTGACCATACTCTAACCGTATTATCAAACTGGGTACCATAAAAACAAGACAAGTGAACGAGCAATTCATCGGGTTGGGTTAAGTACTCAGCCCGATGAATTATTTTTCAAGATGTTTTAGGCAAAAATGCTTATATGGGAATGCGACAAATGACGGTTCCCCCAAATAAAACATTGAGGTATTCTAAGATCATAACAACCCTGTCGCGTTTGTGGTACCTGGAGTGATTTGATGAGTACTAACTCTCCATTATTGGTTATTGAAAAGCCAGGCGAAGAAGCCATCCCCTGGGCGGTCCAACTGTTGGAGAAAGCCGGTTTGCAAGTTATACGTACCTTCGACTTGCGGGAAGCGAGACTCTCACATTCCAATTGCCCCTGTCCCCATCATGGCACAGAAGACTGCGATTGCCAGATGATCGTACTGCTGATCTATAAAGGAAAGCAGGCACCTGCGTCCATTCTCGTACACAGCTTTCAAGAAACCACTTGGTTTTACCTCGTGAATACACCTGAACATCCCATCGGCCGGCTCTTAGAAATGCTGATTAAGAAAACCCTGCCTCAGCCTGTTCCAGAGGTACTAGAGAGCGAACATTGATGATCATCTGAGAAGCCTCTTATGGAATTACTTATCAGTCATTGGATTATCTTATTATAGATAATTTTCAATAAATATCGGCCTACCTTACTCGACCCAGTCTTAAATGGCAAAAGCTGGAATGGTACAAGGAATGCGATATACTTTATTTACGCTTTCCTTTCTTGAACGGCGTATTATCTGAGCCGGGTTTGCTAATAAATGTACGCTCATAGATATCCTAGGAGATCCTATGTCCGCTGACTCTTTCCCTATACGTGTCCTTCTGGCTGATGACCATTCGATTGTGCGAGCCGGAATTCGCCGTTTTTTAGAGCAACCTGGAGACATCGAAATTGTCGCAGAAGCGGAAGACGGTGAAGCTGCCAAAATACTGATAGAGCAGTACAAGCCGGATGTGGCTGTGTTGGATATCCAGATGCCAAAATTCAGCGGAATTGAAGTCACACGCTGGATTCGGGCGAATTTAGTAGGGGTGGGAGTGCTGATTCTCACTGCCTATGATGACACCCCATATGTGATGAGCGTGCTGCAAGCCGGAGCAAATGGTTATGTTCTCAAAACAGCATCTCCCGATGAACTCATCCAGGCTGTTTACGATGTGCATGCAGGTAAATCTGCCCTTGATGCAACCATCACTCGCAAGGTGATGACCCAAATGTTCGATCAACACAATACAATCGCTTTCCAACCACTCACAGATCGAGAGATGCAAGTGCTCCAGTTGACTGCTAAGGGTTACACTAACAAGGCAATCGCTGTCCAACTGGATATTAGCGACCGTACCGTGCAAGGACATCTGGCTCACATTTTTACTAAGCTTCAGGCTGACAGCCGCACTGAGGCGGTCATGCGTGCGGTTTCGTTGGGTTGGATTTCGCAATCAGCAGGAACGATCACGGAAGATTAACATGAAAAAAACCTTATGGCGCGGCTCAACTCTCCAGTCCCTGGCGGTCATCATTCTGCCTCTGACGATCCTGCTGGTGGCAATCAGTCTTGTTAGTTTCTCAATCCACCAATACGCCATGCGTTCTGTGGTGGGAGAAAGGGACGAGCGTTCTGCTCAGAGCGCTGCTAGCGCCGTCGAGTCTGAGATCAAATACCGACTCTACGCCATCCGCAGCTTGGCCTTGCTTGCAAGTTTCGATCAACAGGAAAGCCTTGATGCGATCCTGGCTTCTTCAGAATCCTTGATGGGGGAATTCGATTACGGGACGGCTTTTATCCAGCAAGATGGCATGCTTCTGGCAGCAACTGGCGACCAGAGTTTCTGGCAGTCGCTTTCAGGCACCCTTGAGATCACCAGTGTTCTGGACCCGGTAACTTTTCCTGCTATTTCCGCTGTCTTTCTCTATCCGGTGGATGGTAAGCAGGTCATCCTGGTTTCATCAGCTACGGATGACGGCAATCTGATCGCTGTAGGTGCTTTCTCACCGGAAAAACTCATCCGGCACAAATTGGAGGAAATCTATCCACCAGGAGGGGAGACGGCAATCTATGTCATTGAACCAACCTCCCAAGTCCTGTATCACAGTGGACCGGCTACCCTTGCAGGAGATCCGGAACGTCATCCTGGTGTCGCAGAAGCGTTCAATGGACAAAGTGGTACCACTTACATGAAGGTAAGACGAGATGAGCATGTGGTAGCTTACAGCCCGATCCGGACTGTTAATTGGGTCATTATCACTGAGGAATCCTGGGAGTTGGTCTCCAGCCCTACCCTGCGTACATCACAGATCATCCCTCTCATAATGGTGCCTGCGCTTCTGCTAGCCATGCTGGCGCTATGGTTTGGAACCAAGCAGATTGTTCACCCACTACAGAAATTGGAATTGAAGGCAGCCAAATTGGCCTGGGGAAATTTTCAGGAAATCGAGATACCGGTGGGGGGTATCGCTGAAATTCGCGATTTGCAGAATGAACTGATCCACATGGCAGGCCAGCTCCAGGCTGCCCAGAAAAGCCTGCATAGTTATATAGGTGCGATCACGCAGGGCCAGGAAGCTGAGCGGTTACGCCTGGCACGTGAGCTTCACGATGATACCATTCAGTCCTTGATCGCCCTCAAACAGAGGGTGCAATTGGCCCGAATGCCCCGGAAGAAAGAGTCCCCTGCTTCTGAGTTGGAGGAGTTGGAAAGTTTGATTGAACAAACCATCAATGACTTGCGCAGGACGACTCGCGCCCTGCGACCCATTTACCTGGAAGACCTGGGGTTGGTGGCGGCATTGGATATGCTGGCACATGAAACCAGCCAAAGTAGTGGGGTACTGGTTGATTTCCAATCTTCTGGCATGGAACGCCGCTTGCCGGCTGAGGTAGAGCTGGCGCTCTACCGCATGGTTCAGGAGGCACTCAATAACGCTGTCCGTCATTCCCAGGCCAGGAAAATCTCGGTCCGTGTGGAATTCAATCCTCAAGCCGCAAGGCTTGAAATTACTGATGATGGGCAAGGTTTTGAAGTCCCCAAAACTCCTGCTGAATTCACACCACAAGGTCACTTTGGGCTTCTGGGTCTTTATGAACGGTCCGAGCTGATTGGAGCGCGCCTGGAGATATCCTCTTCGCAGGGAAAAGGCGCATGTCTCAAGATTTATTTACCATTTCCTCACTGAAAGTGACAAGGAGTATAAGAATAAATGGAACTTACGGGTAGCCAGAAAAACCAGAAAAGCAACAGCCGTATCCGGGTATTAGTACATGCTCTGATCTTCGTCATCAGCTTCTCGCTCGTTTTTATCATCGGTTGGGGCGGTACTGCAACCATCATTGGGCAATTGTTCAGCTCTTACAAAACCATCATCGCTCGCATCGGCGGTGTATTGGTTATCCTGTTTGGTCTGGCCACCCTGGACATTATCCGCATTCCCTGGTTTTATTATGACACCCGACCGCAATTCAGCGGCCGGACAGGCACCTATGCCAGCTCTGCCTTGATGGGGCTCTTCTTCGCGGCTGGCTGGACTCCCTGTATCGGTGCGACACTAGGGGCGATCCTGACTCTTGGCGTCAGCCAGAGTGGCGCCGCGCAGGCCATGTGGCTTGCATCTGGCTATTCTTTGGGTCTTGGCATCCCATTCTTACTATTGGCCCTCGGTTTGGATCGGGCGACCGGCTGGATGCGCAAGTTGTCCCGTTTTCGTCGTGCTTTCCAGATAGCGAGCGGCATCCTGATCATTTCCATCGGGGTGCTCCTGGTGACGAACTGGATGTCGTTGATCGCAATCTGGGCTTTTAAGAACAAGCTTTTTATCGATATCTTCTCCACCGGTAGTGGGGTTCCCTCCTACCTAACTGCTATCCTGGCTGGGACATTATCTTTCTTATCACCATGTGTTATTCCGCTGGTTCCTGCATACCTGGGATATTTGAGTGGTCATGCCCTCCGGCAGGAGGCATAAACGCGCCAAAATGCTTATTTTCCATTAAGCAAATCAGCGCTGGGTGATTCGCAGAAAAAAGCGTATAGTTGAGCATCTTGATCGTCCCGGGAAGGACTTCGTTATGGTAAAAGATCTCATCTGCGGAATGCAGGTTGATCCCCAAAAAGCCGCTGCCAAGACTGTCTATCATGACCTGATGTACATCTATTGTTCCTTGTTATCAAACGCAAGTTCGACCGTGAGCCTGATAAGTATGTAGTTCATGCAAAGCCAGTGCACAACAATAATCAGATTCATTTGTAGATGCTGCGATTTATAAACCGAACAATACCAACAATTCTTATTAGTGAAAGGATAAACCATGAATACAAAAGATCCCGTATGTGGTATGGATGTTGACCCCAAGACTGCTGCCGGCAAATCCGAATACAAGGGACAAACGTTCTATTTTTGTTCGCTCGGATGCAAAAAAGCATTCGATAAAGAACCGCAGAAATTTATTAAAACCGAAGATCACAGCCAGCATCACAGTCACTGACAATCATCAGACGTTTTATTCAAACCTTACCTTTTAAGTGAACTGCATCTTGATAACCTCAGGTAATCAAGCTTTCGGTGCAAACCCGAAAGCTTGATTGTTATACTTAAACGTGGGTTTGTGGGGCAGTTTAAGTTAGCATAGGAGATAGCCCAACATGTTTACTATTACACTGGACCCGATCATCTTCAGCATCGGTCACCTGCACATTCGCTGGTATAGCCTGATTGTCCTGACTGCCATTATCGTGGGCATCTGGCTAGTGGCGAAAGAAGCCTCCCGAAAGGGATTCAAAAAAGATGCCATCTATGATATTGCCGTTTGGATTGTACTAGGTGGGCTGATCGGCGCTAGGCTCTTTCATGTGATCGACCACTGGTCTGACACCTTCGCTGCCGACCCGATTCGTGTTCTAAATATCTGGGAAGGAGGACTGGCTATTTGGGGCGGAATCACGGGTGGTTTAATCGTGGGAGCCATACTGGCGCGGCGACGGGGCTGGCGGTTTCCGCGCCTGCTGGATGCTGCCGCACCCGGCTTGGTGTTGGCGCAGGCTATAGGGCGTGTCGCTTGTGTCATTACCGGTGACGCCATGGGAAAACCCACCAACGGACCATTCGGTTTTGCCTATACCAGTCCTAACGCCATGGTGCCCCAGTTGGGAGTGTACTACACCCCCATGCCAGTGTACGAGATCATCGCCAACCTTGGCATCTTTGCCCTGCTCTGGAGCCTGCGCAAGAAGAACTGGCCGGATGGTTTGCTCTTTCTGATCTACCTGACCCTTTACAGCGTGGAACGCTTCTTCCTGGCCTTTACGAGTTCATACCAGATCATGGTCTATGGCTTGACCCAGTCACAGGTTGTGGCAATGATTTCTTTTGTGATTGCAATACCGCTGATTGTGCGAACCTTGAAGCGCCATCAACAGATGGTATCCGCCGGGTGAGCGATGTCGAAGGCGCGTGTTTCCTCTCAGGAGAAATTGGATGTCAGGTTAGCCAAACAGCAGCGCAAGGATTTTTGGGATAAATTCTGGACCATTGTGATCCTCATATTGGCTGCCGCATTTCTTTTTTGGAGAATTGTCGCTTTGATCAGCCATCACGTATGACCATCCACCAATTTAACTATCTTCATTGTCAGAAATAGTCTATGCTTCCTTATGAGCATAGACTATTTCTGACAGTTTCAAGCAGGCATAATTTCACTGTTCCGCACTTTTCTTTTGTCCTATACCAGGTAAGAAATACTTCATGAAATTTAGATCTCTATCTAAGAAAGGCTGGAACCTATGACTATTAAAGATCTCGCCTGCGGAATGGATATTGACCCCGCAACCGCCGCTGGCACATCCAAGTATAAAGGACAAACCTACTACTTCTGCTCGTTCGGGTGCAAGAAATCCTTTGACAAAGAACTTGAGAAGTATCTCGGCAAAGCGGACAAATACGCGCCTCATCACTAAATTGCTCCCTCAAAATGGCTTATCCAAAAGACAAGCTGTTTTGGTTGTTTCCATAAGCATTTCTGCCTATTGGGCCTTCCCCTAAGTGGCGGAGATTAACACCCCCCGGTTGATGGAGGTGGCTGGGGGGTGTTTGTTGTAGTATGAGTAGATACCTGCTTATATTTAGATGAAGCGCTGACAGAAGAAGAACATTCAGCTCTTCGTCTATTCCTGCTTGATTTGAAGGTAGAAGTAATTGATGAGGCGGAACGACTGAAAATACTGCCCGCACTGCGGACAGACTTTATCAATAATCGGAGCTCTCAAAGGAGAGCCTGTGATGAACGAGGTTGCCATGGAAGCCAGAGCCAGGTTGCAACGCGTGATTGCAAGCCTCAAGTGATCCAGATGAGCGGCTATTTGACGAAGTGCATGATCGATTCCAGACTGAAAGAGGATCTTGAAAATGGCAAAACTAAGTGAGTTTACGAAAAATAATCTAAATAAGCAAGGATTTGGAAACCTTGATGATGAGGCCAAAGCTTGCTACGCCTTGCCGCTGCGGTTCGCACCCGCAGCAGGTACCCTCTTGATTGTAATCGGATTGGTCCTGCAATCGCCTATTTGGATTGGGTCAATGGCTCTAGTTACCTTAAGTGGGGCTCTATTCCCCAGTGCCATGCTTATTGATCTGGTTTACAACCTCGGTGTGCGCCATTTATTTCATGCGCCACCACTGCCATCCACGCCAAAGCCGCGGCGCTTTTCCTACCTCATTTCCACCACCTTTCTGACAGGTTCAGCCCTGTCCTTCTATTTCGGGCTATCAGTGTTGGGGGTTATTTTGGGAGGAATGGTTGTCATAGGAGCCACGATCCTTACCATTTCGCTCTGGTGTCTTGGATCGTGGTACTACAGGCTGTTTTTCAGGCATGCAGCAGCAGAATAGTGGGCCCCCACCTAGAAAACCTTCCCCCATGCCCCAACAAGCGAGAAGTGGGCAAATGAATTGATCCAATCGCAAATCGCGGCATTGATCTCAGATGTGTATATTCTTTGGAATATCAACACTGTAACCAGATATTCCTTCGATATGCTGACAAACCTGACTCATCTATCCTGCCAAAATGACCTAAGTTTTCTATGCAGCATAGGCCATTTCACTTATACATAACAGGCACAAATCCGCTGTTCGGCTCATCTTTCTTTGACGTATACTGAAGGAAGTAAACATCACAAATTATGTATGTCCAAAAAAGGAAGGTTGGAACCTATGACTAAAAAAGACCCGGTCTGCGGAATGGAAATTGACCCAGATACTGTTTTTGCATCTCGGGAGCATATGGGGCAGAAATTTTACTTCTGCTCGGAAGACTGTGTAGGGAAATTTGACACTGACCCACATCGTTATGCCATGGCTACTTCTGCCACAACCGGCGTCAACCCGGAATTATCGCTGGCACAACTTAATATACCTATCCAGGGGTTAAAGAAAAATAGCGACTCAGTACAGCTTGAATCCTCGCTGAAAGCACAATCCGGGATGAGTCGCGTGGTGGTCAATCGCGCTGCCGGAATTGCCCAGGTGACATACGACCCTAAAGTGATAACTCTGACCAAATTGGCAGAACTGGTCCGTTCAGCAGGATACCAAATTGGTGGTACACAGACGCGCATTGGCATCCAGAATTTACGTTGCGCATCGTGTGTGAAATTTATCGAAGGCGAATTGCGGGCCACGCCAGGCGTATTAAGCGTTTCTGTCAACGTTGCCACCCAGGAAGCCACGGTTGATTACCTCCCTGAGAAGACAACCCTGGCTGATCTTAATACTGCCATCGAGTCCTGGGGGTACAAGCCCAATCCTGCGACCAGTGAAGAGCCAATTGACAAGCAACAAGCAGCCCACGAAAAAGAGTACCGGCGATTGATGAACCGGTTTTGGTTTGCAGCTTTCATATCACTGCCGGTTCTGGTGACTGCCTATTCCAAATTCGTACCTTTCGTGCGTGATTGGAGTATGGAGACCCTGCGCCTGGCATGGGGAATGACAGCTCTACTGACTCTGCCAGTGCTGTTCTGGTCAGGCAGCGACTTTTTTACCGGTGCATGGGCGGCCCTCAAGCATCGCTCCGCCAATATGAACAGCCTGATCGCCCTGGGGACAGCGGCGGCCTGGCTCTATTCCACCATTGCCATTCTATTTCCATCCATCTTTCCAGAAGGCACATCTGAGCCGTTCTATGATGTGGTGGCGGTGGTTATCGCCCTGGTGGTACTCGGTCAGGCGCTCGAACTGCGTGCCAAAGGCCGTACCAGCGAGGCCATAAAGAAACTGATGGGTCTGCAAGCCAAGACCGCCCGTGTGGTCAGGAATGGCCAGGAACTGGACATCCCGGTCGAGGAAGTCCTGGTGGGTGACGTGGTGCAGGTCCGCCCCGGAGAGAAGGTGCCGGTGGATGGCCTGATCCTGGAAGGAAGCTCTGCGGTGGATGAATCCATGCTGACCGGAGAGTCGCTGCCCGCATCCAAAAGACCGGGTGACGAGGTCATAGGGGCTACGCTCAACAAGACTGGCGCTTTCAAGTTCCGCGCCACCAAAGTTGGCAAGGATACAGCACTGGCGCAGATTGTAAAGATGGTGCAGGATGCCCAGAACAGCAAAGCTCCCATCGCCCGCATGGCTGATAAGGTGTCTGGCTACTTTGTTCCGGTTGTAATGATTCTGGCCGTACTGACCTTCATACTCTGGTTCGACTTCGGTCCGCAACCGCAGTTAGTATACGCCCTGGTCACAGCCGTGACAGTCCTGATCATAGCCTGCCCGTGCGCCCTGGGTCTGGCCACTCCAATGAGCCTGATGGTTGGGATTGGCAAAGGTGCGGAAAATGGCATCCTGATCCGCTCCGGCGAAGCCCTGCAAACTGCTCAGGGGATCAAAATCGTGATATTGGACAAGACCGGGACGATCACCAAGGGCAAGCCCGAATTGACCGATACAGTTTTAGCTGCTGCCTGGCAGGAAAATGACCTCTTGCACCTGGCTGCCTCGGTGGAGCGTTCTTCCGAACATCCCCTGGCAGAAGCGATTGTCGAAGGTGCAAAGGCGAAGGGTATCGCCTTGAGCGAACCATCCGCTTTCGAGGCGGTTCCGGGGTTCGGTGTGATCGCTACCGTGGACGGCAGGCGGGTGGTGCTTGGTAATCTGAAAATGATGAATCGTGAAAAGATCAACCTGGGTGATCTCGAACAAAAAGCAACCTCCCTGGCCGATGACGGCAAAACACCCATGTATATGGCAGTGGATGGCCAGGCGGCCGGGATTGTGGCTGTAGCCGATACGGTCAAGGAAGACTCCGCCGAAGCCATTTCTGCCTTGCAAAAAATGGGCATCGAAGTGGTCATGATCACCGGAGACAACCAGCGCACCGCCCAGGCTATTGCCCGCAAGGTGGGCGTTGATCGAGTGTTGGCAGAAGTACTGCCCGAAGACAAGGCGAAAAATGTTCACTTATTGCAGGCCGAAGGCAAGCTGGTGGCAATGGTTGGCGATGGAATTAATGACGCCCCGGCTTTGGCTCAGGCGGATGTTGGCCTGGCCATCGGAACCGGCACGGATGTAGCCATCGAAGCTTCTGACATCACCCTGATCAAGGGCAGCTTAAAAGGTGTTGTGACTGCCATTGAAGTCAGCCGGGCCACGATGGGCAATATCAAACAAAATCTGTTTGGAGCCTTTATCTACAATGCGCTTGGTTTGCCGGTGGCGATGGGTGTGCTGTTCCCCTTCTTTGGCATACTGCTCAATCCGTTGATCGCTGGCGCAGCGATGGCCTTCTCATCTGTGACAGTGGTAGGCAATGCCAACCGTCTGCGCAGCTTCAAGCCGAAATTTTCTGTAAAGTGAGATGTGTGATGAAAATCGAACTATTGTACTTTGATGGTTGCCCTTCCTGGCAAACGGGATTGGAAAAGTTAAAAACCGCCCTACAAATGGAACAACTTGAGGATTTTGTGGAAGTGATCAAGGTCAAAAATGACACTGATGCAGCCCGTTTAAAATTCCTGGGCTCACCGTCCTTCCTCGCAGATGGCCAGGATTTATGGCCGGAAGAGCGGGATACCTATTCACTCAGTTGCCGGGTTTACATAACACCAGAGGGCCTGAGAGGCTGGCCATCGGTGGAGATGTTGCGAGAAAAATTAAAAGCTGCGAGAGGAGATTTTCGATGACAACCGCACAAATCATCGTCACCCTGGGTGGGATTGCTCTTGGTTTTTTCATTGCCTGGTTTTTCTGGTTCGCTCCCAAGGGGCAGACGCGCGCTGCCATGAGCGCGACCGGCGCGCAGGAAGTAGCCATAACTGTCAAGGGCGGTTACACTCCGGATGTGATCGTGGTCAAGTCCGGCCGTCCGGTGCGCCTGACGTTCACACGCCAGGAAAGTTCAGCTTGCTCCGAGGAAGTGCTTTTCCCGGATTTTAACAAGAGTTCGCTTTTACCTGAAGGTCAGCCAGTGACGCTGGAATTTACCCCGGAAAAGCCCGGAGAGTACGGCTTCCAGTGCAAGATGGGGATGTTGCGTGGTAAGCTAATCGCTGAGTAGTGCAGTTAATAGCAGCGAGCGCAGAGAAATCTCTGCGCTCGTATTTGCCGGGATAAGCAGATTACTAAGTTAGTGGCGCGCCACAGTATGGGCAATTGCGCCAGTCGGTCTGTACGCCGCGCCCGCAGGATGGACAAGGATGAGCAGGGGCGGCAGGATTGGTCCCGCCGCTGATAGCCCGTACGAGCCAGGCGATACCCAGCACGGTCAACACGAGAAAGCCACTAGGAATCAGCAACATGAAGAACATACCACCCATCATCCATGGGCCCATCATTCCCCATCCGCCGTATCCGTAATTGCCGTATCCCCACCCGCCCAGCAGGCTTGCGCCAACCATCAAGACGAACAGGGCGATGATGACGGTCACAACGACCACAGTCCAATTAACTTTATTCATCGGTCATTCCTTTAAGATTCATTATCTGGTAAAACACCTCAGCCTAATGATGGGCTGGTTGTTTTTCCGTTTCATTAAGCAGCGATCCGCAAAAGGCGCACACAGACCAACTAGGATCAACTTTTTGCCCACAGGCGGAACATTCGGACGTTTTGAGGTTCATGCCGCAGTTGGGGCAAAAAGCAAAACCCTGTCCCAGAGGGAAACTGCAATCGACGCATAGTTGCCCGCTGACGGCAGACGTCACGTTGGCTTGCGGCGTAGAGGCAGGCTGGGTGGAGGTCTGGTGTCCCTCGTGATCCATCGCCGCGTGCATTAACATACAACCACACATAGTCGTTCTCCTTTCAAAAGTATTATCAATTACGTTTCTTTATATTCTCCCACGCTGATGTAAAGATTTGATAAAGAATTCGTAAAGGTAGATTAAATGATGATCGGTATGCCTAGCGTCCTGCCGCCAAGCGACAGAATCATGTGCAGCGCCTCGCGTTTCAAGCCGTAGGGAGACAACCACCACTGCTCGAACAGCACTTTGCCGAAATGCCAGGATTTGCCCATCTTGCGGAGTTCGATCTGCGGAGACGGTTCAGCGTAAAAATTGCCGTACGCGAATCCTGCCAGACTTTCGCCTGCCTCCAGCATGCAATAGCCAATGCCAGGAAAATTTGCTCGCTCGCCAGTCCCCGCGATCTCAGCGGCGACGCGGCGCGCAACTACCTCTGCTTGGGCATGGGCAAACACGCCAGCTTTTGGCAACATCATAGGCACGTCGGGCTTCCAGCGCCCGGGGATGGAGATGGCTGCCGCGTCGCCGATCGCGTACACATTTTCGTGCTTTGTCTGGAGGGTAGCGCGATCCACCGGGATCCAGCCAGCCTCATTGGTCAACCCAGCTTCTTGAGCGATGTGCGGCCCGCGGTGAGGCGGGATGGCGACCAGTAAGTTGTAACGGAATGATTCTTTTCCGTCGAAGGTAAGTTCGCCGACATCAGGATTTACATGGCTCAGTTTGTGCAGAGGATGAAAGGCAACACCTCGATCTTCGAGCATCTGTTTCACCGCGTCACCCAAATTTGGTCCCGCCACCGGCATGGGCTGAGGCTCCGGCGTGAATAAATGTACTTCGGTGTTGTTGTTCAAGCCGCGCTTGCAGAGCGTATTGGCAATGAGCATAGCGCCTTCGTGCGGCGCGCCGGGGCATTTATAGGGCAAGGAGCTTACGACCACAGCCACCTTTCCACCAGCGAAGTTTTGCAATGTATCTCGTAATTTCATTGCTCCATCGAATGTGAAATAGGTCTGTGCGCTCTCCGCCAAACCGGGGATGGCACCGGGGGCTAGTTCCGCTCCGAGGGCGACGATAAGATAATCGTAATTCAGCGCCTGCGCACTGGTCTGCACACGGCGATTGGACAGGTCAATCGCCTGCGCTTCAGTCAGGATCACCTCAACGCCGGGGTGAACGAGTTGGCGCACGTCCCGCGTGATCTGTTCTGGTCGGCGGTCACCAGTCATCAGCCACAGGAAGGAGGGTGCAAAAGCGTGTCTGAGATTTTTCTCGACCAACACGATACGGTGTTCGGAGGGCAGGAGCCGCCGCAATTCGTTGGCGGAGACGAGTCCGCCGATGCCTCCACCCAGTATAAGCACAGTTTTACCAGACATGATATTACCTCCAATTTTAACTTACGGCATTTACCGATAATCGAATATCGCCCACTGTTCGAACCGCGCCGAAGGGACAGGCGGGGATGCAAAAACGGCAGTCGTAACAGCGTTCGACATCAATGTATGGAAGATCGTCAAAATCAATCCGCATGATGGCGCGCACTTTGCAGGATTCAGCTGCTAGACAACGGTGGCAGATTTGACAGGTTTCAGTCTGGATCTTAATTTTAATCTCCCGGACCATAAAATCCTCTCAATCTAAAGCACCAGCATCTTGTTCGCTGCGACGGTCCACCCGCCTGCCATAGGCGCAGGCGCGGATTGAGCCGGGTGATGGTGCTCGTCATGATTCACCGTCGCCTGCATTAATATACAACCGCACACATTGTGCTCCTTTCGAGACTTACCCGAAATTGATCAATCGTTTGTGTTGGTCTATAAGGATTTGTACACTTTGGCAAGACTTTCACCATATACGGATAGATTCCATTCACACATCCAGCCGAATGGTGTGAGTGTCACCTGATAACCGGTACTGCGCAATCGTTGAGCTGCACCCTGTAAAAATGCTTCAGCGAATTGTGGAGATGCGCTGGTCTCAGCCAGGTGTGTAAATGAATGCAACACGACATTCCGAAAGCCGCGCTTACCGGCAATCCACTTGACGTTCTTTACGAACCTGGTTTCCAAGCCGGAAGAATCCAGCTCGTCCTGGGGTTCACTATGGACGAATACCACAGCTGCATCGGTTACCTCTTCTTGGCCTGTGCTGTCTTTTGCACTTGGCAGCGTTTTTTCAAACGGGTGGAAGGTATACTGTTTGGCGAGGAACATCAAGATTCTCATTGCATATTTGTCAGAACACGAACACTTTTTCGGCTGCCACCGACCAATTGCCAGCCAGATCCATGTTGCCCGATTGAACACCTTCGATAAATCGTTCGGGCTCGACCCCGCGAGCCTCTGTGCAAGTCCTTCAAGTAGCAACCTCGCCTCGTTGGGCAAGCGACTTCAGCATCCGCTCGACATTGTAATATCCTTCGGGTGTCTTCTGCCCGCTGATGGCGCAATTGACACCATCACCCATTAAAAACACCTGCACATGAGCTTCTGGACGTTTTACAAGGTTTATCGCCAGACGTAGGGCATTGTAAGAACGTTCGTTGCCATAGGGCGAATCGTTGACGATGAATAAATAACTTGCTTTCTCGAGCGCGGTCATAAAACAGGTTCCTTTTTCATCAATTCTCCCCTGGTCAATTCGGCATTAGCTTCTAAGTGTTCCAATAGTACTTGCCGCATCAGGTCACAAGCTTGGGTAATCTTGGGATTACTTAACCGATAGTGAACAATCAACCCCTCCCGCCGCGTTATTACGATACCCTTCTGCCGCATGATCGCCAGATGTTGTGACAGGTTAGACTGGCTGATACCCAAAGTTTCTGCTAATTTGGTCACCGACATTTCCCCTCGGCTCAGTTGGTCGATTATTTCCAACCGTTTTGGATGAGCCAATGTGTGGCAGATGTTGGCATGTAGTTTATACAATTGAGGGTCGGTCATTTGACTTCCTTTATATATTATAATTATCGAATATTGTAATATCCTAATTCAGATTCGTCAACTTTCATAATATACGCCAAATTGCCTATATTTAAATCCGCCATATGACGCTCATGGTCGAAGATAACTTGGCATAAAATTCAATTGGTTAAGGATCTTTGAAAGGAGATTAAAACTATGATGACTGGTGGTTTGTTCATGTTTGGATTTGGATTAATTACGATGTTATTGGTAATCGGTCTACCGGTTGTGCTGATCGCTGTTCTGATTTGGGCTTTGACCCATCATGAAAATTCTCCTGTACCCGTACCTGTTCATCAAAACATGGCTTCCACGCGTACCTGTATACAGTGTAGAGCAGCTCTGCATGATGCCTGGTCTCACTGCCCCCAGTGTGGGGCGCTGGTCTGAAAAAGAGGGTATTGGTATGAATACCCTCTTTGAATTCGCCCACCCTTATGAGTTCAAACTCCGCCCGGATTGGCCGGTGGACATCGGGATAGCAGGAGGTTGCATCCTGGGTTATGTTTTCGCCTGGATCGGTTTGGTCAGCTATTTTCACGCAAACCATTGGATGGCGGATGTAATCGGCGCTTTGACAGGGAGCTTTGTGGGCTGGATCTGGTTCCAATTGGTGATGAAAAATGGTTCTAAAACCAACTTCGCAAGAGATTAATCCAGTTACCACCTGCGGTGGTAAGATCAAAGACCCGGAGTGTTATCCCAGTGCCATTTTCCGCGGTGAGCGGGTCTTTTTTTGTACACAGGCCTGCCTGCGAGCTTTTGAATCCGATCCGGAGCGTTTCATGGCCGGAGAGATTGAACATCCGCTTGATGAAGAATGATATTGCTTTAAAAGGAAAAACGATGGTCTCAAAATCCCATAAATTACTCTTACTTTCCATATTTTCCATCCTTTTGCTGGTAGCTCTGCCTGCATGTTCCGGCCAGTCGCAAAACCAACAAACCATGATGCCCCTCGACCAGATGCCGGATGAGGTGCAATCTGCACCGGTCTCAGTTCAACAGGCGTACCAGTTTGCATCGGCCAACCCGGACATCATGAAACAGATCCCCTGTTATTGTGGATGCGGAGCGATGGGGCATACCTCTAATTACTCCTGCTATGTCCAGGCTGTTGACGCCAATGGGAAGATCACTTTTGACACGCATGCTTTGGGTTGCTCGATCTGCGTGGATATCACCCAGGACGTGATGCGGCTTCAAAAGGAAGGCAAGAGCTCCCAGGATATCGGGGCCTATGTAGATAAAACGTACAGCCAGTACGGTCCATCCAATATGCCCTAAGGAATAGCGTTGTCCAAGAAGCAGTGGTTTTTTGCTATCTTTGTCGTACTGGCGGGAATGGTGATCGTTTTTGCGCCCCTGCCAGTCCACGCGACAGCGCCCACCCAGCGTACATTTCGGGTTGAGGCGAGTCAGTACACCTATTCTCCGGCAATTCTCAAGGTAAACCCTGGCGATATAATCAGCATCGAACTGATCAGCACGGATGTGGTTCACGGACTTTATGTAGATGAATACGGCATCTCGGTCACAGCCGACCCGGGTCAGACTGCCCGTCTGACCTTTACCGCAGACAAGCCTGGTTCGTTTCGCTTCCGTTGCAATGTCACTTGCGGCGCGCTGCATCCATTCATGATCGGTAAGCTTCAAGTGGGACCGAACACCTGGCTCTGGCGGGCCAGCGGTCTGACCGTGCTCGCCGCGCTTGCCATTCTAATTTTACGCCCCAGCCCCCCAAAGGCACAGGTCACCTGATGCGTTCTGACCTGACCCGTTTCCCGTTCGTCAAATCCTTGCTCAAGAATCGCTGGCCACAATTCCTGGTCTGGTTTGTGATGCTGGCCGGCTTTCTTTTCGCCATTCTATCCGGATTCTTTGGGACGCCGGTTGGGAACCGGAACTTCGGCATCGTATTCGTCTGGATCGCCTGGTGGGCAGTTCTGATCCTGGTTGCCGTGCCTTTCTTTGGACGCGGTTGGTGCTCAGTTTGCCCGATCCCTCTGCCAGGGGAGTGGCTCCAGCGCGGCGCGATCATGAACCCACCAGGGAAAAAGCCGCGCTGGTTCAACCTGCGCTGGCCGAACAAGCTGCGCAACATCTGGCTGCAAAACCTGACCTTTACGCTGGTGGCGCTCTTCAGCAGCGTTATCCTGACCACTCCCAAGGTGACCTCCATTGTCCTGGCAGCGATGCTATTCCTGGCAATTGGGATGAGCATCGTCTTCGAGCGGCGCACCTTTTGCCGATATCTCTGTCCGGTGGGCGGGTTTATTGGCTTATATGCCCAGGCGGCACCGATGGAACTGCGTGTAAAGAACAAACAAGTCTGCCTGGCCTGCAAAGACAAACCCTGTTACAACGGTTCGGAGGCCGGTTATGGCTGCCCATGGGATGTTTTTCCTGGTGGCCTGACGAAGAACACGTACTGCGGTTTGTGCATGGAATGCCTGCGCACCTGCCCTTATGACAATATTTCCGTCAACACCCGCCCCTTCTCGGCTGACCTGTCGAAACCGTCTGGACGGATGGATGAGGCTTTCAAAGCCTTCATCATGCTGGGCGCAGCTATGATCTATGCCGGTGTACTGCTCGGCCCCTGGGGGAAGATCAAATTGGCTGCTTATTCAGTCGGTTCGTTATCCTGGTTTGGTTACACTGCGGTGTTCCTGGCATTCATCTTCGGTCTGCTTCCGGCATTATTCCTGGGGGCAGTCGGGATCGGGAAAGTGCTTACGAAATCCACATTGGCTCTCAAGCAATCTTTTACTGCTTTTGCCACTGCAATTGTCCCACTTGGTCTGATGTTTTGGGTCGCCTTTAGCCTGTCCTTCGTCCTGACCAATGCTGCTTACATCTTCTCATCCTTATCCGACCCGTTCGGCTGGGGTTGGGACCTGTTTGGCACCGCCGCCATCAGTTGGCAACCATACCTCACCTCCCTGCTGTTGCCTCTTCAAACGGGGGTACTGGTCGGTGGTTTGCTTTGGACGGCACGCACGACTCAGAAAGTCGGTTCGAAAGTAAATATCTCGCCCATACCGGTGATCATCTTCTCCACAGTTGTCACGCTTACGATGTTGGGGTTGTTGTTATGAAAAATTCAGAACAATTGAGCCGGCTCTTGATCACCGTTGGATTATTGATTGTGATCGCTCTCCCTTTTGTTGCCCGAAGCGTTGACACACAAGATATCGTTGAAGTCCATGCGCGGATGGCAGAATCCGGCGGCTGGATGCCCGGCACCATCCAGGCTCAGACTGGTATTCCGCTGTATCTGCGGCTGACATCGGATGACGTGATGCACGGTTTTGCAATCGGACAAAGCGACAATCCGGCAGTGGATGTTCTCCCGGGCAAAATAACCGAAGTTACTGTGGCTTTTGACAAACCCGGAACTTACACCTATTATTGTACGCGCTGGTGCGGTCCCAACCATTGGCGTATGCGCGGTACGATCGAAGTTACGGGTAATGAAATGCCTTCTTCGCAGGCTATAAATCCCCCACTTTATATCAAGCTCAATCTGGACATCGACACCCCCCACCTGGCCTCCGCGACACCGGCTGTAATCCCCGATGCCCAACGCGGTGCAATATTCTCCGCTCTTCTGCCTGACAGTTACCTGTTACCTGATTACTATCTCAGCCATTCCCCGGCGCAAGTCTACCTGGATGTGCAAGTGGATCCGGCTCTGGCTACTCTGAGCAATTCCGATCTTTGGGGACTGGTTGCCTATATCTGGCAATCCAATACCACACCGGAAGGATTGACTGAAGGGCAACGCCTGTTCGCCCAGAACTGTGCAGCCTGCCACGGCGAGACGGGTAATGGCGATGGCGTTTTCTCCGCGGATATCAATGCTCTGGCTGGTAAATATCCGGCCAACTTTTCCGACCCGGCCAGCTTGCTGGGAGCTGGACCTGCCCTCCTGCAAGGCAAAATCCTGCGCGGCGGGATGGGCACGGGTATGCCATCCTGGGGACCGATTTTCACCAACCAGCAGACCTGGGATCTTGTCAGCTACCTTTACACTTTTCAATTCAAGTAAGAGGCCACAAGATTGAAAAAATGAGTAGCATTATTAAATTGTTGTTACGAGGTTGTGAATATCAAAGTCTTTACCGAAGGTTTGTCTTTCCTTTACACAACCTTTATACAAGACTGTTATCCTTTAGTGAAGTCAAGTCAACCTAATTTTTGGAGGTATCAAGATGAAATCGAAAACTGGATGGATCGTTGTAATTGTATTAGGTCTGATCTTATTACTGGTCTTACCTGGGATCTTCATGACGGGGCGATCCTGGATAGGTGGTTATGGCGGTATGATGGGTCCAGGAATGATGGGTGGTTTTGGATACATGAACCCATTCGGATTCTTGGGAATGGCACTGATGTGGCTGATTCCAATTGGCTTACTTGTTTTATCGGTATTTGGCGCGGTTGCGCTGATCAATGGTTTGACCAATCCTGGAAACTCGTCAACTCCTTTGCCTACCCGGACATGCTCCAATTGTGGCAAACAGGCTCAATCCGGTTGGATGACCTGCCCCTATTGTGGAAAACCGTTACAGTAAGAAGGATTCCTATGTGCGGTGGTAATTTGGTCCGTATGCTCATTCCGCTTACCTCCAACCCCGTAGAGCAGGTCGCGCGAACACACAATACAAGAACAGATTCATCAGAACCCTCCTGTTCCAATTGTGGTACCGCGACATCGCCTGAGTTTGTCTGGTGTCCAAAATGCGGAGCTTCACTAAATGCCCACCCTTGTGCATATTGTGGTCAAACCATCAGTCCTGGAGAACAAACCTGCCGCTTTTGTGGAGCATCTGCAAATAAAAGGTGAAAGAATGTGCTTAAACAACCATGCGCATTCAAAAGGGAAATGACCTGCCCACCTCGGGATAACCCTGGAGCATCAATGTGCCAAACACATGCTCTATTAGTGCAGCAACCAGGGCAACAATCCCAGTGAATCCGGAAATAAGCATCTTTGACAAGCAGAGCAAAATGGCAGCCTCACCCTATGGATCCCCGACGACACAGGGTTTAAAAGCGACTCCTGCACAAGCACTGGAGGTATGAATGGCAAGGCCTCACTGTCTTATCGTGACGAATAATGATCACAGCGTAAATGGGATCGCGGTTTTATTAACTCAAGACGACTCTGGGAAAATCAGAGTCGTCTTGTTTAAAAGATCTTTTCCGTTTCCAATCACTGATGACTTATACTCCCAAATGATCATATCTGTTGCTCAACAAAAATATAGCGTGCCACGGCAAAGCCTAGCGTTACTGAATGCTGTTCGACGTGTAATGTAGTTGTCTCATTAAACTCTAGAATTTCCACGACTGTAGCCTGCACGCCGGGCATAATCCTCTTCTCTTCTAGAAATGCCATCGTCTGTGGGTTTTCCTCCGCCAGTTCATGCACGCGACGGATGATCACTTTTGCATCCGGAGGAATTTGTGTCAAACGCACCCAACTTGCCACCGCGGCTTCCGACCCAGGTAAAGGATTGCCGTGCGGGCAGGTCTGTGGATGCCCGAGTTGTTCGAGTAAAGCTGCTTCTGCTTCCGCCGAGATGGCATGTTCCAGGTTGTGCGCCTCCAAGTGCAATTTCGACCAGGGCAACATGCGCACCATCATCCATTCTGTGAGCATGTGGCGGCGCATAACCGTGCGCGCTGCTTGCCAACCCGCCTCGGTCAGGTGCGTGCCACTTTTATCCATAGTGATAAAACCATCCCGTGAAATACGTTTGAGTGTGTTGGTAACTGTGGGATGCGTTACACCGATCAGTTCGGCCAGGCGCGCTCCCACAATCGGCTCGTCGTCCCGTTCCAGCACGTAAATCAGGGAGAGGTAATTTTCCACCGTAGGGGATAATTTGAGTGCTTCCATCCAGCCTCCTTAATCGAGGATAACTGTCACGTCGATATGTGATACTTAGTCTATGCTAATTACCCACATTAGTATATAATAACATATAGTTTTTATAGACATCACTATTGATTATATCAATTCTTTACATCGGAGAAGAAATGGTCACGAGGACGAGTCAAATCCCATTGGCAGAATTGGTGGCAGGCGAACAGGCCACCATCTTATCATTTCAAAATATGCGCGAGGTTGCCGGTCGCTTGACATCACTCGGATTCACGCCCAGTGTACGGGTCATGATGATGCAGAATCAAGGGCGTGGTCCACTGCTGGTCAATGTGCGTGGCACACACGTAGCTCTTGGCCGGCGCGAGGCACAGAAGATCATCGTCCAGCGGATGAGTGAATGAGCGATTGTCATACCGCTCCCCCCCGGGTCTCGCGCCGGCCAGCCACTGGCGGCGCAGACGCCCGCTTGATCGCCCTGGCCGGGCAGCCCAATATGGGCAAGTCCACGCTCTTCAACATACTAACAGGCCTAAACCAGCATGTTGGCAACTGGCCTGGCAAGACCATTGAACGGCGGGAGGGGGATTTCGCTTATAAAGGCCATCCATACCGCATGGTGGATCTCCCCGGCACGTACAGTCTGACGGCCAACTCGCCGGAGGAGGTCATTGCCCGCGAGTTCATTTTGCGCGAAAATCCCAGCCTGGTCGTGGCCATCGTCAGCGCAGCCAACTTGGAGCGCAGCCTGTACCTGGTCTCGGAGTTGGTCTGCCTGCCGGTTCCTCTGGTGGTGGCACTGAACATGATGGATGTGGCCGATCAGGAGGGCATCTCCGTCTCAGCAAAAATCCTGGAATCCGCCCTGGGCGTACCGGTCGTGCCCATGACGGCAACCCGCGCCACCGGAGTTAACGAACTGATGGAAGCGATCGAACAGGTCCTGGCCGGGAAATGCCCGGTCGTTCCGTGCCGGCCTGAGGTCCGGGCCGACCATCGCCTGGTTATGGAAGAGATAACCCGCCAAATCGACAGTCACGTTCCTTTGCCTTACCCGCCTGAATGGGTGGCGCTCAAACTACTCGAAGGCGACTCCGAAATCGCCCATACCATGCAGACGGCGCTGCCCTCCTGCAACTGGGAGGCAGTCCAGGCGATCCTGCTTCAACATGACGATGCGCTTCTTGCAGTCGCATCCGGTCGCTATGAATGGATTGGGCAGATCCTCCAAGTCGCTGTGGAACGCCCGAAAATGGGACAGATCAGTCTGACCGAGCGGCTGGACCGCTGGGCGGCACATCCCATTTGGGGACTGTTGATCCTGGCGGGAATTCTGGGGTTGGTGTTTTGGATTACCTTCAAGATCGGGGCGCCGGTCCAGAACTGGTTGAGCGTGGAGGTGGTAGCTCGACTGGCAACGCTGGCGCGCTTGGCCCTGGCGGGGACTCCAGCCTGGCTGTCAGGCCTTGTGGCGAATGGCTTGCTGGGCGGTGTAGGAGCGGTGATCACATTCCTGCCGATCATGGTCATATTCTTTGCCACCTTTGCGTTTCTTGAAGACGTCGGGTATATGGCTCGAGCCGCTTATGTGATGGACAATTTGATGCATTTGATGGGATTGCACGGCAAGTCATTTCTGCCGTTGTTCTTGGGATTTGGCTGCAATGTACCATCAATCATGGGCACCCGCGTAGTCGACTCTCGGCCGGGGCGTTTGCTGACCATTCTGATTGCTCCTCTCGTACCTTGTACAGCCCGCCTGGCGGTGGTGGCGTTCCTGGCGCCAGCCTTTTTTGGATCTAATGCACTATATGTCTCCTGGGGATTGGTATTGCTTTCCATGTTCATGCTAGTGCTTAGTGGAACTCTGCTAAGCAAAATCATTTTCAAGGGACAACGGTCAGCCTTTATCATGGAAATGCCTCTTTATCACTTACCCAACGCACGCACGATTGGTTTGCTGGTCTGGCAGCGATCCATGTCGTTTACAAAGAAAGCCGGCACGAAAATTCTTGCAATGGCCCTGGTTATTTGGGCGCTATCCGTATTGCCTGGAGGCGAACTGAACACCAGTTATTTGGCTCAATTTGGGAAATTGATCGAGCCAATCGGAAAGCTGATGGGGATGGACTGGCGCCTGACTGTGGCGCTGATCGCCAGCTTTCCAGCCAAGGAAAATGCCATTGCCGCGCTGGGTGTACTGTTTGGCAGCAGCCCACAGGGCGGATTGACCCAGATGCTGACAGCTTCCTACTCCACCGCATCGGCATTGTCCTTCCTGGTAGTGACCATGCTCTTCATTCCCTGTATGGCGACGGTGGCGGTCATTCGCCAGGAGACCGGCTCGTGGCGCTGGACGCTGCTTAATATAGTTATGATGTTGACATTATCTTTCATTGCCGGAATCAGCGTATATCATCTTGCAGTTCTTTTGAGGCTCTCATGATGTTAGAACAACTTATGGCTGAAATTCGCGCCGGTGGTACACTTGAAACTGGTACACTGGCTGTGAGACTGGGTACGTCACCCCAAATGGTGGACGCGATGCTGGAACACCTACGGCTCGGAGGATATATCCAGGCATATTCCAATTGTGGGGATGTCTGTCAGGGTTGCAGCTTGAAGAGTTCTTGCGGTCGTGATGAGAAAGCCGGAACAATTCGCTTGTGGCAAAGTTCTGGCAAGTAGGTGATTAATTCTGAACAAGGGGATATAAAGATTCTATAAAGATATATTATCGCAAATTTTAAGTTTTATCAGTATACCTTGCATAACTCCACACGATCTTATCTATTGAAAAGGTAAAGTAACCCGGATGGGTTCCTTTTTACCTGGTAACATAGTGCGAAGTTGGCTTTCACTATTAAACACCCTGGGTCATCGGTCAGATGCAAATACGATCGTCTCCCAACGTAGGCTTGGAAATCCGGTTGCTTGCTGAAATATAAGCTAAATTGCCAATATATCCCGCGTAAAATGGCGCTGGTAGAAGCGAGGAAATCTACTTATAATTCCGATATTATTGGTCTAGTTCTTAAGATGAAATTTGAACAATGAAGGTCAGCCTGTCTTACCAAGATAAGGAGTTCTATGTCTACTGAAAAAGTGGTCGTTCGGCATGAATCTAAAAAATCCTTAATGGACTGGGTAGCAGGCCATTGGTTGGAAATCTTCTTAACTGTCTATGGCCTTTGGGTTGGGCTGCCCTGGCTGGCTCCCATCTTTATGCATATTGGCTGGAGTGGAGCGGGCAGAATGTTATACGCTATCTACTCTATTTTCTGCCACCAATTGCCAGAACGTTCCTTCTTTTTTTATGGGCAAAAGTCCATGTATTCGCTTACCGAGATTCAGGCTGCCTGGCAGAATACGATTAATCCAACAATCCTGCGAAATTTCATCGGAAACCCAGACATGGGTTGGAAGATGGCCTGGTCGGATCGCATGATTTCATTCTATACAAGTGTGTGGATATTTGCGGTTTTGTGGATACCATTCCGCCGTAAGGTGAAGCCTTTACCGTGGTGGGGGTTCATGCTCTTCCTGCTCCCCATTGTTCTGGATGGTGGCACGCATATGATCAGTGACTTCGCTGGTATTGGTCTGGGTTTCCGAGATAACAATCTCTGGCTGGCAACATTGACGAATAGCATCTTTCCAGCTTCATTCTACGCGGGTGATGCACTCGGTTCTTTTAACTCCTGGATGCGCCTTATCACAGGACCCCTGGCTGGACTTGGCATCATCTGGTTGGTGTTTCCATTTTTCTCGCAAGCAACTATCTATAAAAAAGAACTGGATAGGTTAAGTTACGCAAAAATCATCGAACAGATCAAAAACCAGAATCGAGACTCTTCTGGCTGAAGCTATCTCCCTTAGGCTTGAGCATCCAAAATTTAGAACCCAAAACGATTTTGGCAGCAATTTTCAGACTTGCTTATTAATCTATTTAGCAGCTCGATTGTTGAGCAGGCAAGATGTATATAACAACTTAATCTCCGGTAGAACTTCCCTCAAATAATAATTGCAGTTTTCTTAATCAGAAGTATTTGTCATTTCCTCTTTATTGAGCACTGCAGGAATTGGGAGACAGCTTTGCGATGATGTTCTTGATTCTCTTAACGATTTGAATTGACTGATTATCAACAATGCATCCTAAAACTGCATGAGGCGTTTGATGCAAATATTATTCTCTCTACGAGCCATGATGACTGCGCGGCGGGTTGATATTATCTTTCAGCGCACCTGCTCAATCCCGACGATGCAAATCTGTCTTGGAAATTTCTAAATATATCGATTACCTATCAAAAAATTTACTGCCTTCGAATAGGATGATCAAAACCTATAATATTTTAAACACCATCTTCATTTTTTTTCTTGATTATCTAAAAACGACACCCAGTTTTCTCGGTATTTAATCTCCACGGTTTATTTTCTCAAAACTTCTAAGGGGTTTGCAAAACAGCTGAAACTACAATCCGGCGGTTATCCACCAGGTACGGGTAGCACGAGATGAGGGTCAGCGTTGGGCGGGGAGTAGGATTCATTACTTCGATCTGGGTTGGCTCCACAATCTGTGTCCCGGTTATCACGTAGGTATATTGACGTTGAAATGTAAACAAAATGACAATGTCTCCGGGCATGAGCCTGTCCAGATATCGGAAGACCTCGCCGTAAACATCGTTATGACCGGAAAGAACGATATTTCCATTCTCACCAGGATTTGGTGTTCCAGCGTGCTGGGCGACACCTAGCTTGAGCTGTTCCCAGCCGTCTCCTTGCACGACGGGAGAATCTATATCAAGAGCAGGGATCTGGATGCGGACCGCCTGCTGACTACCTGGTGTGGAAATAGGGATGTTTGCCAGCGATTGCGCCAACGGTCTCAGATACTCGGGAATTTCCGCTTCGTTGGGCTGGGCTCCCCCTGGTGCATTGGGTGGCGTATGACCTTCCGGCAGTACAATGGCTGAAATCAGAGGTGTTGGTTCGAAAGTGGGTTGTTGGAAGGATGCAGCCACTTCCTGGTTCAACCTTTTTAAAACCGATGCACCGTTCAGAACCAATCCGAATAACATCAGGATGGATAGAGCTTCCAAACCGGTCAAGATGCGGTTCAACCAGGTGTGACGGGAATCCCTTATATGGACGCCATTGGATTTCTCAGACAGTTCAACATTGCCCTTCAGAATATAGCTTTCTTTTGGATCTCGTTGAATTCGTCCGGTATAGCGGAAGAATTCCATACGGTTTCGACGTGACGTCCTATGTGTATTCATCAAAAGACGGCGCAGTTCTTCAACTGAAATGTCTTCCGGTTGCTTATTCCTCATCTTGCCTCTGATTCCCAATCGTAAATGTGCCAGGAAATATATCTTGAAGGATTTAATAAACGACCAATAATCTGTTATATAGACGCAAATTACATGTGGATGTAAAAATTAACCCTAACAGGTATTGCGGGTTGATTGATGATTTGCCCGGACAGCCCAACAAACTTGATAAAACTACCGAACCTGTTCATCATTCCGATGCTTCTCCCCATTTTTTGAAAAGTACAATAGTAGCGGCAAGAATGACCAATCCGATTAGCTGCGCAGCGCGAACACCGCCGTTCCAGATTAAACTGTCACCACGAAAGGCCTCCAGAAATATGCGTGCGGCAGCCGAGAGCGCAACCACCAGAAGAAAGTTCAGCCCTGCACCTGGATTGCCGAGCGGCTTGCGCAGTGTGACCAGAAGGATCCCAAGAGCTGCCACCGTCTCATAGATCTGGGACGGGTGACGGTAATCCGACCATAGATAAATCGCCCAGGGCAGGCGGGTCGGTCCACCGTAAGCGTTGCCACTCAAGATATGCGCAATACCCAGGGCAACCATAAAGATAGCCAGTCCAGGAGCGAGAGAGTCGAGGGTCGTGCGAATTGGCAGTTGTTTGCGAAAGGCATATAGAAAAAAGAAACTTAATCCGGCAAGTAGTCCGAAATTTGGCGAAAGGGTATTGATGTTCAAAGACAGGGCACTGAGCGGATCGACCAGATAAACTTTCGAGTACTGGAACACAAAGCTGATGCGAGCAGCCACTATCCCGAAGATCAGACCGTAGAAGAAGGATTTGATTACTCTCGTCGAATCGAGATTTAATTTGAGCGACTCTTTTTCAATTAAAATGATCCCGAACCAAAGACCAGCCAATAGGGCCAGGCCGGACAATTGGAGAAGGAATGGACCAATCTGTAAGTAGGGAAACATTAAGGATTCTCACTTAGTAAATTCTTAACTTTGGACTGGATTAAAGCCTCGCTCATTGGTCCACCGACGACCATTGACCTGATCACACCTTCCCGGTCGATAAAGAACGTCGTAGGTAATCCAAGCAACTGGTAGCGATTGCTGACCGATCCGTCCCGATCCAGGGCAATCGGAAAGGACAGTCCCAGTTCCTGCACAAACGCGGCCACTGACTCCTCAGAATCTTGCGAGGTGAGATTGAGACCGATCACAACCAGCCCCAGATCCTTGTAGTCGCGATAAACTTTCTCAATAGCCGGCATTTCCTCGCGGCAAGGTCCACACCAGGTCGTCCACAGATTCAAAACGACCGGCTGGCCGCGAAGTCCTGAGAGCGTGATCTGCCCACCGTCCAACAGCTCAAGAGTGAAATCGGGAGCGCTGAACCCCTCTTTAGGGCTGGGAGGCGGCCCAACTGACATATTTAAAGTGGATGGCGCTCTTGAGATGTACATCCAGAGAACCCCCAGAATAAGCGCACACAATGCCCAGATTATTGTGCGGTGAATCAGTCTTGAAGTATTTGATGATTCAGCCTTCATGCGAGATTGCCATCCTGGACGAGGAAATCAGACCACATCGCCACGACGCCAATACCAAACCCATCCGAGTAGAAAGCCGATTAGGCTGCCGACCAATCCCGAAGCCCAGTGATAAGGATGGGGGTAGGGATCCAGCACAACGCGGCCAATTACATATCCAAGGAAAAACCCTCCGATCAGACCTACAATGACTACAAGGGGCCATTCTTTTTTTCTGACAGGATTATTGCTTTTCTTTTTTTTCACCACTCTGGTCTTACTCATGTTCAATTCTCCAGCGAAAATATTTTTAGTGTAACAATTAGGCGGCCTGAAAGGTAAGGCCCAGGCCGCCTAATTATCCAGTGAACATTACGGCTTAACAGCAGCCGTGGCTGGATCCTTCTTTCGACTTGCCGGCATATTCTTCCGGTTTGGCATCGAAGGATTTCTTGCAGCCAGCCGAGCAGAAGTAGTACGTCTCGCCTTTGTATTCGGACTTACCGGCTGCGGTCTTGGGATCAATAGTCATTCCGCAAACAGGGTCTTTCACCATTCTGATCACCTCCTTTCAAGGTCATCTCACTTTTCGAGCAGGACAGACTGAAATTGTTTTTTGACCCGCGAAATGACTACTGGCATGGAGACGATCAGTCCAAGCAGCCCTACCCAAACCGTACCGCCGATACGTGCAACCAGAGGGTAGTCTCCTGTCAGGCTGGCTGCCAACAAGAACAACACTGCTGCTCCTAGAGCAATGGGGATGTAAATTCGCACACTAAGGCGAGCGACCTCTTTTTCAACCTGTTCATGTTCCATAATTAATTTTCTCCTTTCCTGTCAATCATTGCCTGTGGATGCTTGAGCGGTCTTAAGTTGCACCGTGGTGGAGAGGTTTTGCCCGCGTCCACTCCAAAGCGAGGGTTTGAACCCTTTCAACAACAGGGTATTGAGTGTTACCGAGATGGAGCTTACTGCCATCATCAAGCCAGCTAGTTCGGGGCTGATGACCAGAGAAGCAAAGGGGTAGAACAGCCCGGCAGCTAACGGGATGCCCAGCGTATTGTAAACGAATGCCCAGAACAGGTTTTGCTTGACCTTGCGCATCGTGGCGTGGGCCACTTCGAGAGCTGTCACAACATCGCGGATGTCATCTTTGATCAAGATGATGTCGCCGGTTTCTTTGGCCACGTCTGTCCCGGAACCAATCGCCATGCCCACCTCAGCCTGGGCTAAGGCCGGGGCGTCATTTACACCATCACCCACCATGGCGACCTTCCTGCCTTGTGCCTGTAATTTCTTGACTTCCTCGGCTTTGTCCTGGGGTAGCACCTCGGCCAGCACTCGGTCAATCCCGACCTGGCGGGCGATGGCCTCTGCCGTTCGAAGGTTGTCGCCGGTGATCATGACTGTCTCGACGCCCATCTTGTGCAGACGCTGGATCGCTTCAGCGGTATGTTCTTTCAATGTATCTGCTACGGCGATCAACCCAGCGGGTTGACCATCAATTGCCAGGAACATCACTGTTTTGCCTTCCATTTCCAGCTTTTCAGCTTTACTCATCAGACTGGCAAAATCGACACTGCGTTCGCGCATCAGTTTGCGGTTACCCATTAGAACATCGCGGTTTTCCACACGGGCTTCGATACCGTGTCCTGGAATAGAGTTGAAGGAGGTGGGGTCAACCACTTTTAGGTTACGATCTTGAGCGCCGCGGACGATGGCCTCCCCGAGGGGATGTTCACTGTTCTTCTCAGCGATGGCTGCCAGCCGCAGTACATCTGCTTCCTGGTTCGCTAAAGCGATCACATCTGTGACCGAAGGCTCGCCTTTGGTCAGAGTACCGGTCTTGTCGAATACAATCGTTTGCAAATGGCTGGCGTTCTCGAGAGCTTCAGCACCTTTGAACAGAACACCGAATTCAGCGGCTTTGCCGGTTCCGGCCATCATGGCGCTGGGCGTTGCCAAACCCACCGCGCAGGGACACGAAACAACTAACACAGTCACCGAGAGAAGCAACGAAAAACCGAAAACCCCGATCTCACCCAGTTTGTATGGCGATAGGATGAAACTGGAATTTGGGTCGAAGAACATCTGATACCCAAAGAAAAACCAGAAAATGAATACCACCACTGCCAGCAAGTGAACACCCAGGATAAAATTCCCGGCCACCCAGTCAGCCAGTTTTTGAATAGGAGCTTTGCTGGCTTGGGCATCTTCAACCAGCTTGATAATCTGAGCCAGGGCGGTATCCTTGCCCACACGGGATGCTGTGAATTTGAAGGCGCCTGTCTTGTTGATCGTACCGCCAATGATATTATCGCCCGTTTTCTTCTCAACCGGCAAACTTTCGCCGGTCAGCATGGATTCGTCCACTGCCGAGTAACCCTCCGTGACGATACCGTCCACGGGAATACTTTCACCGGGCCGGACGAGGATCAAATCTCCAATTTCCACTTCATCAGCAGGAATCTCCTCTTCTTGACCATTCCGCATAACGCGCGCGACCTTGGGTTGGAGCTTCATCAATTTGCGAATCGACTCTGAGGTCCGACCGCGCGTCAACGCTTCCAGCCAGCGGCCCAGGATGATGAAGGTCGTTAGCAAGGCTGCGCTCTCGAAGAAGGTTGCTCCCTCACCGCCGAAACCTGCGTTTGGGAAGAGAGTGTTGATCACCGCGATACCATAAGCCGCGCCGATACCGGTGGCATAGAGCAGGTTCATGTCGGTGACGCCATGCTTGAGGCCACGCCACGAGTTAATGAAGAATTGTCTGCCTGGTCCCAACACAATGGGTGTGGTTAAAAGGCCAATCACCCATTTGTAAGAAAGAAATTTGGGAATAAAGGCCTGGAGCGAGCCGAACATGTCGTAAAACGTGCCAACCATGACGATCATACCGATGATCCCGGCGATGAGCAGGTTGCGTCCCTGGCGTTTGATCTCTTCCTCACGTGCCTGGCGCTCCCGGTCGAGAGCATCCGCCCCTTCGCTGCGTTCCTGGGCATCATAGCCAACCTCTCGAACGGCGCGTTTCATTGCACTGACCGAAATCACACCAGGAATATAGGCAACCCGGGCTGTATTTAACCCCAGGTTGACCACTGCGCTGGTTACCCCGGGTAATTCTTTGAGTGCATCTTCGACATGCGCTACACAGGATGCGCAGGTCATACCAACTACATCCAGTGTTACCTCAGAGATGGATATTGCGTAGCCGGCGTTTTCAACAGTTCGCTGCATATCAGTCAACTTTACACGGACAGGGTCGTAAGCCAGACTGGCTTTGTTGGTAGCCAGGTTGACAACCACATTGGAGACACCTGGCAGCTCCTTGAGCGCATCCTCCACATGCGAGACGCACGAGGCGCAGGTCATGCCCGAGATGGGCAAAGAAAGAGAGATTTTGGTTTCAGTCATGAGATATTATCCTCACTTTTATTAGAGTATTGGATCAGAATTAAGTAAAGTTCGCTTAGCCGCTTGAGTTCAGACTTGATTTCTTCGGGACATGAACTTTCCACAATGACGGTTCCACTGTATTGAGCCTGATAAACGAGCATGCGTATGCTTGCATTCCGCAAGGTAGCCTGGACAGCGAAGGATTGGCGCAAAACTTGGTCGCAGGGTGCTCCGGCCGTGATCATTTCAATAACATCATTCAGATACCCTGCTGCTGAACGTAAACTTTGAAGAACATCCTGGCGTTGATTAAGTTCCACCGCGCCCTACTCCTCTAAACCAGTGTTCGCATTTTCAACCGGAACAAGGATACGGCGGATAGCTGCCTGATAATGTGGATCGGGACACAGGCTGATGACCCATTCTGTCGAAAACCGTGCCTGTTCATCATGTCCCATTTTTTCATTTCCTTTCTTCAACCTGTCTTTTTTGAGTATAGACAATCCCATGACCCATGCAAAGCGCAAAAAGACCTATTCTCCAGTAAGCATTCCTGCCCGTTAGACTACCTGGTTTGTTTGAACAGAAATCTCATGGCAGAACAGCCCTCCTTTGGCTCACCATAATGAACATGTAATGTCAAAACGAAGCTTCATTTGTTTGCTGGTACTTTTCTGCATCAGCGGCGAACTCATCCCGGCAACCTTTGGCGCAGAAATAATAATCCATGCCGTTCAATGAGAGATGAAAGGCCTTCTCCCGCTCCACTGACATCCCGCAAACCGGGTCTATCGCCATGCTGACGATTTCTTTGAACTGGCCGTCTTCCAACCAAAGGACATGGTCAGCAATGTCTTTGATACGCTGGTCGTGCGAAACGATGACCACACTCCGATTCTGTTCTTTGGCGATCTGTCGCAGCAGGCGCATGATCTCGTGACCGATCTTGGAATCCAGATTGGCGGTTGGCTCGTCTGCCAGGATCAGAGTCGGGTTATTGATAAGTGCGCGGGCGATTGCCACACGCTGCTTCTCGCCTCCGGAAAGTTTTTCGGGCAGAAAGTTTAACCGTCCTGCCAGCCCAAGATCAGCAAGAAGTTCTGCCGACTTCTTACGCGCCGCAACGCCTTTCATCCCGGCCAATTCTGCCACAATGGAAACGTTCTCCAATGCGGTCAATGCCGAGAGCAGGTTAAAATCCTGAAAGATAAAACCGAATTGTTTCAGGCGGATATCTGGCAGGTGTTTTTCAGAAAGGGCGCTGATGATGGTGCCGTTCAGATGGATCTCGCCCTCGGTCGGTTTAAGTAGCGCTCCCAGCATCGATAACAGGGTGGTCTTGCCCGATCCCGATGGCCCCATGATCAGGACGATCTCGCCAGGTTTGACGCTCAAAGAAACATCTTTTACGGCGGTGACTTCGGTTGAGCTGGAACCGTACCGCTTTGTGACGTGATCCACATTCAAAGTTGTGTCTGTCATTTTATGTCCCTCGAAAAACCATAGCCGGGTCGAAGCCGGAAATTTGACGAATGGGCAAAATAGCTGAAAGCGCAGCGATGATTAACGAAGTTCCGCCTACCTTTAGCAACGAAATTGGTCTGATCTCAAGTGAAAGTGGCAAACCCAGACGCGGGATAATTCCAGATAAAAGCAATACAAAAACAACCCCCAGACCGAATCCCAGCACAACGCTCATGAATGCCTGGGCTAATACTACCTGGTAAAGTTGTCCGTTGCGTGCCCCGAGCGCCTTAAGCACGCCGAATTCTTTGCGGCGTGACAGGATGGCCGTGTAAACCATCAATGCCATCACTGCCAGGCCGATCAGAAAACCGATCAAGTTCATGATGGTGATCACATCAGTGCTCATATCCTTGACAACGCGCCGTTCCTGGCTTGAAAAAGCTGTGCGCGACAGGGCGGTCACACCATCTATTTTTGATTCGAGCAGGGCTGCCACTGCATCTGCTGACAAGCCACTATGGGTCTTAATCAGCAGGAAGGAAACTACATCTGGGCTGCCGCGCAGCGCTTGAAAATCATCCAGCGAAATGAAGGCAATTGAGTTGACGATATTTGCGGTTTCATTTGAAAAGCCAACAACCGTAAAACGTTGTCCGAGGATCTCGACCGTATCCCCCAATTCCACGTCAGACATTTCGGCTATGCTACGATCAATAATTGTTTCACTTTTTCCCGGTTGACCGCGCCCAGAAGCGAGATTCCAAACCCCACCTATCGGAGAATTTTCTGTCAGACCGATGATATAAGCCAGGTTGCGTTTGTCGCCTGTAACTACCATATTCGACACATACAGGATCGGGGTGACAATCTCGACGCCTTCGATAGCTTTTACCTGGTCTATGATCGATGCGGGAATAGCGGAAGCAGCCATATGCATATTACGGACATCTTTCTGCGCCACAAAGATATCCGCCCCGCTGTTGTCAATGTAGGCTGTGATCTGGTGCTCTACACCTGCGAAAATTGCGTCCAGTGAAAGGATCAGCAGTAGTGCCAATGCCACGCCTCCGACCGAAATCACCAGGCGGGTTTTGTTTTGGAACAAGTTGTGGAAAGCCAGAAGGATCATTTGCGGAATACCTCCGCCGGAGCCAACCCGGCTATCATACGTGCTGGAAAGAGTGCTGCTGCCAGCGCCATTCCCAGCCCAGACAACAATGCCCAAAGCATATCCGCTGGATCAAGAACGATCAAGAATTGCGGACGGGCTCCCATGATCCATCCAGCCAAGCCATACGCCAGCAGGATCCCAACAAGCGATCCGGCCAGGGAGGCGAACAGAGCCTGGGTTGTCACGACCCTGTAAAGCACACGATTAGGTGCGCCGATGGCTTTCAGCACACCGTACTCACGCTGCCTCTCGACAGTGGCCGTGTAGATCACCAATCCGACGATCATCGTCCCGACCAGAAAGGCAATTGCGACCATCAGCCTCAACGGCATTGAGAATATGTTGGCGAACAACTCGAGATCGTTGGCTGCCATCCTGGCCTTCGTCAGGGCATTGATACCCGGCAAGTCATCGAGTCGACGGATGAGATCCTCGGAGTTCGTTCCTTCAACCGGGGTTATCAGCAAGAAACTAACCGCGCCAGGTGTGCGTAGCAAATTCTCGGCAGCTTTCCTGGTGATGAAGAAAAAACTGGTCATCCAGGAGGTTGTTCCGTCTGTGAGACCAACGATTTTGAAGGTTTGTCCCATCAGGTCGAGACTATCTCCAAGGGATAGATCATGCCGCCCGGCAAGTACCCAGTCAAAAACCATCTCGTCGTCGGTCTGGGGTTCGCGCCCTGCCCGGATGCGCCACGGACCCCCTCCTTGTCCAGGATCGTACCCGATCATATAGGCGGGTAATTTCTTATCATGAAGATCGAGGATAACAAACTGTGAAAGAATGGGGATGACCTGTTCGACCCCCTGCTCCGCCTCGACTTGCACATCTGCCCCAGGAGGCAACAGCGAGGTCGCACCCAGCATGTTAACGACCCCTTTTTGGGTTACCATGACCGAACCGGGTGAGTTATTCAGATACGAAGTAATCTGGTGATTCATCCCGGCCAGGAAGCCGGACAAGATCAAGATTAGCATGACAGCCAGCGCCACACCAGCTACACTCAATAAAAGACGGGTTTTATCCTGGAAGAGATTTCGATGTGCAAGTGACAAGGTCGTATCCTTTGCTAATTACTGCAACCGTTTGCTCCACCGGGGGCTTGTTCCAACTTTCCGTTGCTTTGCAGCCACTGGTGCACCGTGGCAAAGCCGGAGCCGGAGAAAAGTTGTTTCCCTATAACAGACTGCGGTTTAGCACTGGAAAAATTTATATCCTGTGTATACTTAAGATAAAGCGCAGTTTCATACGCTTGTTGGGGATACCAGAAAGCATTGATATATTTGGCAGCCTCCAGCATTTCATCTTCATTGGCATCTTGAGCAGCCATTAACTCCAACAGGCCCAACATGGCCATACCATGGTTGCAATCCGGGAAGAGGGTCGGATTGTCACAACACGGGCGGTAGATCAGCGCCGCGACCTTTTCCACGAGTGCCTGTTGGTCAACCTTCAGCGTGACAATCGCCGTGCTGGCAAACAACTCGTTGATAGGTTTTGTCCCCAGGCCCCAACCGCCTGTCGAAGCAAAGCGGGTAACATCTCCCTGCCCTTGTTGTGAAATTGGTCCTTCTGTAAGGATTGGGTTGGCATTCGCCAGTCCAAAAGCCCAGAACAGATTTAGCAGGAAATAGGCATTTTGTGAATTGATAATAATCGGCTGATCGCTGCCCTGGGACAGAATGGCAAGTTGCTCTTCGGTGAGAGGCTGTCCATTCTTTTCGTAAAGGTTTACGATGGCAGTGTAATCAATTACACCAGCGGCTATCAGTTCGGGTCCGATATTCCCGAATTTAGCCGGGAGTTGGTAGCCATCAGGAGGAATCACCTCGACAGCCAGTGCAGCAATATCTTGTGACTGGTTCTGTTCTGCAACTTCCATTTCGTGATGCACGGAATACCTGCCCAAGCCAAAGCCACCAAACGATCCGGCTAAAAATGTGATCAAAGTGATGATGAGCCAGTATTTTTGCAGGTTGATGGAGAATCTGCGACGGGGTCGTGTGGGTTTCACCTGTTCTGGCAGCTTGTCTTCAGTGTTCTTATCCATATTCAAATTGCTTGTTTCCATAGTCATTGTCCAATCTCCCAGGTTGCTATATAAAAAATTTATGATTTGAACGGTGTTGCATTTACCATTAATCGGGCTAAACTTTGCAATAAAAAAAATACCAGAGCGTTTCTAAAAACCAAGTGTGATGTTCTTCTCGGTTAAGTTAATGTGGGCATATTTTTGCCAGGATAATAACCAGCGCCAAACAAAATCCCTGGTCATCAATAATTTTCTATCCATTATTTTTGGGTAGGCAATCCAGCTGCTTCCCAGGCTGCCATACCGCCATCCAGACTCCAGACATTGGTATAACCCAGGCTTACAAGTGTCTCTGCTGCAATGGTGGACATGTGTCCGCTGCGGCAATATAGAAAAATTTTTGCAGTTTTATCGGCAGGCAGTTGTGACAAGTTTTCAGCAATCGTGTCATACGGGATGGATAAATCTGTTCCAGGGATATCCCCATCCAGCGGGATATGGACGTTGACCAGGATGAAATCCTTATTTTTCAACATGGCATTCAGATCATCAGGCGTACCATTATAATAAACACCGTCAGTCGCCTGCACTTCCTGCCCTTTGATTTCTGCTGGTGCGTTCTGGCAGGCTGTCAACGGGAGGATGGTTAACCCCAAAACCAGTAGTAATAATAATTGGCGCATGATTAGCCTCCACTCAAAATTGTTCTTCCAGATATGGGAACCCGAACCAAACAATTCCCATTCCAAATAAAATGCCTGTCAGCAGGCGGGTGATTGAATTGAATGAACCCCAGGCATCCCCAGCGTAAAAAGCGGGAGAGAAAACACCCTTTGTCAGAGTTGCTAACCAAAGGTTGGTATCCCGAAATCCCTGGCCGATTCCATTAAAGTCGCTGATAAAATGCGTCGTTCCGTCCAGCGCCACCGGTAAGATCATCAGAATAAATACCCACCAGGGCAATGCTTTGATCCACCGTCGAAGCGGATACCACACCAGTGCAAACAACGGGATGCTGGTGAACATCGAGATCATCCGGTCGGACCAGGCAACCTTCCAGCCCATTTCTGGATTTCCAATAAAACTTCGTAAGGCAAAAAAATTATTAGGGTCAGAAACTCCCGTAACCTGTTGAATTTGTGCCAGCGGATAAGTGAAGTGTTGGCCAAACAAAAAATACGACCGTTGCGGGAGTTGGTGGCAAAGGAAGGAGTAGATGAAGTAAATCACCCGCCCCATGCCATTCCATCCAAGTGCCATGAATACTGGGGCCAGGAATGGCAGAATGACGTACACCCCGGAAATTGATACAAACAACCAGAACCAGTTGCGGCTTAAAAACGAGGACCCACTTGCAGTTGTTGTCATTCAGTCTCCGGGTTAAGAATATTTTGGATGAAATCGCCTGCCACCCCAATACCTGCCAGCGAGAGACAGGTGTGCATGTCGTAGCCATGCAGGATGAGAGTCAATGGTTGCTCGCCTGCGCCGTAGACCAACATCACCACCATCTGACAATTACACACATCAGTCCCGTGATGCTGGCATGGACAACCATCCACAAAAGCCTGTGTACTTTGCAGGTCAAATGTGCGCATCACTTGCAGGCCTGCAGCTTGCAGTCGTGCGGCAACTATTTCCTGTACCTGCTCACAGGTCTGATCAAACGTAAGAAGGGGTGTCGTGAGTATCATACTCATATCAGTCTATCCCTTATGCTCCTCCCAGAAAAGCGCATATACCCTTATTTCAGAATAAGCATTTTTGCTTATTCAATCTTGCTCTTGTTTTCGGATGGGATCATGGAAAAGGTAGGAATCTTGAAATCTATTGCAGCAGTAAAGAATGAAATTTCTCTTGCTTGTTACAACAACCGGTCTATATCGATCGGACTGATGATATCTATTTTTGACATTCCCTTAATACCTTCCACCCTCAACTGTGGATGAAAAAGATCCCTTTGTGTTGGAGACCTCAGTCGAACACAGTCTTCTCTTGAGCACTTGTCCCTCGAGACGAGTAAATTTCAGACAATCATCCAGGGCAAGGGGCAGAAGGTGGGATTCGAGATTCCATATTTCGGTTTTGTTGCCATGTCCGTGTAGAACGATGGGAATGGTTCCAATATCATCTCGATAGATGGTCAATGTAACCAAAAGACACTCACAGACCTCACCAGGGTGGTGCGGACAAGTTGGGTCAGAGAACGAGGCGCAGGCAGATTCCAATTCAAAACTATGTATCGCACGAAAGCCTTGTTTATGCAAACAGATTTGCAACAAAGCAAGGGTCGAATCGCAATCCAATTCGAATGTCAGGATAAGACGATTGTTTGCCATAATCACTCACCTTTGGTAGGTCCGTGGGTGACAATCAGCTTGAAAACTCCACCCATTCCCAGGTCTTCCACTCTTTCCAGTTCCAAACCGGCTTTTTGAATATTTTCGACCGTGCGTCGATTGATATTGGCGCCCATCATGCGTACTACCAGCGGATTGAGCATATCCATCAAGAAACCTAGAAAAGGATTGGGCGAGCGCATGTGTTCCAGCAACAATATGCATCCACCAGGCTTGACAACACGTTTCATCTCACGCAGACCGAGTACCGGGTCTGGCACCGAGCAAAAAACAAACGTGGCAACCGCCATATCAAACGATGCATCCGGGAAATTCAGCGCCTGGGCATCACCGAGCTGAAGTGTCACCCAGTCTTGCAGGTCTGTCCTCCGTAAACGAGTGCGAGCATGGTCCAGCATTCCTGGGGTCAGATCAATTCCAGTGATGAAAACTCCTGTCGGGTAGAATGGCATGTTCTTACCCGTGCCTATTCCGACTTCCAATACATAGTTGCCTTTCACCAACGACCACAACCGGCGACGCCAATCACTAAAGCGACGCTCAGTCAGCGCTTCCATGGAATCATAAAATGGAGCAAGGTGTTGATAGCGACGTCGGGTGATGGCATTTGCTAGCAGATCTGGTTTAGAAAACGGGTCTGATGTATTCATATGATCCAGGGGGAACCATTAAAAGATACAGAGAAGATCACCATTTTAAACAGTGGCCAGGATGATCAATCCCATTACAACAACTCCGCCTCCCAAGACTAAGCGCACCCATTCTTTATGATGCAGATTCCAATGTGCGAGACGATTCAAGGTTGGGCGGGCTGAGGCAGCGATCAAGATGATGATCAGGGGCAGAACAAAGACGATATTATAGAGCATCAGGTAGCTATAACCTAGCATGGCAGTGGGCTGGAGAGCCAACAGGCTGAGCACGCCCAGATAAACCGCACCGCTGCAAGGGACAGTACAAAGACCAATGAGAAATCCACCAACTATCAGAGCCGGGACTGTGGCTTTTTGAGCCATATTTCGCGCTATACTGCCAATTTTAGCTGGAGCCTGCAAACGCCAGCCGAAATCAGGGATGAAGAAATCTTTGAGCATCCACAACCCAAACAGGATGGCTGCCAAAGCGCCAAAACGGGCTGGAAGATGCTGACGGGTGAATAGATCAACCGTTTTAAGCAGTCCAATTCCCAGGCTCAAATAGGTTAGAAAAATGGCGGCTATATAAATTCCGCCCTGGGTTAGCAAGCGCCCCCGGATGGCATTGACACTCTGTTCGCCAGCCTGAAAAGTTGCCAGCATGGACGTGATGAATAGCAACAGTACCGTGAATGCACAGGGATTGATCCCATCCACTGTGGCGGCAAATAAGACTGCAGGCAGGGTTATTTGGGGCAGATACATCTGCATGGCCTCTGCCGGAGCATTGGGATGCCAGAAACCTGCCAGTGCAACCGCGCCCAACCCAATGGCTGCGAGGATGGAAATGATGACGATGCGACGCAGGTGCGAAGTGGTCATGGCTTACCCCTCGACAATCAACTTGCCGCTCATTGTCGGGTTGGCGCGCCCGCCGCAGCAGATGTCACAATAAAATGTATACTCACCGGGCTTATCGGGCGTAAAAGTGATGTAATTCGATTTCTCAGGTTGAGTGATGATATTCAGGTCCAATTCGTCCACCGCCCACTGGTGCTTGCCCCCACCATCAGTATGATGTGAGTTATCCAGGCTGGTCAGGCGGATGGTTACTGGTTCGCCAACTTTAACGAGGATCTCTTTTTGGTCGAAACCACTCATGTCTGCTGCAATGTCAATCACATTACCAGCCATGACAGGAGGTGGTGGGCGAAAAAAAGCAGAAACGAGAAAATAACCGGCCAGTCCGAGTACACTTACGATAAGGACTGAAAAAATCGTCTTGCGAATTCGCATCTGTCGTTGGTGGGCTTGTTTGCGGGTCATACGTAATGTTTTGGACATTGATTTACCTCTTGTTGAATCATTGTTTTGAAGTTAGCTTTAAAACTAAGGTCTTATTTAGAAAAAATCAGGCTATTTCGCGAATAAGAGTTGTCCACAAAATTAAGTATATGGAAGATACATAACTCTTCCTTATTATTTCAGATTAATGGAAAGTCTCCAACGCCATCCTATAAAAGCCAGCAGTAATCCTTCTAAGAAACTGATACTGAGCAAGGTCAAGGCTGAGTCAAACCAAAATTTTTCCGGGAATAGCCGGATGAGCGTATCCGTATATTCAAAAAGCCATGAACCTGGCTGAAAGAAAATTTGGTGAAAAGACGTAAACCAGACTTGCCAGGCGACAACGGCTAGCAAACCCAACATAAAGATCAGACCACTGGTTAAAAGGCCCCCTGTCTGAAAAGAAGAGAGCAGGGTGATACGATCTGAGAAGCGCAAAAGGAGAAAACTGGTCAACAAGATGAGTAGTACGATCGCCTGCCATCCACGCCACACAGATTGATAAACTCTCTGAACATCCACCATGTGGCTCAATTCACGTGAATTGTAAACAGGGTCCCCGTCAAAAACCTGACTGGAGAGAGCGTCTAATGTCAGGTTATCGCGCACAAAACGTAAGTTTGCCGAGGCAATTGTTAAACGCTGAGAGGCTGTAAAACCAAATGGATCGGGAGGAAAATCTGATTTCCAATATTCGAATGCCAGGTATTGGTTGCTGGTTATCAAGCGCACTGACCCCAGCAGAAGGAAGAAAGGGATTGCGAGAATAAGGATGATCCTTAGACTTTTGATCAATTTGAAGTTTCCTCAAAATTAACAGGTGTAAGGACTGCGCGGTATTCGTGACGGCCATCACCACCAGCGCGGAAAACTGCATCAGCCAGTTCCTGCATTGAAACGAGCGTGGGATTGTAAGTGACCTTGGCCACACCCGCCTGATGGTCAACCTGGGCTTCTACAACGCCCTGGAGCGATACCAGGCTATTGCGGACGCGAGCCGCACAATTAGGACATCCCATTCCCCAAACTGTCAAAAATACCTCATTGATATTTTGGATTTCTTCAAGATTTGGTGTTTTTCTGATTGGTTCAACATGACAATCCTTTTTCATTATTTTTCTCCTTGATCGAAAAACGCACTATGATTTTATGACATACTGGTTCAGGGGTAGAGCGTAACTTTGCCTGTTCTTCTATGAGCACTTTGGCGTATAGATATCTCATATTTCTCGTTTAATGGGTCTTCATGATTGTTCTTCCCATCTTTACCAACCGAACAGGCGCAAAGTAAGCAATTTTGCCTATTACCGAGTTCACTCTCAGGTGATAAAATTACTACACCCGAAAGAATTGGGAATTCTAATTAAACAATAAAGACTGATAAATACTTATTACCTCATGATGATCATTTTCCCGACCTGCTTTTGCTCCTGTACATGCGAGATATCCTCTGCACGGTTTTTTGATTCCGGCCTGGGAGAACGGGAAGCCAGCATTAACGCATAAACTTCTCATCATACCAAAATAGTTACCGCCCGCCGGAAACCCGTGCGGGCGGCCTTTATTTAAGCCCTGAATATTCCTAACAAACTCACGAAAGGTACAGTTGAAAAATGAAAAAAAACGATCTTCCCACATCCGACTCTCTTCGAGTTTACGATAATATATTGCAAGTTATCGGTAAAACGCCCCTGGTGCGCCTGAATCATGTAGGGCACGAAATAACTTGCCCGATATATGCAAAGGTGGAATTCTTTAACCCTGGTGGTTCAGTAAAGGATCGCATCGCCATGAATATCATTGCTGAAGCCGAAAGAAGCGAACGGCTTCGACCCGGTGGAACTGTTGTTGAGTCCACCTCCGGGAACACCGGCCTCGGTTTGGCTATGGTCTGCGCTATAAAAGGATACAAGTCGGTTTTTGTCCTGCCAGACAAGATGAGCCAGGAGAAAATTCAGTTGTTGCGCGCTTTCGGCGCCAAAGTGGTCGTCACGCCAACTTCAGTCGAGCCTGATGACCCCCGTTCGTATTACAGTGTTGCCAAACGCATTGTAGCTGAAACGCCTAATGCCATCCTGGCAAACCAATATTTCAATCCTGAAAATCCAGGCAGCCATTATGCGACGACTGGTCCTGAAATCTGGGAGCAGACCCAGGGTAAAGTGACAGATGTAGTCATCAGCATGGGCACAGGCGGGACTATCTCCGGGGTAGGACGCTATCTGAAAGAGCGAAACCCGCACATACACATTATTGGCGTGGACGCCACCGGTTCCATCTTGCTGGAAACATGGCAGCGCGGCAAAGTGCCTGATGATGTGCTTGCCAGGCCCTATAAAGTGGAAGGAATCGGGGAAGATTTCTTGCCCGGCACATTGGACCTTTCTGTGATTGATGATGTAATCCGGGTCACAGATAAAGAATCTTTCCAATGGGCACGTCGCCTGGTCAGGGAAGAAGGAATTTTCTGCGGCGGGTCATCCGGTGCAACCCTGGCAGGTGCCTTCCGCTATGCTCAAAGCCTTGATTATGATCGGCTTGTGGTCGTACTTTTTCCTGATTCAGGATCGCGTTATCTGTCAAAAATCTATGATGACAAATGGATGTACGAAAACGGCTTCATGGAAGTCAAATGGAATGAGGTCACTCTTGGTGAGGTTTTGGCATCCAAGAGCTTTCCTGGTGTGATCTCTGTATCGTCAGAGGCTCACATGACGGATGTGATCATTTTGTTGAAAAAGAATGATATTTCGCAAACACCTGTTTTACACCCCGACGGAAAAGTGGCGGGTATGGTCACCGAAGCAAACCTGCTAAAGCACATGCTCGAAGCCGGGCATAATCACACCGAAGACGAAACAGTAGCCTCCATTCTTGAACCTGCGCCTCCATCCTATCCTGCGCACATGCTGTTGTCTGATGCCTTGCCTTCCTTTGTTGCTGGACCGGTTGTTTTGGTGAGCGACGCCGAACGCGTTGTAGGTTTGCTGACAAAAATTGACGCACTTGATTTCATTGCCCGAACGATATAGGCCAGGATGAACACACCCTCTAAAAATCCAACCTTTCCATCTTTGCGTATTCTACCGGTTGATAGACTGGTGCCCCACGAAAAATGCGATGAGTTGCGCACTCTGTCCCTTATAGAAAGGTTGAAGGCTGAAAAGATATTGCGCAATCCCCCAATTGTTGCCCCCATGCAGGATGCCCAGGGTAATTACGTTGTGTTGGATGGCGCAAACCGCACCAGGGCATTTCAAACGATGGACATTCCCCACATTCTGGTACAGGTCGTTTGGCCAGGTGAGCCAGGTTTGAATTTAAAAACCTGGAACCAGGTTGCCCTGGGGGCCACTCATGATGAGTTGCTGGCACAATTTGGCGATATTCCTGGCCTGATGGTTAAATTGGATGGGGGCAAAAGGCTTCTTTCGGACAGTGTGGACGGCCGCTCTGTCATTCAAATCCACTTACCCACAGGAGAGGTCTATACTGTTTTTGCACCGACCTCAGACTTGCAGTGTCGAGTTGAAATACTGAACATTATCATGGACAGGATTGGAAAATGTGCCAGGATGGATCGCACACATCTGGATTCTATCGATTCTCTGACGAACATGTATTCTGATCTGGCTGGATTGCTCGTTTTCCCGCGTTTCAAAAATGAAGAAATCATCCAACTGGCGTCAGCCAGACAGATGATCCCTGCAGGTATTACCCGTTTTATCATTTCGCCTCGGGCATTGCGGGTGAACTATAGGCTGAGTGAACTGAGTTCGGAAAAATCACTGGTCGAAAAAGACGAGGCGCTCAAGTCCTGGCTTCATGTGCGTGTCACCCGGAAGGGAGTCCGTTCTTACGATGAAACAACCGTTTTGTTCGATGAGTAAGAAAAGGCACGCTCCAAATCAGCGATCAGGTCAACCTCGTGTTCAAGCCCGACGGATAAACGTACCAGTCCCGGGTCAACAGCCAAAGGTGAATTTGCGGTGGAGGCGTGAGTCATCGTTGCGGGAACTTCGATCAATGATTCCGCTCCGCCCAACGATTCAGCCAGGGTAAAGATTTGGGTGTGCTCGACCAGGTTCTGGGCAGCCTTCGCTCCATCTTTGTGGATGAATGAAACCATTCCCCCGCCGTTTCGCATTTGCTTGCGAGCAATATCCACACCGGGGTGGGTAACATGGAAAGGATAAAACAAGCGAGCCACGCTGGGATGTCCGTCAAGAAAGTTGGCTACTGCAGTTGCGTTGTGGGCGTGGCGATCCATACGCACTGGCAGGGTTTTGATGCCCCGTAAAACCAGGAAGCAATCCATCGGCCCTGGTACGGCTCCGGCAGCGTTTTGCAGAAAGGCCAGACGTCCGTGGATGGGAGGTCGGTGTGTGATGATTGCGCCTCCCACCACGTCGGAATGCCCACCCAGGTATTTAGTCGTGGAATGCACAACAATATCAGCGCCTAATTCCAAAGGGCGTTGCAGATAGGGGGTGGCGAAAGTATTATCCACCACCAGCAGGGTATCCGGATTGTGGGTATGGACGATCTCAGCAATTGCCTGGATATCGCACACGTTGAGCAATGGGTTGGTGGGCGTCTCCAGCCAGACCATGCGAGTGTTGCCACGCAAACCTGCCTCCACATTGGTTGTGTCGGTTGTGTCCACATAGGAGAACTCCATTCCGTAGCGGCGATACTCTTTATCGAACAATCGAAATGTTCCCCCGTAGATATCATTCCCGGCCAGAACGTGATCGCCTGGCTCGAGCAGGCGCAGAACAGTATCAGTGGCTGCCATGCCCGAGGCAAAAGCCAGACCGTATTGTCCGCCCTCCAAAGAGGCGATACAAGCTTCCAACGCTGCACGGGTGGGATTGCCGGTTCGTGAGTATTCGTAACCGCGATGTTTCCCAACACCATCCTGCTTGTAGGTGGAAGTCTGGTATATGGGTACCATCACTGCCCCGGTTGTCGGGTCAGGATGCTGTCCGGCATGAATAATTTGAGTTTCAAATTTCATGGTCTTCTCCAATGCTTGAACAAAATTTCTCTTGTTGTTTGGTCGCAACCACTCAGACTGATCGAGCTGCAGCCTTCTTGCGCAACAAAATGAACAAAGCCAGGGAAATTACTAATCCAGTCAGGGCAATAATTTGCGATTGGGTCAATCCCCAGGCAAGGATGTTATAGGAACTGGTGAAGCCCAGAAATAAGCGTTCCAGGCTGTACAGACTAAGATAGACGAGAAACAACATTCCATCTGGCCAGCGGCGTTTACGTAATTGCCAAAGAAGTGCAAAAATACCCAGGTTGACGATAATCTCATACACCGGCATCGGTGTATAGAAAACACCTAATTGAGGAACCAGGGCATGGGGGTTTGTATAAGCAAACCCAAAGGGACCTGTGGTCGGCTTTCCCATTGCATCCCCAGTGATGACGCAGGCGACCCGCCCAATTGCCTGGGCCAGGACCACTCCCGGGACAGCCGCATCCAGCAGGGATGGAAGCCGCCAGCCTTTGCGCCAGGCCAGGATGGCAATTGTCAATAATCCGCCTGCCAGCGCTCCCCAAATGGCTAACCCACCTTCCCAGATGTACAGGGACGAGATCGGGTTTGCTGCAAAGAGGTCTGACCAATGATCGAGAACATGGAAGAGACGTGCACCTATCAACCCGCCAGGAATGACCCACATGGCTAATTCATAGATATCATCCTTTTTAAACCCTTTTTTTGAAGCTTCGTATGCGGTTAACCATGTGGCAACGCCTATTGCCGTAAGGACGATAAGGCTATACCAGCGTAACGTAAAAGGTCCGAAGGAAAAAATGATGGGGTCGATCGAAATCGTGATCATTAAGCAAACACCTCCTGAAGAATCATGGATCGATTTTGCGCTGTTGTTGATAAGCCCTTCAAACGCGAAAAAACTGGGAACCAAATTTTGTATGGACCCTTTTTATCATGCCAGTATAGACTTTATATTGTATATCACTAAGCGCTATTTACCTCATTATCTTATAAGCAATTTTGCTTATAAGACGTCTCTTCTTGAGGCAAATTATAATCGACATTATTTATCCGATTTATCCTCACGGGCTATTCTGCTTAAATATAGAATACGCTATTAAGCGCTTGTGAATGGAGAAACTATTGGACATAATTGGCTTGATGAAACGCATCATCCCTTTTACTCTGATCGGTTTAGGAACCCTATTTGTTATTGCTGCCATTGGATGGGTTTACTTTGACAATACCATGCGTAATCCTGCTACGCTGTTTTTGCCTGAACAACTTGCCGGTTTGCCTCTCTCGAGTCAGATGAACGGCCCACAGGCTGTTGAGGATTTCAGTAATCTGCATGGCAAACAATTTCCGCTGACTTCAGGCGCGCTCGGAATCTATGGAAATCAGCAGGCGACCCTATGGGTTGCAGGCGCACCTATTAATTTTATGGCAGCCAATATGGTGACTGACATGCACGATAAGATTGCGGTAGGTAATTCCCCATTTACTCCCAGTGGAGAATATCTGGATAACAAGCGCACAATTTACAAACTGGAAGGCATGGGACAAAAACATTTTTACTTCCAATCCAAGAATCTGGTGATCTGGTTAACCGCGGATGCGGAGATTGCCGAAATCGCACTTCAACAACTAAAGGAGTTTTACCCATGAACAAAAAACATATGCTGATCATGATCCTGTGCTGCCTTGTCCCCGTCGCGGGTCTGGCGGCTGTTTATATTTTCAAACTCCCAGTCAATACCGTAGTATATGGGGCTTTGATCCTGTTTTGTCCGCTATCACACATCCTGATGATGAAATTTATGATGCACGATGACAAACCTGGCTCCACGAAAGCCGGTACCCCCAGTTGCCATTCCGAGACTATCGAAGTCGTTACAAAAGAGAAATAATCCATGATTGACCAGAACAACAGCCTTACTGATGATGGTATAAACCTGGAAGTTCCAAAGTCCAGACGAACAAAAGGTAGTGTATTCATAGTTCTTGCCGTCGTCCTCGCTTTGCTTGGACTGTTTGCATGGGGATTGATCCAATCGGGAAAAGGTCCTGTTGATTCGGGGGATGCTCCCGACTTCACCCTGGTTGATTTCAATGGCTCGACGATAACTTTGAGTGAACTACGTGGACAAGTGGTGATCATCAACTTCTGGGCTTCGTGGTGTCCGCCCTGCCGCGAGGAGGCCGCTTACCTGGAGGCAACCTGGCGCAAATACAAAGACCAGGGAGTTATCTTCATAGGTGTTGACTATGTGGATACAGAGAAAGCCGCCCTGGCATACATGGATGAATTCGATCTCACCTACTTCAATGGGCCAGACATTGGTACACGGATTGCGCAGGCATACAACATCAAGGGTGTCCCTGAGACGTTTTACGTTGATAAATTAGGCAAATTACGCGGTATGCACATTGGCCCCTTGTCTACACCACAACTCGATGAAAAAATTGATGAAATGCTAGCCGAATCATATCCATGATTTGGTTGAACTCCCTATTTAAAATGATAATCCCTACCAGGAGTATTTATGATTGCTGATATTGGTTTGATCGCCCTGACAATTGCTTTTTTATTTTCGGTATACGCCACGGTTGCATCCGCATACGGTGGCTGGCGCAATCGCTCAAAATGGGTGGAAAGCGCCCGGAATGCGTCTCTGCTCGTTTTCCCGCTGCTGACCGTTTCTGTCCTGGCGATCGTTTATTCGCTTATCACGCTGGATTTCTCTCTGGCATACGTCTATGATGTTTCCAGCCAGGCTATGTCACCCTTCTTGCGTGTGACAGCGCTATGGGGTGGACAAGATGGTTCGGTGTTATTCTGGGCCTGGCTCATGGCTGGCTTTGTAGTCATCGTGCTTTTACGTAAATGGGAGCGCGACCGGGAGTTGATGCCTTATGTGATCGCCACATCCATGTTAACCACAGCCTTTTTTGTTGGGCTTGTCCTTTTTATCACCAATCCCTTTCAACATCTATGGTATCAATATGGTGCGCCAGATGCGATTAAGGCTGTCTTCCAACCGGCAAATACCACATTGTATATTCCTCAAGATGGCGGCGGATTGAACCCTTTGCTGCGCCATTTTGGCATGATCGGTCACCCTCCGACGACGTACATTGGTTTTACCGGCTTTATCATCCCATTCGCATATGCCATCGCGGCGCTCATCACCGGCAAATCGCGCGGTGATGAGTGGATCCGCACTACACGCCGCTGGACCCTTGTCGCCTGGATATTCCTTTCAATCGGGCTGATCCTGGGCGGGCGTTGGGCTTATGACGTACTCGGTTGGGGAGGCTTCTGGGGTTGGGACCCGATAGAGAATGCCATGCTCATGCCCTGGTTGACAGGCACGGCTTTCCTGCATTCGGTGATGATGACCGAGAAGCGTGGCATGATGAAAAAGTGGAACATGGTCTTGATCATACTGACCTACTCCCTTTCGCTATTTGGCACATTCATCACTCGAACTGGCGTGATCAGTTCAGTGCATGCCTTCAGCAAATCTGCTTTGGGGCCAGCGTTCTTCACCTTTATCGGTCTGACGTTCATTGGTTCGATTTACCTTCTTTATTGGCGCTGGGATACCCTGGAAACGGAGCATTCGCTGGAAAGTTTTGTTTCGCGCGAAACTGTCTTCGTCCTGCAAAACATGCTTTTCCTGGCGATCACCTTCGCGGTATTCTGGGGAACAGTCTTCCCACTCATTTCCGAACTCGTCACGGGTACCAAAATTACCGTTGGGCCGCCTTACTTCAAAAGCGTTACCGGCCCGCTTTTCTTTGTCGAGTTGCTGCTTATGGGGATTGCTCCGCTATTTGCCTGGCGCAAACAAACGGTTAAGAATTTGGGCAAGGCCATTTGGCAGCCATTCGCCGGTTCTCTGGTCGTATCAATTGGCTGGGGTTACCTGCACCGCATGCACCCCATGTCCATCATCGGGCTTTGGTTGGTGGCTTTTGTTGTCTTCTGTATTCTGGCCGAGTTCTGGAAAGGGGTTAAAGCACGCACCAGTTCAAAAGGCGAAAACCCGATCCAGGCGCTTATTCACCTGATCGGTCGCAACCACCGCCGTTATGGGGGGTACTTCATCCACCTCGGGGTGATCCTGATCGCACTGGGATTCATTGGTGATTCGTACTTCAAGCAGGAGACTCAGGGAACTGTAACGGCTGGCGAAAGACTGGTGATCGGGAATTACCAGATGCGTTTTGATGGGCTGCGAGGCTACCCGGGTTCGGACGGGCGCGAGATAGTTGAGGCGAATCTAACCCTTTTCAAGGATGGGAAGGAGGTACGCAGCCTGCAGCCCCGCCGCGATTACTTTGTCGTTCAGGAACAACCGGTAACCGTTCCGGGTGTGTACTCTACCGCAGGCAAGGATGTATACATTATGCTGCTTGATTGGGAGGTTTCCGATATTGATCAGCAGGCGACATTTAAGATTTACATCAACTCACTGATCAATTGGGTCTGGATTGGAGGGTTTGTCATGATTTTCGGAACGATCATTGCGGCCTGGAGCAGTCCCAAACAATTGGAAACAACTTACGTTCTCAAGCCAGGTATGTCAACCTCGCTTCCCGCCGTTCAGGAGGTTTAAGATGGGTCACAATTTGAAACGTAAACTGATCCTTGCACTGCTGGTTACTTTGGCATCCTTATACCTTGCTACCCTGGTCTATGCCCAGGGGACGACACCCGGTTATCCAACCGATAATGATGTCAACCAAATTGCCAAGAAGCTGTACTGCCCGGTTTGCCCGAACACTCCGCTGGATGTGTGTGAAACCCAGGCTTGCAAGGACTGGCGCGGACAGATCCGTGACCAGTTGTCCGAGGGGTGGACAGAACAACAGGTGATTGACTATTTTGTTGCCCAGTATGGTGAACGCGTGCTGGCCGAACCACAACGGAAAGGGTTTACTTCGCTAGTATGGCTATTCCCGGTCATAGCAGCCTTGCTTGGCTTATGGATAAGCTATGAGATATTGAAAGGCTGGCGGGCGAAAAAACAAGTCACGATACCTATTGTTGAAAATTCGCAGATCTCTCCAGAGGTACTGGCAAAGATTGAAGAAGAAATTCGTAAACTGAATTGAAGTGGAGCGTAAATCATGAACTTTGGAGCCATTCTTATTGGTTTGAGTATGCTGGTCATTTCTGTGACGTTTGTAGCAATCCCTTTTCAGCAAAGGAGCAAGAAAAAACATGCCCTGCCTGTAAAACACATGGAGCCGGAAGAACACCGGCTGGCAGTTTTATCCTCTTTGCGCGATCTGGATTTCGATTTTCAATTAGGTAAAGTAAGCGAGGATGATTACGCCAGTCTGCGGGCAAGATTGATGGCGGAGGCTGCCCAATCCTTGCAGGAGGCTGACAAAGTTGACGAAGTCGAAGCCCTGATCCAGGCTCGTAAAGCCTCAAAGGCAAAGTCCCCTGCCTGTGAAAACTGCGGACAGGCAATTGAATCAGGTATCCGCTTTTGCCCACGCTGTGGAACCGCAGTTAAATCCTCATGCCCTTCCTGTGGAAAGAACTTAAAAGCAGGCGACCTGTTCTGTTCATCATGCGGGTATAAATTGATAACCCAAGCCGGGGTGGCATCATGAAAAAATATTTTGTATTAATCTTGTTCGTAGTTTTCATGGCCTGGACTGCCAGCCCCACTTCAGTCAATGCTCAAACACCGATACCTCCGGCCGCAACAGGCAAAGTTACTGGAAAAATCGTTAACCAAAACCTGGGAACTGTTGTCAAGGACATCCTGGAATTGATGTTGCATATATATGACGAAGAGTATGTGGAGTTGGGCATGCTGCATGCTCAATCTCAACCTGACGGCTCCTTTATGTTTACCGAAGTGGATTTAAAACCGGGACAGTTATATGGTGTGATGGCCATTTATGAGGATGTAATTTATCTTTCGGAAGCCATCCCGGCAGTGGCTGGATCGGACCAACTGGAGCTGGAAGTGCCTGTTTATGATACAACCACTGACCTCACTGCTGTGCAGATAGACCAGATGCATATTTTGTTTAACTTCGCAGCTGATGGTTTGGAGACGACGGAGGTCTACATCCTTTCCAACCAGGGGGAACGGACTGTCAAAGGATCCGTCACCCTGGAGGATGGCCAGCTGGCTACTCTGAGTTTCCCGCTTCCAACCGATGCAGATTTTATCTTTTTTCAACCTGACCAACAGGATCGTTTCGTCAAATTTTCAGGCGGATTTGCTGATACCAACCCCTTGATGATTGGGCAAGGTTCCGAACAGTTTACGGTCAAGTATCTGACTCCTTTCCAGGAAAATCATAATTACACCTACACAGCACCGGTTAATATCCAGGCGATCAATTTACTCCTGCCTGAAAAGTCGGGAGTAATTTTACATGGAGAGGGTTTATCTGCTCCTGAGCTTACGAATTTTAATAATGGTGAATCTTATTTGGTTTATTCATTATCCGGGATCAATGCAGGACAAACTTTTCAAGTGACATTCTCCGGGAAACCCATTCTGGGTGAGGAAAACACCTCCAGTAAAACAACATTGCCGCTTGTCCTGGGAGGTCTCCTCCTGGGATTGGTAATGGTTGGCACCGGAATCTGGTGGTGGCGCAAGCCGGAAGAGGAAGATAATGAGAATGAAGCGACCGGGATGGAAGTACCTTCGGGTGAAAGTCCTTTGGATGTGGTGATCTCTGAAATAGCTCACCTGGATGACGCCCACGAGCGAGGCGAGTTCGTTGATGAAGAAGAATACCACCAGGAAAGAATGCGTTTACGCCAGCAGGCGAAGAGCATATTGGACCAGCAAAACGATCCTTCTTGACGTCTGTGTTTCAAAAGATATTGGTTTCCTTTGTACGCAAGATTGCTTATTCTGGAAACAGCCAGGTGGCGCATGATAAATATGCCTGGAAAGAGTATTATATAAGTGGTGTTCGCATGATTTCAATTTAATTAGGGTAGAGCTTGTGTGGGCAGCCATGCCGCCTGCACAAGCCCTATCTTCCTTTACCACGTGAGAAGATTTTAGATTTCTCCATAAGAAGGTGTAATTTCAATGTGCAAATTGTAAAACGTATCTTTATCCCCCTGGGTGCCGGCCTGGCCGGGATGTTCTTTTTGACAGGCCTGTATTTCGGGATCATGTCGTGGGCAGAGGGCTTTAAGGCAGCCCGTGAGTTGTTCTGGAGTGATCGTTGGATCATTATTCCGATCATCGTCGGATTTGGCATCCAGGCAGCTCTCTATGCCATATTGAAGTTCCGACTGTTCACCCCAGTAACGACAACTGGTCCCAGCGGAGCGCTCATGGGTGCCTCCGGAACTACCTCCACAGTTGCCATGCTGGCCTGCTGTGTACACCATGTCACTGATGTATTACCTATCCTGGGTCTGACCGTCGCTGCCACATTTCTGGGCCGATACCGTACGTTATTCTTGTGGGGTGGCCTGGGGACAAACCTGATCGGTATCCTTATCATGTTGTTCATCTTATTAAAAGAACGTCAAAAAACAATCCAAATCGCAAATCGTATCCATTCAGCGGAGGCCAAATGAAACCGGTTCTTCTCTCTTTAGCGGCCGGGCTCGCGCTGCTCCTATCTGCCTGTAGTCCAACAACACAGAAGCAGCCACCTGTTATTTTAGCGACCCTGACACAACCATCCATTGTTCCATCCACGGAAACCTCACCTGCTTCCACTCTGTCGACATCCGAAAGCCTGACGCGTACCGATCAACAAGGGGCAGTGGTCGTGGCAGTGACACCCTTGAATTTTGATCAACCTGGAGAGACTTTGGATTTCCAGGTTTCTTTGGAGACGCATTCAGTTGACTTGGGCATGGATCTGGTAACCCTTTCCACCCTGGTTACAGATACCGGTCTTGTGGATCAGGCCATTTTATGGGACGGCGAAAATGGAGGCCACCATGTTTCCGGTACGCTATCCTTCCCGGCCAGTGTGGAAGGGAAACCGGTGTTGGAAGGAGCCACGAAGTTAATTTTGACTATTAAGGACGTGGACGCGCCAGAACGAGTCTTCATTTGGGATTTGCCCTGATGAGGAAGTAAAGAATCTTTCCTCTTTTCAGCAGGATTTCCCAACAATTTTCTGATAGCCACTCTTTTCTAAGGAGGTTGTGCGAACATGAGTGATATAACCCGCCGGGATTTTATCAAGATTGTCAACCGGATTCTGGCAGGTACCGGGGTAGGCATCCTGGTCGCACCGGTTATAGCCTACTTTTATCCAGCCTCCCTGCAGGAAACACCTGCTGAGCCCATCAGGGTGGGTAAAGTTGAAGAATTGCCTGAAAACGAGGCCAGGGTCATCAAATATGGACGCTACCCTACTATCGTGTTAAACACACCTCAAGGGTTGCGGGCGTACTCAGCGGTGTGTACCCACTTTGCCTGCATCGTCAAGTGGAACAAGGAAATAGGCCAGTTTGCGTGCCCCTGCCATGCCGGCTTTTACGATCCACTGGATGGTCATGTAATTTCTGGTCCTCCGCCGCGTCCGCTTACATCCTTCCCGGTGAAGATTGTGGAAGGCGTAATTTATGTAGGCGAAAAGACATGACGAATTGTCAGGAAAGGTAACAGCCGTGAATAAACCACAACATTCCGTTCGTATAAACCGTCGTGATTTCCTTAAGGGCGTCATTGGTGGAATTGGCTCGATCATAGCTTTTACGTATGGTGTGCCAATGATCATCTTTCTGATTTCGCCTGCGCTGCGGAAGCAGGAATCCGATGCCTGGGTCCCTTTAGGGACTTTGGAAAACATTCCCATTGGGATTCCAACACCATTCGAATTCACACGATCCAGCATCAATGGCTGGGAAAGGACAGGCATCAGCTACGGTGTGTTTGCTGTCCGAAAGGACGAAACAAATATCAGGGTATTTTCCAATATCTGCACACACCTGGGATGCCGCGTATCCTGGCATGAAGACTTGCAGCATTATGTCAGCCCCTGTCACGATGGGCATTTTGACCTGTATGGAAATAACGTGAGCGGGCCTCCTCCACGGCCTTTGGATGAATACACGACTAAAGTCGAGGATGGGATCCTTTATATCTTGACTCCACCCTTCAGAAGAAGTTAAACTTGACTTGTAAAAAATCCTGATCATGTCGATCAGTTCCTTATTTACCTGCCAAAATGAATAATTCAATTGCAAGGCTTACCCGCCGCGATTTTCTGAAGCTGTCCGGATTGAGTCTGGGTGGGTTGGCTTTGCGCTCATTCGATCGGACGCTGCTGCCAGAATTCCCCCCGGAAAAATTATTGGGGCGTATCACTGTTGGCAGGATGGACATCAAAACCCGGCCCGATGCAGACAGCCAAACGGCAGGCGTTCTTTATGAAGATGCTGTCATTCCCTGGCTGCGGGAAACCGTTGGCTCACAACCAGGACGTATCAACCAGCGCTTTGTCGAGACATCGGATGGATTTATCTGGGGCGGATATGTCCAGCCGGTGCAAAACCAGCTCAACGATCCGCTAACAAAGCTTCCGATGACCAGCCTCGGAGCGGGGATGTGGGTTGAGGTGACAGTCCCTTATGTGGATCTGGAATTGGATAACCCACCCATTCGTGCGCCCTGGTTGCAATATCGCAGTGACATCGGCCTGCCAGCACGCTTATTCTACAGCCAGATTGTTTGGGCAGATCAGATCCGCATAGACGAAAAAGGCCAGATTTGGTATCGTCTCAATGAGCGTTACGGCTCCGGAGATATTTTCTGGGCTTTGGCCGTAGCATTCCGTCCACTGATTGCCGAAGAGCTGACACCCATCCATCCCGATGTGGAAGAGAAGCATGTGGTTGTGAATACCGCATATCAAACGATGTCTTGTTTTGAAGGGAATCGGGAAGTTTATTTTACCCGTATTTCCAGCGGGGCATTGTATAATAATTTGGGAAATAAAGTAGATGCCTGGTCAACACCTCTTGGAGAATTTCCCATCTGGCGCAAGGTCGTCTCGCTACCCTTAAGCGGGGGCAGCGCTGCGGCTGGCTGGAGTCTGCCAGCGGTTGGCTGGGTCAGCCTGTTCGTAGGATCTGGCGTAGCTATTCATTCCACGTATTGGCACAATAATTACGGTGAACCGTCGTCGCGCGGCTGCGTCAACGCCAAACCTGAAGATGCCAGGTGGGTCTTTCGTTGGACACTTCCATCTGTCTCCTACGACCCTGGTGATGTGACGGTACAAATGCCTGGAGGAACGAAAGTGCAGGTGGTTGAAAGGTGAATTAACCTTACAATGCTGAGGATGGAACCCCACGAAGAAGCGTGGGAGATAACGCAATTGGAGTACCCAACAACCTGCCTGCACCTGAAAATATAGTCCCCATAAAAGGGGCAGGTTGGACGGTCGCGGCCTGGTCACCCTGGCGGGGGTAACAGGTGTTGTCTTGCACTTGCTGACCAGTCTGACCCGTGCAGGCCTTTTTGTGAGCGGGAGGTTCTTACGCGGCGCGCATATTTTAGCGCCGTTGTGATTCGCAGACCTGGCAGGCTTTGGATTGATCGTTACCCTTGATCCGTATGAAACGGGCAGGCTGAAAGATCACGTGTAGAGGCTTATGGTGACAGACTTGGGGATGGTAACTGAATACAAAAACCGCATTTAGGCGGTTTTTTTGTTCCCTGGCAGGTTGAATCGCCAGCACCGTGCCGGTCTCAAAACCTGGACCCTATCTACTCAGGAAATCCAATTTAGAAATGCTGATTGACAAATCCCAAAAAGCCGCTATAATTATAGAACATAAGTTCTAATTATGAAACATTCCTGGATCAAACTTTACCCTGAAATATTGGACGACCCAAAAATTGGGCATCTGCCCAATTGGTTGTGGAGGCGCGCCATAGAACTGTTCCTGCTGGCAGGCGAGAACGGGGCGGATGGTCGGCTACAACCCGTATCGGATATGGCGTGGCGCTTGCGGATCACTGAATCTGATCTGGTCAAGTCGCTGCGGACCTTATCTAAAATCGGGGTAGTGCATGAAACGCCTGAAGGTTAGGTCGTAGCGTATTTTCAGGAAAGGCAGGCTGCATTAACCAGTGCGGAGCGCGTCAGGGAACATAGAAAAAGGAACGAATTTGTAACAAAACATTAGGAGAATTGTTACAAAAAAGGCAACGAAATTGAAACAGAAAAAAAAGTCGGAAAAATTCCGACTTTCTGCCTGGTAGTAGTAGTGGTAGTAGTTTAAATATTAATCAAAGAGAAAATACTACTACCACTACTAGAACTACTAGAAACAGAGTCGGAAAAATTCCGACTCTGTCACACCGCCGCCATCCATGCCGCATCCTTGACCCTAAGGACAAATGGACTATGGGGTGCAGGAGAAGGGGATTTTGCCGACATGACAGCCACCCCGGGAGCCTGTGGAAAACCTGTGGATAAAAAATCGGAAAAATTCCGACTTTCTGCCTGGTAGTAGTAGTGGTAGTAGTTTAAATATTGATCAAAGAGAAAACACTACCACCACTACTAGAACAAGAATCGGAAAAATTCCGACTCTGTTTCACCGCCGCCATCCATGCCGCATCCGTGACCCTAAGGATAAATGGACTATGGGGTGCAGGAGAAGGGAGGGTTTGCCGGTATGACAGCCACCCGGGAGCCTGTGGAAAACCTGTGGATAAAAAGTCGGAAAAATTCCGACTTTCTCAAGAAGAATTTGAGAAGGGGGGGTTGCCGACATGACCCTTTATGACGGGTACGGGCAGAATTTAGCTGCATTTTCTCAAGCGTTAATAACACAGCGAGGTATTCATGGATGATCTTTGCCTGTCTAAAAGTATTCGTTCTTTTTCCGGATTCGTAGCGGAGGGTTGCGGGGTCGATCTGTATGACTATCAATTGCTGCCCGCCCAGGCGGTCCTTGAAAGTGTGCGCCTGGGTCAAGGTCTTACCTTCGTCTTGAACTTCCCCCGCCAGAGCGGCAAGGATGAGCTCCTGGCTCATTTGCAAGCTTACTTGATGCGAATGTCAAATGATAAGGATCGAACCATCCTAGAGGTGAATTCCAACCTTGAAAACCACCGGATCGCATTATGGCGTTTGGAAGAAAGGTTAAGCTCAAATGTCTTCACCAGGTCACGCTGGGCCAGGCTTGGGGATACTGTTGCCATTGATAAATGCAGAACCACTTTTCTGCCTGCGGATGGTGTTCCGGATGGCAAAGTGGCGCCTGCCAGCCTGCTCTTTATTGTCAATGATGCGCAGGACATCTGGCCCGCCTGGTTTGATATGGAATTTTCCCACCTGGCTGCACGGCCCAAGCTCACCCGCCTGGTATGCGGTTCGAGCTGGGATGAGCAAAGCCTGTTGTCCAGGGAAATAAGACATGCCAGAAGGGATGAAGACAAGGATGGGATCCAGCGCTTGTTCCGGATCACCGCACTGGATGTTGGCAAAGAGAACCAGAATTATGCAAATTTCATAGATGACGTGGTGCAAAGGTATGGGCGTGAGAATCCATTGGTTAAGACACAGTATTTTAGTGAAGAAGTGGATGCAGAGATCCTGAAGAATGCCTGAGGGTATGTGCGCAAAGCAGGTTCTTAAGTTGGTTGGGTTGAGTGAAACCCCCTCCGCCTTTGGCACCTTCGCGAAGCATACCCGAGGGGTGCCCCCAAATCCTGATTTTCGGATTTGGGGGAGGCTGGGTGGGGGTCAGCCCGATTGTTGGGTTTCGCCAGGTTGTGAGATGGGGTTGCAGGTTTCAGTTCCGCTCAACCCAACCTACTTACTAACTCTGCCGATTGCGGTTTCCGAAAGAATGATAGAATAATAATATAAAAACTACTCCATAACCTAAACTCATAAATGGGAATCGAATTATTCGAAGATAACACAAAGAAATTTGTTCCCGGGGATTAAATTGACTGAAATATTTAAAACAACCTTAGGTAGTATTCAAGAAGTGGACTCTCTTTCATACATGAGAGAGAGTATTTCTGACAATTCAATTGATCTAGTGATGACTAGCCCACCTTTTGCGCTTCTCCGGAAAAAAGATTACGGAAACATGGCTGAAGGTGAATATGTAAATTGGTTTGAAGCTTTTGGGAAAGAGTTTTTTAGAATTTTGAAACCATCAGGTTCTCTATGTATCGATATTGGTGGTTCTTGGATACCTGGTCAACCTACACGTTCACTATATCACTTTGAACTTCTGATTATGTTATGCCGAAAATTAGGATTTCATTTAGCACAGGAATTTTACTGGTGGAATCCAAGCAAACTTCCTACTCCTGCTGAATGGGTAAATATTCGCCGAATTAGAGTTAAAGATGCTGTTAATAGTGTCTATTGGTTATCAAAAACTCCTTGGCCTAAAGCCTCAAACCGAAGAATACTTTATCCATATTCTGATTCTATGAAGTCGCTACTTAAAAATGGCTATCATGCAAAAACTCGTCCTTCCGGACACGATATAAGCAATAATTTTTCTGTTGATAACCAGGCTGCTATTCCGCCTAATCTTTTGGCTATTCCAAATACCGAAAGCAATTCATATTACCTTCGATATTGTAGAGAAAGAAATCTAACAATTCACCCGGCACGTTTCCCTTCAATACTTCCAGAGTTTTTTATTAGAATGTTGACTGATGAAGGCGACCTGGTTATAGACCCTTTCGGAGGTAGTTGTGTTGTTGGTGATGTGTGTGAAAGACTCAACCGTCATTGGATTTGCTGTGAATTAGATCGTAAATATACATTAGGAGCAATTGGTCGTTTTGATGTCGAATCTCAAAAAGAACAAATTTATGATGCCACCTTTTACAAAATATTTAACCCATCTAGTCTTTGGGAAGTAAACGATATCGAACCATTAAATACTGATGGCGGTAAAGAGCGACGATTAAAAATCAAGAAGTCGTCAGAGGGCAAAGGAATTAACCAATGAAATCTTCTTTTCCAAATTCAAGTCAATTTTCGCCTACTCAAACTACGCTGCCAGACTTATTGCTTATCGTTAAACAATTTCAACCGGACCGAGACAAAATTAAACAAGAAATATCTAATCGATTCTTTTCAAGCAGTCCCGATAAGAACATATCTGATAATACTATTTATGCACTTTCTGAATTTCAATTATTAGATAAACCTAAAGATAATACATCTTATGCAACATTAACACCTCTTGGCGAATCATTAGCGGAAAAGGTAATAAAAAATCAATTGCCAGAAATGTATAATGAATTCGCCAGACACATTCTATTAAATTTACACGGATTAGAGTTAGTACAATGTATAGATGATTTAGCTTTCCAGGGAACAAAACTTACAAAAGCAACTATTTCCAAAGAGCTTCAATACCGGGGTTATCATATTCCCAATAATGGAACACATCTAAATGGTATGCGCCAATGGCTTGAACAGGCAAACTTGGTTGAACATGGAAAATGGCAAGTTAACCAAGAAATATTAAAAAAGCTTCTTGGAAATTTAGATGGTGTTGAGATTGATGAATACGCACAACTTACCCATGGACAGCGAGCGTTTGCCATGGCATTTGCCAGAATGGGTTTAGATGAAGCTTTATCGAATAAAGTCGCAAGCTATGCTCATGCACTCTATGGAGTTGATTTTCCTGAGGGCGGTTTACCCCAAAGCACTTTATTTGGATTGCAAGATATAGGTTTAATTGTCTGTCAAAAAACTACATCTGGTCAAGGTGCAAAACCATATGTTGTTAAATCCACAGAAAAATTAATGAATAAATATTTAGAGCCTATATTTATAGCAATTGAAAATTCCGCTGGCATACAATATCGCAAACTAATCAGGATGTCTTTTGATGAAATTCTTGTTGGATTAAATAATGAATCTAAACATAAAAAAGGTTTGGCGTTAGAAGCTTTGGCCTTTTATTTGGGTAGGCTAATTGGTTTAGATTTTGTTAAGTGGCGATTAAGATCAGTAGAGACAGGTGGTGGCGAGTTGGATGTCATTATGGAAGGAGCCAACCTGATTTTTAGCCGATGGCAGATTCAGTGTAAGAATTCAACACAAGCAACTCTTGAAGATATTGCTAAAGAAGTTGGAATTGCTCAACTTATACGAACCAATGTAATAATGATTGTTACTACAGGGCGAATTGGAGATAAAGCCAGAACATTTGCAGAAAGAATAATGCGAGAAACAAACTATCAGGTAATATTGTTAGATAAAACCCATTTACAAAAAATTAAAAAAGATCCATCTGAGATAACAAATATTCTACAGGCACAATCTGAACTTGCAATGACCCTAAAAAGGAACCAAATTGGTGTTATTTGACAATTGGAGTTGAACCGATTACCGCTAGGTTAAGATAAATAACTATTAAGTATAACAATGCAACATTCTTTCTATTTCGAAGACTCGCCTCCTTTTCATAATACAATTAATGTCATATAATAACTAATATATCGTGCCAGGTAATACTCTTTCTACAATAATTGAAGGAGAAAACGTTGGACGAAAAAAAGCAATTTCATCTTGAAATGATTCAAGGGGTCATCAATAGAATAGCTCATAATTCATTTCTAATTAAGGGTTGGACTGTATTATTAATATCTTCTTTATTTGCATTGGCAGCCAATAATTCTAATAAATACTTCCTTTATTTAGCTTATTTCCCAGCGATTTCTTTTTGGATTCTTGACGGTTATTATCTTTGGCAAGAAAAATTATTTCGCGCTTTATTTGATCATGTTAGATTGTTAAAAGAAAACGATATTGATTATTCTATGAATACATCTTTCGTAAAAGAAAGAGTTGCACCGTGGGAAAGAGTAATTTTTTCAAAAACAATATCAATATTTCATGGAATTATTTTTATTTTGATTTTACTTGTCATGATAATATCTTTGTTTTTATAAAAAAAGGAGACAACGCTATGACCAGGAGGGTTTTTTTTAGTTTTCACTACCAACGCGATATTTGGCGTGTGAATCAGATCCGTAACATTCCTAATATCATTGGTTGTGCAGCCGCTGGCTTCCAAGATGCATCACTCTGGGAGGATGCTAAAAGGAAAGGTGATCCGGCGATTAAAGCGCTTATCAATAATGGTCTTGAAAATACAACCGTTACTGTTGTATTCGTCGGTGCAATGACTTCTAACCGGAAATACATAAACTACGAGATCGATCAGTCTATCTCCCGCAGGAATGGAATTGTTGCCGTTCAGATACACCATCTGAAAGATAAGGCTGGAAATACGGACTTTGCGGGAGCGATACCTCCCAAGATCGCAGCCGGTGGCTATAAAGCCTACAAGTACACTGACCACGAATCTCTTGGACGGTGGATTGAAGAAGCAGCTAGGGCAGCAGGAAAGTAATTTCCAGCAACATTACCATGGGTTAGGAGACGCGTTGCTCTACTGCTAATGCCTATGTGTTTAATATATACACTATTGAGAAATGTACTCGAATAGGATTAAACCCTTTAACCGCTAGGTTATAGGCTTGGTTCCTGATCGAGGGTAATAACAAAAACGCCCAATACATGGGCGTTTGTTCCATTAACGAGAACTCCAAATTTTTACCCCCAACTAACTTTAATCATTTTACTACCGAACAGAAAGGTGCCCCCAAAGGGGGGCGAGACGTAGCACTCGTTTTATTTTACTATCCCCAGCGGTTAGGCAGTGCTTTTTCGTTGTTGAATCTATCTCCATTTTGTGCAATAATCAAGTACACCAATCAAGAAAGGAGTTTTATTATGCCAAATACCAAAACCAAAACCCAGACCAACTATCGCGACGCAGAGACTGGAAAATTTGTCCCTAAAGATTACGCAATAAAACATCCAAAAACCACCGTAAAAGAAACTGATAAAGTTCCAGTCCAAAAAACCCCTAAAAAAAAGTGAGTAGTGGAACTAAAATACACCCGCTTTAATGGCGGGTGTATTTTTTTCTGGTGATCAAATATTCGAAATATTGGCCTATGAGGAGGTGCCCCCACGGAGATTCGAACTCCGGTTTGAGCCTTGAAAGGGCTACGTCCTGGTCCACTAGACGATGGGGGCTTTTCTTGAGCGGACGGATTTTACCATCCACTGGTTATCAGGTCAAGGCAAATTACAGGGGAAAATTAATTATTTTTCGAATTTCTCCTTGAGTTGCCCCCAATAAGTCCACCTGCCTGCGGGATGAAATATCAGGTCTCCGCAGTCAATTTCCTGTGTGTGGTAAATTTTCTATTCGGGGGTTGGGCGTGTGGGAGGACGTGGATCCAGCCTGGTGCGGATGGGATTTTTAATGCTGACATCTTTGCCTGTTTCGGGATTTAATAACGCGGTCAGCCAGGAACGCGCTTTTTTATCATATTCCCTCCGGCCGCATACATCACAGATCCAGGCTGGGAAATTTGGCACAGTGATCAATTCTTCACCCAGCCAGGTAAAGTAGGTGATGAATTTCAGGTGCATCACACCTGCAGAACACTCATTACAAGGGTATTCCTGGGTTTCTTGAGGTTCGGTCATTCCTGGCTGCCTTTATCGAAATAAGAGATCAGGGGTGTGACGCACCCATGACACCGGGTATATTGGAATAATATCATATTATGGAACCACGGCAGTAATTATATTATGATTCAAGATGCCCCACTCTGCAAAAGGCCAATAGATCAGGATCGATCTGCCAACCACATTCGGCAGCGGTACCAGCCCCCAACTGTGCGAGTCGGATGAATCATTGCGATTGTCACCCAGCACAAATAAATAACCATCCACGACTTGCCAGGTGCCTGAGTAGATGGGGGAGGCGGCTATATAAGGTTCTTCCAATACATCCCCGTTTATATATACACGCCCTTCACGAATTACGACCTCGTCACCTGGCAGCCCGATAATGCGCTTGATGAGATCTTCATCCGGGGTTACGGGCGAACGGAAGACAATGATCTCGCCCCGTTTGGGGACACCCAATTTATACGCCAGGCGATTGACGAGAATAAATTCGCCATCTTCAAGGGTGGGGCGCATTGAGAATCCATCCACGCGCACCCGCGCGGAAACCGCGTTGATGACCAGGAACAGGATCACTGACAAAATCAGGGTTTCAAGCAGATCGAGTATGAACCGTTTAACATCCGTGCCTTTAGGCTTGATCTCGGGTTGGGCTTCGATATCAGGTGAAAATTCAGACAAACTTAACCTCCAATAAATTGCTGGAGTATCTTCTCAATAAACAGGGGTGTGGGGTGTTTTCGGATGGAAACACCCCACTCCACATCTTTCTAACGATAAGATACTTGCTGGAGATGATTATAAGACCGGTTACAGGGTAGGGCAAGGGAAGAACCTAAACCCGTCCCCAGGCAAAATGCGTGGGAACGAACAGGGAACGTTCCCCTTGCTTGCGGGACTGTATATCAAATTCCTTCAGGGAAGCAATTTCTGATGCGGGCAGCCTGCCAGCCAGGTCAGATTCCAGGACTGACCATTCCAACTCCCAATCTGCCGGACTCAAGGCTTCGGCTTTTAAATTTTTCAAAATACCGGTTTCCATCAGTTTTATGTCTGCCTGATCCAATAAGGCTGGCAATTTTAGACCGATGGCTGGATCTGCGCCCTGTTCCTGCAATGCCTGGGTTTGCAATCCTCCAAGTCGTGCCAACCCCTGGGGTTGGTCAATTCGATGGCTGTAGTCAGGCTCAGCCATGACCAGGACAGAGCCGCCTGTTCGGGTAACCCGGGACATTTCGCTCAGGACCTGGACGGGATCCCTGACCCACAGCAAAAGGAAATGACAGAAGGTCACATCAAAAATGTGGGGGGGGTAGGGCAGGGCCAGCGCATTGCCATTCACGAATTGGGCGAAAGGAGCATGTTGACAAGCTTCCTGCAAGCGTGAATGATCCAGGTCGAGAGCATGGATATGAGCGCTTGTGAACGTTGGGAGGTCTGCCAAAACCGCGCCAGTTCCGCAGCCAACCTCCAGGATGGCGCTGGCTTGTGACAGGTTTGCCTTTGCATACAGATGTTTGCGCAGGGAGGCGGTCCACCCTGCCTGCTGGGTAAAACGGACGTGCCAATTGATCTCAGGATTCATGCCAATTTAAAATAAAATCGATCTGCTCCCGGGTTTCGGGCGAGTTGGGATAGAGTTTGCTTTGTGCGGCTGTGCGATACAGACTGGCGAGTTTATGCAGGGCTGCCTGCCCGGACAACCCGTGCCGTACCAGGAAGCAGCCCACAGTGGTGCCGGTTCTGCCAATTCCACCCCAGCAATGCAGGTAGAGTTTATGCCCGGATGCAAGGGACTGATCGATGGCATCCAGGATTGTGATCATACTGGTGCGGGATGGCAAACCTTTGTCTGTAATGCTGAACCTTTCATGGAAAACTTGACGATCATAAAATACAGCCTCATCCATCAGGGTGGGTTGGTAGGCAGGCAGTTCGTTTTCACCTGTCAGGTTGAAAAACGTATCAAATCCGGCATTCAAAAATGCCGTCATCTTGCTGCGGGTCAGGGAACGATCATATTCTGCGGGATATGCACCTGCCAGGAACCTGCCAGGTATGACCCAGTAGGAATTTGGGATTGGGCGGTTATCACTGCTGTCCATAAGCTGAAGTTCGCTCCTGTTTGTGTTGGATGAAATGGTTCATGATCTGGAAACCAGCATGGATTGGACGATCCCGGCTGCAGTTTTAACCAGGAGCGGGCAGGTCTGTTTAAATACATTAGCCTCACGCGCCGCGATAAGTTCATCCGGTTGGCTGAGGTCGAAGTTGATCAATTGTTTACATTTGATGAAAGTATGCTGTTCCTGGAAGCGGCACAGAAAATCTTGCGAGAGCTGATAAATGGTGTCATTGCTTTCTCCCATATTTGGGCCGAATTTTAGCCCCAGAACCATTAGAGCGCCTGTCACCGCGCCACAAGTTTCTCCCTGGCGGGCAATGCCGCCTCCGAAAGGGGAAGTAATTTTAATTGCAAATTCCTCCGCAAGTCCAAATTGGGGAGCAAAGGCTGTGAGCAGAGACTGGGAACAGGAATATCCCTGCTCAAATCGGTCTGTCGCAAGCTGGATGGGATCGGACATGCTTACTCCTCAGATCGTAAAGTGGTTATAATTTGGCATGGTTTTATTGTATCATCTCAATAAGTTGGCGAAGGTTGGGGTGTACCCCAACAGCCCACTATTAGAAAGTGCAGGCAAAAAAATGGGAAATTCAACCCCTGAAGATAAAGCAAGCCGCTTTGAGTTGATGGTTGCCGGGATTGGTGCTGCTGTTTGCCTGGTTATCACCGTGACGATTTGGATCAGCCTGGTTTCATACCAGCCCATCTGGTTGTTGCCTGGAGCTTATTTTCTGGAACTGATGAGCGGGGCTGTTATCTGTTTTTTGGCTTATTTGTTTTGGTTTCCACGGGCTTCCCTGATATCCTGGATGTATAGCGGGGTTCTCGTTGTTTTCAGTGTGCTGGCCGGTTTCACGGTAGGATTTTTATATATTCCGGTATTCATAATTTTTGGGGGTCTCTCCATTTTCTCGGATATTAAACACAAAAAACCTATATTCGCTCATTTAGGTATTTTCGTGTGCGCCGGAATTATACAATTGGGCATTATGCTGGCGGTTGTTCAGCTCTACTGGCTGTATATAAATCACTCATAAAGAACGCAAATTAGAAAACGCTTCAATATCAAAAAGTTCGCACCGACTGCGTATACCAGGCAATATAACGGGTCGGTGCGAGTTTTCTCACATTAAAATAATATGGGTCAGTGGTAGATCTCTTCAAATTTATTTTTCAGGAAATTGCCCAGGATTTGATCAGCCATGCCCTGCGCGGGGAGTACATCCCCGTCTGGCTCGACATACAACCAAGCTTTGCCAGCACCTGCCGGGAGATTTTCCTCTCGGGTTTCAATTGCAACCGGGTTTTCCAGGGAATAGGGTACCGGTAGATCCCAGCGAAGTGTCAGTTCCAGTTTGGCGGCCAGATTCCGCAGACTATCGAGCGTTTCTTTCAAGGATGGATCTGCCACGCTCAGAGACAGGCTGGTGACCCCCAGCTTTGCCAGTTTCTCCAGGGTTTCGGCAGCCTGTGTGGCGTTTCTGGTGGTGATGGTGAGATGAACCGTTGTGAAAAGGTCCTCTGGCAGAATGGTTTCGAGGGCTTTCCAGGAAGCACTATTTTCAGGCTGTAGAATGAATAGCAGGTGATCCAGACCCGTTTGCAGGAGAGTCTCCAGGTATTCCTTATCAGCCAGTTTCAGACCATCACTCAGCAAACCGCACACCTGTCCGTTCTTCTCGGCATGGGCAATGATCTCGGGCAAGTCTGCCCGCAAGGTCGGCTCGCCCCCCGTCAGCGTAATATGGGGGATGCCAGCCTGCCAGGCTTTATCCAGGATGGTTTTCCACTCGTCCGCGTTCAGTTCGCGTTCCACCCGTTTGGTTGGAGCGGCAGATGGTTCGGCGTCTGCAGGCAGCAGGTAGGTTAGGGCGCAATCGAGACGCAGAGGCGCGGAAAGCACCTGTGAGTGTGGAGAAACCCGCTGAAAATCGAGATAGGTGACCGGATCGAGATCGGGAGTATGGATCAGGGTCTGAATGCGGTCACGGAATTCCACAAAATCCTGCTGTGCTGTCGATCGGTTGATGTTGTAGCGGGAGGCCACCTGCCGGGCGGCATCCTCCGGGTTGGCGCCTTTCATCATGTGATAGGCATACTCGGTGGCAGTCGGGTTGAGGTGAAGTACCGTGGCGGCGTTGACGATGAGCATGCCGGAGCCATCCGCCTGCATGCGCAAGTGCAGCCGGTAAGGAGGCTCATCCGGGGCAGATTGGAAAATATGCGAGCCGGCAGGCAGTGGTTTTGTTTGGGTGAAACGCTCACGAATAAAGTCGATCACGGATGTCATGGGGACTCCTTTCCTTCATAAGCAGACACAATAAATAATATCAATTGGCTAAAGAAATGGAGCAGCTAATCACGCAAAAAATGTTCCATTTCGAAGGGTATTTCAAGTGCCAGTTCAATAAATCCGGCGTATACGCCATCGTTGTACCAGGGAGTCTGGTAAATGATCTTTTTCTTGCCTTTCTTTTCGATGGTGTAAACATTGGTTTCCTTTTTTTGCATCATTTTTTCCACCTTGAGGCGGGCGGGACCGGGATGACATTCGAGCATATTTTTTCCGATAAGTTCCCGGCCACCGTCTTCTTCAAAAGCTTTGACAGATTGATCGTTCATCTCAAGAATGACACCCTGGGTATCGCTGACTGTGATGGCGCCGGGGAAACTCTTCACCCAGGCATTTTCTTCATATTTCATGATTTTCTCCGTTGTTAAAATTATTTTTCAAACCAGCACCCAACTGAACTCATAATTGGATCACAGGCACACTGATGTGGGAAGGGATCTCAGTTGTCTCAAATTGGAGAGGACAACCCCCACCGCACTCCGACAGCAAACCGCAGCCGGTACATTTTTCGGGCAATCCCTGGCGCTCGCGCAAGCGGACAGCCAGATCATGGTTCCAAATGGAATCCCAGGGATCGTTGAGAATGTTTCCCAACGGCTGGTAGTAAGACTGGCAGGGTAAAACGCCTCCATCCGGTTCGATGCACATGTTGTACAACGCTGCCGTACAGCCCTTGATGCCCAGGTCCATTTGCATGGGGTCAAAATGGCAGTACTGGGTGGGGGTGTACCAGATCAGGCGTTGGTCATGCTGTTGTGTTTTTTGGGTGGCAATTTCCAGCAGGGGATGCAGATCCTTTTCCGGCAAACCACTGCCAACCGAAGCTCCCCGACCGGAATGGATCAAGGCATTCAACCCCACCGTTGGAACTCCCAGAACTGCCAGGAAGTCCAAAGTTCCCGGGATGGTCTTTACATTATCCTGCAGCATGGTGGTATTGGTCATGACATACAGGCGGGTATCCAGGACGTTTTGAATTCCTTTTACAGTTTGCTGGAAAGCGCCTTTGGAACGTACCATCTGATCGTGAACAGCAGACTCGTTGGATTCGAGGGTGATCTGAACATGGTCCAGCCCGGCCTGTACCAAAGCGTTGACGAAACTTGGATCTGCAAGCCGGCGGGCATTGGTGTTCAAGCCTGTGATCTGTCCAATTGATTCTGCATGGGCGATCAGTTCGGGCAGGTCATTACGCAGGGTGGGTTCACCGCCGGTGAAGATAATGTGCGGGATTCCCAAGTCCCAGAGCTTGTCCAGCACCTGCTTCCACTCCCGGGTTCCCAACTCCATTTTTCCATTCGATGAAGTGGCTGCGCCGGGATGTTCAAGGTTGTAGCAGTGCGCACAGTCATTATTGCAGCGATAAGTAAGCGCCAGGTCCATGCGATAAGGCGCGCTGGGGCGAGCGCTAAAGGGTGCGAGCGTGTCCAGGTCCATCTCATGGATCGGACAGGCGCCATCCGGACGGATCAGCTCGTCAAGTTGCGCCTGCAGGGTCTGGTAATCCTGGCTAGCCTGCCTGGTGGATACGCGGAACTGCTTTTTAATAAGTTGCACCGCATCCGCAGATGGAGTTTTTTCCAGGAACAGGTATGCCATCCAGGCTGCGGTGGGATTGAGATGGAGGATGCGGCTGGCATTGACGATCAATGTACCGTGACCATCTTCATCCAGGCGAAGGTGCAGGCGTGATTTCTCAGCATCTTTTTCAAACAGATAATGGTGCACGCCGGTAGTTTGCAGCCTTTTTGGTGGCAATTTGGGCTTGCGGAAATTATCCAGGAAATTCATTGGACACCGGATGTTATCACAGGAGATTTGCTCAAGATCACTGACAAGTCCGTTTACCTGCCGCCACCAGCACATGCGCAGGCACAACCGGCACAGGCACACGCGCAACTATGACCACCTCCGCCACCGCTTTTAAATGATCCGCTGGATTTTGGTACCGGATTGGTGGTTTTGGTGACACCTGAAGTAAAGGTGTTCACATCGCCAATCACCTTGCTGGAGAAATTTTGTACTCCGGTGATGACGGAAGCTGCAAAGGCTGAACCCGGCACACTGGTGGTTGAACGACCGGATGGGAAGGACGGTATTTGCACACCTCCGGTAGCTTTTGGAAGACTGGAGGAGGAACTGTAAGTTGGATCATAATGCCCCCACCACATGGGTACAAAGATCGGTCCGGTGAAGGTCTGCCTGGTGCGCTCATCATAATTCTTGTCCAGCATGGTCCATTCGAGAGATTCCTCGTACATATCGCTTTTAACTTCAGGGGTTTCGGCCGATTCGATCTGTTGCCAGGCGCGTTCCATGATGCTTTTGTAATAAACGATGCTTTCCTTGCCGCTGAAGCCTTTCATCTTATCCCCAACTGCCTTGATCATTTTGACGGTCATTTCCTGAAGACCTTTTTTAGGTAATATTTTCGGATCGCTGAAAGCCAGCAGGAAATCCTTTTCGTATTCATTTAAACCCTCGGGTTGGGGTTGTATAAGTGTCAGCTTGAGAGGATCCCGGGTGACGACTGTAGCTGCGCCTTTTTTGATCACACCGAACAGGATCATGGTCATAACTTTGTCCAGGGACTGCTCCATCAGTATGGCAGCTTCGACTGCGGTCAGACCGCGCTTGATGCCATGACCTTCGATGGAGATCTTGGGGGGCAGATATTTCATCTTGCGCTTGCGTTCATTGATCACACCCAGGATGGGTAATCCAAAAAATAACAGGATAAAACACCCGCATATTCCCCAGGTAAAAAGAGTATCAAAACTGATGCCGATCGTTTCCCAGATGGATGGTTTGTAAATTGCACCGGCAGGAATGTAGGAGCGCGGGACAGATAAGCCAAAGGTATATTGCGTATAGCCATTAGCTAAAGTTGATTGCCAGGTGTAATTGATACGACCCTGATCGTCAATCGTGGCTGTGGGAGCGGCATCTCCCGGCCAGCTGCCTGCGGGTGTATGGTAGCGTGGTTCCTCGGGTTTTACACCCACCGGCAGGTGGAAGGTGATCATTAGGTTGGTATTCCCGTGCGCAGTCGTCCAGTATGCAGGAGCAAACTCGCCGCTGGTCAGGTTTTGATCAGCGGTATCCGGGAAGAACATATTGGTGATACTCCCAACGACTACGTGTACACTTCCGCTCTGACCGGGTTGGATGGCGTATGACCCCATATCGATCGCCACGCCGTCAGGACCATCTCCCTGGAAATCGCTTGAGATACTCAGGGAATTACCCCCCACATCTGCAGTGATGCTGTTAAAGTCATAATTTCCATTGGGCAGGCCGAGATCGATAAAATCGATGACATGTGCTCCGATGTCATTTTGGAAAGTCAATAAATAATCCAGGCTGACTGTTCCATCGCTGTTCCAATACACATGCACGACTTCATTGGACAACACAAAGGAGTAGTTTTGTGCTGCGGCATGGGTCGTTATGCTGAAGACCAGCAGGAGGGTTAATACAAGTGTCAGGATACGTCGTTTCATAGCCCAGCTCCTCTACTTATTTCTGACCGTAAAATCACCACTTGGGTTCTTCGGTTAATTGATAAACAGTATTACAGAATGGGCATGTAACCATGGGCGCCCCGTTAACCACCTTGATATCATCCGAAGTAAGGACGCCGCCACAGGATTGACATTTCATCTTCTCAACGTTCACATTCGCGGGCAGGTCCACTTTGAGGGTGACATTCTGAGCGGTGTCAGCTTTGGTTTTACGCACAGCTGCGAAGATCAAAATTATACCTGCAATGCCAGCAAGAATTCCAAGACCTGCCAAAAGAATGTGGAGAGATCCAATATTGGCTCCGCCTAATGAACCGAGATAAATAAAGCCTCCCAGGCCCAGGCCACAAGCAGCCATAAGCAGCAATACAACCGCTCCAACATACATCCAGGTGATTGGTTTCATGAGAACCTCCGAAGAATTTTTTGGTTGGTCCCGTTCAATTGAACAGAGACATTTTGACTTTGGAAAATTCTTTTGACCCGGGAAAATTTATCGGATCTTTTCTAGTGTAGCATTATATTTTGGATGGCGCAAATTCAATTATAAAACGAATATTTGTGCGCTTAAAAAATGATAAGTCCTTTCGTATCTTCTCAAAAAAAGGGGGCGAGGGGTTGGCAGGTGTGCTGCGCACACCTGCCAACCCCCATCTTCCCCCAATTTATTGAGATGGTAAGTCCTTTCATTAGTTAATTAAGAGTCATTACACAGTCAATGAAAACTACCCAAAATAATTGAGAGACTTATCCATGATTTACGAAAAATAAGGCAAGAAGTTGTAATTTACAGGAGGTGACCTTAATACCGGTTATTTGGACTATACACCTGCTGCAAATATTTGTATACTTATCCCAAACCCACAAGATACAGTCACAGACTGATTCTTAAGGAGCAGCATGTCCATTAAAGAAGAATATACGCGCTGGAAAGATAATACTTACAAAAAGACCATAGATAGATTCCCCGAGCGCAAGTCAAGGTTTGAAACCTCCTCGGGGATCGAAATGCCGGAGATCAGCCTGCCACCTGAAATAATATCCAATTACCTTGAGAAGATTGGTTTTCCAGGGGAATATCCATTTACACGTGGAGTCCAGGCGAGTATGTACCGGGGACGCCTGTGGACCATGCGCCAGTATGCCGGTTATTCCAGCGCTGAGGCCTCCAATTTGCGATACCGCTACCTGTTGGAACAGGGACAGACAGGTCTCTCCGTTGCTTTTGACCTGCCCACCCAGATCGGTTATGACGCAGATGATCCGATTGCACAGGGTGAAGTAGGAAAGGTGGGCGTTTCGATCTCATCCATTGAGGACATGTCCAAGCTGTTTGACCAGATCCCTCTTGGGAAAGTTTCCACATCTATGACCATCAATGCACCTGCCGCAGTTCTACTGGCGATGTATATCGCGGTTGCCAAACGGCAGGGAGTTGAAATGGGCAGTCTTCGTGGCACCATTCAGAATGATATTCTGAAAGAATATGTCGCCCGAGGCACTTATATCTTTCCGCCAGTTCCGTCGCTGCGCCTGATCACAGATGTATTTGAATTTTGCGCTAAAAATATTCCAGGTTGGAATACCATATCCATTTCCGGCTACCATATTCGCGAGGCGGGTTCCACGGCGGTACAGGAGGTGGCCTTTACATTGGCGAATGCAATTGCATACGTCAAGGCTGCCGTGGCGGCTGGTTTGAAGGTGGATGATTTTGCCCCCCAATTGTCATTCTTTTTCAATGCGCACAATAACCTGCTGGAGGAAGTAGCCAAATTTCGGGCAGCCCGCCGCATGTGGGCACACATCATGCGGACACGTTTTGGTGCACAAAAGCCTGCCAGCTGGCAACTGCGTTTTCACACACAGACAGCGGGATCCACATTGACCGCCCAGCAGCCGGAGAATAATGTGACGCGCGTCACTCTGCAGGCTCTGGCGGCTGTGTTGGGTGGAACCCAATCCTTGCATACCAACAGCATGGATGAGGCGCTCTGGCTGCCCACCGAGAAATCGGTGCGTGTAGCTCTGCGTACTCAGCAGATCATCGCTTACGAGTCCGGTGTATCCGATTCCATTGACCCGCTGGCTGGCTCTTACCTGGTTGAGAGTCTGACCGATGAGATTGAGAGACAGGCTGTTGAGTACATCAATCGAATTGATGAACTGGGCGGGGCTCTGGCTGCCATTGAGCGCGGCTATATGCAGGATGAAATCCAGAATGCCGCTTATACAACTCAAAAAGCGATCGAAAAGAAAGAGCAAATTGTGGTGGGTGTCAACCAGTTCCAGGTTCAGGAGGATTTGTCCCTCGAGCGCTTAAAGGTTGACCCAACCATTGAAATGGCGCAGAAAGCCGGCTTAAAATCTTTGCGTGAAAAGAGGGATCCTGAAACCACCCGACAGTTAATTGAGAGCCTAAAAAATATCGCAACCGGTAAAGAAAACTTGATGCCTGTATTGATCGAATGCGTGGAACATGATCTCAGCCTGGGTGAGATCTGCAATGCTTTGAGGAGCGTGTGGGGGGAGTATGTGGCAGAAGGGTTCTAGCCGGATTGGCTTGGTTCCATGAAAAAAGACATCCTTTTCTGTCTTGGAATTCTATTTTTAACAGGCTGTTCTTTTAATGGAGAGATAAAACGATCTATCCATAATGAAAACGAAAATCCTGACAGCACTTCAACACAAGCAGCAGAATCGACACGAACCTTAGTGCCCACAAATTTGCCGGTTCAATTACAAATTTTGTGGATATCTCCTGCAGTTCCATCCGAATTGGCTCAGTCTGCAATTTCAAGCGGTATTTCAATTGCAGCCAGCCCCGAACTGGCCACCATACGGCTTGATGCAGACAAAAATATGGGTGGGCTGAACGTGGGAAGGTCAACATGGATATATGCTTTTGTTGCACCTTTTCCTTCCCTGCAGGATGGGATCAAAATGGAAGACCTGACCCTGGCATGGATGGGAGATGCAACCAGTTCGCTGTCGGATTCTCCGGTGTGGATGGATGGATCCACCCTGGCTGCATTGACTACACTTTGGGGGAAACCCAATCCAACCTTCAATGTGCGCATTGCTCAACCAGAGGATATTTTGGATTCAGCCTGGAATGTACAACCCTCTTTTGCCATTATTCCCTTTGAACAAATCGAGCCACGTTGGAAGGTTCTCAGCGTAGATGGGCAATCACCCATCCGTAAGGATTTTAACCCGGAAACTTATCCCTTGAAGATCAATTTCAGTTTGGTGGGAGAAGCGGCTCAACAGCTTGGTGTTGCTCTTCCTGGGTCCAATCGCGACCCGGAAAAGATGACCACGCTAGTTATGACCGGGGTGACTGCCCTGGTAAGAGCAACGGCGTATAAAATGGAGATCAAAGGTCGCACCTATCCGGGGGAAGCGATGCGCGATTGGTTGGTAAATGCGGATATCACACATATCAGCAATGAAATTCCTTTTGCGCCTGAATGCCCGTATCCCGAGCTGGTTAATTACACCTTGTTCTTTTGCAGCAATCCATTAAATATTGAATTATTGGAGTATATTGGCACAGATATTATCGAATTGACAGGCAATCACTTCCAGGATTGGGGCTCCGCAGCAACCCTCTTCACGCTGGATATGTATAATCAGCGTCGCTGGCCTTATTTTGGAGGAGGAGCCAACCTGGAGGATGCGCGCAAACCCATCACCCTGGAACACAATGGCACCAAATTGGCTTTCATTGGCTGTAATCCAGCCGGACCAGATTTTGCATGGGCAACCGAGACGGAACCTGGTGCGGCGCCTTGTGACTGGGACTGGATGAAAACAGAGTTGGCGCGACTTCGGGCAGAAGGATATTTACCGATAGCAACTTTTCAATATTATGAAGGCTATAGTGTCTGGCCAGGTCCGGCGCAAAAGGCAGATTTTCAGAAGATGGCCGATGCCGGGGCTGTGATCGTAAGCGGGAGCCAGGCGCATCTTCCAATGACCATGGAATTCCATAATGGAAGTTTTATCCATTATGGGTTGGGAAACCTGTTTTTCGATCAAATGGATTATCCCGGGGTTGGAACCGGAACCCGCCGGGAGTTTATTGACCGGCATGTGTTTTATAATGGCAAATATATTAATACTGAATTATTAACTGCCATGCTGGAGGATTATTCCCGCCCGCGCCCGATGACGGAACAAGAAAAGCTGCTTTTTCTTTCTGACATCTTTGAAGCCAGCGGGTGGTAAGAACCTATCCTAAAATTCGGGATGCAACCACCCTGAAGTGCTAAAGTTCTAATTTGATCAAAAAGAGAGGTTGAAAAAATGGCAAAAATTGATGGCCTTGTAGAACAATTTCTGGCACTCAAGAAAATTGCAGTGGTGGGCGTGTCTGACAAGCGGGACACCGGCTGTAATTTGAATTACCGAAAGTTCAAGAGCTGCGGCTACCAGGTATTTGCTGTCAACCCGCACTTGGGTACATTTGACGGAGATGCCTGTTATCCGGATTTGAAATCTCTGCCGGAAAAACCGGACGGCGTTTTCATCCTGGCCAACCCAAAGGTCACCGATCAAATTGTGCAGGAGTGTGTCGACCTGGGGGTGAAATATGTTTGGATGCACTGCATGATGGGCACCCGGCCCGGGTTGGCGGAAAGCATGACCAGCGTATCGCAGGAGGCTGTCCGATTATGCAAAGAAAATGGCATCCAAGTCATACCGGGATCCTGTCCGAACCAGTTTCTAAAACCCGACATCGGCCACGGGATGATGCGCGGCCTGTGGCGTTTACTTGGTTTCATGTCGGTTCAAGAGTAGGCTCAAGCGATATGGAGATAAAATTTCGTGGCAAGTATGACAGAAAGTTATTCTTCAAATCTGTCCGGTTGGCAAATCAACCTGCCCGGAGCCAGAGATGGGTCCAGCCATTGATGCTGGTGTTTGTTGCTGTGGCCTTATGGGTACTTGTGATCCGCCTGGCAGACTCAGGTGACATATTAGGGAATGCCAGTTACATCGCTGTGGTAATGATCGCAGGAAGTTTTGTGGCTCGGTCATATCTGCTGCCATATCTGGCAGCCCGAAAACTATGGGCGAATCCGGCCGTCCAGGGCGACCTGGCAGGGAGCATTGCTAAACAGGGGATCGTTTATTCTTTGAAACAAGGCCAGAATGAGATGCCCTGGAGCCGCTTCCGCCGGGTGAGAAAGGCTGACGGACTAACGACATTGGTGGCTCGCGATGGATTGCTGGTGATCTTTCCCAGGCAGTTCTTCAAAACAGAAACCGATTGGCAGAAATTCAACCAGCTCGTGGATGCAAATATCATTGCAATAAAATGAGACCACCACAAATGGCTCCAATATATAGCGACTCAACTGGTTGGTGAAAATAACCAAACGCTGGATGAAAGGAAGCAACATGCCAATTATAAAAAAGATCCATCACGTTGCAGTAGTTGTGCAGGATATTGAAAAATCATTGTTATTCTGGCGGGATGCTTTGGGAATGACTCTAAGCCAGGTCAAAAATGTACCCGCGCAAAACGCCCGGATCGCCTTTCTTCCGGCAGGTGAGTCTGAAGTCGAATTAGTCCAGCCAGTGGGAATTGATTCGGGTCTGGCACGATACCTTGAAAAAAAAGGTCCTGGCATGCACCATATTTGTGTTCAGGTGGATGCAATTGAACCCATGCTGGAGCAACTTAAAAAATTGGGGGTGCGATTGATCAATGAAAATGCGATGCCGGGTGGGGATGGAAAATTATATGCATTTGTTCACCCCGAATCAACGGGAGGTGTGCTTGTGGAACTTTATGAATTACCAGAAAATTAATAAATATAGTAAATCCTCCCATAATCTAACTCACACCCTCCGTTTTGCGGGGGTTGTGGTTTAATTGGAGGGTGTTAGCCAAGCTTGTTTCTTTCTTTGACAACGAATGTGCAGGGATCTGCGTTGAGCCAATCCTGGTGGGGGTTTCGGGAGGACCGGACAGCCTGTGCCTGCTGGATGGTTTGGTACGCGCCCAAAAGAAAGTGATCGTAGCTCATTTCAACCACCAGTTGCGACCCGAAGCTGAACAGGAAGCCAGGCATGTATCTAAACTGGCAGCACGCTATGGATTGCCGTTTGTCAGTGAGAGCCAGGATGTCCGGGCGTTTGCCATGGAAAACAAATTTTCAATTGAAGAAGCCGCTCGTAAATTGCGTTACCGGTTTTTGTTTTCTCAAGCTCGGAATTATGGAGCCCAGGTCATTGCTGTTGCCCATAATGCCGATGACCAGGTGGAAACCGTACTGATGCACTTTTTAAGAGGTGCCGGGTTGAGCGGCCTCAAAGGGATGGCACCGATTACCCGGCTGCCTGAATTTGATCCTGATATTCGCCTGATCCGCCCCTTGCTGCAAACCTGGCGCAAGGATATTGATGAATATTGCCGGGAAAACCACCTGGAGACAGTCCAGGATAAAACCAACCTGGATCAAACCTACTTTCGCAATCGTTTGCGCCACAGTCTCATCCCGGAGATGGAAACCTATAATCCGGGCTTTAAACAAGCTCTTTCACGGAGTGCTGAAAGCCTGACAGGGGATTTTCAACTTGTTAATGATGCTGTTGATCGTTTCTGGGAGAGTTCGCTTGGGGAAATCGGAGAAGGCTATCTGACCTTTACCCTGGAAGCTCTTCAGACATCCAATCCTGCCATGTTGAGAAATCTATTTCGGCGGGCAGCTACTCACCTGAATCCCGCAGTGCGTGATGTAAATTTTGAGGCGGTCGAGCGTGTCGTCCGTTTTGTCAAAGCAGGATATGCGGTTTCAACAAAGGTTGATTTTATAGATGATTTATTTGTGTTTGGTGAAGGCAATCGGTTATTCATTGCCAATCGTTATGCAAATATTCCTGTCTTGGATTGGCCGCAAGTGAAGCAGCCTGCAAACCTGGAGGTGGGAGTGCCTGTTTTGTTAGGTGGAGATTGGAGCCTTTTGGTGGATGAAAATGAAGGGATTAAGGATCTTGTGGGTATTGCCTCGAACAACGACCCTTTCCAGGCCTGGATGGATGTGGAACTGATTCTTGGAAACTTGCATGTTCGTGGCAGGAAAGAAGGAGATCGATTTCAACCCCTGGGAATGCCAGAAGGCAGCCTCAAATTATCAGATTTTTTCATTAATGAAAAAATGCCCAGCCGGAGGCGCGCGTTCTGGCCATTGGTTTGCATGGGAGATGAAATCTTATGGATCCCGGGATACCGTTCAGCTCACCCTTATCGGATTACTGGTTCAACCCGAAGGATCCTCCATTTTGAATTAAGCAAGATATCTTTTCAATAATTCTAGAATACTTTAGTCTCATGGAAAATTACCAGGCGAGTTACGAAATGTACAGTCTCCCCTCTGGTTGATTTGAATCCACCGATGAAGACATCTGGCGTAATTTATTATGAATTTCCCGCCATTGAATTTTTGAGATTCCAAGCTTTTGACGGATTTTGTCGGGTTCGATATTATTTAATATATCAGTTAGTGAACATGTCCAGCGGCACATGTCAAATGAAAGGTGCTTCGTCAGACCGGCTTCCTTGCCGATATCTTCCAGCAGATATTCGAGGCGGCGGGGAGACCAGGGGAAAAGTTGATCCACCGGATCATATTGTTGAAGATATTCCTCATAGACCTCTAACCACTCACTCGTCAGGCTGATTTTGCGTTCCTTGTAGCGATTGGCAGGGCTGGCATACCGAATGAAAACAAGCGGCCCTTCAGGAGCTTCCCGGTCGATATGGTTGATGTGAATACCCAGGCATTCACTCTTCTTAATACCTGTGCTCAACAGGAGGGCAACAAGAGCATATGGGCGGGAATCCGCTTTGGCAAAACGGCGGTGGCGGTCAGCAGCCAGAAGAACTGCATTTACCTCTTCTTCTGTTAATACATCAGCCAGGGGGCTTATTACTGAGCGTTGCAGTACTTTCGCAGCCGGATCAATAACCAAAACTCCGCCTCTTTGTAGCCAGCGAAAGAAGGATTTGAGGGATGTAATTCGCCGGGCGAGAGATTTTGGACTGCAGGGAATCCCACGTTCTTTCTCCAACCAGAGCAAAAAATTGTTCAAATCATCGGTGGTAATTGCGCCCAGGCTGCGGTCTGGAGGCAAATAATCGGCCAGAAGATGTACATCCGAAATAAAAGCCTTCACAGTGTGAGGAGAACGGCCTTGATCGTGCATATACATTTCCCAGGCATTCAGGGTAGGAACAAGGGGAGTCTGTCCGGTTAGATGCGGAATGATCGTATTTGAGGTTTCAGCCATCTGGTTTGCCTCCAGTAATTAAATTGATCTGATAAATATATCTTCTCAATAAGTTTGGGAGGAAGAGGGTGTGCAAACTATCGCATCCCTTGCGTCCCGGTTTATTGAGAGCATGCCACTAAAAATCTCTTTCTTCGTATAGTTTAGCGCAAATCTATACGAAAGTCAAATAAAAGAATATCAAGGCGCCAAGTTCACTGGGTTGAAACAAGGTTTGTAATCAGATCCAACAATGAGTATATAATCCGCTGGAGCCCCTGGTTGTGGCAGTGATACCGCGGCAGATTGAGGCAATGCCAGGATGGCGAGAAGGGATGCCAGTTTATTGGGATCCTGTGCCTGTGTAAAGTCATAAAGAAGAGATGTGGGATAGTTATTCTGATCAGAGGCAGCCAGATTGATCTTGTAACCAGCATAATTTAACCGTTCTCCGGCAAGCACATCCCAGCCGGGATTGGGGGTTCCATTTCGTATTTCAATGGTGACCGGTTCAATTTCAACCTTTTTCTGTGATGGAGACATGGCTTCACGGAGCATGGCTTGCAATGCCAATTCGCTGGGAGAAAGAACATAGGCTCCCTGCGCAGTTTTCCATGAAAACACAAGAGGTGGACGGATATAATAGCTGCGAATATCTGCATTGTTGAGTGAGAACGCAAAAGGAGCCAATTCCATAATGCTGGAAAGGGACAGGTCTGTATTTAAGGATGAACTCAATTCGTTATATAGCTGAGGAATTTTCGTGATGCTATTGGCTTTGAGAAATTTGGAAAAAATTGCGCGCAAAACTTCCTGTTGTCGTCGACCCCGGTCAAAGTCACTGGATTTCTTTCGAGAGCGTGCATACCAGAGCGCCATCTCGCCGTCCATGAAGATGATACCCGGTCCAACACTGTTTAAACTCCAATTGTTTACGATCTGCGGATCCGCATTTGGGTCTATTAAGCGCCAATCGGTATACTGACAGGCAACCGGAACTTCGATGCCCCCCAGCGTATCCAGGATGCGTTTGAAACCGTTAAAATCCACCAGGGCCGTGTGGTCTATCCGAATCCCAAGATTGTACAGGATGGTATCCTTGAGCAAACCCGGTCCACCTCCGGTGTATTGAGTTAGTTCCCCGTGAAGATATGCAGTATTGATGCGCTGCATACCCCAGGCTGGTATGTACACCCATAAATCTCGTGGAATTGAAATCAGACTGATCTGTCCGAGACGCGGCCGTAAGGCTGCAATGATCATGGCATCGGTTCGAAATGATTTCCCGGAGCGAATATCCGATCCCAGCAATAGATAAGTTACAGTCTCCTGGTCTGTGATATATGGAAAGGGTGTGTATAAACTGGATGGATTGAAATTAGGAAGGGGGGGTATGGAATCAGGCAGAATGGAAAGATAATCTGGAGTGGGCGATGGGGTTGGAGGAAAAAATATGGGTGATGGTTGAACAATAATAAATGTATAAATCTGGTTAAGGTCTTCGACAGGAAAGAAAGGAGTTGGCGTGGATGTAGCGTCCGCCGGAAGAGTCAAGTACGGGTAAGGTGTCGGATAGGGTTGTACTGGCTGGGAAGAGTGATTGCATGCAACCAGCATAATTAATGCAAGGATTGCAATACCCTTGGAATTCATGGCATATTTACAGCCTGTTGGAGCACGTTTCGAACCTCTTCCGGGATGGGGACGAGAACCTGGGCGCCAGTTCCTGGATCGACCCAGTCATAAACTTGATCGTAACCGATCACGTATCTTTTCACCCCGCTGGTGTCATTGATCAGGTTTATTGCCGGAAGAAGTTTCAGGCAAGCGTCCAAACTCAGGTTTGTATCCACATTGGAAAGGTACGTGTTATATAACTCTGATGCACGGTTGAGGCCATCCAAGCTGAACAGTTTTAACCCAATGGCTTGCAAAACCTCCTGGGCTCTGCGCAACCGGTCTATGTCACTGGATGAGTATCGGGAACGGATATACCATAAAGCGGTTTCGCTATCCATCTGAACTGATCCCGCATCAACAGTATAACCATTTGGAAAACCTGTGCGAGAATCGGAGAAATCCTTACCGGCATTTACAGTGATGCCACCCAGGCTGTTGATAATGCTCCGGAATCCATCGAAATTGATGAGCACAAAGTAATCAGGGCGGATGCCAAAATTGTATTCGAAAGTCATTACAGTGGTATTAAAACCACCATAACCATGGGCAGTATTCAGTCGCTGCATCATCCAACCCGGTATGTATACATATAAGTCGCGTGGAAAGGATGTAAGACTGACTTTTCCTTCCGGGGTGAGAGTAATCAGTATCATGGTGTCAGTCCGGAAACCTCCATCATTGGGGCGTTGGTCTGATCCCAATAAAAGGATATTGATCTGCCCGTTTGGTTGGGGAATCATACTGGCCGGGGATGGAATTTGGATATAATACGGGTACACTTGGGGAGCTGGATAATCCCCCCAGGAGGCGAATTCTGGCTGTACTGTTTCCGGATCTGGAATTTCTGGAGTAGCCATTTCATCTATATCTAAATCTGGCTGGAAGGGTGTGGCAGTGGGTGTGGAGTTGGGTGAGGCAGTGATCACAACTGGCTTTGTTGCCAGGGGTGAAGCGGCGGCCGGACTGCATGCGCTTAATATTAAACCCAGGCATACCCACAAAATCAGATAAATAAGCGGGGTGAGTTGTTTCCCCTTTGTGAAGTGTATTTGGAGCATTGTAAACCTTATTACCCTAAAATCGGGAGCGAAGAGAAACTACCAGTAATGATACCACTGGTGAGGATGTCATTGCAACGTCCCAAATGAATTGGGCGCAGAGAATACAATTTCATCCTCTTCGCCGGGTTTGACGCTCTCGATGGGCAATAATACGCTGATGGTTGAACCTACTCCCAGGGAGGTCTCAACCCAAATACGGCCGGATTGAGCTTCTGTCAGGGTCTTGGAAATTGATAAACCCACACCTGTGTCTCCCAGACCCTTAATGAGCACATTATTGGCGCGGTAAAGACGTGTGAAAACCTTTGGTATATCTTCAGATGATATTCCTCCCCCACTATCCATAACCTGGATCAGGAGGTATTCCTTATTAAGATCCTCCTGGATTTTCACGCGCAGCATGACTGTCCCTTCCATCCGGGTGGCTGCACCAGCATTCTGTAGCAAATGAATTAAGATTTGCTGAAGAGCCTCGCGGTCAATTTGGATCTTTGGGGAGGATTCAGGGATATCCAGGCGTAAAGTGATATTTTTTTCACGAAGTTGCATGCTGGTGTAAGCCACGGCATTATCAATGATGATATACAAGTCCACGATTTCGGGGTCGATTAACATTCTCCCGGTTTCGATGGATGTGATCCGAATCAAATCATCAACCAGCTTGCCGATCCGTTCTGTGGCGACTATGACGCGTTCAAGGAATTTGTGTTGCAAAGCACCCAAAATACCCACTGATTCGTCAAGCAGGAGGCCTGTGTAGCCAACGATCGAAGACATGGGTTGCCTTAATTCCTGAGAAATGGAGGCAATCATTTCAACTTGATTGTTTGCAAAGGAAATTGAACCAGGCAGTTGTTGTAATTCGAATATCCTGAAATTGGCATCAGACAATTCGTTTTGAAGGTGCGCTAATTCTTCCAGGGTCATGCGGAATTGCTGCTCGATCTGATCTGATTTTTCGGAGTACCCTTTTTCAACAGAAGCATTATGCAAGGCTTCATTTTCAGTTTGGAGTTTAGTGATCTCCTTTTTTGCCTCGTCCAGTGCAGCCGCAAGAGCCGCCATATTCTCTGGAATAAGTTGATTCTTGCCAGCCAGCTCCTGTTCTGTTTGAATACTGGTTTTCAGCCCCATAATATTATCCTGAAGATCGGAAACCTGTTGCAAAGTAGCGTCACGCTCCTGGCTTATAGTTGCGAGGGGTTGGCTGTTCTCCATGATGGAGACAATAGAATTGGAAATATTAGAGAGATAAGACTGATCATCTGAGCTCCAAACCCGGTTGGAATAAGGTGAAAGCAATAGAATTGCACCAATCACACCTCCATGCGAGGAGCTTTCTATTGGGATACTCATGGCATTGCCAGGGTTGCTCAAACCGGTGATTTGCCCTAACCCTTCGATATCAGCTGATTCGTTGCTGGTAAGCAGACGAAGCGGTCGTCCTTCCAGAATGGCATTGGACAGCAATGGGATTGAATCTTTGGCAATCGTTTTGCCGTTCAGGACTTCATCCCGGATTAGATCGTATCCGCAGGCAATATTCAAGTTTTTATCTGCATCAATGAGAATTAGAAAACAAAGGTCTGCCAGCAAGGAATGAGCAATCCCGCGCGTAATATTGGGCCCGACCCGGTTAGTTTCAGATTCAGCCGCCAGGTTAAATAATGAATTGAATGTTTTCGGATCGGTACTGAATAATCGTCTTTCTTGGAAGGGTTTCCCTTCTAAATTACTATCAATTGTTGGAGGTGATGTAGTTAATGAGTTCGAAAATCGTTGGGGTAATGCCAATAGGACCGGGTACAGGGTGATTTGGGATAATCGGATAACTCCAGAAAAATAACCGGTTGAGGTTGGCATCAGCAAGTAAACCAGGTGACCAACCCAAGCCAGCATGAGAGCCCACAGTCCATATCCATATCCGGATGGCCTCAGAATGGATAAAATGAGCAAGGCAAGAGTAATGAAAACCAGGGAGAAATTTTGCCAGAGAATATCCAGGAAGGAATGGTTAAACCCGGCTGAAGATGGATTCTGGCTCCAGAAGCTGATTGAGATCCCAAGCAGTAAAATAATCAGCAGGCTAAGAATTACGGCAGTAGCGTCTGGCTTGGATGCGGGCTTTGGAAAAATCCAGAGCCAGGCAATCCAAATCATGCCTAATAAAGTGAAAGCCCGATCAAGCGGTGGAATGACAATTAGTGGATCAATAAACCCCAACCGGGTAAAAAGGTCTAACATAAAGGGAATTATCTGCAAGACAAGCAAAATTGACAGGCCGATGACTGCCCGTCTTGCATCGGGGAATGCACCTGACCGCAATATTGCGATTGTCCCTTGCAGAGAGCCGGTAATGGAAATTGCCAACAATAAGTAATAGATCAGGCTCCCTGGTGGGGTGGTAAGGAACGTGATAACCTGGTCAAAGAATTGATTCATAAATGCATCGCGATCATAGCATTTGGCTGTTTAGCGAACAACATCCTTTTGAAATATTATCAATGTATTTGAAAAGTACGAGTACCCTATAAATATGTCAATTGAACTTGGTTATAATTAGTATATGGATCGCACCCTTTCCCTCCGCCGGTTTGGTGGACAAGGTATTATTATCATTTCTTTATTGTTGGTTATATTTCTGCCCCGTATTTTGGTCGGACAATGGTATCTAAGGCAGGCGACGCTGTATGAATCACAAGGTTCTTTTTCTTACGCAGCCGTATCTTATGAAGACTCTGCCAACCGCCTGTGGTGGATGAATGGATTATTTGAAAAAGCTGCTCAATCTGCCTTTTTGGCAGGAGATGGATCAGCAGCACTTGGTTTATTCAGGAAAGCAACTGGTAAAGGTGATTTATCTTCCAGTGGTTGGATTACATTCGGTGACCTTTATTCCCAGGCAGGAGATATTGAATCAGCCATTGCTGCCTGGGAATCGGTTGGTGCAGACACTCCGGATTCTGCCAGTGCGTTTTCGAGATTGGCTAAAGCGAATCGCCAGAAGGGAAATTTTCAGAAAGCAATGGAAGAATGGGGGGAGGTTGTGAGGATTGAACCGCAAAATGCTGAGGCTCATTACAATTTGGGTTTATTGCTTATGACCTGGCAACCAATGGATGCTCTTCCGGAGTTGATGCTTGCGAGTAGTTTAGACCAGGAATTGGACGGGCGCGTACAGGTATTGCGGGAAGGCTTAAACCTGGCATATCTACAGGACAACCCTGCTTACCATTTGGCGGTGTCTGGTCAATCTCTGGCATCGATCGGGGAATGGGATCTGTCTCAGGAAGCTTTTTTGAAGGCAATCAGGCTGGAGAATAATTTTCCTGAAGCCTGGGCCTGGCTGGGTGAGGCCTACCAGCACACGGGAAAGGATGGTTATCCAGCTTTACAAACAGCCCTGACTTTGGATCAAAATTCGGTTATGAGTCTTGCGCTAACCGGACTATACTATCGCAGACAGAATCAAATCGAACTGGCCTGGTCAGCTTATTTCAGAGCTGCATCTTTGGATCCATACAATCCTGCCTGGCTCCAGGCATTGGGAGATCTTTCGGCTCAAAAGGGAGATTTGGTAAATGCCCTGGATTATTACCAGAATGCGGTCAATTTTTCTCCCCAGGACCCAATATCATGGAGAGCCCTGGCTTTATTCTGCGTTCAATATGATGTAAATATTGCCAACCTGGGGATGGAAGCAGCCTTGCAAGGTTTGAAGCTGGACCCCGAAAATTGGCAATCACAGGATATCATGGGGCAGGTACTTATGGCCATTGGTGATTTGGCTTCGGCCGAGCTTTATTTTGACAAAGCCATTAAAATCGCACCAGACCAGGCTGAGCCAAACTTGCATGCGGGATACTTGCTTCTTCTTAAGGAACAAAGAGATGAGGCTTACGACAAGCTGGTTACCGCATACCACCTGGATCCGGATGGCAGCGTTGGCTGGCAGGCAAAGCGGCTGCTGGATCAATATTTTCCTTAAAGTGTGGTTGGACCTTTCTGATAAAATTAGATGGAACTTCTTAAAATAGCGGGGCTGCCTGCCCCGAATTATCGATATGATCAAAATTAGGAATAAACTATGAAAAATAGAAAAATGTTATCCATCTTTTTATTTTTATCCGTTTCTGTACTGGCATGTTCGTCGCCAGGGCTCTCAAATTTGATCACACGCTCTGGTGATGTCCTTTATAAAGATGATTTCGCTGACCCAGCCAGCGGTTGGACAAGACTTCTAGATCCGAAAGGATTCATGGATTATTATTCTTCCGGTTTTCGCATCTGGGTCAATACCCCCGGTTACAATTATTGGAGTACCCCGGGCTTACAGTTTAATGATGTACGCATAGATGTGGATGTGGCTCGAATTGGCGGTCCGGATGAGAATCGCATTGGAGTGATGTGCAGGTATAAGGATTTGGATAATTATTATTTCTTTATCATCAGCAGTGATGGATATTTCGGAATAGGTAAAGTTGTAAACGGTGTAACCAGCCTGCTGGGTCAGGATATGATGATCTACAACCCGAGTATTCTACCGGGGATTTCACCCAATCATTTGCAGGTACAATGTCTTGGCGATACCCTGACTTTCTTCGTCAATGGACAACCTGCCGGAATCGCGGTTGATCCTGATTTTTCCAGCGGAGATGTCGGATTGCTGGCGGGGGCTTTCGATGCAGTAGGTGTGGATGTCCTATTTGATAATTTTGTAGTTGTCAAGCCATAAGACTAAATGAAAATTTATCTGGATACGGTGGGCTGCCGTTTGAATCAATCTGAGATCGAAACCTTCGCGCGCCAGTTTCGTTCTGCAGGACATGAAATTGTATCTGGTGCAGGGGAAGCAGACCTGGTGGTGATTAATACCTGTACAGTCACTTCACAAGCAGCATCGGATTCCAGACAGAAAGTTCGACAGGCGGTTCGCCTGGGAGCAGGCGAGATTGTGTTGACAGGCTGCTGGTCTACACTAGAGCCGGAGCAAGCAAAAGCACTTCCCAATGTCCGCACGCTGATCCCAAATGGCCGTAAAGACGAACTTGTTCGCGATCTGTTGGGTTTGACTGAACCTGAATTTGATCTTGAACCGTTGGAAAGGCAACCACTGCCCGGGAAACACATGCGCACGCGTGCCTTTATCAAGGTGCAGGATGGATGTGATAATCGTTGTACGTTCTGCATAACCACATTGGCGCGCGGAGATGGAATTTCACGCAGCATTCCGCAGGTTTTGAGTGATATTCAGGCTGCTCTGCAGGGAGGCACACAGGAAGTGGTTCTAACCGGGGTTCACCTGGGTTCCTGGGGAAAAGATCGCGCGGGAAGTTGCGGTCAACTTGGCGATTTGATCCAAAGTATCCTGTCAGAGACGGATGTGTCCAGATTGCGCCTATCTTCTCTTGAACCTTGGGATCTGGATGATAATTTCTTTGAACTCTGGCAGGATCAGAGATTATGCAGGCACTTGCACTTGCCGCTGCAATCTGGCAGCGCGGGGGTTTTACGGCGTATGGCGAGGAAGGTCACACCCCAGTCTTATGCAGCTTTATTGACGGCTGCCAGGGCTGCCATACCGGATGTTGCCATCACCACTGATCTCATCGCGGGATTTCCAGGAGAAACAGACGATGAATTCGCAGAAACCCTGGAATTTGTGAAGCGAATGAATTTTTCAGGCGGGCATGTGTTTACTTACTCTGCGCGTGCGGGAACTGTTGCAGCGGGCATGCTGGGGCAAGTGCCGCACAACATCCGCAAGAGCAGGAGTGCGGCTCTGAGAGAGCTGTTATCCGAATCCAGGCAAACCTATGCAGAACGATTCTTGGGGAAAAAGTTGAAAGTACTCTGGGAGAATTCTGGAAAGCAAAGTGATGGAGCTTGGTTGTTGGAAGGTCTGACGGATAATTACTTGCATGTGTGTGCGAAGTCACCTCAGCCACGTTGGAATCAGATTGATAGCATTAACCTGTTTTCAACGGATTCTACCGGGTTGATGGGAGAGATCAACCTATAATTCGGGGAAAAATCGGGATATATATGTGCCACTTATCACTTTTCCTGTCAGGTTTGTTCCGGTATAATAGTTTCAAACTTCACAACTTATCATCTCAATTATTTGGGGAGGCATCGCGCCCTTCGGGTATGCTTCGCGAACACCCACACAACCCCATCTTCCCCTGCTTCTTGAGAAGATACTTAAAAACTGCACATGGAGAGGACTATGACTGCTCAACTTATTGATGGAACTGCAATTGCCAGGAAAGTTCGTGACAATGTAAAAGAGGAAGTTGCCAAACGGAATGCCGCCGGCAAGCCAAAACCTGGCCTGGCGACGGTCCTGGTGGGTGACAGAGTAGATTCGGCTGCATACGTGGGCATGAAACAGAAAGCCTGCGCAGAACTGGGGATGAATTCATTCCATAATACTCTTCCAGCGAATGCCACCCAGGAACAAGTGGAAGATCTGGTAAAAAAACTGAATGCTGACCCGACGGTAAATGGTATCCTGGTGCAATTACCACTGCCCTCCCACCTGGACGAAGAGCGCGTTCTTCAGTTGATCAACATTGAGAAAGATGTGGATGGTTTTTCACCATTGAATATCGGTCGCCTGGCTCAAAAAGGTCGTGAACCGCTGTTTGTTCCCTGCACTCCATACGGATGTATCTACCTGCTCAAGGAAGTTGGCGTCAAGATTTCCGGAGCCAATGCAGTCGTATTGGGGCGTTCCAATATCGTGGGTATGCCTGCCGCGCTTTTGCTTGTCCAGGAAAATGCCACTGTGACGATCGTGCACTCACGCACCCAGAATATTGCCGATGTTGTCCGGCGGGCAGATATTTTGATCGCCGCCATCGGACGTACTGAGATGGTACGCGGCGACTGGATCAAACCCGGAGCAGCCGTGATCGATGTGGGCATCAATGGTGTCCCGGTTTTGAACCCGGATGGAACCCCTGCCATCAGTGAAAAGACAGGCAAGCCCAAACAAAAACTGGTGGGCGATGTTAACTTTGAAGAAGCCAAGGAAGTGGCTGGCTTTATCACACCGGTACCCGGTGGGGTCGGCCCGATGACCATTGCCATGTTGATGGCGAACACTTTGCGCGCGGCACAGATCCAATTCCCATAATTTACATAAGCCTGAGACACATCCCTTCCCGTTCATCCCGGGAGGGGATTTTTTTATCCACAAATCACTTGTCAGACAATTGACAGAGCCGTGAAAATTTGCTAAACTATAAGCAGTTGTCAGACAAATAGCTTCCTTTCGGTCAAGAGTGATAAATGACTACACTTTTAATTAAGAATGCCAATATGCTTGTCACCATGAATGACCATCAGCGGGAAATTCCCGGGGGTGGTCTTTTTATCCGGGATGGGTTTATTGAGCAAGTGGACGTGAGTGGGAACCTGCCTGCCAGCGCTGATGAAGTACTTGACCTGGATGGGCATATCATATTGCCGGGTCTGGTTAATACCCACCACCATTTTTACCAAACCTTGACACGTGCAGTTCCGGCAGCCCAGGATGCCAACCTGTTCAACTGGCTTAAGACACTCTATCCGATCTGGGCGCGCCTTACACCGGAAGATATTTTCATCTCAACCCAAACAGCCCTGGCGGAACTGGCTCTTTCCGGGTGTACAACTGCTTCAGACCACCTGTACCTGTTTCCAAACGGGTCCAGGCTGGATGATGAGATCGCCGCGGCGGTCGAGGTCGGGTTGCGCTTGCAGGCTTCACGCGGCTCCATGAGCCTGGGCGAAAGCCAGGGTGGACTGCCTCCCGATAGCGTTGTGGATAACGAAGATGCCATCCTGAAAGACAGTCTGCGTCTTATCCAAAGATATCATGACCCAAAACCCGGTGCCTTTGTGCAGATCGTTCTGGCTCCCTGTTCACCCTTTTCTGTAACCGGTGAATTAATGAAACAATCGGCTGCGTTGGCTCGGGAGTATGGGGTTCACTTACACACGCACCTTGCAGAAACAGAAGATGAAGAATCGTTTTGCTTGCAAAAATTTGGTCACCGCCCGGTCGGATATATGCAAGCAGTGGATTGGGTGGGAGAAGATGTCTGGTTTGCACATTCGGTATATGTTAATGCTGACGAGATAAAGACCTTTGCCAGGCATGGTTGTGGAGTGGCGCACTGTCCTTCCTCCAATATGCGCCTGGCATCCGGGATCGCTCCCATCCGGGAATACCTGGCTGCAGGTGTCAAAGTAGGTCTGGGGGTGGATGGATCGGCTTCCAACGATGGCTCCCACATGCTTGGGGAAGCCAGACAAGCCATGCTATTAGCCCGCGTGAGGGAGGGAATTACAGGCTTTTCCCTTTCCAACGATCCCGCCCGAAAATTGATGACAGCGCGAGATGCTCTTCGCCTTGCCACACGCGGAGGTGCAGCGGTATTGGGGAGAAATGATATTGGGTCACTTGAACCTGGAAAATGCGCTGACTTCTTTGCCATTAACTTGAACCGATTGGAGTATGCCGGGGCATTGCACGATCCAGTCGCGGCTGTGATCTTTGCCCAGCCCGTCAAGGCGGATTATACAGTTGTGGGTGGCAGGTTCGTGGTAAAAAATTCGCATTTGGTTAATTTGGATGAGTCAGCGCTTGTTGAACGACATAACCAATGTGCAAAACGATTATTGGGGACTTTATGAAGTCTTCCCAAACTCAAACCCGAAATCTCATCGATGTAGCCATGGGACGCCTGCCGGCGGACCTGGTAATCCGTGATGGTATCTGGGTTTGCGTGCAGACCGGTGAATTTATTAAAAACACAGATATTGCCATCAAGGATGGTCAAATCGCATTTATCGGTGCGGATGCTTTGCACTGTATTGGAAAAGAAACAAAGGTGATCAAGGCGCATGGTCGCTATCTTGTACCGGGCTTGCTGGATGCGCATATGCACGTCGAATCGGGCATGCTTTCAGTCACTGAATTTGTGCGGGCAGTGATCCCGCATGGAACAACCGGGATGTTCATTGACCCCCATGAAATTGCCAATGTATTTGGTTTGGACGGAGTTCGCCTGATGGTGGACGAGGCCAAACTACAACCCATTCATGTTTGGGTACAGATACCTTCCTGTGTCCCTTCTTCCCCGGATTTTGAAACATCGGGTGCATCCCTCAGCTCACAGGAAGTAGGGCAAGCTCTCACCTGGGAAGGTGTCATTGGTCTGGGCGAAGTAATGGATTATCTGGGTGTAGCCAATGGGGACGAGAAGATGCTGACCGAATTGGCAGCAGCCCGACAGGCGGGGAAGGTAATTGGTGGTCATTACGCTTCGACCGATCTGGGATATCCATTTCACGGATACCTGGCTGGGGGCGCAGAAGATGACCACGAGGGAACCACGCTGGAAGGTGCGGTTGAACGGGCGCGACAGGGGATGAAGGTAATGCTGAGATATGGATCTGCCTGGCAGGATGTGATCGAGCAGGTCAAAGCGATCACCGTCAAGGGGCTCGACTCCCGCCATTTCATCCTTTGTACGGATGACTCACATGCCGGCACCCTGCATCTGGATGGGCATATGGATCGAGTTTTACGGCATGCCATTCAACAGGGGCTAAAGCCTATGACTGCCATCCAAATGGCTACCATAAATACTGCCGAGCATTTTGGCCTGGGACGGGAGATTGGGATGCTGGCACCCGGTCGTTGGGCTGATGTGGTCTTTGTGGAAGATTTGAACAATTTCCGCGCTGCGCTGGTGATCGCCAGAGGCGTGGTAGCCGCTGAGGTTGGAAAGCTGTTGCTGAAACAGCCTGATATTTCTATGCCGGATTGGGTGACAAATTCTGTGCATCTGTCCCACCTGTTGACTGTGGATTCTTTCAAGTTGAAAGTGGATGGAACGCTGAAGAGTAAGAATGTACTGACCGCCAATGTAATTGGGATTGTTGAGAACCAGGCTGTCACCCGACATATGAAAATGGATGTAAACCTGAATAGCGATGAAGTGCATTCGGATCTAAAAAACGATATCGCCAAAGTAGCCCTGGTGGATAGACACCGTGCCACTAAAGAAATCCAGATGGGCTTGGTGCATGGTTTTGGTTTTGATAAATCCTGCGCAGTTGCCACGACGGTTTCACATGACAGCCACCAGCTGATTGTGATTGGCACGGACGATGCTTGTATGGCAATGGCTGCCAATAAACTGCATGAAGTCGGTGGCGGCCAGGTTGTGGTCAGGGAGCAGCAGGTGATCGGATTGGTGGAATTGCCCATAGCGGGTTTGATGTCTTCGGAGAGTGCACCTGTAGTGGCAGCGAAAGTTGCCAGTATTTTGAACGGTTTTAAAGATTGTGGCTGCCGTCTAAATAACCCCAATATGCAGCTTAGCTTGCTGGCTTTGGTGGTGATCCCGGAGTTGCGGCTTAGTGACCGTGGTCTTGTAGAAGTGAATAATATGAAGGTCTTACCTGTTTTAGAAGGTTAAAAAGGCAAATAATATGGGACATCTTCCTTTTCAACGTTTACAAGTTGAACTTACAAACTTGATCGCTTCGCTTCCAACTGAAAGCCGCTTGCCATCTGAACCTGTATTGGCTCGTGAATTAGGTGTGTCCCGGTCAACTCTGCGGGAGGCCATGCGTTCTTTTGAAACCCAAGGATTGATCCGCAGAAAGCAGGGCGTGGGAACATTTGTGATCGGGGAAGTTCCGGTCATTGATAGTGGTATGGAGGTTCTGGAAAGCATAGAAACATCGGCTGGCCGGATTGGCCTGAGCGTGTCCACGGATTCCCTAAAAGTTGAGCGGTTGTCTGCAGATGCGGAATGGGCTGGAGTGCTGGATGTTCCCATTGGAAACGCATTAACCCGCGTTTCACGCGTTATTTTAACGGACGAACGCCCGGTTGCTTACCTGGTGGATACTTTGCCTGAATCCATTCTCTCCCAGGAAGATCTTATTACAGGTTTTACAGGTTCGGTTTTGGATTTGTTATTGCGAAGAGGCTCTCCGCGTTTAGTCAGTTCCCGAACTGAAATCAAGGCTGTCAATGCCACTGCGGAAGTGGCGCATATGCTTGAGATCCAACGTGGGGATGTCCTTTTAAATTTCACTGCCAGCCTGTATTCGACTGCTGGACGAGTGATCGATCATTCTTTTAGTTATTTCCTGCCGGGTTATTTTAGTTTTCATGTCAACCGTCGGGTAGGTTAAACATGTCTCGTGTCATTTACACGAAAATATTAAATATTCTCACTGGAGGAAAAAATGCGTAGTTTTGCTGGTCGGGATATCCTGTCCCTGAAGGAATTTGAACGAAATGAGTTTTTCCACGTCTTTGACGTGGCTGCCGAGCTGGAACCGATTGCGGTCAACCGCCGAAATAGCGATTTGCTGGCAGAAAAGACGTTGGTGACTGCATTTTATCAACCGTCCACTCGCACCCGCCTGGCACATGAAGCCGCCATGCACCGCTTGGGTGGTCATGTGACCGGCTTTGCAGATGCAAAGATGACACGCGCAGGCGATTTTTATCAAGAATCCATTAAAGATACCGTTAAAATGTTGGAATATTACGGAGACGTGATCGTGATGCGTCATTTCCAACAAGGTGCACCCCATGAGGCAGCCAAGTGGGCTTCCATCCCGATCATCAATGGTGGGGATGGCTGGGGCGAGCATCCGACCCAGATCCTTACTGACCTGTACACAGTTATGAAGGAAAAAGGCACCATAGATGGTTTGAACTGGCTGGCAGTCGGAGATATGCGCATGCGCACCATGCATTCCCTGGGATATGCGCTCAGCCAGTTTGATTGCCCGATCACTTTCGTCTCCCCCCCCGATATGGGACTGACCGATGAATTTAAAGCTGAACTTAAGCAGTACAGCGTCAACTTCAAAGAGATGGAGCATGTTGAGCAGGCCATTGCCAGCGCAGATGTCATCCTGGTTGAGCCGGTTGTTCAACCAGATTACACCAAGAGCCGGGACGAGCGCTCCGGCGATGTGAACCTGACTCCAGCAAACTATAAGATCACCCGGGAATTGCTGAGCACGAAAGCCAAATCGGATGCCATTCTGCTGCATTCCTTACCCCGTATGGATGAAGTTCCAGCAGATGTGGATATTACCCGCTGGTCACGTTACTGGCAGGAAGCCTTTAACGGCGTTGTCATGCGCATGGCTCTGCTGGCACTTGTTCTGGGTGCCATGGAATAATAACTGCAAAGGAGATTAAATATGCAAACAGATCTTCGTGGCCGGGATTTGATCGGCGACCTTGATTTTTCTAAAGAAGAAGTTGAAACCGTGTTGGATGTTGCCTGGGACTTAAAACGTAAACGCGCCCTGGGCGAATCGCATGCTTATTTGCGCGATAAAGTGTTGGCCATGTTGTTCTTTTTCAGCAGCACGCGTACGCGCGGATCATTTGAAGCGGGTATGGCTCAACTCGGCGGGCATGCAGCTTTCATTGAGAGCCGGACCACCCAAATTGCGCATGGGGATACGGAAACCGAAATGGGCGAAATATTCGGACGTTACTTTGATGGAATTGCCATCCGGCATGTGGATTGGGGTACGGGAAACCGCTATTTGAACCTGGTAGCCAAGTCCTCGCGCGAACCTGTCTTGAACATGCAATGCGAGATCTATCATCCTTTTCAATGCCTGGCAGACCTGATGACCATCATGGAAAAGAAGGGTCGCGATCTCCGCAGGCGCAAGGTGGTGGTCTCCTGGGCTTATGCTTCTTCTTACCTGAAACCCATATCAGTACCCCAATCCTTGATCCTGCAATTGCCGCGTTTTGGCATGGATGTAGTCTTGGCGCACCCACCGGAATTTAAGCTTATGCCGGAGATCATGGAACAGGCGCAGGAACAGGCTCGAAAATACAACGCGGGATTTGAAGTAGTGGATGATATGGAAGCAGCATTTAAGGATGCTGATGTGGTTTATGCCAAATCATGGGGTCCATTGCTGACCACCAATGATCCGACAGAAGGGAAGGCTATCCAGGATAAATATAAGCACTGGATCACCGATGCCCGCAAGGTCGCCCTGGCAAAACCGGACACGATTTATATGCACCCTTTGCCTGCTGACCGGGATGTTGAAGTAACCAGTGAAGTAATGGATGGTCCAAATTCGGTCGTCTTTGATCAAGCTGAAAATCGCCTGCATGCCCAAAAAGCTGTGATGGCATTGACCATGAGATAAGGAGAAGTATGTCGAAAAAAGTAGCAGTTGTCGCCATTGGCGGTAACTCGTTGATCAAGGATAAAACCCACCAGTCGGTGGAAGACCAGTACCTGGCTGCAAAAGAAACCGCCCAGCATATTGCCGACATGATTGAAGAAGGCTGGGATGTGGTCATTGGTCATGGGAATGGCCCCCAGGTGGGCTTTATCTTGCGCCGATCTGAGATTGCCGCCAAAGTGGAGGGTATGCATGAGATCCCGCTGGATGTGTGCGGTGCAGACAGCCAGGGAGCCATTGGTTATGCCTTGCAACAAAATTTGCAAAACGAATTTCACAAGCGCGGCATTGATAAAAGTGTAGCCACTGTTGTTACCCAGGTGCTGGTGGATAGGGATGACCCGGCTTTCAAAAACCCATCCAAACCCATTGGCGGGTTTATGGATGTCAGTGAAGCGCAGCGCCGCGAGAAAGAAATGGGGTGGACTGTGGTGGAGGATGCCGGTCGTGGCTGGAGAAGAGTGGTAGCATCTCCCATGCCGATGAAAGTCGTAGAGCTGGAGCCTGTCAAAAGTTTGATCGATGCCGGAGTAGTGGTAATCAGTGTGGGTGGTGGAGGCATTCCTGTCATTGAAAAGGATGGCGCCTACATTGGTACAGCCGCTGTGATCGATAAGGATTTTGCATCCAGCCTGCTGGCGCAGTTGATCCACGCAGACCTGCTGCTAATCTCTACTGCAGTCGAGAAAGTGGCATTGAATTTTGGCAAGCCTGATGAAAAATGGTTGGATCATATGACCCTGTCTGAAGCCAAAAAATACCTGGCAGAGGGCGCTCACTTTGCCAAAGGATCCATGGCTCCCAAGATCCAGGCCATTATCTGGTTCCTGGAAAATGGTGGTAAACAGGCTCTTATTACCAATCCGGAAAATATTGGTCGAGCTTTGAAACGGGAAACCGGTACCTGGATTGAGCCCTAAATAAAAAAAAAGATCATTGCCTCTCCGCTTTGATCTTTTTTTGGACCGAACCTTAAAAAATGCAGTTTTCATTAATTGACCGCACGCGTAATTAGTGCTCTAAGGTACAATAAAGATAATCGCCAAGGAATAAATCGAATATTATTAACCAGGAAAGGAGGCAATGCAGCGAAATCAGGTTCTTTAGTGTTCCATTTCACATATATTCATAATTTGAAGGAGTTGAGATGAAAAACAAAGTTCTATGGCTCGTCAGTGTTCTGCTCATCCTGGCATTTGCCTTAACGGCCTGTGGCCCTAAGACCACTTCGCAAGATTGTAATGCTGAAACATCTTCAGAAGCCGTTGGTTCCTATCAAGTGCCAGCCCCGGTTGAAGGCTGTTTTAATGTAGCTTTCGTTTATGTTGGCCCCCATGATGACGGTGGTTGGTCCCAGTCTCACGATGTAGGTCGTATGTATGTTCAGGAAAATGTAGCAAATGTACACACTGCCTATGTAGAGAATGTGGCCGAAGGTGCGGATGCCGAGCAGGTAATTCGCTCACTGGCTCGCAAAGGTTTTAATGTCATTTTCACTACATCCTTTGGCTTTATGGATGCCTCTGAAGTTGTGGCAGGCGAGTTCCCAACAGTAAACATTATCCATGTCAGTGGTTACAAATCCAACGAAGCCAACTTCGGTAACCTGATGGGCGCAATGGAAGATATTAAATACCTGGCCGGGATGCTGGCTGGTTCACGCGCCAAAATGGATGGCAATCCGAAATTGGGATATATCGCCACCTTCCCAATTCCGGAAGAATTACGCCTTGGGAATGCATTTTCCCTGGGTGTGATGAAGACCTGCCCTGAGTGCAAGATTGACGTACGCTTCATCTCCACCTGGCATGACCCCATCCTGGAAAAAGAAGCTGCATCTTCACTTTTTGATGCTGGTGCCCAGGTGGTTATGACCGGAGCCGACACTCCTGCCCCGGCAGAAGTTGCTCCCACTGGAAAATGGGGAATCACCTACGACTACAAAGGCAACTGCACAGTGGACGCCTGTTTGACCTCCATGTATTGGAACTGGGGCATTGTGTATTCCAAGATCGTTGAAGAATCCATTTCCGGTACCTGGGTGGGTGGCTGGGATTACTTTGATGCCGATTCTGGTGCGATTGGATTGCTTGGGTTTATGGAAGGCGAGACATTGCAGCCAGGTGCGGTTGATCTGCCCGAAGCCGATCTGGCTTTGATTCGATCTACCCTGGACAAGATGCTCAAAGGTGAATTCACCCGCTTCGATGTATTCAAGGGTCCCATCACCGACAACCAGGGCAACGTGGTACTTGCTGATGGCGTCAGCCTGGAACAAATTGATCTGGATGGTTTCTCTCAATTTGGAAGCACATGCACCGTTTGCATGTACTGGTGGAACCAGAATATCACTGCTGAACTACCCGGTCTTTAATTAGCAGTGTACTAAAATAGAATCTCTGGAGACGACCACTTGGGTCGTCTCCAGAGATCAAAAATATTTGGCATGTTATTTTTTCTTGGCATTATATAAAATCATTCATTTTCTCGCCTGTTTGGCGGATCGTTTGCATAAAAGATATCTGTTTGTGGACATTTGATAAAAGGTTGCCCAATACTGACCTATCTTAGGGCAGACTCTAAGCGTGCATTCAATCCTGGAGTATTCTCTTGTCTTCCATTTCAAACCAACCCTCACCCCCATTAGCAGTTGAAATGCATGATATTGTCATTCGTTTTCCAGGCGTCCTGGCCAACGACCATGTCAATTTGACGTTAAAACGCGGTGAGATCCATGCCCTGTTGGGGGAAAATGGAGCCGGAAAAAGCACGTTGATGAATTCCCTGGCTGGTTTATATAAACCTGTTTCCGGGGTAATCAAGGTTAATGGGGAGGTGGTTAATTTTAACTCTCCCCGGGATGCGATTTCAAAGGGTATTGGCATGGTTTATCAGCATTTTATGCTGGTACCAACCCAAACTGTTACTGAAAATATTCTTTTAGGATTGAAAGAACCAAGGTTTTTCGTAAATTTATCCATCTATAACAAGAAAATTCAGGCATTACAAGAGCAGTTTGGGTTGCGAGTTGATCCTTCTGCCCAGATCTGGCAGCTATCGGTGGGGGAGCAGCAGCGTGTTGAGATATTGAAAACATTATATAGAGGCGCCAACATTCTGATCCTGGATGAACCTACTGCCGTTCTGGCTCCACAAGAGATCGACGATTTGATGAAAACAATGCGTCGCCTGGTGGAACAAGACAAGTCAATCTTATTCATTACTCATAAACTAAATGAAGTGACTGCCGTCGCGGATCGATTGACAGTTCTACGAAAAGGAAAAGTAACAGCAGAAGGGATTGGTATTGAAGGAGTTACCCGGGAAAAGCTGGCAGAATTAATGGTAGGTCGTAAAATTATTTTTCAAGTGGACAAGAAGAGCCAGAAGCCCGGCGAAGTTGTACTGGAAGTCAAGAATGTATCTGCTTTGAATAATAAAGGATTCCCTGCCCTGAAGAATGTCTCAATTAATTTACACCAGGGAGAAATTTTAGGGTTTGCTGGAATTGCAGGTAATGGTCAGAGTGAGCTGGCTGAGGTTATCACCGGGTTGCGTTCATGTTCAGGAAGTATCAAGATCAATGGCAAGCAAGTAGCCAATCAGCCACCGGGAAAATCCATTGACATCGGCGTATCCCACATCCCTGAAGATCGCACGGGTGTGGGAACGGCTCCCAACATGAGCATTACTGAAAATACCATAATGAAGAATTACGATCAGGAGCCAATAGGAAATCGGTGGAAGATCAACTTCACATCCGCCCGTGAGTATGCAACCCGGCTTAAGGATAAATATGAAATCCTGGCTCCAAGTATTTCCACACAGGCGCGCAAGTTATCCGGGGGAAACTTGCAAAAGTTGATCCTGGCACGCGAAATTTCCTGTTGCCCCAGTCTGATGGTGGCAGTACAGCCAACCCGTGGATTGGATGTGGGAGCTATTGAAGCGATTCAAAATTTACTGCTGGAGCAAAGGGAAAACGGAACCGCCATTCTGTTGATTTCTGAAGAACTTGAAGAACTTCTCTCTCTTTGCGATCGGATCGCTGTTATTTATGAAGGTGAATTGATGGGAGTGGTTGAAGCTGCTGATGCCAACTTAACGAATATCGGTTTGATGATGACTGGTTCTATGAGGAGTCAAGCATGAAAAACCCATTCACGCTTCAAATCGAGAAACGTTCAGAGGATATCCCAAAATGGTTGCCATTAGTGACTTCTCTTGGAGCTGTTTTGGTGGCATTTATTTTCAGTGGCTTGGTATTAAAAATGATAGGGGGACAACCTTTGCGGGTTCTGGGTTTCTTTTTTACTGCCACCTTTGGTAGTTGGGGTGTATTCTCGGACACACTTGTAAAAGCAACCCCTCTGATTATGGTAGGCCTGGCTTGCAGCCTGGCTTTTAAAATGAAATTGTGGAATATTGGTGCCGAAGGGCAGTTTTATCTCGGAGCATTTTTCGCCAGCATGGTTGTTCTCGTTCCATTGGTGCCTCCAGACAGCCCGAAAGTTGTTGTGCTTACGGCAATGGTCTTAATGGGGATGATCGGTGGAGCTTTATGGGGATTTATACCGGGTATCTTAAAAGCAAAATATAACGTGAATGAGATCATCACTACTTTAATGCTTAACTATGTTGCCATTTATTGGAACAATTATTGGATCTTTGGCAAATGGAGTGATGCAGGTTTCCAAATGACTCCAATGTTTGAAAAAACTGCCTGGCTGCCGCGCCTTTCAGATTATGCAAAGCAATTCAATGCTCTGTCCGGAATCACATTGCACCTGGGTGTGGTCTTCGGTCTGATCGCTGCTTTTGTTATCTGGTGGATTATTGAGAGAAGTCGTTGGGGATATGAAATTAAATTAATTGGTGACAATCCCAAAGCTGCAAGGTATGCAGGACTTAATATCAGCCGCAACATTATCCTGGTTATGATGATATCTGGAGCTCTGGCTGGTTTGGCAGGTATGGCAGAAGTTAGCGGAGTTGTACACCGCTTGCAAGAGCGCATTTCTCCAGGTTATGGGTTTTCCGGGATCATCGTTGCCTGGTTGTCAAAATTAAACCCCTTTGCGGTGATCATTGTTTCAATTTTATTTGGAGCATTGATCGTTGCTGGTCGCGAGATACAGCCATCAGGTATAGCTTTCCTGCTTCAGGGTACCATACTATTCATGGTGATCAGTAGTGATGTTTTGCTGCGATATAAAATACGATTGGTGCGCTATAACGAGGAGAAAGCATGAATCTGGAGATCATACTTCATGCAGGCCTGGCAACAGGAACTATTCTGCTATTTGCTGCCATAGGTGAAATCTTTGCCGAACGGGCAGGCGTTATGAACCTGGGGGTCGAAGGGATGATGCTGCTGGGTGCCATGGCAGGTTTTAGTACCTCACTGGCAACGCAGAATGCCTGGTTGGGATTGATCATGGCCATCTTTGCCGGCGGGATCCTGAGCCTGGCACATGGCCTGGTAACGATCCATTTTCAAGCAGACCAGGTGGTTAGTGGCTTGTCGCTTACTTTTCTAGGTACCGGGCTGGCGCTGGTGCTTGGTGAAGGATTGACAGGTCAAAATCCACCTTTGATCCCGAATGTCAGCCTTCCAATTTTAGCTTCTATTCCGTTTTTGGGATCAGTTTTCTTCACGAACCATAGTATCCTGGTTTATGTTGGTTACCTCTTTATCCCTTTAACCTGGTATTATATTTACAAAACCCGTCCAGGGATGCACCTGCGTGCAGTAGGCGAAAAGCCATCTGCTGCTGATACTCTGGGTATTAATGTTTATAGAGTACGTTACTTCTATGTATTTGTGGGCGGATGCTTGGCGGGGTTGGCCGGCGCAACCATCAGCCTGTCGGTATCACCTGGCTGGTATAGCAGCCAGACAACTTCGGGACAGGGCTGGATCGCAGTAGCCATAGTCATCTTTGCACAATGGAACCCTGTGCGGGCTGCGGTTGGCGGTTACCTGTTTGGGATGCTGCGGCGATTCATTCTGGATTTGCAGGGTCCGGCTCTGCTGTTTGGATTCCAAAACCCAATTTTTATGAATCATAATTTGAGCTTTTTCCTGCAAATGACACCTTTCCTGCTCACCATTGTTGCCCTGGTATGGGGATCCCAGGCTGCCATGCGAAAACGCCTGGGTTCTCCAGCGGCATTGGGTATACCTTATATACGTGGTGAACGAGGTCTCTAACAAATTTACTTTCCGGGTCGGTGGTCGCTGCATAAACTATCCATGTGCAGTGGCGTCAGGTTAAAATCTGTCGATAAGTGCCGCCAGCTTGCAAATTTTCTAGTCGAATCACCTAACCCGAAACCATGAAACTCTGGCAAGAATATTTACGCCCAAATAGTATATCCGAGGCCGTTCAGGCACTCACATCTTCTCCTGGACAAGCCTGTGTGATTGCAGGTGGTACGGACTTGCTGTTGGATATTCAACAAGGCCGGCATTCCAACGTCCACACTTTGGTGGATATCACCTCTATCCCTGAGTTAAACCAATTAGAGGTCAGGCGTGATTTGCTCTATATTGGTGCAACAGTGTCATTAAACCGTATTGCAAGTTCCCCTCTGGCAATTGAGCATGCCCAGGCGCTTGCAGAGGCTAGCCGCCTGATCGGGGGTCCGCAAGTGCGAAACGTAGCCACGTTGGGTGGTAATGTGGCGCATGCTTTACCTGCCGCAGATGGCACAATTGCCATGATGTCCCTGGATACGCAAGTATTGGTCGCCAGCCAGGAAAATATCCGGGAAGTGCCTTTGCAGAAAATGTTCCTGGGGGCAGGAAAGACAGCTCTCTCTACTGGGAAGGAATTGATTGCAGGTTTTTGCATTCCTTTGAGAAAGAAAAACCAGGCCTCGGCATTTAAACGTATTATGCGTTCACAAGGGATAGCTTTGCCCATTATTAATCTCTCCGCCTGGTTGCAACGGGAAGGGGATCGGATTGTGGATTTACGTATTGCCGCTGGTCCGGCAGGTGCGACGCCGCGCAGGATCGCGTCGGTTGAAGATTTGTTGCGGGGAAATACAATAAAGGATGGTCTGATCTCTGATGCAGTATGTGAGCTGCTTGATCAGATCCAGTTTCGAACAAGCCCGCAGCGAGCTACGGCTGAATACCGCCACCATCTTGTGAAACTATTACTGGTAGATACACTATTAGAAGCCTGGGATCGAGCAGGTTAATCCTGGATAAATATCATGGAAAATATTTTGAACCTTAATGTGAATGGAACTAATTATGAATTGCCAATAATTCCGGGGGAAACCCTGGCAGACCTGTTGCGATATCGGTTGAATTTAACCGGTACCAAAATTGGTTGCAACGAAGCGGAATGTGGAGCGTGCACAGTCGTGATCGACTCTGAACCGGTACTTTCGTGTATCTATCCAGCAGAACGCGCCCAGGGGAAAAACATAGTAACGATAGAAGGACTGGCGAAGCAGGATAATAAAGGAATCCATTTACATCCGCTTCAGGAGGCATTCGTAACACACGGAGCAGTCCAGTGTGGTTTCTGCATCCCCGGACAAATTATGACTTCATACGCTTTGCTGGAGCAAAACCAGACTCCGACCTCCCAGGAAATCCGATATGCACTTAAAGATACCCTGTGCCGGTGTGCTGGCTATCCTTCCATTGAAAGTGCCATCCAGGCGGCTGCTGATTCGTTGAGGACTGGTCAACCGGTGGCTCCGGTGGAGCTGTCAATTGCGGAAAATAAAAACAGGGTCATTGGTCAAATCCAGGTTCGCCCGGATGCTGTTGAAAAAGTTACCGGGAAAGCAATCTTTACGGATGATCTTAAATTTAAGGACATGCTTTTTGCAGCAGCCAAGCGAGCCGGAGTGCCTCATGCCATCCTAAGGCATCTGGATATTGGCAGGGCCAAAGATTTACCAGGTGTGATTAGTATATTGACAGCCCAGGATATTCCCGGGGATGTATACCATGGATTGGTGATCCCGGATTGGCCGTCGATGGTGGGTGTAGGCGAGCGAATCCGTTATGTGGGGGATACTGTGGCTATTGTCGCGGCAGAAACACAGGAGATCGCCCGGGAAGCCTTGTATTTGATCGAAGCTGAATACGACGAACTTCCAGTGGTAAGTGATCCTGTCCAGGCGCACAAACCCAATGCGCCGGTTTTGCATAAAAATGGCAATTTACTCAAGCACATCAAGGTTAGAAAAGGGGATGTGGAAGAGGGTTTTAACATAGCAGATGTGATCCTGGAGCATACTTTTTATACATCCATGACCGATCATGCTTTCATTGAACCTGAATGCAGCATCGCAGTTCCCAGGCTGGATGGGCGTATGGAGATCTATGTAGGCTCCCAGATCCCATACGCGGATCGGGAGCAGGTAGCCCGTGCTCTTGGTTGGCCGGATGAACGTGTGCGTGTGATCGGGCAATTGATGGGCGGAGGTTTTGGAGGCAAGGAAGATATCATGGGACAGATCCACTGCGCCCTGCTGGCGAATGCCACGGGTCGACCGGTTAAGTTATTATTTGATCGCCATGAGAGTCTGTTGGTCCATCCCAAACGGCATGCCACCCGCATCCGCGTAAAGCTGGGCGCCAGGCGGGACGGTCATTTAACTGCGGTGGAGACCGAATTGTATGGAGATACCGGCGCTTACGCATCTCTTGGGGAAAAGGTAATGACGCGTGCCACCACCCATTCTGCAGGCCCCTATGAGGTTCCAAATGTGTGGGCAGATTGTTATGCCATGTACACCAACAATCCACCCGCCGGGGCATTTCGAGGTTTTGGAGTTCTGCAATCTGCATTTGCGGTTGAAAGCATGATGGATATGTTGGCGGAAAAATTGAAAATGGATCCGGTGGAATTAAGGCGATTAAATGCATTACAGGTGGGCAGTATTACTAATACAGGGCAGGTATTGCGTGAAAGCGTTGGTTTGACAGAGTGTATGGACAAGGTAAGAGATGAAATGATCCGGCGCGCTGGCCCGAATCCATTTTTACCCAACTTGACCGTGGAAGATGGTTTGCGAAATGGGAAGTTGGTCAGAGCATGGGGTTTTGCGGCAGCATACAAAAACACCGGTCTGGGTGGGGGTGCTCCGGATAAATCTGGAGCGGAAGTGGAATTGTATCCGGATGGTTCTTTGGAGGTGCGCACATCGGCAGCAGAGCTCGGACAGGGTCTGGTGACCGTTTTGCAGATGGTTGTTGCCGAGGAAATGAATGTGAACGCGCAGAATGTGCGTGTCCTGATCATGGATACCGACCTGACACCGGATGGGGGACCTACGACTGCATCGCGCCAGACTTATGTTACCGGGAATGCCGCCCGCCTGGCAGCCAGATCTTTAAAGCAGGCAATTACGTCAACCCTGGCAGAGAAATACGACCTTGCCCCCGGGCATGTTAAGTTTATTGAAGGATTGGCTCAAGTCGGGGAGAAAACAATTCCTCTGGGCTCCGTAGTGGCAGATATGCAAGCCTCCGGTCAGGCTGCCCGGGCGTTGGTGGAGTATTGGGCGCCTGAAACAAAGCCGCTTGGGCAGGCTGGGGATATGCATTTTGCCTTTTCATTTGCTGCCCAGGCTGCCGAGGTGGAGGTGAATACTCAAACTGGGGAAGTGCGCGTGCTTCAAGTGATCTCTGCCAATGATGTCGGCCGCGCCATCAATCCGTTGGGTTTGCAGGGGCAGGTGGAGGGAGGCCTGATGATGGGTTTGGGGCATGCATTAACTGAGAATTTTATTGTAGAAGAGGGAATTGTGGTTACTGATCGCCTGGCGCGTTATCGGATTCCCTCCATTACCCATACACCCCAAATAACTTCTTTCATTGTAGAGCATCCCACCCAGGAAGGACCGTATGGTGCTAAAGGTGTTGGAGAAATTGTCAGTATCCCGACTGTACCGTCTATAACAAATGCCATTTATAATGCAGTAGGTGTTCGTGTCGATCGTCTGCCCGTGGATCAGGAAGTCCTTCTCTGGGAGATTAAAAACAAAAATGGATAAATTTTTAGGATATCGATGTTCTTTGTGTAATACTGAATACTTGCCAGGCCAGGTCACTTATACCTGCCCGCGCGATGGGGGCAACCTGGATGTGATCCTGGATTACAGTGCATTGAGCAAAAAATATCAGCCAGCAGATATAACAACCCGCACAGACGGGTCTTTATGGCGCTATCTGCCACTCTTACCGGTTTCTGATCCAGGTGGGGATGAGACCCCTTTGCGAGCCGTTGGATGGACGCCGGTATTTAACCTGCAGCAATCAGCTTTAAAACTTGGTTTGAGCCATTTATGGTTGAAGGATGAAAGCAGAAATCCTACTGCTTCTTTTAAAGATCGAGCCAGTGCTGTGGTAGTTGCCCGGACTCGCAAAATGACAGGAATGGATGGGCAGCCACCCATTCTTGTGACCGCATCCACTGGAAATGCCGGGGCTGCGCTGGCAGGCATGGCTGCAGCAGTTGGACAAAAAGCGGTTATATTTTCCCCCAAGACCGCACCTGCAGCAAAGGTGGCGCAATTATTGGTTTTTGGAGCGCGTGTTTTACTGGTGGATGGTACATACGATGACGCATTCGATCTAAGCATCAAGGCCTCAAATGCGTTTGGCTGGTATTGTCGAAATACGGGCTATAATCCCTTTACATTGGAAGGTAAAAAGACAGCCGCATTTGAGATATGGGAGTGGTTTGAAAAAGTTTTAAAAACACAAAAAGAATCGAATATGAGGACTGATTTGACGATCTTTGTGTCTGTCGGGGATGGAAACATCATCTCGGGAATCCATAAAGGTTTTAAAGATTTGCAAGCAATTGGGTGGTTGGAACAGATGCCACGCATCATAGGTGTTCAGGCCGAAGGTTCAGCTGCGATTTCCAATGCATTCCATGCGGGGATTGAAGAGATCAAACCGGTTTCTGCGGCAACCCTGGCAGACAGTATTTCTGTGGATATGCCGCGCGATGGTGTTCGGGCAGTACGGGCAGCCCGTGAGACGGGTGGAACCTATATTACTGTGAGTGATTCGGAAATATTGAATGCCATCCCAGAGCTGGGGAGAGTAGGTATATTTGCTGAACCGGCAGGCGCAACCGCATATGCTGGCCTTGTTGCAGCCGTCAGAAAAAATCTTGTTAAACCTGACGATCCAATCCTGGTTATGAATACTGGCAGCGGGTTGAAAGATGTTAAGGCTGTCATGCAGTCTGTAGCAAATGCGCCGATCATTGAGCCGACCCTGGAGGCGGTCAGAAAAATCTTATGAATAAACAATGGAGTCGGGAAGCGCGATACATTGCTCTAGCGCTTAGCGTTTTTTTGTTATTATTGGGTGCCTGGTATGTTCGCGAGTTATTTAAACCATTAATCGTTGGTGGGTTGATTGCTTATATCTTATATCCAGCCGTGAATGCGATTGAGAATAAATTCAAACGCATGTCTCACGGCCTGGTTGTAAACCTGGTGTATTTTATCGGACTTGCTTTTGCCCTGGCAATTCCAGCTACATTGATACCAATCTTATTGGGGGAAATTGAGAATCTTGTCTCTGACCTGTTAAATATACCAAGCCTGGTGGATTCTTTTTTTAATAAACCGCTGGTCATCGCAGGTTTTTCAATCAACCTCCATCCATTCTTGCCAAATTTTGGGGAAACCTTTACCACCTTTATCAATGCTATTCCAAAGAATTTACTTAAAGTATTGGAATCCACATCCAAAAACGCGGGCTGGTTTCTGGTCATCATGGTCACAATATACTATTTGTTATTGGATTGGAATAAAGTCCGCCGGTGGTTGAGCCTTTTACCTCCCCGTAAATATTATTGGGACGGTGTCCATGTTTACATGCAGATAAAGAAAGTCTGGGCGGCATATCTACGCGGTACATTGGCACTAATGTTCATTGTAGGGTTGGTCTTTACCGTCGTGTATCTGGCCATCGGTTTACCAGGCGCATTGATAATTGGCATACTGGCTGGCTTATTCAGCCTGGTACCCGAGTTGGGTCCACTTGTTTCAGCAGCAATTGCAACAGCTGTTGCCCTGGTTGAAGGGTCGTATTTTCTTCCGATATCGAATTTCTGGTTTGCTGTGCTGGTGGTCACAATTTATGTGGTTTTGATTAACCTGAAAAGCATCTGGCTGCGGCCGCGCATCATGGGGCGCAGCGTACACCTGCATGAAGGGCTTGTGTTTGTTGCCATCATGACGGCAATTATTTTCCAGGGAATATTGGGTGCATTAATTGTTATCCCTGTGTTGGCATCCGCTGTTGTCATAGCCAGGTATCTGCGTAGAAGAATCCTGGGGAAATCCCCTTTTTCAGATCATGGCAGGAATTTTTTCGACAAATCTGAAGAAGTTATTAAACAGCGCTTCCCGAAGAAAAAAAAACAGGATGGAGGAGCTTAAATGGCGGATCAACGAATAATATCTTCGATCATTGCTCCCATCTTCAATGAAATTGAGAGTATTCCAGAGCTCTACCGTCGGATTTGTGCCACGATGGATAAAGTTGGAGATCCCTGGGAGCTGATCCTCGTGGATGATGGTTGCACAGATGGGTCAACCGGGAAAATCCTTGAGTTGGCTGAAAAAGATCAACGCGTACGCCCATTGATTTTTGCTCGAAATTTTGGTCATCAGATCGCCGTTACAGCCGGGTGGGATTATGCGCGTGGTGATGCTGTCATCATTATTGATGCAGACTTGCAAGACCCTCCGGAGGTCATCCCGGAGTTGATAGCGAAATGGAAAGAGGGCTACGAAGTGGTTTATGCTGTGCGCTCTGAAAGGGAAGGAGAGACCTGGTTTAAGAAAATCACAGCCTCCATTTTCTACAGGTTAATTTACCGGATCACCGATGTGAAGATACCAATGGATACAGGTGATTTCCGTTTATTGGATCGCAAGGTGGTGAATGTACTCAAAACCATGCGGGAACGCCACCGTTTTCCACGCGGTATGGCTGCCTGGGTTGGTTTTAAGCAAGTAGGTGTGGCGTACAAACGAGCTGTCAGGTTTGCAGGTCAGACAAAATACCCATTCAAGAAAATGCTTAAATTAGCTTTGAATGCGATCACAGGTTTTTCGTATTTTCCCCTGCAGCTTGCATCCTATTTTGGGTTTATTTCAGCTGGCGTCAGCATCATCGCCATCCCTGTCATGATCATTCTTAGGCTGACAGGCTCACAGGCTTTTTCCGGACAGGCCAGCACATTAATCGCTGTACTATTTCTGGGCGGTGTTCAATTAATCTCCCTGGGTATTTTGGGAGAATACATTGGCCGCCTGTATGATGAAGCCAAAGGCAGGCCACTATATATTATTCGTAATGCTCCAGAAGATTGATCTACCCTGGAGATGAACTTTGAATATCCAGCAAATTATTAATAGAAATATGGATCCTTCCCTTATGAAGGAACATGGAAAAATCCCCTGGGATGATCCACAAATAAGTCGACGAATGTTACGGGAACACTTGTCCCAAAGATATGATGCTGCCAGTCGGCGCACAAAATTGATTAAAAAGCACGTGGATTGGATCCATCATTTTGTATTGGCAGATCAACCTTCTAAGATCCTGGACCTGGGCTGCGGCCCGGGATTATATTCAAGTCGATTGGCTGAATTTGGCCATGAATGCGAGGGTATCGATTTTTCACCAGCATCCATTGAGTATGCAAGCACAAAGGCGATTCAAAAAAAACTCGCCTGCGTTTATCGTCACGAGGATATCCGGACAGCCAATTATGGTGTAGATTTTGACCTTGTAATGTTCGTTTTTAGCGAATTCAATACATTTGAGCCCGAGGATGCCTGTTTGATCCTGGCCAAATCCTTCCAGGCTCTTAAGCCAGGTGGGAAAATATTACTTGAGGTTCCCAGTTTCGATGCTGTAGAGCAATTGGGCAACCAACCATCCGTCTGGTATTCAGAAAAAAATGGATTATTCTCGGATGAACCGTATTTATGCCTGACTGAAAGCTTTTGGAACGAAGAAGACGCAATTGCGATTGAGCGCTATTATGTTATCGAGGAAACCAATAAGGACATAAATTTGTATATCAACTGCACACAGGCATATGAAGAGAGCCAGTTCATTAGCTTAATGAAGTCTGCAGGATTCAGAGACATTGATTTTTACCCATCCCTGACGGGTAGTCAGAACCAACAACTCGATGGTATGTTTGTCATTATTGCGAGTAAATCCACAGCGGAAGAACGCCGCTGTTCAATCTGATAGAAACAAAATTTCTGTCATTGCGAGCGAGTGTTCTTCGAGCGTGGCAATCCCCGCATAGCCATGCGACTGCTTCGTTCCTCGCAGTGACAACAGTTTCTTAGGAGGAAATAATTAAAATGGGGCGGATGGGGGTTGCCCATCCGCCAGGAAAAACTACTTTAGATTTTAGAGAGAAGAGAGGGAAAGACCAAATTCGTTTTGGTAAACGTCTGGCGCTTGTGTAAGGCTGGCTGCCAGGAGTGCTTACCCGGTCTTCTCTCCTTTCGGTACTTCCACTAGATTTTCGATTTGCACCTCCTTTAACACTAGAAGCGTTCCATCACTCTTATAATACATGATTCTGTATGGATATACATTAAAAAGACCCTACAATCACCCAATGAATGCATAATGTTTGTTTTGGTTTGTAATCAGGTTGATGAGAATAAAAACCTTACGAAAATGGTATAATATTGATTGTCTGACAACTTCCCATATTAAAACCAAGGAGAAATCCGGAATGACAAGCATAGAACTTACGGTTGACCAAAGCAGAAGAGCGCGTGCCATTAAGCGCGCCCGCGAGAAAAAAATTATCATCCCAACCTACGCCCAGATGAAAGACCCTGCCAAAATTCCTGCCAGAGTAAAGGAATCGTTGAAAGATGTCGGCTTGTGGGATGTTGACCCGCGCAACCTGTTTCGAATAACCTGGCATAATGAACCAAAGGTAAAAGGGGGAGGCTTTGGGGGTGTCAATTTCCTTGAGCTTCCATCAGCTTTGACCGGCGTTTCAGCCCGCATCATCGTATTGGTTGGAAAGTGGTTTCCAACCGGAGCCCATAAAGTAGGGGCAGCCTTCTCCTGCCTGGTGCCAAGGTTGGTTACCGGTCAATTTGACCCAACTTCACAAAAAGCCGTCTGGCCGAGCACCGGTAATTACTGCCGGGGTGGCGCTTATGATTCAGCTCTCTTGGGATGTGAATCTATTGCAATCCTTCCGGAGGGTATGTCCACGGAGCGATTTGAGTGGTTGGCGAGTATTGCTGGTGAAACCATTAAAACTCCCGGAAGTGAATCCAATGTTAAAGAGATATTTGATAAGTGTTGGGAGTTGAGAAAATCCGGTCAAGACCTGATGATCTTTAACCAATTTGACGAATTTGGAAATTATTTATGGCATTATGAGATCACTGGTCATGCCATGCAGGAAGTATTCGAGAAGGTGGCAGGTTCAAAAGGTCGCTATCGAGGCGTGGCATCTGCGACCGGATCAGCCGGTACAATTGCCAGTGGGGACTATATGAAGCAGCTTTTCCCGGACAGCAAGATCGTTGCCAGTGAAGCGCTCCAGTGTCCGACTTTGCTTGAGAATGGCTTTGGCGCTCACCGAATTGAGGGGATTGGCGACAAGCATGTACCCTGGATCCATAATTCCAAAAATACCGACATGGTTGTGGCAATTGATGATAACGCTGTGGTTAACTTGTCACGCCTTTTCAATGAACCTGCCGGTAGAAAATTCCTTGCATCGAAGGGTGTTGATGACGAAACCATTTCGAATCTTGATCTGTTGGGATTTTCCGGAATTTCGAATGTTCTTTCTGCTATCAAGGCTGCAAAATACTATGAGATGGATGAAAACGACATTATGATCACGGTCCTGACGGATTCGATGGAATTATATCGATCCCGCTTGAAGGAAATGCATGCAGAGTTTGGTGAATATTCCGAAAAGGATGCTGCTGCAGATTTTTCCCGTTATCTACACGGTCAATCAACCGATAATCTGCTTGAATTAAGGTATACAGATCGTCGCAGAATCCATAACCTGAAATACTTCACCTGGGTTGAACAGCAAGGCAAGACTTATGCCGAGATCCAGGAGATGTGGTACCAACCCGATTATTGGACCGGCGTTCAGGATCAGGTTGGCGAAATAGACAATTTGATTGAAGAGTTCAACAAAGAAGTCGGAATTCAATAATTACCTGTAACCCATAAAACCAAACCCACAGCCGGGACTGGATTCTAAATTCAGTCCCGGTTTGATTTGTTAAGGCAAATGCGCAATTGTGGAAATTTAAATAGGAATGGCTGTTGAGCCAATTTCATTTCTGGTGTAAAGTTAATCCATGTTGAATCCAACTTCCCTTGTGCTGGTCTGTCTCTTGCCCAAGCCGCGTGACCTGGAAATTGCTAGGTTGCTGGGTTGGTATCGCATCCCCTTGCGGACTGCGCCGAAACTGGTGGCAGTTGACTACCTGGCATTTTATCAACCGGCCTCTTTTGGCGAGGGCGGAGCACGAATTGAATTTGTTGCTGAGGTGCGCGGGAATGAGTTAACCTCGCGAGCGGAACTATTGCGGGATGAACCGGATCACCCTCACGCACGGGAGGAATACTATAAGATCCAGATTGGAAGCCTTGAAAGGCTGGACTATCCAATTTTGACGGAATCCTGGAAGAGATTAACTTTTCTTTATACAACCGGGGAATATATTCTTCAGGCCAGGACGATCAACGAACTGGTTGTGAAGAGTGATGAAAGGCAAACCTTGTGGAGGGCTTTGCGTGAAAGGTCAAATGCCGATCAAAGCTATCAAGTTGATCAGGATGAGGTCGAGATGAACGCATCCATCCTGGCATTGTTTTTAGGTTTCAAGTAAATATTATAAACCCCAGAATAGATGCAAGCCAAACAGGATCACAAAAAACAGGCAGACTGTTAAAGGTAATCCTACCTTCATATAATCCTTGTATGAATAACCACCCGAGCCCATGACGATAATATTGACCGGGTGCCCGATGGGTGTCGGAAAAGCCAGCGAACAACCCAGGGCGATGGTCATCAGGACCATGCGCGCATCCAACCCGGTTGATTTGGCAATTGCCAGTCCAATGGGAGCCAGGATGATCGGGGCAGCTGCCTGTCCAGCCATGATATTTGTCAGAAGCATGGTTACAAACAACAAGGCAGACACAAGGATGATTGGTTCAACTTTGCTTGAGAACAATAACAAGGATTGGATGAGCTGACTGCTCAAACCACTGGAGTTAATGGCAGTGCTCAAAGGCCATAATCCTGCTATGAGAAAAATGGCTTTCCAATCGATTGATGCGTAAGCTTCATCCATATTCAAGCAGCCAGTTAAGATCATGGCAGCAGCTCCACATAAAGCAACCAAAGCAATGGGATACCATCCTGCAATTCCAACGAAAAGAGTTGCCAAGCCGATCAGGCCTGCCAGGCGTGCCTTCTTTGGGTGGACAATTGCATCCGGATCTTCTTCGAGAAAAATAAAATCATGTTCCTGGTTGAGTATGCGTAAATTCTTTGTTGATCCACGAACGAGAAGCCCATCGCCAACCCTGAGAGGCTTACCAGCAAAGCCTATATGAATAGGTTTTCCTGCACGCCACAAAGCCAGCACAGTAAGGTTGTATTTTTCTCTAAAATGGATCTCGCGCAGTGTTTTACCGACAATGTTGGAATGGGGAGCCAATGCGATTTCAGCAATTGTCGACTCGCCGTTAATTAATTCCCCCGTGATAGGTTTTTCCTCCAGCAGTTTTAACCCATAATATTCCAATACGGGTAACGCAGGTTCCCCCTGGGTGAGCAGAATATCCCCTTCCCGTATGATCACATCGGGGGTTGGTGAAGAAATAAAGCTGCCATTGCGGGTAATCCCGATCACATTCACGCGGATTCTTGTGCGCCAGGCGCCATCTCGTATGCTCAAACCCGCCATCCCGGAACCATGTGGTACAGCTACCTCCCATAGGGAGGAATTTATATGATAAACATTCATGAGTTCTTCGCGCTTTTGGTGAAAATGTTCAACTTTCCCGGCAGGAAATCGCTCAGGTAAGAGCCTTTTACCTATAAAGCGCATAAAGAGTACTGCTATAAGAATTACAGGTACTCCAATGGGAAGAAAATCCAATAATCCGAATGGAGAAAAACCGGCATCTTTTAAAGCACTACTGGTGATGATATTGGAAGTGGTGAACAAGGTAGCCATTCCCCCGGCGATCACTCCAAATGCGAGGGGCATTAGCATACGCGAAGGCGGAATGCGGGTTAGCCGGGAAAGGCTCATGGCGGCTGGCAGCAGTACCGACATCGCAGCGATATTGTTCATGACCATTGAGAGAATTGCACCTGACAGCATGACCACGAGGATCAAGCGATTTTCATTAGAACCTGCCAGCTTTTTCATGAGCTGCCCGAGGCTGTAAGATATCCCCGTTTGATGCAAACCTGCGGCAATAACTGAAATAGCCAAAATAGTGATGACAGCAGAACCGCTGAAGCCTGCCAGCGCCTGGTCTGGCGATACCAGGCGACTGACACCCAGAATACCCAGGGTAAGCAAGGCCACCAGGTCAGGACGAAGCCAACCCCCTGCCAAAAGGATGGTTGAGACAATTGTGATTACCAGGGTGATCAGGGCTTGAGTGGACATGAAAATATTATAACCTGTCATTGTAGACAACAAATTGATGTAAACTATAGTTATGGGATTGATTTTATGTTTAACCGCTGAAATTCAACATAGAGTTAATAAGATCCGTTAATTTCACTCTGTTTTGGGAGTTTTTCAATGTTATTGATAAAGAACGGAACAATAATTACAGCAGCAGACACATTTGCAGCAGATATTCTAGTGGAAAATGGAAAGATCCTTTCCCTGGAGAAGGCATTGGATGCTTCATTTTCTTCCCAGGCGGATGAGGTTATTGATGCCTCAAGAAAATTGATCCTGCCGGGTGGTGTGGATGCTCACACCCATTTTGATCTTCCCATGTTTGGTACGGTCTCGTCGGATGATCACTATACCGGTCTTAAGGCAGCCGCGTTTGGGGGTACTACAACAGTAATAGATTTTGTTCCGATGCTGCCTGGATCAGACAATGGAGGCAGTAAGAGCGTACTGAAGAAATCTGTTGAAATCTGGCTGGAAAAAGCTGCCAAAGCGGCTGTTGATTATTCATTTCACATGAATTTAACCCGATATGATGATGAAATAGAAGCCAGGATACCGGGTTTGCTTGAAATGGGCATCACAACTCTGAAAGTTTTTACTGCCTATAATAACCGTCTTCGGCTGGATGATGGCAATATCTTTCGAGCTTTGAGGGTAGCCAAAGAAAATGGCATGCTGGTGATGGCTCATTGTGAAAATGGAGATGTCATTGAGACTCTTGTCAATGAAGCCTTGCTTGCAAAGCATTTGACACCCGAATGGCATGCACGCACTCGGCCCGCCTGGGGGGCTGTGGGTGCTACCCTCAGGATGGCATCCCTGGCAGCGCAAGCGGATGCCTCTATTTATATTGTCCATATGAATGTAGGGGGAGAAGTGGATATGTTGAAGTATGCGCGCGAACGAGGCGTGAGAGCCATGGGTGAAACCTGTCCGCAATATTTATTCTTTACAAAAGCTGATTTGAGCCAGCCGGATGGCGCCAAATGGGTGTGCTCACCTCCCGTGCGGTCAGTCCAGGATAATGCCCGCCTGTGGGTAGGATTAGCCGATGGCACCTTGCAAACCATTGCCACGGACCATTGTCCATTCTTCTATGATGGCAACAAGCCAATCCTGTACGAGGGGAAAGAAATCGCCATTCCGGGAAAGGAATTGGGTGTTAATGATTTCACGCTCATTCCAAACGGACTGCCGGCTGTTGGCGATCGCCTGCCAATCCTGTGGACCTATGGCGTGAGCGCAGGAAAAATCACCGCCAATCAATTTGTCGCGCTGAACAGCACCAACCCTGCCAGGATCTTTGGTTTGTATCCCCAAAAAGGCGCAATCCAGCCAGGTGCGGATGCTGATCTGGTTATTTGGGATCCATATAAAAAGGTTAAATATGGGGTGGCGCTTGCACAACACCGCACTGATTACAATTTATTTGAAGGCTGGGATTTAACTGGTTACCCGGAAAAAGTATTCCTGCGTGGAAAGATGATAGTGGATAACAGTCGCTGGTTGGGCAGACCAGGGATGGGACAGTTCATAAAGCGTAAAAGCGGTGCAGAGATCCTGTAATATGCACCCATAGGTTATTGGAAAATCGAAAAGGCATTTACGAAGATGAAAGTTCAAATTAAGATGGTGGAATTTTGAGAAGTTCTTTCAAACGTGGATGGTTGGCATAAACCCCCCAATATCTCTTCGGTAAAAGGGTCGCGATGCGACACATAATTTCATCGGTGTACTGATCCAGCACCAGGTCACGATCTTTGGATGGCAGCGAGGGCAGGGAAAAAGTGGGGCCGCCTGTGACAGTGATGGGGGAGCGCTTGAGCCTTTTAATATTTCCCAGGATCACCTTGTCTTCAGTTCCTGTGATGGCAACTGGCAGGATGGGATAACCTGCTTTGGCGGCCAGATAGCTGACACCGGGTTTCCCCTCTATCAAAGCACCAGTTCGGCTGCGAGTTCCCTCAGGTGCGATCACCAGCACCTGGCCTTGTTTCATGCGTCCGATGATCTCACGCAGGGCGGGCAGGTCCGGGTTGAAACGGTCAATAAAGATGAAGTTCAGTTGCTTGCCCAGCCAGTGGATCCACCCGATCTTACCCCATTTCTCTGCCACCAGGATGAAAAGATCCCAACGGTTGAGAGCGTAATAGGCCATGATAATGTCGAGGATGCCAATATGATTGGTGGCGATCACAAAGGCACCCGAAGTGGGAATGTTTTCTCTTCCGAACACTTCCACATGGGCGACCATCCGGATGAGGCCGCGGATTAGGAGACGCAGCAGGGAGCGCATTTAATTTAGCAATTCCTTAAGGCGTGGGTGTTCGGCATAAAAGCCGCGATATTTTTCGGGCAGCATGGCTGCGATCTGGCACATGATCTCGTCCGTGGCCAGACGTAGGGAGGCTTCGCGGTCTTTGCCATTTATAGGTGGCAGTTTGAAAGGTTCACCCGCCCGAACGATGATATGGGAGCGGCGCAGGTGTTTCAGGTTGTACTTGATGAGACGATCTTCAGTTCCGGTGAGCGCGATGGGAATGATCGGAATATCAACTTTGCTGGCCAGGAAAGCCACCCCGGGTTTACCCTCCTGCAGTGCTTCGGTCTTGGAGCGGGTGCCTTCGGGTGCGATGGCCAATAAACCACCTGCCTTCAGTCGGCGCAGGACCTCCTTCATGGCTTGGATATCTGCCTCAAAGCGGTTGAGCCAGATGGCACCCATGGCTTTTCCGAGCCTTCCATACAGCGGGTGATCTTTGTACTTCTCAGCCGTGGGCAGGATGATATCTTCCCGCTCGAAGACATAATACAGCAAGGCCGAGTCGAGCCGCCCGAGGTGGTTGGAAGCAATTATGAATTGCCCCTGTGGTAATTTCTCCAGGCCAATAAGATCGATGCGGGCAATTTTGGGAAGGATGAAACGCAGCAAGGAGCGGAATGTTTTTTGTTTCATTGAGTATATTGTATGCTTAGTTTATCTATCCTGCAATATAAGTTTGCTGTTTCAGGAATTGGTCAATTTTAAAATATGGGTAAGTATCGTCGCTCCACTTCCTCCGATGTTCTGTGCCATCCCGATTTTAGGATTGTCCACCTGGGTTTCAGCACATTCACCTCGTAATTGTTGAACGACTTCAACCAGTTGGTAGACACCGGTTGCACCAACCGGGTGGCCGCGCGCTTTTAAACCTCCCCGGGTACAAATGGGCAGGCTTCCATCTGGTTTGATCGCTCCATCCAATGCCAGTCGGGGACCCTGACCGCGTTCAGCAAATCCGCATGCTTCCAGTGAAAGGGCTGCCATGATTGAGAAAGCATCATGCAGCTCGAAAAAATTGATATCCTCCGGTTGAAGCCCGGCCTGCCTGTAGGCGGTTTTTGCAGACTTGTGGGCAGCCTTGAGAAAAAGGGCGTCTGCCCTGTCGTGAATGGCGAGGGTATCGGTGGCCGAGGCAGACGCGGCAACCACTACCCTGGAATCGTTTTTCAAATTGTCAGCCGGAACAAGCAGGATGGCTGCAGCGCCATCCCCGATCGGAGAAGCGTCCAGTAGATTGATTGGCGAGGCGATCATATCGGCTTTTTCAAACCCTTCAAGGGTGATCCGGGTATGCAGACGTGCAAAGGGGTTATGCATTGCGTTGGCATGGGCATTGATTGAAAAAGGTGCGAAGTCGGCATGCTTCCATCCGTATTCGAACATATATCTTTGCATGATGAGTGCGTTTATACCAACGAAAGAAACACCTTGATCACCTTCATAATCGGCATCGGCAGCGGTGGCGAGAGCGGAGGTAACCTCGTGGGGATGGCTGTCAGTCATTTTTTCCACGCCCAACACCAGGGCGGATTCCATTTCTCCACTGGCTACCGCCATTAAGCCGCTGCGGAAGGCGGCTGCACCGGAAGCGCAGGCTGCCTCCACTTTCACTGCTTCCACCTGGCGTAAACCACTCCAGTCAGCGAGCAAGGCTCCCAGGTTGTTTTGTTGGTCGATCATGCCGGATAGCATGTTGCCGATAAATAAACCATCACAGGTCAGGCGCCCGGCATCCTGTAAGGCAGCCAGAATGGCATCACTTGCCAGGTCACGCAAGGAACGTTCCCAATGTTCGTCGATCTTTGTTTGCCCGATCCCCAAAATGGCTACCTGACGCATAAAGCACCTCGAAAAATAATAAGTGATGACGTGATTTTACCCGAGTAAGGGTTACCATTGCAAGGCGACACACTAATTGGTCGGTAAGAATAAGAGATTGCAATGGCGTGTGAAGGGGATTATGATTTGATCTATGAAAAATATATTCAAACCTGTACCGGACAAGGAGAGATTCTTTCGGGATGGTGTATTTAAAGAACTGGCTAAACACGGTGCTTTGGGTGTGGAAACCGGGGCTTTTATGCGTCAGCAGAAAACTGGGTTGAAATTTCGCCGGCAGGCACACAGCGGGGCAGCCTGGTCCCTGAATGGAAATATTCATCTTAGTGCTGATGATTATTCTTTAAATTCGGATCCCAATAATCCGGGCATGTTAAGCCTGATCGTGCATGAAGTATGCCATTTGCAACAAGGATTTATCACAGCGCTGTCAGTATATGGCGAACTGGATGCCTGGCAGGTGGGTTTCCGCTTTTATCAAGGCATGACAGGTTCGCCGTTGAAACCGATCCTACAAGACATATTAAACCTGCCCCTCGGTTGGTCACGGGTTGTTTTAAGAGAAGCGGCTGGTTTAATGAAAGCATACTCTCCAGGGTATCGCATTGATTTACTACCGCTTTACCCCATCCACCGGGAAATTGTCTGGTGGATATCCCGAAAAGAACCCAGGTAGTTCCTTTGTTAGTATAGCAGGGGGCTGTGAAAGCATATAGTTATACTTATCAGGGGTCTGAGGTGCTTTTTGGCGTGTAGATTTATGTCTCCCCGTTTGTGTTTCCGCGAGTGGTTTCCAATTTTAGGGGATCCTTGAAGAAAAAATAGAGTACGGCCAGGGTGAGAATCCCGCCTATTGCGGTGCAAAAGAACATGAAGGGATAACCTTGTGCGTCGGCGAGCCAGCCTCCCAGCAGGGGAGCCAGGATGGTGGCCGGGGCGATGAGGGTATTGGAGAGACCGATGTAGACAGGTCGCTCAGATTCAGTGCCGAATTCAACAGTGAGGGTCAGCGAGAGAGTCCAGATAGCCACATTGGCCAGGCCTGTCAATACCATGATCAGGTAAAACCAATTAAGGGCGGGCGCCTGCCAGGCCAGCAGGCTGCTGAGTGTGGCTGCCAGGATTCCCAGCAGCATGAGACGCCGGTGACCCCAGCGGTCACCGGCCCAGCCCATCAGGGGGTTTGCTATTATGGCTGCTCCTGTCAAGGTGGCCGAGATGATTCCAGCCGTGAATTCATTCATACCAAAGCGGTTGATGGCATAAATTATATAGAATGCAAAACCCATGCTGGCGAATTGTGAAAGCAGGCGGGCAACCAGAAACCAGCGGAAGTTGGAGTCGCGCTTCAGGATGGTGCGTGTGCCTTTCCAGAAAGGCTGCTTTCGCTCAGGGATGATTTTCTCATGATCCACCGGTTCACGCGTGAGCGAAATGAACACCCAGGAAACACCCATAAACAGGACGGAAATCAGGAAAAGCAGGCTGAAATCGTAGCGGTCTGATATCCTGCTTAACAGCAACCCGGCCAGGATGGATCCCAGGCTGAGCAAGGCATTGGCAGCTGCGGATTGGGCGCCGAAAAAGGTGCCGCGGGTTTCAGGTGGGATGATCTTGCTGACCATCGATGTCCAGGCATTCGCTGTAAAGCCTCCACCCAGACCCTGCCACGTGAGTATAAGAAAGGTGAGGATGAGGGCATTTTGCTTGCCCAGGGCAGGCAGGAACCAGGCCACCAGTGCCAGTCCGAAGAAGGGGATGCGCTCTTGTATGGTCAGGATGACAACTGCGGGTTTAAATCGCCTGAGACGAGATATCCAACCTGCTGTGAAGAGTTGTGGAAATTGCCAGCCGACGCTGTGCAGGGCGGGTACGAGTCCGATCAGTACCGCCGAGTCTGTCATGCGATTGACGAAAATGGGGATGAAAGCCGAGAAGGAACTAAAGCCAATGGCAAGGCCAAAAAAGGCTCCATCCAGCAGGTTGACAATTATGTTATGACGCAGGTTTTTGTGGATCTCAATGTTGAGGGAGGATCGCATGGCTGGATTGTACTATGGACAATGGCAGGAATGGAATGGAGGGTGATGAGGCTTTATTAAAGGTATGGTTAAATATCATCCCAGCCTTGTACCACTAGGAGTTATGGGAATTGTGAAATAAACGGGTTGTACAATTTAAATTACGTGATAAAGTTATGGCTATATGATTTAAAAAATCACATGTTCAATCGAATCGCTTGATAAGAAAAATGCTTTGCACGGCACCCTCAACAAGGAGTAAGCATGTTTTCAAGACTTGCTTCCATCATACGTAAAGAGTTTATCCAGATCCTGCGCGACAAACGCACTCTGGGGATCGTATTGGTGATCCCCGTAGTCCAGCTTTTTCTACTGGGATATTCAGCTACCAGCGATATTCGCAATGTGCCTTTGGCAGTGTTTGACCAATGCCGCTGTGTCGAATCCCGCAAGCTGCTGGATGCCTATCGCGGTGCAGATTACTTCCGTCTGGCATATGAGGTTGGCTCGCAGGATGATATCCGTTCGTTGATAGAGCAGGGCAAAGCCCGGGCTGGGATCATCATCCCGCCTGATTTCAATCAACAACTGGTGGAGGGGAATGCCGAGGTGGCGTTCATACTGGACGGTTCAGATGCGACTGCCGGGTCCACCGCATTTTCAGCTGCAACTCTGATCGGCCAGTCTTATTCGACCCGCTTGATGGTGCAACGGTTGGAAAAGTCAGGCCTGAATCCAGACGCCTTCAAGCCACCTCTCACCGTCCAGACACGCGTCTGGTACAACCCGGACCTGGTCAGCTCATTCTTCATGATACCCGGGGTGATCGGGATGATCCTGTTCGCCATCACTTCCATTTTAACAGCCACAGCCATTGTGCGCGAGCGGGAGCGGGGTACGATCGAGCAGTTGATCGTGACTCCGATCCGGCCGTGGGAACTGGTGCTGGGTAAGATATTTCCATATGTGATCCTGGCTTTCATTGACACTCTCGAGGCCCTGGCGATCGGACACTGGTGGTTCAAGGTACCCGTGCGGGGCGATTTCGGATTGATCCTGGGGTGCTCGGGGTTGCTGCTGCTTTCAGGGTTGGGGATTGGCCTGTTTGCCTCCACGATAGCCAACACCCAGCAGGAGGCCATGCTGACCGTCTGGATGACGATGCTGCCATCCATCTTCCTTTCCGGGTTTTTCTTCCCGTTGGAAGCCATGCCTAAAATTTTGCAGGCTGTTTCCCTTTTCGTGCCATTGCGTTATTACCTGGTTATCCTCAGGGCTTTGTTGATGAAAGGAGTGGGGGCAGGTGCTATTTTAAACGAAATAATTGCCCTGGCTGTGTTTGGTGTAGTGATCATGGGAGCTGCTGCTGCCCGTTTCCGCAAGCGTTTGGATTGAGGACAGGGGTGAGTACGCTCTCGCTATTATGATTGATAACAAGGAGAAAATATGAAGCATAAAAAACCACCCGTTCCCGTTATTGTCCTGCTGGTTGCTGCGTTAGTGGTCGGCGGGTATTATGGCGTTAAGGCTTTGACTTCAAATGGGGACCAACCTTTATTAGTCTCCGGAACCATTGAGGCGACCGAGATCACAATCTCGCCGGAAATGGCTGGAAAAGTGATTGATGTATTTGTGGAAGAAGGGGCAACCGTGAAAGCAGGTGACCCGCTCTTCCGTTTGGATGACAGCCTGCTGAAGGCTCAGCGTGCGGTAGCTGCTGCCGGGTTGGATATCGCCAAAGCTGCCGTAGCTACCGCGGCTGCAGCCCGTGAAACCGCGGGGTTAAACTACACACTGGCTTCAAATGCAGCCTGGCTTGAAGCAGCCGCTAGCCGCACATTGGATTGGACAGCAGCTTCCCTGCCTGGTTACACCCTGCCTGCCGGTTACTTCTTGCAGCAGGATTTGATCACCGCGGCGGAGAAAGAGGTTGCCTCAGCGTACAGCCTGGCCGATGGAGCCAAGAATGCCTTAAATCAGCTTCTGGGAGACACTGGGATCGCAAAATTCGTTTCTGCCGAGCAACGTTTGCTGGCAGCCCGTATGGCTGAACAGGCTGCACTGGATGTTCTGACACGCGCCAACTTATCTTCCAACTTGGACTTGCGAAATGCAGCTCAGTATTGGTTTGATGTAGCTAAAATTGAAATGGATTCAGCCCAGTCTGCCTATGACGACTTGAAAGACAGCGATTTAGCGCAGCAGATAATTGCTGCCCGGACGGACCTGGCGGTTACCCAGGAACGTTATGAAGCCGCCCAGGATCGCCTGCTGAAATTGCAGATTGGGACAGCCTTTCCCAAGCTCCAGGCAGTTTATGCAACCTGGAACCAGGCGGGATTGGCAGCCACCCAGGCTGAAAAGGCGATCAGTCAGGCTGAAGCACAACTGGCACTCCTTGACCTGCAGATCAGCAAATTGACTGTGCTGGCACCCAGCGCCGGGACCGTCCTGACCCGTTCGATAGAGCCGGGCGAAATGGTGACCGGAGCAGCCGCAGCCCTCAAAATAGGTCACTTGGACGACCTGAGCATCACGGTTTATGTCCCGGAAGACATTTATGGAACCCTGTCGCTCGGACAATCCGCCACACTGACGGTTGATTCTTTCCCCGCTGAAACATTCTCAGCCCAAATTGTGCACATCGCCGACCAGGCCGAGTTCACCCCGCGCAATGTTCAAACCGTGGAAGGACGCAAAGCCACGGTTTTTGCGGTGCGCCTTAAAGTGGAAGACACGGGCGGCAAGTTAAAACCAGGCATGCCCGCGGATATTACTTTTGACAAATGATTGTTTCAGATGATTTCTGGACCCGGATAAAGAAGGTTCAACGCATCCACCGGCACCTGTATGCGGCTGGGAAGGGTTGGGTGGTCGGGTGGATCATCCTGCTGTTGGAGCATACCGGTCGCAAAAGCGGACAACGCTATGCCACACCCCTTCAGTATGAAAAAATTGACGGTTTATATTATGTCGGTGCCGGGCGCGGTACGAAAGCGGACTGGTACCGCAATATTTTGGTCAATCCGGAAGTGCACGTGCAGGTGGGTCGGGTTGCATTCGATGGTTGGGCTGAGCCGATCACCGACCTGCAGCAAGTGCTGGCTTTCTTGAAAGTTCGTTTCAAAAGGCATCCAGTGATGATGGGATTGATGATGAAAATTCATAAACTTCCCATGCGCCCAGATGATTCACAGCTGGAAGGGCTCGCCAAAACATTAGCGATTGTCATCCTGCACCCTGGTGAGAAGTTGGCACGTTGAATGTTGGCATGTTGCGCGTTGGCTGTCTGAGGAGGATTTGTGAGTACTGTCAAACAATTTGAAGAACTCGAAGTCTGGAAGACCTCCTGCCAACTCACCGTCCTGGTTTACAAACTTACCGGGCAGGAAGCTTTTTCAAAAGACTTTGGCCTGAAAGACCAGTTGTGTCGCGCGGCTGTTTCGGTTATGAGCAATATTGCCGAAGGGTTTGAAAGCCAAACTCAGGCCCAATTTGTTCGTTACCTTGGATTTGCCAAAGCCTCGGCTGGTGAAGCGCGTTCACAGTTGTACATTGCCCTCGATATTGGATACTTGTCGAAGGAACAATTCCAACAGGCATATGAACTGGCTGATAAAGCCATCCGCCAGATTTACCGGTTCATGGCCTACCTCAAAACACATCCCGAATCCCGTCGTATCTCTGACGACAAAGTCGGATACAGCCTTGAATAGCGAATCGTGTCGAAGCGTAGCGAAAATCCCCGCCGTAGGTCTCCGAAGGAGGCAGGGGACAACTTGCAGCGTTCAACGTTCAACGTGCAACGTGTAACTTGAAACGTGGAAACATGTGAAAATATGATTGAAACAAAAGATTTGAATAAATCCTTTGGCTCCGTTCAAGCAGTTCGCCAGTTGAACTTGAACGTCCCAGCTGGTGAGATCTACGGGCTGGTTGGTTCGGATGGAGCTGGAAAAACCACCACCCTTCGCCTGCTGGTGGGTGCCATGCGTCCGGATTCCGGCCAGGTATCCATCTGCGGGTATGCTATTGACCGTCAGGTGGAACAGGCCCGCGCCCAGATCGGTTACCTCTCCCAGCGCTTCTCCTTGTATGAAGACCTGACAGTCCTGGAGAATATTCGGTTCTTCGCAGAGGTGCGCGGGCTTTCAGCGCAGGATTGGCTGCCGCGCAGCATGGAGATATTGGAGTTTGTCGGTTTGGCAGCCTTCAAGGGTCGTAAAGCGGGTTTGCTATCCGGAGGCATGAAGCAAAAATTGGGATTGGCTTCCGCACTGGTGTCTCAACCGCGCGTATTGCTTTTGGATGAACCCACCACCGGCGTGGACCCGGTCACACGCCAGGATTTTTGGCAGCTGCTGGTAAGACTGGTATCGCAACCCTCGCTCCCATCCGGGCAGGTTTCCGTCATCATTACCACACCCTATATGGATGAGGCCGCCCGCTGCAACCGGATCGGATTTATGCGCCAGGGAGAGTTGATCGCCGAGGGAACACCTTCGCAGCTAAGGGCGCGTTTGAACGGGCGCATCCTCGAATTGTGCGGCAGTCCACTGCGGGAAATGAGCACAGTGGCAGCCAGGGACCCGGGCGTGGAGGATGTGCGTTTGTTTGGAGACAGGCTGCACCTGCGCACCCTGGCCGGGAAGTCCGCAGAAGTGATCAACCGTCTGGGAGAAAATTTACCTGAAGCCGGATGCAAACTGGACTCGATCCGCCAGGTACCTGCCAACCTGGAAGATGTATTCATTGTCTTATCAGAACAGGGCGCGAGCGCCTCTAAGGCAGCGCTTGACTTGCCAACCGCACATGAGCACGCATTGAAAATTTTACTGGAACGCATTCCACCGGAAAAATACGGCTGGCTGCTGACTGGTTCCGCGAGTTTGCACCTGCAGGGTGTGGATGTAACAGTCCATGATCTGGACATCGAATGCAGCCCGCAGGATATCCTTAAAATTGAGCAGGCGTTATCTGGGTACATCAAAACTCCAGTGCATGAGTGGGAAACAGAGCGGGTACGTTCACTGGATGGAAAAGCCGACATCGGTGGGGTGGAAATCGAACTGATCGCGGAACTCGAATTTCAGGATCCTGACGGCAGTTACAAGGTGATCAAAGATTTTGAGCACAAAATCTGGTTGGAATGGCAAAACTTGCAGGTGCCGGTATTACCATTGGAGGAAGAAGCTGCTTTTTATAAGAAAACGGGTCGCGACGAAAAAGCCGATCTCATCCAGGCCACCATCCGGAGATTTAAGGAGGGCAGGCGTGACTGAACCAGTCGTCCGGGTGCAGGGCTTGACGCGTTATTTTGGCGATTTTCTGGCCGTTGACCACGTCTCCTTCAATGTCTATGCCGGAGAAGTGGTGGGTTACCTGGGACCCAATGGGTCAGGCAAGACCACCACCATCCGTTTGCTGCTTGGGTTATTGCAGCCGAGCGGGGGTGAAGCCACCGTGCTTGGTTTTGATGTCTTCCGCCAGACCGAAGAAGTCCGCCAGCGCAGTGGGTATATGTCCCAGAAATTTGCCCTGTACGATGATCTGACTGTGTGGCAGAACCTGGTGTTTTATGGGGGGGTGTATGGTATTCGCGATCAAAAAGATATTCGCGGCACGCTTGGGTTGGTGGGGCTAAGCGGGCATGCTGACGAGTTGGCGCGCTCGTTATCAGCCGGGTGGAGACAGCGCCTGGCGCTGGGCATTGCCCTGGTGCATCATCCGCAACTGCTTTTCCTGGATGAGCCCACCAGCGGGGTGGATCCCTCCGCGCGCCGCTCCTTCTGGGACCTGATCTATAACCTGGCCGAGGGCGGGGTTACCATTCTGGTCACCACCCACTACATGGATGAAGCTGAATATTGCGGACGTGTGGGTATGATGCGGAATGGCAAGCTCCTGGCGCTGGATACACCTCAAAATTTGAAAATCAATGTGGTGTCGGGAAAAGTATGGGAAGTCTTTACAGAAAGACTGCTGGATGGCTTGAAAAAACTGCCTGAAGTGCCTGGTGTGTTGCGGGTGGGATTGGCGGGTGATCACCTGCGGGTCATCACCGGGCCGGGCTTGGAAAAAGCTCGTTTCGAGTCAGGCCTCCGCGCAGTGGGGTTGGGTGGAATTCGCCTGGAGCCGGGCGAAGCCACCCTGGAGGATGTGTTCCTGGCGCTTGCGCGGGAATGATGGTGGTTTGTATAAAAGATGAAATTCGACCCCAAAATTCATCACCGCCATTCCATCCGCCCGAAAGATTACGATTACGCCCAGGCGGGTGGATATTTTGTCACCATTGTCACACGCGGCCGCGCATGCCTATTAGGAGAGATCAATAATTATAAAATGAAATTATCGGTTGCTGGTCAAATTGTGGAAGAACAATGGAACACCATTCCAGACCATTTCCCGAGTGTTGAATTGGGAGCATTTGTGATCATGCCGAATCACATCCACGCTATCATCTTATGTAGGGGCGTGGTCTCCACGCCCCCGGTGGTCTCCACGCCTAGACCCTGCGCCTAATAAATACAACGTAACAGGCAATGAAAATATAATGGGCGACGAGACGTCGCCCCTACATATGCGACCAAAACTGGGACAGGTGGTGGCGTTCTTCAAATATCGATCAACAAAAATGGTAAATATTGTATTGGATTCTCCCGGCATCCCTTTCTGGCAGCGCAATTATTATGAACACATCATCCGCAACGATCAGGATCACCGCATCATTCGAGAATATATTTTAAGCAACCCATTAAATTGGGAAAAGGATGATGAAAATCGATAAGGTGTAGGGGCGGGTCTTCCGTGTTGAAAGAGTCGTCTCTTCAAAAGAAGACCCGCCCCTACCGTTTACTCAGTTCTGCTGTCAACATCCCAAAGTTAGTACCACTTGGTAATGGAAAGGCCCTTTTCAAAGGGACAGGTATAGTAAAATATTGAGCATGCTTCCGCCCAAGCCTAATTTACTACGCCGCATCGCTCTCTTGATGGGTTGGACAAGGTCCAGCTACGTCATCCTGGGTCTTTTCATGCTGACCGTCTTCGTCATCGTGTATGTCTGGTGGCCGCTGGCCCAGATGGTGATGTCTTATATCAACTGGCAGGGCGAGTGGTGGCGATATTTTGACTGGCTGCTGGTGGGTATTTTCCTGTTCATGTCACTGGTCATCATGGCCGGAGCCGACCTGCGCAAGGATGTGCTCATCATCCTGGTGGGAGCCATCGGCGGGTTGGTGATCGAGGGCTGGGGTACACAGACCTACCTGTGGTGGTACTTCACCGCCCAACGCCCGCCCTTGTGGATCATCCCGGCCTGGCCGATCGCCTCCCTGACCATCGACCGCATGCTGCGCTTCTTGAACAAGCGTTTACCCGCGCAGGAAGGTACCTGGAAGAAGGTCTACCAGGCTGCTTACTGGTTGGTGTTCCTGACCTTCACGGGGATGATGATTTACTTCGTCTGGCCGACCATCGGGAAATCAATGACCCTGATGGCGCTTCTGCTGGTGATATTCCTGGTCTTTACTCCCAGTGACAAGCGTATAGCCATTCTGACCTTCCTGGCCGGTGCCGGATTGGGTTATTTCCTGGAGTATTGGGGCACAACCCGCGAGTGTTGGACATACTATACCTTGCAAAAACCACCCTTGTTTGCAATCCTGGCGCATGGCATGGCCGCAGTGGCATTCTGGCGCTCAGGTTTGGTTCTGCAAATACTGTGGCAGAAAGCCTGGCATGTTTGGAAACCCACCCCACCTGTGGGGCAGGAATTTGGTGATTAGATCTTCAGGATGGATTCCGGCGGGACAGGATCAGACCAGGATGTTTGGTTTTTGGCTGGAGGGGTGGCGGAAATTGTTTCAGGCATTGAGCGGTTCGGCTGGAACTACAATCGCCATCACAATGTATACCAGAAATACGGATCCACCTGTGGCGAAGAATCCAAACGCAAAAGCCAGGCGCAGGATGGTGGGGTCGACATCGAGATATTCACCCAGCCCACCGCAGACACCTGCCAGCATACGGCTGTGATTGGAGCGGGTTAGTTGTTTGTATGGTGACATTTTAATTTCTCCTTTTGCAAATATCTACGCTGTTTTGTATTTAAGGTTTCAAGAAACGGAAAACCCTCCCTGAAAACTTTCCACAGGGAGGGTTGGTTGGTGCCCTCGGGCAGACTTGAACTGCCGCTTCCGGCTTCGGAGGCCGACGCTCTATCCACTGAGCTACGGGGGCGAGGAGTAAGATTTTACCATAGGTGCCTGGTTTAGAGTTGGGTGAATTGGTGTCACACCAACGGGGCAAGGCGGGTAAGTTCGGTTTGGATGATTTTGATGGTTGCCAGGTTTCCATCTTCATTGCCGAGTTGAGCAAGCTGCAATTTCTTATGAGCGAGTTCTCCGCATAGCTGATAAAAGCATCGTGTGTTCATATAGCGTCCATGGAATAGACTCGTGAGGCATTTGAATACTTGTGACCAGGAAGACGAAGCGGTTTGGTAGTGGGATGATGAAATGATCCCTAGCTTAACTTCTTCTGCAAGATATTTTTTTAGAATTTGTCCTTCTTTGTTGATAGCCCACAGGATGAAACAGAACATAAAGAACCAGCCGATCCAATCGATCAGGATGCCAAAGGCTAATCCGGACAGACCGCTCAATATGGATGCAAGCGTATTATGAACAGAATGAGTGAACATTGCCAGGCCGAGACCGATCAGTGGGGCTATGATTTTTACCCAGATGGAGCGGTTCAAACGGGCTAAAGCAAACCCGATTCCAGTGAACGCCGTGTAGAATGGGTGCTGCCAGCCAACCAGGATGACACGGATAAAAACCAGGGTCCAGAGCCCTTGCCAGCCGGATTGAACGAAACCGTAATTGAAAATGTAGTATATGTTTTCGGTGGCAGCAAAACCCAGGGCAGCCACTCCGGCATAGATAATGCCATCCAGAATCGAGTCAAATTCCTTGCGAAAAATTAAGAATACAATGAGAACGGAAAACCCCTTGAGGATTTCCTCCACAAAGGGAGCGATGAGAGACCCGGTGGCAAAGGCGGTGGCTGCTTCTGAACTGGTAAAAATATATAGTCCAACTCCTAAAAATGTATTGATGATAAAAGCCCCGCCAGCCGCGACAATTGCACCCCATAAAAAAACCGCACCCAGCAGCAACCCGGGTTCTTTTTCATAACGGTCAATCCAATACAGAATATATGCAAGTAAGAGCATGGGAGCAAAACCGAAGAAGAGCGAAACCAGGAAAGGCATTGGAACTCCCTCCCACTCATGGGATAGAATTTAGGTGATTTCTCGAGCATTCATCCGTAAAAGATGAGCAGAGAAAGGTTACCAAAAGAAGATTCTACCCGTTATCCAGGATCAGGCGAGTGCGGGTTATGCGTGTGTTTTCGGGACTGAAACCAAGTTCAGCCAATACTTCCTCTGGGCGGCCTGTGGCGGAGGGAGAGACACTCAGCCGCATTGTCAAAATTGGCGAATTTTCATTATCAGTCCTTATGAGTTCCAAGGATTTCAGTAGAGGCCGAAGGTCATAATCCTTTCCACGGCGCTGGCGTGGAATTGAAACACAAGAAAGGATACCTGTAAGGCTGGAAGTTACATGGAGCGGGTCAACCGGATCCAGAAAAACGACTTCGTAATCTGCAGAATTGACCTGGGTTTGCAAGGCGGGCTGTTGAGGGTCTATGGATTGGATGGAAGTCAACATCAATCCAGGAGGAGCCGCGGCTTGCAGGTCTTTGAGGATTTGGTTCAAGTCCTCATCCTGGTCCAGCCACAGGTCCACCAGTTCAGCCTGCCCGATAAATCCGAGTGGCAGGGCAGCCGCCAGCGAAATGCGGGGTTGAGGGTGAAAGCCCTGGCTGTAGCTGAGGGGGATGCCTGCGCGGCGGCAGGTGCGCTCCCAGATGCGGTGCAAGTCGAGATGACCGGTATATCGCAAAGTGCCGGATTTGGAAAAGGTAATGCGAAGTCTCATGCCTGGCTCCCGGCAGGAATGCGCCTGGGGCTCTTGACGTCTGGGCATTTCCACAAATCACCCGGATTTTCACGGCGCAGATCTGCAAACTGGGGCAGGATACCGCAGGCATAACATTGCTCGCGGCAATCCACGCGCACCTCGCCCTCCAGGGATTTTCGAAAGTCCTGGAACAAGTAGTTTTTGCGGACACCCGGGGAGATGTGATCCCAGGGAAAGACTTCGTCGACGCGGCGCTGACGGTGGGTGTAGAAATCCGGATCGAGGCCGTGGTTGGCAAATGCGTCGCGCCAGATCGAATAGCGGTGCTGATCCTGCCAGGCATCGAACTTGGCCCCATTTTTCCAGGCTGTATGGACTACATCAGACAGGCGACGGTCGCCACGCGATAACCAGGCTTCCAGGAGGGTGTCTTCAATGGCAGTCCAGGTGAGTTTAATGTTGCGATCACGTAATTTGTGTTTAAGGATATCCTGCTTGGCTTCGATCTGCTGTGGTGTGTCACAGGAGACCCACTGAAAAGGTGTATGCGGTTTGGGTACGAAGGTGCCAACCGAAACATGAACTTTGGCGCGTCCGCCGATCAACCGGCGGCCTTCTGTGAGGATGCTGTTGCACAATCGGGCAATGGCTTCCACATCCTCTTCTGTCTCGGAAGGATGGCCGATCATGAAGTACACCTTGATGGTTGTCCAACCGTGAGAATAAGCCGCCCGGGCCGTTTCGAGTATTTGCTCATCAGGGATGAACTTGTTGATAATGCGGCGCATGCGTTCGGTGGCGGCCTCTGGGGCGAGCGTGAACCCGGTACCCCGGCGGTTGCCAAGACGGTCCATGAGCTCAACAGAGACCGTATCGATGCGCAAGGAAGGCAGAGATAGGGTCAGGCGGTCTTTTCCAAAGCGCTCTCCGATGGCAGATACTAACTCAAGAATATGCGTGTAGTCGGAAGACGAGAGACTCATCAGGGAAAATTCCTGAAAACCTGTGGAACGGATGGCAGATTCAGCCGCATCGACCACTTCTGCCACACTGCGCTCGCGGATGGGACGTGAGATCATGCCCGCATGGCAGAACCGGCAGCCACGTGTGCACCCACGCATGACCTCGACCGAAACCCGGTCGTGGACGACTTCGATATTCGGGACAATGAATCGAGTGGGCGGCGGTGGTAATTTGCCGACGATGCGCTTGACAATGGGAAGGAATGCATCCGGTATAAGCTTCTCGACATGTGAGATTGTGCCATCATCCAGGTAGTGATGAGCATAAATTGAGGGTACATAGACTCCTGGAATCTTTGCCAGGGCGATCAGCAAATCGTTCCGGCTGCCGCCTGTCGCTTTCCAGCTTTGATGAACCTCAACAATATCGTGAATGATTTCCTCGCCTTCGCCAATGGCAAACGCATCCATAAAAGCGTGCATGGGTTCGGGATTATAACAAGCGTGTCCACCGGCAATAACGAGCGGATGAGTTGCATCTCTCTCTTTGGAATACAAAGGTACGCCTGCCAGATCTAAAATATTGAGGGCATTGGTGTAGAGGGTTTCATACGGAAGAGAAAAACCGAGAATGTCAAAATCTGCCAGGGCGTGTTTGCTCTCCAATGAGTAAAGCGGGATGTGGTTGGAGCGCATGGCTTCTTCCATATCCAGCCAGGGGGCATATGCCCGTTCAGCCAGGGCATCCGGGCGCTGGTTAACCTGGTTATAAAGTATTTTGAGCCCGACATTGGAGATACCCAGGTCGTAGATATCAGGAAAGATGAAGGCAACATGGGTTTGGACCTGCTCCCAATCCTTAATGGTTATGTTCAATTCTCCGCCCACGTAGCGGCCGGGTTTTTGGACAGTTAATAGGATCCGTTCCAGGCGGGATTCGATTTGCTGGGGGTTTAACATGGGCGGGATTATACCTGAGAAGATCTAAGACCTGATACGGGAATAAATAGGATTAGTGATCGTGATGGGCAGGTTGGATCTTTTCAGCATCGGGCAGTTTACCGGCCAGTTTGGCGGGGGAATGCAGCAGGACAGGCATGCAGCCCGAGCAAATGTAAAGTTTTTCGCCTTTATACTGGAGGTTGATTAGAGGCATTTCGTTTTCAGATCGGTTGCAATTCAGACAGGTGTGCATTGTATTTCTCCTTGTAAGTGAGTATAAGGGATGGAAGTGTGATTTATGATTTTACCTTATTATGGTCAATATCGTCCAATTAATAAATATTCCGGCGAAGAAGGAGGATGCGAGTTTTTCATTGGTTCCTCACATCTAAAAACGCCCATCTGCCAGGGAAGGTGTAGATTGCCGGGGTTATTTTATTGCAGCCGGAGGGCCAGGATTATTAGAGAGTGCCTTTGAACATACCGCCATCCACGGACAACATGACACCGGTGATATAAGAGGCTGCTGGCGAAAGAAGAAAAACAGCCGCGTTGGCGAATTCTTCCGGAGTGGCCATGCGTCCAAGCGGACTTTCTTTGGACTGGCGGGTGATCTCCACTTCAACAGTTGTGCCATTTTGAGCGGCGCGGTTGGTCATTAATTCAGTCACTCTTTCAGTCTCAGTCCAGGCAGGCAAAATTGAATTAAAGCGAATGCCTGCATTACCAACTTCAAGAGCCAAAGTTTTGGTAAGACCCACAGTGGCTGCCCGGATGCTGTTGGAAAGTACCAGGTTGGGAATGGGTTGTTTGACTGAATAAGATGTGACGGTGAGGACACTGGCAGCCTGGGATGCTTTGAGGTGTGGCAAAGCCGCCCGGATCAGGCGGACATGGCTCATGAAAGAGAGATCAATGGCTTTTTGCCAGACGGCGTCGTCGAAAGATTCAAATTGACCTGCGGGAGGCCCACCCGCATTGGTGACCAGGAGGTCAAGGCTTCCGAGAGCATTGGTTGCATAATCGATCAACTGGGACGGGATGATCGCATCTGTCAAATCTCCAGTGACAGGAACCACCTCGCCACCTGTTTCGGAGCGCAATTTATTTGCTGCCGATTCCAGGCTGACATGATTGCGGCCGTTGATGGCCACCCGGCAGCCCTCCAATAATAATCCACGGGCAACCGCGTATCCAAGTCCGCGTGAGGCTCCGGCGATGAACGCTGTTTTTCCTTTCAAATGCAAGTCCATTTTTTCTCCTTTTCAAGAATTAATAAGCTCTCATCCCATATACCATCCAACAGGATTACTTTGCAGGCAGGAATTAAAGCAACCTGCAGACAAGTCTGCGTGAGACGAGATGTGAGTATAAATATGATCACCAATGAGAGGCTCAAAATCACTGGATGATCTCGATGACATCACCATAAACCTGCCCGTCACGCCAGTTGGCTTCGATCCATTTTTGGATGGTGGCTAACGAGCGCTGCAGGTGGGCAGCATCGTTTCCAAGCATGGCACACGCGATAATTGCTTCAGACCATTTATCCTGCAGCCCCATCTCAGCCACGGATATGTTAAATTCGCGATGTAAGTGTACCAGCAAGGGTTTGAGCTGACTGCGCTTTTCTTTCAGGGATTTGCAACCAGGCATATTCAGGTGGGTGGTGAGCAGACCAATCCTATTCATATATATACTCTTATATACTCTTGCTTTATGAACTTGCGGCGATTACAATGCTTTCACAATGGATACTGAACTTGCCTATAGCAATGCACTGGATTACCTGTATGGTTTTGTCGATTATAGCCTGAAACATACCTCAGAGCTGGTTAAAGCTGATTTTAACCTTGACCGTATGGTTGATCTAATGGGCATGCTGGGTAATCCGGAGCGGAAATACCCAATTTTGCATGTAGCCGGAACCAAGGGGAAAGGCTCGACATCTGCGTTCATGGCATCTGCTTTGAAACAGGCAGGATATACAACCGGATTATACACTTCGCCTCATCTTCAGGATTTTTGCGAACGAATCCAGGTGAACGGAGAACCTGTCCCCCATGCCGATCTGGCCGACCTGGTGGATGAGATCAAGCCTGCGGTTGCAAAAATCCCATTCATAACGACTTTTGAATTAACCACTGCGTTGGCTTTTTTGTATTTTGCCAAAAAGGGGGTAAATGCGGCTGTGATCGAAGTGGGAATGGGCGGCAGGCTGGACGCCACCAATATTGTTCTACCAGTGGTATCTGTGATCACATCCCTTTCTCTGGATCATACAGCCGTACTGGGCAACACATTGGCGCTGATTGCGGGTGAAAAAGCTGGCATCATCAAAGCAGGAGTGCCGGTTGTCTCCTCTCCGCAAAAAGAGGAAGCCCTGCAGGTACTGGAAGAAATTGCTGAAAAGCGCTCTGCAGACCTGACCCTGGTCGGGCGCGATTGGATGTTTGCGGAGCGCAGCGCTTCCCTGGCTGGGCAGGACCTGGAAGTGTGGCAGAATGGCAGGGAACGAGTTGGACTTCACATCCAAATGTTGGGTGCACACCAGGTACAAAATGCAGCCACAGCCTATGTTGGACTTCAAGTCGCCACGCAGGCCGGGTTGAACTTGACGGATGCAGACATTCAGAAAGGTTTTGCACAAACTTTCTGGCCAGCCCGCTTTGAGATCGTCCGCCGTGAGCCCCCTGTCATATTGGATTCGGCACACAACCAGGATTCTGCCATCAAACTTCACAAAACCCTGGACGAGTATTTTCCCGGCAGGAAAGTGATCTTGATCTTTGGTGCATCCGAGGATAAGGATGTGGCAGGCATGTTTGCAGAGTGGAAGCCCTGCCTTAGCCTGATCATCACCACGCGGGCAGACCACCCGCGCGCCCTCGACCCGCAGCAGTTGGCAGACCTGTCCCGTAAAGCTGGTATCCCCAGTGAAGTGGTTCCTTCGGTGGAGGCTGCACTGAACAGGGCGCTTATAATTTCAGCGATCACAGGCGATATTATTCTTTCAGCAGGCAGTATGTTCGTGACCGCAGAAGTACGAACGGCCTGGCAAAAAATCAACCAGCAGATTGACCACAAAACCACCGGTGACTAAAAATTTATATAGATTAGATAGGAATGAAAATGTCTCAAAATGATTGGTCTTTTCAAGAGGAAGATGAAGATTTTAACCTGGCTTTATCTCAACGAACAGAAGAACTATACCGCGTTCCAAATTTCCAGGCAGATAATGATGGGATCATAGAAGCTTTTGTGCTGCCGTTGCGGGACATGGTCATATTTCCGCACATGGTCAGCCCTGTTTTTGTGGCGCGCCAGGGGTCACTGCGAGCCATCCAGGAGGCACACACTCAGACTCAAACGGTCATTGGCCTGACGCAAAAGGATGCGGATATTGAAGACCCCGGTCCGGACGATTTTATGCCAATCGGCGTGGAAATGGCGGTTGGGCGTTTATTGAGCATGCCGGATGGGTCGAGTTCTGCACTGGTGCAAGGGCGGCGGCGTGTGCACATCCTTGAGTTCACACAACTGACGCCAGTATTGAAGGCGCGTGCCCGGGTCATTTTTGAACCGCTCATACCTGACCGTGAAACCAAGGCTTTAATGCGCTCAGCCCTGGACCTTTTCGAAACCTGCGTGCAACTTGACCGCTCCATTCCGGAAGAAGCGCATATGTTTGCGCTGAATATATCTGAGCCGGGCTGGTTGGCAGATATGATCGCCACCGCAGTTTCCATCAAAATGGAAGAACGCCAGTCTTTATTGATGACCCCGGAACCTGCAAAACGGCTTTCCCACATTAATAGTCTTCTGGCACAGGAAGTGGATGTACTTGAGTTGGAGGAGGACATCCACAACCGGGTTCAATCGGAGGTGGATCGCTCGCAGCGCGAATTTTACCTGCGTGAACAAATGAAAGCCATCCAAACCGAATTGGGGGAAGGAGATATCTTTGCGCGCGATCTCGCTGATATCCGTAAAAAAGTGGAGGCAGCCAATTTACCTGAGGAAGCCAAAGCAACCGCTTTAAAGGAAATGGAGAGGTTATTGCAGATGCCTCCTATGGCACCCGAAGTAGGTATTATCCGCACCTATATAGATTGGATCGTAGACCTGCCCTGGTCAACCTACTCTAAAGACAACCTGGAAGTGCGCAATGCCGGCAAGATCTTGGAACGTGATCACTACGGTTTAAAGAAAGCCAAGGATCGCATCCTGGAATATATTGCAGTACGCAGCCTGCACCCCAAAAAAGAGCGCCAACCCATTCTGTGTTTTGTGGGTCCTCCAGGCACGGGGAAGACCTCGCTTGGCCGCTCCATCGCGGATGCGTTGGGTCGCAAGTTTGTGCGTCTTTCCCTGGGGGGGGTAAGGGATGAAGCCGAGATCCGCGGACACAGGCGCACTTACATCGGGGCATTGCCAGGCAGGATCATTCAGACCATCAAACGCGCCGGGACGGCGAATCCGTTGTTCATGCTGGATGAAATTGACAAATTGGGTGCGGATTTTAGAGGTGACCCATCCTCCGCTTTACTGGAAGTGTTAGACCCGGAACAGAACAACTCGTTTTCAGACCATTACCTGGAATTGGCCTTTGATCTTTCCAAGGTGATGTTTGTGACCACCGCCAACTACCTGGGAACGATCCCGCCAGCCCTTCTGGATAGGATGGAAGTTATTGATTTTCCCGGATATATCGAAGAGGAAAAATTATTAATTGCGGAAAGATTCCTGATCCCCCGCCAGATGGAAGAAAACGGAATTGATGATATTGGTTTAAAATTTACCCCCGATTCTCTAAAGCGCATGATCCGGGAGTACACCTATGAAGCCGGGGTGCGCAACCTGGAGAGGGAGATCAGCAAGGTTTGCCGAAAGATCGCCCGCACCAAAGCAGAACGAAAGAAATTTCCGGTTGAGATCACCGGGCAGGTGGTGGAGAAATACCTGGGCCCTCCGCAGTTCTTCCTGCCCGAAGCGGAGAGGAATGATGAGGTGGGGGTGGCGACCGGCCTGGCCTGGACCGAGAATGGCGGTGAGATCCTGTCCATTGAGGTGGCGGTTTTGGAAGGCAAAGGCAACCTGCAAATAACGGGCCAGGTGGGGGATGTGATGCAGGAATCCGCACAGGCAGCGCTTTCCTATTTAAAATCGCGTGCCAGTGTTTTGGGAATTGATGGCGAAGTTTTCGAGCGGCTGGATATCCACCTGCACCTGCCGGAAGGAGCCATCCCCAAAGATGGCCCAAGTGCAGGCATCACCCTGTGTACTGCCATGGTATCCGCTTTCACCGGCCGGCCGATTTATAAAGATGTGGCCATGACCGGAGAGATCACCCTGCGGGGCAGGGTTTTACCCATTGGAGGGGCGCGGGAAAAACTTCTGGCAGCCTACCGGGTGGGCATTAAAACGGTATTGATCCCGGAGCGAAACCTTAAGGACCTGGTGGATATACCCAAAACAGCCCGGGAAGCTCTCAAGATCATCCCTGTGACCCATATGGACCAGGTCTTGAAAGTGGCATTGTCTCCGGAGGTCGTTGTGGATCCACCCCGACCCCGTGTGCGGACGGATGAAGCGGTGGATGGGGATGAAGAACAGGATTAATGCCCCAGACTATTGTCGTTTAGATTACAGGAACTTGCATGTTGAAAGATAAGGTAGTTCTGATCACCGGGGCATCTTCCGGTTTTGGGGAGGATGCAGCCCGCTTGTTTGCCCGCGAAGGCTGCCGGGTGGTGCTGGCTGCCCGCCGGATGGAGCGATTGAACCTGCTGGCTGAAGAGATCCGGGCTCAGGGTGGCAGCGCCCTGCCTGTCAGTCTGGACGTAAGTCAGCAAGCCCAGATAGACGAAATGGTGGCGACCGTACTGAAAGAATATGGTCGCATCGATATCCTGTTTAACAATGCCGGTTTTGGGCGCCTGGATTGGTTGGAAAACCTTGAGCCGGCCCGGGATATTGATGCCCAGATCGATGTCAACCTGCGGGGTGTGATCCAGGTAACGCGCGCCGTGCTACCTTTTATGCAGGCACAGGCCTCCGGGAGCATCATAAACATGTCTTCCGTGGCAGGTTGGATGGCGCCCCCCTTGTATTCGATCTATGCGGCCACCAAGTACGGCTTGCGCGGCTTTACGGAAGCGCTGCGGCGTGAAGTGAGACCGCAAGGCATCCAGGTAAGTGGAATTTATCCGGGGGGTGCAGCCACTGAGTTCAGCCAGCATTCCGGGAACTCACCATTAAAACGCAGCGTGAAAACACCCGCCTGGCTGCGCATGACCTCGCTGTATGTTGCCAAAAAGGTGGTGAGCCTGGCAAAACATCCCCGGCGCGCCGTGGTGATCCCGTGCTGGATGCCGCCGGTGATCTGGCTGGATGCGCACCTGCCCTGGCTGGTGGACCTGGCTGTAGCCGGGATGGTCAAGAAGTATCATACTTAGTTGAAGCGTTATTGTTGTTCAAGGCGGTGGGGGTGGAATATGAATCATAAACCTGTATATTCTGTTGTTTGAAAACAAAACTCGGGCTGGATGGTCTTGAAAAATTAAGCCAAAGGGGGTTGCTCGAGCCAGCAGGGATCGAATTCTAATAAGGCTCTTTCCGGCAGGAGAAACACAGTACAAATGTCTATGCTTTTGAGAGGTTTGTCTCAACTCTCTAACTTGACTTTAGGTTTTATACATAGTATTATTTAATGCACACAGGGCTTTGAACCAAGGGTTTAATTTGGTCGCTTTCCCGACATCACACATTACCTTTCAAACATAATTGGGGAAATCTTTGGGGAGCCAATAGCGAAACCGGCATATATGTCGGTTTTTTTGTTTTCAAGAGGAGGTAAATGAAAAGATTAATAATAAAATTCGTTGAAAAATAATTTATTAAATCATATTATGGAGGATTATTATGAAAAAAATTAGAATTATTCTCATGCTTGTTCTTGCACTTTCTTTATTTGCGACACCAGCTTTGGCTGTAAAACCAAATGGGGCTACTTTCGTTGATTGGAATCTATCAGCAGCTGTTATGCCCGTTCCACCTTACGGGTCAATGGACATTCCAGGATCAGATGTGGCATCCAAGCTGATTGTTAACCAACCCAATGGTAACACTCAAGTCACTATCACTGGAGTCATGGGTGGTTTAAATCCGAACACCACTTACACGGTCTACTTGTCTAATGGTTATACGCCATATGTGTTTACAGGTTGGAATTTGAATGGCGTTACTGGATTGGAATTTAACTCCACAAAGTGGCCGAGTGGTAATCCTTATCAACATATCTTAAATATTTCAGGTAATTCCGCAACTGGTTCATCTACCGGAAACACTTATTCAGCTACAGTTTCTGTAACTGGTAATGCTGTTACTATTGTAGCCGTGTATAACATTGGCAGTGGTGCTTATCCTTATACTTATACAGCTATAGGGATAATTTCAGGATCTGGGATGTTAAGTGGAACATGGACAGCTACTGACGGTGACGGTGGGACTTGGAATAGCACAACAGGCATTGCAGTCAAAACTTATACAGGTTCTGCTGGTTGGACAGGATTTTTTACAAGTACCATTCCAGCATTTACTTTCACAACTGATGCATACGGCACAGGAAGCTGGCATGTAAATATTACCGAGCAGAACTATACTGGATCTGGCCCTAGAGATCTATCCGTCTGGATTAATAAAGGATCATCACCAACAATTCTCATCAGCGATGTATTCAGTGTAATTTTTGAGTAAAAACTGCTGCACATTCTGACAATTTTCGATAACTAAAAAACACACCCCACAATTATTAAGTGGGGTGTGTCATTCTGTGACGATACATGCCGCTTCAATTTTGCCAGGAAATAAAGATCCATCCCATTCCTGAGCATGGATGCGCAAATTCCCGGCGGAAAGCATGGGGGAGAAGGTAATTCCACTTTAATTCACTACCCGGGAAAAAAACACGCGCCGGATGGTCTTGAAAAATTTAGCCAAAGGGGGTTGCTCGAGCCAGCAGGGATCGAATTCTAATAAGGCTCTTTCCGGCAGGACAAACACAGTACAAATGTCTATGCTTTTGAGAGGTTTGTATTGTTGACAGGCATCTGTAATAAGTGTAATCTATAGAATGGTGGAAATTTTGTTCGAGATCCAGTTTTGTTTTAATTCCTGGATTCAACTTGTAAACCCAACAGATCAATGTCCAAAGAATACCTCAAATGAGGTTGGAAAAGCAAGGTATTTTCCTGGGCGCAGATCGAGTTGATCCATGATCATGTACTCTTCAATGGGTGCGATATGCTGTGGAAATGCAAAAAATGCCTTATTTTAATTTCCAGTGGTTGGTGATTTGAATTGCATCTGAGGGAGACAATGGATCACATCAAATCGATCATTGACAGCACACGGTTGAATCGCAAGCCTCTTCCAGCATTCAATCAACACGGGGGACACCAGGCATGACCAAAACATCAATAGAACCCATTCGCATCATTCTCCTGAACAACCTTGCCCTGGTGCGGGCAGGTATACGCCTTATTGTCGAGAGCCAGCCGGATATGAAGGTGGTGGGAGAGGTGGGAAATCTGAACGAGGCGTTGAGCCTGATCGCTGTAAGCAGGCCCGACATCATTCTGCTTAAGCATGATCCGGAAAACGGTTTCGGTTTTGACGTTTTTCCAGAGATCCACAAAGCCGGTAACCAGGCGCGCATGATCCTGGTTACCGGCTCAAACGACCGCCAGACTTACCTGCAGGCGGTGCAGCGTGGGGTCCTGGGAATTGTGTCAAAGACCCAACCGCCAGAGGCTTTAATAAAAGCGATCAGGAAAGTTCATGCCGGGGAAGTGTGGATCGAGCATTCCTTAATGGCAGATCTGGTGAACCATTCATTTCACGGGCAAAGTGCCACTGCCGCAGACCCTGAGGTGGAAAGCATAGGGCAGCTCTGTGAACGCGAACGCGAGATCATCCAATTGATTGGGCGGGGAATGAAAAACAAGCAAATTGCAAGCCAGTTGTGCATTGCTGAGACAACGGTGCGGCACTACCTGACCTCGATCTACGCTAAACTGGGCGTAGCAGACAGGCTGGAGCTGCTGGTTTTTGCACACAGCCACGGGCTTACCCAAGTCCAGCATAAAATGAATTGAAAGTACTGCCCAGAATCCTTCTGGAGCATTATAATCCGCAATCCAACACCCACCAATCAAAAATCCGAAACCACTAGATACGAAGGCACGAAGAAACAACATTATGTTCTTCTTGGAGTCTTTGTGACTCATGTCCCGTCACTTTGGGATGGTGGTAAATGGTTATTGTAAAGAGGTGCCAGGAAAAAAATTAACGCAAAGGCGCAGAGTCGCAATGGTTTTTAAGACAAAAAGTATCTACTCACCATATCAGATTTTGTCACTGCGAGCGCAGCGTGGCAGTCTCCTCTCCGGCAAGGGGATTGCCACCCCAAAAAGCATCGGGGTCTCCGGCGTCGCTGGGAGGATGCTCCTCGCAAAGACAGAAGATAGAGCTTTTTTGCATTGAACAACAGCGTTCTGCCACTGTGGAATTAATCGCAATTATGGACGTGAGTAGATACGACAAAAAGAACAAATCTTTTTCCATTGTTCTTGGTGACTTGGTGGTAAATGGTTTTTGCGTGTTTTTTCCCAGTAAGTTCATTAATTCCAATCCCGTGTTTCAGACGGAAACGGCACAATTGTGCCGGGGGAATAGACGGATTGTCGTATTGCTTAAGGTTCAAGAAGGGGCGGAATGTAGGAGTGAATTCTATCCAAAGCGCGGATGTATTTTCAAGGCCTTTCCAATAGAATGATAGAAGGGTAGAAACCCTGTAATGTGAAAGACAGATCATTTTTAAGGAGTACGGGCCCAAAATGGAACAGACCGGTCGCAAGTCTCTCTTTCCTGAAAAACGGACAAAACCCAGGATGAAGTGTGATTACCCGGTCACCATGCAATGGCAGAACGCGCAGGGGCAGAAATTCGTTGAGACAGCCAGAGTGATTGACTTGAGCTCAAGCGGAGCTTTGGTGGCGACCCAATGCTCCATTGCAAATGAAGCTGAAATCCATGTCAAGATCGCCCTTTCGAGCGAGTCCCCGGAATGGGACTCATCCCAACTGGCAACCAGAGGAACTGTGGTCAGAAACGAGCATCTCTCGGACGGAGCGATTGGCATCGCCATCAAGTTTCAGAAATATAGGTTTCTATAAGGGCTGATGAACAGGCGAAAAAAGAATCCCGGTTGGAGCCGATCCACCGCAGCGCGTAAATCAGGTAGAGAACAGTCATCTCCTTTCGCAGGTCCCGAAAAGAGAAGCAGACTTGAATATGGTTGGCCAAAGGAGGGTTGCGTATCGCTACAATAAACAAGAAAGAGCAACGATTTTTAAAACAAGGAATTCTATTTCAATGCATATCCTGAATTCGATAGATCTGATTTTAAAAGGAGAAAAATTCGATGAAAGCAAAATCGATCATCTTTAACCTGGCAGTGCTGGTGGCTTTGGTGCTGATAGGGGTATGGACGGTTCCGGCTCAGGCAGCTGGCTCCTGGACGGTCAACGCCGCGCTGGCAGATAATTCCAACTGTATATCTCCTACCTTTCAATGCCAGACTATCCAGGCGGCGATCAACGCTGCCTCAGAAGGCGATACGATCAACGTGGCCGCGGGGACGTACACAGAACAGGTTGTCATCACTAAGGGACTTACGATTGTCGGTGACGAGCTGAATCCGGACAATGTCGTGATCGACGGTCAAAACAGCACCTCACTCACATTAGATGGACAGGTGCGTATCTACAATCCCACTGGTCCCGTAGTCTTCAAGGGATTCAAGATTGTCAATGGCGCAACGAGCAGCGGCACCTATTTCGCCATCCTCACAAAAGGTGCCCAGTCACGGACGATTCAGAATTCCAAGATCATCGGTCATGGCAACTCTGTGGGGTTGGGAGAGGACTATGGCTTGTGGGCATACACAGGCACGGGGGAACTGGTCATCAGCAACAATTATTTCAAAAACATGTATCACGCCATATTGCTGGAGCGGCAATCTGGCGCCACGACGGTGGAGAACAACACCTTCGACGCGTTGTTCACGGGAACGTATACAGATGGCTATAAATACGGAGGCCGTGCCATCGAGGCGATCACATATGGATCGATGAATGTTACCTCTCTGCAGGAGATCAAGGGAAATAAGTTCGTCAATTTCGCGTCCACAGGCGTGCAGTTCTCTGGTGGGTTCTCGGGCCAAACGCCAGGCAAGTTCACGAATGTTGTGATTGAAGACAACAATTTTGACTTTGCGACGACGGACATCACGAATCTGAACGGTGCAGTCTATCTGAAGAACGTCAGCACGCCCTCGAACAACGATCCAGCCGGAGGGGTCAGCGCCAACATTCGTAATAATGTTGTTCATGTCCCGAGCGGCAACGGCATCATTGTGACGGGCCTGAACGGGACTATCACAATCAACAACAATTCCATCGCCGGTAATCTGTTTTATGGATTGAAGGCGGATGGGTCGCTTGGTTCAACAATTGATGCCTCCAGCAATTATTGGGGTAGCACAGACCTAGCTACGGTGGCGGGGAATATTTCCGGCACAGTGGACTTCACGCCATTGCTGGATAGCGGGACCGATACAAATGATCCAGCACCAGGTTTTCAACCAAGCCTTTCTTCACTCACGGTTCACACGCTTGGCTCCCAGACCAGTTCCACTGGACGTATCCAGGAAAGCATCAACCTGGTCAGTGGCAGCACGGTCAACGTGGCGGCGGGGACGTACACAGAACAGGTCACCATCACCAAGTCCCTGGAGCTGATCGGTGCAGGTGAAGGATCAACCACGATCCTCGCCCCAACCGCACGGGCAGGTTCGGTGACTCACAACGGAACCACTCACGACTATCTCCTGGCTGCGTATGCCACCAATGGTACCATTGATGTACGCGTGGAAGGCTTCACGCTGGATGTCAACGGACAGAACAAGACTACGGGCACAGCCCGGTTGGACGGAGTGTTCTTCCGCGACGTAAAAGATGCTAGCGGCACGCTGGCTGGACTTTTTGCCAGCACGATCCACAACTTTGCCGCAACACCGGCATATGAAAGCTGGGGATTGGCTGTGTACGGTGATTCCCTGCTTACGCTGAACGATAACGACATCAGCGACTACACCCGCGATGGCATCCTTGTCATTGGTGGCAATGTAACGGTCAGCAACAACACCGTCACAGGTTCAGCCACACCACTGAACGGCATCAATATCCAGGATGTTACCACAGGCGCTGTGACAAGCAATACCATCACCGGGCATACCCGCTCCGATCCATGGGCAGCCGGGGGCATCGTCGCCTGGACATCCTCCGGGCTAACCATCTCCGGCAACCATGTCAACGGTAACTTCTACGGCATCAACCTCGAGGATGGATCTAATAACAATTTCATTTTGAACAACGAACTGACTGACAATATCAAACGAGGCATTACTCTGAGCGACGCAGACAACAATGCAGTATCAGGGAACACGATCATCGGGCCTGTTGGTGGGACCGATGACGTGGCGATTGGCCTGTCCAACGGCTCCACAGGCAATATGATCGGAGGCTCCACCCAGGTAGACGGGAATACCATCACGATGGCCACTTCCGGTTACTGGGCATCCCCACCTTTGCTCTATGCCATTTGGGTGGACAATACTGTGGGTGCCGGCAGCAACACTATCCAGTACAACACCATAACCGGCGGAAAACGTGGCATCCAGATAGATGGCGGTAACATAGGTACCACGACTATAGCCAATAATACAATCAGCAACACGCCCACCGGCCCCGAATATCCCATCTTTGGCATAGGCATAAATGGTGGCACAGTGAACATAACATCAAATACGCTAACAAACACTGTGCGACCGATTGAGTCGTGGGGAGCAATCAATCTCGAAATAACTGGCAACACCATCGACGGTTCCACCTATGATGGGATCAATCTGGGCAGCTTCTCGGGTACTGCCACTGTTATCGGCAATAATATCCATGGCACCCAGGGCAACGGGATCTTGGCCAGGGAGCTCGCAGACAATGCAAACATCGATGGCAACGAGATTTATAATGTGACTGGGTATGCGGCCATTGTCATAGAAACAGGGAGTACAGGGGCGAAAATCAACAATAACTATCTTCATGAGAATAATGGCGGTGTAGCCGCCAACGCGCAGACCGCAGAGTTTAACAACAACATAATTCTCAACAGCGGGTTTGGTATTCTTTTGAACGCGCCAGACACGACATTCGAGCTACACCAAAACTCTATTGTAGGCAACCCTCTCAACCTCAATTTAGGTAATGCCAACGTTGAGATGAATTGGTGGGGCGATTCCAGTGGACCTTCTGGCGTAGGCTCAGGCATAGGCTCCCCCATCTACTTATACAACAGCAACACTGTGGACTTCGACCCGTGGTTGTGCGACGGCACAGACACTGAAAACTCCACACCCGGCTTCCAGCCCAACCTGGATATTTCATGTGCCGGCCCAGTCACCTCCAATGTGGTCGCCAATCTTAATCTAGTGCCAGTGGGCGCCTTGATAACTCTGACAGCCAACGTGGACGACACCAGCAGGGGTGGTTCCGATATCCTTTCTGCTGAGTACAGCCTGGATGGCGGCGGCACCTGGGCTGGCATGCAGGCGCAGGATGGTGCCTTTGACGCGGTCGGCGAAGATGTCACAGCGACCATCACTGCCCCATCCGCACCTGGCGTCTATGATCTGTGTGTGCGCGGCACGGACGTTGGGGGAGCCATAGGCGAGTCCTCATGTATCCTGCTGGTCGTGTACGACCCTGCTGCCGGCTTCGTCACTGGTGCCGGATGGATCAATTCCCCTGAAGGAGCGTACATAGCCTATCCAGACTTGTCGGGTAAGGCTACCTTTGGTTTTGTGGCCAAGTACAAGAAGGGTGCCACCGTCCCGGATGGCAATACCCAATTCCAATTCAAGGCTGGCGATCTGGACTTCAAGAGCACCAGTTATGAGTGGCTGGTGGTTGCTGGAGCAAGAGCTCAATTCAAGGGAACCGGCGCAATCAATGGTGCGGGCGAATACGGCTTCATGCTCACTGCCATAGATGGCCAGATCAGCGGTGGTGGCGGAGTGGATAGATTCCGAATCAAAATTTGGGAAAAGTCAACAGATAAAATCATTTACGACAATATGCTTGACGCGGCGGATGATGCCACCCAATTAACGGAATTAGGTGGAGGATCCATCGTCATTCACAAGTAGTAAAATATTAAAAGATAACACCTTTCAACGAAAATAATCTACGTCCTGGTTCTCCGGGGCGTAGATTATTATTCTGCTCCAGAAAATATACTTACTCTTCTCTTTCATTAAAACAGGTAGGGGTTGTTTAAGACGAGGTAATCAAGGAACATATTGCATTGCAAGTGACTCCGCGCTATAATCCACCCATAGTAAGGAGTTAGCTAAATGCCTGAAAAAACTGAAAGTAAACATAAACCATTTGAAGGTAAGATTTCCGAAGAGACCCGTCAGCATTTTCGCACGGCCCGGGAAGAGTTCCATAAAAGCATTGCAGGGATGCTCCCGCCGGAGTTTGCGGAACACCACCGCAATGCCCGCAAGGAAATGCTGCTGGCCTGGCGCAGCATGATTGACGACTCGCTGGAACGGATGCAAGAACCACAGAAAAAAGCCTGACAAATCCAAAAAACCGCCCCGTTGCAAACAGGGCGGTTTTCTTCTATTTAATTATCCATCCAAAAATTAGCGGGTGAAGGTGAGTTGGGGGAGTTGGCGGCGCTATGCGCCGCCAACTCCCCCGCAACATTCTAAAATTAAGGATAGGTCTAAGGGTGGAAGCGGCGTTGATTTCTGCGGCTAAAAAAGAGTACCCAGATCAGGACTAATCCCGAAATTCCAAGCAATAGGTAGGCAGCCAGGTCTTTCCCAACTGCGTATAGAATAACGCCTCCCAACAAAAATGTGCCAAAAATGACGCTGCCTGTGAGGCGGTTGACAGCCCTTTCCAGGGAACCCATCTGGCGGGAGACCGCAGGCACCTGCACGCTCAAATCGCCGCGTTCCACCTGGCTCATTACCCGTCCAGCCTGGGATGGGAGCGCGATCAATTCCTTGAATACATTCCCCAGTTCGTCCAACCACACTTTCCAGTTGGAACCAGCCTCCTGGGAGATCAGTCGGGTGGCATAGGGTGCCAGCTGCTCCCACAGGTTGAATTCGGAGTAGAGTCCGCTGCACATGCCAGACAGGATGGCAACGGTTCGTCCCAGCATCAACAAATTCTGCGGAAGCTGGAAGGGCAGGTCATACATGAGTTCACGGAATTGGTCGGCAAACCGGAACATCTCTGCATGGTCGATGCCGCGCAATTCACTCATGGACTTGCCCCAGAACATCCCAAAAACCTGGGAGGTGGCGCGCTCAATCAACTTCAGATCCGCACTGGATAATAATATATCCAGGGTCTGGTAAGAACGCACCAGGCGGGCTGCGTCCCGGGTGCCAACACTTATCAGCAGTTCCCGCAGCCCAACGCGCAGGTTATCGGGAACACGTCCCACCATTCCGAAATCCACGAAAGTGAGCCGCCAGGCTGGCGCCTCGTTTTCCGATCTCCCGGGCAGGGGCGTGATGAACAGATTGCCGGGATGCGGATCGGCGTGAAAGAAACCATCCTCGAAGATCTGCTTGAGGTAGATGTCCAGTAATTCATTGGCCACCTCAGACCGGTCGATCCCGGCAGCCGTAATGGCAGCGTAGTCGCTGATTTTAATGGCAAAGACATCTTCCAGCGTCAGCACACGCCGGGTGGTGTGACTCCAGACCACGCGCGGCACATGGACGCGGGGTGCATCTTTGAAATTTTCGGCAAAGATCTCGGCATTGCGACCTTCCGCCAGGTAGTCCACTTCTTCGCGAAGGGTCGTGGAGAATTCCTGCACCAGGGCGGGAATATCTGCCCGTTTGGCAATGGGTGGATACTTTTCCAGCCAGCCTGCCACCCGCCGCAAGGCAGATAGATCCACTTCGATGAGCTGGTCAATGAATGGGCGCTGGATCTTTACGACCACATCACAAAAATCCCCCTTATCATCTTTTACACACAGACGCGCACGGTGCACCTGTCCAAGTGAGGCGGCTGCCAGGGGGGTTTCATCAAAAAAATCAAATTTTTCTTTCAGGGGAGCGCCAAGATCCGCTTCTGCCTGGCGTTGAATATCTTCAAATTTCTCTGGAGGCACTTCGTCCTGCAGGCCGGATAATTCATCGGTTATTTCTTGAGGCAGGACGTCCAAACGGGATGAAAGAAATTGGCCCACTTTGATCATGACTCCACCCATGCGGATGGCCAGGCTGCGAAATTGGGCGGCAACTTTCTGTAAGCGCCTGGAACGAGTGCGGCGGGAAAAGCTGCGAAAACCGATGTGCGCCAGGAATATCTCCCAGAAAATAAAACCCAGGGTGGCGCGTGCAAAAAAAACCAGGATACGCCAGTAACGGGCGCGTAGTTGTGAAGATTTCATCCAACCTCCAAAATATTTATATAATTTATTGTATCACCAAGGCTAAAATGTCTGCGTCAAAATCCCACCCTTCCGAAAATAAAAAAAGCCCGGATTTTCCAGGCACAATTAAGTATATCAGACCAAGTATATCAGGATAATTCTAAAAAACTTAGGGTAAGGTTCCATTGGAGCCTGGGTAGTCAAGGGTGTTCAAATTGACTCCTTGAGCAAGGTATCCTGCTATGCTATTCTTAGCGCATATCTGATACGAAGAAGACCAATTGAACATGAAGTAAGCTCAATCTGTAGGAAATCAGATTATTGGGCAATGACAATCAAATAATGGAGTAAAAAAGCATGTTTAAACCAAAAACGTCCATTTCTGGGCGTCTCGGAAACAGTAGCGGGGGCAGGACTCGAACCTGCGACCTCCGGGTTATGAGCCCGACGAGCTGCCACTGCTCTACCCCGCGTTGTTGATTCAAGAATACAATGTTATCATCTACATCTGTAAAGGTCAAGTTAATTATTGAGAGTTTTCAAAAACAAGTGACAATTGACCATAAGAGGGAAATGTGATTCAAAAGAAAAAATCTAAAAAAACAAGTGGTAGAAATGAACACAAGCGCTTTGTCGAAACGGCAACACCTCCTTTTTTGGTGAATAACTATATGATCAGGTGGTTCCAGCAGATCACTTCCAGCGTAAGCTGCGGGAAAGAATGGGTTGGAGGCATTTTACGAGCAAGCTGATAAAGCTACATAAAGGAGAAGGACTGATAGGTTGCCCATCATTCGATCCGGAGTTGGAACTGAAGATAGAACTAATCGAATCTTTGTACGGAATATCCGAACGGCAAGTTGATTTGTACGTCAACGTGTATCTACCAGCTTAATACTTTGTGGGTTGGCGGTAGATCAAAAATCGCTGAATCACTCAACCTTGACGGTGTTTCGTGAACGGTTGCTACTACGGGGTAAATTGCGGGTTTTTGAAGGGATGCTGACAGACATTGTGCAAATTGCCCTCCTGCAGGGCATACAATTTGGTTCGATCCAGATAGTGGACAGCGTGCACAGAATCGCCAGCGTGAACACCCACAAAGATGAAGGTAGAAATAAAAGGGATGGTCCAGATGCCCGCTGAGGGGCGAAGCACAAATACAAGGCCAAGACCGCTGATGGAAAGGAAGAACTGTACTCAGCCATCAGTTTGACCAAAACTCGCACCGCAAAAAAACTACAACAATCAGAGCTGGTTGGAGATGCTTGAGACCCCGAAAAAATCAACAAGGTCTGCAGAAGCGTAGCAAGATCGAGCGCAAATTTGGAGAAGCCGAACAGAGACATGGTTTTGGACGCTGTCGCCATCTGTCTGCAATGCGCTTTGCCGTCCAGGCTTTTCTAACTGCTATCATGCTCAACCTCAAGTGGATGGTCAAAACCTTGACAGGAGTTAGCTTCAAGACCCAAAGCCCATCTGCTGCTTAGCCAAGGGTGAATTTTCTCAATTTACCAAAAGGAGTGAGAAAAAGTCCGATAATGAGCTTTCAATGCATTGTTTACCTCTTATTTCTTGCAGAAAATCTGATAAATTGCGCGTCTAACCAACTAAAAGGCATTTTTCTACACCTTCTTATGGTCTCCTTTATTAATATAACGGAATTAATATTATATTTAGTCAGAAATTGACAATAATATTTTTAGAAGTTTGATGTACAATAATACTCTTTATTAAATACACACTGAGTTCTTTGAAAATAGAAAAAAATATTGAGGGAACCTTATGGCAGATATAATTTTAGTGATTGATGACGATACTGATCGGGCAGCGCTCACAAAAATAATTTTAAATAAAGCTGGATTTCAGTGTATGACCGCTTTTGATGGGGAGCAAGGTTTGAAGATGGCTAAATCGGTGAAGCCAAATTTAATTTTATTAGACCTGATGATGCCTGGTATGAATGGTTTTGAAGTATGTATACAACTCCGAAAATTACCAGAAACGATTGACACACCGGTAATTTTTCTAACAGCTAAGGCTGAAACTGCGAATAAAGTTAAAGGACTCCAGGTGGGAGCAGATGATTATGTGACCGTTCCTTTTGAGCGCGATGAGCTCTTATTACGAATTCGAGCGTTACTTAGGAGGGCTCATGCAAGCCCTCAGGAAAGACAGGGTGCCCAACCTGGTAAAATAATTGCAGTGTTTAATTTACGCGGCGGAGCTGGTTGTACCACGCTTGCAGTTAATTTAGCGGTTGGTTTAAAACATCTCTGGAATGAAGACGTTGGATTGGTTGATTTTAGTTTGCCAATTGGAGTTGCGAATATTTACCTAAATATCCGCCCTCAGCATTCGATCAGCGAATTGACAGAATTCTATCCGGAAGTGCTCGACAAAGAGTTAATTGAAAGCCATTTAACTTATCACGAATCCGGAGGAATCTATCTATTAGGTGGAATTTTTGAACCAGCAAATGCTGAGAAAGTAACAGAGAAGCATGTAGCAGCCATCCTGGAAAGAATGAGGGAACAATTCTCATACGTAGTTGTTGATACGTCACATGATTTTTCACCACAAACCCTGTCAATTTTTGATAAGGCAGATGAAATATTAATTCCAGTTCCCCCGGATATCGCTTCTTTATTGCTAACCAAGGCATCTTTACAAATATTTGAAGAACTTGGGTATATTCAGGACAAGATCCGGTTGGTAGTTAATTGGACTTTCAAAGAAAACGGTTTAAGCGTAGATCATATTCAAGAAGCATTCCAACACAAAATTGGTACGCTAATTCAGTACGACACCAATGTTTCCGAGGCGATCAGTACTGGTATCCCTGTGATATTAAACAATCAGTCAAGGACACTTGTTGCGACGCTTGAGGATCTATCGTGGGACCTGAGTCGACCTATAGAGCAATTAAGCTTTCCCGACAATCCTACAGAGATGTGGAAGCGCGTATCTAGACGTAAAGGAGCGTTCCACCAACAGAAATCTGTCTGGAGCAAGCTTTTTAAGAGATCTCAGGTTAACTAAGTGGAAATTAGTTGAAAAACTGTAGAAATTCTTTAAGATTATTTGCCTTTACTGAATATCTATTTTAGAACCCGAATAAGGTGCATACAAATATACATAGGTAATATTTCTTTGATGGCCAAACCCTATTAGTTCAATTACTGATACAGGATGAATTAATCTGAAAGCAGCTCAATGATGAAAGGTGCAATATCGACAATACTCCTAACTCTTTGAGAAAATTTTTGCTGATAGGCGGGAGCTCCAATGAATATAGCGGGAACACAATTTTTTGTATGCTTTCGCGTAGTTAAATCTTCCAGATTCCCATGGTCTGATGTGATCAATATGCCCCCATCTTCCATGTCCCAGTTGCTTAAAAGACCTTTTAAAACAAGGTCGATTTTTTCAATTAAGCGAATCGCATTTGAAAAATTTTGCTTATGGCCAATAAAATCGCTTTCCCAGAATTCAAACATCGAAAAATGATAATTTTTAGAAAGAGCCGCCAACCTTATCCCGGCTTGCACCGGGTCAAGTATTGGGGTATCGCTAATATTTAAGTGATCATGCCAACCCTGACCCGTAAAATCAGCAGATAAAGCCCTATCCATAATTAAGTCATTTTGATTAAAAAGATTTATGCCGGATGAAGTTGCTGCCAATGGTATAACCGAATGATTTCGTTTACCCGAATTGATTTTTTGAAAATAAACAGATGGATAAGCATTTAGGAAACTTGCTGTTTTACCAGCATGAAAAAGTTGAGAGAAAATTGATGTATTGGATTGAATGTCATCTAAACCAGCTGAAATTTGAGTATTTGATGCGTTTCTAGGCTGGAAATACATTTTTATTTCTGGATTTGGTTTAGGTCCAAAATGGTACCCCAGCCTTTTGGCGAAATTTACCCCGGTCAGTAAAGTAGCTTGACCAGTTGCTGATTGAGGTAATCCAGCTACCCCCATTTGTGCATCTAAGCTTAGCAAAGTGCATAAGGGAGAAAAGTATGGGGAATTTTTAGCTAGTAATTTCTTGCCAGCCAGGAGATGATTGATAATCGGAGTGTGAGCAGAAGAAAAAGGATTTTTAGAGGCATCATCCTCCCCCAAGCCGACCCCGTCAAGGAATAGAAATAGAATTTTCATTTGTGACTGTCGGGCAACTGAAGTGGTGGTTTATAAGCACTGAGTTTTAACTTTCAATTCATATTATTAAAACATTGCCAATTCGCATCTTTTTTTCTAATACTAAAACTGTTTTTCTTTGACAATTCACCCGATTTCTTTTACAATGATAATTCGGCTTTATAACCTAAATAGAGAGGTCTTCAAATATGAAAGAGTATACCACCGAGTTTATCCGAAATGTCGCATTAGTTGCTCATGGAAGCGCCGGAAAGACAATGATGGCAGAAGCGTTCTTGCACTACACAGGTGCTACAACTAGGTTGGGAAGAATTGAGGACGGCACCAGTGCTTCTGATTATGATGAAGAAGAAATCCGCCGAAGAATTTCGTTATATACCAGCATACTTCCTGTTGAATACAATAATATAAAGATTAATGTTTTGGATGCACCTGGTTTTCCTGACTTTGTAGGGGAAGTAATATCCGCACTCCGTGTATCCGATGGAGCCTTGGTTTTGGTTGATGCTGTTTCAGGAATGGAGGTAGGCACAGAAATAGCATGGCGATATTGTAACCAGTTTAATTTACCTCGGATGTTGGTCGTAAATAAAATGGATAGAGATAATGCAAATTTTGCAAAAGCTCTTGAATCCGTCTCCCAAAACATTAATACTCGCTTAGTAAAAATGCAATTACCCTGGGGAGAAAGCCAAAATTTCAAAGGTGTCATCGACCTCATCACTATGAAGGCTTTTGGAAGCGATGCAAAAACAGCACTAGAGATCCCTGCAGAATTTAAGGCTGTTGCCGAACAAGCGCGCGCAGAACTAATGGAAGCAGCTGCAGAAGGGGAAGATGCATTACTTGAGAAATATTTGGAAACCGGGGAATTGAATGACGATGAATTAGTGCGAGGTTTAAAGAATGTTGTTCGTTCAGGCACATTTGTCCCTGTGGTATGTTCAGCTGCTGGCCATGAAATTGGTGTCGGTAAATTACTGGATGCAATTATTTCGCTGATGCCTTCACCAATAGATTCTGTTGCACAACAAGCGCAGGGAAAAAATGGAGTGGAGAAGTTATTCTCCTCTGATGATGGTCCTTTAGCTGCATATATTTGGAAAACTACAGCAGATCCCTTTGTGGGTCGAATGACGTATTTCCGAGTTCATTCAGGCTCTCTCAGTGCTGATTCTCGGGTTTGGAATCAGGCCAAAGAAACCGAAGAACGGATGTCGGGACTTCATCTACAACGCGGGAAAGAGCAAATACCTGTGAAAATTGTTCATGCTGGAGATATAGCTTCAGTTTCAAAGTTAGCTGTTTCATCCACAAGTGATACTTTCAGCGATAAAGGGCATCCACTGACACTATCCATACCAGACTATCCCAATGCCTTATATCGTGTAGCTGTAGGACCAAAAACACAAGCAGACGCAACAAAGATTTCTTCGTCTTTAACGCGATTATGTGAAGAGGATATGACGTTGTCCTGGCATAATGAAAAGGCCACCGGACAGACGATTTTACAGGGAATGGGCGATCAACACATTGATGTAGCGATTCGTCGGGCAGAAACAAAATTTCAGGTCGGATTAACAATATTCGAACCAAAAGTTCCATACCGAGAAGGAATTACGAAAAAGGCAACTGCTCAATATCGACATAAAAAGCAATCCGGAGGATCTGGTCAATTCGGTGAGGTCCATCTTCGAGTAGAACCGCTGCCGGATGCTGATTTTGAGTTTACTGATGAGCTTGTAGGCATGAACCTTTCTAAATCGTATCTACCCGCTATTGAGAAGGGAATTGCTGCGACATTAATCACCGGGGTTGTTGCTGGATATCCACTAAATAACGTAAAAGTGATTGTCTTTGATGGAAAAGAGCATCCCGTAGATTCAAAACCGGTTGCGTTTGAAATTGCTGGTCGAGAAGCTTTCAAACTCGCGGTTCATGATGCCGGCCCGGTCCTTTTTGAGCCCATCATGAATGTGCGCGTAGTGGTTCCAGACGTCTACATGGGTGATGTTATGAGTGATATGAATTCCCGGCGGGGACGTGTCCAGGGCACTGAGTCTGAGCATGGTAACACAATTGTTATAGCACACGTTCCTCTGGCAGAAATGTTACGGTATACAACTCAATTACGTTCAATCACTGGCGGGCGCGGATACTTTAATATGGAATTGGATCATTACGAAACAGTTCCAGCTCATATCGCAACAGACATCATAGAAGCGCACAAGAAAGAAATCGCAGATAAGAAAGTAGAGTGAACCAGGCATTATGCCAATAGTCAAAATTCCTGCCCCTCTTCGGGCATATGTAGACGGGCAAAAAGCGATAATAATTGATGGGTCAACCGTGAGTGAGACGGTTTTGAACTTGGCAGAAAAATATCCTTCCATAAGGCAGCAGATTTTTGATCCAGAAGGTAGATTGAGGGCTTTTATTAAGATTTTCGTGGAGAAAGAAAACATTAAAGAATTAATTGATGGATTGGATATAGACATACAAGAAAGCGATTCTTTGGTGATAATTGCTTCCATTGCAGGGGGGCAATGAGTTGGATACAGGATTAACTCGCGAAGAATTCTTGCGGTATTCCAGGCATCTGCTTATCCCGGAAGTAGGGCTTGAGGGTCAGAAAAAGTTAAAAAATTCATCGGCATTAATTGTGGGCACAGGAGGGCTTGGCTCTCCTGTTGCCTTGTATCTCGCTGCTGCTGGAGTGGGTAAAATCGGTATTGTGGATTTTGATGTAGTAGATCAATCCAACTTACAACGCCAAGTTATCCACGGATCCACAACTATTGGAGTTTCAAAAGTATATTCTGCTCGCGGGCGAATGTTGGATCTAAATCCAGACATTCAAGTTAACACCTATAATGAACCGTTTTCATCAGAGAATGCGCTGCGCATAGCCAAGAATTATGATATCATTATTGATGGAACCGATAACTTTCCAGCCCGGTATTTAACAAACGATGTATGTGTATTTCTTGGGTTACCGAATGTATATGGATCAGTTTTCCGTTTTGATGGGCAGGTAAGTGTTTTTTATGCAAAAGAAGGACCCTGTTATCGTTGTCTCTTTCCTGAACCTCCACCGCCAGGATTAATACCGACTTGTGCCGATGGTGGTGTTCTTGGTATTTTACCTGGGACGATAGGCACAATTCAAGCTACAGAAACCATCAAAATGCTATTAGGAATTGGTTCCACTCTTGTGGGGCGTTTGTTGTTGTACAATGCTCTGGATATGACTTTTGATTATGTCCGGCTTAAAAAGAATCCTGCGTGCAGAATTTGTGGAGCGAATCCGGATATAAGCGAGTTGATTGATTATGATGAATTCTGCGGCGCACCAGGCCATGCGTTAAGCGATGAAAATTTAGAAGAAATGTGGTTGATAAGTCCGCATGAGTTATTTAAGAAATTATCTGCGAATGAAGACTTTCTACTACTGGACGTAAGAGAACCTCATGAGCTGGAAATTTCATCCATAAAAGGCGCTAAGCAAATTCCGCTCGGGCAACTGGCAAGTCGAATAAATGAGTTAGATAAAAACCAGGAAATCGTTCTGTTTTGTAAGACGGGTAACCGTTCAAGAAGAGCGTTGGAATTACTAACAAGTATGGGTTTAAATAAAGTCAAACATTTACAAGGCGGTATTAATGCGTGGGCGTTAAATATTGACCCCTCTATACCAGTTTATTAGGGATTAATAATTTGATAGATCATCGTAGAATAAACAAATATTGCATAATATATAGCACTAACATACCACCTGTGATCGTAAGAATTATATTCCTGGTTCGCCAGGCAATTAGAATTGCAAATAATCCTGCGAATATACGGGGGAAATAAAATAGAATTTGGGCATCATGGTTTTGGACAAGTTCAGGAAAAATTATTGCCGATAAGACTGCAATGGGAATGTATCGAAAAGCACTTCGTACTCTGGGGTGTAATTTAATCATATCCGATAATACAATAAACGATAGGCGGGTTAAGAAGGTAAGAATACCTACGAAAATTATAGGATACCAGATTGAAGTCAATTCTTTTCGCTCCATAAACCAACAAGAATCCCTGCAAGAGCAGCGATTAGTAAACCAAGCTTATATGGAAAATTTGCCGTGATTATTGCAACAAAACCCGCTGAAAGCGCAACAAATAAGCTTGGGCGGTCTTTAATCATAGGAACTACCAGGGCAATAAAAGTTAAAGCTAGTGAAAAATCCAAAGACCAATTCGATGGGATTTGAGCTCCAAGTAACAACCCAAACCATGTACTTAATTGCCAGGAACCCCACAAAGCGAGACCTGCTCCCAAATAATACCAATGCATATTACTCTTATTGTTTTTTTGAAAATAAGCAATTGTCACAGCATAGGCTTCATCAGTCAGCAAGTAAGAGAGAATTAGCTTCCATGGATAGCTCAACTTTCTTGTGTATGGAGCGATCGATGCACTGTAAAGGAGGTGGCGCAAATTAATAATAAAACCAGTAACTACCATCACCGGAATTGGCGCGTTTATTCCTGCCAGTTGAACCAGCATAAATTGAGATGAGCCAGCGAAAACGATCAAAGACATAGCTTGAGCTTCTACTGCAGATATATTTGCTTGCTGGGCAAGGATCGCAAAAATCAACCCAAATGGGATCACTCCAACAAGAATTGGAAGCTCATCGCGAAAGCCAAACAAGAATTCTGAAAAAGATGAAGATTCTACGCGATTCATAACGGTATACCCTTTTTCCGGCCAAAATAATTGCGTGATTATAATAGATAATTCATACATTTTTAATCAACCTGATGTATAGTTAAAATTTAGAATCGATTTTGAGTTTTGAATTTATTAGGAGAAGGATGGCTAGCTACCAGGCAATTGCACTTAAGTTATTCTTTAGAATTGACAATCTATTATCTGGCCCGCGTGAAGAACTTGATGCGCAAAAGGAACGTCGCGAATTGGAGAAAATGGTACGTTTATTCAAATATATGCAGGAAGTCCAAACTATACCGATATCGGTGCATGGAATTCCTGCGGAATGGATTCTTCCTTCGGACATCGTTCTTAAAAGAACAATCTTATATCTGCATGGTGGTTCATATATTGCTGGATCTTTAAATTCGCACAGAATATTTGTTGCAAACCTTGCAGCTGCCGCGAAGGCACGTGCCTTAATTATTGATTACCGATTGGCACCCGAGTTTCCATTTCCAGCAGCCATTCAAGATGCAAAATTGGCATATGGTTGGTTATTGGAAAACGGAAATTCTCCAAATGAAATAATCATTGCAGGTGATTCTGCTGGAGGTGGTTTGGCGCTGTCATTATTGCTAGTAATTAGGAACTTGAAACAAGACCTGCCTGCTATGGCAATTTGTTTGTCACCCTGGACTGACTTGACAGTGAGTGGAGAGTCTGTCCTTCTAAATGCAAAAAAAGATATTATTTTAAATGCGGAAAACCTGAAAAAAGCTGCCAAATTATACCTTGGTGAAGTAGGAGCTGAGGATCCCCTTGCTTCGCCAATTTTCGCAGACTTGAAAGGGCTCTCCCCAATGCTTATCCAAGCTGGATCAGATGAAATCTTACTGTCCGATTCGGTTAATCTTGTAACAAGCGCAAAAGCAGCTGGAGTTGATGCAACCTTGGATGTTTGGAAGGATATGCAACATGTCTGGCAATTTGCCGGTAGTCTTGTTCCTGAAGCTCGACAAGCTGTGTCCGCTATCGGGAATTATATTGAAAATAGGTGGAAATGAATAAAAAAAATGTGCTTCTGATTGTATTAGCCCACCCTGATGACGAGTCGTTTGGGATGGGAGGAACTCTGGCTTATTATGCAGCCCAGGATGTAGATGTTCACTTGATATGCGCGACCAAAGGCGAAGCAGGGGATGTCTCTCCTGATAAACTGATTGGTTACGATTCAATAGCAAGTCTTAGGGAGGCAGAATTACGCTGTGCAGCCGGGATTTTAGGTTTAACTGGAGTTCATTTTCTTGGATTTCGTGATTCGGGAATGCCAGGGTCGTTGGATAACAAACATCCCAAGGCTTTGGTCTCCCAGCCAATCGATATTGTATCTGAAGCAATTGTCAGATATATCCGTGAATTACAGCCACAAGTAGTTGTAACTTTTGATCCTATTGGGGGATATCGACATCCAGATCATATAGCGATTCACAATGCAACAGTACGCGCTTTTGATCAGGCGGGTGATAGCCATTATAAAGTCAATGGTTACAAACCATTTCAACCCGAAAGATTATACTTTCATACCTTTTCGCGTGGCTTCTTGCGCACTGCTGTAAAAATATTAAAGATTTTGGGAAGAAATCCGAAAAGATTTGGTCGAAATAGAGATATTGATTTAGAATCTTTTGCTAACGAGAATTTCCCGATTCATGCTGTTATCGATATTAGAAAATTCCGTCAACAAAAAGAAAAAGCAGGCAGCTGTCATGCTAGCCAAGGTGGAGGTCGAATGGGTGGGAGATTATTAAGTATATTATTAAGAATATTTGGCAATAATGAATCATTTATGCAGGCTTATCCTCCGATTTCATCCAAGGGGAATCTTTCCCACGATTTGTTTTGCAAGCATGGGTAATATTTGAAATCATAGGAAGGAGTTAATTTGTTTTATGTTTGATAATATCAATCAAATCCTGGGTAAGATCTGGAAGAGGTTCGTTTCTTGTAATGCCAAGCGCTTTACGTTGGGCTTCACGCCAATGTTCAAGGCGTAGTCGAATCTCTGCTTCATAGCCTTCGTTTGACGGAGAGTAAAAATATTTTCCAAGTTGATCTTTGGGTAAATATTGCTGGGGAATAAAATGACTGTCCATTTTGTGTGGATATTGATAATCTTTGCCATGTCCAAGAACCGCTGCATCTCTATTGTTGTCTTTTAAGTGGACAGGTACATCGCCAACCCCTTCTTGCTCTATCAAGTTATATGCTTTGAAATAAGCTCCCGCTGAATTGGATTTTGAAGCTGTAGATAGATAAAGGGTAGCTTCTACAATCGGATAAATACCTTCCGGCAGGCCCAGGTAACTAAAAGATTGAACAGCAGCGTTGGTAACAACCAATCCCTGGGGATCTGCCAGGCCGATATCTTCACTGGCTAATACCAATAGGCGCCTCAAAATAAAACGAGGATCTTCCCCTGCGTAAAGCATTTTTGCCAGCCAATAGAGAGCGGCGTCTGGATCAGACCCGCGCACAGACTTAATGAAGGCTGAAATAGTATCATAATGCGAATCGCCATCCTTGTCATATAATACAGCCCGCCGCTGGATAGATTCCTGTGCAATTTCAAGTGAGACGTGAATTGAGCCATCCGGATTCGGATTAGTTGATTCAACAGCAAGTTCTAAAGCATTTAGTACATTTCGTGCATCTCCATTTGCACTATCAATCAAATGATTGTGAGCGTTATCATCCAAGATAATAGTACGTTTTCCGTAACCCTGCTCAGGGTCGGTGAGAGCTCTTTGTATGACCTGCCCCATTTCATTCACAGATAATGGAATTAATTGGAAGATTCTGGAACGGGATACAAGTGCTTTGATTACTTCAAAATAAGGATTATCAGTAGTTGCGCCAATCAGTATGAGTAATCCGTTCTCAACATGGGGTAAGAGTGCGTCTTGCTGAGCTTTGTTCCACCTGTGGACCTCATCCACAAATAAGATTGTGCGCTTTTGATATAAACGTCGTCGTTCTTGTGCGTCTTTTATGACCCGACGTAATTCGGGTACTCCCGCCAGAACAGCAGACATTGTTTCAAAATGGGATTGAGTGGTATTTGCAATTATTTGCGCCAGGGTGGTTTTCCCTGTTCCTGGAGGTCCCCAAAAAATGATTGAAGAGAATAAGCGGTCGGCCTGAATTGCTCTGCGAAGCAACTTTCCTTCTCCAATAATATGGGTTTGACCTATATACTCAGACAGAACCTGAGGGCGCATACGGGCAGCTAAGGGCCCTTCCTGTGATAAACGTTTTTGCATAGCGTGATCGAAAAGATCATTCATTTGGAATCTAATTTAGAAAGAAAACTATTCGGAAAACCAAATAAGGTTTTCTATTAACCTGGAGTGATTAGTTATTAGTCAATATAGAAATCATACGATAAAAGAAATAAATAATTGAAATCGAGAGAGATAAGCATGCCATCCAACGGCGTTTTGCTATTTGGAGGATTTCTTTGTATGCAGGTACATGATCCATATCGACAACTTCATGAAATAGGATAAAACCACCTAAAGAACCCAAAATAAATGTAAGCGGATCGATTATTACCCAGAAGAATAATGTTTGGTTTGCCATATTCATTTTGCTCTCTTATGATTGAAGTTTGAATTCCCTTCGGTATCAACAAAGCTAAGTATAGATTATTTTTTCATTGAGTGCAACAAAAAAATCCACAAATTGGTATTCAATAATATTTTCTATTTGGAATAAAAGGTTATAAAATAAACAATAATCAGGTGGAGGTATAATCTTCAAATTATATTATTAGGAGATGGCAAATGCGTCCAGAATGGGATTTGTACTTTATGAAGATAGCTTATGCAGTTTCCGAACGAAGCACTTGTGATAGAGCTTTTGTGGGGTGTGTACTAGTCCAAGAAAAACGCATACTTACTACCGGGTTTAATGGATCTCCAAAGGGACAACCCCATTGTGATGAAGAGGGGCATTTGATGGTGGACGGTCATTGCGTTCGAACGATTCATGCGGAAACCAACGCAATTATCCAAGCCGCCTTACATGGAGTCTCGACCAAAGGGGCGACATGTTATGTTACACACTTGCCATGTATCAATTGTACAAAAGCGCTAATAAATGCAGGTATTGTCCGTCTTGTTTATTGTGAAGCTTATCGGACAGATGAAAATGCATTAAAATTTCTACAAACAGCAAATATAGAGTTATTCCAACAAGAGTTTAACCAAAATCCCTGATTAAGTTTGGGATATTATTAATCATCTTAGTAATAGCGAGGGAGAGTTAATTGAAACAGTGGTTCCACTCTGAACGCACTTTTTCTGTCAGGATATTTATTCTTGCTCTTTTGATACGCTTGATTCCCGTAATGCTTTCCTTTGATTTAGGCATAGGATTGGATGATATGTTCCAATATGATATGCTGGCGCGCAGCATTGAAGCTGGGAATGGATATCGGTGGTATGCGCAAGATGATTTGTATCTTGCACAACAATATATCGATTTTGATATGTCTGATGTGGATTATGATCCGCGTGGAGTACTAACTTCATTTCGCCCTCCTTTATATCCTGCTTTTCTGGCTTTGGTTTACTCCATATTTGGGACTGGAGCCAAACGCTTTTTTATTGCTCGAATAGTACAAACCTTTGTCAGTGCATCTTTAGTTCCACTTATTTTCGTAATTTCGAAATCAATATTTCCAGCAAACACGAAAAGTAGCAAAGTTACAGCCTGGATCGTTGCTTTGTATCCGATGCTTGTCATTTATCCGTTATCTTTGGCAACTGAAAATTTATTCTTCCTGCTGATACTTACATCTGTATGGGTGCTTCTCATTGCTGAAAGAAAAAGAAGATGGTACTGGTTTGCCTTGGCAGGAATACTTCTTGGTATGACAGCCCTTACACGATCAGTTGCATTAGCCTTTGCAGGACTGGTCATCGTTTGGGCATGGTTGATTTTAAAAGAATTTAAGTATGCACTAATAATCTTAATTACGATCGGTGTTGTGATAGTCCCCTGGATGCTAAGAAACACCTTATTGCACCACAAGTTAACTGGAATTGAATCGGCGCTAGGATACGACCTTTATGTAGGTTATCATCCCGATAGTACAGGCACTTTTCAGTATGGAATTTCGCTTGATTTAATTCCTTACCTAGACGATGGTCTACGGGACGAAATCGGTCAATCCAAGGCTTTTGAATATATTAAATCCAACCCTGGGAGGATACCCTATTTGATGATACGTCGGTTGGGATATTTTTGGGGACTGGAAAGAAGAGCACTTACTTATTTTTATTCTAATAATTTCTTTGGATATATATCCGAAATTCCATTGATTTTGATTTCTGTTCTTTTATTAATTCCATTTGTTATTGTTAGCCTGTCAGCAACATTTGGCATTGCTGTGATAAGATGGAATCAAATTAATATTCTGATTGTGATACTCGTTCTTGGCTATTTAATCCCACATATCTTTATTCTTGGAGAGGATCGCTTTCACCTGACCCTCGTTCCATTCCTGGCAATCCCCGCAGCATATATTTGGGGAGGCGGGCGGTTGTTGATGAAAGAAAGGTGGCAAACATCAAGCGGTAAGATAGCCATTGTACTGGCGATTTTCTTAACCGTGTTACTAATTGCGAATTGGACTTTTGAGCTTTATCGCGATAGACACATGATATCTCTCCTTTTTGGACCAGATGGTAACAAAACCTTTTTCCCTTATTGATATTGTCTAAAGTTAGCCTTCTCCTTTATGGGTCGTGACAGCGGAACATAAACGGATTGGATATATTCATGAAATTCTTGAAAAAAGTGCCGATACACCTCGATTGGAAAATTGCAGTTATTACAATCATCAGTACGCTACTATTGATGGTTGATTATTACCATCAGTTGACGCCCTGGAAGGCTCTAGATCGTACAATCCTATATTTATTTATACCGATGGCAATCATCCTGTTCCTATTTCGTGAAAAACCAGTCGATTTTGGTTTTGGATTTGGAGATTGGAAAGCCGGAATAATAATCACTTTTACATGTATCTTATTAATCAGTCCTGTGTTATGGATAATTGCCAAGGGGGACTCAAATATGCAGGAATATTATCAAGGGCAGATAAAAGGATTACCCTGGACTACTTTTGCTGATCTATTGGGGTGGGAATTTATTTTTCGAGGTTGGTTGTTATTTGGGTACGCGCGAAAATTTGGACCTGAAGCTTTGTGGCTTCAAGCGGTTCCATTTGCCTTGGCGCATATCGGAAAACCAGAAATTGAAACGCTATCAACAATATTTGGAGGTTTTGTATTTGGATGGGTTGCTTTGCGAACCAGATCTTTTGTGTATCCATTTCTAATCCATTGGTATGTGGCCTCATTTACAATAATAGTTGCTGCCGGTATGTTCGGTTGAAATCACACTAATAAATGGAATTTAATTGTTCGGGGATTAATGATGATTAATACATCTACTAAACAAGCATTTTTATTTATATCTTATGGGGTTTTTATAGGCTTGCTTGTGGGAGGTTTAATCTGGATAACTGCAAGCCAACCACGAGGAAACCCTGTCGTGCTTGCTACAATGTCGGCAGACCAAACAATAAGCATCTATATATCTGGAGATATTGTAAACCCGGGAGTATACCGACTTTCACAAGGTAGTAGGATTCAAGACGCAGTTAATAGCGCTGGAGGATTTCTCCCAAGCGCGGACGTTGATTCTGTGAATTTAGCAGCCTTATTGATCGATTCAAGCCAGATAAACATTCCATCACTTTCGTCAATGGAAAATACGATATCTGGCAAGGTCAATATTAATTCTGCGACCGAAGAAGAATTGGAAATTCTTCCGGGAATTGGACCGACGGCTGCGAAGAATATTATTGAATATCGAGTGGAGAATGGCGAATTTATGGGAATAGAGGATATCCAGAAAGTTGCAGGGATTGGACCAGCAACTTATGAAAAAATTAAATTCCTCATTACGGTTGGAAAATAAAAAATGCCTGGCTTAGACCATTTTGGATTATTGGCGCCGTGGTACGATAAACTAATCACTTACAATGATGTTGATGAGATCAAAAAAATAGCTGCACTTCCTGCTGCAGGAAATCTTTTGGATATAGGAGGAGGCACTGGAAGAGTGGCGAGTTCATTGGTTGGGCTCATTGATAAGATAGTAGTTGTTGATATTTCCTTTGAAATGTTAAAAATTGCCAGAGGAAAGGGTTTGTCGGCAATTTGTGCACTTGGCGAAGTTTTGCCATATCCGAGCAAATCGTTCTCGCGTGCCTTAATTGTTGATGCTTTACACCATTGTATTAATCAAAAAGAAGTCTTAAGGGATGTATGGCGCGTTCTTCAGACCGAGGGTTTGTTGGTGATCATTGAACCAAATTATGATCATTTGGCAGGAAAAGTGATCAGGTTATTTGAAAAATTGATACTGATGAAATCTCATTTTCTTTCGGATAGCTCAATTGTTTCTCTGATCGCGGATTTTACTGATAACATACGAGTTCAACACTATAAAGGCAATAGTTGGTTTATGGTTAAGAAGAGCAAATAAAATATTATATTGTGTGCTAAAATACAAACATGGGATCTTTCGTGTAAATATCTGGAGGAAAATATGGAAAAGAAACTTAACCTTATGAGATTTTGGTTATTTGGAATATTTGTGTTAGTATTTGCTGGTCTTACAGCATTTTTATATTATCCTGCGATTGGAAATATCTGGCTTGCAATTAAAAGCGGGTGGTTGATTTGGGGTGGCACCGCTGTCATGTGTATCCTTTTGTATTACGTTTATAAAGGGTATTTAAATCGTAAATAACCTTTAGGTCAGAACCAAATTAATAATATAAATAAGAACAAAGGCTTTTGATTTAATGGAATCAGCCTTTGTTCTTATAATCAATAATTAAATAATTGTATTAACTATTACCTAAAACATAGCGGGCTATAACAAGCCTTTGAATTTCGCTAGTTCCCTCGCCGATAGTCATCAAGCGTATATCCCTATAAATTCTTTCTACATCAAACTCCCGCGAATAACCATAGCCACCATGAATTTGGATCGCATTCCTCGCAACCCTCTCAGCCATTTCAGATGCGAATAGCTTCGCCATGGCTGCTTGTTTGCTAAACGAGCGACCTTCTTGTTTCAACCATGCAGCCTGGTAAACGAGTAATCGAGCAGCTTCTAATTCTGTTGCGGCATCAGCCAGCATCCACTGTAAGGCTTGTTGATCTGCTATCGGTTTCCCAAAAGCTTTTCGTTCTTTTGAGTAAGTAACAGCGCTTTCAAATGCAGCTTGGGCAAGTCCGATGGACAAAGCCCCAATGCTAATACGGCCTCCGTCGAGAGTGTGCAAAGTCTGGGATAATCCACGCCCTTCTTCTCCTAATAGGTAGTTTGTTGGAACACGGATATTATCATAAGTCAGTGCGTTGGTTTGAGAGCCATGCAGACCCATTTTCTTTTCTGGAGGATGAATCTGCAGACCTGGGGTTTCAACCGGAACGATGATCATGCTGAGTGAGTGGGCTCCTCTAGAAGGATCTGTGCGAACCAAAGTGATAATATAATCGGCTATGCTGGCATTTGTTATCCACATTTTGGCGCCATTGATGATCCACTCATTTCCAGATTTTATAGCTTTTGTGGTAACACCACCTTGAAGATCGGAACCTGCTCCAGGCTCAGTTAATGCAAGAGCGGCCAATCGTCCAGTTCCTGTGACAACAGGTTCTAAAAATGTTGCTTTTTGTTCTGATGTTCCAAAGTTGACAATCGGAGCACAACCCAAGCCATTATGAGCGGCGATCGCCAATCCGGTCGATCCGCAACCCCACCCCAACTCTTCGATGGCTATTGCCGCGCTAATAGCGTCTACATTAGACCCTCCGTATTCTTCGGGAACAAGGAGTCCGAGAAGCCCAAGAGACCCCATTTTTCTAACAGCAGGCCAATTAAATTCACCGCTTTCATCAACCTCGCGTGCTTTGGGCTTAACTTCTGTGGCAACAAAGTTATGTACAGTCTTTCGCCACATTTTTTGCTCCTCTGAGAAATCAAATTGCATTTATCACCTCCGGTGGCTGATTTTGAATGGCTGGTTTGGGTTGGAGCTAGTGTGCAGGGAATTCCAAAGTGTCATTTTGAGAATTCTTTAGTAATTCTTTTGCTTCAATTAATTTATTCTTTGGAACGAATATTTGGACACGTGCAAACCCTCCAACAGTCGTTGGATAGGCGAAATTCCGCCCAACAGCTTCTTGAAAGAGCTCAGCATCAATTCCATTTGCGTTGAGCATGCTTTGAATAATTTCAGCTTCCATACGACCAAATACTTCGGCGAGTAAGTCCCACTTTAGTTCGTTCATGATCCTCCTTCTTGGTGAGATAACAACGCAAATTATATCAAACCTATTTAAAATCGCCATTATATAACTTATAATATTTTCCCATTGAGTAGTGTATTGCCTCAAATAGAATCTTACTTTGGAGAACATCGTTGCCTCAAGAATAATGTTACTCTAGAACAGCCCCGAAAGTATTCCCTGACCAGATTTTCCGGATTCATTAAAAAAACGACTTTTGTATGGAAAAACAGACAAATTGAATATTACGCTATATGAGAGTATAGAGCGTAAAATATTTAATTGTTATTACCCCCAATCATCCGGGTTGTAATGTCTAGTTCTTTTAAGGTCCCCGCGTTTTTTCTTTTCGAATGTTCTTGATGCGCGAGCAGTTCGACTTGGACGTGTTTTTATTCTCGTTTTTGGAATTTTGATGGCAGATTCTAGCAAATGAACCAACCTTTGAATAGCGTCCAAACGGTTCTGGTCTTGAGAGCGAAATCGTCTGGCCTCTATGACTATTAATCCATCAGCAGTCAAGCGACTAGCAGCGAGTCTGCTTAATCGTATTTTCTCTTCGATGGTTAAAGCAGATGACTTACTTAAATTAAAACGTAAACGTACAGCTGTTGAGACCTTGTTTATATTCTGTCCACCTGGTCCCGAAGCTTTAAAAAACTCTAAAGTTATATCCGATTCATCAAGGAAGCGAAAAGGCGATATCTCTATCATATTATTTATTATTTTTGCCTAGGGAGCCTAGATGATTTTCACTCAAATCTGGATCCCTGGCTATTTTATCAGGAACTCGATAAATATGATTTGTTCACCTTTGGTCATATCGATAAATTCACTAGCCATAACAATCCCCTCTTCTCACGCAACAAAGACATTATTTTTGAGTCAAAACAATTCTGCAGTCATCTTGCAGAATTGTAGTTTGGTACTGCCATCACATTAATTGGAGATAATGTCCATCCCCCAAAAAGTGAAGTAGATGGTCATGTCAATAACATTGTCCTATGGTGAAATCCGGGCAACTTTTTTTGCAGGTCCTTTGGGAAATAGAGAACAGCTTATAGATCGTTTCCCCGGTTCCGTCTTTTACTACAACAAGTATAAACAATGATCTAATTTATTTCTCCATTAGGAAATTTGTCGCGGTTTATTTTTCGGAAGAAGCAATTTTTGCTCGTTCAGACAGCGTGTCAGACATTACTGCACGCATTAGGTCAAGTGCCTCAATGATGCGAATATCTGCAAGGTGGTAATATACATATTGCCCATTGCGTTTTGGTATCACCAGGCCACGCTCCCTGAGTATTTTTAAGTGACGGGAGACTGTAGGTTGAGAGAGATTAACTGAATTGGCCAAATCGTTAACACTGGACGGAGCTTCGGATAATTTGTAAAGTAATAATATGCGAATCGGATCTGCCAACCCATTGCAGATATTTGCATGTAACTGATTAACTTCATCTTTCAAAATGCTTGTCATGGCTACTCCAGAATGAGATTGGTTAATTATGCATATACATTATAGCGAAAGTGTTCCCTTATAATTTAACACTCGGTGCAAGCCTCCCATAGTGCAAAATATCAAAAGTATTTATTGCAAATGTCACAAGGTAATGATGGTAATTAATGTCCTAATACACCCCCCAGTTTTTTGGTTTTTATGATGGGATATTTACAGTAAACGTTTGGAGAAGAGAATGAACTATTATGGAAAAAAAGCCTTGTCAGTAAATGTCGGTATTCGGTTGCGACAAATGCACGTAAATGGCCTTTCAGCGAATGTCTTGAGTTTGATTGAGCGCAATAAAACATCGCCATCTGTAAGTACTTTTTATGCGCTTAGCGTTCCCAGTCACAAATTTTTTTATTCTCTCAGGCACGCGTTCAGAGATTGTTTTTAGGAAGGTAAATTAGTGGTTTAACCACTTTGCAGCTTCGTTGGGTAAATTTTTAAATGAGCCAACAATTTTTGTACAGAGAGGAAGCGAATTTATAAAAAATCGGCCATATTGCTTGGTCAGAACCCTCCTGTCCAGAATAGCCACAACGCCACGATCTGATTGAGTTCTTATTAAACGGCCGAAACCTTGACGAAAGCGGAGGATTGCTTCAGGGAGATGATATTCATTAAAAGGATCCTCAAACTCTTCAGAGCGGGCGGCAATCAATGGGTCGGTAGGAACATCAAAGGGTAATTTTGTTATCACTAATACTGAGAGTGCATCTCCGGGAATATCTACACCTTCCCAGAAGGAGCGAGTTCCCAGCAGAACCGCCTTGTCTGAACTCCTGAAATATTCAAGCAAAGCATTTGGGGAAGAGCCATCCCCCTGTTCATAGACGTTGATATCTTCTGAGGTCAAAGGTCCGGTTATAGATTTAGCTGTTCGTTTTAACTGGGCATAGGATGTGAATAAAATCAGTGCGCGACCCATTGAAGCGCGACAGAGATTGATAATAGTTTTGCTTAATTGAAATTGAAATTCGTTTGTATGTGGTTCTGCTATATCGTTGCATAAATATAATAGGGCTGCACTTTCATAATCAAAAGGAGACCCAAGCGCCAGTTCGTTGGCTTCATCTGCGCCCAATGTGTTCCGGATGTAATTGAATTCGCCATTTGTCGTCAATGTGGCTGATGTGATAATTACACTGGATTTGTTGTGCCAGAAATATTTTTCTAATAAGGGTCCAACTTGAATGGGAGATGCGTGTAGGGATATACGGTTTCCATTAGGTTGTAACTCGACCCAATACACCACCCCGGAATCGGGTTGACCAATCATCGATGACATATGTATTTCAATTTCAGAAAATCGGCGATTGATATTTCCCAGGCTGCTTAATATATTTTCTGCATCCTCCACGCCTTCAGCAAATAATTCAGCTGCTGCTTTTTGCAAATCTTCAATAATAGCAAAAAGTAGATCCAGGGTTTCGTTTGCTGTATCCCAGGCAATCTCAACCTCATCCCAGCCTGGCAAGGTTCGAGTGGACGGAATTATACGTATCTGAAATGCATATGAATTTGTGTGTTGCCCTTCCCGTTGATTAGAAACAAAGTTTTTCAGTGTTAGGAAAAAGGCTCTTTGTTGATTTTCAAAACGGAATGAAAGATCCGTTGCCCGGGACACCAGTTGGTTCAAAGACGCGAAATTGGATGGACGGATGCCTCCCCGTGCAATTGATAAAAGATATGAGAGAGTTCCGCTGGAACTCGATCCGATTTCTCGCATGAGGCGATCGATATCCCCTTCTGATAAACGGAAACTAAGGGCATCTGTTGTTGCTGCCTCGAGATGATGACCTTCATCCACAATTAAATATTCATAATCTGGGAGCACACGATTACCCGTGGCAACGTCCGTAAGAAGCAAGGCGTGATTGACAATTAAAATGTGAGAGGTCAGTGCGGCTTGACGAGCCTTGAAAAAGGGGCAGGTACCTCCTGTGCGTTCCAGGCAAGCTTCGGTCGTACATTGGTCGTCTTCAGCAGAAATATGAACCCAAACATCCCTTTCGCTAGGCCCATTCAAATTGATATCGGTTCTGTCGCCAGTTGTGTTGGTTTGCAGCCAGACTAATGTTTTTGCAAGAACCCTTAATTCTTCAAGGGTTTGGGGCGTGCGCTTGCGAAGCATCTCTAATCGACGAGGACAGAGATAGTTAGAGCGTCCTTTTAGTACAGAAGCGCGCACGTCAATACCCAATGCTCCTCGTAAGTCAGGAATATCCTTTTTTATTAATTGATCCTGAAGGTTGATGGTATTGGTGGAAATAATGATCCGGGTATTATTCCGGACTGAAAATAAAGCTGCAGGGACGAGATAAGCAAAAGATTTTCCGACACCCGTGCCAGCCTCAACCATTAAGTGTTGAGCGGAAGATAGAGACTTGGTTATCGCTCGCACCATTGCTACTTGTTCCGGGCGATATTCATAAATATCAAAATATTTCGAAAACGGACCTCCATATTCAAGTGACGAGGCTACCTCGTCAACATCAAGTGGAATAATCTCTTGATCGTTCTGCAATGGCTGCCCGATAGAATTCTCTGAAGGGGAAAATAAATGTGCTGAAGGATGCCTGGACGCAGAATAGACAGGATTAATTTCTTTAATCCGACTTTGCAATACTTGCTGAAATGGCCAATTACCTCCCCAATCAAGCGGTTCACCATGGTGGACAATCTCGGCAAGCAGATCCAAAGGTAATTTGCAGGCAAGATCCCAAAGACGTAAAAAGACCAGGTGGGTTGCGCGTGCATCTTGTAAAGCCCTATGCGTTGCAGATTGGGGTATATTTAACTCCCTTGTTAAAGCTCCAAGATTGTAGCGACTGGCAGATGGTAACAAAACGGCAGCCATCTCATAAGTGTCCAGGCTCGTGTTAAATGGAAAGAGATTATATTTTAAGAAAAACGAAAGGTCAAACCGAATATTATGACCCAGGATGGGCACATTTCCAACAAATGCAGCCAAATCATCCAGAACATCCTGGATACCAGGTGCTTTACGGACCATTTCATTTGAAATACCCGTTAAGCCAGTAATAAATTCTGGTATATGGCAATGAGGGTTTATAAAGCTTTCCCATTCATTTACAACCCGGTTTCCATCAAAAAGGCGAACGCCAATTTCTATGATCGCATCCTTATTTGGATCGAGACCGGTTGTTTCAATATCCAGTGCTACAATGGAAGTCATCTTTATAAATATTTCGGAAATAGAAGAAATATTGAGTTTAATCTTTTTTAGATTCTGAATCTGGATGTGGAAGAACATCCTGAATCGCTTTTAAAGCCAATTGTGGAAAAGGATTATCTTTGGCTTTTTGTTTAATAAATTCTTTAAAATCCTTCGGGGTCAAAGCGGGGATAGGAGAGTCTTTTGCGGATAGATCGACATTGGGATTGGAAAAAATAGCCGCGGTGTAGATCTCGGGAATCTCAATTTCGGGTAGAGTCTTCTTGAAAAATTTTTTCAGTGTAATTACTTCTGCTGCTCCTTCAACATCGGGGCGGCCGATATTTTCTTGACCAAACATTTTTAAATAGCTCTGAATAAAACCACCACCTTTTTGACGCCAGCGTTTATTCCCGTAATTAATCGTGCCTCCTTGGTAGAAATGCAACAAGACCCAAAGCCCGGATGGTCCTACCAGAAGATGAGGGGTTGGAGCAGAGTAATGGTAAATTGTATAATCCCGACCTAAACCCTTAAGGCTTTTATCGAGTACTTCATCTGGCCGCGGGCTACGACCCCAGCGATTTCCATAGTACATGCCTATCTGAGATAAGAAGAAACCAAATAGAAGTGCCGCTAAAGAATAGCCAACCTTATCTGGCATTTTAAAGGTTATATACATTCCTGCCGCCAGGATACCCAAGGCAGTCAGACTGGTGATTTGCCCTATACGCGAATTTCGCTTTATGAGCTTATGGTTTGTTGCAATTTTCATGATTTATATCCTTATATTGAATTGTTTCAGCTATATATTTAATCATTTAAGCGCCTTTAAAGCGCTTTTATTGCAGAGACACTTGGATAGCATCTCGAATTGAGTCGAGTATATTTGAATCCACCGCTTGTTTGGCGACACGGATTGCATTTTTTATAGCGTTGGCATCTGAGCGGCCGTGCCCTATGAAGACCAATCCATTGACTCCTAGCAATGGAGCGGCACCTTCTTCGCTTGGGTCCATGAACTTTTTTATCTTTCCCATTGAACGTTTTATTAATAAACCACCCAATTGCGTCAAAAAGTCACCAGACTTTATATTTTCTTTAATCTTATCTACAAGTAATTGCGCAACAGCCTCTGCTGTTTTTAGCATAACATTACCTGTAAAGCCATCTGTTACAGCCACATCGACTTCGCCGCCAATAACTTCCTTGCCTTCAACATTACCAATGAAATTTAGTTGGGAGGATGCCAGGAGCGGATATGCTTCTTTAACCAATTGATTTCCTTTTCCAGCCTCTTCACCATTTGACACAAGACCGATTTTGGGGTTAGTAACCCCACGCACACGCTCGGTATACACCTTACCCATTATCGCAAATTGCAAAAGGTTGTTTGGTTTTACATCTGGATTGGCGCCAACATCCAGGACGATACAGGAACCTTTTGCTGTAGGAAAGACAGGTGCAAGGGCTGGGCGATCTATTCCTGGTATGGTTCCCAAGCGAAAATAAGAACTAACGCTTGCAGCTCCGGTATTGCCTGCTGTTACAAAAGCATCTGCAATTCCAGATTTTACCAAATCCAGGCCGACAGCCATAGAATTTTTTGAATTGGGTCGCCTGGCTTTGAGAACAAGACTCATGCCTTTGTCTTGCATGGTAAGCATTTCTGGTGTATGGACTACTTGGATTGGTAAGTTACCTGGTTTTTGAGAATCTAATATTGGTCTGATGATGTTCTCGTCTCCGACAAGGATTATTTGCACAGCATATTCACGGGCAGCAGTAACAGAACCAATAATATCTGGAACAGGATATGCATCACTTCCCATCGCATCGACGACAATTGTAACCATGATAACTCCTGTATTTATATTTTTCTGTGTAGATAATATAACTTTGCTTGACATCCAACTGAAGACGATTATAATACGCCTTGCTTAAGCGCTGGTGCTGGAATTGGCAGACAGGCATGGTTGAGGGCCATGTGCCGCAAGGCGTGGGGGTTCAAGTCCCCCTCAGCGCATCTTCAAGGAAACTTCGGTATGGAAAATACCGAAGTTTATTATTTATATCACAATATATGATTTTCTTGAATAATCTTGTTTTTAATTCTCAAAAGTTACCAGTTTAACAGGTACAAACGCCTTCAGTACTTTAATTATGATATCTTTCGAGCAAGGCTTGCGTTCGTTTATCTTGTGGATTGCTAAATAATTGATCAGGTCTTCCCTGTTCGATGATCTGTCCGTCTGCAAGGACAATAATTCTATCTGCAACTTCCTGGGCAAACCCCATTTCATGGGTAACCACCAACATAGTTGTTCCTTCTTCTGCCAGCTTTTTCATAACTGTTAGAACTTCACCGATCAACTCCGGGTCGAGCGCAGATGTTGGTTCATCAAACAACATAACTTTAGGTCCCATAGCCAGGGCACGGGCAATTGCGACTCGTTGTTTTTGCCCACCAGAAAGACGGTTGGGGTATTCATCGCGCTTACCAAGCATGCCAACACGCTCAAGATTCATTTCAGCAATCTCAATTGCCTTGGTTTTGTCCATATTATTAACCGTGATGGGCCCTTCTATAACGTTCTCGATAACGGACAAGTGGGGAAATAAATTAAATTCTTGAAAAACCATACCTGTCTTTAAGCGTAAATCGTGAACCAATTGACGGCGTTGTTTTCCTTTGACCTCAACATGAACTTCAAGTCCATCAACTTCTATGATACCTGCAGAAGGTTCTTCGAGAAAATTAATGCAACGAAGCAGGGTACTTTTACCTGACCCACTTCTACCGATTAAACAACATACTTCCTTGGGAACCAGTTCAAGGGAAACGTCTTTCAGCACATGGAGTTTCCCGAAATATTTATCGAGATGACTGATCTTTATAATTGGATTCATGATTACCGATCTCCTCGTGCCATATGAGCTTCAAGGCGACTTTGCAAGGAAGTGAATATCAGGGTCATAATCCAATAAAAAACCGCCGCAATAATTAGAGCTTCTAAATTGTGAAATTGTGCTCTGCCTACTCTTGTCGCACGCCACATCAACTCATGAACAAATCCTGTTGCAGAAACCAAGGCCGAATCTTTAAGCATGGCAATAAATTCATTACCAGTGGGGGGTAATGCAAAACGCAAAGCTTGCGGTAGAACCACTCTGCGCATCATCTGGCTTGGAGTCATACCAATTGCAAGGGCAGCTTCACGTTGACCTTTTCCAACAGAGCTTAACCCGGCGCGGAATATTTCACTCATGTAAGCGCCGTAATTTAAACCGAGCGCTAAAACTCCTGCATATAAGCCAGTTAAAATAATGCCAAGTTGTGGTAATGCGAGAAAAAAGAAGAATATTTGAAGATAAAGAGGGGTGCCTCGTATCAGGGATACATAAAAAGTACTGAGCGCATACACAGGCGGAATTTTTGATAAACGACCTAAAGCAGCTAAAAGCGCAAGAACTGTGGCAAGTAAAATGGAGAGTAAAGAGATGCCAATGGTAACGCCTATGCCACTGGCAATAAAACTCAAGTTTTCTTGAATAAACACTGTGTCCAGGTGAATTGTTTTGAAGGTATATCCACCCAATGTAATGGTTAACCCACTAAACAAGAAAAATAAGAATAAAAGGAGTATGATCCAGGATATTGCAACGTTGGTGGTAAACATGCGCTTGGTGCGATTTTGCGCATCATATATCAATTCACCCTGCGTCTTAGGCTGATCAATATTGTTTTTATGGCCAAATAGGGACATCTGACGTCCTTTTTGAGATATATGTAATAGTGGAAGTGACGAATTATCACTTCCACTATTACTATTAAATTCTAAGGTGTTATTTCGTAGGATCCTGGGTCAGATCCGCACCAAACCATTGGATTGAAAGCTGGGAAAGGGTTCCGTCAGCATGCATTGCAATAACGATATCGTCTACTGCTTTTAGTAAGGTAACGGTAGGTAAACTGTGTGCTTTATCGATGGCAACGCCGAGATCTTCGGAAAAGACTGCTTTTCCAATTTTTACTACTGGCATGCCGGCAGCAATATTAGCATCAATAACAGTTTCTGAGGTTGCATAGGCTACAAAATCTGTACGTCCAGCAGCTAATGCTTGAGCACATTCCTGATCGGTTGGTAGGGGTACGACTATTACACCCGCTGGAGGTTGCGAATAAATTGAGGATGCAGGAAGATCCAGATTGCCATTCAACCAATCATCATATGTGGTGGCTGTGCCTACACAAATAGCTTTTCCTGCCAGATCCTCAACTGAATTGATACCAGAACCTTCAAAAGTACCAATCATTGCAGGTGTATAGTAATAGGGTGTGGTGAAGTCAAGTACAGCTTGGCGTGCTGGTTTGATGGTCATTGAGCCGACACTGATGTCCCATTTGTCCGCCCAGTTTCCAGCAACAAGTAGATCCCAATCAGGTGTGGCAAAGCAGGTTTCAACGCCGAGACGTTTTCCGATTTCTAAGGCGACATCCACATCAAATCCCTGCATTTCGGCCGACGTCAGAGTATCTGATGGGCATTTTGTGTCTGATGGGCGTTTGCCTTCTGTATTTAAGAACGACTGGGGCTCATAATTGGGGTCAGTTGAAACAAGGATTGTTCCGCGCTGTTTGATCTGTGCGAGTAAATCCGATGCTGTGGTTGTTCCCCCGCCGCAAGCCGCAAGTAAAGTACTGGCGATAACAAGTAATGTGGTGATGGTAATGATTTTTCTCATGTTCTCCTCCGGTTTGATTATATTCCTTCTCAAATTCATTTATAAAGATATTAAAATATTAATTGGAAATATGCAGCCTCCTTTTTCTTTGATAAATTACTTGCCAAGTAATAAGGATAAATTATAAACCTTAAATGTGCATATCCATTATATATCGAATTGATGAAATATTAACCATAGATTTATCGTTTGAATATTTATTATTAACAGTTATAGCTCAAGTCGAATAATAATTGATATAATAAATAACTTATGCAAAGCGGAGGTGCGCATGAATCCGATATTTCCTAGTCCTGAGTGGTTGAACACATTGTGTGAGAAATTGAATAGGGATAAAAAATATGCGTCCATAGCAGCAAGGTGGGAGGGGGATATGTGCGTTGTGATCGAACCAAGTGGAAACGTAAAAGAAACTATTTATTATTATTTGGATCTTTGGCATGGAAAATGCCGGCGTGCTGCGATATTGGAAAATCCAGAAGAAGAAAAACCAGTTTTTGTGTTAACAGCCAGCTATGACAATATTGCCCAGATTATGAAAGGCAAATTAGACCCGATGCAAGCCATGTTAACTCGAAAATTGAAAGTTCAGGGGAATATGGCCATTATGATGCGAAATGTTCCAACAGTGTTGGATTTTGTTCGTTGCGCACGCGAAGTAACCGATGAAATATTGTAACGAAAAGATACCCTATTATGCAACCAATATTAAAGATAAATTTATCAACAGGGATATGCAAATCGTTCGAAGTTCCTGAAGCATGGGTGCGAGATTACATAGGTGGAGCATCATTAGGTGCCCGGATACTATATGAATATTTAACAAAAGATCTTGATCCATTTTCTCCTGAAGCTCCACTGCTTTTTCTGGGTGGGCCACTGACTGGAACGCTCGGCCCGGCTGTAGGTAGATTTGTAGTTTGTGGAAAATCTCCAGCAACTGGATTATGGGGGGAATCAAATTGCGGAGGATTTTGGGGCCCAGAGCTTCGATTTGCAGGTTATGATGGCTTATGGATAACGGGAAACTCTGATACTGCTTCGTTTATTTCGATTATTGACGGGGAGGTGACCATTCAGACCGCAGACCATTTATGGGGGCTTGATACGTACGAAATACAGAAAAGAATAAAGGAAGAAATTAACCAGCCTAAAGCGAAAGTTCTGGCGATTGGTCCGGCAGGTGAAAACAAGGTTTTGTATTCTGGCCTATTCTGCGATCATGGGAGAACTGCCGGGCGGACTGGATTAGGCGCTGTAATGGGTTCCAAAAAGCTGAAGGCGATCGCGGTGCGAGGCGCGGGAAAATTACTTTTAGCTCAACCAGAAGCTTATAATAGTTTTCGATCTTCAGCAAACCGTTTCTTGCGGAATGATTTAGTCACACAAGTGGTTCACGAACTGGGTACAGCCAGTATTACTGATTACAGCGATTATTTGGGGATAATGCCGAAAAAATATTATTCACAAGGGATTTTTAGCGGATCTGAAAATATTTCTGGATCCATAATAAGTGAGACCATCTTGGTTGGCACCAGTGCGTGCCATGGGTGTGTGATTGCGTGTGGTCGGGTAGTTGATGTAGGCGATGGAAAACATAGAAAGGGACCTGAATATGAGACATTAGTAAGTTTCGGCCCAAATCTGTTGAATAAAGATGTTAACTCTATTGTACATTTAAACGAATTATGCGACCTCCATGGTCTTGATACGATCAGTACTGGAAATGTTATTGGTTTGGCGTATAAAATGTACGAGGATGGCACGATTAGCAAAGCAGATACCGGAGGACTGGAATTGGTTTGGGGGAATACATCCAGTGCAAAAGAGTTAATTCACCTAATTGCCCAGCGTGTTGGAATAGGGGATATCATGGCAGATGGCGCAAGGAAATTTGCAAAAACCTTTGGCGTGGAAGAAGAAGCTATCCAGGTAAATGGTCTTGAAGTGCCATACCACGATCCACGAGGTGCGTCAGGTATGGCGTTGGTTTACGCTACCAGCCCCAGGGGCGCCTGCCATAACAAGTCTGATTATTTTATGGTTGATTGGGGACAGACTAATGAATCAATCGGCATTGGTTATTTCTCGCGACAGGATGGAGCTGAAAAAGCTGCTAATGTAGCCAGGCATCAAGACTATAGAACTATATTTGACGCTCTTGTTCTATGCTTGTTTTCAAACATTCCAATTGAAATGATTAAGGATCTCATAAATACAGCAACAGGTTTGGAATTATCCCAAGAGGAGCTTATTTTATCTGGCGAACGTTCCTGGAACCTTAAGAGATGTATCAATATTCGTATGGGATTGAATAAGGCGAATGATAAATTGCCACAAGCTTTCTTAAAGCCATTGCCGGATGGTGGATCAGCTGGATATACAATACCATTTGATGAGATGCTGGATGCCTATTATTCTGCAAGAGAGTGGGATAAATTAACAGGTATTCCCAATAGGGATAAATTAGAAAAACTTGGATTGAAAGAGCTTGTAAAAGAATTTTATTTCACAAACCCCGATGATTAGGGTTAATTCTAAGGAGAAAAGCAATATTGATGAAACTGGTTTCAGTGGAACAAATGCTAAGTTTTGAAAAAGAAGCAGACTCTAATGGATTGAGTTATCAGAAAATGATGGAAAATGCCGGGACAGGACTGGCAAAAGAAATTCAATCAATTGCGCATAGTCATTCTTATGATTCTGAAAAATTGCTTGGTTTAGTTGGCCCTGGTAATAATGGGGGTGACACGCTGATTGCTTTACGTAAACTTGCTGAACAAGAATTGGATGTTACTGCTTACCTTATAAACCGCGGAACTTTAGATGATCATTTACTTGTGCAGTTTAAAAATGGGGGGGGAAAGGCAGTTGTTTGTGAAGAAGACTTGCACTACAAGCTTTTAAACGAATTAATTATGAATTGCGAAATCCTGGTCGATGGAGTGCTAGGAACCGGGTTTAAGCTCCCTTTAAAATCGGAAATTAAACTGCCTCTTCAAAACATAAACAGAACAATCCGGGAATTGGAAATTCCACCAATTGTTATAGCGGTAGATTGTCCCTCAGGAATTGATTGCAATACTGGTGAAGTATCAGATGAATCGATCCCTGCAGATTTCACAATATGTATGGCTGCAGTTAAACAAGGTTTATTAAAATTACCCGCATACGAATTTGTGGGAGAGTTAAAGGTCGTTGATATTGGATTTACAAAGAAGAATTCATCTTTTTTATCTGTGAAGCATCGTGTAGCAGATGAAGGGTTAATAAAAACATTTTCGGTTGAAAGACCACTCGATGCGCATAAGGGCACATTTGGCACGGCCTTAATTGTAGCTGGATCGTTAAAATATACTGGCGCAGCTTTGTTAGCTGGCAAGGCAGCTTATCGAGTGGGAGTTGGACTGGTGACATTGGGTGTGCCAACTCCATTGCATGGTTATTTGGCAGGACATATTCCAGAAGCCACCTGGCTGCTTTTACCTCATGAAATGGGTGCTTTGGCAGGTTCAGGAGCTTCGGTATTAATGAAGAATTTTGAAAAAACCGACGCACTATTAATCGGATGCGGCCTAGGTATTGATGATACTACTTACGACTTAATAGAAACAGTTTTGTGTAACAGTTCAAAAACAATAAAGAATCAGGGAAGAATAGGCTTTGTTCAAAATACTGATTCGAGTATAGCTAAACAAAACTTTAAGATCCCTCCGTTGGTGATTGACGCAGATGGATTAAATCTTCTAGCAAAGATCCCTAATTGGAAAAAGATATTGCCAGATAACTCAATATTGACCCCCCATCCTGGGGAAATGGAAACATTAACTGGGGTAACAATAGAAAAAATTCAAACAAATCGATTAAGTGTCGCTGAACACTTTGCCAAAGAATGGAAGCAAATCATTGTTCTTAAGGGGGCTTTTACGATAATTGCTGCACCAGACGGATCTACAACAACCATACCGGTGGCCACGCCTGCTTTAGCTCGAGCCGGGAGTGGGGATGTACTGGCTGGGATGATCGTTGGCTTCCGCGCTCAAGGGATGGACGCTTATAATGCGGCAATTGCAGGTGCCTGGTACCATGCCAGGGCTGGCTTACTTGCTGCGGAAAGTATGAGTGGAAGCGCATCTGTCATTGCTGGTGATATTATTGACGCAATCAGTGCAGCACTTATTTAATTAGAATAAGATGGAAAGTTAACCTTTTATATAAGTTTATGGATAAGAAATATGTCATCTCCTTGATTTGGCACGAGAAAGAATATCTTAATAAGCTGAATAATCAAAAGCAGGTCGCGTTTGCGCGACCTGCTTTTGATTAATGTATTATTTTAATTTAACCTTTGAGAAATTCTTCAAGCGAAGATTTGCTTATTCTGTAAGCATTTCCCAACTTTTTCGCCTTTAAATCTCCAGAAGTTATGGCTGCCATCACATCTTCTTCAGTTACTTTAAGGACTTTTGCAGCTTCAGAGGGTGTCATTACATCTGGCACGCCATTAACGCCAGTATTTGAATTAGATTGTTGTTGGCCAGCCATCGCACCAGATGTGGCTTGTTGCATTAAGTTTCCGATACCCATCCCGGCTCCAATTCCTGCGGTCAACCCGGCTCCGCCGCTTGGGTTTTGAGCTGCATCGCGCATGGCATCTGCAGCTTGGAGTTGTGTGTAAGTTCCCATGTCGAGCATACCCATATCACGCAATTCCTGGGCAGATTTTTCAGAAGGCTTTAAGTTGCCGATATAGAAGGATATGAGAGTCAGACCTAATGCAGCAAAATCATCCTGGCCTTTAGCACGAATGCCCGCACCAATTTCTTCAGTTAAACCAATTAATTCTACAACGCTCTTCGCAGATGTTGTTTCACCAAGGATATCGGCTAACTTCGAGAGAAGGATATTCCGCAAACGATCCTCAATCTCGTACATGCGATAAGTGCCCTGGGTGCCTACAACTTGGGTGATAAATTGCTGGGGGTCGCTTACCTTGAATGAGTACGAACCAAAACCTTGCAGTAAGGCAACGCCCAATCCCATCCCTGGATTGCGGACAATGATGGGTTGAGGGGTTCCCCATTTTCGATTTACGAATTCCTTCATCGAAACAAAATATACTTCTGCCGGGAAGGGGGTTCGATCGTTGAATGCCTTTCCGATGAAATCAATTAATTTTGGGATGTTGGCTGTGGCAATGGTATGCCGACCAGGTCCGAAAGTGTCTAATGCATTCCCATCACGGAAAAAAACTGCGTTTTGTGCTTCTCGAACGATAACTTGTGAGCCGATTCGGTAATCGCCAATTCCATTTTCAGGAAACCGATGAACGATCTCATCCGTCATCTCATTCGGGTATTCAATTACATCAAAAATCCTGGCCATTTATAGCTCCTCTCAAATAATATTGCCGAAGTTTCTTTATTATATTCCAAGCGGAGACAGGTTACAAGTAGCCGCTAAAATATCTACGTTACTTCTTGTTTTAAGTTGCACACTTACGCTTCGATTAAGTGGGTTTCGCCATGCATGGCAAAACAAAGCATCTGAAGTATGGCTGCGCTGATTGGATGGAATCTTCAAGGTTGCTCCTTCATTGGCTTTCCAGTACCCTTGTGATGATGCATGAGTATTTCAGCCAGAATACTTACGGCAATCTCTTCTGGAGTTTCTGCATTGATTTCGAGACCAATGGGGGAGTGAATTCTAGCCAGATCTTCCCGAGTTATCCCCTTGGATCCGAGTTGTTTAACCGTCTCGGCCCACCGTCGTTTAGAGCCTATTATACCTATGAATCCAGCGGATGTTTTCAATAACGCAGGTAAACCTTCGATGTCAGTGGAGACTCCACGTGTGGTTAAAACCAGATAGGTTTGATCGGTTATTACGAGCTGATCTGGTAAATATTTCATTTCTATCGGAAAAAAGATGTCTGCATCTGGATTCGCTTCTGGGGTGCAAAATTCCGGACGATCATCTGAAATGGCAACCCGAAAGCCAAGCCATTTAGATATATGAGCAACAGCTTTTCCAACATGACCGCCTCCAATGATAACGATCAAAGGAGAAGGAATAATTGGCTCAATAAATACCATAACCTGACCTCCACATACTCCAACATCTCCTTGCGCTGGATCCGTCATTTTATATTCAATTAACTTGGCGTGTTTATTCTTAATAACAAGTTTGGCTTCTAGTACAACCTGGTTTTCTAATTCTCCTCCACCAACTGAACCGATAATCGGGCTGTCGGGAAACACCAACATCTTACTGGTTGAATGGCGAGGGGTTGAGCCACTTGTTTTAACGACTGTGCAAAGAGCTGCTGATTTCGAATTTTGTTCAAGTTCCAGAAGTGCCTGATATATAGATTTCATTGTAAATTATTAGTTTTTATATGATTCGAATTTTTTGACTTTAGAGCTCGCCAGATTTTTTCGGGTGTAATTGGTAATGTTTTTATCTCAACTCCAATTGCATCCCAAATTGCATTACCAATGGCCGGGGCTACACCATCCATGGGGATTTCCGCTACTGCTTTAACACCAAATGGGTGGCTGGGTTCTTTTGTTTCCACAAAAATTGATATGAGTTCAGGCATTTCGTTGGCTCTAAAAATATGATAATTTAAAAAATCTTTTTCTCTTGCTTTGCCGGAATTATCATAAACCATTTCTTCGCACAATGCATATCCAAGCGCTTGTGTCATACCCCCCTCTATTTGTCCGAAGGCAGTACTTGGATTAATGATCTGCCCTGAATCTACAGCCATGACAAGTTTGTCTACAACGATCTGGCCGGTTTCAGTGTCTACAGAAACTTCTGCAAATTGGGCGGCAAATGGAGGCGGTGAGTTTTCTGCAACAAAAGACGCGACCGCCATAATTTGTTCCTGTTTAAAATGATGTAAGGTACTTAGGGCAATGTCGGTGTAATAAACAAAGCGTCCGTCAGGGGAAATAGCTTTTCTATCCATTAGAATTATCAGATCATGTTCTGTGGCTTTAAGCAATTCGGCAGCACGAATTCTTATCCTCTCAGCAACCAGTTTCGCTGCTTGAACGACAGCTGTACCAGATACATAAGTTGTGCTGGAAGCGTACGCACCTTTGTCAAACGGTGTGAAATCTGTATCTGAAGAATATGTAATAATATCATCCAGTGGAACACCGAGGATTTCAGCAGCCATTTGCCCTAGAACTGTATCGGATCCTGTACCCAGGTCCGTTGCGCCAACCAGTAAATTGAATGAACCATCGTCATTCATTTTGATCGAAGCACCACCCATATCCAAATATGGAATTGCAGTTCCCTGCATGACCAGTGCGACACCAATTCCTTTTCGGATTGAAGATTTATGTGAGTTGTGATGATTTGAATGCCAACTCTGGTTATTGTATTTTTGATCCCATCCGATGGCCAATTTGCCTTGCCTGACACATTCTTCCAAACCAACAGTATTTATTACTTCAGGACGAGGTTCGCGACCTTCGTTCCACACCGTGCTAAATGGATGAAATTCACCAGCACGGATGGTGTTTTTTTGACGAAATTCCAGCGGATCCAATCCCAACTTATTGGCAATTATTTCCATGTGGCGTTCGAGAGGCCAAAAACCCTGTGGAACCCCATATCCTCGAAAAGCGCCAGATGGAGGGGTATTCGTATAGACAACATCAGCGTAAAATCTAATATTAGGCGATTTCCGATACTTGCCATCACCAATATAGAGTGCCATGGATTTATGACCTGTATTTCCAGTCACCGTTAGGGCATGACACCCATACGCACCTGTGTTTGAAAGGACTACCATTTCATTGGCGGTTATTGTGCCATCTTTTTTGACCCCGGTTTTCATATGAATTTTCATGGGATGGCGTGAGCGTGATGCTATAAATTCGTCTTCGCGTGTGTATTCAAGGATAACGGGTCTTTTGGTCGCAATTGTTAAGTGGGCAGCGATGTCCTCAATTAATATTTCCTGTTTTCCGCCAAAACCACCTCCGATACGAGGTTTAATAACACGTATTCTTTTAATCGGTAAATTCAATACCGGTGCTAAGACTCTTCGTACGTGAAAGGGTACCTGGGTACTGGTTCGAATGACAAGGCGATCATCGGCATCCCAATAGGTAACCACAACATGTGGTTCAAGGTGGGCTTGCTGAACTTTGGATACTTCGTAGTCCTCCTCAATAATTTCATCGGCTTCAGAAAATCCTTTTTCTACATCACCAATATCTATCCTGATTTCTGCAGCAAGATTTTTTTGTGGATTTGAATTCGCAAAATTCTGGTATTCCGGTTCATCGTGCAAAATGGGCGCACCATCTCTTTGTGCAGCAGATGAATTTAAAACAGGGTCCAGTAATTCATAATCAACTTTTATTAATTTAATGGCCTTTTCAGCAATTTCGATGCTTTCTGCGGCTACAAAAGCAACTCTATCGCCAACAAAACGTACCTTGTTATCAAGTGAAAAGGTGTCCAAAGGTCCTGGGATAGGGTCAGATTGTCCTGCTGTTGAGTAAACCACGCGGGGGATATCTTTCCAGGTCAATATGACTGCAACACCAGGCAAGGCGCCGGCTCGACATGTGTCTATACTGCGGATGCGTGCATGCGCATGAGGGCTAAACAGTACTTTGGCGAATAACATCCCCTTCATTTCGATATCTGCCGTAAAAGCCGGCTTTCCTTGGGCTAATTTTACGGCATCGCTCTTTATTGCAGGTTTGCCAACTGTTTTAAAATCGTTTTTAGAATCTGTTGGTACCATTAAATTTGAGCTCGATTCAAAAGGTATATCATTACGCATTTTTGAAGCAGCCACCAGGACAGCCTCAACTGGTTTTTGGTAGCCCGTACACCGACATAACACACCCGATAAAGCTTCTCGAATATCTTCTTCAGTTGGGTTGGGGTTTTTGTCCAAGAGAGCTTTGGAGGCAAGTAGCTGGGCAGGTGTACAGTATCCACATTGAATCGCCCCGGTCTCGATAAATGCGAGCTGAAGTGGATGCAACCCCTCGGTTTTCTTCCATCCTTGATCAGGAAAATCTCCCAGGGCTTCTGCAGTTACAATTTTGTGACCTTCGGCCTGAGCAGCGAGAATTAGACCTGAGTTTATTGGATCTCCATCTAATAAAACTGTATCAACCCCGGAAAAGCCGTGCTCATCGCCAAACTTTATGGAATAGTAACCAGCCTTACGCAATACAGTAAATAAAGTGTCCCCAGGGGAAACAGTGAAATCGCTTTGCACACCATTTATTAAAAGGTTAATATTCATTAAATAGTAACTCCGGTAAATCGTCTGGCTACAAAGCTTATTGGTACTGATAATCCAGCGAGAAAGATTCCAATGATTGCAATCACCATACACTGGAGTAGAGCCACGAAAGCCAGATACATGCTGAGCATATCAGGAAGTGTCCAAGAAACCAGAAAACCATTTATGACAAAACTTAGATATAAAGGTATCGCAACTATAAATATGGTTGAAATTGTCAAAAATATCGTTTGACGAGCAGCTTCAATGGGTTTTTTTGTAAATGTCTTCATGAACAAGTTAAACATTAACCAACACATCAGATAAGCGATTGTGGTTGTAACTGCTATATAAATAACTAGTTCCTTCTGGCCAGGGACCCATGAAAGAGAATATGGGTGTTGATCCAGCAGTGCATAGCGAACATTAAATATCAAGGAATAAATAATTCCGATTAGAAGATAAAAAACAATTGTTTTCCTGGTTTGTCGCTGAATTACGAGAAATAAACACATTCCGAGAAGAATTATAGCAATCAGGCCTCGTTTTAGCCGCTCGGATGTAAGACGCGTATTACGAGCGCTTAAAATAGAATTCTGTGTTGCAGATACAATATTTTGCCCATCAAGTAATTTTTCTTTTTGACCAATTGCGTCCAAATAAATTTTGAGTAATTGGTCTTGCTGGTTGGAGAGAGCGATATTAACGAGCGAGGTTTTGTCTTTGCCAAGCGTGATCATATTCAAGAGAGGTCGGCCTTGATTTGTTGCGGGTATATTCAAACCCAATAATACGGAGATTGTAGGAGCTATATCTACCATTTGAATATCCGGGTATTGTCCAGGCGTGATACTGTTCCCAACCAATAGAAATGGTTCTGTAAGGACAATTGTCTCCTGCCCGCCATGACCACCGGAATCGATTTGTCCATGATCTGACACAATTATGACGGTAGCTTTATTTAAATCCAACTGGCTGACAATGGAGTTAATCAAGGTATCTGCACGCTTTGCAGCCTCCTCCCAATTTATACTGCGAGGTCCTCCTTCATGATGCCCTGCATAATCAACCTGATCGATGTGAATGAGCAAAAGACTTATTTGATCGTCCATTAACCAGGGCAGAGCGGCATTAACAACCTGTTGATCTGCCAAGTTATCCTCCTCTTCGGTGTAGAAGCTGTTATCCGTGGATCCTTGAGGCAACATTTTTTCGAACCAATAATACCCGGAAATTGCTGTTTTCAATCCAAGGCGATGAGCTGCAGAAAAAATATTATCCTGTGTAAATGGATAAATATTTGCATAATCCAAATTCATGGCAGGACCATCTGATATATCTGGCCAAGCCCCCGTAAGTAAAGTTGTCCATCCAGGTTCTGAGTAAGATGGAGGTTGGCTGTGCATTGTTCCCCAGGCCGCATTATTTCGCAATTTAATCAGAGACGGCATAATATCGGAATTGAAAGCCGTATCTACCCTCAGGGCATCAACGAGGATGATCACAACTTTAGCGGTGACAGAAGACCCCGTTGTTTCTCCTGGAGCAGGGGGTGTCCTTGATAAAGGCGAGCGATAGAGATATAGGGACTGCATCATATTTGTAGCCCAGAGATATGCGCTTACGGCTATAGCCAGACATATTGTTATACCGATAATTAGTTGGATTTTTTTTCTCATTGCTTCCCGAATTTGTTTTTAATTATTTTTAGGCATCTTGTGGCTAAAACACCTGCCATTTCAGATCTATAGTATGCTGAGGCCCACTCATCTTCTGCGTTGCTAAAGGCGCTTCGGGCTGCTAAAGAAATGTCATCCAAAATTTGACCATCAATAACAAGGAGTGGTTGTGCTCCATATCCGCCAAGAGCCAGCCTTGATCGCCCATTCATCCACATTGACATTGCCGTGCTTACGATTGGCCGATCAAATGGAGTCCGAGCAACATACGCAAAACTAAAGTTTTGGAGCGAGGGCAAGATTATCGAAGTTATAAGACGTTTTCTTGTTATGCTGGAGCGAAAAGAAAAAAAATTAGAAATTAATATTTCTTCACGATCTGGATCAAGGATAATCCTGGCATCCAAGGCTAGCAAAGATGTGGCAACGGGAGATCTCCCATCACACGTAACCAATAAGCCACCCAGACTGGCTGAATTTCTAATATTTAGGGGGGCTTCCAGCTTGATTGCTGTCCTGAAGAATTCGGGAATATGTTGGTTTTGATGCAATTGTTGAAGTTTAGTGGTTGAGCCTATCTCGATTTTTTGATTTTGAACTACTACTTTATCCAGGCCTAGATCCTGTAGATCAACGACATTAAATTCACTATTTATTTCAGTAGTTATATAAGTCCCGCCAGCAAGTGGGATTGTGTTTGGTTTATTCAGGAGAAGAAAGGCATCTGGCAGCGATTGAGGTCGATAATACTTCTTTATCATATTTTGTATGCCTGCGTCAATCCGGGTAAATTTTCCACCCAAGGTTGTTCGAGTCTGTTTGTGCCAGCAAATCCTGTGGAACATCAATTAACAAGGTATTGGCTTCAGCAAGTAATTCATTGTTTTCATTATAAATTCCTGCCCATCCTTCCGCCATTTTTCCTTTGGACTTACCCGCTTTCCCTACAATGTGAAGAGGTTTACCGATGGGCACATTTTTCCGGTATTTAACGTCCAATTTGCCTGTAAACATGAAGCGGGGAGAGGATGGATCCCCCATCAGGGCGCGACCGCTGATCTCGTCCAGGATAGAAGCGACAATGCCTCCGTGTAGAACCCCCGGATATCCCTGAAAATGATCTGGAGCTGTGAAGGTAGTCTCAATAATACCTTCTCCAGTCTCATATATCTTAAGTTTTAAACCAATTGGATTTTCTAAACCACAGATAAAGCAATGAAGTGAATTCGGTTGTTTTTTCATAGCTATTTCCAGATAATTTATTGATTCTAAAAGTCATCTTTTAATATGATGGGGCTACTTCTGGGAAAATGTCTCAATAAGTAGGTTTACGTCTCCACCAGCCGGGTATAGAATGGGACATGTACAACCACGTTTAATGTATTCGTTTACTTTTAAGCGAGCTTCATCTGGCGTGCCAGAAGCGGTAATACGGCTTACCAACGCATCGGGCACAAGGTGCTTGGCCTGGTTAATTTGTTCTTTTGTTGCCGGCCAACCCAATATGGATTGAATTTTGGCGACAATATCATCAGATACCCCTGATGCTTTGGCGATGTGGGGTTGTTGTGCCAGATACTGACATAGAAGCATTTTGGATGTTTCAAAAGCTGAATCATGGTCATGATCCACCGAACATACCACTAATTGAGGTCTATCAAGATCGTTCAGGGTTCTTCCAAATTTCCGGGCTCCAATTTCCAGCATTTCTAGGGCCCTATCGTTATATTCTGGGGGAACACAATAATTTAGAACCACACCATCCGCGATCTCACCGGTCAATTCCATCATCTTGTCACCGGTGGCGCCAATCATGATGGGTAAATGTCTTGGTTCACGTCTTCCATGAACAATATCAAGTTCAATGCCGTCAACATGATGAAATTCACCATGGTAAGTTACGCGCTCCATATTAAGTAAGCGGCGAAGAATTTCTATCGTCTCACGCATGGCAACAAGAGGTTTACGGCGATCTATGCCGACATTTTTTGCAAGTGGATCCCACCACGCTCCAATCCCACAGATTATTCGATTTGGGGCGAGGTCGTCTAGTGTAAGAAATGTTGCTGCCAATAACCCAATATTTCGAGTCCAATTATTAATTACCCCAGAACCCACTTTTATTTTTTCTGTTACAGCAGCATATGCTGCCATAGGAACAATAGCATCCCTAACCAAGCGTGATTCCGCTTGCCAAACTGCCTCAAAGCCATGTTCTTCTGCATATCTTACATAATCTAATCCATCTCTTAGGTTATGGGAGTCTTGCAAATAAAGCGCGATTCGTTTTGTCATATACTCCTCTTTTCAAACGAACGATTATTATTTTACAATGTCATATAAATCATCCAACATTTGCAGGTCTTCTGGAATATCGAGATCAAATGCCAAAGAAGGTAAATTTACAATTTCGAGTCTTGCGGCAGCAAGTTTAGCTCGTTGGCAATGTCTTTCAAATGAATTTGGTCCAAAATCATAATCAATTAATCCCGCAGGTGATATTAACAGAGCATTCGTACCTTCCTCGCGCCTGTCAGGTGAAATTACAACAACTGGAGGATTCTCAGCAAGCTTGATGAGCGAAAGAATATCATTCCTGGTTATCAATGGTAAATCAGCAGGAAGTATCAATACTCCATGGATTGAATGCAATTGAGCAAAGACAGTTGCTCTTGTTAAAGCTGTGTTTAAATGCGGCGACCCGTTTTCTAAAATAGTTTTTGCCCCTAACTCTCTTGAAATTGCCAGAACATTAGAATCTCGGCTAACGACAAGTACCTGACCAATTTCTGCTAAATTTGCCAGTGTTCGGAGTGTATGTTCCAATAACCTTGTATTTAGATTAATTCGATCGTCTTCGGAGATTGTCCCCGCCAGGCGGGATTTTCCTAAACGTAGTGGTTTTACGGGAACGATAGCCCAGATGGTCATATTACAAGTTTAATATCCTCTCTATGTAGTTTAGCACATCTTGAGACACTTGAACGCGATCCTCAGTTAATTTCATAAGTATATTACATTCAAAAGGTATGATACCCAGGTGTGAAATGGCTTCTGATAGAGCTGAGTCTTGATTATCTATGACAATTGCGCTAATGATTGTTTTATAATGATTTGCCACTGCAAGAGCGGACGGTTGAATGCCAAGCTCGGAATACATCTTGGCTGCTGGACCTTTTATGGCTTTCCCGTTGATGATCGGCGATACAGCGATTGTTGGTTTTTTTATTATACTGGTGCGAATTCCGGAAATACTCAAAATAGGATCGATGCTTACCCAAGGATTGGAAGGACATATTACGATTGCATCAGCCTGTTCAATGGCATCAATTAAACCTGGAGTTGGCGTAGCATCTTTTATTCCTTCAAAATGGATTCTTTTAACAGTTGGAGCACATTTATTTCTAACAAAATAATCTTGAAAAGAAATTTCTCCGTACTCAAGGGTGGTGATTATCGTTGAAACTTTTTGGTCACTCATTGGAAGGACTTTTTGGTTAATATTCCAAGACTTACAAAAGTCTTGAATTATCCGGCTGAGTGGCTGACCTACCATTAATCTTCTTGAGCGCTCAAGATGTGTGGCCAAATCTTTGTCCCCAATGCGGAACCAGTCCGGACCACCGAGTTGTTTTATACCTGCAAGTACGGTCCAACATTCATTTTCTCTTCCCCATCCTGTATCAGGATTAGCCATTCCAGCGAGTGTATAACATATAGTATCAAGATCAGGACAGATGCGCATTCCCAAATGATTAAAATCATCCCCTGTATTTACGATGATGGTTAGATCAAGCGGGGAGAGATTCTTGGCAAAACCGTCTATTAATTTAGCCCCACCAACACCGCCGGCAAGAGCAACAATTTTCATTTGATTATTAATCCATGGAAGTGATATAACGATATATTAGCGAAACATATCCTGTTCATGCGGCCGAATGAGCTCTTCAAGTTTACCGTTTCGTAATGGGTAAGGAAAACCTCTTACATGTATCACTGGCTTTCCTTCATTAGCCTGTCCCATCATAAGAGATGCGGCAGCTGCCAGCTCATCAGCTACTGCAATTTGTGTTATACGAAGTTTTCCGCCGAATAAATCGGGTTTTCCGCGCATATCTACCAAACCTGGTAAGCCGGTGAAGCCAATGGAGGTTCCAACAACACCGAGTCTCCAGGCGCGACCATGAGAATCGATGATCATAATGCCGATGCGAACTCCAAAAAAGGCCTCTAATTTTGTTCGTAATAAGTATGCAGATTTTCCGGGATTCTCTGGTAAGAGCAATACAAAATTTTCATTGGCGGAATTTTCGGGTGTTACGTTTGAGTGATCTATACCCGCATTTGCGCAGACGAATCCGAGCCTGTGTTCCACAATAATTGTTCCTGGGCGGACTCGTAGAACCGAGGTGCTTTCCTGTAGAACTAACTCGATAATTCTTGGATCTTTTTCGCAAAGACCCCCAACTTCAATAGCTTGTTGGGAAGGTTTGACCAACTCTAAATTGATTTGTCTTCCTTCTGCTTTTGAGATAATCTTCTGTGCCAATACCAGAATATCATCATTATTAAGAGTAATGTTTGTATTAGTTAACGATGCGATTATGTTTCCCGCCAAGTCATTACCTGGCAGGATGTTTGGAAAGTTTTCAAGGGGAGTTAATGCAAGCATTAATCTGTCCTTGTGATCCCTGTAATGCGAATACCTGCGTGATTTGACTTGTATTGGTGGTTGATACCAATTAATATACTGGTTAAGCCTTCTAGCACAACTGAATTCTCGATTGGTCCTGCATCCAATCCAAAAAAACCTGCAGCTTTGACTAAAGTAAGAGTAGATTGTCGGGATTCTTTACTGGTTCCGGTGACAAGAACATCGCAATTAATTTCTTGCGCATCATCCAAAAGGTTTTCATACGATATATTATGGAAGGCTGCTGCCAACAGGACTGTATCTCCCAGAATGAGGTGGGATTCTTGGGCTGCACTACCAGCAGGTGGCATTTGGACTTTTGTAACTTTTGGTGGTGTGAGTGGTACTGTCACATCGATAAATAGTTTGCCGTGCAGAAAATCTTTTAGGCTCTCTATGATTATTTTATGCGCAGAATACGGGACCGTTAAGACAGCGGCTTGGCAATTTTGCGCTGCTTGTTCGTTTGATGTTCCTGTGATGATAATGTCATTAGACAGCATATTTTTTATTTCTTCAGCTGTCTCGATCGCTTTAATGGGATTTCTAGATCCAATTATTATGGGGAAACCTGCTTTTGCCCATCTATATGCCAATCCTCTACCTTCTTTACCTGTTCCTCCAAGGATCGCAATTTTATAATCTTTGTTGTTCTCAATCATAAATGCCTCTAAGTTTTATAATTTGATTCATATCTCTTCCAGACTTGATTTGCGAGGGTCCTTGCGCGACTCGCGATTTCATTTTCGTCAAGAGATGTGAGTTGCCTATCTTTCATTAAAATTTTACCCCCCACAATCGTGGTAGTTACCATGCTTTCTTGAAAGCCAAAAATAATATGCCAGGGTAAATTATTTGAGTTTAAAGGTGTTGGAGATTTGTAATCGACGAAAATAATATCAGCAAAGGCACCCGGGATAATAGTTCCAATGGGAGCTTTTGGAAAATATGTATTGGCCAATGCAGCATTATTGTAAATTGCCATTTGGACAACATCATTACCAGATAGAGATCTTGGATCATGGTTCCATAATTTTTGCAAAAGGTAGGCCGTTTTCCATTCTTCCCACATCGCATTTGAAAAACCATCATTTCCCAGACAGAGTTTAATTCCCGATCGCAAAAAGGATTCAACCGGTGCAACGCCCACGCCGTTATTCATATTGGATCGAGGCTGATGAGTAACCCACGTTTGTGTCTCGAGTAATTTGAAAATTTCCCCGGAATCCACATGAACAGCATGCGCTACAATACTGTTAGGGCCTAGCAAATGGTGCATATCTAACCGATCTATAACGCGAACGCCATATTTTGATATGCTGTCATATTCATCATCAGAAGATTCTGCTGCATGTATATGAAATCCAATCCCTTTGGGTGAAATTTCTCTACAAGTTGAAAGGGTTTTTGAAGATAAAGTCAGACTTGCATGTAAACCGAAAGTACCTGAGATTGTTGACAAATCAGAGTGAGATGATTTTAGCGAATTTAAGAATCGAATGTTTTCTGTGATACCTGCATTAGCATTCTCCTGTCCATTTCTGTCAGATACTTCGTAACACAAAACACAACGAATTCCAGATTTCCTGACGGCTGATGCTATTATGTCTAATGAACCTTCAACGGCATTCGGCGAAGAATGATGGTCAATTAGCGAAGTAGTTCCATGTTTAATCGCATCGATCATGCAAACCAAGGCAGAATAGTAGATATCCTCGTGAGTAAGAGATCTATCAAGGGGCCACCAGAGTTTGGAAAGTATTTCAGGAAAATCTTTGGGAGGAGAACCGGGAATAGCCATCCCTCGCGAAAAAGCACCATAGAAATGTGTGTGAGCGCATATATTCCCGGGAAGTACCAATTGATCATTTGCATCTAATTGAAATTCATCAGGATATTGGTTAATTATTTTATTTTGCGGGCCAACATCATAAATTAAATCATTTTTTATGTAAATTGCATAATCTTCTAATATCCGGTTTGGAATTTCCCAAGTAATGATGGTTGCGTGGGTTATTAGCATTCTTAGCTAACTCCAAATTGCTGTGGATCAGGAATGACAACGCCCTTCGAAGCCATTTCCCAGATGGCTCGGAAAATGGCTTCTCGCAAAATAATATTGCCCCCATCCATTATTTTGTAAAATGAAGCGAACACATCAACCGAAGAAAAGGCTCGAAGATAATCTAGTGCAGCCAGCTGTTCTACTTCAGTGCCTTCTGCTAATACCATTAACAACATTTCCGTGGCAGGCGAATTGGGCGATATCCCAACACCTTTTTTGCCAGCAAAAGCAATTAACCAAGGACATTCCGAAGGTGGGGGTAAACGTTTGGGGATATATCTATTTATTTGAAGTTTTTTATCCAAAACTTCAGTGGCTGCATCCCGAACTATCCATTGTTCGTCTTCAAGCTGGAGCTTGGTTAATATTTCTGTCGCCCAGAATTGATAGATCCTTCCTAATCCATATGCAACAGCTCGCCTGACTAGGATGTCTTCCATGGAAGAACCTTCCCTGAGCATGGCATATCCTTCTTCGGGGTGATTAGCCAAGGCTTCCGCGGCTGCTCTTCGGGAATCTTCATCGCCATGCAGCAATAAATAAGCGACATGATCCAATGCAGATTGAGTTCCAATTGTGACTAAACCAAGGCATGCTGTTCGGCGCACATTTGGGTTGATGTGGTTAAGTAAACGTGCGATATCCTCTATAGCTTTCGTATCTTTTATGGAGGCGCTGCCTAGCACACATAATTGGAGTAGCTCAGGATCATCCGATTCCATCATTTGACGAAAAAGTTTTGGAACACCCGGGTCTCCGCTTTTTATTATGGCGGCTAAAACCTGACCTCGTAAACCCAAGGATTGACCCGCTGTTCTTAGTAAGCCAACGAGAATTTCCATTATTTTAAGTCGCCATTTTGATTCATTTTTTGCATCCCGCAGCCAGCGAGCAACAATCAGTTCATTTCGATGCAGAGGGCGATCTGGTACAGTCATTAATTTTGAAGCCAGTTTTTCGGCATCATCAAGGGCAGCAAAATAATTCATTGCAAGATATTTACCGCTCGAGTTAGGCAGACTCAGGATATTTTCTGGTTGTAGATTCCCCAATACTTTTCCTGCCAGATACCCGCCGATAATGGGGTGTACGAAATTCATGCGGTTATTTCGATGGATAACCAGCAATCCTGTTGCAACAAATTTTGAGATTAAACCGAGAGATGGAGCTGGAAGAGCATCACCTTTTTTCTTAATGAGAGATTTCTTTAGTACATTCAAGTTTGTCAAGTGATCCTTTTCTTCTTCAGAAACAGGAATCTCAACTGGTTCAAATGATTTTATCCATTCGCGTGCTTTGCGTGGATCAAACGCCATATCTGTAGATGTAAAAGCTTGAAGCGCAAGCATTTCGAGAGCCTCTTCTGGTGTTTCGGTCGGTTTTAGGCGGTGAATATGAGCTTTGATCGTATCGAGAATTGTTCCACTGTGAATATCTCCAGCATAAGTTCCCCATGCCAATAACGTGAGTTCAAATGGGGATAATGTGGAATTTATTGAACTGATCCAGGAATTAAGTAGAATCGAATCTATTTGTGGTGCACCCGATTGAGACCAGGTTTCTGTTACCACATATTGTGTCCATAATTGCCCCCACTTTGAAAGAAAACTCTCATAATCGGAAGAATCCCAACATGCTAGAGTAAACGGAATAAAATTTAGTGTTACTAGTCCGCTCAAGTTTTCCAGAATGCCGGTGGTGATTATTTGGGTCTGTGAATAGTTTTGCTTAACCGACTTGATAAAATTTATCATTGAAGGTAAATTCTCTGGCGCCACTTCATCAGTGCCATCTAACAACAGTAACGCGCGCCCTTCAATGAAAGCTTCTTTTACAAATTGAGGGATTCGAGGAAGATCTGAAGGTGAAGAATAACTTGATACAAAATCTATTATTCGATTTATTGGATCTTCTTCATTTTTCAATGGTAGATTAAGATCTGCTAAGTGCATTGAGAAAGGGAGTCTATTTTCAGGGAAACCTGGCTCGATGGAGTGTTCTGCAATGCGAGATGCGAGATATGCAAGTGCAAAGGTTTTCCCTGAACCCGGTTGACCGGTCAGGACGATATCAGAACTACCAGAAAGAGCTTGAAATAGTGATAGTGTGGGCGCTCTGAATGTTGCCGCCATCTCTGGCCAGGATGGTAAATAAGGCACAAGTTCAGTTACCAGATCTTCTGTAAAGGGAATTTCATCTGGCGAAACTCTGGGAGGAGGAGCTAATAATTTTGGTTCGATAAATATCTCTTCGAGAGAAAATAGATTTGACGCAAGATGCATCCTTTGAGCTTGGCGCAATGCGTTGGCTAAGTAATGCTCTTCAATCAGGCTCCCTTTCCGGGATTTTAGAATATTTCGATTATCGCTAATTATTTGAAAAATTTGTTTAAAGAGAGGGCGCGTACAAGAAAACAGTATCCAAAAAACACTTGCGGCAACAAATCCAATCCAAAATGATGTTTGATCAAGATGAGGAAGGTTAAATCTCATTAATTCATCCGCTAAAATGCCTATGAAGCATAAAGCATGCGCCCACAAGATGGGCAGTATATCATTTGGTCAGGCGACTTTACTGCTTGTTCTTGGGCAGGTGTCAATGTTGCACCGCAAGAATTACAAGCTCCTTCAGATATGGTTGAAACAGCAATTCCTCCCCGTTTCATTCGTAATTTGTTATATAAAAATAGATCTTGAGATGTTAACGAATTTTCTGCAGCTTTCTTTTCTGCAGCTAATTTTTCAAGTTCTTTTTGATAAAGATTTCTTTCTTCGACGAAAACCGCATTCCTGGACGTGTAATCATGTTCAGAATCAATATATTTAGAGCAAATTAATTCGTACACCTTTTGGTCTTCTTCAACCTCAATCATTGCTTCCAACAATTTGTTTTCAAGAGAACTTAAGAATCGCTTTAGGATGGTAATTTCTGTTTGAAGATCCTGTAACTCCTTGGGGTTTTTTACCTTTCCGCTATAAAGATTGGCTTCTGATTGTTGGATCTTTATCAGTTGATTTTGGACCGCTTGTTCAGATAATTCTAGGTTTTTGGTTGACGAAATGACCTTTTGTTCAAAACTTTTCTTCTGTTCGATTATTTGCTTCAAGCCTTGATCGTTTTCGAGCATGATGTTAATCTGGTTAAGACGCGCGTTCACTTGATCAAGGCGTGTATCAATTTGCTGAAGACGGATAAAACCAATTATTTGATTCATCTAGTTGATGATAACTTGGTGCAAAAGGCAAACGTTACAATAAATAATGAATATTTTGGGAGGAAAACAGTTCATGGTGCTGACAAATTAAAGTAATTATAAACTACACGCGATATATCTGCGAACATACGGGCGGCTCCTAATCTTGTAACTGGGTATTCCCAAATTACCTGAATCGGATGATAGGCATAAATAGTTAATATATAACTACCTCCAGGGGAATAAACTATTGCAGCATCACTAATGTCGTGATAGACACCCGTTGTCACGTCCAATACCCATCCATGTTTATGGGCTACGGCTGTTCCATCAGGAACACCGGCTTCAATAAGAAGACCAATTTTATCTTCCTTTAGATACTGTATCATTTGTTGACAGGCTGGTTTGTTAATTTGTCCCGGAAAAGCTGCGACTAGTGCCCCGCCACCAGTTTCAGAGCATTGGTAAAGATCTTCAAGCAGCATTCCCATGTCTGATGGAGATGTCTGGCTATACCAATCGGGAACCGTGTTAACATCTGCTCTCGAATTGGCGGGTGTCGAATAATAGGGAAGTAAATTTGGTGCGTTGTCGTAAAAGTAGCCAGCAATGAACGTATCTTCCAAACCCAAGGTTTTCATATCTTCGGTGACAAATACTGGGCCTGTATTCTCTTCAAGAATCTCCATTAAGGCATCTGCAGCTGGATTTTCGGATTGCTTAAGCATTTCAGCCATCAGAGTCGAAGCGTTTTCATCCAAAATACCATTAAATTTTTTGAAAACTGAAATCATAATTGGAATTTTGATCGTACTAGATGCTGTAAAAGCAATATCCGGGTTTACAGATACGGGTTCGCTCGATTGGTAGCCAAGGTGGATTTCTTCAGCAGTTTGCAGATCAAGCAAATAGAGGCCAATTGTGCCGTCAAAATTATTTTCATCGATTATCTGTTTAATGAGCAACTTCAAGTTCGATAACGGTGGCCGGCTGGCAATTGTCCTTTGGGACGATATTATGACAGTACGATTGGTTGGTGATCGTAGCGCATCTGAAATTAAAGTTATTGATCGATCGATATTAATCTCTTGACCTGGTGAACTGGGTTGAAAATCTGTAGTTCCGGGTATTGGCTGTGCTGAAGTTGGTAATTTATCATAACGGGAAGCGATTTCTGTTTGCAGGTAAGTTCGCAGTCTTTCTTCGGAAACAGATGCTACGACTGGAATATCAACGTTTGTTGATGGTCGATTCCATAAAAAATTCCAAAAGCCAACCCAAAACGAAGAACTGGTTCTTTGTAGATCAGCCGCAGCAAGCATGCTCGCCATATCTACTTCAAAACCGACCAACCCTGGATCGAGTTGAATTATTGCGTTTGCATAATGAATTTCAACTGGTAATGAATAAATTTGTAAGACTCTTTGAGCCGTCTCTTGAGGATCTAAGCCGCCTACCGGAACACCTCCCATCGTCATTCCAAGCGGATAGTTTGATCTTAATCGGCTGTATGAAACAAGTTCTATTACTGTGACCACGACTGCCAGGCTGATAAAAAGCAAATACACCCAACGCATTAGGAAAGAAGAGCTTCGAATTCTCACTAAGACTCCATATTAAAAAGCATGTTCAAAAGTGAGTATAACACAACCAAACAGGGGTTATTTGTGCTAAAATCGCTGTGAAAGAAAGAACAATTAACATCTCAACAATAAAAGGATACCTTATGCTTAGATCATTTCTCATCTACCTTTCCAAAGCTACTTGGGTTCAACAAATGGTTACTAAGTGGAGTTTTGCCTGGAAAGCTGCCTCGAGGTTCGTTGCAGGTGAAAATATTAATGACGCAATAAGAGTCGTAAAAGAACTGAATGCAAAAGGAATCAATGCAACACTTGATCAATTGGGAGAGCACACATCAACGCCGGAAGAGGCTCAAAAATCAACAAAGGGAATATTAGAAATACTTGAGCAAATTAATATAAACAACGTAAAAGCAAACGTTTCCATTAAATTGACACAAATTGGCCTGGCTCTGGATGATGCAATTTGCGAAAGAAATTTAGAGGAAATTCTGGCTAAAGCCAAAGAACTTGGAAATTTTATTCGCATAGACATGGAAGATACGCCATATACAGATAAAACCATCAATTTGTTTCGAATGATGTTATTCAAAGGTTATAGAGATGTTGGGATAGTCGTGCAATCCTATTTATATCGAACAGAAGTGGACACGCGAGAGTTGTTGGATGAAGGCGCATGTTTTCGATTGGTGAAGGGTGCATATAAAGAACCACCTGAACTAGCCTATCCAAAGAAGGTCGATGTAGATGCGAATTTTGATTTACTCGCAAAAATAATGATAGATAGTGCTGTTAAAAATGGCTCTAGAGAAGTAAGTGAAAACGGAAGAATACCTCCAGTTACTGCTCTGGGTACTCATGATGAGAAAAGAATTTTCTACGCAAAAAAATATCTTCAGGAGAGTGGATTAACTAAACAGGCGCTTGAGATACAAATGCTATATGGGATACGCCGGGATTTGCAAGACCAACTTGCAAAAGAAGGATATCCTGTCAGAGTTTATGTTCCCTTTGGAACGCATTGGTATCCTTATTTTGTTCGAAGGCTGGCAGAGCGGCCAGCAAACATTTGGTTCTTTGTATCAAATTTCCTTAGAAAGTAAACGAATATTGAGATTCTAGCTAAAGCTGAGGAGACTTTGTGTCTTAGCTTGCTTTGTGGTAAAAATAGGGTATGTCAGTAATAAAGACATCGAAAATTGCTGTGGTAACCGGAGCGGCGCATCGACTGGGGGGACATATTGCATTAGCATTGGCTAACCAGGGATATGCAATACTCTTGCATTATTATTCGTCAGAGTCTCAAGCAAGCAAAATGGTTGACTTAATTAAATCCAAGGGGGTCAATGCTTATCCATTTAAAGCAGATCTTACGGATGGTGAGCAAATAAAGAAATTGTGGGAATTTATCGATTCTCTTCCACATAGAACTGAAATCCTGATAAACTCTGCAGCTGTCATGCACCATGAAAATGTTCGTACCCTATCAATATCTGCATTTGATGAGACAATTGCATTAAATTTACGTGCTCCTCTCCTGTGTGCTCAAGAGGCCGTAAAGAGAATGTCATTGGGCGGGTTGATAATAAATATCAGCGATATTGGAGCTGACAAGAATTGGCTAGGTTATCCGGCTTATTCGATCAGCAAAGCCGCATTAGAAGTTTTGACCAGAATATTGGCAAAAGCACTTGCTCCAGACATAAGAGTGAACGCAATTGCTCCAGGTCTGATAATTCCTCCAGAGAAGGGGGATGCAAGTAACTGGGAGAATTTAGTAAACAAAATACCATTGAAAAGAGGGGGTACACCAGATGAGATAACATCGATGATTGAATATTTAATATCCAATAAATATATTACAGGACAAATCGTGGAAATTGATGGCGGTTATTCATTAATATGATTTGGAGAAGGCACTATGGTCAATAATCAAAAATCTGCTGAGAAATTACTAAAAGAAGGGGAAAAAACGGAACTTTATTTTTCTTCCTTGATGGAACATGAATGGCAAATTTGTGTATATTTTGATAAGAAAGAGTGGCAGATTAAAGATGTGCTTGCTCATTTCATCTCTGCGGAAAAGGCATTTCTTGTTTTATTTGATAATATTAAGAAATATGGTCTGGGATCGCCAGAAGATTTTTCAATAAATGAATTTAATAATTCGCAAGTAGAAAAGATGAAAGATATTGAAATAGCTGACCTAATAAAACTATTTCATGTGACAAGAGCCCAAACTATTAATTGGGTAAATGGTTTAGCAAAAGAAGATATGGAGAAAACAGGTAGGCACCCTGCTATGGGTGAAGCAAAACTCGGGGAAATGGTTAAAATGATTTACTTGCATAACCAGATGCACTTGCAAGATGTGCGATCTTCTATAAATATATATGATGGCAAACAAAAAAATATTCAAGCGATTAACACGGACAAATGAAAAGCGAAAATATCCGAAAATTAATTAATAATAAACAATTATTTAATTTATTTATTTCAGCTTTAATGTATGTTTTGGGCACTGGGATTGCTCAATATCTGGGAGCAGATTTCAAACCACTTGAATTTTGGATAGGTTTAATTTGGGTTCTCAGTATTCATATTTCAGGATATTTATTGATAATCTATTTTCAACCTCCTCCGACTTATCACCTTGATAATGACGAATTAGGTGATTGGACAAGGCAGAAAAAAGCATTGATTTTGCAGGTTGCATTTTTTCTCTTGACAATTTGTGGGGTGGTTGTTGTAATCTTATTGTTTTCTGACAAATTATCTATGAATATTGGGTTCATATTCTTAATCACTATTGTAGGATTTGTTGGGTTAGCAATTCCTCCATTTAACTTTGCGAAAAAAGGTTATCAAGAAATTTCCCTGGCTATTTTTCAAGGATGTTTGATCCCCGCTACAGGATTCTTCCTCTCGATAAATGTTTACCATAAATTGCTTCTGTTGATTGCATTTCCGATGACATGTCTTGCCCTTTCTTCATATTTGGCGGCAAATTTTGCAACTTATGCACAGGATCAAAGAATTGATCGCAAGTCATTAGTCCGAATGTTGACCTGGCAGAAAGCAATACCCTTGCATCATTTCTTGTTATTCTGTGCTTACATTTTTTTGCTTCTTGGTCGTGGAAGTGTTTTACCGATTGGATTACTTTGGCCGACTCTCTTAACTTTACCCTTAGCAGCTTTACAAATATATTGGCTTCACAGAATTAGCCGTGGTGGAACACCAATTTGGCCATTTTTTTATGTATTATCGGCTTCGGTTTATGGTTTACCGGCTTATTTAATGGCAATTACATTTTGGACGAATTGAAAAGATTCCATATACATGACTGAATTCCTTAACCTTCTTTCTCCGCAGGATGCAATCAAATTGCTGGAAAAGAATCTGGCAAAAGATTTCCTGCAAATTGTGATGATTCCGACGATTGAAAGCCTGGGCAAAGTTGTAGCCAGGGATATTCGATCACTACATCCACTCCCATACTTTCCGCGCAGCATGGTGGATGGTTATGCGGTTTATTCATCAGATACATTTGGAGCATCTGATAGTTTACCAACCTATTTGGCACTTATCGGTGAAGTACAAATGGGTAAGAACACCAACTATGTTCACGCACTTGGGCAGGCATTTCTTATTCATACGGGAGGAATGCTTCCTTCAAATTCAGATGCTGTAATTATGGTCGAAGATACGCAGAAGGTGGATACTGATGAAGTTGAGATACGAAAAGCAGTAGCGCCAGGAGAAAACGTGCTTGGTATTGGTGAAGAAATCGGTAAAGACGAGGTTGTTATTCCAGCTGGTGTGAAAATGCGTTCAGTTGAAATTGGCGGTTTGATGGCGCTAGGAATAATGGATCTCGCCGTACGGGCATCTCCCAAGATAGGTATTATTTCCAGTGGAGATGAAATTGTTCAACCTAACCAGGAATTGCGGAATGGACAAGTTCGCGATGTAAATTCGTATCTGCTCTCTGCGCTGGTAACTCAATGGGGAGGCGATCCAATTCCATATGGTATCGTCCCAGATAACCTTAATGACCTTCTTGTCGTTGCAAAACGTGCCCATGCTGAATGTGATGTTGTTATTTTCACGGCCGGGTCGTCGGTAAGTATGAGAGATATGACCGCAGAAGCTATAAAATCGTTGGGGAAACCGGGAGTACTTGCCCACGGCGTAAATATTCGTCCCGGGAAACCAACAATCCTTGCAGTTTGTTCAGGTAAGCCTGTGATTGGTCTTCCCGGAAATCCTGTCAGTGCTTATGTGACCGCCAAATTATTTGTGGCGCCATTGATCAGGTATTTGTTGGGCTTGAAAAATGAGGGTTTTCAACCAACGATTCGAGCGGAATTACAGGCGAATGTTCCATCACAAGCGGGACGTGAAGATTGGGTTCCAGTTAAGTTGGAAAAATTTGGAAATGATTGGAAAGCAATCCCAATTTTTACAAAAAGCAATTTTATATTTTCTTTAGTTTCTTCCAGTGGTTTAATGTGCATTCCGGCAGATCATACAGGAGCGGAAGCTGGAGAATTCGTAGATGTGTTCCTCTGTGACTAGATAGCTAAAGGTGAAGATGTCTCTATTTTTGCATGATATTCCGCTAAAGGAAGCAACAAAACGCCTTGAAGAAGCTTTGTTGGAAGTGAACCTTTGGAAGGTTTTGGGAATAGAGACCATCCATTTGGATGAAAACGCATTTGGGAGAGTTTTGGCATTTCCTTTACATGCCAGGATATCATCCCCAAATTACAATTCGTCGGCTATGGATGGATTTGCTGTAAAAACAGAAGAGACTATTGGTGCAAAACCAGCATTTCCAATTTCTCTGCAAATCGATTCTCAGGCTAAATATGTCGATACGGGGGATCCGATTCCTGATGGTTTCAATGCTGTTGTTCAGCTGGAAGAGGTCGAATCCCTTGATGAGAATGGAAATATTTCGATAAATCAAAGATTCCCAATTTTCATTCGCTTGCGATCCGCAGTTGTTCCTTGGAAAAATGTTCGCACCCTGGGAGAAGATGTTGCCCTAACTCAACTTATTTTTGTTGGCGGACATACGATTCGGCCAGTCGATCTGGGTGTCATTGCCGCAGCTGGTTTTTCGGAAATAGATGTCGCAAGAAAACCAAGAGTTGCAATATTACCAACAGGTTCTGAACTAGTTCCCATCGGAAATAATCCCAAGCCAGGTGAAATTATAGAATTCAACTCATTGGTTTTAGCCGGGAAAATTAATGAATGGGGTGGTGTAGCGACTAGATTCCCGATAATTCATGATGAATTCGATGCGATCTATGAAAATGTTATGGCTGCTGTAGATGAATGCGATTTAATATTGCTAAACGCAGGATCTTCAGCGGGTTCAGAAGATTTTTCTGCTAAGGTAGTCGAAAAAGCGGGTAAGTTATTGGTCCATGGTGTTGCAGTGCGGCCAGGTCATCCGGTTATCATTGGAATGATTCGTAAAGGTAACCATCGAGTGCCAATTATTGGTGTACCAGGATTTCCTGTTTCCGCAGCATTGACACTTGATATTTTTGTTCAAAATTTATTAAACATTTGGCTTGGGCGCCTACAATTTGAAGATGATAGACTAGTTGCAAAGTTATCCAGGAAAGTGACTTCACCAGCAGGAGATGATGATTATATAAGAGTAGTTCTCGCGAAAGTGGGTGGCGAATTTTTAGCCGCGCCGTTGTCCCGGGGAGCAGGAGTGATTTCATCACTAGCCCAGGCTGATGGGTTAATGTTAATTCCAAGAGGAGTTCAAGGCTTGGAAGGAGGCGAAAAAGTCAATATAACATTACTTCGGAAAAGAACCGAGATTGAACAAACCATACTTTGTATTGGCTCTCATGATTTATTGCTTGATGAATTAGCGTTGTTTTTGTCAAAGAAAAACCGCCGATTCCTTTCAGTAAATGTAGGCAGTTTAGGTGGGCTTATAGCCTTAGATCGGGAAGAAGCCCATATTGCTGGTTCCCATTTGTTGGACATCGATACAGGTGAATATAATTTCAAATTCATTAAGAAGTATGTCAGAAACATTGATGTACGTGTAATTGCCTTGGCAATGCGCAATCAAGGGTTGTTGGTAAAAAAGAACAACCCTAAAAAGATCGAATCCCTGACTGATCTTCTTAGAAAAGACGTAAAATATATAAACAGACAAAAAGGTGCAGGTACGCGAATTCTATTAGATTATTATTTGAAAATTAACGAAATCCCTTTTGAGCAAATTAAAGGATATGGTCAAGAAGAATATACGCATCTTGGTGTAGCAGCAGCAATTGCCTCAGGACGGGCTGATTGTGGGTTGGGAATTGCAGCAGCTTCATTGGCTTATGATTTGTGGTTTGTACCGTTATTTACAGAACGTTATGATTTGGTAATTAATCAGAGATTTGCAGATAGCGAATTGATTTATCCTTTGTATGGTGTTCTTGAAAACCCAACCTTTAAAAAAACTATATCAAAGCTTTTCGGGTACGATATAGATTTAATGGGAAAGATAATGACGGGGAAGTGATGACGAAACATGGATTAAATATTGACGACAACAGAGAAACTCGTGAAGCGCTAAACTCATTTTGCAGAAGTTGCTTTGGCTAAAGCGATTATTCTATAACTTAAATGTGGAATTATAGAAATGGAAGGAAAAAGTCTTGTATTACTTTTCCCTCGTCAAAATTACTGATACGTCGTCTTGATAAGAGACAACCCAATTCTTTGCCTGCAATACATCTACAATTGGCCAGCCTGGCTCAATAAGCAGAAACTCAATATTATATGAATCTAAGATGGTGTCAGCTTTATCTTTTCCTTCTATTACGCTCCACCACTCTTTGATGATATCTTCTCCGTATAGATCTGCTCTCCCGTCGATAAATACTGGATAATCGGGTAAATTAAATAACAGGTAACCACCCCAATTGTAGGCATTAAACATATTACCATCTGGGCGATTTGCCCGAATCCATTGAACTGCTTTAACAGGATATACCCTTTCGATCAATGTTTTGGATGTCTGTAAGTACACTCTTGCGCTCGCTGCAATTAATAATAGTGTAATAAGGGTTAAATTTATTATCCCCGCGCCCCGAACCTTTTGGGAAGAAGGTGGATTTACTCCTCTTGAATTATTATTTTTGATACTTAATTTTGAATAGAATTCGGTAAAATTATCGATAATAATCGGGGTAAGTACAATCACGGATAAAGGGATATTGCGCTGTGCTATGAAAGCCATATAAGTAAATCCAAGTGATTTTAATAAATCTACAAAACTATGTTTATTTTCTGAGAGCGAATAACCAATAATAAATAAAAAAACGATCCATAAAAACGGTTGCATTTCAAGATTGTGGAAATTTGGCGAAAGCCATTCCTGAATTATTCTGATGGATATATCAATTGTATAAAAAGGTAAACGCCAAATTGCCAGTCCGTTTGGGTTTATTAGTACAGCAAACAACGATATACCCGCCCAGATGGTTAATTGTTTTAGCTCGAATAAAGAATTAGATTGATCGAAATTTTTGTTAAACAACAAATCGATAACAATTCCAGCTATTGTGGACAAGAGTAAAAGGAAACCCCAGATAAACCCTCCATGGAGATTAGCCCAGACAATGAATAGTATGGGAAGGAAATATAAGGGTGGTTTTCTGTTTTGTTTCCGCTTTTCCATCCATAAATTTAAAATGGCAAAAAGGAAAAACGAAAAGACCTGAGGGCGAGCGGTCCACCCAGGCGAAACGCTAATTGCTGCAAGCAGAATAACAAAAGAGCGAATAAAAAATGGACCATTGGATCGGAAAAAAAGCGTTAAAAAAGTAGTTGTCCCGATTAATGCAATCGCTACAAGTAAGAGGGGAAACCCACCTATTCTTACACAAAAAAATAAGAATAAATCTGTAATCCAGAATGCATTAACCCATGGATGGTTAAATCTTGTAAACGAGAATTGATCGTGAGTAAGTATTGTTTTTTGTTGCCACATTGCTTGCCCGGACTTAAGATGCCACCACATATCCGGATCTATTGGTGGATTTAATAAAACAATGAAAACAAGTAACGCTGTAATACTAGCAAAAAGCATGTAAGTGGGATTCGAAATGCTGGATAACCGTTTTTTCATTATGACCTTAATTAAAAAACCGTATTAAATCGTTAACAGAATTTTACTCGAGTGATTAATAAAAACAATGCGACGAAAATTCCGTCGCATTGTTTTTATTTCGTGATTGAATTATTCACCCAGATAGTCACGTAGTTTTCTCCGGATGGATGGGTGCCTGAGGCGACTCAGGGCTTGTGCTTCTATTTGTCGAACGCGCTCACGAGTGACTCCCATTTTTCGACCTACTTCCTCGAGGGTATAGGCCTGGCCATCCAGCAAACCATAACGCAATTGCAGAATACGGACCTCGCGAGGAGGTAAGCCGTTCATAACTTCGGTGAGGTGCTCGCGCAGAAGGTTGTAGGTTGCGCTGTCGTCGGGTGGAGTTGCTTCATCATCTTCGATGAAATCACCTAGCACAGAATCTTCTTCGTCATCTGTTGGTGTTTCTAACGAAAGGGGACGACGCGCAACTTGAATCATATTTTCAACTTTCTTGGGTGGAACCTCCAGAGCATTGGCCAGCTCATCCACAGATGGTTCTCTTCCAAGACGTTGAGTAAGTTGATGTTGAATGCGTAACAATTTGTTTATTTGGTCACCCATGTGCACCGGCACTCTGATTGTGCGACCTTGGTCAGCGATTGCACGCGTGACAGCCTGACGGATCCACCATGTGGCGTAAGTACTGAATTTGTGACCACGGCGATAATCAAATTTTTTTGTAGCGCGTATGAGCCCAATATTGCCTTCTTGAATTAGATCTAAAAATGGAACTCCACGCCCCATGTACTTCTTGGCAACACTGATAACCAGACGAGAATTTGCGGTAATCAAATGTTCTCGTGCAGCCCAACCATCTTCAATAAGGCGACGTAATTCTGTGCGGCGGCGCAGGCTGACATTCCCCCTGGCAAGTTCTTCGCGTGCCATGCGCCCCCTTTCGATGCGTTGTGCCAGTTCAACTTCCTCTTCTGCGGTTAAAAGGGGAACCCGACTAACTTCCTTAAGATATAAACCAATCGTATCGTCAGTATCAATATTTGCCAGATAGTCATCCAGGATTAACTCTGGTTCTGTTTCAGCTTCTTCATGCGTAATAAGTTCATCCTCAGGCGGATCTCCTGATGGTGTATCTTCAATAAAAGGAATGCCTGCGCTAAGTAACGCAGCAAATGCTTCTTCAAGCTGCTCTACATCCTGCTCTGCTTCCGGGAAAAAATGCAAGATATCATCAATGGTTATATAGGATTTTTGGCGCCCGAGTTGAATTAATTGGGTAAGCGCAGAATATTCTTCCTCTTCAACTATAAGTAACGGATTTTCCATCATTTCTTGGATTTAACCTCATAATATTTTTACTTTATTCAGGATACTCTTTTTCAAAGTCAAAAGCAATACCCTGGAATTCTTCTTTGGAGTTGCTTACAAAATAAAAGCACTGCAACCTTTTGGTGCGGTGCCGAGTAATAAATTAACACTGCCTAATACTATACAATTAAAACTCGATAAAAGTCAATACGGTATTCAAATTCTAATGTAATGCTAATAATTTCATCTCACAGAAGAAATAATAAGAAAACGTTTCTTGACACATCTATATACCCCTTGTAGAATATGCAGGGAATAACTAATTATCCGTATTATTACCACAAATAAAATAAATCGGGAGGAACAAATCAAATGTATGAAATGCATGGGCTTCAATCTTTTGAGGCGATAACCATTTGGGCAGTTTTAGGCGTTGCAATTTTAGGTCTGTTATATGCCTTATTCCTGCGTACTCAAATCATGCGCGAAGATAAAGGTACAACAAAAATGCAGGAAGTATGGAATGCAATCAAAGACGGAGCAGATGCATACCTCAAGAGTCAATTAAAATCTATTCTCCCCCTTATTGCGATTCTAACAATTGCCCTCTTTTTCTCGGTCTATATCGTACCTCCCACACCTGAAGCATTGGATAGGTTTAGTACTTATGATGAAAATAAAGTTCGACTGATCATTGGCTTTGCTCGTGCAGTGGCATTTATTATGGGTGCGGGATTTTCTTTAACGGTTGGACAGATAGGCATGCGCATGGCCGTGGAGGCGAATGTGCGCGTAGCCGCTGCTTCCAAGCGCTCCTTTGGAGATGCATTAAGGATCGCATACCGTGCTGGAACAATAACAGGAATGTTGACCGATGGACTAGGTTTATTGGGCGGAACAGTTATTTTTATATTCCTGGGCATTGCTGCTCCAGACGCATTGTTGGGTTTCGGTTTTGGTGGAACACTACTTGCGCTTTTCATGCGAGTGGGAGGTGGAATTTTCACTAAAGCAGCAGATGTGGGTGCTGATCTTGTTGGTAAAGTTGAAGCAGGTATTCCAGAGGATGACCCCAGAAATCCGGCAGTAATAGCTGACTTGGTAGGTGACAACGTTGGCGATTGCGCGGGAATGGCGGCAGATATTTTTGAGTCATATGAAGTAACAATCGTTTCGGGATTGATCTTAGCTCTGGCGCTTTACCATATGACTAATCGTTTGGAGTGGATTATTTTCCCATTGATTGTACGCGGTATAGGAGTTCTCTCTTCAATCATTGGAACTTATGCCGTGAAGGGTGGTACTGGAAAGAGTGGAGATGCCATGGCTGCGATATTCCGTGGCTTCCTTTCTTCGGCCGCCATATCAGCTGTTCTATTCTTTGGGGCAGGTTTCCTTTACCTAAATAATACAGAAATGGCGAAGTGGGGAGGTTGGTGGCGAACACCCATGGCAGTGGCTGCTGGAGTTCTTCTGGCAATTGTAATTGATCGTTTGACAGAATACTTTACAGGTACCCATGGAAAACCAGTTAAAGAGATTAAGAAAGCAGCAGATACTGGTCCGGCGACTTTGATTTTACAAGGTATTTCTGTTGGCTTTGAGTCTTCTGTCTGGGCTGTAATTGTTATTGCCTTAACGATTATTTCTTCTATATTAATTTTTGGTACCATCCCCGGCTTAAGCGCTTCAGAACAAGTATCGTTTGTATTGTATGGCGTAGCGATGACAGGTATCGGAATGCTTACTTTGACTGGGAATAATGTTGCCATGGATTCGTTTGGTCCAATTGCTGACAATGCTAATGGGATTGGTGAAATGTCTTGGTCTGGAATGACAGATAGTGAGACTGTATCTGCTCAAAAAATCATGTCTGATTTGGATGCTGTAGGGAATACAACCAAGGCCATCACTAAGGGTGTGGCAATCGGCTCAGCAGTAATTGCTGCGGTATCACTGTTTGGTTCATTCCTGGTTGATGTGAGCCGCGCACAGGCATCCCTTGGAATTCCAGATGCAGCACAAATATCAGCCATAGGTATTCGGATTGATATTCCCCAAGTTTTTGTCGGCATGTTAATTGGTGGAGCGTTACCATGGTTGTTCTCTTCATTTGCGATCCAGGCGGTAAGTAGAGCAGCTGCTCTGATTGTGGAAGAAGCAAGACGACAATTTCGCGGTGGTGTTTTGACCGGGAAAATAAAGCCCGACTACACAAAAGCGGTATTGATATCCACTAATGCAGCCCAAAAAGAATTAGTTGGTTTGGCGTTGTTGGGAATTGTTACCCCAATTGTTGTTGGCTTGCTTCTGCAGGTTGAAGCATTGGGTGGTTTCCTGGCTGGGATCATTATTTCTGGTCAACTATTGGCTGTCTTCCTAAACAATGCTGGTGGAGCCTGGGACAATGCCAAGAAATTGATTGAGGATGAGCCAAAGGATCCGGCTAATAATAGCGGAAAAGGATCGGATCGACACAAAGCCAGTGTAGTCGGCGACACGGTTGGTGATCCGTTCAAAGATACTGCCGGACCTGCTTTGAATCCGATGATAAAGATGGTGAATTTGGTGGCAGTTATTGTCGCTCCGATTGTAGTTCAATATTCAGGAGCTTCGGGAAAAACCCTGGCCGTTGTTTGGATTATCGGAGTATTATTGATAGCAGTGCTGGGTTGGGCTGTAATGCGCTCTAAGGCTCCTGCGAAAGAAATAAAATAATACAGATCAAAATTAAAAGATATAAATAAACCGAGGTTCCACCAAGGGATCTCGGTTTATTTATTCTCCTGAAAGGATCAGAAAATGTCTAGTTGATGTATTTATTTCGCCATTCGAATAATTTATTTAAAGCCTCAATTGGCGAAAGAGAGTTTATGTCGAGGTTATTTATCTCATCAAGAAGGGGATTAGATTCTGGAAACAATGCAGCTTGTTGAGCGACAAGTGGATTTGAATTAATCGCGCGACCAGAGCTTTTCTCAAGTTCTTGCATAATCTGTGTTGCTCTTTGGATTACAGGCGCTGGAAGGCCGGCTAATTGTGCAACGTGGATGCCATATGACCGATCTGCACCACCGCTGATGATCTTATGAAGAAAAAGGACTGAGCCATCGCTTTCAGCAACAGCAACATTGTAGTTTCTTACACCTGGTAGTAAATCAGCTAATTGTGTTAATTCATGATAATGGGTGGCAAACAAGGTTTTGGCACGAAGTTTCGGGTGATTATGTATAAATTCAATTACTGACCAGGCAATTGAGACGCCATCATAGGTGCTGGTACCTCGTCCGAGTTCATCTAATATCAGAAGGCTCCTTTCTGTAGCATTATGCAATATATTAGCGGTTTCAATCATTTCCACCATAAAAGTCGATTGGCCAGCATGGATTTCATCTTGAGCGCCGATTCGTGTAAATATTCGATCAACGATTCCAATTTTTGCAGAGCTGGCTGGGACAAAACTTCCCATTTGGGCAAGCAGTGTAATAAGGGCTGTTTGGCGAAGATAAGTTGATTTACCTGACATATTTGGACCTGTAATTACGCGTATTATCTCGCCGGGTTCGAAAATTATGTCATTGGGTGTAAATCTTTCGCTCGCAAGATTTTCAACAACAGGATGCCGCCCAGAAATAATTTCCAGGCTTTTATCCGTGAGGATGATCGGCCTTGAATAATTTCCAAGGGAAGCTGTTTCCGCCAGGGAAGAAAGAACATCTAGATTAGCAATAACTCCAGCGGTTTTTATTAATCTGTCTGCAGTTTTAGAGAGCTGATGGCAAATATCTTTAAATAATCGAGTCTCTATTTCATAAATTCGTTCTTCTGCATTTAACACTAAGGTCTCATACTCCTTCATTTCAGGTGTGATATACCGCTCGGCATTAACTAGAGTCTGTTTTCTTATATATTCAACTGGAACATTTATACTTTTGGAATGGGTAATCTCAATATAATAACCAAATATTTTGTTATATCCAACTTTGAGGGATTTTATCCCCGTACGTTCCCGCTCAATATTTTCAAGATTATTGATCCATTCCCTGGCGTGCTTTGATGCATCAATTATTCCGTCCAATTCATCAGAATATCCACTATTAATTATCCCAGAGTTTTGAATTGTTGCTGGCGGATTCTCCGAAATTGAAAGCTGCAGTAGGTTGAGTTCATCCGAGCACAAAGAAAGGTCTCCCAGATTTAATGCAGGATGACTGATAATATTATGGGTTGAAAATAATTGTCTTAATGGTGGTAAGTGCGATAGTGTCTCTCTAAGAGACACTAATTCACGGGGTTGTACGTGTCCGGTCATGATCCTATTAACGAGTCGCTCAATGTCGATCAATTTTCTAAATAGCGACCGAACTTCTGCTCTTAACATCGCATTATCATTAAAAAGACTTATTCCGTCCAACCGCAAATTGATATGTTCCGGATCGAGAAGAGGTTTATTTATCCACTGCCTTATTAATCTTTTTCCCATGGGATTGACCGTCTTGTCGATCAATCCGAGAAGAGAACCGTTTAAACCCCCGCTAAGTGTTTCTGTCAATTCAAGATTGCGCTGCGTGGAGGCATCCAGCACCATAAACTCATTGATGTTGTAGGTATGCAGGCGAGTTAGGATCTGGAGCGTAAAACTTGAATTTTCTTTAATATATTGCAATAATGCTCCAGCAGCTCTAATCCCCGCGATTTTTCCTTGCAAGCCAAAACCATCCAAATTAGAAGTTTTAAAATGACTTAATAGCGTCTCGCTGCATTTTCCTTGTTCGAAATGCCAGGCATTCCATGGAGTGACATGACCCGGCAGGTTATTTTCAAGAATTAGATTATCCGGGTGAATAATTTCTGCGGGATGAAGGCGTTTTAACTCAGCACTCAAAGAAGATTTATCGGAATTATTGACAACCGTAACGGCGAATTCCCCTGTCGTTATGTCGGCGTAAGAAATTCCTGCTTGGTCGTTTTCAATGACAACTGATACAAGATAATTATTTGATCCCTCATGGAGAAGATTGGGCTCGATAATGGTTCCTGGAGTTACGACTCGAGTGACTTGCCGTGGAAATATTCCTTTCGATGGTTGATCGCCAATTTGCTCACATATCGCTACATGGTAACCTTTCTCAACCAAGCGGGCTAAATAATTATCGACAGCATGGTAGGGTATTCCTGCAAGAGGCGCACGTAAACCATTTCCAATGGGGCGGGAAGTTAGAACAATATCCAATTCCCTGGCGGTGATTTCTGCATCTTCGTCAAAAGTCTCGTAAAAATCGCCTAATCGAAAAAACAAAATGGCGTTTGGATACTGACGTTTGATCTCAAGATATTGCTGACGTACAGGAGTAGTGTCATTGCTCATAGTAACATTTTATGATTAGCTGAGGATTCGGGCAAGTGCCAGCTACTCAATTTTTTGTTCCCTTGTTTCCAGTTAAAGCAATTAATCCTGAAATTAACACGGTAAATATTATTATCGATATCAGAATGGTATTATTGTTATTGACAGACTCAAAATTGGAACTTGTTTGAAGAGTAACATCCAATGCTATTGCCGAGCCGTTGATTGTCGGGGATGAAATGGGAGTCAGGGAAGGTAATTGGGTTGGGGTGGAGGTTGGAATCACTGGTGTTGGCGTAAAAGGTGACCGAATCACCAACTTGTCGCCAACATAAATAAAGTTATCCTTCAGAGAATTTAATTTAATAATTTCATCTTCTGTAACTTTATATTCATGTGCTATTGACCAAATAGTATCGCCTAACTGAACAACATGGATAATAGATCCATCGACCTCGGGTGTGTTGGTAAGTAATTTTCTGACAAACCCTGGAACAAGAGGAACTTGAGTTGGAACAATGCCATTTCCTTGGGGAATTGGTTGTGGATTCGATGAAGATAAACCAACATCGATTGTATAGTAGATGTAATCGCCAACAACCGATACGCCTGCACCAATCTCTCGAAGTGTGGGCGAAAGCATTGTATTCACATGTGATCCGTCCAATTGCCAGGAATTAACTGCATCTGCGACAGTATAATTTCTGCCTGCGGTAATATTTTCAGAAAAATATCCTCCTCGTGTTAGATCGCCTGCAACCAGATAGCCTGCAGCGAGTGCCCTTTGAAATGGACTTGAACCATCAGGTCCATAATGTGTGACTGTGCCTATTGAGGCCTGGTAATCCGTGTGGTTTTGGGCTACATACATGAGAATTTGATTAACTTGATAGACAGGTAATCCATTTGAAATGCGTAATGAATTAATAGCATCGATTAATTCCATAGAATTTGAGGCGACCTCGACTGATGGTTGTGAATGCCGGATAATTTCAAGGTTATTTATGGAAGTTGATGTGATGAATAAAAATGCAATTACGGCAAATAATACCTTCTGATTCAAATAAGTCATAGATTCCTTGGTACAAAAGTAATATGACCGGTTGTATTTTGGAGGGAAGTAGCCTTGATTGGACATTTATCCCTCTTTAGAATGACAATACTCATAAAAACCACCAAGTTGGTAATCTCAATGCTAGAATAGTGGAAAACTTATGTAAAATATATGGTTGTTGAATTGGTAATCAATTATGTGTTTGACTAGAAGAATATAAAATACAAAACCTATTGTAATACATAATATTTGGAGGTGTCTTATTATGAAGACGAAAATATTTGAACTTCCTGCATTATACGGAGATCATCATGTAACTGAAGTTCGCCGTATAATGTTCGAAACACCGGGTGTCGAGGATGTCTATGCAAGCAGCGGATTCAGGATCATTGAAATTCAATACGATGAAAATAAAATAAATGACCTGGAATTACAGGTAAAATTGGATGATGCAGGATATTTAGGGGAGTTATTGACAAGGATAGAATCTGAAAAGGCAGAAAGCTCGGGGGAAAGCACAGGAACTTACTTGCGACATACAGCAGCGTATTCACAAACAAAATTGGTAGTTGGTTTTGCACAAAATATTGGTAAACACGGTCGCCCTTTATGGCCTTGCCCAGGTATGGGCCCAATTAAAAATGAAAATGAGGTTAATTAGAATGGCATCGAAACGTACTCCACAAGAACAAAGCGTTGATCCTGCCGCACAACAAATGCTTATTCGTGCAGAAGAATTGCATATTGAAACCGCATTTTCACGCGCAGATGCGATGGCACCCTGTAATATTGGCGGTGCGGGTATGTGTTGCAAGCAATGTGGGATGGGACCTTGCAGGTTAACAAAAGAAGGACAGGTAGGTGTGTGTGGGGCAACAATTGACACAATCCAAGCAAGGAATTTTATTAGATCAATTGCTGCAGGTTCTGCAGCCCATTCGGATCATGGCCGAGATATGGCGTTCACTTTAAAAGCCGTTGCGAATGGTGAAACCGAAGGTTACACTATTCGTGATGTAGCCAAACTGCGGATAATCGCATCAAAATATAATATTCCAATTGAAAAAAGATCTCCTGAAGAAATTGCCAATGAATTAGCTGACTTATATATTGCTCAATTTGGACAACAGCGTGGAGAGGTTATCCCGACTGTTCGAGCGCCGAAAAAAAGATTGAAAATCTGGCGTGAAAATGGTGTTGTTCCTCGTGGTATAGACAGAGAAGTTGTTGAAGCGCTACACCGCACCCATATCGGTGATGACCAGAATTATGAGCATATTCTACAACATGCCATCCGCACAGGTTTGTCTGATGGATGGGGTGGATCAATGATTGCTACGGATGTTTCAGATATCCTATTTGGAACCCCTGCTCCTATCCTCGGCCAAGCCAATTTAGGTGTGCTTAAAGATGATATGGTAAATGTTATCGTACATGGGCATGAACCCACTCTTAGCCAGATGATTGTAGCGGCTTCACAGGATCCAGAAATTATTGAGTATGCCAAACAAGCCGGTGCGAAAGGAATAAGCCTTTCTGGTATTTGTTGCACAGCTAACGAAATCCTTGTTCGACAGGGAATACCGGCAGCGGGTAACTTTTTACACCAAGAATTAGCCATAATCACTGGTGCTGTTGAAGCAATGGTGGTAGATGTCCAGTGTGTTATGCAAGCATTAGTAGACCTGGCTTCAAAATTTCACACCAAGGTTATTACCACTTCTCCGAAAGTGAGAATCACCGGTGCTACACACATAGAGTTCGACGAACACAAGGCGCTAACCATAGCCAAGAATATTCTTAAAGAAGCTATCGACAATTACAAAAACCGTGGTAAGACTCAAATCCCACAAATTACCGAAGACTTGATCCCAGGTTTTTCACACGAATATATCAACTATATGTTAGGTGGTACTTATCGGGCATCTTTCCGTCCTCTGAACGATGCGATCATTTCAGGGCGTATTCGTGGTGTCGCTGCAATAGTGGGTTGTAATAATCCAAGGTCAAGTCAGGATTATCTTCACAATTATGTGACGAAAGCATTGCTTAAACAGGATGTTTTGGTGGTCCAAACTGGCTGCGGAGCAATCGCAAGCGCAAAGCTTGGTTTGATGTTAGGCGAAGCCGGACTAACTGAAGTTGGGCCAGGTTTACGCGAAATTTGTGAAACTGTAGGAATCCCTCCCGTCCTTCATATGGGATCATGTGTTGACAATACCCGTATTCTTACCGTACTTACCCAGATGGTTGAAGAAGGTGGTTTGGGGGATGATATTGATCAAGTACCTGCAGTTGGATTAGCACCTGAATGGATGAGCGAAAAAGCCCTTGCAATTGCTGCTTATTGTGTTGCATCCGGGGCGTACGTAATCTTTGGAGGTTCCTCACCTATTAGTGGAATGCCGGATCGGGTGTCGGATAGCGATAAAGTCCTAAATTATATAAGTTCCGGCTGGGAAAAATTATATGGCGGCAAACTCGAATTTATCTCAGATCCAGATGAGATGATCAAAGCCACACTGGCACATATCGATGCAAAGCGCGCAGCACTCGGAATCCAAGTATATGATGCAACGAAGTACGGGCGGAGCGGGGATGCAAAAATGCTTGCCTTGGAAGAACTTCCGCTGTCTGAGCAACGTAAAGCTATTTACGGTACAGCAGCTGATTAACTGCGGGAGACTAGACTATGTCACGTTATATTGCCACTCGAGCTATACGCGGTGCATCCGCACTTGTTACCGAAGCAGAACTTATGCTTCGAAAAGCTATCCAAGAAAAAGGGGCTGAAACAAAAGTAGAATTTCCAAATACAGCATATTTCATGCCCACTATACTTGGTATGACCGGTCAATCTGTAGAAACTTTAGGCCAATTGGAATCAGCGCTTGAGCATGCTCGCGATTTGTTGCATCCGTTACCTGCAGTCAACAAGTGGACTCCATATTTGGGAGAGACCCTTGATAGTGGAATGGCAACTTTGCTTGCTGCAGAAGTTATCGAAGCCGTTCGTTTTATATATGGTTTACAACCTGAAAAAATGGAGGGATTTCACCTGGCTGGGGGAACATCGTATGGTGGTACAAATGGAATCGGGCATTTAAATGGCCCAATTGATGACATTCAACTCCGTTCTTGGGGTATTCAATTAGTAGATGGCCGCATGCCGGGTTTTGCAGCTATTGTTGGGTGTGCCAAGTCAAACGAAGTAGCAGTTCAGATTGTGCGCGAACTTCAAAAACGTAATATTTTGACATTTCTGTCTGGTAATGTTAACGGGAGAAGTATTATTCATCAATTGAATGAAGAAGGTGTCGAATTAGGGTATGACACCTATACAGTTCCATTTGGAACTGATACCCTGAGTGCGATCTATGCCCTCGGTTTTGCAACACGGTCCGCATTGACCTTCGGTGGTCTAAAACCAGGTATGGCTCGTGAAATCCTTTTGTACAATAAAGAGCGCGTGTTTGCTTTTGTTTTGGCTTTGGGGGAAGTTGATGATCTAAAATATGCAGCCGCTGCCGGAGCAATAAATTTCGGTTTCCCCGTAATAGCTGATACTGTTATTCCGGAAATCCTACCTACCGGCGTAACAACCTACGAGCACGTTGTAAGTATGCCGTTTGATCAGATAGATGGAAAAGATGATCTGGAGCGAGCAGAACGTCTGGTGCAGAAATGCATTGAAGTGAGAGGCGTAAAAGTAAAAGTATCCAATGTACCAGTTCCTGTACCCTATGGATCTGCTTTTGAGGGTGAAGTTGTTCGGAAAACGGATTTACGAGTTGAATTTGGTGGAAAGTACTCACGATGTTTCGAATATTTGCATATGGCAAAACTGGAAGAAGTAACCGACGGAAAAATCGAAGTTGTAGGCAATGGCTTTGGTGAGATTCCACTCCAGGGATCAATGGATCTTGGAATAGTTATAAAAGTTGCTGGACGCCAAATGCAGCAGGATTTCGAGCCTGTTTTAGAAAGACAAATTCACTACTTTGTAAACGGCGCATCAGGAATCCAGCACGTCGGACAGAGAGATATCGCTTGGATCCGAATATCCAATGGCGCGGCAGATAAAGGTTTTAGCCTGGAGCATTTTGGCAAGATACTACATGCGCGATTTCATGAAGATTTTGGTGCAATTGTCGATAAAGTCCAGGTGACGATCTATTCAGAACCTGAAAAAGTGCAGGAATGGTTATTAAAAGCGCGAGATGCTTATGACTTCAGAAATAAGAGGCTTGCAGACCTCACAGATGATAAAGTTGATGAATTCTATTCATGTACACTTTGCCAATCATTCGCACCAAATCATGTCTGTGTTGTAAGCCCACAGCGACTTGGATTATGCGGTGCATATAATTGGTTGGATTGCAAAGCCTCTTTCAGTATCAACCCAACCGGACCCAACCAACCCATAAAATTGGGTAGATCCATTGACATGGTCAAAGGGTATTGGGAAGGCACAAATGATTATGCAAAAATTGGCTCTCACGATGTGGTGAACGAAGTAGCCATGTATTCGATTATGGAAAACCCCATGACCGCTTGTGGTTGTTTTGAATGCATAGTCATGTTGATTCCTGAAGCAAATGGTGTAATGATTGTCAGCCGCGAAGATACGAGCATGACGCCTGCTGGAATGACATTTTCCACTCTAGCTGGTATTGCAGGAGGCGGATTGCAAACACCGGGAGTGATGGGAGTAGGAAAATTCTATTTGATCAGCCCGAAATTCATCTCTGCCGAGGGAGGTTTCAAGCGTGTAGTGTGGATGAGTAAAGTTTTGAAGGAGACGATGGCTGATGAATTACAAGCCGTTGCTCTTCGCGAGGGCGATTCGGATTTGATCAGTAAAATAGCTGATGATAGTTGTGCGAGCACCGTCGATGATTTGCTTGCATGGATGGAGGAACATAACCACCCAGCTCTTGTCCTGGATCCCATGTTCTAGTCAGTCAGGTAAAGCGCGTATATATTTATAAATACTGCTCCCTGAATATTTTGATGATGCATAGGGTAAGATTGGAATGCCATTGAATCGGTTACGCGAACTTGTACGGGATTTAATGAAAATTGGAGTGGCGACTTGTGCCCCCGATACAGTTGTAGCAGATATTGCAAGAACAATGCTCTCAAAGGATTTGGATGCGATAATTGTGCTTAATCCTGAAGATGGCAATGCTATTGGTGTTGTCTCGCAATTCGATCTCTTACAGGCATATACAAAGGAAAAGCCAGATAGTTTGAAGGCTTTGGAAGTTATGCAAGAAAGTATTCCTCAAATTCCACCAGACATCTCTATTGGAGTTGCTGTCCAGATGATGCTCGATAATAACATTCGCACTTACCTCCTTATGCACCATTCTGGAGGTGTCTTATATCCAGCAGCATATATTTCATATAAGAATATTTTGATTCATCTTGCGGCAAATGAAGACCATGATTTATTGGGGTTGGGTTTGGATGCAGAAAGAAGATTATCGCTTGATATATTCATTGAAAAAAGGGATGCTGCTCGCCTGAGTATCTCAAATAAAAGAGAGGAGTAAATAATTATGCCAATAGAAATTCCAAAAGATAAATGGCCAGGTACTATTCATACCGTAACCCTCGGCGCAACGAATGGGGAAGGAGGCACACGTTCCAAAACTGTGACTTTTGGTGGCGAAACTACCATGCCTTTTTTGCAATTTGAAGCGCCAGTCCCTCACAAGCCAGTAGTTGCGATTGAGATCAAAGATCATAAACCAGAAGATTGGTCGCTTTTGCTGGCGGAAGTTTGGGGAGCAGCAATGACGGATCCAGCTGAGTGGGCAAAAGCAGCAGAAAATGCTGGAGCGGATATTATTGTTCTAGCCTTGAGCGTAAATGACGAAAATGGAAACCCAACCACACCTGAAAAGGCAGTAGGTACAGTAAAAAAAGTTTTAGGTGCTTGTGGATTACCCCTTATCGTATTTGGACCTGGACAGGTGGATTTAGATAATGAGCTCCTGGTACCCATATCAGAAGCCACCAAAGGTGAAAGAATTGTATTGGGAATTTGTGAAGACAAGAATTATAGGACTATTGTCGCTACAGCGATGGCAAATGGACATCTCGTAACTGCGCGGACACCAATGGATGTAAACCTTTCAAAACAATTGAATATTTTAATCACGGATATGGGAATGCCTGCAGACAGAATTTTGATGGACCCAACAACGGGTGCTTTAGGCTATGGTATCGAATATGGATATTCTGTAATGGAGCGGCTTAGATTAGCAGCTTTGCAAGGAGATACCATGACACAGTTTCCGATGATAGTAACACCCGGCTTTGAGGCATGGAAAACAAAAGAAGCCAAAGTTGGCGAAGGTGTCCCAGGATCATGGGGGGATTGGAAGGAAAGATCCATCAATTGGGAAACATTAACAGCGGTTTCGTTGATACAAACCGGTGCTGACATTGTTGTTCTGCGTCACCCCGAGAGTGTAAAACGCGTGAAATATGCGATAGAAGAATTATTAATGGCCTAAAGGAGAAAATAATATGGCACTCTCAGGTATTCAAATTTATAAGTTGCTCCCGCAGACCAATTGCAAAGAATGTGGGTTTCCAACTTGTCTGGCCTTTGCTATGAAATTAGCTGCAAAACAAGTGGAGCTTTCTGCTTGCCCTTATGTTAGTGAAGGATCCAAAACCCAGCTTGCTGAATCTTCCGCACCTCCTATTCGGTTGATTTCTGTGAAAGCTGGAGGTTTGGAAGTTAAAGCTGGAAATGAAACTGTAATGTTCCGGCATGAAAAAACATTTTTTAACAGGCCCGGATTGTTCGTTCGTGTGAAATCCAGTTTGGGAGTTGAAGCAATAAAAGATCTGGTTACCAAAGCAGATGCATATAAAGTAAATTATGTTGGTATGGATCTGGTTGTTGATGGATTTGCGGTCGAAGCAGACGAAGAAGCTACTTTTACCGAAGCAATTAAGGCTGTTCGCTCAGCTACCAAACGACCGCTGATACTTATAGGGAATGAATTCGCGATTAAATCTGGTTTGGATAACCTAAGCGGAGAAAACCCATTGGTCTATGCTGCGAATGAGGCTAATTGGGAAGCGATGGCTGATATTGCTAAAAAATACTCGACATCTCTGGTGGTAGCAGGCGAAAGCCTTGATGATTTGGCTGGGTTAACTGAAAAACTAAAAGTAAAAGGTTGTGAAGATCTTGTATTGGATCTCGGTTTAGGGCATTTGGGAAATCGATTGGCAAAATCAACACAAATCCGCCGATTGGCAATAAAGAAAAACTTTCGCACGCTGGGTTTCCCATCCATAACTTTTGCCAATGGCCATGATGGCCAGGACGCTATTGAGGCCGCACAAGCGATAGGAAAATATTCCGGTTTTATTGTTCTTGATCGCTTCGCACCAGATTTGTTTTATCCTCTGCTTGTGTTACGCCAAAACATTTATACAGATCCTCAAAAACCAATTCAAGTTCAACCCGGGATTTATGAAATTAATTCGCCAAAAGCTGATAGCCCGGTATTGGTCACAACAAACTTTAGCATTACATATTTCAGCGTAGCAAACGAAGTGGAAGGATCTGGACTACCAGTTTGGTTACTGGTTACAGACGCCGAGGGTATGAGTGTTCTTACAGCTTGGGCTGCCGGAAAATTTGATTCTGAAAGGATAGCAAAATCTGTAAAAGAATTTGGAATTTCTGATAAAGTAACAAAGAAACAATTGGTTCTTCCTGGCCATGTTGCTGTGCTTTCTGGCGAAGTCGAAGAAGAGCTTCCAGGGTGGGAGATTCGTGTAGGACCTCGCGAAGCAGTTGACATTCCCTCTTTCTTGAAGCATGCGCTTTAGATTCATAGAGCGATTGTATAATGATTTCTTTGGAATTAGCACCATGTATGATCGAATCATGGACAAATCATTCGCAATCGCTCTTAATTGGTTTTTATGACTGATCATAAAATTGTATTTAAACAAGGCGATAATAATGGGGAACCTATTGCTATTAACTTACCAACAGGTACTTTACTATCAGAAGCAGCGAAGCAAGCAGGCGTTGAAGTAGGTCAACCTTGTGGTGGACAAGGACGCTGTGGTCGTTGTGTGGTTCAAGTGACCCAAGGATCCATACGCAGGCGCAGCGTTTTGAGGCTAACTAGCGAGGACGTATCGAAGGGATTTGCTTTGGCATGCCAGTCGGTCGTTGAAACCGATGTAGAAATTCTTGTTCCAGCTCAAGAGAAAATTGAAAGGAGACTTACTACTGATCGTTCTGTTGCTGACGTACAAATTCCAGCCGGTTACGATTTTTCATGGTCACAATCAATCAGGGTCGTTCATCTTAACTTAACACCTCCGAGCATGGAAGATCAGACCGACGACTGGAGCCGTTTACAAACAGCATTCAGAATTCAGGCTGGCTACAATCGCGTATCATGCTCAATTTTTGTATTAAAAAGTATTGGCATTGCGTTACGAAATGGTAATTGGAGCGTTACAGCAATCGTTGATGTATCTGACCAAGAATCCGGTATTCCTGTCAAATTGATCAGTTTAAAGCCAGGAATATCGGGTGAAGTTGAACCTTTATGGTCGTTGGCAATAGACATCGGAACAACAACCGTGACCGTCTGGTTGGTGGATCTGACTTCAGGCGAGATAAAAGCTCGAGCATCGGAATACAACGGTCAAATTGCACGCGGGGAGGATGTAATTTCCCGTATAGTATATGCCGGTAAAGAATCAGGTGGGGAAGAGCTTCAGATAAAGGTAGTTGAAACGATCAATAAGCTGGTTGTTAGTGCATGTAAGCGTGCAGGTGCAACACCCGACCATGTATACAAAGCTGTGATTGCAGGTAATAGTACAATGATCCATTTGTTGTTGGGTATTCCCCCATCAAGCATTCGATTTTCACCATTTATTACCACCATAAACCATCCCCCAAGATTTACAGCACAAGAGCTTGGTTTTAATTTTCATCCCGATGCTGTGATTGATTGTTTACCGGGTATCGCCAGTTATGTAGGAGCGGATATAACTTCCGGTGTTTTGTCTTCTGGAATGTATGCCACAGATAAATTAACGTTATTCTTGGATGTTGGTACTAATGGAGAAATTGTTCTGGGCAATCAAGATTGGCTGGTGGGCTGTGCCTGCTCTGCTGGACCAGCTTTTGAAGGTGCCGGAGTAGTGGATGGGATGCGGGCTACTGAAGGGGCAATAGAAGAAGTTTGGGTTAATTCGGAAACATTTGAACCGACAATTCGTGTAATAGGAGGTGGAAAACCTAAAGGTATTTGTGGTTCTGGCTTAATTTCTTTACTGGCTGAACTTTTTCTCGCAGGCGTACTGGATAAAGCTGGGAACGTAAACACTACATTGGATTCACCTCGTGTACGGGAAGGCGACAGGGGGGGAGAATACATACTTGCGTGGAAGAATGAAACCGCTACTGGAAAAGATATAACTATTACACGTGTAGATATTGATAATTTGTTGAGAGCTAAGGCTGCAATATACGCAGGTTTTAGCGTTTTATCTGAACAAGTAGGCGTTATTTTAGAGGATGCAGAACAAATTTTGATAGGTGGTTCATTTGGTAAGTATATAAACGTGGAAAAAGCTATTCAAATAGGACTCTTACCTGATGTGCCGTGGGAACGTTTTCAATTCCTGGGAAATACATCTGTTCTTGGCACATATTATGCTTTACTCGATAGTGAAGCACGCCAGAAGATAAAAGACATCGCGTCCAATATGACATATATCGAATTGTCGGCTGATAATACCTTTTACGAAGCTTTTATGTCTGCGATGTTTCTGCCACATACCGACCTTAACCGCTTTCCAACAGTAAAAGCGGCTTTAAATAGACCTTAATCAGGATTTAATTCCGTTAATGCGGAGAAAGGAAATAACCATGTATATCATCGGAGAAAATATCCACATAATTTCTGAAAAAGTCAAAGAAGCACTGAAAGTACGAGACAGCGAGTTTTTTATGGACTTGGCTGTTCGGCAAGTAGAAGCCGGAGCCCAAGCTGTTGATATAAACCTTGGACCTCGTAAAAAAGATTGGGAGGAAGTTTTTCCTTGGATTTTTAAAGCTATAGAATCCGTTGTTGATGTGCCTCTATCAATCGACACAACAAATTTTGACGGTATAGAAGCTGCTCTTAAAACAGTTACCAAAGCTCAACCGATAATCAACTCCACTTCTGCAGAAGCGGAGAGATTGGAAAGAATACCAGTGCTGGCAAAGAAATATAATGCCAAGGTTATTGGCCTGACCATGGGGGCATCCGGTATACCGATCGCAGCTGATGATCGAATTAATATTGCTGTAGAATCATTAATCCCTAGATTTGTTGAGATTGATTATCCAGTTGAAAACTTAATTATTGACCCATTGGTGTTGACTGTTTCTGGATGCCAGGAATATTGTCCCCAGTTAATTGAGGCAGTAAGAACTTTGCAATATGCGTGGGATCCCGCACCATCAATTTCTGTTGGTTTATCCAATGTCTCGAATTCTGTCCCAACCGAAGGTAGACCCTTGATAAATCGAGTCTATTTGGCGATGTTGATGGGTGTTGGGTTGAAGATGATGATAGCCGACCCCTTTGATAAAAAACAGAATGAAGTCATCCGGATAATTGAAAATCGGGATGATAGCTCGGCAGTTGGAAAGCTTTACTTAAAGATTGCCGATAAAACAGCTGCTGGTGATGAACTGAGTATTGACGACGTGGATCTGTCTGATCCTAACCAAGTTGATATATGGAAGACTGTTCAAATCCTGCTAAACAAAGTCATCTATGCAGATAGTTATCTAAGCCAGTAATGTGTAGAAGCAAGAAAATAATGAAATAATTGGAGATTAGATATGCCTATATTCACACCAGGTCGTCGATGGCAACCGCCATTTATGCCATTCAAAAGAGAAAAATTTGGTAAAAGAGCTCTGGCATCTCTTGAAAAAGCCGTAAAGGGCCCATTATTTGGCTGCAGAATGTGTGGAAATTGCCTTCTTCAGGAAACTGCATTTATTTGCTCAATGGAATGTCCAAAAGGTGTGCGAAATGGCCCCTGCGGGGGTTCGACCCCAGAGCATTGCTATGTAGACGAAACAAGACCCTGTATGTGGTATGAGATCTATGACCGTGCTTTTAAAATGGGACGTGAAGAAATGTTGCTGGAAGTTTTACCTCCATTGGATTGGGAAAAGGTTGGGACTGAAACCTGGGGGGATGTTACCAGGCAAGTTAAGAAAGTTGGTACCGGAAAAGTCATTTCTGGTCTCATTTCTGGCGACCCAGTAAAGAGGACGACTACTTGGGACCTTGTTTTTCGCCCGGTTAGACAACCTGAGTGGTGGGCAGGGGATTCTGATTACCATCCAGCAAAATATGACGAGCCGGTTTCAGAGTTGGAAAGAAGATTAAAAGCTGGTCAGTTTGTCGTTACAAGTGAAGTTGCCCCTCCAGTAACAATTGCAACCAAGAAGTTGATCAGTAATATCGAATTGGTTAAGCCGTATGTGGCTGCAATTAATTTTACTGATTGCCCTTCAGCTACCCCCAGAATGTCTTCCTGGTCCTGTTCAGCTACTGCGATCAAACAAAACGCAGAACCCGTCATGCAAATCGCTGCAAGAGATCGAACCAGAGTTGGGCTACAGGCAGAAGTTATGGGAGCGTACAATCTGGGTGTGAGGAATATTCTTTGCCTTTCAGGAGATAGTATGAGCATGTCTCCATCTCCTCGAGGTCGGATGGACATCGTTGATCTGGATTCAATTCAGATGCTTTGGATATTGCGACGCATCCGCGATGAAGGAAAGTATCTCGATGGTCGTGAAATAAAAACTCCTCCAAAATACTTCCTGGGCGCAGCCGCATCTCCTTTTGCATCCGATCCACGGTTTCAAGCTATCCGTGAGCATAAAAAGGTAAATGCAGGAGCTCAATTCTTTCAGACTAACCTTGTGTTCGATGCAGATGGTATGGAAATCTGGTTAAATGAGTTGGCTAAAAGAAATATCTTAGACAAGGTTTACATCCTGGTCGGAATTACGCCGCTTAAGAATCTAAGAATGGCAACATATATGAACGACGAAGTTCCGGGTGTGTTTATTCCAGACCCACTCCTCAAGCGCATGGAAAAAGCAGGCGATGGAGCAGCTGAAGAAGGTCTGACAATCGCCCTTGAGCTTGTCGAAAAAATTCGCAAAATTCAAGGTATAAATGGTTTACACATAATGGCTGTTGGATGGGAAGAAATTGTGCCACGCCTGGTGACGGAAGCAGGTCTTTTGCCAGAAGGATTTGTTCAACCAGCTGCATAATTTGAATAATTTGATATGATATCGTATGTGAGTAGGAGGCAAGATGATGCCTGAACAGCTAAAGAATTTTCGAGAAATCGTAACGATTGCGGATGGAGCCCGAATTCTACTACGCCCGTTGACAAACGAAGACCAAAGTCTTTTAACAGATCTATATTCATCGATCAATGGCGATGATCTCCGTTATTTCAGGCATAATGTCAAAGACCCGGAAGTAATACGAAACTGGATTGAAAAGCTTGATTACAATAGTGTAATCCCGATTTTGGCTTTAGTTAAGGAACACCCTGTCGGAAATGCCACCCTCCATTTAGGCGAAGGTCCAAGAAGGCATATTGGTGAAGTAAGGATTTTTCTAACGAAAGATTTTCGAAAGCGGGGTTTAGGCATGAAAATGTTAAGAACGGTTGTCGATATTGCACGAAAGCAAGGGTTGCATATCCTGATAGCTGAAGTAATAGCTGAAAATGTAAAATTAATAAAAGCTTTTGAGACGATGGGCTTTAAACAACAATGCGCGCTGGATGATTACTTTATGTTTCCAGATGGAGAGACCATTGATGTGAAATTGATGGTAATGCCTCTGAAAGTGAAAGTTGACGAATTCTAAGCAGCCATTACGGAAAATAATTTTAGAATCAACAGGCCAGGACCTGCGAAAATGTCGCGGATGCCTGGCCTGTGATTTGGTCACTCCCCGGGATGCGGATATTTCTTATGGAAGCTTTGTACAGCTTATCTTAATGAACGATGAGGATATACTATCAAGTAAGATGCTTTGGGATGATATCGCTTTAGATATTGCAAGGAAAGCTTGCACTCAGCAATTAAACCTGCAAAAAGTGATGCTTTCATTACGAAAAGAAAAAATGATCCGTGAGAACCCGAAGACTTTGGAGCAAATGGATGAGTAAAGAAAGTGAAATAATGTTGCAGGACAAGATCGATCAATTAAAATTAAGTATAATTGACATGGCAGACCCAAAAGGAATTGCGTTACGATGTGGAATGGAGTACAACGAAAATTCTGGTGCTTCATGTTTTTCGTTATCGATATTTGAAATTGCCGTTGAAATCAAATACCCTCAATTGATCGCATATAAAAAGGATGATGAAATTATCCTAAATACATCATCTCAAGCATTAGTATGCTATTACCTGGCTACTACTGCAATTTATGATATCGATATGTCTCCCGGAAAATGGGAATCCTTTGCCGAGCTTCCGGGAGGCAGATTTTACAACCAAGCCTTTCAGGATTATACAGGTAATAAATTGGCTTCTTCAATCGAGACCGATATAAATAGATATTCCAAGGTTGCGATTCAATTGAACGGATCGCCTATGGAAGTTGGCAATGCATCCTACAAATTTATTGCGTTACCAAAAGTACCTTTGGCTGTTGTTTTTTGGTGTGGGGATGAAGATTTTCCACCCAGTTGTAAAATCCTTTTTGATTCATCAGTGAGTAAATTCCTTCCGACCGACGCTTGCGCTATTCTTGGCAGTATGCTTACGCAAAAAATCCTTAAACACCTCAATGAATAAGGATTCGGGCAATAATTATGGAAAAAAAAGCATTCTTTACCGCAAATACAATCGAAAGGAAGTCCAGACGAATGCTGGAGAGTATTTGCGCATTAGGATTATCGCACGCAAACATAAAATATAATTCTAAAAAGGCAGCATTGCTTGTCCTTGATATGCAGAAATATTTTTTTTCGATTGAATCCCATGCTTTCATACCAAGTGCTCCGGCAATCATTTCAAACGTTCAATCGCTAATAGAAGCATTTACAGCCCAGAAACAACCCATCTATTTTTCCAGGCACAGTAATAATCATGAAACAGCTGGGATGATGGCAGTGTGGTGGAAAGAATTGTTGGAAATAAATTCGGACATGTCATCTTTGATCGATGAGATCGATTCAACAAAAGGTACAATAATCCATAAAGAGCGCTATGATGCGTTCTGGGAAACATCACTCGACAAATTGCTGCAACAAGATCATATTGAGCAAGTCGTAATTTGCGGTGTCATGACTCATTTGTGCTGTGAGACAACAGCCCGGTCAGCCTTTGTGCAAGATTATGAAGTTTTTTTTACTGTCGACGGAACCGCAACTTATTCAGAAAGATTGCACATGGCAGCTTTGATTACCTTAGCGCATGGTTTTGCGAGACCGGTTCTTTGTCAGGAATTACTACCAGCGTAATGCATATGGAATATAGTCAGATTTCTGTCATTGGAGCAGGTCCCGGTGGTGTCGCAACATCTATTCAGTTGAAGAGGTTGGGATATGAACCGAGATTGTTTGAAATGGATAATATGGGCGGTTTGTTGTGGAATGCAAACCTGATTGAAAATTATCCCGGATTTCCGAATGGAATCAGTGGCCCAAAATTGATATATTTGTTGGAAAAACATTTGCGGAAACTGGACATTAGGATAACAAAATTACAAATAAAGCGATTAGAATACATGAATGCTCAATACATAATGAGCAGTGATGCGGAAATATTCATTTCAGATTTTGTTGTAATAGCATCTGGTACTAAGCCAAAACCTATTCCTTTTGCTCTTTCTGAAAAAGTGCGCAGAAAAGTTCATCAGGACATCAAAGGAATATTAGAACAAATCGAAAAACATATTATTATCATTGGGTGCGGGGACGCAGCTTTTGACTATGCATTAAATCTTTCAAAAAGAAATAGAGTTACAATCTTAAATCGAGGTTCAGAATTAAAATCACTTCAACTACTGGCTGATAGGGCATTTTCAAATAATATGATCACGTACATGTGTGATACAGATGTTCAAAATATTGACCTATTGCCATCGAATAGGGGTGATATAAACGACTCATTACTAGTCCAGTGCACGAACAGCGAAAATATAAGATTCGCGCTCGAATGCGACGAAATTGTATTAGCAATTGGGAGAGATCCGCAATTAGACTTTGTAGACCCATTAATGAGCAAAGACAGCTGCTTATTGGTTGGTGATGTCAAAAATGGTATTTACAGACAAGCATCAATAGCTGCAGGTGATGGGATAAAGGCGGCAATGAAGATCCATAACCAAATATTAATGAGGCGCTAAATGAGAGTGTTTGCAGAAACCGGAGATTCGAAAATTGCAACTGTTTATATGGCTGACTTTGGAGACGAAAAAATCGTAGAATTTGTCGAGGCACTTCAACCACCGTTCACCCGAGACGAACGATGGGTTTTGATGGTATCGACTCTATTTGGATGTCCGGTTAAATGTATGATATGTGATGCGGGTGGCCAATATAAAGGAAAACCCACTGCGAATCAAATCTTGCAACAAATAGATTACCTGGTCGATAAATGGTTTCCCGATCGAATTGTACCGAGCGAAAAATTCAAAATACAATTTGCTCGAATGGGGGAGCCTGCTCTTAACCCTGCCGTACTTGAAGTATTGGAAACATTACCTTCACGGTACACTGCCCCAGGATTAATTCCTTCCATTTCCACAATAGCTCCGTATGGATCAGAGAAATTCTTTGAACGTCTGCTGGAGATAAAAAACAAATTTTACCAGAATGGTAGATTTCAATTTCAATATTCTTTACATACAACCGACCAGACGCAGCGGAATAAGTTGATACCTGTTCGAAAATGGGGCTTTGCTCAACTGGCAGTTTATGGCGATAAATTTTTTAGAACAGGTGACCGAAAAATCACACTCAATTTTGCTCTTGCAGAGAAAATGTCTATCGATGAGGCTGTGTTGTTAAAATATTTTGATCCCCAAAAGTATTTGATTAAAATAACCCCTGTAAACCCAACCTGCCAGGCAGTAAAAAATGGACTCGTTTCTTATATTGACCCAAGTCGGCCAGAGGCACAGAACAATCTAACCAGTCGTTTGAACAAGAGCGGGTATGATGTGATTGTTAGCATCGGTGAATTGGAAGAGAATCAAATTGGCAGCAATTGCGGACAATATGTATTAAAGTATTTACAATCTCAAAATTCGATATCAGATGGATACACTTATCCGATTCAATCGTTAGCTTGATAGGAGTCTTATGAAATTAGCTATCACAGGAAAAGGCGGAGTTGGCAAAACCACCCTCACCGCCCTTTTAGCACAAGTATATGCAGATATGGGGAAACAGGTGTTGGCAGTTGACGCAGATCCTTCCCCGTGTTTGGCAGGAGCTTTAGGCTTCCCCGAATCACTTAGAGAATTGTTGCATCCAATATCTCAAATGGATGAATTGATTGAAGAAAGGACAGGCGCAAAACCTGGAATGGTAGGTGGCTACTTCACCTTAAATCCGCGCGTTGATGATATTCCTGAAAGATTCAGTATTGTTAATCGAAATGTTCGTTTGCTGGAGATGGGTTCGGTAGACATGGGTGGATCTGGATGTATCTGCCCTGAGGGGGCCATGCTAAAGACATTATTTACGCACCTCCTTTTTAGGAAAGACGAGATATTGCTATTAGATATGTATGCTGGTGTTGAACACCTTGGAAGAGCAACTGTAGATTTTGTAGATGCGATGATTGTTGTGGTAGAACCGACCCGTAGAAGTCTGGGAACGGCGGCTCAAATTAAAAAACTTGCCAATGATATAGGGTTAAAGCGATTGTTATTGGTGGGTAATAAAATTCGAGAAGATGAAGAGGAAAGATTTATTGAGAAGAATACACCAGGCATACCCATTCTTGGCTTCCTCCCTGCCGATCTTTCTGTTCAGGAAGCAGATCGTTTGGGTATACCAGTTTATGATCATATTCCCGCATTAAAAAACTCTGTGGAATTAATGGTAGAAAAAATTGCGAAGATGGATTTCGAAAGGTAAAAGAAAATGACGACTACAATAGCATTAGCCGGCAAAGGTGGTGTTGGCAAGACGACAATTGCTGGTATGGTTATAAAGTATCTCGCACAAAAACAGTCAGGAAGTATCTTGGCGATTGATGCAGATCCATCCAGTAATTTGAATATGGTGCTTGGATTGGATTTGGATTGGACAGTTGGCGATATAAGGGAGGATATGTTGCATCAGGTGAAAAGTTCTTTAACGGCTGGAGGAGCTGCAATGGGTGTCATGCCTGGTGGTCAATCCAAAAGAGAGTACCTTGATTATCAAATCCGTTCGTCATTATCTGAGGGTGCCAGATATGATTTAATCGCCATGGGACGTGGTGAAGGTTCTGGATGCTATTGCGCAGTTAATCATAATTTGCGTGAAGTTATTGATTCTATGAGTAAAAATTATGCATTTGTCGTAATTGACAATGAAGCAGGAATGGAGCATTTAAGCCGGCGAACAACCAGGGATGTTCAACATCTTTTGGTGGTAAGCGATCCTACTCAAAGAGGTTTGGTTGCCGCCCAGCGCGTTGCCGAAATGAGTAAAGAATTAGACATTAATATTGAAAATGCTTATTTAATTATTAACCGGTTGCCAGCAGAGATGCATCAAGCATTAGCGGATTTTATTTCGACAATGGATATTCCATTGTTGGGTGTTATTCCAGCCGATTCAGAAATAACGAATTTTGACTTTAATGGGAGGCCATTGGTTGAGATCAATGGGAACTCGCCAGTCTGTAGGGCAGTATCTGAGATGATGGATCAGATCCTATAACTAGAATCTATGATATTGGATGAAATGAAAAACGTAAAAGAACCCAATAAAGCTGAAAATGATGAAGAACTTCGCAAGGCGTTGGATAACACCAAATATCAGGGCACGTAAATATTTTAGCTATTGGTAAAACTCAACCAAAATAACCGTCTCTTTTTTTGGAACAAAATTATTTTTAACGCAAGCTTTCTATAGTCATGAAGGTAACTATTGGAGAAGCCATGAAAATAAGAAAAATTAAGGGCTTAACGTTTGACGATGTGTTATTGGTTCCGAGCAGGTCTTCAATTACTTCTCGTAATGATGTTGTAACTTCTACTCGTCTAACGCGAACAATTAATTTGAATATTCCGATCATTAGTGCCAATATGGATACGGTAACTGAAGAAGCCATGGCAAAAGCAATGGCTGAAAATGGTGGGATTGGCATTATTCACAGATTTATGTCGATTGAACACCAGACGAAACAGGTTCGTAATGTAAAACGTTGCCAGGGATTTATTGTTGAGAATCCTTATGAGATAAATCAGGATGCCTCAATTGACGATGCCAAACGATTAATGAAAAAAGAGAAGGTTGGCGGATTGGTGGTCAAAGATAATCAAAACAAGTTGGTTGGGATAATTACATCACGCGATTTGTTGCTGGCACCGGGGGAATTTAATGAAGTAAAAGATGTTATGACCGAATCAAGGAATCTTGTTGTTGCTTCTCCAGATATTACCCCGGAGGCTGCGAGAATATTGTTGTATAAACACCGATTGGAAAAGCTACCGGTGTTAGACGAAGATGGCAACTTGAAAGGTTTGATTACAGCTCAAGATGTTGTAAAACCCGAAATGTACCCAAATGCTACGTTAGATGAGAAAGGAAGATTATGCGTTGGGGCTGCTATTGGAGTTACAAGCGGTGAAATGGAACGCGCTAGAATTCTGATTGAAGCTGGCGTAGATGTGCTTGTATTAGATATAGCCCACGGACATGCCGATCATTGCATCAATATGGTGAAAAGGTTAAAAAGCACCTTTGAAAATATCCAAGTTATCGCGGGTAACGTGGCAACAGAATCAGGGGCATTTGATCTCGCCGAAGCTGGGGCAGACGCGATAAAGGTAGGTATTGGACCTGGTTCCATATGTACAACTCGTATCGTTACAGGTTATGGAGTACCTCAACTCACCGCTATCATGGATAGTGTTAAGGGTGTTCAGGAATCCAAAAAGAACATCCCAATTATTGCAGATGGTGGAGTTAGATTTTCTGGTGATATGGTAAAGGCTTTGGCAGCAGGCGCAGAAACCGTTATGGTTGGAAGCTTGTTCGCAGGGACGGAAGAAGCTCCGGGCTCAGCGGTTATTCGTGATGGTCAAAAATTTAAGGTTGTACGGGGCATGGCATCGCTGGGAGCCGCCATGGGGCGAAAATTGACAGAGCGGGGAGAGGATGAGAGTGCGGAAGATCAGGAAGATTGGGATAAAGTTATTCCAGAAGGTGTAGAAGCTGTCGTCCCGTATCGCGGAAAAGTTGAAGAAGTGCTCTTTCAGTTGGTGGGAGGATTGCGATCGGGGTTGAGCTACGGAGGGGGTAAAACGATAAGGGAAATGCAGGAGAAGGCTGAGTTTATAGAAATCACCCCAGCTGGTTATCGTGAAAGTCGTCCTCACGATGTCGATCGAGTGTAATGGGATCTTGTTTGATGAACATGCGCATAGGCATAAATCATCTACTACTACCCATATCTTTTGATTTATTTATGGGGGAGTTTAAGTCACTAAGTCATTTATGCAAATTCGTTGCAGGAATAAAAGATAAACCATTTCTTGTAAGCGCTTCAGCAGTTTTATTGCAAGCATTAACTTTATCAAAGAAATTTAATTTCAAATTATCCCAGTCTCCTGACGCTATAACCTCAGACTTGTCTCGAAAATAATCCAGTATATCTGAAGGATGAGCGCGTGTGGAATCAATTTCAGGATCACCTCCTTCGTGTTTTGCTGAGATATTTGCCACATGATCAGCTAATTCTATCAATTCATCACGACGGTTGTATGGTTGGCGAACGATACTTTTCCAAGTTTCAGTAATATGATGTTCAAAGCGAATCAATTCCTCAAACCCAAGCGATTTACGGAACTGGGCAGCTATCTCCATTGATTCGTTGTTGATCGAATTTGACCAATTAAAACCAATTAAAGGTGTACTGCCGTCGTCTCTGCTGAACAACTTTGCGCAAATTAGTGTCCAAAAAGCAGCGTAGGGATTATCGTTTCCCATAAAAACGGATATTTTGAATTCTATGTTTATACCAAGCTTGTAAAGAAGGTAACTCGCTAATACTGTGCCAGGGTTGATATTCAAGACCTCTTTCAATCCGTAGTTTGTATAATAATACAAGAACTCATCCAACCATTTGAGAGGGTAAGCATTCGGCTGCCCAACGCCGCCGAAATATCCTGTAATCGTATCGGGTCCTCCAAGGTGTATATTTGAACCATCAGTTCCTTTGGTGTCGAGGGTTTCTACAAAAGAAGCCCCCATAATACTCAAGGCGGCAATTATTGCGGGCAAGTCACCATCAGCTTCAGATTCCTTCATTTTTCTGACCGCAATGAACCGTCCAGGGATCAGGGTCCTGTCTTTTATCGCACTTTCAGCCATTTCGCACACCCATGGAAAATATTGCAAAGCACTTACTTCCAAAGTTACTGCAAAGTCGTTGTTAAATTCTATTTGGGAATGGTTAGATCCCAGAATTTTGTTGCGATATTCTGCAATTGTGCAAAATGCTCCAGCTAGTTGTTGATATGTGAGCCAATTAAGATCTTTTACATAACCTGGACAAACGTCGTTAACCTTTTTTAATAAATTGGGCAATTTCCGTGCTTCCTGTGCTTTATTATTAATTTCATCCGGAGATCCATACTTATTAACAACATCCAAAATGTCGGTGATAATGCGTTGATCTGAATCCAGTAGCACTGAATTTATTTCGTCAAGCCGGATATTAGGAATACTAAGCAAATTTCGAAGATCTGCTGCCATTAATTTATTCTCCTGTAATAGTATCAAGATCAAAAATAATATAATATTCGCATAGTCAATTATACAATAGTTACCTAATACTACTATAAACTAACACTAAGCAAAAAACAAGGGTACTTATCAACAAATGATAAGCATTCTCTAAAAATGATGTAAGAAGGGAAGGGATCGTAAATAACTTCCTAGGTTATACAAGTTCAAGCAGGATTTTCTCTAGTTTCATCATGCTCGAAAGTGGTTGAGGAAAATAGAAACCTTAAAACATCATATTTATTTGAAATACTGGTCGTTTCCCATCAATAAGAATAAATGGAGTAATTCTTTCCTGATTCAATCCTAATTTCTGTATTATTGAAATATCTTTAAGCTTATGGGTGTACCGATACTTTAATATTTTTTCAGCACCGGAGGAGCCAATTCCAGGAACTTTCATTAGTTCTTGGATGGTTGCTTGATTGATTTCGATAGGACATTTCAAAAGATTTTTGTTCGCCCAAGCAAGTTTGGGATCAATATTTAAGGGAAGATTTCCATTATTATCATAAACCAAGTCTGAAAGATTGAATGGGTAATTTCTTAATAGAAAAGATGCCTGGTATAAACGAAATTCACGTATTGGATTTGTGGCAGGTTTGTTTTCTAGCGGAGTATTATGTGCAGGTTTAAAAGCTGAATAGTATACTCTTTTGAGATTTAGATCTTTATACAGGTAATTTGTTGTAGTTAGTAATTCTACATCTGTATCATTGACAGCCCCAACCACAAATTGGGTAGCTGAGGATGGGAAATGTCCACTCCAAAATTTATCCGGGTCACTATTTCTACGAATTTCATCAATCCAGATAAGTGATTTAATTAATTCTTCTTTAAAATTCTTGTGTGGGGCGAGCTCCAATAGGCGTTTTGCATTTGGAGCTTCAAGGTTAATAGAAACACGGTCTGAGACCTGCATGGCACGTTCTATTTGTGCCTTTTCGCTTCCTGGCATGATTTTAAGATGTACATACCCTTGATATTGATACTTATATCTCAAAATATCGATGGTATCAATTAGTTTATCTTGAGTACGAATTCCACCTCCAATCATCCCAGAACTAATAAAAAGACCCTCTACAATTCTTCGTTCGTAGAGTGTTATAAATAGTTTTGCAAATTCTTCGGGTGAAAATGTAGCTCTACGAGTGTCACGACCTGCTCTAAATGGGCAATAGTAGCAATCCCGTTCACAGGCCGAAGTGAGAAGAGTTTTGAGTAACTTTATACGTTTTCCATTAGGCATGACTGCTGGATGAATGAACACATCTGCATTATTGATTAATCTGCTTCTTACTGCTGTGGTTTTATCTTCAGCTGACTCCAAATCCATCTGACTGGCAAGCAAATTTAAGCAAGCTAATTCATTCATATGTCTATTGTAGTACATTAGTTCTAATTATGTCAATTACTAATAATGATAAAATCAATAAATTCTCCCATGTCAATTGGCCACGAATTCTGATCGACTTTACATTTGCCAATAGAGTAGGGGATTGAGGAATAATTTAATTGGAAAGCAATCAATACGCAACCATGAACAATATATCTGATCGTCGAATGAATGAATTTCAATCAATTCCTGTTAGGGAAAAATCGATAGGCCTCAACTCGAATGGAGGTCCGGGAAACCTTCCATTATCTCCTCAAAAAATCCACAAAGGTCATCCCAAGGTTTGGATCTCTCTGTTAATAATAGTCGCTATCTATTTTCTTGCCCCACTAAGAACAAATATATTGATTTTAGGAACCGATTATCTTCCTCACAGAAATACACTAAGCAGAACGGATACTAATATTCTGGTAACGATTATTCCATTAAAACCATATGTTGGTATGCTCTCCATTCCTCGTGACTTATGGGTCACTATACCAAATGTGGGGGAAAATAGAATTAATACGGCCTATTTCTTTGCAGAGGCAACTCAAACGGGTACTGGTCCTGCAGCTTCAATTGAAACGATACGTAATAATTTCGGTATAACTATAAAATATTACCTTGTAATAAAAATGGAAGGTGTTGTTAAAATAATAGAGGCCTTGGGTGGGGTGGAAGTAGATTTGCCTGCCGCAATGGGTGGATTACCGATTGGGACAAATATTTTAGATGGGACACAGGCGCTGGCTTTTATGAGAGAACGATACAGCTCAGATGACTTCTCAAGAATGGATCAAGGGCAGATCCTTATTAAGGCGTTAATAAAGAAAATTCTCTCCCCATCGGGCTGGATCAGACTCCCTTTGGTGGCTTTCGAAACACTTCGAGCGATCGATACGAATATTCCCTGGTGGTTGGTTCCCAGGTTGGTCTTTGCAATTCTAAGATCTGGTACAAAAGGGATAGATAATCGAATTATCAGCCGCGAAATGGTTAATCCTTTTTTAACATCTGATGGTGCACAAGTTTTAGCACCCAATTGGAAAGCCATTAATCCAGTTTTATTGGAAATATTCGGAGAATGAGATTTGTGATAAGTAGGGAGGTGTGAAGCGTTTTCATTAAAATCAATAATAATTTTGAAAACCATCTTGAATTTTCTAAACGTTTGGAATGATTCTTATTGGCATTAGTGGTCCTCTTGGAGCGAAAAAGCAAATAGGGGACTTGACTTGAGCGACTAGCTATTATACAATAACTATGGTTTCGATAAGTATAATTATCGTAATCATAAATCAATCAGTCGATGGAAGAAAATGATGACAATATCACAATTTTCCGACAGCTATATTGATAACATTATGTTGGCACGCAGTGAGAATACAGCGCGAGCCTATAAGAATGCAATTGCGTTATTCTTTTCGGTATTGAAAGAAAGATGGATCGACCCCCAAACCGCTGATATAACTAATTTGAAAGAAGATGCTATATCCTGGTTTGCTGCATATCTGAAGAACTATTCTCCAGCCACAGAGCGTTTGTATTTGCAGGCAGTAAAAGGATTTTTCGAATACCTGGCTGCTGAAGAAGCAAATGATATTAACCTGCCGCGCCTGCGCCTATTATTACGCCAAAGATCACGCCGCAGCGGAATAAGATTACCTCAATTCCCAAGGGAAGAAATAGAAAAAGTACTCGCCCACGTAGAAACCTATCCGGATGGTTTATACGAGAAACCAGAAGAAAAGCTACGCGCATTAAGAGATCGCGCCTTTATCATCACCCTGGCAGACACTGGCCTTAGGGTAAATGAAGCTTGTAGGTTAAGGCGGGGGGAAATTGACTGGAACGAGGGTCGGGCAATTATTATCGGTAAAGGTGATAAACAAGCGATCATCCGTTTTTCTTCTCGCTCGCTAAGAGCCTTAAAAGATTACTTAAATATTCGCATGAAATTTGATGGTTCAACCGGGTTACCATTGTCATCCCTGCCTCTCTTTGCACGTCACGATAAAGGCGCCGGGAAAAAAACCAAACCCATTACCACCACAACAGGTCGTAATATTGTTGCAGAAAATGTTCGCCTCGCATTGGGGAAAGATACCGAGCGAACCATCACGCCACACTCATTCAGACATTATTTTGTCACTACGGTATTGCGCGCATCTGGGAATTTGAAACTTGCCCAGGAATTGGCAAGGCATACGAATATTTCTGTGACCCAAAGATACGCACACCTATCCGACAATGAGCTGGATCAAGGGTACTTTGATATATTTGACATTAATAAAAAACCAAATCATACCTGAATCAAAACATCCTTTGAGTCTTTAACCCAATATTTAAAATTACAGCTATACTTGATTTATGAGTAATGTAATATTATATGATGAATTAACCTGGCCAGAAATATCTTCCCTACCTCGAGATATTCCACTTGTAATTCCTCTTGGCACAGGGTATGACCTGGAACAATTTTGTTTAGCCTTGGGCAATCCAGAAACCATTATTTTCCTACCCCCCTTCCCTTTTGGTTGGGTCGGCAGCGGATTGGAAGTTGCGGATGATTATCTGGAAGCTTATATATCAAACCTCATCACCTCGTTGCGCGAGGATGGATTTACGCGGGTTTATGCACTTACCCCTCAAGGTATAAATCTAAGCCTGGGTGCTAATCAGATATCTTTAGATCACCCAAACCAGTGGCAACCTTTACCGGGTCTTCCCTCTGACTTAGATGTTGACAAAGTTGTTTTGATCCCAATAGGACATACGGAGCAACATTCCTATCATCTGCCCATGTCCACCGACACATTGATAATAAGTGCAATTTCACAAGGAGTAGTTAAAGCATGCCGGGAGTTATGTGTCAATCTCCCGGTTATGCCTTACGGTGTCAGTACTCATCGCTCGTCATTTTGCGGTACGCTCAATGCCGGCGGCCGAGCTTTTGAAGATTTTTGGCTGGATATTGTTCAAAATCTTGTAGTTCGCGGTTTTAATCGAATATATTTTATCAACGGGCACGGCGGGAACAGCTCATTCTTAGTTAATATCATCAAATATGCTGGCGAAAAATATCGCAGAATATTCTGTGCAACTTCCTGGCTTTATTTAAGTGGATCTGCCGGAATTGCATCCCTTGAACAGCATCGTGAATCCAAGCTTGGTGGTATGGGACATGCATGCGAATTGGAGACCTCGTTAATTCTGTCCTTGAGACCAGATTTAGTTCACATGGATCGAGTTCGCGATGACACTGATTTCATCACTACGCCATCCTATTACATGGATTGGTTGGAAGGTGGTTCAATAATTGCCAATCCGCCTTGGGAAGATGATTCAATCCATGGTGCTTATGGATCAGGCAGTCTTGGAACCACAGAAAAAGGTAGAATTTGGCTCGATGATGCCATTGAAGAAAAAATCTCCCATATTAAGGAAATTCATGAGCAGCACAGCCGCCGTGAAATTCGTAGAAATGCTGGTTTTGGTCTATGGGGAGCGCAAAAATAAAGAATAATGCAGAAAAATTAAAAAATTTTCAAGTAATCGTGCCTGCTTGATTGCTGATTATGTTCCAAAACCCCTTCCACGGAGTCCCCAGGCGATTATTGTCAGATACTTTTATTTTAGCTAACTTTTGTCCAATTTCCGCTGCCAATGCTGCTATGCTACCCCAATCTTCATCGAAGAGAGCAGTACGCATTTTTCCAGCAATATTTCCAGCCCAAGCCCATTCCATTCTAAAACGATCTGCTTTTAACCAATAATCGCGCTTTTCCCAGGCTATAACAGATATCTCAATCGATGCTGCTATCGTATCAAGAGAAAAGATAATGAATGAAACTAGATCACGCGCTTCAACTCCAGGCTTTTTTTGCTTTGCTAGCTCGCGAATAGCTGCGACAATTGCTTTTGTCAGATAAGAACGTTCTTTTCCGGCGCCATCAACATTAATAATACGAGTCATTACTTATACTCCTTGAGCTTGGATACTCAACCATAGGTAATGACAAAGATTATAACTCTAATCATATTATCAATGTTTGGTTAACACTTTCCCCCCTTCATTGACTACCTATATTCTCTCGCTTATAATCTCTTGGCGCTTGGGGAAGTGTCGGAATTGGCAGACGAGCATGACTTAGGATCATGTGCCGCAAGGCGTGCGGGTTCAAATCCCGCCTTCCCCATCATTGCCAATCTATACAAATAAGGAAAATATCTTGAAAATAGAAACCGAAACCCGAGACGATCATCAAGTTGCAGTAAATGTTGAGCTGGAAAATAATCAAATGGAAAGCGCCCGAAGAAGGGCTGCTCACAAAATCGCACAACGTATGAAAATACCTGGTTTTAGACCCGGGAAAGCACCCTATGATGTTGTATTACGTAGTGCAGGCGAGTCTGCAATCGCTGAAGAAGCGATAGAACTATTGGTTGACGAAATATATCCAAAGGTTCTTGAAGAAACAGGTATAAAAGCCGCCGCACCAGGATCGCTTGAAGAAGTAGCCAGCATAGACCCTCCAAAATTCAAATTTATTATTCCACTCTCTCCAGCCATTGACTTGGGAGACTACAGGTCTATTCGATTGGACTACGATTGGCAGCCTCCAACTGAGGACAAGGTTGATGAAGCGATCGAAGAGTTGCGACGAATGTACAGCACTACCGAAAATGTTGATCGAGGCATCAAGATAGGTGATTTTGTATTAACGGATTTAATAGGTAAGAAAGCCAAATCGGGTAAGGATGAAACCCCTATCATTGAAAAACCGGGGAATCCTGTTTTCATTCGACCGGATGAAAAATCCGATGAATGGCCATTTAGTGGGTTTTCCAAAAACCTTATTGGAATGAATGTTGACGAGACTAAGACGTTTACACATAAATTTCCAAAAGACCTTGAAGATGAAAACCTAAGAGGTAGTACTGTAAACTTTGAAGTAAAAGTAAAAACAATACGCGGAATGATATTACCCGAACTCAATGAGGATTTTGCGAAAAGGGTTGGTAAATTTGAAAATATCTCAACTCTACGCGAAGCGATTCAATCCAACCTGAGCAATCAATCAAAAGCTGAATACGAAGATGTGTATTTTGAAAAATTAATTGAAAAAATAAAAGAACAAGCCATTATAAAATATCCACCGCAGGTTTTAGAGCACGAGAGTGAACATGTTAAGGAAGATTTAAAACGCCGACTGGCAGAGCAAAACCTTGAACTTGACGTTTATCTTAAAATGAGAGAGTTGGATCATGAAAAGTTTATTGAGGAAGAGGTTACCCCTGTTGCCATTCGCAGACTCGAGCGCTCATTAATTATGGATCAATTAGCCATCGATGAAAAAATTGAGGTGAGTGAAGAGAGTTTGAATTCCGCTTTTCAGCAAACCTGGTTTGAAATTCAGCGTGATGAACAATTCCAGAAATTAACCAAGAGGAATAAACCTTCGCAAAAATTAATGGAATCGGTTGCTATGGAATCAGCCAGTCGGGCAATGATCCGCCAAACACTTGATCGTCTAAAATCAATCGCCATCGGTGAGGCAACGGAAATTGCCAAAGAACCGGTAAAACCAAAAAATACAACAAAAAGAAAACCTAAAAAAGAACAAGCTAATAAAATCAATGAACCTGCCGAACCGATACAAAAACCCGAGTTATAAATCAGTTCGTGAATTTCAATGGAGAAATTAAAATGAACATTCCTGATTTTAAAAACGTCATCCCCATGGTTATTGAATCTTCCGGGCGTGGGGAACGGGCATACGATATTTATTCACTGCTTCTGAAAGAAAGAATTATATTTTTAGGGACACCAATCGAGGATCAGGTTGCCAACGTTATCGTCGCACAATTACTATTTCTAACCCACGAGGATCCCGAGCGCGAAATCCAGATGTACATCAATTCCCCCGGCGGAGTTATTTACGCGGGCTTGGCAATTTATGATACGATGCAAATGATACCCAACCCAATTAGTACGGTAGCTGTAGGCGTAACAGCCTCATTTGGTACGGTGTTGCTAACAGCGGGCACCAAAGGTCGTCGCTATGCATTACCAAACGCCACTATCCATCTGCATCAACCATTGGGCGGCGCCCAGGGTCAAGCAACTGATATTGAAATCCAAGCAAAACAAATATTGCGCCTAAAAGCACTATTAAATGGGATTATGGCAAAGCATACTGGACAGCCAATTGAAGTGATTGAACGGGATTCTGACAGAGATTTCTATCTTGATGCCAAGCAGGCAGTTGCGTATGGCTTGGTTGATCAAGTGCTTGAAGCCCCTGAAAAATAATAACATATGAATTCTGTTATATTGAAAAACGGATAGACGTAATGGCTGGATAATCCGGTATTATTCAGCCATTACGTTTGAACAAACAATGATCTCTTCAAACATAAAAGCTTTAATCCTGGATATGGATGGGGTCCTTTGGACAGAAAACAATCCAATTGGGGATTTACCGAAAATATTCCAGACCATATCAGATCGCTCATTATCAGTTGCATTGGCTACCAATAATTCAACGCGTACTCCCGACCAATACATCGATAGATTGAAACATTTTGGTGTTACCAGTCTTGAAGCCTGGCAGGTTATCACCTCTTCCCTGGCTTTGTCTCATGAATTGGCTCGTATTTTCCCCGACAAAGGCAATGTCTTTATTATTGGCGAAGATGGCTTGAGAAAAGCATTGGAAGATTGCGGATTTTGTGTTGTCGATGATGAGCATGCGGAAAATGTCATCGCTGTTGCAGTTGGTATTGATCGGTATATAACATTTAACAAGTTACGCCGCGCATCTTTATTAATTCGCAAAGGACTACCATTTTTGGGGACAAATCCAGATAAAACGTTTCCAACACCTGAAGGTCTGATATTGGGAACCGGAGCATTGCTCGCAGCATTATCGACAGCCACTGACGTAAGCCCGATAATAATGGGAAAACCATCCCCCATCATGATTGCGTTGGCTCGCCAAAGGTTGGGGGTTCTTCCTAACGAAGCGCTTGTTATTGGAGATCGGCTGGAAACTGACATTGCCGGTGGACAGGCAGATGCTTGCTTCACGGGGCTGGTTTTTTCGGGTGTGACTACACCAGAGGCTGCACATTCCTGGCAGCCAGCACCAGATTATTGCGCCAAGGATTTATCAGCATTACTAGAAATATGATGGACACATCCAAACCACTCGTCTACGATTTAGATCAAATAGAGTTTCAATGCATTCTGGAAAAATGGGGAGAAAAGCCATATCGCATAAATCAAATATGGCATGGGCTTTATCAAAAATTATGGCAATCACCCGATGAATTCACAGCTCTATCCCTTGAAATGCGAAAATTACTTTCAGATAATATCGAATTCAATGTATTAAAGCCAATAAAGAAAATATCATCAACTGATTTCAATACAGAAAAAACTCTTTTCCAGCTATATGATAATCAGGCAATAGAAACTGTATTTATGCGGTACCGAACCCGAAACACGGTTTGCGTTTCCACACAAGTCGGCTGTGCAATGGGATGTAAATTCTGCGCAACTGGTCAAATGGGTTTTCGACGCAATCTCAGCAGCGGAGAGATTGTAGCTCAGGTTTTGTATTATGCGTCTCTACTTTCAAAAGAATCAGAAAAACTTACCAATGTCGTTGTTATGGGGATGGGTGAACCTTTCCACAATTATGAAGCAACCCTATCTGCCATTGACCGGTTAAATGATAGTGATGGTTTTAATTTTGGCGAACGCAGGTTCACCATTTCAACGGTCGGCCTTGTGCCCATGATACGGAGATTCGCAGAAGAGAAACGCCAGATTAACCTGGCCATCTCGCTTCACGCCGCAGATAACAACTTGAGATCCAGCTTATTACCTGTCAATAAAAAATATCCGCTTGAAGAAATTCTTGAAGCAAGCAATGAATACGTTCTTCGAACAAAACGTCGAATTACATTCGAATGGGCTCTGATAAACACAGTTAATGATACACAAGAGCAAGCCCATTTATTAGCATCAAGAATAAAAGGTATGCTATGCCATGTAAATATTATCCCCCTCAACCTCACGGATCGTTATTCAGGTACTGGATCTACCTTGGAAAGAGCAAGTATTTTTAAGAAAATCCTTGAAGCAACTGGGATACGATGCACCATTCGACTAAGAAGAGGTATCGATATCCAAGCCGGCTGTGGTCAATTGATGAGTGAAGATAACTAGATAACTACACGAAATTCATAAGAATCTATCTTTATAAACACTTATTGGAGTAATACATTTTTCCACTTGGCAACTACCCTTGACTGAAAATAACAAATCACCCTGGCTTGATCACCCCGTTTTTTCAAAGATACCATATTTGAACTATGAGGTATTAATATTTATAATAATTATCCTGTTAACATCTCTGAGCAGATTTTACAATTTGGGGTTGAGGGTAATGAGTCACGACGAAAGTCTGCACACCTATTACTCCTGGTTGCTCTATCATGGATCTGGCTATATTCATAATCCCATGATGCATGGCCCTCTTCAATTTCATTTAATTGCACTCAGCTATTTTCTTTTTGGGGTAAGCGATTTTGTAGCCAGATTTCCTCACGCAATTTTCAGCATATTCTCAATTCTTCTAATTTGGAAGTGGCGTCACCAACTTGGCAGGTACGGGGCACTAATTTCGGCGGGGTTGATGTTGATCTCACCCTATATGCTTTATTATGGCCGCTACGCCCGCAATGAAGTTTTTGCGGGCGTAGCAGGCATATTAACCTTATATTCAATATTACGTTATTTTGAATCAGGAAAATCCCGATATTTATACCTGCTTACATTTTCAACTGTTTTACATTTTACATCCAAAGAAACAGCTTTCATTTATTCTGCTCAAGCTCTTCTATTCCTTTTAGTTGTATTTATTTACCGTTCTTCCCGAAAAGCCTGGAAGGCTCAACCATATCTAAAACTATTTCTGCTTTCACTTATAGTGGGTGCCGCCTTTGCCTTTTCAGCGTTAGGGTACTCAACGTTAGATAAGAAACAACAATCAGCTGCCATATCCCCCACTCTCTACTCACAAGCAGCGTCACAAAGTCTCGTTGAGCTGACTACTTCATCACCAGGGAATATTTTATTAGCTATTTCCCTATCAGCATTTGTCTTTTCAGCAATATTACTAATTAGAGGTTATGGATGGGAAAATATTCGTAAAGAGCGCTCATTCGATCTGCTCATGCTACTCGGAACATTAATTCTGCCTCAATTAACAGCTTTCCCAATTAAATTATTGGGTTGGGATCCGTTGGATTACACATTTAATTGGCCTTTGGTAAATGTAGATGCTTTTTTTCAACAAGGCATCGCCAGGACTGGGATTGTTCTGTTTGTCATGATAATCCTTTCTCTATTCCTTGGTATTTGGTGGAATAAGAGCTTGTGGTTACGAAACGCAGCAATATTTTATATTATATATACTCTTCTATTTACAACCTTTTTTACAAACGGACAGGGTTTTTTCACCGGGATTGTCGGATCCTTAGGGTATTGGTTAGCGCAGCAGGGTGTCCAACGAGGAAGTCAACCCTGGTTTTACTTCTTAATCATCCAAATACCCTTATACGAATTTTTACCTGCACTTGGTTCGATTGTTGCTTGTTATTTTGGATTGAAAAAAAACATACCAATTGCTCTTCCCAACAATTCATGTACTAACGATGATCAACTTAACAACACAGATGATTATGCTGGCATCCTCACTAAAAGTATGTATAGGAGCTATACATTTCCGCTTCTTCTGTGGTGGGTAGTGAGCAGTATGGCAGCATTTACACTTGCCGGCGAAAGAATGCCTTGGCTTACCTACCATATCGCCCTGCCAATGATATTGCTAGGTGGGTGGGGATTGGGAATACTTCTTGAAAGGGTAGATTGGGAAAAAATAAGAAAAGATAGAAGTCTAATAATTACAGGTCTTCTTCTATTATCTATTGGCAGCATCCTGGGAGTGCTCCTGCCTGTTATTCGATTTGGTATGCCGTTCGGTGGGAAAGATCTCCCCCAGCTTCAAGCGACAGCCTCTTTTCTTGTCTCCACAACAACTATGATTGCAAGTGGTATTGGCTTGCTTTACATGTGGAAAGTGCAGGATATCAAGCAGATATTGAAACTCGCTCTGATATCTTTTTTTGTAGTCCTTGCTCTCATGACTGCCAGGACTTCAATTCGAGCATCTTTTGTAAATTATGATAAGGCTACAGAATACCTGGTTTATGCCCATGGTACTCGTGGAATTAAAGACATCATGAACCAAATTGAGGAAATATCCAATCGAACATCGAGTGGATACAACCTGGAAATCGCCTATGATGCAAGCGCACCAGACACAGGAGTTTCCTGGCCTTTTACCTGGTATTTTAGAGATTATACAAATTTACACTCATTTGACCAACCCAGCAAAGCGCTTCGAGACACTCCAGTTATCATAGTTGATCAGAAGAATTTTACAAAAATTGAGCCGGTGGTTGGAGATGCATATTATCGCTTTGATTACATACGGATGTGGTGGCCCAACCAGGATTATTTTAATCTTACCTGGAAGGATTTTTGGAATGTTCTTAAGACTCCTGAATTGAGGAGTAGCATATTTGATATCTGGCTAAATCGGGATTTTTCAAAATACTCAGAAGTAACTGGCAGGCCTGGCTTTACTCTTACGGATTGGATACCTTCCGATCTAATGCGTTTATATATTCGTAAAGATATCGCATCTAGTATCTGGAATTATGGAATTGGCGCATCTTCCACAACAGAAATTGTTGCAGATCCTTATGAAAAAAGTCAGGTATTATTACAGGCAAACACGATAGTTGATGAGTATGGTCAAGATAATGGACAATTCAATTCCCCTCGAGGAATCGCGATAGCCCCGGATGGGAGTATTTTTATAGCCGATACGGGCAACAACCGGATTGAGCATTTTTCATCAGCTGGCAATTTCATAACTTCATGGGGACCCTTAGCAGATGGAGCCAAATCCCCTGCCCCCGCAGGAATGTTTAATGAACCCTGGGATCTAGCTGTCTCACCGGATGGTAAATGGGTATTTGTAGCCGATACTTGGAATCATAGAATTCAGAAGTTTTCAGAAAACGGCGACCCAATAACTACCTGGGGGGTTCCTTCGTATGGTCAAGGAGAGCCTCTTGGTTTTTGGGGACCTCGAGGCATAACAGTGGATTCCTTTGGACATGTTTTTGTATCAGATACAGGAAACAAACGGATTGTCATAACCGACGAAGATGGTAATTTCCTTGGTCAATTTGGAAGCGCTGGGATGGCCCCAGGTCAATTTGATGAGCCGGTTGGCATCGCTTTTGACCAAAATGGTCAACTATTTGTTGCAGATACATGGAATCGACGTATCCAGGTTTTTTCTCCGGATGAAACGGGGTTGAACTTTACCTTCACTTCAGAATGGGACATAAGCGGCTGGTATGGGCAATCGCTTGATAATAAACCTTATATCACTGTCAGCACTACAGGTCATGTCTTCATCACCGATCCAGATAATTCCCGGATAATAGAATTTGAAAAATCAGGTAATTTCATCCAAACTTGGGTAGGGAAGATGCAAGATCCATTAAACATCACATCGGGTTTGGCCATAGATGAATCTGGCAATATCTGGGTCGTTGATTCTGGAAATAATCGAATCCTAAAGTTTAATCTACCAACGAATTAGATGCTCGAAAATGGCTCTAAATAATCAAATCTAGCTTTAGGGAATGTATGAAAATGGCGATGGTATAATCGAATAGCTAAACAAAATTCTTAGAGGGAAGGCAAATTCATGAAACTACATGAATATCAATCCAAATCAATTTTTGCCAAATATGGCATACCTATTCCAAAAGGAAGAGTTGCAACAACCGCCACAGAAGCAAGGCAAATTGCTGAAGAGCTTGGCGGGCGGGTGGTTGTAAAATCCCAGGTTTTAGTTGGAGGACGCGGAAAAGCCGGGGGTATTCGTTTGGCAAAATCCCCCAAGGAAGCAGAAGAACTGGCAACACAAATCCTGGGAATGGAAATTAAAGGTTTGCCGGTTCGCAAAGTACTGATTGACGAAGCGGCAAACATTGAACAAGAAATATATCTTGGCATTACAAATGATCGTGCTGCCCGCAGACCCGTAATTATGGCATCAGCTGCCGGTGGTGTCGAAATTGAAGAGGTCGCTCGCACATCACCAGAGAAAATTATCAAAGTTCACATCGATCCTCTCCTAGGGTTGCGAGACTTCCAATCGCGTGATATTGCAGCTGGTATCGATTTGCCACGTGACAATTGGAAAGAATTTGCGCGTATCTCCCTTGGTTTGTGGAGAGCTTATTCTGAAAATGACGCTACTCTTGCTGAGATAAATCCCCTGGTGATCACAAAAGATAAGCATCTGGTTGCGGTAGACGGCAAAATGCTTATCGATGATAATGCCCTCTTTCGCCATGCGGATCTTGCTGAAATGAGAGATCTGGACGAAGAAGCCGGTGCAGAGACTGAGGCTCGAAAATACGGATTATCGTTTATTAAATTGGATGGGCAGATAGGCTGCATGGTTAATGGCGCAGGTTTGGCTATGACCACAATGGACATTGTTAAATTATTTAATGGTGAACCAGCAAACTTCCTGGATATTGGGGGTGGGGCAAACGCAGATAAAGTTGCAGCTGCTTTGCGGATCATCCTTTCAGACAATAATGTAAAAGTAATTCTAATTAACATCTTTGGTGGAATAACCAGATGTGACGAGGTCGCCAAGGGTATCCTTGTCGCCCTGGAAGAAGTAAAGCCTAAAATTCCCATGGTGGTACGTCTTGTTGGTACAAACTCCGAAGAAGGTATCCAACTTTTGGCCAAAGCAAAAATGATTACTGCAAACACCCTTGCAGATGCTGCGCAAAAATCAGTTTTAGCAGCACAAGGCAGCTAGGAGAGGTGAAATGAGCATACTTGTAAATAAAAATACGCGCCTTATAGTACAAGGGATTACAGGCAACGAAGGTTTATTTCACACCCAGCAAATGCTTGCTTATGGAACAACCGTCGTTGCAGGCGTCACTCCCGGAAAAGGTGGCGAGTGGGTTTTAAATGACAAGGTTCCAGTATTCGATTCCGTTAGAATGGCTGTTCAGGCAACTGAGGCTAATGCAACCGTGATTTTTGTTCCAGCTCGATTTGCACCTGACGCAATGTATGAAGCTGCAGATGCTGGCATCCCTCTTATTGTCTGCATTACGGAAGGTATCCCGGTACAAGATATGATGCGCGTCCGGGAATATTTGGATCAAAAACAAGTTCGCTTGTTGGGTCCAAACTGTCCAGGTCTATTAACTCCAGGCGAATCCAAAGTTGGGATTATCCCCGGTGATATCGCTTTACCAGGAAATATTGGGGTTGTGTCCCGCTCAGGCACTCTGACTTATGAAGTACTTTATGCACTCAAGCTAGTTGGATTGGGAGCCACAACATGTGTTGGTATTGGGGGAGACCCCATTAACGGCACAAATTTTATTGATTGTCTGGACATGTTTGAGGCTGATCCGCAAACCGAGAAAATTGTTATGATTGGTGAAATAGGCGGTACTGACGAGGAAAAAGCAGCCCAGTTTATTGCGTCACGCTTAACAAAACCCGTTGTTTCATTCATTGCCGGGCAAACGGCGCCGCCAGGAAAACGCATGGGGCATGCAGGTGCAATAATAGAGGGCGGGTCTGGTACCGCTGCAGATAAAATTAAGGCCCTTCAAGATGCCGGCGTCCAAGTGGCTAAACACCCGGAAGAGATTCCATCGCTCTTGCGATGATGACCTCTATAAGCTTAAAACCCCATATCAAAGATTCTTCCCCAATATTATTCGGAAAAGAGATATAAAAAAACAAATAATCCTGAGATTCAAAATATCTCAGGATTATTTGTTTTTTTAGAGGCAAGGGTTATCGATGTGCGTCGATATATTTTACTGCTTCTCCTACAGTTGTAATCTTTTGGGCATCGTCATCGGAAATCTCGCTCCCAAACTTATCTTCAAATGCCATAATAAGTTCTACCAGGTCAAGAGAGTCTGCTTCCAAGTCCTCACGGAAGCGAGCTTCCATCGTGATCTTTGCTTCATCAGAGCCCAATAAATCTACGATTATTGCCTTGATTTCACCAAAAGTATCAGTCATTTTCGTTCCTCCTTAATTTGAACTTTCTCAATTGTAATCTTTATGTCGGGCATGTCAACCCGTTCTGGGAAGAAGCCAGTATAATTCAAAGACAGGAACACATACAAATGAAAAAAGTTACGCCTATTTCTAAACGAAAAGCTGATCAAATACGAATAAACTTGGAAGAAGATGTTCGCTCTGGAATCGATAATGGTTTAGGAGGATTTCGATTTATACATGAGGCACTCCCTGAAATTAATTTATCTGAAGTAAATCCAAGCGTACAATTATATGGAAAACACCTTTCAGCGCCAATCCTGATCTCATCTATGACGGGGGGAACTCCTGAGGCTGAGACACTAAATATAAATCTAGCTCTTGGCGCACAAGAATGCAGAATTGCCATGGGAGTTGGATCCCAACGCGCTGCATTAGAGACACCAGATTTATCCGGAACTTTTGATATTAGAAAAATTGCTCCTGATATCATCTTGTTTGCTAATCTTGGTGCAATCCAATTGAATAATGGTATGGATTATGATGCTTGCCAGCGCGCAATCGATATGATTCATGCCGATGGACTTCTTTTGCATCTGAATCCTCTTCAAGAGGCCTTACAAACCGGAGGCAATACAAACTTTAAAGGATTGGCAGAAAAAATTGAGAGGATTTGCCAAAAAATATCAGTTCCAGTTATTGTTAAAGAAGTCGGCTGGGGAATATCGGAAAATACGACCAAGATGTTATATGAGTGTGGTGTTTCTGCCATAGATGTGGCCGGTGCTGGAGGAACAAGCTGGTCCCAAGTCGAAATGTATAGTGCGCCTGACGAATTTTCGCGCCAACTTGCTGCTGTATTTAAGGATTGGGGGATCTCAACGGCAAAATCAATTATTAATGTGAAGAAAATAGCTCCAGAGATGCCGATCTTTGCCAGTGGAGGGATAAAAAATGGCGTAGAAATGGCTAAATGTTTTGCTTTAGGAGCGACTCTGGCAGGTTCAGCTGGAATATTCTTGAGCGAAGCAGCAATATCGCCAGAAAGGGTTGTGAATATTATCAATTTGCTACGGCAACAGATTAAAACCACCATGTTTGTTACGGGGTCTAGGGATATATCTGAATTAAGCAAGAAATTAATATCCGTGGAACAAAGGAAGTAAACCCATGACATTAAACCTCGCCAATAATATGCAAAGCGCTGTAGAAAAAGAACTTCAATCACAAATTGGCAGGCTTAATGAACCCAACACCAATGAGTTTTACGAAATGATGACATACCATATGGGATGGAGCGGGGAAGGTCTTGGCGAAAATACAAGTGGTAAACGGATACGTCCGTTACTGTTGCTTCTTTGTTCAGCCTCCGGAAATCCTGATTACGCGTGGCAAAATGCCCTTCCCGGTGCTGCGGCAATCGAATTAGTACACAATTTTTCTTTGATCCATGACGATATTCAGGATCATTCGGATAAAAGAAGAAATCGTCCGACGGTGTGGCGAAAGTGGGGTGTGCCACAAGCGATTAATGCAGGCGATGGACTATACGCACTTTCTAATCTTGTTCTTCTTGATTTATTACGAAACAATCAAGCTGAAATAGTAATGCGGGCTGCCCTGATCTTCCACAATACTTGCCTCAATCTCACCCGTGGTCAATACATGGATATGTCCTATGAGTCCAGAACCAACCTAGCTTTGAAGGAGTATTGGCCAATGATCGCGAACAAAACAGCAGCCTTGATATCAGCATCTACAGAAATTGGTGCTATCCTTACTGGCTTAAACAAACAAAGCTCTGAAGTCTATCGCCAATTCGGCCATTACCTCGGGCTTGCGTATCAAATAAAAGACGATATTCTTGGAATTTGGGGGAACGAAATTCAAACAGGAAAATCGGTAATAAGCGACTTGATAACTGGAAAAAAAACTTTGCCAGTGCTTTATGGAATTCATAAAAAAGGTATATTTTCCAGGCGTTGGTATGAAGGTAATATTATGGTTGATGAAGCTCCGGAAATTGCTGATCAATTGGCAAAAGAGGGAGCTCGACTCTATGCAGAGGAAACAACTGATCAGATGGTTGAAATGGCTTTAAAATTTCTTAATATAATGGCTCCTCAGGGTTCAGCAGGTGAGATTTTATTTGATCTTACTTTTCAGCTTCTAAAGCGTGATGCTTGACACCGTCCCTCTCCCTGACTATAATCGTAAAACTATTCGCGGGTGTAGTTCAGTGGTAGAACGTTTGCTTCCCAAGCAAAATATCGTGGGTTCGAGTCCCATCACCCGCTCAATGTACCATCACTAAACCGCCAAAAAAATGGCGGTTTTATGTTTAATTTATCGAGTGTGATAATAAATAATATTTGATGGTTACCATTATTTTCTTTTTCAACCCCTTAGCTTTCCGAGAATATCACTTGAACATACAATTAATTCATCAATTGACCTTGAGTTTTTAACCTTTTGACTGATGCATTATTTGCCGTGATAGAATGCTTGCATTCTATGAAAAATTTCTATGACTTAACGATCATTGGAGGTGGTTTAGCTGGCAGCGAAGCAGCATTGCAGGCTGCCAAATGGGGTTTAAATGTGCAACTAATAGAAATGCGCCCAACCGTGACAACAGGAGCTCATATCTCAAACAATCTCGCTGAATTGGTATGTTCCAATTCACTTGGATCTACACTACCTGATCGTGCCCCTGGTGTTTTAAAACAGGAACTCCGTCAAATGGGTTCTTATTTATTAGACTTTGCTGAAAAAACATCTGTCCCTGCCGGTCGGGCTCTTGCAGTCGACCGAAATATGTTTTCGCAACTTGTCACAGATCGTCTTTCTGCCAGTTCAAATATACACATCACGCGAGAAGAAGCGAACACTATTCCAGATGGAGCCGTCATTATTGCAACAGGCCCCCTCACTTCGCTCAATTTCTCCAAGACAATATCAGAGCTAACCGGGGAGGATGCGTTACATTTTTATGATGCTATAGCTCCGATTATCAATTTTGAATCAATTAACTTAAACATTGCTTTCCGCGCTTCCCGTTATCAAAATGTCGAGTCTTCCGGTGGAGATTATATCAATTTGCCTTTCACAAAAGCCGAGTATTACCACTTCGTAGAATTGTTAACCGCAGCCAAACGAATTCCCTTGAGATCCTTCGAACTGGAGGTTGAGAAAGGCGTAAGAGCTGGCGCTCATGAGTTCTTCGAAGGTTGCTTGCCTGTTGAGATTTTAGCTCAACGCGGACAAGACTCTCTTGCGTTTGGTCCAATGCGTCCGGTTGGTTTGACAGATCCGCACACAAATTCACGCCCATTTGCAGTCATCCAATTGAGGCAGGATAACCTGGTTGGTAACCTTTATAATATGGTAGGTTTCCAAACCAATTTAACTTATGGAGAACAAATTCGAGTATTCCGCAACATCCCTGGACTTGAGCACGCAGAATTTGAACGTTTTGGACAGATGCATCGAAATACTTTTATATCCTCCCCAAAGCTACTTCTTCCTACTCTCCAACTCAGGGATCGTCCTAACATATTTTTCGCTGGGCAAATTACCGGGGTTGAAGGTTATGCAGGGAGTATTGCCACAGGGTTGCTGGCAAGCTGGAATGCCTCCCGATTGATAAATAACCAACCACCTCTTACTTTACCAGAGACAACCATACTGGGCGCTTTATGCCATTATATTACTCACGCAGACTTATCAAATTTTCAACCGATGAAAGCAAACTTTGGCATTTTGCCTCCACTCCATTTGGATCGCAAGGCGGGAAAGCTTGAACGCGCACAACTCTATTCAGAACGTTCATCTAAGGACTTGAAAATTTTTATGGAAAATCTCTGATGCAACGCATTCGTTTTTTTTTGTCATTGTGGTTAATTATAATTTTTGCTGTAGTGGTAGCTTTATCAAGAAAAGTTGCCATGCCCATTTACATGTATAGATACGAAACCGTGGTTTTTAATGGACAACGTGCCCTGGATGATGCAATTGAACAATTAAATATGGGACCACGAACACCCAATAGCAATGCACATACTGTTTTCCAAAAATGGCTTCAAGTAAAAATAATTGAAGCAGGTTGGAGGGTTACACTTCAAACAGGTATGTTTCAAGGCCATCCAATTAATAATATTATTGCCCATAATTCCAATGAACCTCCAAGAATCATCATCGCAGCACATTACGACAGCCGTCTATTTTCAGACAATGATCCGGATCCAAACCTGCGTTCGAATCCAGTACCAGGAGCAAATGATGGAGCTTCTGGTGTAGCAGCCCTTCTTGAGCTCGCCCGGACATACCTGACAAATCCAAACCAATTTGGCTGGTATTCCTTGATGCAGAAGACAACGGTAATATTCCAGGGTGGGAATGGCTTTTGGGATCACGATATTTTGTTTCGAAGCTCGAAACAAAACCTCAGGCTGTCATTCTCCTTGATATGATAGGGGATGAGAATTTGAACATTCATATTGAGAGAAATTCAAATATTGAGCTGTCAGACGAGATCTGGTCTACCGCCCAATTATTGGGATATGAAAAAAACTTCATAAATACTCCAAAGTATTCAATCAGCGATGATCATATCCCATTTATCGAGGCAGGTATTCCCGCAGTAGATATTATCGATTTTGATTATCCATACTGGCACACAACCGCAGACACAATAGACAAAATTTCTGCAGACAGCCTGGCGATTGTTGGATCAACAATTTTGTTCTGGATCAATCAACAAAATTAAATTGCAAAAATCAGATTATTGTCTAGTCTTTGAAATATGAATATCTTGGATATACTCAAGCTTATCCAATCAAAGAAGTTGGAACGAGTTAATAATAATCTGGCTTTCGGTTCTGTTGCTCGTGCTGGTTTTCAATATTTGCTAACAAAATACAACAAACCAAGGATATACTAGACTTATGTCCAAAAAAATACCAGAGCCAACCACTAAAAAACGAGAGCGAGCATTCTTAGTTGGGGTTTCCGTTGCAGGTAATAAAAATATTCTTTCTTTAGAGGATTCGTTATTGGAACTTAGCCTGCTCTCGGAAACAGCAGGTTTGTCGGTCGTTGGTCAACTCACCCAGCACCTTGCACATCCAAATCCTGTAACTTTTATCGGGTCCGGAAAAGTCATGGAGCTGAAAGCTTTAACTGAAGAAACTCTAGCCGAGGTAATTATTTTTGATGATGAGCTCTCTCCGCGCCACCAACGCGAGCTTGAAAAATCTCTCGGAAAAGATGTTCGTGTATTGGATCGCACTGCATTAATTTTAGATATCTTTGCCCAACACGCCAATACTAGCGAAGGTATGCTACAAGTGGAATTGGCACAATATGAATATTATCTTCCGCGCTTGACAGGCGCATGGACTCACCTTGCTCGCCAGGCAGGTGGAGGCGGCGGTCGCGCAGGGAGCGTGGGCGGTGTTGGTTTAAGAGGTCCCGGAGAAACCCAACTAGAAGTGGATCGTCGCAGTATTCGCAATAAAATTTCTCATCTAAAGAAGGAGTTGGAAAAAGTTCGTTCTCATCGGCAGAGATATCGATCTCAGAGAAAAAGTTCACGATTGCCTATTGTAGTATTAGTTGGCTACACGAATTCTGGAAAATCTACTCTCCTTAATCTCTTATCAAATTCAGATGTTTATGTTGCCGATCAGTTATTTGCAACTCTTGATCCAACCACAAGACGCGTTGAATTACAAGGTGGATACCAAGCTCTTTTAACGGATACTGTCGGGTTTATTCAAAAACTTCCTACCACCCTTGTTGCAGCCTTCCAGGCGACACTGGAAGAAATCTCTGAAGCAGATTTACTTCTTCATATCATAGACATATCTCATCCCAACACACAAGGACATGCCCGTTCTGTTATTGAAACCCTTGAAGCAATTGGAGCATCAGGAATTCCGATTGTTAACGTATTGAATAAGATCGACAAACTCGCAGAACCCAAAATCGCTCAAGAGATAATCACCTCTTTTCCCCAATCTGTCGCAATTTCAGCCAAAACAGGCGACGGTCTGCCTGAAATGCTGGATCTTATTCGCAAAGTCCTTTACGAAAACATGGTGCCGATCAAGGTCAGACTACCCTATAACCAGGGACAGTTAATTTCCCTTTTTCATGAAACCGGGCAGATCGACAGAATAGAGAACGAACGCACCAATGTTCTGATTCAAGGTCGTATTCCTGGAAGAGTCTTGGCACAATTCAATAGCTGGCTGGATTCCAACTCCGCCACTCAAAACGAGGTTCAAAATGAAACAGATGAAACAGCTATTAAATAAACCCTCGATTCATAATCAGAAATCAGAATTGGTTTGAATTTACTAAATTCATTATTTCAATTCATTCAATTAGGGTGGATAACAAAAAAAACCAACCTTCTGCTTAATAGATTATAGATATTGGCGCTGGATGGTTTCATGCTTTCCTTAAAAATTTAGTTAGCTTATTAAATCTTGGGGCCCGCATCCATTACATTTTTTGGGATTGTCTGTTCAAATTTCTTAAAGTTGTCGACGAATCGGGACGCAAGCTGTCTATATTTTTTCCAGTACTCATCTTCGTTGGTCCATGCTTTGGCTGGATAGAGTACTTCCACAGGAACACCTTCACAAACTGCAGGTACCTGGAAACCAAATATTGGATCGGAATAATATTCAACATTTTCCAGCTTGCCATCCAAAACGGCGTTTAGCAAAGCGCGGGTGTAATGGATACTGATCCGTTTACCCACACCATACGGTCCGCCTACCCAGCCCGTATTCACCAACCAACATTTGACATTATATCTTTCTATCTTCCTTCTCAACAAATCGGCATAAAAAGAAGGTTTATGCACCATGAAAGGGCCGCCAAAACATGCGCTAAAGGTGATTTCTGGTTCATCCCGCAAGCCAATCTCGGTACCCGCTACTTTTGACGTATAACCGGAAATGAAATGATACATTGCCTGCTCAACAGATAACCGAGCAATAGGAGGAAAAACGCCTGAAGCGTCACAAGTTAAGAAAATTATATTTTTTGGGTGTCCCCCACGCTTCTCAACAACAGCATTTTCTATAAAATCTAAAGGATACGAAGCACGCGTATTCTCTGTCAGGCTTGGGTCATCAAGATCTATCATACGAGTGACGGGATCGTAGACCACATTTTCAAGGATCGTACCAAATTTCCTGGTACAGGCATAGATCTGAGGTTCTGTTGCTTCCGAAAGTTCAATTACTTTGGCATAACAACCATCTTCGAAATTAAAAATGCCATTGTCGCTCCACCCATGTTCATCATCTCCGATCAACATACGGTTTGGATCTGCCGAAAGTGTGGTTTTTCCAGTCCCAGATAGGCCAAAAAAAAGCGCAACATCTCCCTGCTTGCCAGCGTTCGCGGAACAATGCATGGTCATGACGCCATCATTCAATGGCAGCAAGTAATTCAATAGAGTAAACACGGATTTTTTGATCTCTCCACCATATCCGGTGTTTCCAATAATACACAACTTCTGATCAAAATTAAGTACGATGAAAGTTTCGGATGGTGTCTGATCTACTTGCGGAAAGGCTTTGAATCCCGGGACTGCTATAACGGTAAACTCAGGGTTATGCCTCCGATATTCCTCAGTTGTTTGAGGTTTAATAAACATATTGCGCGCAAAATGGCTATGCCAGGCGTATTCAGTTATGATTCGAACAGGGAGTTGATAGTCAGGGTCTGCTCCACCATAACAATCCTGCACAAAAACATCCCGCCCCTGCAAATATCCTTGTACACGGCTGAAAAGTTCATTGAACTTCTCAGTTGGAAATGGACGGTTATATTGACCCCACCAGATATTTTCCTCTGTCGATGGTTCCCGAACTATAAATTTATCATTGGCTGCCCTGGCAGTATGGTTTCCTGTATTGACGATGATTGGCCCATTATGGGAAATTCGAGCTTCACCTCGAAATATAGCTTCTTCATACAACGCTTCAACAGGCAGGTTCCAATATACTTTCCTCAAGTTGGTTAACCCCAAATTATCCAACCCATAATCACTTCGAATGCTTCCTGCCTGGGATTCGGCAGGGGTTTTGATGTCCAGAATGTTGTTCATAGCCAATCCCTCACCAGTTTACGATCACCGATATATATTTCACTTGGAGCATTGGGGTCAAGAGCCCACTTCATGCGTTCGATGCCTTCGGTTATATTCTTCACAGTTCCAGCGAAACTTATCCTTAAATGCCCTTCCATACCGAATTCCTTGCCCGGCACTGTCACTACCATGGTTTTTTTCAAGAGGAAATTGGATAGTTCTATCGAGTTTTTTGCCACACTGCCTCTCAGGTAAGCTCTAAAGTCAGGCAACGCATAGAAGGTTCCTTCCGGTTTTGTAACACGGACGTCACTGAATGCACTTAATTCCTGCATTAAAACATCCCGGTTATTTTGCATTGTCAATCTAAGACTTTCAACAATGCTTTGCATACCGGTTAATGCACCTTCTGCAGCAGACTGCATAACAGGAGAAACACATGTTGTGGTTTGAGATTGAACATTGGTCATCACTTCAACCATCTTTTTTGATGCCACCACCCACCCTATTCGAAATCCCGTCATTCCATACAACTTGGCCACTCCATTGACAACAATTATCTTGGTGTTTTCTACATCCTTATTCGAAAATTGATAGGCGGGTGAAGCTATATTTCCATCGAAGACAAGCTTATGGTAGATATCATCACAGATCAAATATATGTCTTTTTTTTCGCATAAATCCACAATTCTTGAAAGAAAATCTTCCGGATAAATAACACCGGAGGGGTTGTTGGGGCTGTTTAAGATGATCGCCTTTGTGTACGAACTAATGGCTTGTTCAATCTCATAAAAACCTGGAAGAAAGCGTCCATTTTCAGGAGTGACAATGACAGGGATCGCTCCTATCATCTTAATAATTTCGGGATAACTTACCCAGTACGGCGCTAATACAATTACTTCATCCTGCGGATTACATAAAGTAAAGAGGATATTAAAAAGGGATTGCTTTGCACCTTCAGAAACAATTATATTTCTCGGTTCTACAATCCTATTGTATTGGTCTTCCGTATACCGAACAATTGCCTTTTTCAAAGAAGGCAACCCATCTGTTGGTACGTATTTCACATCTCCGCTGCTTAATTTGGCAGCAGAACTTAAAATTGCGCTTATTGGAGCTTTATTTTTAGGTTCCCCGATACCAAGATGAATAACAGGTTCGCCGCGTTCTCTAAGCAAACGAGCTTCTTCGTTCAGCCTCAAGGTAGGTGATTCAGCAATCGAAAGAGCGACTTGGCTTAAACTCATAATACTTCTCCATTTAGGGTATATAACATGCTTATGTGACTAGAGAGCTAATTATAATTTAATTATAGCCCCTCCCAAGTGAAAGGTGTCACATTTCGGTCGATACATCCATTTCTCGCCTAAAAGCCTCGATGGTATCTAATGTTCCGAACGCATAACCATTGCAGTCTTCGTTAATTCGCTTAAGCAAGCCAGTCAGAACATTTCCACTACCAATTTCAATGAAAGTGGACACTCCATTTGAATAAATATATTTAATCGATTCTGTCCAGCGAACTCTGGATGTCAACTGTGCCACAAGATCTAGTTTTAAATCGCCGGAATGTGTCATTGGCATTGCTGTAACATTACTTATGACTGGAACATCTACGTCTTTAAATTTATCAATGCTCTCAATAGCGTTTTTAAAATCCAATTGGGCAATGTTCATTAATGTTGAATGAGCTGCAATACTGACTGCCAGTGGACGAATTTTGCGCGCTCCTTTTGTTTTTGCCAGTTCGATAGCCCGCTCGAGTGCTGATTGGTCTCCTGAAATCACTATCTGCCCCGGGCAATTATCGTTGGCAATTTGCACTCTTCCTGTTTCATCGGAGGCTTGAAAACAGATATCTTCCAGGATATTCACATCCATCCCCAATACAGCAGCCATTCCGCCCGGGGATTTTTCACCAGCGTCCTTCATCAGTTCCCCACGCTTGCGCACAAGTTTCAAACCATTTTCAAACGTAATCGCCCCGGCAGCAACCAGCGCGCTGATCTCCCCTAATGAATGCCCTGCAATGTAAGTTGGTTTTATATCAGGGAATTCATTTTCAAATAATCTTAGTGCCGCGTAAGAATGCACAAATAACGCCGGCTGAGTATTCACAGTATCATTTAAGGCTTCAGACGGTCCTTCCCATAATATTTTTGAAAATTCAAACCCTAGTATTTCGTCTGCTTGATTAAAAATATCCCGACAAACTTCAAATTGATTAGCCAGGTCATAACCCATCCCCACTATCTGTGAACCTTGCCCGGGAAAGATAAATGCAATATTTTCGGAATTTAGTTTCATGCCTCATATAACACCAAAAGGCCGTGTTTGTCACGGCCCTTTTGGTGTTATTTCTTTTTCTCTTCTTTCTTTACGTCTATAACTTCGCGGCCTTTGTAAAAACCACAGCTCGGGCAAACTGTGTGCGGTAATGCCATTTCTCCGCAATTGGTACATGCTACCAGGTTGCTGGTGGTGAGGGCATCATGCGCACGACGGCGATCGCGCCGGGCTTTGGAAATCTTCCGTTTTGGTTGTGGTGGCATACCTTACTCCTTAAGTGTTTCTTCTTTTTTAATATTTGGCTTTCCGAGATGAATGCTAACAAATGGTTCCAAATCCCGAATCAAGCGGGCTGATTATAGCGGTGATGTACAGGTGCGTCAAGTAGCAACTCAGCCGCCAATCCACAACCAGCAATTTTACTTTTCCTGGCTTAAATAAGCTTCCATGAAATCATCCAGATCTCCGTTTAATACTGCCTGGGCATTTCCCATTTCATATTCGGTGCGATGATCCTTTACGATCTGATAAGGATGCAGGACATAAGAGCGGATCTGGCTGCCCCATTCAGCTTTCGTATATTCCCCTCGCAGAATCGCGATTTCTTCGCTTTTCTCCGCCTGTTGGATTTCCACAAGGCGCGCCATCAGCACCCGCATTGCATTTTCACGGTTTTGAGTTTGCGAGCGTTCATTTTGACAGGTAACTACCAGACCACTGGGAATATGCGTAATCCGGATTGCAGTTGAGGTTTTTTGTACATTCTGTCCACCTGCCCCGGATGACTTGAAAACATCGATTTTCAAATCCCCAGGATCAATTTGAATTTCATGGCTGTCAAATGCGATTTGAGGTAAGATCTCCACCAGGGCAAAAGAGGTATGCCTGCGGTGCGCAGAATCAAATGGGGATAATCTCACCAATCGGTGAACCCCTTTTTCTGAGCGAAGATACCCGTAAGCATATCGCCCTTTTACAGAAAGGGTTACGCTCTTTACACCCGCTTCTTCCCCCATCGTAATATCCATTACTTCCGTTTCAAAATGCCGCATCTCTGCCCAGCGCAGGTACATGCGCATCAGCATTTCTGTCCAATCTTGAGAATCTGTCCCGCCAGCGCCTGCATGAATGGCCAAAATTGCGTCGTCTGAATCATATTTGCCCGAGAGCATTGCAGTAAATGACCGTTTTTCCACTTCTTTTTCCAATTCCTCGGTTTCTTTTTCCAGATCGATCCGAAGACTTTGGTCATCCAGCGCTGCCAATTCCCTGGTATCACGGAGTCTATGCAAAAAGTGATGCCAATATTCAATATCGTTTCTTAACGCAGTAGTTTTTTTCATTACCCCTTGGGCATAAGTAGAGTTATCCCAAAAATCGGGAGATTGAATTTCTTTTTCCAGTTCTATGATGGACGATTCTGCTCCAGCAACGTCAAAGACGCTCCATTAACTGCAATACTGTCGATTCCGCCATGGATAATCTATCTAATAAATCTTGCATACTTCCTCCAAATCTACTATCGCTAAATTAAGTATTTAATATGCTCTTCACAAAAGCATCCGGATCAAAGGACTGTAGATCATCTGGCGCTTCGCCCAAACCAGCAAAAAGAATAGGTAACCCAAGTTCTTCCTGGATGGCAAACACCATACCACCTTTTGCCGAAGTATCGAGCTTTGCCAGGATGACCCCGGTAATATTTACTGCTTCTTTAAAGGCTCGCGCTTGCAGCAGTGCATTTTGGCCGGTCGTGGCATCCAAGACCAGCCAGGTTGCATGTGGCGCTCCATCCAAGGCTTTCCCAGTAACACGAACTACCTTTTTAAGCTCTTCCATCAGGTTGAAGCGTGTGTGCAATCTTCCGGCTGTATCCACCAGCACAATATCCACCTGTTTTGCGGTCGCAGATTGCAAGGCATCATAGACAACTGCCCCGGGATCACTACCTGCCTGTCCAGATACGATCGGTAGGTTCAGCCTTTCAGCCCAGACCTGGAGTTGGTCTACAGCAGCAGCACGAAATGTATCCGCCGCCACCAATTGTATTTTTTTACCAGTTGCGGCAAATTTATATCCCAACTTGGCTATGCTGGTGGTTTTACCTGATCCATTGACACCTACCAGCAAAATAACATAAGGCCGCGTATCAAATTCTATGCTTGGTGGATTTCCCAGCCGGGACCGCAATTCCAATTCCAGCAATGGCCTGAGTTCGGCTGCCTTGATGATCCCTTTGGATCGTACACTTGCCTGTAATGAAGTCAAAATCGTCTGGGTGGTATGGATCCCCAGGTCGGCCTGGATAAGGATGGCTTCCAGCTCATTCCAGGTATCCGCAGCAATTTCGCTTGCCCCAAGCAAACTGGCAACCCTCCCAAAGGCAGCTTTGCTACTTCGAGAGAGACCTGTCTTCCAACGACTGAATATTTCAACCATGGCGGGCAGATTATATCATAGCGCATTTATGTTATACTTTTGTACGACTTAACCAAGAATCCATTTTTAGATTACGTCTTTTTTATGAAAAGAGGGATTATGGCAGAAGGATGGACAAAAATTACGGCTGCTTGGAAAGGCGACATGAATTTCATCGGGGAAAATGAGGCTGGAGGCCAGGTTCAGATGGGGACCCTCAATAACGTACCCGGGGTCGGACCCATGCAGCTGCTCCTGGTTGGAATGGCTGGCTGCACAGGCATGGATATTGTCTCCATTCTTCAAAAAAAGAAGATCGAACTGGTTGATTTCAAAGTCGAAATTGAAGCCATGAAGAACGATACTTACCCCATGATCTGGACAGATATCAATGTTATGTATCTTTTATGGGGTGAAAGCATCAAAACTAAAGATGTCGAACAAGCGATCCAATTGTCCGAAGAAAAATATTGTTCAGTCAGTATCATGCTCGGAAAATCCGCTCGCATAAAATCCGATTATCGTATATTGAAACCTGGTGAAACCATCGACACAAGGAGTAATTAAAATTATGGAACCTGTTCATGTTACTGATGCTGCTTTTAAAAAGACCGTCCTGGAAAATCCCTTGCCGGTAATCGTTGATTTCTGGGCACCCTGGTGTGGCCCATGCAAAATGGTTGGCCCCATGCTGGACAAAATTGCCAAAGAAAATGCGGGTAAAGTCTTAGTTGCCAAAGTCAATACTGATGAAAATCCCGAATGGGCTATGAAATATGGAGTCCAGGGGATCCCAACCATGTTGTTCGTTTTTAATGGCAAGATTGTACATCGCCAGGTGGGTGCACTTCCAGAAAAAATGTTACGCGAGGCCGTGGCTCAATTCCTGGATGTCTCTGCCCAACCCAAACAGTAGACCTTATTTATCCATTCCGCAAATTGAATGTATATGCTCTCGATGACACAAAAAATATATGTGCGAGGAGCACATACGCACTGGCTTATCGTATCCTCCCAGCGACGCCGAAGACCCCGATGCTTTTTAGGGTGGCAATCTCCCCGCCTTCCGTCATTGCGAGCGAGTGCTTTTCGAGCGTGGCAATCTCCTCATTCAATGCTGGGATTGCGCACCTGCCCTGGCGGGCTGGTGCCAGGGTCAGTCGCTACGCTCCTTCCCGGAAGAACACCGGGACGGTGTCGCAATGACAGCTTTGATTAGACACAAATTGAATTTCATCATTAAATGACAAAACAAGGGTCACTTCTTACGAGAAGAGGTCCTTGTTTTGTTAATAATTCAATCTCTTATTCTATCGATTTTAGCACCCAGGTTTCGTAATTTCCCGTCCACATTTTCGTAACCTCTATCGATCTGCTCAATGTTCCTTATCGTGGATTTACCCTGGGCTGCCAGGGCTGCGATCATCAAGGACATGCCCGCGCGGATATCCGGACTTTCCATTTTTTCACCGAATAAGGGGGTCGGTCCCTGCACGATACAGCGGTGCGGATCGCATAACACGATTTGGGCTCCCATACCTCCCAGCTTGTCAGTAAAATACATCCGGCTGGGATACATCCAATCATGAAATAATATGCTGCCGGTAGCCTGCGTGGCCACAACAATGGCAATGCTCATCAGATCGGTGGGAAACGCCGGCCAGACATTGGTCTTGATTTCCGGTATTGCATTCCCCAGGTCAGGCTGGATCTTCAATGCCTGCCCGGCCGGGACATTAATATCCTCGCCTTCCACCCTCCAATCAACGCCCATGCGATTGAACACCATGCGGACCATGTTCAAATATTCGGGTGCGGCATTTTTAATGCGGACGGAACCACCCGTCACCACCGCGGCCCCAATAAAACTGACCACCTCAAGGTAGTCGGGGCCGATCGAAAACTCACCACCGTGCAGATGATCAACTCCATGGATCAGAAGCGTGTTTGAACCTATATTCTCAATATCCGCCCCAAACACATTCAGCATCCGGCATAACTCCTGCACATGTGGCTCAGATGCCGCATTCCTGAGGATGGTCGTCCCTTTTGCCAACACAGCAGCCATGATGGCGTTTTCTGTGCCGGTGACGCTGGCTTCATCCAGGAGAATGTCCGCACCGTGTAAACCATGCGCTGAAAACTCAAACATGCGCTTGTATTCCACTTTAGCACCCAGGGCCTGCAAGGCCAGGATATGCGTATCCAGCCTGCGCCTGCCAATAATGTCGCCCCCGGGAGGTGGCAGGCGAAGTTCACCCACCCGGGCAGTCATCGGCCCGGCCAGCAGGATGGAGGCACGGATCTTCCGGCACACATCCGGGTTCAGATCTGCCGGGCGGATCGTGCGGGCTGTGACGCGCCACGAGCCTGCACCCAGGTCCGTGATCTCCACGCCAAGGCTTTCGATCAAATTTCGCATATCAAGCACATCCCGAATGGTCGGGACGTTATGCAGAATCACTTCTTTCTCAGTCAGCAAACAGGCCGCCAGAAGGGGTAAGGCTGCGTTCTTGTTGCCAGCCGGGGTGACTTCACCGCTCAGAGGATTCCCGCCTTCGATGATGAATTTTTCCATTGCTGCCTCCATTTTTTCTTGCACCTGGATTTTATGCCGTTTTAGCGGTTTTGCCAACCTATAACTTGCCTACAGTTACGAATTTCGCAAGGTCGCTTGTCACTGCGAGGAGGGCGTTCCTTGCCCGACGAAGCAGTCTCCTGGCAAGCAGGGAGATTGCTCACCTGTATTTGCATGCAGGTGCAAGTGTCACCGCCTTCGGCGGTTCGCACATCGTCCCCTTAGGGGAATGACAAAATAATTTTATTTTGCCAATGGATTTTATGAAAGCCCTGTGCTTAAGGAAGACCTTCCAATTTCCTTAAGTTCAATTTTTTAGCTTGATTTTTGCTATAATGTTCATATGGATTTTTCTCTAATTTTTCCTGTTTTGCTCGGTCTCCTGGCTGGTTACCTGATCAATTATCTCGCGGATGTTTTGCCGGATGATCTGAAACTAACCCGCCCAGCTTGCAAAAACCCTGCCTGCCAGGCCAATCTGCATTGGAAAGATTATTTACTTTTTCGACGGTGCCCGCAATGCCAGAAAGCGCCCTCTCCCAGAGTTTACCTGGTGATCCTGATCTGCGTTGCGTTTACCCTGTATATCTGGATGTCACCTCCTGCCGGTTTGGGATTTTGGTATGGGTATGTCATTTTTGTATATTTATTCCTGGTGGCGCTGATCGATTTTGAAACCCGCCTGGTGCTGCGCCCCCTAAGCCTGATCGGACTGGTTTTATTCCTGTTGGCAGGTCTGCATGTGCGCTCCTGGCAGGAAACGCTTTTGGGAGCGGCGGCAGGCTTTGGGATCATGTTCTTCTTTTACCTTGTGGGTATCCTGTTCTCCCGCATTCGAAACAAGCGTCTCGGGAGCGCGCAGGACGGCGAAGAAGCGCTCGGCTCCGGGGATGTCACTCTGGCTACACTGTTGGGTTTGCTGCTGGGCTGGCCATTGATCTGGTTCAATCTTTTGATGGGAATTCTGCTGGCCGGCGTATTCAGTCTGCTGCTCATTCTAGGCTTGATCATCACCAGAAAATACAGGTCCATGATGGTATTTATTGCCTATGGACCCTTTTTTATCCTTTCTGCCTTGTTCTTACTCTATTTTCCCAACTGGATCTCTGCCATACTCCCGGAAGTTTAATAAAATGGATGCCAAAACACAACGAAATTTAACATTTTTCAATACCAACAAATGTAGTACATCACGGCGTTCTTATAGCCATCTGTATTGTCGTTGCGATGGCTGGATGCTCTCCCCAGCCAAAAGCAATCCTCTATGTGGCGAGGAGATTGCCACGACCGGCATAGAACGCCGGTCTCGCAAAGACACTGAATAATAAGTTGCGACTTTAAGAACACCAACAATGTAGTACATTTGTCTATTTGTAATTCTTTAAGAAAGAAGATATAATAAGACTAGACTTATCAGATTTGATGGAGATCTGGAATGAAACACATGAATATAAACAATAAACGTTCAAACCGGGCGCAAAGCATGGTCGAATTTGCCTTGGTTTTACCGATTTTAATGATGCTTGTTTTTGGGTTACTGGAAGTTGGACGAATGGTTTTCATTTATATGACGATCACCACCGCCAGCCGGGAAGCAGTACGTTACGGTTCTGCAACAGGGGAAAACGCATTAGAAAGCTCCCTGCGCTATGCGGACTGTATCGGAATTCGCTCGGCTGCTCAAAAGGTAGATTTCCTGGGTGTGATAGATGATTCCAATATTGTCATCACGTATGATTCTGGTGGTGGTTGTCAGAGCGGATTAACGCCTCCCACTTCTGCGACTATGGGCGATCGTATCAACGTTTCCGTTTCAGGTGATTTTATCCCGATCGTCAGCATTATCCCATTAACTGAACGCACTCTTTCGTCATCCAATTCCCATACCCTTATGGGCAGCGTGCCAGTGCCAAAACCCTGGGTGGGCACCAATGGAGGCGCCGGAGAGACTGACGTTTGCCCGAATATTCTTGGAGTCCAGGCTGCCATACCCAGCGGCATGGTGTTTGATGTCGATGGCAATTGCGTTGCAGATACGGGGACAGACGTATGTCCAAATCTCGCTGGTGTCCAATCCACTATCCCCAGTGGTATGGTGTTTGATGTCGATGGCACTTGCATAAATGACCCTGCTATTCCAGATGTATGTCCGAATATAATCGGTTCCCAGGCAACCCCGCCGCCCCCCTTGATAATAGTTGATGGCAACTGCGTGAATCCTCCACCAGCTTGCGTGATCACTACTATCCCCCCGCAAGTTGACTCTTTTTACACCAAGTTTACATGGGTGATTGAAAACTCAATCACTACAAAGGTTGACAATATTTCTCTTACATGGCCTGCAGGTAGTGGTAACCTGGATCAAATCACCATTGATGGAGTAAATTTACTATCCATCGGATACCCAGCGCCCACTGCAAATATACCCGGTAATGGCGCACCTCTAGCACCAGGTTCTCACCCTTTTATATTCGAATTTTCCAATGACCCCTTGGCTGGTCTTTTTCAGATATCAACGAGTTTTACAAATGAATGTACCCCGGTGGGTGGTGCGATCATTCTTTACCCGGTCACTCATTCGGGACCATTTCCAGATGCTCTAAATACTTCTTATACTGCAGGTCCTTGGACGCTCAATAACCATACATCATCTAATTTATCTATATCCAACATAAATATTACTTGGGGAGGTGGTAAGAGTTGTATTACTCAACCTAACCTCACTGGATTTACTCTTGGTGGCAATGTTTGGACAGAGGAGTCTCAACCAAATAATACTTATTGTAATGGAAAGAATATAACGCCAGTCAGCTGGACACTTGATCCAGGTTTATCGAATATGTCACTGACATTTTCCAAAAAAGGTGTCACCGGAATAACTGTCGAAATATCCATCCTGGGAAGTGATGGAATAAATAGTTATTACGTTGAATCAACAAACCCTTTGCAAAACCCATGAACTCACAAACTGGCAATTTTTTCATCCGATCCAATCGCGAGTCCCGCCCACAAAAAGGCCAAAGCCTGGTCGAATTGGCTTTGACAATTACCATTTTACTTACCCTTCTGGCTGGTGCCTTTGACCTGGGCAGTGCTTTCTTGGATTACATTGCCCTGCGAGATGCCGCCCAGGAGGGTGCCATGTATGGTTCAATCGACCCTAAAAACACCGACTCGATTGTGGAACGTGTTCAAAATTCGTCAGATACTCCTGTAGATTTTAGCACTTTCGTTCTGGATTGCTCCCCTTTTTTGCAGGACAGCCCGGATAGTATCTGCGTTAATTTTCCAGGTGAAACATGTACAGGTAATGAAATTACTGTCACAGTTCGTTACCACTATAATTTAACAATGCCTCTCATAGGTACAATAATTGGCAGCCAGACCATCCCACTTCATGCCAGCGTAACGAACGTAATTCTCACTGAGGCTTGCGAATAAGGAGTTAAAATGATTAAGAAAAATAATCCTCAAAAAGGCCAGGCTCTCATCCTGATCGCACTCGGGATCGTCGGCTTGGTAGGCATCACTGCCCTTGCCATCGATGGAGGCAATGCATTCTCAGAACGTCGCCGCGCTCAAAATGCAGCCGATACATCTGCCATGGCGGCAGCGCTTGAATATGTGGAAGATATGTTTATGACTCCTGCTGGTGACATCATTCTGGCGGAGGACGGCGATGGCACCGACTGGCATCAGGCAGGTATCAATTTAGTAGAAAAAAATGGATACAATATGGATCCCTCAAACAGTGTTGTGATCGCCAGACCCCCTGGAACCAATTGCAAAGGTGAAACTTATGAACCTTATTATGCAGAAGATGGAATTACGGATATTTCTGATCAGTATATCCAGGTGAAGATCAACATCACAGTGGATACTTATTTCGCTCAAGTTTTGGGGGAGGAGTTCAGCCAGACGCACAGTTGTGTGGAGGCCGTGGCATATGCTGAACCTCCTTATAGCTCAATATTGTACGACGGAAACTCTATCGTGGCTCTGGCACCACACGAGTGCCAAGCCGTCAAATATCAAGGTACTGCCGATGCAATCCTGACTCTTGGAGGTGTTTTTGTAAATTCAGATTGCCCTGATGCAGCTTTCTTTAACCATGCTGCTCATGCATCCTTAACCGCTCCATCGCTTACATCTGTAGGTGGTATCCAATATTCAGATGGCGCTATAAATATTCCCGTTGAGGGGATCACAACTGGAGCCACCCAGGTTGCTTATCCACCTGATTACACCTTACCTAAGCCCGAATTAGACTGTGACAAACAAGACCCTCCCGCACATCAGGATGGCGAAGTAATTTACCCAGGCAATTGGTATGGAGAATTTCCTCCTTCAGGTGTGACGGAGATGAGACCCGGTTTATATTGTGTCTACGCGGACAGCAAAAATTTCAATATTCGTAATTCTGATACACTTTGGGGGGAAGGTGTCACAATTGCGGTCATGACAGGTGGAATAAGTTGGACAGGAAGTGATGAAGGAATATATCTCACAGCTCCTTCACCTACGTCTGAGGAGTGTGCATTAGCTCCCACTTCCATCCCCTGTAAATATAATGGGTTGTTAATTTTTATGCCCATGACCAACTCCAGTTCTATTACATTTAACGGGAATACTGATTGGACAATTGTTGGAACCATTTTGGCACCCGCGGCGCCCATCACAATCAACGGTACTGAAGATGGAACTACAATCAATGCCCAAATAATTGGTTATACAGTTGAACTGACCGGGACTGGAAGTACAAATATCATCTACAACGGGGGCGAAAATTGGGATGGTCCATACGACCCCCGGCTTGAATTGAACCAGTAAGTGCCAATTTTATTTAGCCAAAAGAAAAGCGAGTCGTGTAATAATGGCTCGCTTTTCTCATGTTTTCTTATAGGGTTATGCCTCTCTCTATTCTCTTATCACTCTTCCCCTGCCAATAGCTTGATTATCTTCCAGGGTGGTAAATTGGATTCTTCCGCCAGGATACCCCGCATCTCAAAGATCTGGTCACGCAGGACAGCTGCTTTTTCATATTCCAGGTTTTTGGCGGCGGCTTTCATCTGTTTATCCAGTTCAGCAATTATTCGGGTCAGTTCCTGTTTAGAAAACCCGTCCGAGCCACGCTTGACCTTGTACTCCCCTTTTTCTTCTCCCACCCGCTGCGAGCTGATCTCTTCGGTCAGGTCGCGCACAGCCTTCATGATGCCCACCGGCACAATGCCGTGCTGCTGGTTATACGCAACCTGCTTTTCACGCCGGCGGTCGGTCTCGTCAATGGCACGTTTCATCGAGTCGGTGATCCGGTCGGCATACATGATCACGCGTCCATTGACATGCCGGGCTGCCCGCCCAATGGTTTGAATGAGGGCAGTCCCCGAGCGTAAAAAACCTTCCTTGTCCGCGTCCAGGATGGCCACCAGGGATACTTCCGGCAGGTCCAGCCCCTCGCGCAGCAGGTTGATGCCCACAATTACATCGAACACGCCCAGCCTGAGATCGCGCAAAATGCCGATGCGCTCCAGGGTTTCCACCTCCGAATGCAGGTAATGTACTTTGATGCCCAACTCCAACAAGTAATCGGCCAGGTCTTCCGACATGCGCTTGGTTAAGGTGGTCACCAGGACTCTTTGTCCAGCCTCCACGCGGGCACGGATCTCTTTTACCAGGTCATCCACCTGGCCTTTGGTCGGCCGGATCTCCACTTCCGGGTCCACCAGCCCGGTGGGACGGATGATCTGTTCCACCACCTGGTCAGCATGTTCCATTTCATACGGCCCCGGTGTGGCGGTCGTATAGATCACGAAACCCATGTGCTGCTCAAATTCATGGAATTTCAGGGGCCGGTTATCCATGGCAGAAGGCAGGCGGAAACCATATTCCACCAGGGTTTCCTTGCGGGTGCGGTCGCCATGATACATGCCGCGCACCTGGGGGACAGTCATGTGGCTTTCATCCAGCACCAGCAGGTAATCCGAGGGAAAATAATCGATCAAAGTCCATGGGGCCGTACCCGGTGCCCGGCGGTCAAGCGGCCTGGAATAATTCTCAATCCCCGCACAGCTGCCCACCTCTCTCAGCATTTCCAGGTCATAGCGGGTGCGTTGTTCAATGCGCTGCGCTTCCAGATATTTTTCGTTGTCTTTGAAATACTTGATGCGTTCTTCAAGTTCATTCTCGATATCGATGATGGCTTCTTTAACCTTATGCTCCGGGGCGATGAATTGTTTGGCCGGGTAGATCGAAATTTCATCCGGCTCGGAATAGATCTCGCCCGTCAGCGGGTTAAAATCCAGAATGCGTTCAATTTCATCTCCAAAAAACGTGATCCGGTAGCCTCGTTTTTCCTGGTAAGCCGGTATGATCTCAAGCGTGTCGCCACGAATCCTGAACACTCCCGGCTTCAGCTCGAGGTCATTTCTTTGGTATTGCGCTTCGATCAACTGCCGAATAAGTGCGTTCCGGCGTTGTATCTCGCCTACGCGCATTTGCACCATACCCTTTCCGAACTCTTCCGGGTTGCCCAGACCATAAATACATGAGACCGAAGCCACAATGATGACATCTTTGCGGGAAATGAGGGAAGCGGTTGCAGCCAGGCGCAATCGTTCAATCTCCACGTTAATGTCGGTCTCCTTCTCGATGTACAGGTCACGGCGCGGCACATATGCTTCCGGCTGGTAATAATCATAATAAGATACAAAATATTCAACTGCGTTCTCGGGGAAGAAATCCCGAAATTCAGCATACAACTGGGCTGCCAGGGTTTTGTTATGCGCCATGATGATGGCAGGTTTTTGAACCTTTTCGATCAGGGATGCGATTGTGAAAGTTTTACCCGTTCCCGTAGCCCCCAACAGCACCTGATGCTTGAATCCCCTCTCAATGCCATCCACTAGCTGGCGAATGGCTTCCGGCTGGTCACCGGTGGGAATAAAAGGAGCATGAAGTTTAAAATCCATATTTATTTAACCTTTCCAATCCTTGGGGACAGATGGTGTGGCAATTGCCAAGCCATCTATCATTCCCCTACGTGGACGATGTGCGTAGGAACCGCGTAGCGGGGACGTGGCAATCTCCTCATCCAATTCTGGGATTGCTGCGCTTCGCTCGCAATGACAGAAATACTGGTGCCAGGGTCAGTCGCTGCACTCCTTCCCGGAAGAACACCGGGACGGTGTCGCAATGGCAAAAATAATAATGTCTCAATTAATCCTGGTTCCTGATGGCAGTTAACGTAGTTAATAACCTTTCCCGCCAATCCAACTCTTTGCCAATCGCCAACCAGTAGGCATTTTTTCCACTACGTATACCTGGTCCGATATCTTTCAACCGATGCTTCGTCTTATCCGCTCCATCATTCTCACCCCCGTTCTGTACCAGGGGGTATCTTAATACAACTTGACCCGAATCGAAACTGATCGAAGCCAATCCAGCCGCCTCTGCCCTCAGCTTGACCTGCATCTGGTAGAAGAGATTCAAAACCATTTCCGGGGGCTCTCCAAATCTATCACTGAATTCTGCCCCTAATGCATCCAGGGAGGCTTCATCTTTAATACCAGCCAATCTCCTGTACAGGCGCAAGCGCAAGCTTTGGTCAGGGATATAGTTGGAAGGAATACCTGTTGCCAATGGCAAGTCAACATTCACAGGAACACCCATTTCTTGAAGAAAATTATTTTCCTCCACAGTTACAGGCATGCCCCGCGCACGCCGCTGCGTCCGAACCGCTGCAGCCAGCAGGCGCGTATAAAGGTGAAAGCCAACCGAAGCTATATAACCATGCTGGCGATTCCCCAGCAATTCTCCAGCGCCGCGCATTTCAAGGTCACGCATTGCAATGGAATAACCGGAGCCAAGTTGTGTATTCTCTGCGATCACATCCAGGCGCTCCTGTCCTTCAACGGTAGGTGGTTTTTTGCGATGCCTGAAAAAATAAGCATATGCTCTTACCGCTCCTCGACCCACCCGCCCACGCAACTGGTAAAGCTGAGCCAAGCCAAAAGTGTCCCCGCGATCCACGATCAGTGTATTAGCATTTGGAATATCCAAACCGGATTCTATAATGGATGTACACAATAAAATATCCACCTGCCCCGCATTGAAGTTTCGCATCACAGCCGCCAGTAGTTGCTCGGGCATCTGACCATGCCCGATCTCAACGCGTGCTTCAGGAACCAGTTTATTTAAATGCATTTTCATTGCATCGATGGTTTGAACGCGGTTGTGTACAAAGAATATCTGCCCACCTCTATCCAGCTCTCGCAGGATGGCTTGCCGCACCAACTTTTGCGAGTATGGACCGATATGGGTGACGACCGGCAGACGTTCTTCGGGTGGGGTATTTAGTTGAGAGATATCCCGCACTCCCGTAAGCGCCATATACAAAGTGCGCGGGATCGGTGTCGCCGTTAATGTCAACACATCCACTTCGTTTCGAAGTCGTTTTAAGTATTCCTTATGAGTGACACCAAAACGTTGTTCTTCATCAATGATCACCAGTCCAAGGTCTTTAAATTCGACATCCGCCTGGATCAAGCGGTGGGTGCCAATAATAATATCCACAGCCCCTTGAGCCAGGCCATACAAAATTGAGCCTTGTTCTTTTTGTGTTCGAAAGCGGGACAACATTTCCACGCTTACTGGAAAAGCTGCCAGACGTTGTCGAAAAGTATCATAATGTTGTTGAGCTAAAACAGTCGTTGGCACCAATACAGCCACCTGTTTTCCATCCATCACTGCCTTAAAAGCCGACCGGAGTGCTACTTCCGTTTTGCCATAACCCACATCTCCGCATAACAACCTGTCCATGGGCCGCGTTGATTCCATATCCATCTTGACATCCTCAATAACACGTACTTGATCCGTGGTTTCAACATAAGGGAAGCTGTTTTCCAATTCGGATTGCCAGGCATTATCTTTGCTAAACGCAAATCCTTTTGCCACATGGCGGGAAGCATACAAATCCAACAATTCGGAAGCAACCTCTTGAACAGCCTGTTTCGCCCTGCGCTTGGTTTCCTGCCATTCTTGTGTCCCCAATTGCCCAAGCGCTGGATCTCCCCCGCTGGCTCCCAGGTAGCGCGTTATCCGGTCAGCCTGGTGGATTGGCACAAAAACCTGGTCACCGTTTTTGTATTCCACACTCAGAAATTCTCGTTCCAGTCCATCCAGTGAACGCTCCACCAATCCTGTGAAGCGGCCAATCCCATAATCAACGTGTACAACCCAATCACCCGGAGTCAAATCTGCGTAAACCGTTTCCGGTGTCTCCGCTGATATCTGTGGACGCATGCGCGCTTGAGGGCGCACCCACCCGAAGATCTCCGAATCTGTTAACAGGTGAACGGTCTCTTTTCCCGGCACCTTTAAACACCAGCCTTCGGATAAGGAAGATTCAATAAACAGGGGTGCTTGTGGTTCTTCCTTATGTTCGGGGTTCTCAAACCATAATTCTTCCAGGCGTCTGACTTGACGCGAAACGATCACAACCTTGGCTTTTTCGCCTATTAGAGTGTCAACATGTGCGATAAATGGTTTTAACCGACCCGCAAATCGTTCTCCAGGAGAGAATACTGTGGCTAAATTTTCCAAGTCTCTCCGCTCGGTATAGGATGCATCAACTTCAATCGAAGATCTCCCTAATTCCAGGCAGGGTTTGTTGTTCAGGTCATCGGCAATTTCAGTCCAGGAAACATAAGGTATTGGGAAATCAGAGTTAAGAATCCCCTCTTCAAGGCTTTCCAGCCTCAGCTTAATTGCTGCCTCTTCATGATCTGCCACCTGGCTGGCCAGCATTCCAAGATCATTTACCATTATGCTGGCTTGCCGGGGAAGATAATCCAGTAAGCTCGCAGGCATAGGATGTAATACAGGGATGTCAAATTCCGAAAATTCTATATTCGAAGCATCCTCTTCATTGATCACATCAGGTAGTATGTACTCCCTTGCAGGAGTTACCACAATTTCATCCACTTTTTCAACGGTCCGCTGGCTGACCGGGTCAAACCTGCGAATATTTTCCACCTCGTTATTAAAGAAATCCAGGCGAACAGGAAATATTTCATCGGGCGGCCAAATGTCCAATAACCCACCACGATGGGAAATTTGACCCGGCTCGAGTACGGTATCTGCTGGTTTATAACCAATTCGAACCCACGCTACCAGAAGATCCTTTAAAACATGGATTTGTCCGCTTTTAATTATTGCAGTTGCCTTGAGAAATTCACGCCGTGTCATGGTACGCGTCATCAAAGCTCTGGCAGACGCAACAATTATTGGTGGAATCTCAGGTTTCCTTACAAATGGCAGATGGTACCTTGCCAGCGAGATCAAAGCTTGAATGCGTTCCAGGCGGGTTGCCTGCCCCCAGCCAGCATTTTCATAAAATAAAGGAGTTGGTTCTGGAAATAATTTAATTTTTGCAGCCGGTAACCAGAACACTAATTCATCCACCAGTGAGCGTGCGTGGTCTGCACGGTCTGTTATTAATAAAATAGGATTCTTTAAATCCGAGTAGAGAGTAGCCAAAATCGGCAATCGTGCCGATCTGGGTAAACCGATTGCATGACAGCCTGCTGCTGATTTGAGCTGAGCAACCAGGTGTTGATAGCCATCAAGATTCTTTATCGAATTAATAATTAATTCCATCGTCTTGCCTGCATATTATTGAGTAAATATCTGAACATTAATCATCATATTTGTGAGTAATTCGATAATAACAAGTTCAAACAAGAAGCAGTAAACCTTGTTATTAAGTTATTCCCCGGAAATTTGGCCATTATATTTGGTCATAGCTGCATTCAGTCCTTTTTCAGAAAACAATAACACTGCATCCACTGCTCGCTGCACCATTTCATTAACCAATCCAATTTCACCGTTGCTAAAATTTTGCAACACATAATCCGCAACCTCCATTTGACCAGGTGGACGGCCAATTCCGAGGCGCAATCTGGGAAAATCCTGTGTTCCCAGGTTCTCAATGATTGAATTTATCCCTTTTTGCCCAGCAGATCCGCCAGATGGGCGAATGCGGATGGTACCAACTGGCAAATCCAAATCATCATTAGCTACAAGAAAATTATTCAGAGGCAGCTTATAAAATTTTAATAGAGAAACAACCGCCTGGTCTGAAAGATTCATGTATGTTTGCGGTTTTGCCAGGATTAATTTAGTGCCTCTATAATCACCAGATGTGACCAAAGCCTTAAATTGAAGCCGGCTGAAAGATAATTTTAAACGCACCGCCAGAGAATCAATCATCATAAAACCGACATTATGCCGATTCTCACGATACACACGTCCAGGATTGCCCAACCCCACAATTAATAGTGTTTCAGACATAATAAATGAGCCTCTACTATTTATGTTGCCAACGGGAATAAATACTCGAAATTATTATCAAACCAATTATGACTACGAAACCATAAATTACGCTCGTAATTATTTCTTTTGGAGATAAAACAAGTGGGTTCTCCGGCAAGTCTGTTGGTAACACTACGGGGGTAATGGTCGAGCTTGGTATAGTAGCGGATGGGAAAACTAAAACCGGCGTTGCTGTTGGACTTGATGTTTCGGAATGAGCGTAATTCCGAATAAACACATGAGAAATCACAAATTCCTGAATCGAATCATCCTCCAAAATAACTCGTAAACGGAGCTTGTAGTCTCCATCTGTAATTGTTGTTGTATCCCAATTCGTCAGGAGCCCGGCTTTGACACTCATGTCCGAATTGGAAATTGGGAACCAGGTATTTGGTGAATCCGTCCCATAAGCGAAAGCAACTTCTGCATGAACGAATCCAATAATTTCACTTGTCCCAAAAATAGGAACCACACCGGTTAGTACTTCATCCTGTGTCGGTGAAGAGATCGATACTCCTTCACTGGTTTGGGCAACAATTTCCGGAAGGGATTCCGCACCGCAAGTAAATAGTGCCAGCGCAATTATTAAAGACAGTTTCCAATTCCACATTTCTGATTCACCTTTCCAAATGAACTTGGGTTTCAATTGGATTGTGTATTCATTGTTTTCGATGAAAACTCGATAACAGCTCAGTTTAACATGAAGGTGGAGTGGGGTCAACAATATTTTTACAGCATTTTCCTCTTTGACCGTTGGGATCATTTTTAGAAATCCAGTTATCTTACAGCCTATTATTTTTCTCTCCTTCATTCCCCTCTCCGTCATTATTTTGGCGATAAACATCTTAATGGCGTGTAATTCTATGGTAAACTGAACATAAATATAAACTCACGAGGAATATTCATGAGTCAATCCCGCAGCGATCTAATGGTCCAAAGGTTACGAACGATGCAAGCTGCCGCACCACACATTGAAGCATCTGCTGTTGTTTCAGTGGATGGGCTAATTATGGCATCAGCTTTAACTACGGACATCGAAGAAGATCGTGTCTCAGCCATGTCAGCTGCTATGTTAAGCCTGGGTGAACGTATCGCCAATGAACTCGGGAGGGGTTCTCTCGAGCAAGTTTATATCCGTGGGGACGCAGGTTTTATTGTCCTTACATCAGTCGGTAAAGAGGCGGTAATTACTGCTCTTGCCAGCCAGGAAGCCAAGTTGGGTTTAGTCTTTCTCGAGATGCGCCGCGCATCCGAAGATTTAGTTAAATTGGTAGGATGATTACCACTACTTTCTTCCCACTATTTACAAAACGCACACCCAAGCCGGGGAGGGCGCCGAAATCGGCCCTCCCCGCTTCATTATTTTATTTATATGTGAGGTAAAGATGCCGACCAAGTATTTATTTTTTACAGGTGGAGTTGTCAGTTCTGTGGGTAAAGGAGTAACTGCTGCGGCTATTGGCCTATTGCTCAAAGAACGAGGCTTCAAAGTAGTTGTTCAAAAATTGGATCCTTACATAAACGTTGATCCAGGCACAATGAGCCCTTATCAGCATGGTGAAGTCTTTGTACTGGATGATGGCGCTGAAACCGACCTGGATCTGGGGCATTATGAACGCTTCATTGATATTCGGTTAAGTCGCGCCAGCAACTTCACTACCGGCCAGGTATATGCAGAAGTGATCTCCAAAGAACGCAGGGGAGACTATCTGGGTGGAACCATTCAGGTCATCCCTCACATTACTAACGAGATAAAACGCCGAATTGGGTTGGTAGCCAAAGCTTCGGGTGCTGAAATTGTTCTGGTTGAAATTGGTGGCACAGTTGGCGACATTGAATCCCAGCCATTTCTGGAAGCTCTCCGGCAAATGCGTACCGAAGTCGGCAGGGATAACACATTCTTTGTTCACGTTACCTGGATGCCATATATTGGAGCTGCGGGTGAGTTAAAAACAAAACCCACTCAGCACTCGGTGGCAGAATTACGGTCTATTGGTATTTCTCCCAACATGATAATTGCAAGGTCTGATCAACCCATTGGACAGGAATTGCTCGACAAAATCGCCCTCTTTTGCGATGTTGAGAAAAAGGCTGTAATTCCCATGGAAACCACGCCCGTTCTTTATGAAGTTCCTTTGCTTCTTGAAAAAGCAGGTGTTGGTGATTATCTTGTCGAGAAACTGAATTTGAATGCGACAATTACTCCCAATTGGTCTGAGTGGGAACATCTGGTTTCCAATGTTAGAAAACCAAAACCCACACTTGGGATTGCATTGGTAGGAAAATACGTAGAGTTGCATGATGCTTACATGTCAGTGCGTGAATCCTTGAAGCATGCAGCTCTGGCGCTGGGTACTGAAATTGAGATTGAGTGGCTACACGCAACTGACCTGGAAAAAGGTAGAGGTTGGGAGTTGCTCAAAAACGCTAATGGTATTATTGTACCTGGTGGTTTTGGCTCCCGAGGGATTGAAGGCAAGATTCAAGCTGCCAAATATGCCCGTGAAAACAAAGTACCTTATTTGGGTTTATGTCTGGGCATGCAATTGATGTGTGTTGAATTTGCGCGAAATATTCTCGGTTATGAAGACGCGAATTCCACGGAATTCGATCGCACTACCACCCACCCCGTGATCGACTTGATGATTGAGCAGCGCGCGATCACGGACATGGGAGGAACTATGCGCCTGGGGCTTTACCCCTGTGTCTTGAAGAAAGGCACCAAAGCCTCCCTGGCTTACCAATTTCCTCAAGTTGAGGAGCGGCATCGTCATCGTTTTGAGTTTAACAATGCTTACCGCAACGAGTATGAATCCGCCGGAATGATATTTTCTGGGATATCTCCTGACAATAAATTAGTCGAAATTTCCGAACTATCAGATCATCCTTTCATGGTTGGTAGTCAATTCCACCCAGAATTTCTATCACGTCCCAATCGCCCACATCCCCTCTTTCTTTCTTTTGTAAAGGCAGCTGCCCATAGAGCAGGAACTCCAATAAATGATGAATAAACCTGGTTGGCTTTTTTGCCAGCAATAATTGATTTTGTCATTGCCTTCACTCCCGAGATTGTGCATAGACTCCGCGTAATTCTTCAGGCAGATTATTTGCAAGTTGGAACATTACCCTGTCAGTCAGTCCTATAGGTAATTCTCCTGATTCTGGCCACATTGGTTCTCCAATCTTTATCAGTACTCGGTTCTTGCGGGGAAATTGTTTAAAAAATTTATGACTGCCATCAATTCCCATGGTGACAATGGGACAATTAAGTTCAATTGCCAGTCTTGCGGCTCCTGTTTTTGCAACTCTCAATCCGCGCCCGCGGCTTCGGGTGCCTTCTGGGAACATGCCCAACACCTGGCCAGCAGTAAGGACTTTTGTTGAATGCATTATTGCCCATTCATCCCTTTCCCCCCGGTAAACAGGGAAAGCACCCAGGTTTCGGAAAATAAAATGCAGAATAGGGTACTTAAACAATTCCGCTTTGCCCATGAAGAAAATTGGGCGATTCAATGCCAATTGCATTGGAAATATATCCAAGTTGGTGACATGATTTGCAGCTACAATAACCGCACCTTCAATTGGTAAATTGCCCTCACCGCTAATCTCGAGGGTCATTATGGTTTTAAACAAAACTCGAAGAGTGTTGACTACAAACCTATGAAAACCGGTCTCTTTCAGCGGGTAATATGTATGCATACGTGGATCGACAACAATACTCTCTGTTTCAACCACAGACTTTCCTCCAAACTTACAATAAAATTCAAGTAATTACCAACAAACTTAACAAATGGGATTATACTTTATGCGTTCAACTGAGCTAAAATTAAAACTTATGAAGCGGTGTTCTAATTATTTTCAGATGATATACTCAATAATATCCTCTGAAACTATAATTTCACGAAAGTTCACATATCTATATGTATTAACACGGGAGATGTAAATGGACACGACAATAGACCTGATTAACGGGCAGGAAATTCTTGACTCTCGGGGAAATCCCACCGTGGAAGTCGAAGTCATACTGGCAGACGGCTCATGGGGACGGGCTGCTGTCCCTTCTGGAGCATCAACGGGAACTCATGAGGCATTGGAATTACGTGATGGTGATAAGCATCGCTATGCTGGAAAAGGTGTCCTTAAAGCTGTCGAAAATGTCAACACCACGATTGCAAACCATATTATTGGTTGGGATGCATCCGACCAACGGGGCGTCGACCTGGCGCTTTTGGACTTGGATGGGACTCCAAATAAATCCAAACTAGGCGCCAATTCAATTTTAGGGGTCAGCTTGGCAGTCGCGAAGGCCGCCGCCAATTCTGTCGGACTTCCTTTGTTTCGTTATATTGGTGGAGTACAAGCACATATTCTTCCAGTTCCGATGCTAAACATTTTAAACGGAGGGGCACATACCTCCTGGCAATCCACAGATGCCCAAGAATTTATGGTTATGCCTTTTGGCGCATCGAGTTTTGCCGAAGGTCTCTGCTGGGGAGCAGAGATATATCACGCTCTCAAATCGGTTCTTAAAGAACGTGGTTATACTACACTGGTAGGTGATGAGGGTGGGTACGCGCCTGCCCTCAAGGCCAATGTCGAGGCAATTGAAGTTATTCTTACTGCCATCGAAAAGGCCGGTTTCAAAGCAGGCCGGGGTGCTGACATCGCTATTGCTCTTGATCCGGCAGCCTCCGAGCTTTATGATGAAGAAACTAAGACATATAATTTACGGAGGGAAGGCAAGAAATTGACATCCGACCAAATGGTTCAATTTTGGAAATCCTGGGTAGATCAATTCCCGATCGTATCCATTGAAGATGGACTGGCGCAGGATGATTGGGAAGGTTGGAAATTAATGGTTCACGAACTAGGTAACCGACTTCAAATCGTTGGTGATGATTTATTGGTGACTAATCCTGAGCGAGTGCTGAAGGCAATAAATGAAAAAGCAGCCAATGCCCTGCTTGTAAAAGTAAACCAAATTGGAACATTAACCGAAACCTTGGAGGCTGTAGAAACCTGTAAGAGAGCCGGGTGGAGGGCTGTAACCTCGCATCGATCAGGTGAGACCGAAGATACGACTATCGCAGATATTGCAGTTGCGTTGAACACCGGCCAGATCAAAACCGGTGCGCCAGCGAGATCCGATCGAGTAGCAAAGTATAATCAACTTCTACGTATCGAAGCGGATTTAGGCGAAACAGGTAGTTACGCCGGCTGGGGAGCTCTTTAACCACTTATGAAAAATGCTGACCTTTCCCGTTATCGGTTAAATTGGCAGAAAGAAATAGATGGTGCTTCACTTTATCGCGCACTGGCTGAAAACGAATCCCAGGCACAATTGGCAGAAGTGTATCGCCGCCTCTCAAAAAGCGAAGACAAGCATGCCCAAATTTGGGAAATGAAATTAGCTGACGCAGGTGAAACTGTTCCCACTAGAAAGCCAAGTTGGCGAGCACAATTCCTTGGGATACTTGCTCGAAAATTTGGGACGCAATTTGTCCTCCCAACCATAACCGGAAATGAGAAAACCGACAGCCGTGCATATAACAATCAACCCGAATTAGAAACTGGTTTTATGGCAAAGGACGAGAAATCTCACGCCCGCATTTTGTCAGAAGCACTCAAGTTTACAGGCGGTTTATCTGGTGGAGCTGTAGCGAAAATTGAAGGTCGGCATCGTGCTGGTGGAGGCAACGCCCTCCGGGCAGCTGTTTTAGGTGCAAACGATGGATTGGTTTCCATCCTAAGCCTGGTCATGGGTGTAGCCGGGGCTAATCTTTCAAGTCATGATGTTCTTATTGCTGGTCTGGCGGGTTTATTAGCTGGTGCCGGCTCGATGGCTTTGGGTGAATGGTTGTCGGTTCAAAGTTCAAGAGAGTTATATGCACACCAAATTAAAATCGAAGCCGAAGAAATCGAAAGTGCACCTGAAGAAGAACAGGAAGAACTTGCTCTGATTTACCAATCCAAAGGGTTACCGGAAGAGAGAGCCCGCGAAATGGCAGCTCACATGATGGCAGATAAGCAAAATATTCTGGATACGCTGGCACGAGAGGAATTGGGCATAGACCCCGAGGAACTTGGTGGATCGGCTTGGGTTGCTGCCTTAACGTCTTTCGTACTCTTTGCAATTGGAGCCATATTTCCAATAGTCTCTTTTATTTTCATGAATGGTACTGCTGCCATTTATGCCAGTATGGCAATCAGCGCATTTGGTCTTTTCCTGGTGGGTGCTTTAATTACATTGCTGACGGGACAAAAGGTTCTTTATTCAGGAATCAGGCAGGTACTTGTAGGTTTGGCTGCCGCTATCCTTACTTTTGGCATAGGTAGGCTAATTGGCATTTCCATCGCGGGGTAACCAATTCATTGGGATTATTTTTAGCAAATGACAGTACCTTATTGGGTAGCGGATTCTGTTTTCTATCAAATATTTCCAGATCGTTTTGCAAATGGCGATCCGACTAATGACCCACAAAATGTGCATCCCTGGGGCAATCCACCGACATTATGGGATTTTCAAGGTGGTGATTTTCTCGGGATCATGCATCACTTTGATTATTTGTTGGATCTGGGTATTACAGCTATCTACTTAAATCCAATTTTTCAATCCACTTCCAACCATCGCTATAACACGTCTGATTATTATAAAATCGATCCCAAGCTTGGGGATATCAAGGATTTTCAGAATTTACTGGATCTTGCCCACCGTAATAATATTCGCATCATTATAGATGGTGTTTTCAACCACTGCGGACGCGGCTTTTTTGCATTCAACGATCTGTTGGAAAATGAGGACCATTCTCCATTTCGAAAATGGTTTCATACAACCTCTTTTCCTTTGGAAGCCTTTACTCCCGGCGAAGCGATTAATTATACCGCCTGGTGGAAAATAAAAAGTCTCCCCAAATTCAACACAGACAATCCACAAGTTCGTCAATATATATTTGACGTTGCCCGATATTGGGTTGAGCTTGGTGTTGACGGATGGAGGTTGGACGTTCCCAACGAAATTGATGACGACGCATTCTGGCAGGAATTCCGTCACGTTGTCACATCCGTTAATGAGGATGCTTACCTTTTAGGCGAAATTTGGACAGCAGATCCACGCTGGGCAAACGATAAGCACTTCGACGGATTGATAAACTATCCATTGCGAGATGCACTTTTAAGATTGTTGCAAACTGGCACCCTGGATATGCCTCATTTTGCTAATAAAGTTGAAACGCTGCTGTCCACATATCCGCGTGAGAATGTTTATTCCATGTATGTTCCATTAGGCACTCACGATACCGAAAGACTTTTTACCAAAGTGAGGTGTAATACTCAAAAAGCAAAATTGGCTTTTTTGTTTCAATTTGCATATCCTGGTGCTCCAGCCATCTATTATGGAGATGAGTTAGGGCTGCAAGGGGAAAAAGATCCTGACTGTCGACGGGCGTTCCCCTGGAACCAATCTTCGTGGAATCTTGAGCTTTATTATTGGGTAAAGACACTGATCTCCCTCCGCAAACGCCTCCCGTCTCTTCGCAAGGGCGAATATATTTCTGTTTTTACAGATAACTCAAATGGACATTATATATTTTCCCGCAGCCTCGGTGACGAACAAGTAGTCATTGCAATGAATGCTTCTGACCATCCTCAACACATTGACATACCGGTTTCAAAGCTTGGCTGGCAAGATGGTCGTCAGGTCCTCGATCTTTTTACGAACAAAAGGGTTAATGTATTCGGTAATATACTTCCTATCGACCTCCCACCCTGGAGTGGAACCTGGCTTTCTTGATTTATAAAAATGAGTTTCTTCAACATTTGAAGCATGGTTGTCTACAAAAACTACCCGGTTCTTTATAAAAAATATTTCATTAAAGGTTGGATTCCTTGCCATCTTTTTCCAATTCGAGATTTCGGGCTTGATTGTGTTAGGCTATTAAATCTAGGCCTATTGCCTTAAAGGTACGCATGAAAATAACCAGAACATTCGCAACGGTCATAACTATATTGATTTTCACAATTTGCTCATGTGGATTCAATCCAGGAGTGACCCAGTCAACACCTTCGCACATTCCCCTGCACACGCCTTCACCAACAACAACTACTACACCTTTTCTTTATATAACTACAACAGTATCTCCTACATCAACCGGCACAGCGACTCCAACGCCTGAACTTTTCCCACTTAGCATTGCAGCCATGCGCTCCCATGATTACCCAGGTAGCCCAATAGTAATAGAACAAACTCTTCCTCCTGGAAGTAATTACAACCGTTATATCATTTCCTATTTATCTGAAGGTCTGAAAATAAATGCTTTAATGACTATTCCTTACGGTGAGCAGCCTTCCACGGGGTGGCCTGTTATCGTCTTTAACCATGGTTTCATCCCTCCAACACAATATCGCACTACCGAGCGTTACGTAAATTATGTAGATCGACTGGCCCGGGCAGATTACATCGTCTTTAGATCTGATTATCGTGGTCACGATCAATCTGAGGGTGAAGCAAGGGGAGCCTATGGTTACCCAGATTATGTGATTGATGTTCTTAATGGACTTCAATCGATCAAATCATTTCCAGGCGCGGATCCAAACCGCATTGGCATGTGGGGACATTCTATGGGGGGATATATCACTTTACGCGCGATGGTGATTCGTAAAGATATAAAAGCTGGGGTTATTTGGGCTGGAGTAGTAGGTTCTTATCCGGCGATTCTAACCGACTGGCCTCAAGTCACACCACCACTTCATGAATTGGATCCCAGTTGGCGCACCAGATTTGTTAATGAGTTTGGCAATCCAGAACAAAACCCTGAATTCTGGGCATCTATTTCCTCCACTAGCTTTTTGGAAGATATATCTGGGCCTCTTCAACTTCACCACAGTCTGACTGACGATGTTGTACCGTTTGAGTTTTCAAATAAACTATATCATGAATTAATAATCGCAGGTAAAATTACAGAGTTTTATTCTTACCAGGCAGATAATCATAACATAGCTAGCAATTTTAGTTTGGCGATGGATCGAACTATAGAATTCTTCGATCGTTATATTAAGGGAGAATAAACTTGATATTCTGTTGAGTTTCTTACTTGATTTTTTTTGTTCATGTTGGCTTGACAGATTATAAAGGTACAAACAGATGAAACTTAAAATATTTATTAATCTTAATAAAGGGATAACGGCGCTTGTTATGCTGGCTCTCATTGCTGCCTACAATCAATGGCAAAATCCGACAGCCTGGATTTATTTGGCATTACATGGAACTTATGGCATCCATTGGGTTCTTAAATCCCTAATATATCCGGATTTAGCCTGGGAACAAGAAACCAGTATTTGGTTTGGAATCGTCAGTTGGATTGCCCTTGCTCTGTATTGGATACCTGGTTGGTTATTAATGTCCCTGGCTGCGCACGCCCCTGCTGGTACCTTGGCTTATGCGTATCAATTTATATTTTTGGGGTTTTCTTCCACTTTACCAGCGACATTCAAAAACATGTAATGATGGAGATGCGCTCAAAAGAGTTAATAACAGATAGAATGATGGCTCTTTCCCGTAATATTAATTACTTCGGAGAATTTTTGATATATCTGTCTTTTGCCCTGCTTCCTATGAAATGGTTTGCCTTGATTCCACTTGGTTTATTTATCACATTATTAAGCTTGGGACTTTCCCTTCCCAGCCCATATCGTTCCGGAAGGGATGATGGTTTTAGCCGGGATATCTGAATAAATAATAGCACCGTTTCCGATTCTCACATTGTTCCCAATTTTTATACCGATAGCGGTCGTTACGCCCATACCGACCAGGCTTCCTTCCCCAACTTGTACGTGACCCGCCAGCATGGCTCCAGGAGCAATGTGGCTGTATGCTCCGATAACACAGTCATGCGAGACAACTGCACTCGTATTAACCATACAACGTTGTTGTAAAATGGTTTCAGATCCAATATACGCATTTGCAAACACCTGCACGCCTTCACATACCATGGCGCTCGTTTCTACAGTTGCACGAGGGTGGATCAATTTTGGCAAGGAAAAGCCCTCGCTTTCAAGCAACTCAAATAATTTTATCCGTATCTTAATATCAAGAATTCCACCTACCCCATTGGCTGCCTTCTCTACACCTTTTTCTCGCAATTTCGTCAGGATATTGCGGGTCCCTAAAACAGGTATTCCCATGATGTTTGTTTGCGCTGGAATATTATCATCAATTATGCCTACAATATTATAAAATCCTATTGATTTCACCATATCAATAACTGATTTTGCATGCCCCCCACCACCATAGATCAAGATTGATTTTTCCGGCTCAACTACCAGGGATTCGGGTAGTTCCTCATGGAGCTCTTTAACCATTTCGCGTATCATAGACTCAGTGACAAGCTGATCTGTTGTCAGGCTGTCTAGGTTCACACCAAATTGAGACGCCAAGTTCAGCGCAGGCTGTGTGATTCTCAATGAATCAATATTTTTTTGTTTCCTATTTTCTGATTCTCTAATAATCAACTCATCTTGGATTTCTGTAATCACAGCCAATAGGTCCCCTACAGAAACATTATCCTCTTTGGATGCTTGCAGGCGAACAAACCCTGAAGCTGGTGACACTATATCTGCGGTTGCCTTGGTTGTTTCCAACGAAAAAAGAATATCCCCTACATTAACAGGTTGCCCATCTACAACATGAATGCCAACCAGGCGAGCTTCAGGTTCATTTGCATTAAGTAACGGTACGAGCACATCAGTAACAACCATTTTTCCTCTAATTTTTTTCTTCAGCCAGCATATCGTTATTCCATTAAATCATAAATCGCTTTTTTTATTACTGATTGGGATGGCAAAATCAGATCTTCCAAAGTTTTCGTATTCGCAATGGGAAAATCCAACGCTCCCACTCGCCTTATTTTTACATTATTTAAATCACTTTCAGCAATTCGGGCTGCAATTTCAGAACCCCAACCGAGGTTTGAGCTTCCCTCTTCAACTGTAAGTAAATGGTGTGATTTTGAAAGCGATTCGGCTAATGGCATCAAATTAAATGGACTTAATTGGGAGAACACGATTATCTCCGTAAATATTTCGCGCTCATACAAAACTTCAAGCGCAACCTTTCTGACAATTTCAAAATTGTAGCCATATGTGGCAATTGAAATTTGCGGCTTGGAAGAAAACCGTATATTATAGGTAGGGTATCTCTCGCCAAATTGCTCTACCTCCCCATCGACCAGATCCCCTTTTCCGATTTCAAGCCGATGGCAGGCATAAAGCAATTTATGCTCGATGAATACTACCGGATCATCGTCTGCTATTGCATTCTGAAGCAATAAGGCAGGATCACCGATTGTATTTGGCGCAAGTACTCTCACACCTGGGATACCCAGGAACAATTTTTCCAATGATTGGCTGTGTGTTGGGCCATACCCACGTCTGCCACCCATCGGAGTTCGCACTACAATAGGCACAGACACATTATTGTTATAAACCCATCTAAACTTGGATGCGTGATTAATGACCTGATCCATTATCAGGGTCACAAAATCGCCAAACATGATTTCCACAACGGGTCGAAGACCACGCATCGCCATCCCGGTTGCAATACCAACGATGGCAGCTTCCGAAATTGGCGTCGTTAGTACTCGTTCAGGAAAACGTGTGCTTATTCCACGTGTAACCTTGAAAGCTCCTCCATAAGGATCAAGGAGATCTTCTCCAAGAAGAAAAACGCGTTTATCGCCTTCCATTGAACGAGTTAATCCATCAGTTAGATGTTGCAATACAGTTGTCATAATAAAATTGGAGGTAAATTGTTGGAACCAGGATACGGATCCTGATCTGCTCGTGAAAAAGCTTCATTTATTATCCAAGTTATTTCACTCTCGGCCATTTCACGGTCTGTTTTCTCCAAACGGTTTCCGTGAATTAACAAGGGATCAGATTTCTTATTACTGGCTATTTCTTCAGGTTTCCGGAAATCATCACCCTTTGAGTGGGCTGCAAATCGATAAGTTTGCAGGATCAAACCAGCAGGTTGCATATTACTTCGCACAAAATTCACCGCTTGCTCCGAATCTTCGCGAATTTTTACTACATCCGTTGAATTACATTCCCAAGTATTAATCCCGAATGCTTTAAATCGATCCGGGATATTCCCTGCCACTGCAATTTCAATTGGGGTGGTTTGTGCATATCGGTTATTTTCAACTACAAATAAAACGGGAATATTCCATAAAGAAGCGAAATTAAAACTTTCATATATGATTCCCTGTCCCAATGTGCCATCGCCTAAGAAAACCAAAGTAATTCGTTTGCTCTTAATATATTTTTCTGCCAGAGCCATTCCGGTGGCTATGGGTACTATCCCACCTTGAATTCCGTTTGAATAAAAATTTCGCAAATGAATATGCTGGCTTCCCCCTCTACCGCCCACCAGCCCTGTTGATTTACCCATAACTTCCGCTGCCAATAAATATGGATCCCCTCCATATGCAAGGTAATGACCATGGCAACGGTGATTGCTAAAAATAATATCATCTTTATGCAATACATCAAAAATCCCGACTGCATTGGCTTCCTGCCCTATATAGGCATGTGTTGTACCTGCAAGTTTTCCAGAAGAAAATTCCTCAAGCAAACGCTCCTCAAATCTACGAATAAGCAACATTTGTTTGTAAAGACTATAATTTTTTTCCATTATATTATTATATCGCACTCGGTAATTTTTAAGAGATCCTAACCCACTGATTGTCTATGCGAAGTTATAGCGACTTGCATTTATTTCCATCATGGTATAATCGTCAGCTATATGAATCCTTCTACTTCAACTAAAAAAACAAAATTGTGCCCAACATGTGGCACCCAACTGGCCGAAAATGCCACTCGCTGTCTGGTTTGCGGTAGCGATTTCACTATAGAAAAACGCCAACAAAAATCAATTCAAGGCAGCCGCATGCCTGTTGTTAGAATCAGCCTTCCAATTGCTATCGGCTTGTTGGCACTCATTCTGGCAGTAGGAGCTGGGACAGTATATTTTGCATTAAATGCTGGCAACAGGTTGGTCAATCCCACTCCCATCTCAACTACCACCAACACTCCTACAGTAACTCCAACTCCAACAGAAACGCCTATCCCAAGCCTGACACCGACCCCTACTTTGCTCGCACCGCTAGAGTATACAGTTAAAGCTAACGACTACTGCTATTCAATCGCCGTTGCTTTTGATGTTTCCGTACAATCCATCATTCTTCTTAACAATCTTTCAGCAACTTGTACAGACCTGGTAGTCGGTCAAAAACTTTTAATTCCTCAACCTACCCCAACTCCATTGCCGGTTGCATCCGCTACTTTGGTGTCTGCAGATGCCACCCGCGCTGCCTGCCAGATAGTCACCATCACAGTTCAATCTAATGACACTCTAAGTAGAATTTCATTGAATTATGGGGTTTCAATGGATGCCATCAAGCAATGGAATGGCTTAAGCACGGATAATGTTTATTTGAACCAACCTCTCGATATTCCGTTATGCATGCGCGATGCAACACCAGGTCCATCTCCGACCCCAACGCTTCCACCCCCTTACCCGGCTCCCAATTTATTACTACCCGCCAACGGAACTGCGTTCAATCTGGCAAATGACGTTGTCACGTTGCAATGGGCTTCCATAGGTAATCTGCGCAGTGATGAGGCATACCTTGTCATAGTAGAAGATATAACTGAGGGTTTGGGCAGAAAGCTGAGCGAATATGTAACGGATACAAAATTCATTGTTCCCGTGTCCTTCCGTCCTCAAGATAACCAGCCTCACGCAATGACATGGCAGGTTGTCACTGTCCGGCAAGCAGATACGGATGATCAGGGCAAAACAACATGGAGTCAGGCTGGCACCCCAAGCCAACTGCGCATCTTTATCTGGAGCGGGGCAGCTCCCGTCTCATCACCAACTCCATAAAAATTTCAAATTTATGAAAGAAATTTCACTTAAACCTCGCAAGCATATTGCCCTTATTGCACACGATAATAATAAGAATGATCTTCTGGCATGGGCAAAATTCAACCAAGGAACGCTTGCTCTTCATGAATTATATGCAACTGGAACTACAGGTGCTTTTTTGGAAGAGGCTCTTGGCATCCCCATTGTAAAGTTTATGAGTGGCCCCCTTGGAGGAGATCAACAAATCGGGGCGAAAATTGCTGAAGGCGTGATTAATTTCCTTGTATTTTTTTGGGATCCCTTGGAACCGCAGCCTCACGATCCTGATGTAAAAGCGCTTCTTCGTCTGGCAGTCTTATGGAATATCCCTACTGCCAACAATCGAGCCACTGCAGATTTCATTATCTCGTCACCACTTATGGTCGAAGAGTATTTAAGAACGACCCCCGATTTGGATAGATACATTCAATCTCATAGACGAATAAATAAATAACTTCAACCCCCAAAAAAACTAACGAACTTGAAGGTTAAATCTTCAAAGTCGTTTTATTAATTATTTTATCACAGGAATATTCAATTATTCTGAGACAGCTGCGTCTTCCAGCATTTGGGTTGTCAGCGATTTGGGTCTTTCAAGTGGTTGTCCCAAAGCCCTTGCCCACACCAGGTTTGCTGTAACGCCTAGTGCTCTACCCACACCAAATAATACCGTGTAAAAATCGAATTCACGCACACCATAATAGTATTGTAGCGTGCCTGATATCGCATCCACATTAGGCGCCGGATTTTTTGCTTTTCCTTGTTCCTTGAGCACCTGAGGGACAATTTCAAATACCATGTCCGCAAGTCGTACAAGTTCATCTTGAGGGAAACGATCTTTTGCAAATTTCATCTGGGCTGTAAACCGTGGATCCGGGACACGGAGAACAGCATGTCCATACCCGGGGATCACTTTACCACTTTCCAAGGTTTCCCAGGCGAATTTTCTTAATTGCTCTTTACTCGGTACACCACCAAACTTATCACGAACTTCCAGCAACCAGCCAAAACATTCCTGGTTTGCCAGGCCGTGCAATGGACCTGCCAGTCCATTCAGCCCTGCTGAAAATGCATAATACACATCAGCCAGGGAAGATCCAACCAGGTGAGTGGCATGCGCACTGACATTTCCGCTCTCATGGTCTGAATGAATAATAAAATACAAACGCGCTAATTCTTCGTATCCTTTGTCTTTAATACCCAACATATGGGCAAAATTTGCCCCCCAATCAAGGGAAGAATCAACTTGCGGGACCTCACCGTTCCGATATTTTAAACTATAAATAAAAGCAGCAATGATCGGCAGCTTGGCGGTCAGGTTTAAACTATCTTCCAGCATGGGTTCCCAATATTCATCCTTGCGCATACCCTCGTGATATCGCTTTGCAAATTCAGATTGAGTCTGCAAGGATTGAACTGCTAGTGTGAAAAGCGTCATTGGATGGGTGTTTTTGGGCAATGCTCTTAATGTGTTATAAACATATTGCGGGATTTCACTTCTATTTGCCCAATCTTTTTCAACCAGGCATGCCTGTTCTTTGGTGGGCATTTCGCCAGTCAAAAGCAGATAATATAACCCGCCAACATAAGGCATTTCTGCCTCATCTGGTTTGGGTAGTTTGGCAAGTACTTCAGGTATGCTATATCCACGGAGCCGTATCCCTTCAGCAGGATCTACATATGAAATATCTGAAACAAGCACCTGTGACCCACGCATGCCACCATAAACCTGGTCAATGGTTACTTTGTCGATGACAATATCACCTTTTTCTTTAACTAATTTTTTCACACGTTCCCGCCAACCAGGCAACTGTTCGGCGATTTTTTCATGAATGATCATCCTTAAACTCCCATATTATTGTGTAAACTACTATATAGCAACCAGCTTTACAAGTGCCTCGGTTGTTTCCTGTACTGCAGCTGCTGAACGCAAAAGGGCGGCTTTTTCTTCATCGTTCAGATCATATTCAATGATCTTTTCGATCCCATTCCTACCCAGTTGAACCGGAGCTCCGAAGAAAATATCCTTCAAACCATATTCGCCTTGCATAAACACCGCTGCCGGAACAATTAATTGCTTATCCTTCAAAATAGCTTCAACCATCTGGGCAACAGCAGCCGAAGGAGCATAATACGCAGATCCTGACTTTAACAAGCTCACTATTTCCCCACCACCATTGCGCGTACGTTCAACAATTGCATTTAACTTTTCTGCCGGCATGGTATCTTTTAGGGGCACTCCCGCAACATTGGAATGTCGGGTGAGGGGCACCATGGTATCCCCATGCCCGCCTAATACAAAACAATTAATATTTTCAACACTTACACCCAGCTCCATACCCACAAAGGTCCTCATTCGAGCAGAATCTAGGATTCCAGCCTGCCCAATAACCCTGTTGGGAGGCAATTTCCCAATTTTCATTGCCAGGAAAGCCATTGTATCCAAAGGATTGGTCAGGATTATATAGATTGCGTTTGGAGAATATTTCAATGTCTCGGTAGTAGCTTTGCCAACTATTTCTGCATTGGTTTTAAGAAGGTCGTCACGACTCATTCCTGGTTTTCGAGGTAAACCTGCCGTAATAACAATGATATCTGAACCTTCAGTCGCTTTAAAATCATTACTGCCGGTAATTGTCACATCTTTACCGACTACAGGCATGGCCTCCATCAAGTCAAGCGCCTTCCCTTGAGGCATTCCTTCCACGATATCAACGAGTACAATATCTGCTAATTCACGTTCTGCCAGCCAATGAGCTGTTGTCGAACCAGTCATTCCGGCTCCGATAATTGAAACCTTTGCAGTCATAGTTCCTCCAGGTAAAAATAATAACAAATTTATACTACTTAATAAGTCTATTAGGTAGTCTTTATACAACGAATCTTACATAACATTAATTCTAACTTATCGAAGAAAGATATGGACAAAATCATCAAATATCAGGTTATTCTTTTTCATTTTCGAGAAAACGTGTAGCCTGAATGGCTGCAGCTGCACCCATTCCTGCAGATGTTACCACTTGCTTAAAGTCTGGATCTGCTGCTTCACCGGCTACAAATACACCTGGTATACTGGCTTGCATCAGATAATCAATTTTGATATAACCTAGTTCTGTCATATCAAGCTGTCCTTTCAGCATTAGTGTATTAGGTACATGTCCAATGAATACAAACAAACCGTCAGTAGTTAAGGTTGTTTCGTCTTCTGTAATGACATCTTTGATCAATACAGCTTCCACTTTTTCAGTACCAATCACCCTGGTAACAATTGAATTCAAAACAAATTTTATTTTCGAATTTTCCTTGACTCTTTTCTGAAGAATAGCACTTGCCCGAAAAATATCACGCCTGTGCACAATAGTAACATTAGATGCAAATCGCGTTAAGAACAAAGCCTCCTCCAGCGCGCTATCTCCCCCACCAACCACTGTCACGGATTTGTTTTTGAAAAACCACCCATCACAGGTGGCACAATAAGAAACTCCTTTGCCGGTTAATTCTTTTTCGCCGTCTATATTCAGATAAATCGGGCTTGCGCCGGTGGCAATAATCAAGGCTTTTGCTTGAATTTCTTTATTTTCTGTTTGCACACGAAATGGACGTTCTGATAAGTCAATTTTCACGGCAAGATCAAATTCAACCTTAGCTCCAAAGTGTTCAGCCTGCTTCTGCATTAACTCACCCAGTTCACTCCCGCCAACACCATCAGGAAACCCTGGATAATTTTCTATTACATTGGTAAGGGATACTTGCCCGCCTAACTCAAGACCAGTCAAAACCAATGGTTCCAATTCTGCTCTGGCAGCATAAATCGCTGCCGATAATCCGGCCGGACCGGATCCCAAAATCAATACATTCAGAATTTCAGCATCTGGTTTATTTGTTTCACTCATTCTTTATTCTCCACATCGCATTATTAGATAATCTTAAGATGCCAAATATTGAATTAAGATACATGATTCTAGATAATTACATCATCCATTTAGATTAATATTTATATGCCTTATCAGTGATCTCCAAAGCCCTGTCAATTATCGCCATAGCTTCTTTCAATTGATCTTCATTAATGATCAAAGGAGGTATTATTAATACAGTGTGCCAGTGTATGTAAAGGAATACTCCATTATCCAGGCAATACTTTCGAAAAGCATTCATTTCAGGGCTGGAGCTATTCCAGGGAGCCATTGGTTCTTTTGTAGATCGATTCTTGACAAGCTCCAGGATTGCAAATAATCCGATCGAGCGCACTTCTCCAACCGATTCGTGTTTTTCTCCCAGATCATTTAACATCCGTCTTAATATAAGACCCATTTCCGCGGCATGATCGATGATTTTATCGTCCTGCATGACTTTAATGTTTGCGATTGCTGCAGCCAAGGACACCGGGTGAGACGTATAAGTCAAACCGGATTCGAAAACACGGTCGTCAAAGGCAGATGCAATTTCCGGTTTCATTGCAACAGCCCCCAAGGGAGCATAGGCAGAGGTTAATCCTTTTGCCATCGTCATGATATCAGGAATAATATTCCAATGGTTTACAGCAAACCACTTGCCAGTTCTGCCGAAACCGCTCATAACTTCATCGGCAATCATCAAAATCCCATATTTATCACACAAAGCTCGCACGCCCTGCATATATCCGGCGGGAGGAATTATGATGCCATTTGTTCCAGTCACAGATTCCATCAAAATTCCGGCAATTGTTTCAGGACCTTCATATTGGACGATCTCTTCAAGGTGGTTCAAGTAATCCTGAGTAAATTCTTCTTCTGGAATATTTGGATTTGATTGGTGAAACGTAGAGCGGTATCTGTACGGATCCAGAAAATGCACAACCCCCGGCATTAACAAAGGTTCCCACATCCACCTACGGGTATCTCCAGTGGCCGCCATTGCCCCAGCAGTCGCACCATGGTACGAGCGATACCGGGTTAATATTTTAAATCTCCCTGTATACCCTCGCGCCAGCTTGATGGCGTTTTCATTTGCATCCGCACCACCGAGAGTGAATAAAACCTTGGTCAACTCCCCCCCGGGAGATATATCTGCCACCAACTTGCTTGCCAGAGAGCGAACATTTGTTGCCATTCCTGGGGCGGCATATGGCAATTGTTGAATCTGATCAGACATGGCTTGAATAATGCGCTTTTCACCATGCCCAACATTAACGCACATTGTCATGGAATTTAAATCAAGGTATTTTTTTCCTTCTATATCCCAAAAATAAATTCCCTGTGCACGTTTGATAGCTATTGGATTTACTTTTGCCTGGGCAGACCAAGTCCAGAAAACGTGTTTTTTAGCCAAGGGTAATATATCATTATCCGGGAGATCAAACATGGTAGCCTCTTTTGTTTTTTTTAGATGTTACGCTGTCTTAATCTTAACACAAATTTCCCCGGGACAACTTGCTTGTGATCATCTTTTTATAATTGTTAACGTTTCTAAGGGGATATTGTATACCTCTTCCTTAGAACTGGTAATTCTCCCTCAAATTAATAAAACAAAATAAATAGGTTGGTTAATCAAATCAAGCCTTTTTCACTATCATTTCTTGAGTATCACCCTTGCCGGCGCGCCATCAGCTCCTTTAAGTTTGAGAGGTAGACAGTACAATTCATAATATCCTTGGGATACAGATGAAAGATTCAATCCCTCCAGAGCAACGATACCTGCTTCTAATAAAACCCTATGCGTTGGGACTCCTTCTCCAAATGGCGCTACTGAAAGATAATCCACGCCCACCAATTTTATTCCTCTTTGCACAAGCCATTCAGCGCCATCTTGAACAATAGCCACAAATTTTTCAGTAAATTTTTTTTCACTTCGTGCCCATATCTCAGAATTTCGAGTTTTGATTAATAACCGTTCAACTCCCATCGGAATAGAGGCTCTGTCCAATATCTCAAATGATATTGCATTTACTTCATTGCCGAATTCAATCAAGAATGCCTGACCAGTCATTACAGTCAGATCTAAATTCTCTACTGTACGATTATCATTAAGAAAATGGTGCGGTGCATCCACATGAGTTCCTGCGTGTACACCCATCGCCAAGTACGAAACATTGCATACATCCCCTTTATCCATAAAGCTCACTTGTTGTAATTGAATTGCTGGATCTCCTGGCCAAACCGGAAGTCCTGGTGAAATAGTAAGGGATATATCATAAATCGCCATTTCTATCTCCTGCAAAATGATATCAATACCATCCACTTGCGGAAAATATCTCTTCAAGAAAGGTGAAGCGCTCTTCCAAAGTCATCGGCCTGGGACGTGAATAATCCTCCAGCATAGCAGTCAGCAACTCAGTTCCGATGTATTTGCCATCATAAAATATATGCCGATCGATGAATTCCCTTCTTGTTCCAACAACTGGAAAATCCATCTGGTCAAAGAATAGGTTTCCCAATCCATAATGGATAAAGCTCTCATTGTAAAATTCAATAGTCTGCGGGAGATGAGCCTGACTACCACTAACTATTACAGCACCAGCAGCAGCCATCGCACGAAAATCGTCCACTTGATCGGGAAGCGGATGAATAGAGTATGATTCGGCATATTGAAATGTCACAATCGGTAGATAACCTTCAGAACGCAGGCGGTTGATTTCACTTTCCATCCACCCAAAATCACAAGGCGCTGCTCCCGGCTGATAATCTGTCGCCCAGGCAAATTGCGGACCTGCCGGATTACACCCAATAAAAGCCAACTTATTGCCGTTATGGATAATTGTTTTTGCAGACCGAGCATCCGCCAGGTTGACACCTCCGCCAAAATATATCCACCCTCTTTGGTCGTACATTTCCAAGGTCAATAATGTCGCATCCGATCCCCAGTCTTGAAAATGATTTCCGGTTAATTCAACAATATCTGTGCCTACATCTTCGAGTAGGGTAATATATTTTGGATCACTACAAAAAACCAGGGTTGCCTGGTTGGGATCTGGAAATGGACAATTCTCAGAGAAGGGGATTTCATTGCTTATATGAGTCAAGTCAGCCGACAGAAGCCATGCCCGAATGTCTTTTCCAGGGTACAAAATCCCATTTCGTTCCATTTTAGCAGCAGTTGCTCGCACCATGGCTGTGACACCGGTCATAATCAATGTGGTAAGTTTACCTGGATCTCGATTGGATTCCGGCAATGTAAAATTAGGCGGTAATCCTTCTTCTTGAAAACCAAAAGTAACCTTTAAAGGATATATATCAGGATCAAAATCCTTTGAAATTGGCGATTGGCCGTCTAAGTTCAAAACTTTCCAACGTGGTTTAAGCTCATCAAAAGGAACAATCCCCCAAGATGGTTGTTTCAACCAAGCCGATTCGGTTAAAATATCTGCAGGAGCAGTACGAACACTATCCGAGGCTGGTGGCCCCAACAAAGCGCTTATTGCTTTTAGCGTGGAGGAATCCATCCAGAGAGGAGCTCCTGCAAAAGGTCCTGCGCTCCTCCCTTGCCAGGCATCGAGAAAGTCATCCCATAGTACGTCATCAATAATAGTTGGAAATGGAACAACCAGTGCGTAAATCCAGGTGGTTTGCGGACCATTTTCTGCGGTTTGAATATCCAGGTGATACAATGCCGCCAAAGAATCACTTGTTATTTGTAGACCTGAAGACGATAAATAAACCATAAGCCTTGGAGAAACAGCTTCACTCGTCCAGATTTGTGACGCTTCGTTTTCGGGAATCTGTGGAGTAGACGATGCAACCGGACTTGGTTGTAAAGGTGATGTCAGTAGTGTAGGAAGAATCCCTACTGGTAAAAATGGCGTTGGGGTTTCAGTCCACGCCATTCCAACGCCTACATCTGCTGTTTTTCCCCATAGAGGGCTGCAAGCCGCTAATAATATTAATAAAACAGTAGTTAATAGCGAGGTGCTTTTTTTATCTGCATCACTTACCATAAATGGCTTCTGTAAGCGTAAATGTTTTTAATGCTTTTTCGTTAATGGTTACCCCCAATCCACCCCCGGCAGGTACATTGATTGTGCTGTCGGAATTTAAAACAAAATTCTCGTTTGTGATATCCTGTTTATAATATCGCTCCGTTGCAGATATATCAGCAGGCAGAGTGAAATTTGGTAGAGAAGCCAGAGCCAGGTTGGAGGCTCTTCCAACGCCTGTTTCAAGCATTCCGCCACACCAATTTGGAATACCCCTTTCCTTACAGGTATCATGGATCGCTATAGCCTCGCTCAATCCACCCACTCTCCCTGCTTTGATATTAATAATACGACACGCTTCCATTTCGATAGCAGAGCGTGCGTGTCGTGCCGACAGGATGCTCTCATCCAAACAGATTGCGGTGTGGAATTGCAGCTGCAGCTTATGGTGTTCCCATAAATCATCTTCAAATAACGGTTGTTCAATCATCAGTAAATTGAAATTATCCAACTGTAAAAGTGTTTGGGCGGTATCCAATGTATATGCAGAATTGGCATCAACTTGAAGACGTATTTCAGGAAAGCTGCCCCGAATAATGCTTACATCGCCTAAATCCCGGCCGGGTTTGATCTTCAGTTTTATTCTGCCATACCCTTGTTCAAGATACTCACTGACAACCTTGGCAAGTGCCTGGGGCGAATTTTGGAGGCCAATAGAGACGCCCACATCAACTTTCTGGCGTTCCCCCTGAAATAAGGTTCTTAACGATTTTTCCTGGGCTTTGCCAAATAGATCCCACAAAGCCATTTCCAAGCTGGCTTTTGCCATTAAATGCCCACGCACCTCTGACACTATTTCTTGATACTCATCAGCAGATTTGATATCTTTTCCTAAAATTGCTGGTATCAGGAAATCTCTCAATATATGCCAGGCTGTACCGGTGGTTTCATAAGCATAACCCGGATCTCGATCAGCAACACATTCACCATACCCGACTAACCCCTCTGAAAAAATACTAATTACTATACATTCACGCTCACTGATCCGCCCAAAAGACGTCTCAAATGGAGATACTAATGGCATTGCCAGATGATTTAATTTTATCTTCTTAATTTTCATCGAAGGTTGTCTTAGACAATACCACCTGTGGTTACCAGGCTGATCACAAAACGGACAACACCTACCAAAACCGCAAGACCATTCAAGGTAATTCCAGCAATGGCTATCCCTTTTCTTCCCCGGCTTGAAACCAAGGCTGCAATCCCTAGAATGGCGCCTAACAAACCAAGGGGTAATCCAACACAATTTAGTACATTGAGTAATGGAATTAATGAAAAACAGACTCCGAAAACAGAAAATATTCCAATGATTATGCTGGCAATTCCAATTTTATTCTCCGCAAAATAGAATATTTATGGTTCGTAGGAATGATTGTCTTGCTCTATCACATCTTGTTGAGCTGGCAATGTTACTGTTTCTGGCTCTGTTTCTGGTTTTGTCTCCGGTTCCGTTCTTAACTCAACACCTGCCATTTTATCTTCAAGATTTTCGGAAATAAATAAATTTTCTGTACGCAACCCAAGCTCTGGAGTTGCACAAAATGGGCATACGTTCCAGGGTAAATCCATTAATTTTCCACAATGATGACAAGGTTTGCTCAATCTCGTATGGCAATTAGGACATATTTGCCAATCTTCTTCGATACGCCGCTCACAACCAGGGCATACAATCTGATCCTCTATTGCTTGTAGGAGCGCTTCTTCTTCTAGTGCTCTTTGATATCCCTCTTCCAAGGTAAATTGGGGACGAAGAACCAGATAGATAAGAAACCCTGGTAAAGATAGCACCGCAACCACCAACGTTGCTAATATATAAACAAGGCTATCACGCGCACGGCTTTTAATGTCGCGATAAGTCCAAATTACCAAGCTTAACCATAATGCAGCCAGGAAAGCTCCCCCAAACCCTGTTAGTACCAATACGAAATTACTTAAATAGGTTGGGTCAAAAGTCATACCATTTTCTCACTTCCCTAATTATTTATGCTCAAGTCTACCATAAGTCTTATGGTTCTATTATAGCGTTTGCATCCGGTATGACACATCAAAAAACGTCCGATGACAATTACAGCCATCGGACGTCATAAACCTAGCTTTTTCTACGGTTTCGAACCATAACCAGGTCCATCCTTGAAATATTCATAATTTGGTTTTATATCGTCTGTCAAATCTACTTTTTCTCCCGCTTCCAGTTGTTTGACAGTATCCAATATCACTGCTTCGCCACCATGGTTTTCACCCTCATAATGGCCTGTCAAACCAATCCGGCTTAAATATTCGCCACCGCGCGCAGAATATGCATTTGGCACTTCATCCTCTGGAAAAATAGCCGCATAAGGGCACTCCGGGACACAGGCACCACAATCTATACATGTATCCGGATCAATGTAGTACCACGGATATTTTTCCTGCGGCTTTCCAGGCACGATACACTCCACAGGACATACATCCACACAACCGCTATCTCGCAGGCAAAGACTGGTAATTATGTGAGTCATTTACAACCTCCTTTGGAAATAATGAATATATCTAATCATCTTAATTTTACCCTATTTTCCAAATTGATGGATGATCTATAGTTCCCATTTTTTATCTTATTAGTATAAGAAATATATAAAAGAACCTTGGTATTTCTTGACACCGGATGTGTTTATCATTATTATGAATATAATATGTGTTAATCAATTTTCGCGATGTTGTTTATTAAGGAGGTTTTTATGTTCTACAAAATTTTGGATTCTCTTGACAAGAAATATAATATTGAGCATGCCCAGGCTCATTGCGATGTTCCTTGCGGAATATACGATCCTGCTCCCGCCCAAATTGCAGCCCTGACTGTTGTCCGCATGATGGACTTAATGGCAGGATTACAAGGCGGTGACGACAAAGGTAAAACTGATTACCACAATAGCATGTCCCGCTATATTGCCGTCAAAGAAGAACATGCAGAAAAAGCCAAACATGAGATTCGTGTGATCTGGGGTGATTATTTCAAGAAAGATAAACATCCCAACGTAGATGATCTTGTTCAAAAGATCATGCAACTTGGATCTAAATGCCGGCAAACAGCAGATAGGGAATCCGGTTTGGCATTTGTAGAGGCAATCAACGAATTTGCATCAATTTTCTGGGAAACAAAAGGTGTTGCAACCAAACGCGCCAAGGCTCCTTACGCTCCCGCTCTAGAAATGGTTTATCCAAACCTTTAGCCGATTCATTGCGTACAACGGCGACAATAAAGACGGTTAAACAATCCATCAAGCGCAAGCTCTGGTTTTCCATCTTTAAAGTTACGGGGACAAGCATGTCGCCCGAATATCAGGAAGGGGACTTTGTGGTTATCATGAAGAGCCCCTTCCTTTTTCGACAGCTATCCCGCGGGGATATTATAGTGTTTAATCATGATAATTATGGAACCTTGATTAAAATTATTGAATCTGTTTTACCAGGTGGGGAATTTTTCGTTAGAGGCACTCAAGAAAACAGTTTGAACAGTCGCAGGCTGGGATATATTCCAAGGTCAGCTGTAAAGGGTAAAGTGATCTGGCATATTCGTAAACCTAAATCTCGCCTCTAATAAAATAATTCTGTTAGAATCTATTCAACCGTTGAAAATCCCGCACTACCCAGGAGATATTCGTGGTGGAAAATCGCTCCCCAGTATATTTGCCCTTTGCAATCATCATCGCAATTGTGTCGGTTTCAACCGCTTCCCTGTTCATAAGGTTTGCCCAACAGGAGGCGCCCTCCCTAGCGATTGCTGCCATTCGTCTGGCTTTTGCAAGCCTCCTCTTGGCACCACATGCTTTGATTCGTTATAAGGATGAGATGCGAGCACTCACCAGAAATGAACTAATTCTGGGATTGCTCTCTGGTTTTTTTTTAGCGTTACATTTTGCCGCCTGGATATCATCTCTCGAATTTACAAGTGTCGCGAGTTCTGTAGTTCTCGTTTCCACAGGCCCTTTATGGGTGGCGTTATTATCCCCTATTTTTCTGCGCGAGCCACTAACTAAAATGATTTTTGGGGGAATGGTTCTGGCTTTATTAGGTGGAACCATTATAGCAATAAGCGATTCCTGCACTTGGCAGGCAGGTCTGACTTGCCCATCGCTCTCATCATTGTTGCAAGGAAAATCAATGCAAGGAAACCTCCTGGCACTTTCAGGTGCCATTACTGTTTCCGGTTACTTGCTGATAGGACGTCGCTTGAGAGCCAAAATGTCATTGATCCCATATATATTTATGGTATACAGTATGGCAGCTCTTGTCTTGATCGCCTTTATGTTAGTTGCCAGGCAAACACCCTTTGGTTATCCTGCGATCACCTACTTATGGCTCTTATTGCTGGCACTTATTCCACAAATTATTGGTCATTCCACCTATAATTGGACTTTACGTTTTTTGCCCGCTACTCTTGTAGCCATACTAACTCTTGGAGAACCTATCGGCTCCACAATCCTCGCATATTTTATTTTACAAGAATCACCAGGGTTTATAAAATTGAGTGGAGCATTTTTAATTTTATCAGGAATATTTATTGCCACCCGATCTCAAAAATAAGTAATCTTTGTCTAACTTCGTCCATATAAAACATTATATTTTTTCAATCTTTCAATCAAACCGTCATCCTTGTAATGTTCAGACATACGCCATTCCCAATTCCCCCCAATTCGACTTGGATAATTCATTCGTGCTTTAGAATCAAGTTTTAGGAAATCTTGCATAGGGGCAAGTGCATAAACAGCGACTGAAGCCCAACCAGCGCGAATTAAATCCCACGCCATGTCACTGCCATCAACGCCTAAATAATCTTTGGCAAATAATCTCTCTCGTTCAGGGGCTGAATTGAACCAGCCTGTTGTTGTATCGTTATCATGGGTACCTGTATAAACCACACAATTTGGAGAATAATGATGCGGGAGAAAGGAATTATCCGAACCTGAAAATGCAAATTGAAGGATTTTCATCCCTGGTAACTTTAATTGATCCCTCAACTTAATTACATCTTGGGTAATTACTCCCAGGTCTTCTGCGACCAAAGGCAAACCTGCTTCTCTATCCAGGGCTTTCTCCATCTGCCTGAAGAACTCAATCCCCGGACCCTGAACCCATCTTCCATATTCAGCAGTGGATTTTTCAGCTGGCACTTCCCAATACCCCGCAAATCCCCGAAAGTGGTCCAGGCGGACTACATCTACTAAATAAAGTGTCCATCTTAAACGCTCAATCCACCACTTAAACCCTGTGGCTCTGTGCTCATCCCACTGATAAATAGGATTTCCCCATAACTGCCCTGTAGGAGAGAAATAATCCGGGGGTACACCCGCCACGACTGTTGGCCGACCTTTGGTGTCCAACAGAAATAATTCAGAATTTGCCCACACATCCGCACTATCGTGCGCAACGTATAATGGAATATCACCTATGATTTTGATACCTGAATTGTGAGCATAAGATTTTAATGAAATCCATTGCCTGAAAAATAGGAATTGGTAAAACTTATACCGCTCTACAGAGTGTTTCAAATTTTTTCGGGCTTTGTTTAAAAATGCAGGTTTTCGTACTCGAAAAGGCTCCGGCCAATTTGTCCAAGATCCTCCTCCAAAGGCTTCTTTCTGTGCCATGAAGAGAGCAAAATCTTCCAACCAATAGACATTTTCGTCACAAAAAGCGTCATAATCATTTCGTAACAATGAATTTGAATCGAAAAATTTATTAAAAGCTCGTTCAAGTAAGTTTAATTTCCAAGGGATAATTCTCCCATATTCAACATGCGTTTGGGAAAAACGAGTTTCTTCAACCAGATCATTCGAATGCAATAACCCTTCTTGAAACAAGATGTCGGGGCTGATTAGATAAGGATTCCCCGCGAATGCGGAAAAAGACTGATAAGGGGAATTTCCATAACCTGTAGGACCAAGCGGTAAAATTTGCCAGAGACTACAACCTATCTCTTTTAAAAAATCAATTAAAGCAAATGCGCTCGACCCCAAATCGCCTATCCCGTATTTCCCGGGGAGGCTGGTTGGATGAAAGAGAATACCCGACGACCTCTCAAATTTCATTAGGTTTTCGTTTTGTTTCAATAATCTCCATGGATCCAATCGTTAAGTTGGCATAGTCAGTAACTACAACATCATTTGCGATGGTGGCGCCCGGTTGAATAATCGCGCCAGCAGGGATCTGGCTGTTTTTTCCTGCCAGAACGATCCTCTCGTCTGCTAATGACCCAACGCTTGCCTTTTCTCCTACCTGAACACGTTTATCTAGGATGGCACGTTCCACTACAGCCCCCGGATCGACAATTACATCCGTTAGCAAAATGGATTGCCTGACGATTGCTCCAGACCGCACGATAACTCCTGGAGAAAATACGCTGTTCTCAACCTTTGCACCCGACTCAATAACACATCCGTCTGACAACATGCTGTCCATAACCACAGCTCCAGCTGCTATGCGCACAGGAGGACGTTCTTCTGTTCGTGTGTGAATAACCCAGGAGCGATCATTTAATTTTAATGGAGGTTCATTCGCCAGTAGATCCATATGAGCTTGCCAATAAGATTGGATTGTCCCCACATCCACCCAATAACCCGAATAAGGATAAGCATACACCCGTTTTCCGTCTGCAACCAATCTTGGCAACAAATCTTTGCCAAAATCATGCGAGCTTTTTTTATTCTTATGATCTTCCCATAAATATTGATCCAACGTATCCATGTTGAACAGGTACACACCCATATTCGCCAGATCAGTTGGTGGATTTTTGGGTTTTTCCACAAAAGAAGTGACTTTGTAGTCATCGTCCACGCCTACAATTCCATACCTGGATGCATCATGCGGCGGAACGTGTATGGTTGCCATGGTCAAATCTGCTTCATGGTCCCTATGAAAAGTAATGAGTGGATCATAATCCATCGCATAGATATGATCACCTGAAAGGATCAGAATATAATCAGGTTTGGTTTGTTTTATAAATGCAAAGTTTTGCTGAACAGCATCTGCTGTACCTAAATACCAATCCGAACCATAACGAGCCTTAAATGGTGTGTACATTCGAATACCCCCCGAAAAGTCACGGTTCAAATCCCACGGACCGCCTGCCCCTATGTGTTCAATCAATGAATGAGGACGATATTGCATGAGTACCATCACATCATAAATATTGGAGTTGACGCAATTGGATAATGCAAAATCTATGATCCGGTATTTCCCAGCAAATGGCACCGCAGGTTTGGTGCGTTTGGCAGTTAAAACGCTTAAACGCGACCCTTCTCCGCCAGCCATGATTACTGCTCGCGTTCTCATTGTTCACCTCCTGATGTGTATTTAAAAGCAATTGAGCGATAAATGATGGCATATTTACCTGCAGATCGAGTCCACGAAAAATCCTTTTTCATTCCACTTCTCTGGAAAGATCGCCACTTAATAGGTGCGGCAAATGCCTTGAATGCCCTTCTCATGGCCTTAGCCTGGGCTTCCGGATCAGATTTATCAAAAACGAATCCAGTCTTACCTTCGTGTACTGTATCTTTTAATCCACCAGTAGCATGTACAAGAGGGACACTACCATACCGCATGGCGATCATCTGCGATAATCCACATGGTTCATAGCGGGAAGGCATCAAGAAAATATCAGAGCCGGCATAAATCAAATGACTCATCTCTGAATCATAACGCAGAATAACCCTTACTCTGTCGGGGTATTCTGCTTGTAATTGGCGTAATTCTGCCTCAATAACCGCATCGCCTGTCCCCAGGATAACAAATTGCCAGCATATATCATTAAGCGTACGCAAAGCTTGAATCGTAAGATCGATTCCTTTTTGATAATCAATTCTGGAAACCATACCGATCAGTGGCACTTGAGGGTTAAAATCAAGTTCAATTTTCTTGATTAATGAAATTTTATTTTTCTCGCGGGCTTCAAATGTCTCTAGATCATAATTTGAAAAAAGATCTTCATCTGAAGCAGGATCCCATAGGTTTATATCCAATCCATTAATAACACCTGTAATATTATTGGTGCGATTTCGAAGAAATTCCTGTAAACCGCAACCGTACTCAGGTGTTAATATTTCCCTGGCATAAGTTTCTGAAACCGGCACAATCCAATCTGCCGCCCATAACCCTAGTGGAAGTGCCTGTTTTCTCGCCCAGACCGGCATATCATTATCCACAAGTTCTTTCAATCCGTACATGTTCAGTAAATCCCCACTATCTCCCCCCATATAAGGCAAGTTATGAACCGTAATCAATCCTGCAGTAGTTGAATAAAAAGGGTCATCGGAACAATTTCTTAATGCATAGAGGCATAGGGCAGTATGCCAATCATTGGCATGGATGATATTTACTTTCCAGTTTAAAACGCGCATCAATTCAAAAGCAGCCAGAGAAAAAAAGGTGTATTTTTCACGGTCTTGCTCCGGGTTTGTGGAATAAACGCTATCTGATCGAGAAATAGGTAAACCATCGATAAAATATGTCGGCATACCATTTAATATTGCCTCATATGCCTGTACTTCCTTATATCCAACATCTGTTGGGATCTTAAAATTTATTAATGGTTTCATTGTCACCACATCAGTTTGAATCATCCGGTGTAATGGCAGTACCAACCTAACGTCCAAATGATACCCTCCAGTTTGACGTAGGGATAATGAGCGCAACGCCAGCGGTAAAGCTCCTGCAACATCTGCCAACCCACCAATCTTGACAAATGGGTATGCTTCTGCAGCAAGGAAAAGTATATTTAATGTTTCCGGCATATTATAATTTTACATCTAATCCTCATTTCATGCGTCTATGAGGAGAAGTAAACCCTAAATTAATTGATTATTATTTTTTTTAACCTTAAATAATCATATAATTTGACATCAAAGGTCAACTACTGTAAACTTCTGCAATGGATATAGATCTCGAACTCTACAGGCGTGAGATTCGCATCTCGTCCCAACCCCAATTGCGTCTTTCAGCCATAGATATCTCTCCTGATAGACCCCAAAGAACCCTTGTGTTCATTCATGGTTTCGGCGGTCGTGCTGTCCAATGGATTTATCAACTACAAAAATTTTCACTGGAAAATCGCGTAATAGCATTTGACTTGCGCGGTCATGACCGTTCAGATAAACCCCCTGGCAGGTACACTATGGCACAAATTCTGGAGGACATACGTATCAGCCTCAATATTCTTGGCGTTAGCGGAAAAGTCGTTTTATTGGGGCATTCATTCGGTGGAGCTATAGCCGCAGAATTTACAGCCAGGTGGCCGGAGCGTGTAGAACGCTTGGTTCTTATCTCCACAGCAACTCAGTTTAATCTCAACCTCCTGTTGAGGTTTACATTAAGTCTGCCTCTTTGGTTGTTACGCCTTATTCAGCCACTTACCCGACCTTGGTTATGGGCGCCAATTCATGTTCTCAAACCCTTGTATTGGAACACATTATCTACGTGGAATGGGTTGGAAATATTTCGCAAACTACAAATTCCATCTCTTGTGATTCGAGGAAATCGCGATCTCCTTTTTGAACGCCCCATGTTTGAACAGGTAACCTGCTCAATTCCCGGAGCTGAAGAAGCGGATATCAGTGCATCTGGCCATTTAGTGATGCTTGAACGTCGCGAAGCTGTTAATCGCTCTTTGGAGCGATTTCTAGCTGGAGGGAACCAAAAATCATGGCGGGAAGAATCGCAATCTCCAACAAAGGGTAATAGCAGAGATGCCCTTCGAAGAGAGCGCCCATGGTTGACACATTATGATCCAGGTGTACCTTATACTATTGGAATCCCGCGAGTACCTCTCCACCGACTCCTTCGTTCCGCTGTACGCCGTTTTCCAAACCACACTGCCATTATATTTGAGAATAAGCGTTTTTCGTACAAGTTCATTAACTCAGAAGTAAACCGGTTTGCGAACTCTTTGCTCACCTTGGGACTCAACAAAGGGTCTCGGGTAGTTTTATTTCTGCCAAACACGCCTCAATTGGTAATATGCTTTTTCGGTATATTAAAAATCGGAGCCGTATCTGTTTTTATTCCGCCCACAATGGAACCCGAAGATCTTGTTCGCCAGGTTCGAAATAGTGAAGCGAGCGTAATCATTACTTTATCATCCTGGGCTGGGCTTGCCCAACAGATACAAAATAAAACAAAACTACCACATATTATTCTTACAGATGGAGCAGATTATCTTTCATTCATCAAAAGAAAAATCTCGTCTCGAAGAAATCGCGGATTAACCGTTCCAGGCGCCATAAAATATCGTCAATTATTGAATGGGCAAAATAGACATTCACCTGCAACTTTCGTTTCACCAGATGACCTGGCTGTGATCCAATATACTGGAGGAACGACGGCTGAAGCCAAAGGTGTAATGTTAACCCATTCTAATTTGGTGGCCAACACATTACAAACACGTCAATGGATGGCAAATGCACAGGAAGGCAAAGAACGTTTCTTATCCGTATTACCTTTTTCTCATATATATGGTCTTACCACGGCACTAACGGTTCCAATTGCTTTTGGAGCAACAATGGTAATCAAACCCCAATTCCAATTACTGGACATACTAAAAACCATCAAACGCTACCAGCCAACAATATTTCCCGGTTCTCCTAATATGTATGTAGCCATTAATAATTTCCATGGTGTTCGCAAATTTGGTATCAGTTCCATTAAAGCATGCATCAGTGGATCAGCTCCTTTGCCTGTTGAAGTTCAAGAAGCATTTGAAAAACTTACCAAAGGCAGATTAGTTGAAGGATATGGGCTTACTGAGGCTTCACCTGTAACCCACGCCAATCCTTTAAATGGATTTCGAAAATCAGGTAGCATCGGGATTCCGCTTCCTTCTACAGAAGCTTGTATCGTTGACCTGGTACATGGGCGCAAGGAAGTACCAGCTGGTCACATTGGCGAACTTGCTATTCGTGGTCCTCAGGTGATGCTTGGGTACTGGAAAGATCCTGAAGCAACCGCTCGTGCTCTTACTGACGATGGCTGGCTATTAACCGGAGATGTAGCCCAAATGGATACAGATGGTTATTTTCGTATTGTTGCGCGAAAATCTGAAATGTGGTATCCCAACAAAAATAGTAAGCCAGCTTTCCCACGCGATGTTGAAGAAGTACTATATGAAGTTCCGCAGGTAAAAGAAGTCACCGTTGTCGCAATTGCTGGCCAACCCGTGGCATTTGTAATAGCTCGGAGTGATTCTCCAACGGCTGAGTCTTTAATTGCTTATTGCCAAAGACGATTACCCAAAAACCTCGTGCCAAAATTTGTAATTTTCGTGGATGATTTTCCTCGTACTTTTATTGGAAAAGTCCTGAGGCGGGAACTAACCAGGCATTACGAGCAAAAACATGACAATTAAAATTGGTTTGGTTCACCAGGATCAACTCAAAACCCAGCTTGCATCAAAAGAAGAATTGATCTCTGAACCTGTTAATTTTTTACGAAAAGGTTCTGGACAGCCTGCCATTCTGATCCATGGCTTGGCAGCCTCGCTTCACGACTGGGATTATTTACTACCAGACTTGGCTTCTGCCGGCTTTGATGCCTGCGCACTGGATTTACTAGGCCATGGAGATAGTTTTAATCCTGCTCGCCTTGAAGATTATAATATTCAAAATGTCTATGCACATTTTGCGCGCTGGCTTGATTCATTGTTTCCTCTCGATGCGGTTTTTCTTATCGGGCATTCCTTGGGTGGTTATCTGGCACTCATTCATGCCATCCGGAATCCTCACCGCATCAAAGGTCTGGTCCTGGTAAATCCATATTACAGTATGGATCAGATGTCTGGCTTCCTTCGAATGATTTTCCGCCACCCGTTGTTTAATACTTCCTTAATCCGAATGACACCATATTGGCTTTTCAGAATATTAATAGACCTTACAAGCCTTGAATTGGGCTTAAAATACCGGCAACATCATAGCCTGCCTGAGGAAGTCCGCATCCAAACTGCCCTGGATTACAAACGAGCCGCACCCGGCATTTATAACATTCCAAGGACCCTGGTTGAACTATACGATCAATTATCTGGATTAACCATTCCCACATTGGTTGTTTGGGGGGAACATGATCGCACCCTTGATCCATCATCGTTTTATAAACTGGCAAAGGTGCTCCCAAATTCCATTTCTTCTCCCATGCCAACTTGTGGTCATGTTCCCCATCAATGCGATTCCATAACATTCAATAAACTGGTTTTGGACTTTTTTTTCGAGCATCGGTAATCCATAAATCAAATCGATCAAATACTTGAAGCGTCATCATGAATCATTGGTTCAAGCTGTCTCTGGACGTTATATAAGCGATGGTACAGACCATCCTTCAATTTGATCAACTCTTCATGTGTACCCATCTCACGAATGGATTTATCCTCCAATACAACGATCTTATCGGCATTTCTGACAGTCGATAATCGATGTGCTATAACTATTGTGGTCCTTCCTTTCATCAAACGTTCCAACGCTTGCTGGATCAGCATCTCAGTTTCAGTATCCACTGAAGAAGTTGCCTCATCAAGAATCAGGATAGGCGCATTTTTAAGAATTGCACGGGCAACTGATATCCTTTGTTTCTGCCCTCCTGAAAGTTTGATGCCTCTTTCCCCGACCATCGTATCATAACCATCTGGTAGATCCAAAATAAAATCATGCGCATTAGCTGCCTGCGCTGCTGATATCAATTCATCGTTGGATGCTTCAGGTTTTCCAAACAGGATAGTGAAAAGGGTTTCATTAGAATCTTCTTCTAAATTGAATTTTTATAGAATTTATTGCGATTTTATACTATACCTTCGCGCAGAGATTATATCAAACCAAACAACCCAGGTTGAACATTATTTCAGATAATTGGAGATATAATTCTGAAAATATTCTATCGCCAGATGGAGAATTTATGAACAAAAAGGTCGGTAAGTTCCTTATTCGGTTAGTCACATTCATATTTTTTCTTATATTTTTGATTCTTGCTGTTGGGTTTCTTTGGGTGAAAGTATCCGCTCCCAGATCTTTCCCGCAAATAAATGTTGAAGTTAGTATTCCAGGGTTGGATGCCCCTGTTAATATTTATCGGGACACCATGGGCATACCCAATATATATGCTACGTCCTCCCATGATTTATTTTTGGCTCAAGGGTATATCCATGCCCAGGATCGGTTTTGGCAGATGGATTTCTGGCGACATATTGGTTCTGCCAGATTGGCTGAAATGTTTCCGTCTGAAGTAAAAACCGATGCATTCCTTCGTGCCCTCGGTTGGAAACAACTCGCTGAGCAAGAATACGAATTGTTGGAACCGGAATTACGAACCATGCTTGAGGATTATTCCCAGGGAGTAAATGCCTACTTAAGCGATCACTCTGGGATTGAACTCAGTCTGGAATACGGAATTTTGAAATTACTCAATCCATCATACAGGCCCGAGCCCTGGACACCTGTAAATACCCTTACCTGGGCAAAATCTATGGCTTGGGATCTGGGTGGAAATATGAAGGAGGAAATTAATCGTGCAATTCTTTTAAAAACTCTTTCTGCAGATTATGTAAATGAGTTGTATCCATTATATTCTCCAGATCATCCCGTGATTGTCCCAACTTTCGGAGAAAATGTCTTATTAGCTCAACCCTACTCAATTAATGTAAATTTAGATTTGCCTGATGCGTTGCTGAAAACCATTTCAGGAAATATTGCCCATATGGATGCCGTGCTGGGTCCCAGCAGTGCTGATATTGGCTCAAACAACTGGGTTGTGAGTGGTTCACTGACCAATACGGGAATGCCCTTGCTGGCAAATGACCCTCACCTCAACATCCAGATGCCTTCCATCTGGTATCAAGTTGGATTACACTGCCAGCCAAAAAACGACACTTGCCCATATAACGTGACCGGATTCTCGTTTGCAGGAGTACCAGGTGTAGTCATCGGCCACAATGATCGCATCGCCTGGGGTGTGACTAATGTTGGTCCAGATGTACAAGATCTTTTCATTGAAAAAATCAACCTTGCTAATCCCAATCAATATGAGTATCTTGGTAAATGGGTTGATATGGATATTCACAAGGAAACCATCCTGGTTGCCGGTGGAGACCCAGTGGAAGTTGTTATTCGCTCAACCGTCCATGGTCCAATCATCTCTGATAGCTATGGGCCGCTTAAACAGCAGGTTGAAACTCCCCAAGACACTTTTACTCAAAAATCCGGGATTGATTTACCAGCACAATATGCGATCTCACTGCGATGGACAGCTCTTGAACCCATTCAATTGTTCAATGCCATTTGGGGTTTTGATAAAGCTCAAAATTGGGATGAATTTCGTGCAGCCGCCCGCGATTTTGTAGTACCCGCTCAAAACCTCGTTTATGCTGACGTGGAAGGTAATATTGGCTATCAGATGCCTGGCTATATCCCTATTCGCAAGGCAGGAGATGGTCGCTTACCTGTTCCAGGCTGGACTGGTGAATATGATTGGCAGGGATATATCCCCTTCGAAGAATTACCATTTGTTTTCAATCCAAAATCAGGTTATATTGTGACCGCCAATAATCAGGTCAATCCTTGGGATTATCCTAACCTGATCACCACTGACTGGGATGGTGGTTTCCGGGCTCAGCGCATTGTCGAATTGCTCACAACAGCTCCCGGGTCAATTGATATTGCTTATTTCCAAAAAATTCAAGGTGATAATTACGATGCCAGCGCAGCCACCCTTGTCCCATTGCTTTTGAAAACTGATCTTGGTGATACCAAACTAGATGAGATTCGTTCAATACTTAAAGATTGGGATTACCAGGACGGCATGGATTCCGCACCAGCGGCTCTCTATTCTGCATTTTGGCAAAAATTTCTTGCAAATACCTTTGGCGACGATCTTCCCGCTGACATGCAACCTGCCGGTTCCAGTCGTTGGTTTGAAGTGGTTCGTAATATGGCCTCACAGCTTGACAGTCACTGGTGGGACTCGCAATTAACAACTTTTATAGTCGAAACCCGTGAAGATATTTTAAAGCTGTCCTTTTCCCAGGCAGTTTCAGAAATACAATCCACCCTTGGCAAAGACCCATCCAAATGGCGCTGGGGTGATCTTCACACTGCCACCTTCCAGAACCAAACCTTGGGAAAATCCGGGGTTGCCCCTATAGAAATGTTATTTAATAGAGGCCCCTTCTCAACCAGCGGAGGAGCATCAATCGTAAACGCAACAAGTTGGAATGCTGCAAAAGGTTTCGAAGTGACTGCACTGCCATCCATGCGCATGATTGTTGACCTAAGTGATTTGCGCAACTCTATCACGGTGCACCCAACAGGGCAATCTGGTCACGCTTATCATCCAAATTATATTGATATGGCTGAATTATGGCGTAACATCCAGTACTACCCGATGTTTTGGAATGAACAGGCTATTGTAAGTAATGCGGTTGGTCACTTGGTTCTCACTCCGTGAATTGTTTAAAAATATAACCCGGCTCACGGCCAGGCTTGGAGTTAATATCCTCAAGTGCTTCCGCTGGAGCAAGACGCAGCTGGAATACCAGAACTTGCCGGAGCAGAAATAGATGCCACGGAAACTCTTGATGCAAAGGTTGAGATTTTCTTTTTCGTCATACCACTTCCGCAAAACGGACAGATCACACCACTAAAATCTGTGCTTTTTCGAACAAGATCTTCAAAGGATTTTTCGCATTCTGCGCACTCAAATTCAAATAATGGCATTTCAATCTCCTGGTTTATAAATATACATTGTGTCGTTCAATTGGATGCTTCTAAAACGCAAAAAGTTACATACAAATGCCCCGCTACCAAATATATGTTCTTTAAGGAAAATCGATGAATGAATCAGTCCGTTTGACCAAGGTACAGGTGTGGATTCTAGCCGCCAGGCCCAAAACACTACCTGCTGCAGCAGCCTCAGCATTTCTCGGTAGCGCATTCGCATATAGAGATGGTAAATTTAATTTACTACCTGCCTTGGCCGCACTCTTTATCTCCCTCCTACTGCAAATTGGAGCCAATTTCGCCAATGACTTGTTCGACTATCAACGCGGCGCTGATACAAGCCACCGGCTGGGTCCATTACGTGTTACCCAAGCTGGCTTACTTACATCCAGGCAGGTAAGTATCGGCATGATATTAGTGTTCGGATCTTCAATAGTACTTGGATTGTATCTTGCCTGGGTAGCTGGTTGGATTGTAATCTTAATTGGTATCTCCGCAATCCTTGCAGCTCTGGCTTACACGGGTGGCCCGTTCCCATTTGGATACCATTCCCTCGGCGACCTTTTTGTCTTTATCTTTTTTGGGTTTGCTGCAGTTTGCGGAACATATTTTGTTCAGGCAAACTCCATTGGTATTCCCGTAATTTGGGCTGGATTTTCCATGGGATTACTTATTACAAATATCCTGGTCGTAAATAATTTACGTGATATCGAAACTGACCGTGAATCAGGCAAAGTAACTCTGGCGGTTCGATTGGGTGTTAATGGAACCCGTTTGGAATACCTGGCATGTCTCATAATGGCTTATGCAACACCCGTATTCCTTTCAATTATTAATAAATCTTTCATAGGCAGCATGCTTACATGGCTCTCCATTCCCCTAGCTGCCCACCTTTTCCAAGATCTAACCAAATTGGCAGGTCGTTCTCTTAATCAAACCCTGGCAGGCACTGCTCGTTTGGCACTGATTTATGCTTTAATTTTCTCGTTCGGAATTCTCTTTTTCCATTAGTGGATATGCTTTATTCAGTTGACGAACAACCATTTACACATCCTTTTTTCAATCCAATCAATTCCAAAATACATTCCTAAACCCAACAGGCTCATAGCAACCACCCCTGCATACATGGCGGGGTAATTAAACAAAGTACTGCCTTGAAAGTAAATATAGTATCCAAGCCCCTTTTGGGTGGCAAACAACTCTGCAATATATAAAACAGCTACTGCTGTTCCAACCGATTGCCGTACTGCAGTAAGAATGGCAGGTAGCGTGGCTGGAAAATATACAAATCGAAACAATGCCCTTCGGCCTGCTCCCAGACTGCGGACGCTGTTCAATAATTCTGGTCTGATATTTGTGGCCTGGTCACGCACGAGTACCAAAATCTGGAAAAAGAGGATGATAAAGATAATAATTATTTTTGCCAGATCCCCGATTCCAAAGAATAACATGATAATAGGTACAAATACAACCTTTGGGATCGGGTAAAGCAAATAAATCAGGGGGGATAAAATTTGATTAAATTTTTTTGATTGTCCCAGGAGCAGCCCAGCAGGTGACGCAGTCAATATCGCTAATCCCATTCCAGCTATCACACGCCAAAAACTTGCCAAAAAATGTGTACCGAGCTTGCCATAGATCAATTCAGCCATAAATGCAGTTAAAACATCAATAGGCCCAGGGAGAATTGGACGCTTTATGATCAAGGCAGCAGCCTGCCAAGTGACCCCCACTGCTAGAGTTGTAAAAACGAGCCCTTTGCGCTGCATGCTCAGGACGCTCCCAGCTTGGTTCGCAATTTTCGGCATAATTTTGTGTAGGCAGAAGAGTTTCGATAATTTTTACGTTCAGCATCCGGATTATCAACAATAACTGCATTCACATTCGGCGGGTTACCCAGCAATATGATCTTTCTTCCCAGTAATACAGCTTCTTCAATCGAGTGAGTAACCAGAACAAGAGTTAATCCATTCTCGGCAACCAGCGAGATAGTCAAATCTTGTAAATTTTCCCGAGTATAGACATCCAACGAAGAAAAAGGCTCATCCATCAAGAGTAGATCGGGCTGGAGATTCAAAGTCCGTGCAATTGCTGTACGCTGACGCTGTCCACCCGATAATTGTGCAGGGTATTTATCTGCAAAGCTGTCCAAACCAAGTTCTTCTATCCAATTTTTTTCACCTCTCGTGGATAGGTTTTCACTAGGCGCATGGACCCCGTCAGCACCGTAATAGTTCCGTATTTTCATACCCAGTTCACAATTTTGCCGGACAGTTGCCCAGGGAAGTAGACCGTACTCTTGCAAGATCAGTCCACTTTTGGGACGTGGGCGCAAAATTGGTTCTTTGTCAATCAGAATAGAGCCATCAACAGGCTTGAGCAATCCCGCCAGCAAATAAAGCAGGGTGGTTTTCCCGCAGCCAGAAGGGCCAAGTACAGCCCAAGCTTCTGCTTTTTGTACTTCCCAGCTAAATTTTCTAAAGACGGAAACACAGCTTGAAGGGTATGTAACAGTTATATTATCAACTTGTATCATTTAATATTTACCAGGTAGAAGGATTGCCCTCCACCCGGATTTAGAACATCAAGGCAGGAATGCAGGGTTTACCGAATCGGCATACGAAATATCACTCGTCAGCAAACCCTTTTCCTTTGCCCAAGAAAGGACATCATTCCACTCTGCCTCGCTTGTAATTCCTGCAGTTGGGAATATGGGCATCACATAAGTTCCCAATAACGGAGGTGGAACCAATTGTTTGTCGCTCAGAAGATTGGCAAACTTTGCCGGATCTGAATTAACCATCGCAGCAGCTTCTTCAATAGCAGCCAAAAATCCTTTAACCGTTTCAGGGTTTTGATCGATGAAGCTTTTTCTGAATGAAATTACACTCGCTCCATAAGTGGGATATTGAATATCATCCAGAACAATGACCGTGCCCTGCTGAACGGACAAGGCCGCCAAAGGATCGGGTAATACTCCTGCCTTAAGTTCGCCTGATGCCAGCAGAGACATCCGATCAGACATTTTAGGAACTGCCACGGTTTTTATTTCGTCTGAAGTAAAACCCTGTGCCTGTAATAAACGATCTGTGACATATTCAATGATTGTGCCTTGTGAGATGCCTATCTCAACGCCCTTCAAACCTTCCACAGAAGTAATACCTGATTGCGTTGAAGCCAATATAAAGAAATGTGCAGAATTAGGAGATGCCATGAGCGCGTATCGTACAACCTGCATTTGCACATCATTTCTATTAAAGAACATGTCAGAAAGAATCTCGTTTACAGTAGCATCCGCCTGACCAGCTTGTAGAATTTGATCGCGTTCTGGCGCTGAGGCAACAGGTATGAACTCCACCTTTATGCCATGGCTTGCAAACGTCCCTTCCTGTTCAGCTACGTACATCGGTAATGTATCGATCAAAGGTAAGACGGCGATTCGGACTGTGACAGGTCCCATGATCTCGGGTTCTGTTGTCGGGGCATTGTTTGTACTGGGTTGATCTGTCACCCGAGGTGTGACAGGTTGGCAGGCAGTTAATGTCAGCCCAGCCAGGAGAATTATAAAGAATAGAATTCGGCGCATATGAGGTTTATTATCCTTTCGTGAAAACTAATTGAACTAAAATTTAGATGATTTCTTTTATTATTCCCTTGTTATCCTGTTTCTCTCGATAAGCCTTCCAAGTTTCAATCAACGCTGGAATAAGAGATATCAGAATAATTGCCAGAATTACCAAGGAAAAATTATGTTTAATAAAGGGGATATTACCAAAGAAATATCCCGCAAAAGTGAAAAGAGCAACCCATGTGATACCGCCTATAAGATTATAGGAGATAAAATAACCGTAGGACATTTTTCCAACACCCGCAACGAATGGAGCAAATGTACGAATAATGGGTACAAAACGGGCTAGAAAAATGGTTTTCCCGCCGTGTTTCTTAAAGAAAGCCTGAGTACGATCAATATATTCTTTTTTGATCCATTTAATTTCGCTCGAATATACCTTATCGCCAAGCTTATGCCCTATCCAATAATTAGCCGTGTCACCAGCAACAGCAGCCACCATTAGCAGGCCTGCCAATAAGTAGAGATCCAATGAGCCAAGTGCTGCAAAGGTTCCTGCAGCGAAAAGAAGTGAGTCTCCAGGCAAAAACGGTGTCACGACAAACCCTGTTTCCATGAATATAACCAGAAAGAGAATGGCGTAAGTCCAAATTCCATAATTTGAAATAATTTCGCTCAGGTATAAATCCAGATGAATAAAAATATCCACAAATTTTAAGATTATTTCCATGTTTTTTTCCTTTGTAACATTTAATAAAAATTCTGGGCGATTATACTTCAATTTGACTTTTATCAACCGGGACGTATTGCATTTTATGATTCATCACACATAATGTAATTAACATTAGAACAGATAGAAAGGCTAACCCGATCACACCCACAACACTGAGACCTCCCAACCAGGAATTTTTAATATCAAATTCGTTTATAAGGCTGCTAAAACCGACGGTAACACTAAAACCATTCCAAAGTCCATGGATGGTAATGGTAAGAAAATATATACCGAGTAATTTGAGGCCGCCTTTTAAGTTCCAAGCTGAAACCAAAGCCCATCCCATCAGACCTGTATTAAAGATATGCAGCAAATCCGTCCCGGCGCGACCCAGTAAAAGCATGCCCCAGCCATCTCCCACATTTCCAGCTGTATTGAGCGTCTCAAATAAGGCATACCCTGCCCCACTCAAAATCCCCATCGCAAATCCGTCACGGGGTAGCATTTTCTTGTTCACTGCAAACCATATACCTGCAGGTTTAAGGAACTCTTCAAACATCGGAACGATCGCGGACACGAATGATAATACGATCACAATGACCCATGGATTTGTCAGGTAGGGTGTTAGGAGCTCCTGAACTTGATTTATTGTATTAATGCTTGAAAGCTGATTGGAGAAAGCCAATAATTCTTGGTTCAATGTTGGGTTATTTGTAAAATATATAATGCCTGCAAAGACCGAAAGGATAACAATAGTAATTTCACTAATAAGGATAAGAATAGGACCTAGAACCAGGCCAAGGCCAAATATGCTCCATGAGCGTAGCTTTGACCCTAAAGGGATACCTCTCAAACCTATCTGCAAAAACATGTAAATAGGGATACTCACTGCCAAAAGATAGATTGGCAATTCAACCAACCACCCCCAGGTGGCTCCAAGATTGACCAGCCAATCACCACTCAGAACGATTAGAAACCAGATGATTGTAATAAATAATACTCCCCATCCTGGTAATTTTCTTATTTCAAAATATTCGTTGGCTTTACCTAGCAATTTCCTTATATTGTAATACCCCATCGGCAAAAGCAACGATCCTCCTGTGATTAGACTTAAAGCCAGAAAGAATGGTTGGCCTGGTGAGATATTTTGAAATGTCTTTGGCATAATCCCGAATAGTTCTAAACAACCTGCAATAAGCAGAACGCCTGCAAAAATAAAAAACAATAAAGCCATTAATCCGCTGAACAAGGCTAATAAAATGGGTGACCATTGCGAAGATCGATTAGGTTGCATAATATAATCGTTATTTTGAATAAACTAATTATTTTTCGACAACTTCCACACTGATCAACAAATCTCCAGCAGGAGGGTTGTTATCAACTTCTGAATTTCTGGGAGTCAATTGAGCAAGTACGTCCATTCCGTCAATAACTTGCCCAAAAATCGTAAAACGACCATTGAAATCGCTTTGTGGGGTATAGGTAATAAAGAATTGACCACCATTAGTGTTCATCCCCGAGTTTGCCATCGCAACCACTCCTGGCCGGTCAAAACTCAAATTTCCATTAGACTCATTATCGTATAGGTACCCAGGCCCCCCCAATCCAGTTCCACTTGGGTCGCCTGTTTGTGCTACATATCCAGGGATTACCAGGTGAAAAGGTATGTTATCATACCATCCATTGTGAGCCAAAAAAATGAATGAGTTGACAGTCAAGGGAGCATTATCCGCATATAGCTGGATGGTGATATCACCTTTTTCGGTGTGAAGTGTAGCAATATATTGTTTTAGTGGGTCAATTGACATTTCCGGGCAAGTTGTGAACTGGCGCTTGCCTAATGCAATTAAACGCAATATTTTCTCCAGACTGTTGTAATCGCGCGGCCCATTATATATTTGACCATTAATCAAAAGAAATGGTGTCGTCCGTAACCCAATACTCAATGCTTGTTCCAAGTCATTTTCCACTCTATCAATTATCTCTTGACTATTAATTTTTTTCTTAAATTCTGCTGCCCCCAATCCTATGTTTTCTGCCTGTTCAAGTAACCAGCGATTAAAATCATCCTGGTTCATGGAAACCCATTGTTCATATTTTCCATATAATAGATCATGCATTTCCCAAAATTTGCCTTCATCGCTTGCCGCTTCAGCTGCCTGTGCAGCTAACAAAGTTTTATCATGGATATCATAAAGAGGAAGTTGTCTAAAAACTACACGAAGTTCGCTTGAAAATGTTTCTTCCAATTTTGCCAATACTGGTGCAAGGGAAGCACAACCAGGACACTGAAAGTCTCCATATTCAATAATGGTCACCGCTGCATCCATCGACCCCTTTACATGCTCGCTTCCGCTAACCACAGGGAATATGGATACTTCTTCAGGTCCAGAGGTTGGAGCAATCGGGATGCTCTTGCATACCGGTATATTTGTGGCTGTTGGCATGATAGCAGATTCGGTAGCGGTTTCCAAAACAGGGGGTTGGGGTACAACTGGGATGCCTGAACATGCGCCCATTAAAACCAGGGTTGCTACCCAATAACGCCAAAAATATCTCCGGATTCTAAATATTTCCAACGCCATTTCCTTTGAAAAAAGCAATCTCATTTTGAGACTGCTGCTTTTAATTCATCAAATGTAGTCATTTGAGATATTTTCTTTAAAAAAACAACAAGGGTCGGACTTTGAGCTCGCAAAGCGCGTACTGCAGGACCTACAGGATCTTCGCCTGCAGCTCCACCGGGCAAATCTGCATATGCACCGTAAAATGCAAAATATGCCTGGTTTAATTTCCTAATTGCATAACCATTATCCCAAAATACCTGTCGCCGCGATTCCATATAGCTTTCAGCCTCATCTACCTTCCCTTTTGCTAATTGATCATCGACACTAATGCGAGTTTTGTGCATTTCAGCACGAAAATCGAATTGAAGCCTCGGGAGGTCATTCGGATCGGGGCGGCTGGATGGAAAATTGACCGAAATATTTCCATTTTCTTTCGTTAGCAATTCCGGGTAGAATTTCTGAATGAATAACCTACCAATTTCATCGCCTGCAATTGAAGCCGTGGTTTCATTCATTGTTCTTAATTCGTTTGTTATTTCGTAACTTTTTCCTAACGGTCGTAATTCCAGCCAATTATGGATCCATTCGTGAGCGATTGTGCTAGATAACCAATTTAATGACGTACTCCGCTCGATCATGGTCGGATATGAACCAATACCTCCAACCGGCACTACCAATGACGAAACATTTAACGCTTTATCAATTTTATTTTCGAGATCAACCTGGATATTTACTGGCAGATCAGGGACAAGTGAAATACTTTCCTCTTGCTGGATATTATTACGCGGGGAAATAATTAAATTATATGGCAATGGGGTAATATGAAACAAAACCGGAGGGATAGGCAACACAATTTCGGTTAACCCTTGCTCCCTCAATATTTCACTAATCTGTTGTTCAAGAACGGCCTCTGCTGTCGAAGCGAGCTTCCGCTGGGACTCGTATAGTTGATTTAAATGAGCTTGTTGCGCTTTAGAAACTGAATCTGGATTCTGTATATTCGGATCACTAAAAATTATTTTAAGTTGATATTCTTGTTGAATAATTTCGTCTGTCAATTTAAGGTAATCTAGAACGATTTGATGCTGGTTGTATTCGTCATAATAGTTCGGTGTGTGGAGGGTTGCTTGAACCAACTTAACACCAATCGCATTAACCGTCCACTCGAAATAATCAAATTCCACCACACGCGTATATACTCTAACCCGCTCCGTTTGATCAGCAACTATTAATGTACTTCCGCTGAAAAGCACACTTATCGTCAGGGCAAAAACCAAAATTTCTAATCTACTCATTATGCGAGAAAACATATTTTGATTATACCCTTCCTAAACCAGCTTAACTTAAAAGAAAAAGCCTGTAGTTAGTGCGCAGGTTTCTGGACCTGCGCACTAACTACAGGCTTAAAAGATTTAAGAAACTTTAATTGGATTTCTTCAAATATTCATCAATAGCCAAAGCAGCTTTGTGACCTGCAACCATGGCGGTTACAACCAGATCTGGACCAGTAACATCATCTCCACCTGCGAAAACACCTTCGCGGGTTGTTGCGCCTGTTTCTCTATCAACAACTGAGATTAAACCCCAATCGTGGGTTTCAAGCCCCGGTGTAGATTTCCCAATAATTGGATCGGGCCAATACCCCAAAGCTTTGATCGCAGTATCCACCGCAACAGAAAAATTTGAACCTTCAACAGGGACAGGTTTTCTTCGCCCCTTGGCATCTGGTTCCCCCAACTGCATCTCAATGCATTCTATAGCCGCCAACCGCCCATCATCACCGGCGATGAATTTCACGGGTTGTGTTAGAAAATGGTATTGTGCTCCTTCTTCTTTTGCCATTTTACGGTCTTTAGCTCCGCCTGGCATTTCTTTCTCGGTACGTCGATATATACAGGTAACCTGGTCGGCGCCCATCCGCAAAGCTGTGCGCAAACAATCCGATGCAGTATCACCGCCACCGATCACGGCTACGCGTTTTCCGATCTGAGGACGTTCACGCTTATCTTCGGGAAGCAAATCGATTTCTGTATTTGCCCGCATCAAGAAGTCAGTTCCTTCGTATACTCCAGGCAAGTCTTCCCCGGGAATCTCCATTTTTGCATCAATTCCGGTTCCAACTCCTACAAACACCGCATCAAAACCATCTTTATGGAACAAATCATCGATTGCCTTATCTCTCCCAATATATGTGTTGCCAACAAATTGAGCACCCGCCTGTTCATAATCTTCCCAACGGCAGAAAACCACTTCCTTGGCAAGTTTGAAATTTGGAATACCATAGACTAGCAAACCACCTGGAGCAGGCTTTGAATCAAAGATAGTAACTTGATGTCCTTGCTTTAATAAATAATCAGCACAACCCAAGCTTGCAGGACCGGCTCCAACCATTGCCACTTTCTTGCCTGTTGGCGAACCGACAGGGATCGATACTCCCTGTGTTTTTCGTTCATAGCACGTCACAAAAGTTTCAAGGGGTCCACACAAAACCGGTTCGTGGGTTTTGTTTAATACGCAAGATCCTTGGCAAAGTTGTTCGTGAGGACAAACTCTCGAACAAATTTCTGGCAAAGAGCTTGTTTGGCGATAAAGAAGGGCTGATTCGATATATCTACCCTGTTCAATAAGCCACATCGCTGATGGAATGTCATTATGTGTGGGACATGCCAACATGCAGGGGGCAGGATCAGGGCAATGAATACATCGTGAAGCCTCCAGCATGGCACGATTTGAGTCTAGCGGAACAACTACATCGCCAAAATCGCACACCCGTTCTGTTGGTGGCCTTAATGCCGGATCTTCATATGGCATATAGACACGAGCTTTGCGATCTATTTCCAAATTTTCACTTGGGATTTTTTGCATGGGCAGACTCCTGAGGTTTCATAAAACTTTTCGCTCAACCTGATGATACCTAAACTTCACGCTGCCTTACAGGCGTAAATGTCATCAAAGGAAGCGACGATAATCATTACTATTAACTATGTAAATTGTATTAATTCCTGCTCAAAAAAGCTTATAACTTATTTCCACATGAAGTAAAATAAAACATCTTGGAGGTAATAAATGAAAAAGTATGGAAAATTGATACTAATACTCGGTATCGCAATTGTTTTGGTTATTGCATTTTTCTGGTTGCGCACGCGTGGACAGGCTTCTGAACAGAATCCTTTTCAAACAGTAAAAGCTGAACGCGGTTCTTTAATGGCAACAATTGGCGCCACCGGTACCGTACGTTCCAATCAATCTGCAACATTAACATGGCAGACATCAGGCACAGTGGGTGAAATACAGGTGGCACTAGGGGAAATTGTCTTAAAAGGAAGTACTCTCGCTTCTATCCTGCCCGATTCACTCCCACAGAATGTTATCCTTGCCCAGGCAGATATGGTAAGCGCTGAGAGAGCCCTTGAAACTGCCAGGAATTCAAATACCGCTCAAGCTCAAGCGCAGCTTACCCTCGCAAATGCACAAAAAACCTACGATGATGCAAATTACTCTCGACAGAGCCTTGAAACAGGTAGAAATAATGAGGATGCAGCTGCAAATGCTGAGGCTCAGTACATTATCGCTAATAAAAATTTGGAATCAGCTCAAGCTGCTTACGATAGGTTGGCAAATTTGCCAGACGATGATCCCAACAAGGCTCAAGCATATAGTGCTCTTTACACTGCCCAGCAAGCAGTAAAATCCAGACTAAATGCTTGGAATTGGTATAAGAATCAAGCCAGTACACAGGATATCTCTGAAGCAGATGCCAAATTGGCTCTTGCTAAAGCCCAACTCCTGGATGCTCAACGTGAATGGGATCGCTTAAAAGATGGGCCTGATCCTGCCGACATTGCCTCTGCACAAGCCCGCGTTACAGCCACCCGGGCTACCCTCAATAACGCCTTCGTATTTGCTCCATTTTCCGGCACGGTTACTGAAGTAAAACCTATGGTCGGCGATCAGGTGTCTCCGGGTATTCCAGCATTTCGAATTGACGACCTCTCCCGATTGCTGGTGGATGTTCAAGTATCCGAAGTGGATATCAACAGTGTAAAAATTGATCAACCAGTGACTCTATCTTTTGATGCAATTCTTGACGTCTTATTTCATGGGAAGATTGTGTCCGTCGCCCAGGTAGGGAATACGTCGCAGGGTGCTGTCACTTTTACAGTCACCATTGAGTTAACCGATGCTGACAATTGGGTAAAACCTGGCATGACTTCAGCAGTAACTGTTGTAGTTAATCAACTGGATAATGTTTTACTTGTTCCAAATCGAGCTGTCAGACTCGTGAATAATCAACGCGTGGTTTATATTTTAGTAAATGGGGTTGCTCAAGAAGTAAAAATCACACTGGGTGCGACATCTGGGATTGATAGTGAAATTCTGACTGGCGACCTGAAAGAAGGAGATCTGATCATCCTTAATCCGCCCTCTAATTTAGGACCAGGTAATGGAGGCGGTCCCGGTGGCGGAGGAATGTTCGGTGGATAACCCCGTTATCGTAGCAAATAACCTCGCCAAGATATACAAAATGGGTAAAGTTGAGGTACATGCTTTGGTAGATGTTTCTCTCCAGATAAACCGTGGTGAAGTAATTTCAATCATGGGTCCATCTGGCTCTGGAAAGTCGACGCTTATGAATATCCTTGGTTGCCTCGATCTACCCAGCAAGGGTGAATATATTTTGGATGGCGAACCAGTCTCAACATTAAATGACGATCAACTCGCAAGTATCCGAAATCGGAAAGTCGGTTTTGTATTTCAGAGTTTCAACCTCCTCACTCGATCTACCGCTCTCACTAATGTAGAGACTGGTTCGCCATATGCTGGCATTTCAAGTGGTCGAAAGATGATTGCCCAGGAGGCGCTTGAAGCCGTAGGGCTGGGTCCTCGCATTCATCATAAACCATCCGAATTATCAGGAGGACAACAACAACGAGTAGCCATTGCACGTGCCCTTGTAAATAAGCCAGCCATTTTAATGGCGGATGAACCAACAGGCAACCTGGATTCCAAGGTTGGCCAGGAAATTATGGACCTGCTGCTAAACTTGAATAAAGAAAGTGGCACAACCCTGATCATTGTCACCCATGATCCAGAAATAGCAGCGCAGACCCAACGCGTGATCAAGCTACGCGATGGCCTGGTGGAGATTAGCTAATGAACTTTGGACAATCCATTCTGGAAGCTCTGGAAAGCTTGAATGCAAATAAATTACGCTCCAGCCTGACGATGCTTGGAATAGTCATCGGGGTTGGGGCTGTGATAGCCATGCTATCCATTGGTGCCGGGGCTCAAAGTTCCATATCTGGTTCAATTCAAGGAATAGGTTCAAATTTAATATTTGTCAGCAGTCAGCGTTCGGATGCCGTGCGCAATCCCAAACCATTAACCATTGAAGATGCACAGGCAATTGCTGATCCCTTGCAAGCGCCATCTGTAGCTCAGGTCGCCCCAACCATACAGGGTAGCCTCGAAATTACATTCGGAAGGGAAAGTGTTACAACTTCTGTCTCGGGAATAACAGCAAATTACAGCCAGGTCAATAACGAAACGCTATACCAAGGGGATTTCATTACCGTCGAACAAAATTACGAACGCGCATCAGTGGTTATCCTGGGTCCAACAACAGCCGAAAATTTGTTTGGCTATATCGACGGAGTGGTTGGGCAAACCGTTCGTCTGGACGGGCAACCTTTTCGAGTGATAGGTGTACTCAACTCGAAAGGCGGTGGTTCATTCGGAAACCAGGATGATCGCGCTCTAGTACCTTTTTCCACAGCACAAATGCGTCTCATTCATCGCTCACCCAGCAACCGGTTGGACAGTCTAACTGTTCAAGCGGTTAGCGCAGAATCAGTCATTACTGCCACAGATGAGATAACACAAATTCTTCAAACACGTCACCGAACTGCCGTAGGAGCTGACGATTTCTCCATTTTTACACAGCAATCCATTCTTGATATTGCCAATACAATTACAGGTGTTTTGACGGTATTCCTGGGCGGTGTTGCAGCCATTTCGTTACTGGTAGGTGGGATTGGCATTATGAATATCATGTTGGTTTCAGTCACAGAACGAACCCGCGAGATTGGCTTGCGCAAAGCCCTTGGTGGACGTAAGCGCGATATCATCATTCAGTTCCTGACCGAATCCTCCTTGCTCAGCCTTTTCGGAGGATTGATCGGCATCTTTCTAGGTTGGTTAATATCGGTAATTGTAGGCAAAATTGCCGTAGCAAGTGGTACACCTTTCACCCCTGTAGTTGGTTTGGATTCAGTCCTTCTTGCAACGCTTTTCTCGACAGCTGTGGGTTTATTCTTCGGGATTTATCCAGCCACTCGGGCTGCAAACCTTGAACCAGTTGAAGCCCTGCGATCAGAATAGTAGCGGGTTTTTATGGTTGAGATCATAGAAATAAATTCAGGTCAACTTGACACCTATGCGAAAATACCGATTTCATTTTCGGTATCTTCCATTTTACAGATAAAGCTAATACACAACGGTTTGGGGGGAATAATATTAAGAGAGGAAGCCATCAAAATCCCTTATACCAAGGATTATGACAAAACCACAGAAGGTGGACCTTTAGAATGGTCTACCCATTTCGATATTCAGAATTGGGGATTTTTCCTGGCGGTTGAAGAACTAACACCCCTGGCAGCTGCTGCTGTTGCATTTAACACAAATGGGGTTAACATGTTGGAAGGTAGGGGCGATTTATCAGTTCTCTGGGATATTCGGGTCCAACCCGAGAAACGGGGTCTCGGGATTGGCAAATCCCTTTTTAAGTATGCGAGCAATTGGTCGCATATTCGTGGTTGCACGCAAATGAAAATAGAAACTCAGAATATCAACACGGTTGCCTGTCAATTTTATCAACACATGGGGTGTAGTCTAGGCTCAATCCATCGTTTTGCTTACTGCCACGATCCGAAAATCGTTTATGAAGTAATGTTAAATTGGTTTATTGATTTATGAAGGAGACTAAACTCTGCTATTGCTGAATTCTGGGATACAACACCTTACTCTATGCTTTCAAATTAATATGCCGAACATTCGTTGACTCAGTAACTCAATTGGTTAGAATAATTAAAAAATCCCATAATCCATCCAAATGAATGGAATTAAACAATCCTTGTGCAGGTATCCTTATCTCCTCCCATGGAGGTATAATTTATGCGTCAACAGAAATTAATTCCCAATCCTATTACTGATCCAATTATTACTCCAATTACGATCAACAAGGAGAAGTTCATGCAGGACCAATTACAACAACTTAAAGAAAAACTTACAGAAATCTCAAATCTGAGCAGAGCGATATCATTACTTGGGTGGGATCAACAAACTTACATGCCCCCTGCGGCAGCTGAAAGTCGCGGTAATCAATTGGCCTTACTGGGTAAACTGGCGCAGGAGATGTCCATTTCACCCGATTTTGGAAAGATTGTTGATAAATTAAAAAGATATTTACCTGACCTTGATCCAGAGTCAGACAATGCCCGTCTGATTTCTGTTTCGTCCAAAGATTATGATAAAGCCACTCGTGTCCCGGTTGATTTTGTTGTTGAGCAGGCCAAAGTTTCCGCCCTCGCCCAACAAGCTTGGGTGGAAGCCCGTCAAAAATCTGATTTTCTTATTTTCCTGCCGCACCTTGAAAAAATCGTCGAGCTCCGCAGGCGATATGCATCCTTCTTTCCGGAAGTTGATCATCCATATGATGCATTATTGGATGATTTCGAACCCGGCATGAAGACTTCTGAAGTGAAAACAATTTTCGATGATATGCGCCCCAAACAGGTGGAATTGATAAAAGCCATCAGTAAAATGCCACAAGTGGAGGACACTTTTTTACACCAGGCCTTTGATGAAAAGAAACAGTGGGATTTTGGCGTGGAAGTCATAACCAGGTTTGGATATGATTGGAACCGGGGTCGCCAGGATAAGGCTCACCACCCGTTTACAACAAGCTTTGGTTTGGATGATGTCCGCATCACGACTCGTGTGGACCCAAATTTCTTCAACACAATGCTCTTCGGAACCATGCACGAGTGCGGTCATGCTTTGTATGGTCTGGGAATTAGACGAAGCCTGGATTATTCCGGTCTTGACGGTGGAGCTTCTCTGGCTATTCACGAATCCCAATCGCGTATGTGGGAAAATCTTGTAGGGCGCTCTCTGCCTTTTTGGGAATTCTTCTACCCGCGCCTCCAGGAAATATTCCCTACACAGCTTGGTAATATTTCCGTGAATATTTTTTATAACGGTATCAACAAAGTACAGCCTACATATATCCGGGTTGAAGCGGATGAGGCTACTTACAACATGCACATTATGTTGCGCTTGGAGTTGGAAATCGCCATGATCGAAGGTGAAGTTGCCATAAAAGATCTACCTGCAATCTGGAATTCCCGCATGGAAGAATATTTGGGAGTTACACCACCCAATGATGCACAAGGGGTTTTACAGGATATTCATTGGTCATTCGGCGGGCTGGGTTATTTTTCAACCTACGCTTTAGGCAATTTAATCTCTGTTCAGCTCTGGGAAAAAATCAATCAGGATATCCCGGACTTATCCGATCAGATACGTCAGGGCAAATTTTCAAATTTACTTGGTTGGCTGGTTGATCATATTCATCAACATGGCCGTAAGTTTGAACCGCAAGAACTTGTACAAAAAGTGACTGGTTCAACTATAAATTCAGCCCCTTATCTGCGTTATTTAAATAAAAAATACAATCAGATCTACAATATATAAAGCGAACCCTATCAAGAGACGCCCTTAAGGGCGTCTCTCAATCAATTAGCATAAAAATAAAATGACTTTCCAATCTTATTTATATTTTTTATCGTCCTTCTGGCATCAGGATGTTCCTTTTCCTCTAATAATTTGTCCAAGCCTGACCGACAAACTTTTTACCGACTGCAATTGCATTAACCATGGCTGCCAATCCATCGGCGTCACAGTCAGTCACCGGATTCGCACAAATTATAATTCCCTTAACAATCTAGTATCAATCTTCTTCCAACGATTATTTCATACCTTTTAAAGTTGCTATGGCTTATTAATTTAATTCAAGAACACCTGACAATCCACCAGAAAGATGATCGCATTTAAGAATGTTTATTTATCTTTAGCAAGATGATTTTGATTAAGCGAAAATATTGGATGAATTTAATAATTTACATTGATTATCGCCAGCGCGGTAGTTTTTACCTTCCTTTATTAGCAACTTCACACTATAATGATGTGTGTATCTTTACAAGACAAACTTTGAGGGTCTAAAGGCACAAATCCTGGAGATAAATACCGGAATGATTATCGCCCACAAAGAGGATGCGCCATGGTTCGCAATTCAACCAATACATTAATATTTATTGCTATTTTCTTCTTGGGACTCTATTCCCTTGCAAGTTATTCTTACAAATTAACACCACAACAAACACTCCCTGCCCAGGTTGCGACTTCGACAACATTTTCTGCAACACCGACCTCAATAACTGCGCCCTTGGCGAAATCTTCCTTACTCCCAGAGTTGATTCCATCTCAAGCTACATCTGATCAAGCGCTAATTGCATTTATAGATTCACCACCAGGACCACAAAACGAACCTTATTTAATTCTTACTGCATATTTCTCAGATGGGATTACTTCTGGGAATATCAAAATTCAGGGAAATTTATACGATCGTTCCTTCTTATGCACCGATAACCCTTGCCAACTGCCAGTCACTGCGAGTAGTGTCATTACATTTCAAGCTCTGACTGATTCAGGTCTGACCAGTAATATTGTTCAGGCAAATATCAACGTCACAAGTCAAGCGGATCAATACTCAGTTTCTATTGAATCGGTCACCCAATTTGTGATTTTTTCAGATGTATGTTCAAGCTCATGGGGGACAACCTCTTCAAATTCACTCTCCTGGGGAAATTATTTTCAAGTACCATCCCGTTTGAATACCGATAAAAAATTACACTTACTGGCTGCTCGTTTGATTTCTTTTGGTATTGTTGATGCTAAAGATTGCCCAAATGGCGGTTTGGATGGCTCTGGAGCTCCAAACGCTTGTGGATTGGAAAAAGCTTTCCCCGCTTTGGTGGAATGGCAAAACCAATATGATTTCAATATTTGGTCAGCCAGCCGCGATATACATATCCCTCCAAAGTTAATCAAAACCCTTATTGAAACTGAATCGCAATTTTGGCCTTCAAATGAACGTTTATACTTAGACGAGATTGGTCTTGGTCAGATGAATCAGTTAGGCATGGATGTAATTCTAAGAAATAATCCTGATATCTATTTTAAACTTTGTCCAACTGTATTGGGAGATTGCAATCGCTCGTACAATTCACTCCCTAAAGAATTACAGGCCATGATAAGGGGAGCATTAATAGATTCAATAAATGCCAGCTGCCCTTCCTGTCCTTATGGAATTGATCTTGTTAAGGCTAAACAAAGCATAAACATGCTGGCTTTGGTCATAAAATCTAATTGTCAGCAAACCAAAGCATTGCTAGACAATGTTAATGCAACCGCAGAAACTGAAGATTACTGGAAATTCACTGTAGCCACGTATCATAGCGGAATTGGCTGTGTACAAAATGCAATTGAGCAGGCATCCCTAATCAATAAGCATCTCGACTGGGACTTAGTCTCTCCAATGTTGGCCTGTTACGGCGGCAAATCATATGTTGACAATTTCTGGAATAACCTCAGCACATTTAACAACTACAGCCTGGAGCCAGGAAATCCTTATATTAACTTAACTTCCGCCACCCTTGGTACAACCCAAGCAGTGTTACCCACTCCAACTCCAATTGTCAGAAATATTCATGCTCTGGTAAATGTATTTCAGGATTCCAATGGAAATGGTATAGCAGATCCTTCCGAATGGATCAACAACATCGTGGTTCAACTTACTCTTGAAGACGGCTCCACATTGTCAAAAACCACAGAAAACGGTAAAGTCGATTTTGATATGAGTACCTATCGCCCCGGTATCACTATAATTGCCAGTTTACCTGGTTACTATCAATATAAAGCATTTACATTGCCAGAAGAAGGTCAAATATCCATTGACTTTATCTTCACATCTCCTATTGTTCCAACCAAACAGCCATAAATCACGGAGAAGTGCATGCCAAGAGGCTTCGCTAAGAAAAAAAGGATCATCAGTTCAAAAGAGGCCGAACCCAAAGCCGATCCGAATATACAAGAAAAAAAGACTGACGATACATATAACACAAGTACATTTATTATCAAAGATAATTCAGAATTAACCGGTTCTGAGGAAAATTTACCCTTATCATCATCAAACACTGGTTTATTAGATGAAGATGATGTTCTTGCTTTTAAATCAGACAAAAATACTTCGACCAAAGATCATCGCTCCGAATTGGAATTTTTAATGGAGGATGTTCGCAAGTCTTTAAATGAAAAGTCCTTAATTGATTCGTCCAGCCAGGTTTTACCTGATTCTGCTTACCAAAAAAATAGGAAAACACCAAAATTTCTTCAAAAAATCGAAGGGTGGATGTCCGAAAAAGTCAGGGTTCCCTACCCGACTTATAAACCGATTTCTGGCTCCAAGAAGAAGCGTTCTCCCACCAGGATTTTATTTCTACTATTATTGTTGGTCGGTCTCGGTTATATTCTGTTAATAACCAAAAACAAATTAGATGCTTTGTCTCCAGTAGTAATCCCAACCTACACACCAGTGCCAACTTATTCAATCCCAATCCCATTTTCCATTCAATTTCCTGGGGGTTGGACATTCTTATTAACTACCAGTAAAAATGTTTATCCAGACTGGAAACCGCTTCAGGCTGAATGGTTGGATGGTACGGTTATATGTAAATTAATTGCGATCCCTTGGAATAAGCAAATTGACGCTGTGTATAAAACTTTGTTCAAGGGTGACAAAATAATTTTAAATATGAGTAATCAAGATCAATCTATATATCAGATTGAAACCCTTGAAACCATTTCAAAAGACGATCTGCTCGAAAAGGTTAATAGCAATTCCCCCTGCATGATTATCTTTCTATACAAAGATGGATCAATAAATAGCCAGGTTCTGCTTTCTTTACCTTCTATACCCTGAGAATTACCTACCCGTATCTCAATCAACAAACCTTATAAATACCTGGTTGCCCAATAAACGACCTCTTTTGGTCAGTCTTAATGAATCTCCACTCCATTCTACTAGATTCATTTTTTCCAGTTCAACGATATCTTTGCCAAATACCATCATCAAATCTTCCCCAAATCGCTCATAAAAAGCACGTGATGATACTCCCTCTCCGGTCAATCTCAAACCTAGCATAAGAGTTTCCTGCATGCTTTTATGGTTGGATAGGGAGGTTTTGGATACCGTGGCAGGCGACATTGGGAATTTTCCTATTGGTCTGTCATTCACCAGATCGCTTGTCTTCCCATTTCTGCTTATATAATCGTTTATTCTGGCAACGTTGGATATGCGCATTCCATTTGCGAATCCATGCGCCCCTGCGCCAAAACCCAGGTAAGATTGATTGCGCCAGTACTGTAAATTATGGATGCATTCGTATCTATTTTTTGCCCAATTGGAAATCTCATATTGTTGATATCCCGTTTTGTCCAGTTCTTCGCTTGCCCATTCATACATATCTGCTGCCCTATCTGGATCAGGTAATTCCATCAATCCTCTTTTAACTAAAACTCCAAACGGAGTTCCCTTTTCTATGGAAAGTGCGTATAACGAAAAATGTTCAGGGTTTAGTTTAACAACTTCATCCAAACTTTTTTTCCATTTATTCATTTTTTGCCCTGGAAGACCATAGATCAAATCCACGTTTAGATTACTAAATCCTGCGATTCGCGCAGCTTTAAAAGCAGAAAATATATCCTGGCGAGTATGAATCCGCCCCAACAGATGCAATTCATACTCGTTGGTAGATTGCGCGCCCAAGCTGAGCCGATTAAACCCTAATTCTCGCAATCCTTTCAAGTATTCCAGGTTAATGGTTCCCGGATTTGCCTCCAGCGAAATTTCAACATCCCAATTCAAATCAAAACAAACCTTAAGAATATTCAATATACTTCCAAATTGACCAAGCGAAAGCATTGATGGTGTCCCACCTCCGAAAAAAATAGTATGAACGGCCAATTTTTGATTTATTGACCCTGTGACAGCTTTTATTTCTTGACACAAAGCTTCCACATAAGCTGGTATGAACACATCTTTACCTGCGAAGGTAGTAAAATCACAATACCCACATCTTTTTAAGCAAAATGGAATGTGCAAATAAATACTTACTGGTTGTGTGATTGTCATGTAATTTTGTTTTTCCTAATTAGCAAGCCTACCAATAATGCCACCGGGTCAGCAATAAAAACCCACATAGCAGTTGTCAATTCAAATCGGTCTGCCGCAATACCGATGATTAATAGATTAACTCTTCCAAATTTTCTTGTTATATTTTCCAGTGTCATTACCGTTCCACTTTTACCATGCATGTTAACATAGAGTCCCCCTTTTGAATTAGCGTACCTCCCAAAATTAAAGAAACCCAGGAAACCAATGATAACCAACCTTCCTCATACATTATTATAAAACAGGAAGAAAGGATATTACACAAGTTCAAGAACTGTACTTACAAGAAAATATCGGACACTTATTCCTTTATCCAAAAGATGAATGGACAAATAGTCGCCCCGGATGCAAAGTTCGGTTTCTATTACGGAACTGACCAAATTGTAATGACTGTCAACAAACCTATCTATATATATAAATCAGGTCGTTTCGGATGGTTGGTTTTTCCGTTTCAACGACTCCAAATATAAGTTCATCTAGAAATTCGATTTGAAGAATAACTTAGTTCACCATAATTGCGATTCAGTGAATATTGGCATTCAGTGTCTCATAGCCTCAAAAGATTAATGATCTGTTGATTTGATTCCCTTCAAGTATTTTTCTCGATTCGCCAGTCTGGCAATTTTTCCCGAGGATGTTTTTATCAGCCATTTCTCACCGACTAGTAATACTTGTCTCAGAGCAATAGCTGACCCTCTTGTAACCACCTGTCGGATTTGATCTGAGATACGTTCATTTTCTTCAGGATCTTCGGTTCTAACCTCGGCTATTAGTACTACATCTTCTGTTCCTAATTCCTCATTAAAAACACCAAAGACTACCACCCGACCTGGATGGGCTTTTGGGACTTCCATGGCGAGCAATTCAATGTCCTGAGGATACACATTTTTCCCGCCCACGATGATTAAATCCTTTTTCCTGCCAGTAATATAAATTTCTCCATCCGCCAGATAACCATAATCACCAGTCAAATACCAGCCCTTTAGAAATGCTTTCCGTGTTTCCTCCGGCCGATTGTAATATCCGGTCAACATGCAGTTACTGTTCAGTGCGATCTCGCCAATGATTCGGTCCGGCAAGGGAATTCCATCCCCATCCAATATCTGCACCTTTACATTAGGAATCGGCTTTCCAGCCGAAAGCATTTTTAAAGTGGCTTTTCCATCAATGGGTGTTCTTGCCACTCTTTCCACATGTAAACCATCACGATCGATCTCATCCACCTTAACAGACTCCCCAATTCCTCCCTGGGTTACAGCAAATACATTTTCTGCCATGGCATAACAGGTAGCCAATGCTTCATATCGCAAGCCAAATCTTTCAAATCGGTCAAAAAATGCTTGATTACTTTCCAAACGCATGGGTTCTGAACAATTAATCACCGCCCTCCAGGAAGATAGATCCACTCCTTCAAGTTGACGATCTCGGATTTTAAGTGCACAAAAATTAAAAGCAAAATTCGGCAACCAACTTAACGTGCCTTTATAGGTCGATACAGCTTGCAACAATCGGTATGGAGCGCGTATCCAGTCAAATGGAGATAACAACACAATGGGTACTTTTAAAAGTATTGGCAATATAAAGCAGGCGATCAAACCCATATCATGATACAACGGTAACCAGGAAACAACGATATCTTTCTCTTCATTCAAGCCAAGTACCACGCGGTAGCTCTCAAGTTGGTTTATGACCGCCCGATGCGATAGCGCTATACCTTTTTGTAAACCGGTAGTACCCGAAGAATGCTGCAGTAAAACAATATCGTTTGTATTTCTACCCATTCCACCTTGTGACTCAAAATCCGGGTTGCAGGGACTTTCAATATGACCAGACAAAATGACTGTGCGCACCGAGTCTTCTGGCATCAGAGCAGAGCGAACTTCATCCTCAAAATCTTCATATGTCACAACCCCTGTTGGACGGGTTATAGAAATAAGCGAGGCAAGATCTGCACGATATCGTTCCGGCAAGAGCTTCTCTGTTAAAAAAGGCATTATTGACGGAATGGCGCCATGCAAGATTGCCCCGAAATAGGCAAATACCAGATCAATACCATGCTGAAGAATTAGTACAAGAACTTCCCCCGGCAAAATTCCTTCTTTTTTAAAGGTCTTTGCATATCCAGCAGCTCCTCGCATCAAGTCCCGATAGGTTACCGGAAGATCCGGTTGGTTTGGATGAAGCAAATATATGCAAACCCTATCAGGATTTTCATCAAAGTGTCCTTTAAGAATATGCGAAAATGTTTGCATTATTTTTATTGGTCTCTTGATTCAATGAGTTTAACCAATTGGTTGATGTTGTCAAATGTGGATGAATTTAATTCAAAATCATCAATATGGACCCCAAATTCATCTTCAATATATAATGCCAAATCAACCAAGCTGAATGAATCGATAATTCCACCAGATATCAGAGCTGCTTCTGGGTCTATCGTTCGATTGGGTTGTTTCAGGATTTCTGTCGAAATGTAAGTTGTCAGCTTTGTACTGATTTCAGAATTCATTGTAAATCTCCTTCAATTTATTTTATTACGTATCGTGGCGAAACTAACCCAAAGAAAATTTCCCTAGTATCTCGATTCCTGTACCGCGCGCCAGACCTTATCCAATACTTGCAAAGCAGTCAAATTTCGCCAAGGCCAGGCATTTTCCATGACTTTAGGATCATCGAAGTAGTTGTGCGCCCAGGTAAGATGAGCACCATCTAGTTGCAATCCACGATTAGGTAATGATTGAATTGATCGCCAGAAATTCCATAGAGGGATCTCATATTCGCTTGCCAACATGGAAATTGTTGCATTAATAATATTTCCACCTTCCAGGTTATCAGCCTTGGTTGCCAATATAGGTACGATTCCCTGCTCAACGAGGCTATCCAGAACTTTACGGATACTTATTTCAAAATCATCTAGATTATAAGCATCGTTTGTCCCCAAAAGGATGAAAACAAAGGATGGATGGTGCAAGCGCACTTCACATTCCATAGGTGACTCTCCCGCCTTACAGCTTTCCGGATCTGCCCAGAGCGGGGAAAGAATTGATGCTGTATTAAAACCACTTCTGACAGCCATACTTTTTCTTTCGAACGATCCCTGGAACGCATCGATCACTAGATTTAATTCAGCGTACTCGCCTAATGAATAATATGAACTTCCTCGATCAAAGTCTCCCAGAAACCAGGAAGGAGAACTATCGCAATCGCCCATTACAGAAAATGCGTCAGGGTTATTATGCAGTTCCTGACCTATTTTATATATCTCGAGAGTCCTCTGGCTAATTCTGTCTGGCACAACTGGCAATTCTTTCCAATCTACTATTCCTGATCCTGGAGCTTTAGGTGGAATCGGCATCGTAGATAACTGCGTTGACAACACCGGAGGATCTGCTGTGACATCGCCAATTAGAATTGGTGTATCAGAAAAATTAACTGTAACGGAGAGTTCACTTGTTGGTTTAACAACATTTTGTTCACATGCGACAAGAATCATGCTTGAACTAATTAGCAATAAAATTTTAACTATTAATTTCATTCTTCTCGCACTATCGGGGGCATATTTCATTACGTATTTCTTCTATAATTTTTTCTGCAAGCATGGTTTCACCCAATGGCGTCAGATGGATTGATGAATTTGTAAACTCAACCATAGGCACAATATCCCAAAGGTCAAGATATCGCAAGGAGTGATCAATGCTATATTCTGCCAACATTCGCCGGTATTGGTCATACGCCCAGCGCGGATAATAAAAATTATAACGGATGTCGCTATTCTCTCCATTACTAATTAGAATTGGTTCATTGATCAACAAAATGGGCACATCACCTGCTATTTTTTCACCTGCATCCAATATGTCAAATGCCAATTTATCTTTGCCAAGGACAGGAGGCAACCAATCATGGAAGGATGTGCTATTCTCCAAGTTCACTTGAGCTCGTTCATAATCAGTTGGGTATATCTGGTCAATTCCCGTCGCAGACCACATAACACCGAATAACTGCAATCGCAGCAAATCTGCAATGTTCCGGCGTTGCCCAACGATACTCTTATCATAAACATTTGATGCAGGCTTCCCGGGGCTTATTCCGCCCAAGTGTAAACCATATTTATCTGAAATATGCTGGATAATGTTCAGATTCTTAGCAACCAGGGGAGATGTCAGCTGTTTTTCTAAAGGAAATGATTCCAAAGTAACTGGCCAGATGATCAGATCGGGTTCGAATTGCATAGCCTGCTCCAGGACCAACACATCTTTAGTCAATGACAAAGTTGGATAACCCAGGTTGTAAGCCCGAATCAAACGACCATTGCAACTTAGCTCTCTTATATTTAACAAGCCCGAGAGAGTATCTTCAGGCCTGAGTAGAATTCCCCAAGTAGAAGAATCACCGATCAAAATAACCCGATATTCGTTTGCTGTTTTTTCTATCCCACTAATCAAATGAGAAGCAAACATGGCATCCAGATTATTCAAGCTAAAATTATAAGCTTCAGCAGGATTTTCACCAAAAGGCAGTCTGAATCGACCCGGGAAAACATAATTATAAAGTGAAATTTTTCCAACTCCCCTTGATCCACATGCAGCAAATATCAAATTGAATATCAGGAATAATATCAGCCCCTTGATGACAACCATGGAAAGGCGGATTTGTTTATTGCCATTCCCGTTAATTTCCTTTTCGTTTTTCGCAACCTGCCCGGTCATACTCCTCCAAATAATTTTTGGATCACATGCCAAGACAGTGCAGGCGATGGCAAAACAAAAAACACCCACCCAATGGCTACAAAGTTGAATGTAAGCAGGATACCCATTCCATTGACAAGGAATTTTTTTATCGAATCGGTTGCCCAATTTTGAATTCGAACGTTGAAAGTACTACTCCAGCGATTATGAACAAATAAACCCAAACCATGCCATGCGCCCCACAAGACAAAGTTTAAAGTTACTCCATGCCAAAGACCAATCAATACCATGGTACTCAATTGTGTCACCAGGATAATCATAGGCATTGACCACACGCGCTTCCCAGACCGTAAGCTACGCGTAAGAGGGTTAAAAAAGTAAGCCCTGAACCACTGAGTCAACGTCATATGCCAGTTATTCCAAAACTGCGTCAGGTTTGGTTTCAAATAAGGTGAAGAAAAGTTCTCAGGCAGCTTCATTCCCAACAAGCGCCCCATACCAATTGCTATATCTGTATAACCACTAAAATCAAAAAAAATTTGTAGAGCGTATGCATATAAGCTAACCCACATCCACCCAGTCCAACGGATCTGGAGAGCATTCGTACTATTTAAAGCAATGATCGCCAATATATCTGCGACCACAAATTTTTTGAACAAACCAAGGGCTATTCGTTTTCCACCTTCACCCATGATTTCCAATCGATCCATCAAAGGTGAGTTAAATGTTTTTACAAAATGGTCCAGACGATCAATTGGTCCGGCAGTAAGTGTAGGAAAGAAGATAACATAGTTTATATACTCAGCCAAACCCACTACCGGCATTCGCCCAGTTTGACGATCCCTTATTGTATGAATGATCCTGAAAGCAATATATGAAAATCCCAGCCACCGAATATCCAACGAACTTGCCAATTCAGTAGATTGTTGGTTCAAATTCCGTAGTCCCAGACTTAGTGAATTTGCGAAAAAGGGTGTTTTTATTAGAACGAAAACTCCCACCAGAAAAAATAACCAATAAGAAGATGCCGACCAGGGCAATTTAATAGCGAACGCAGCAGCAATAATAATTACGAAGATGGCAATAATTATTTGAAATATTTGTGGTGGTAGGGATGGAATGATATATGAAAATGTTCCGCTATATCTACTTATTCCAATTACAAATATTACCCCGGCCATAATAATCACAGCTATCCATGAATCGCTCCATTTGCGATTATCTTTCTGGCCGGTGAGGATCCAACTCACTATAGTAATTGCCAGCGTAGTCGTAGGCAACCAGAACCCAAGATATCGGATTGGCAAAGAGGGCTGTAAAGCATAGAGAGCAAAAACGCTCAACCCCATTATCAAATACTTCCGCCAACTTGAATGGCTGATCATCCCAGTTAAAAGGGCTATACTACTTAATATTATGATGCTGATCAGACTCATCAAAACCCTTGATAAATCCAGGTTGGAGAACTATCCGCACTAACGATCACAAGGGCAATTAAAATTATACAAAATAAGAATGCCCAAATATTTTCTTTTGAGAATAATCGAAACCTCATTGATACCCACACACAAGATATTCGCCGTTTTGTTCCAGTACTTGATAATTTCTTGTGGAAAGTTCAATATTCTGATCTTCACCATTATAAGTCGCAATGATTTTCCCCTGGCAATTAACAAGGGTAAATTCACCATCCGAACCAGCCTTTGCACAAGATAGTCCATCCAACCGAACATCCACCGCTTGAAGTGAATCGAGTTCCATTAGCGCACTTGGCTCCCAATCCGCACAAGAAAGTGTCGAAAGAGAAGTACTATCCTTTCCAACTAATGCTTTAAGATAGGATTCTACGGCACTCTCTGGTGAAGAAGTGCTTGACGATGCTCCGTTACACGCAGCCACAAATAAAGTTAGTGCACATCCAAGGACCATGATCCTTTTATTAAATATCTGGTTCATCTTTATTCTCCATGGTTTTGCCTAGTTTAGTCGGATTATATATGTCCGTGGTTTAAATTGCAAGCTTAGATGCTTCAATCAAATGCTGGTTGCTGCTTCACCAGAAATAATATTTATGATAAATCAACAAATCTTGCATCCGCTAAAATAAAGTTGCTCGAGAAATCCGCCTTCTCCATTACCATTCAAAGAGGCTTGGCTTATGGTGGGTTTCAATCTATCATTCGAACCTATCGTTAGTGTTCTTGGAAAAGACCCGGCGTGCCTGATCCATTTAGTTATGTGTCTGAATAAAAAGAAAAGCCCCTTCACAAAAGAATGCGAATGGGCTAATAAAACGCAGCACTTACTTCTTAGTCATAGAACCAAGAACTTGCATGAGGTATTCGCCACCAGTGTTCCAGACTGAGATCGGCGACTGGATTGCCCCAAAGGGCCTGATAATAACACTGCGTTAATTAATGTTTCCACATTGCTCCCGCCCTTTTGCTTTGAATCCATGAAAGCCATACGCCTGGATCAATGCTGCAGCATTATCTTGTGTGCTTGTTTTTCCTTTAAATGTCTTAGAAGTACGGTTGCGTATAACAACCCCGATCCGCTTTTATTTTTTCGTATTTCCTTGCTGGCAAAAGCCAACTGGGTGGCTTGATCTGAGTTTGGTTTGCTTTGAATTATTTTGGCTACAGATTGAAATATTGCAACCATGTTATCGCCATGGTCCTTATTATGGTATCTGCTTTAATCAAAGAGTCGCGGTTTTCAGCTAAATTACCTGCAACAACTCCAAATAATTGCGCAAGATCAACGCCTGTTGCCATTTTACGGATTGGTTTATTTGCCATCGTTTCTTTTTTTCGATTTATTTTATTTGCCAACCGGCGGAATATTTTATGTTTAACTATTAAAATGGAGTATACTTTTTGTTGGCGCATTTTGTAGTACTTTTTTGGATATATGTACTATAATTAATAAGTAGTGAAAATTTCTTGAATTGTATGTAGTTGTAAAATATATTATATTGCCAGTTAGAAATATATTCTTAGTTGAACTTGATTCTCATAACGAAAGGAAAAATAAAATGACAAAACTCGTTGACGTTGAAGGTATCGGACCAAAATATGCAGAAAAATTGAAAAAGGCTGGGGTTGGTTCTACAGATAGTCTTCTAAAACTGGGTACCACCCCTGCCGGGAGGAAAGAGATTGCCGGAAAATCCGGTATTTCTGATAGTCTCATCCTGGAATGGGTCAACCACGTTGATCTTTACCGTATCAAAGGCGTTGGCAGCGAATATTCTGACTTGCTTGAAGAAGCTGGTGTGGATACTGTCGTGGAGTTATCCCAGAGGAAAGCTGTCAATTTACTGACCAAGATCGTTGAAGTCAATTCCAGCAAGAAACTTGTACGCAAATTACCCACCCAAAGCCAGGTTGAAGACTGGATCGCTCAGGCCAAAAAACTCCCCCGGGCTATTAAATATTAGCCTAGATATGATTCGATTGCTTCAGCCAAGTTGTTACAACCAACAGGCACAGTGCTGACCACCATCTGTCTCGAGTATATATAGTTCAAAAAAAAATGAGCAATCATATGAGTGCTCATTTTTTTCTACCAAAAATTGGTATCAAGGGTACATACCAAATAAAAATATTTGTTGTAAAATATCTTATTTAGAAACAGTAATTTTAATAATCAAAATTGCATCATTGAGAAGGTACACATGGAAGATTTTGAGAAATTAGGGCTCTTCTATCTCGGGCGCACATATGATATGGAAAATAAGCAAACAAAAGATGATCTTCTCTTGTATGATTCCAAAGATCTCACCACTCATGCTGTTTGTATCGGCATGACTGGAAGCGGGAAAACAGGCTTATGCATCTCTCTGATTGAAGAAGCCGCCATTGATGGCGTTCCTTCCATTTGTATCGATCCTAAAGGTGACCTCGCCAATTTGTGTCTCACTTTTCCTGAACTGAATCCGTCTGATTTCCGTCCCTGGATCAATCTTGATAGTGCCCGTCAGAAAGGCCTGTCTCCAGATGATTATGCCAGTAAGCAGGCTGCAACCTGGAAAAACGGTTTGGCTGAATGGGGGCAGAACGGGGAACGGATTCAACGCCTTAAAGATGCTGCAGAAGTACTGATCTACACCCCCGGGAGTAATGCTGGAATCCCGGTATCAATCATCAACTCCTTTGCCGCACCTTCCCAAGCTCTTCTTGCAGATTCTGACTTGCTTAGAGACCGCATTAATACAATTGTATCCAGCTTATTGGGATTGGTGGGAATCAAGGCCGATCCAGTTCAAAGCAGGGAACATATTCTCCTTTCAACAATTTTTGAGTTAGCCTGGAAAAAAGGCCAGGCGCTTGATTTGGCAAATTTAATTCAGCAAGTTCAAGAGCCGCCTGTATCCAGGATAGGCGTGCTTGATCTGGAATCCTTCTATTCATCCAGAGATCGTTTTGCTTTGGTCATGGCGTTAAATAATCTTATCGCCTCACCCGGTTTTACAACCTGGTTGGAAGGCACCCCGCTTGACATCAACCAGATTTTATATACATCTACAGGGAAACCACGCATCGCTATCTTTTCCATCGCTCATCTAAGCGATCCGGAAAGAATGTTTTTTGTCTCCTTGCTGATGAATCAAATATTAAGCTGGATGCGTTCGCAATCCGGCACAACCAGCCTGCGCGCCCTGGTTTATATGGACGAAATATTTGGTTTCTTACCTCCGGTTGAAAATCCACCATCAAAATTACCCATGCTCACCTTATTAAAACAGGCCCGTGCATTTGGTGTCGGTATGGTCTTGGCTACTCAAAACCCGGTCGATCTGGATTACAAGGCACTTTCAAATGCCGGTACCTGGTTTATCGGTCGCCTTCAAACAGAACAGGATAAATCGCGCTTGATCGACGGTCTTGAAAGTGCAACTGCTGGGGCAACAGGACGCTTTAGCCGGCAATCTATTGATAAAATTCTCTCTAGCCTGGAAAACCGGATCTTTCTCATGAATAATACTCACGAGAGCACCCCGGAGATCTTCCAAACCCGCTGGGCACTTTCTTATCTGCGAGGACCTCTGACCCGGGACGACATAAAGATCCTGATGGATCCTTTAAAATCCACGACCGCAACATTTAATCAAATTAAATCAACTTCAATCGCGAGTTCGGAGAAAGCGGATTTGCCATCCAACCAACAACCATCTTTACCCCCCAATATTTTCGATTTCTTCATCCCAATCCGCGGAAGCGGAACCCCTGACAAAAAACCTATATATCTACCAAAATTACTGGGCATTGCTAAAATAAATTTTCAAAATACCAAGTCAAATATCAATACATCCCAAACAGTTACCTACATCACTCCCATCACTGACAACGCCATACCTGTAAACTGGGAAATTTCCGAATCCATCGAAATTCCTGCCTCAGATCTTGAAAAAATGCCACAGATTAATACTCTTTTTGCGTTATTACCCTCACCAGCCAGCCAGGCCTCCAGTTACACAACTTGGAATCGAGACTTTACCAGTTGGTTATATGGCGCTCAAAGGCTAGAACTCTTCACCAGTCCAAGTTTAAAAATATCATCCAATCCCGAGGAAACCGAAAAAGATTTTCGTGTGCGCCTACAACAATTAGCTCGCGAGAGAAGGGATGAAATGAATGATCTTTTAAGAAAGAAATATGCCCAGAAAGGCAATACCCTGCAAGAACGATTGCGAAAAGCAGAACAGGCTGCCGACAAACAAGCTGACCAAGCTAAAAGGGCGAAATACCAGACAGCTGTGTCCATCGGCTCAACTTTGTTGGGAGCATTAACTGGAAGAAGAATTAGTCAATCGACCATCGGTAGAGCCTCTACTGCCATGCGCAGCGCCAGTCGAACTATGGAAGAAAGCAAGGATGTTGCTCGCGCTGGAGATACGGTTGAATCAATCAAAAAACAAATAGCCGATTTGCAGGCTGAATTTAATGCTGAAGTGACCAATATGGGTGATAGATTTGACCCTATGACAGAAACCCTTGAAACATTGATAATCAAGCCCCGAAAAACAGACATAAATGTTCAGCTTGTATCACTAGTATGGGCGCCCTATTGGCAGGATGCACAGGGAACCCTATCCCCTGCTTGGTGATCTTTTCACACAGGTTTTGTGGCAGTCATCTTTCATATGCCTTGCATGAAATATACGAGCACACTTATTATGGCATCGGTAAAAGCAGTCGATGAGATTATTCGCGCCGCGATGGAACGCGGGAAATTTGATGACCTTCCGGGCCGTGGAAAACCAATCGGCCTGAGTGTTTATTTCAATACACCAGAAGACTTGCGCCTGACTTACTCCGTCCTGAAAAACGCCGGGGTTTTGCCAGAGGAGATCGAATCTCTCAAAGCAATTGAGACACTCAAATCGGAATTGGATACCTGTCAGGATGAACATCAACGAAAAACAATCATTAAAATGATTAATAATTTAACTTTAAGTTTTAACTTGCTTATGGATCAACATCATAACCGAAAAATGAACAATAATGGCTGAAACTTGTCAAGGCTAAGTAGAAATGTCCCCTAAATGCGTTAAGTAGAGATGTCCCCTTTTGAGGAGACGTCAATGCTTTTGTTTGAGAGAGGGGTAGCAAAGGTTTTGCGCCAAGGATGGTTGGGAGCAGGTGTATGAGCATGGCTCTGGTTGCGAAGAGCCAGGTCGATATGTTTGGATTCGACAACTTCAGATTGCTTTGCTTGTTGGTGAAAGACGGTGTATTCCAAAGATTTTCCCTTATAGAAGATTTTGATATTGTTTTCAGCATCCAGACAAACAGTGACAGTTGCATGTTGCATGGCGTAGGTGGGACGTTTGGTCTGGATCTGGTAGACGATTTTCTGGAACTGAATAGTCAGGTTCTTGGTTAATTTGCGTGTCTCTTGCCAGGTTAAAGTATGAGCCAGATTATCGTGAGCAGTGAGCAGACGATGAGCGTCGAGAGCGTTTCTGGGTTGAACGGCAAAGCGCTGGTTGAAATCAGCCACGAACTCAGGAAGGTATGCATTGCCTGCTTCCCAAGTAGTGATGTCCCGCAAGCGCATTTCTTTGGGCAGGCGATCCTGAAGGGTAAGATTGACACGCTCAACCCGACCTTTGGCTTGGGGAGTGTTGGCACAGATGATCTGGATATCCAGTTCCTGCATGGCACGACCAAACTGGGTCAAACCGCTCTCCTGGCCAGCGCTGACCTGATTGACCCTGAAAATGCCATGTTTATCGCTGTAGAAGGCGGTTGGCTTGCCCAAACACTTCAAATAGCCTTCTGCTGCCTGGCAATAGCTAAAAAAGCTCTCACTCTCAACAAATAATAATTGGCCTAATCTTCCTGTGGCATCATCAATAAATACCAATAAATTGCATTTCGCAGCTCTACCTTCGAACCAATCATGCGGCGACCCATCAATCTGGACCAGTTCCCCAAAACATGCTCGCCGTTCTCGCATCTGGTGAACTGTCACTTTCCGGGCTTTCTTCGGTTTCCATAACCCCTCTGCAATCATGATCTTGCGCACACTCCCCACCGATACCTTCAACCCATGCTTCTCCACCAATTTCTCACACGCCAGAGTCGGACCAAAATCCGCATAGCGACTATGCAACCAAGTTACAGTCGCTTGTGTCGTCTCTTCTGACATCCGGTGATTGCTCGGTTTTCCACGTCTCCTTGAGATCAATCCCTCTGCACCTTTTTCCCGATACTGCTTCCAGAGCCGCTTTACTTGCCGTTCGCTCAAACCTAAATTTTTTGCCGCCACTTTTTGCGTTTTCCGCTTTTCTTGCAATAGTTTCATCACTTCCAGTCGATTTATCTCTTTGGTACTCATTGTTAGTAGTTTGTCCATTTCTGTCCCTTTCTAGGGGACATTACTACTTATCGCTAACAATAATGGCTGAAACTTTGACAAATATACCTTTCCCTGCTATACTAACGGAGTATGAATTTGACTTCAACTGCCCATTCTAGAGGCAGTATATTAGAATGAGTAAGTGTACTGCGGTTTGCCTTTAACACCCCGTTGGAATTGCTCAACTGGGGTTTTTTTATACCAATTACCATACCCGCCTTAGGCGGTTTAGATTTTATTTTAAAAGGAAACATTAATATTAATGGATAAAACTCAAAAATTACGGATCATTCCCCTGGGTGGATTAGGGGAAGTTGGCAAAAACATGATGGCATATGAATACGGGAATAATATCCTTGTAGTGGATGCAGGCATCATGTTTCCCGAAAATGATATGCTTGGGGTGAACTATATTATCCCGGATTTTCAATATCTAATTGATAATGCCTCTATAGTGCGCGGGGTCGTTATCACCCACGGACATGAAGACCATATTGGCGCCATACGTCACCTCCTGGATGCTTTGCATATTCCGGTCTATGCAACTCCATTAACGCGTGGTCTGATAGAAGTAAAACTTGCCCGCAATGGACAATCGTCCAAAGTTGATTTACACACTGTCCAGGCTGGGGACACCGTGAACATAGGTCCTTTCACCATTGAATTCTTTCATGTCAGCCATTCAATACCAGATGCAGTCGGTTTGGGAATCTCTACTCCAGCCGGGTTGTTAGTCCATACGGGTGATTATAAATTCGACCACACCCCTGCAGATAATTGGCCGACTGATTTTGCCAAACTGGCTGAATTTTCACGTCGTGGTGTAGATATACTCCTGGCAGATTCAACCAATGCTGAACGTCCTGGCTGGACTCCATCAGAACGGGTTATTGAACCCGCTCTGGATGAGGTTTTACAAACCGCACCAGGTCGTGTCATCATTGCGACCTTTGCATCTCTTATCTCACGAATGCAGCAAGTGGCGAATGCGGCCATTCGCCACAATCGTAAAATGGCTTTCGTAGGTACCAGCATGGTCGATAATTCAAAAATCGCTATAAAAATGGGTTACATTGATATCCCTGCGACAACACTTGTCAGCCTGGAGGAAGCACTAAATCTACCTTCCAAAGAAGTTGTTCTTATGTGCACAGGCACCCAGGGAGAGCCATCCTCAATAATTGGGCGCCTTTCAACTGGCAGTAATCGTCAATTTGACATAAAACCGAACGATACCATCGTGCTCTCTTCTCATTCAATTCCAGGCAACGAAGAGGCTGTCGGGAAGACCATCAATCGTCTTCTCCGTCGTGGTGCCAATGTGATCCATGATGGCATTTTACCAGTCCATGTTTCTGGGCATGCCAGCCAGGAAGAACAAAAACTATTAATTAATTTAGTCAGACCAAAATTCTTCGTTCCAATCCACGGAGAGTTGCGTATGCTCAAACGCCATGCCAGCCTTGCAAAACAGGTTGGAATTCCTGATGAAAATATCGTTGTTGTCGAGAACGGACAGGTGATAGAACTCTCAAATGGGAAAATATCCCTCGGTGAGCGCATTCCTGGAAATTATATTTTTGTTGAAGGTTCCAGCATAGGTGAAGTTGATATGGATGTCATGCGTGAACGGGAAAAACTGGCGCGCTCGGGGATTCTCCTAATTGACATCAGTGTGGATAAATACTCAAATCGCCTGATAAACGAACCAGAGATAATTACCCGTGGGTTTCTTTCTCCAGAAGATTCTCTGCGAGTCCTCCCGGCAGTTCGCCAACGCGTAAAAGAAATTGTTAACACAAGCGGTATTGATGACGACAAAGTCATCACGGACTCAATAAAGACATTTCTCTACCAGGAAACAAAACGTCGTCCAATGGTCTTTGTCACTCTAAGTCGAATATAATTATGATCTTATATCTTCCACCCATGTTTTCCGCGTAAGGGCACGAATGATACCGGAATACTGGTTTCAACCCGGAATATTGAATCGCAATAACTCCAGATTTCCAATCGCTGAAATCCGTGGCTTCCAACCGGTAGAATTAATCTTCCCCCTTCAGCTAATTGTTCCAACAAGGGAGGCGGAACACCAGGCGTTGCTGCACTGATTAAGATTGCATTATATGGGGCACCATTTACCCATCCCATGCTTCCATCACCTGTAACCACGCTGACATTTTTTATCCCCAAGTGGTTGAGTGTTTGTGTTGCCCTCTCCGCCAGATCAGGGATGATTTCCAGTGTGATCACATCCGCAGCCAAGTGGGATAAAATCGCGGCTTGATATCCACAACCGGTGCCTATTTCCAGGACATGTTCCAAACCCTTTAAATGGAGCTCTGAAACCATCAAGGCAACAATATAAGGCTGAGAGATTGTCTGTCCAAATCCTATCGGGAGTGGTCCATCGTTATAAGCTTGTGGTTTATAATCATCGGGAACAAATAAGTGTCGTGGTACAGCTTGAATCGCATGAATCAATCGTTCGTCTGAAATTCCCCGCTTGACGATTTGATTATCCAGCATATCCTTAAGGTCATTTTCAAAGTTGTCTTTTTTCATTAGACTTCAATGTTTTAGAAATTTGACGGGCAACCTTACCCATTGGATAGTTCAACAACTCATCGGCTGGAACCCAGCACATGTCAGGCACGGCAAGATTGTCTGTTAATATTTTGACATTATATAATTGTAGAGTCAGCCGGAAATGTGTATACGCATGTTTGAAAATACCTTGTTTTGAGGTAATCTTAACTTTTACTCCGTACCTTTCTGCCATTAATCGCTCCAGATATTTATCTGCTGCTTCCTCATTAACCACTCTGTAATTTGGAAACTCCCACATACCTCCAAGCAATCCTTGCGAAGGGCGTTTTACCAACAGGTAACGATTTCCTTCCCTAATGATTGCCCCCACATATGTGAAATGCGGCTGAATAGGTTTGGATTTTAAGATTGGTCTTTCTGTCTGAACACCTTTTGCTCTTGCCTGACAAATACCGCACAAAGGACACTGCCCACACTCGGGATTTTGCGGTGTGCAAAGAGTGGCTCCCAAGTCCATTAACCCCTGGTTAAAATCTCCGGCTCTCCCTTCAGGTAATTCTGCATTCAACAGTGTCCACAATATTTTTTCCCCACTGGGAGTATCAACACTTTCACGGATATCAAATAGCCGGGCAAATACTCTCCTGATATTCCCATCCAGGGTTGGCTCATCCGCTTTAAATGCTATCGATGCAATTGCACCAGCAGTATATCGTCCAACGCCAGGTAATCTGATCAATTCCTTAACATCACCTGGCAGCCTGCCTTGATATTCATTCATTATTATTTGAGCTGCAAGGCGTAAATTTCTCGCCCGGCTGTAGTAGCCCAATCCTTCCCAGGCTGCCAAAACATCCGCTTCCGTTGAGTTTGCCAGCTCAGAAATGCCGGGGAACATGTTCATCCATCTTTCAAAATATGGAACCACCGTATTCACGCGCGTTTGTTGAAGCATGATTTCAGAAACCCATATGGCATAAGGATCAAGGTGATCGCGCCAAGGCATTTTCCTTGCATACAGAGCATACCATTCTAATAACAGCTCCGCTAAATTATTCACAATTTATAATTGAAATCCACTCCGGGCGGGGACGAGTTTGTAAGAGAAATTCTTAACAAAAGAAAATAATTTTTGTTGTAGATCCTGCCATGTCGTAGAACGTAAAGCACGTTGCGCTAAAGATAGATCGTTAGCCAGCATACCGACCTGGATCTGTGGATAATTCCCATAAATAGTCGCCCAAGCTTCAACTGGCTCAAGACCTAGTCTTTGCACCCCAGGAATGAATTCGCTAATCACAAATTCAAAATAATCCTGTTCATTTTCAGGAGCGATGTCCCAGGTCATGATTAGTTTAATAGACATTTAAACCTTATCCGCGCTGATAATCCAGCACAACAACTTTAGATTCAGATGGTAATCCCGATTTTGTTATCTTTAAACTTGGAACTGCTTCAATCGGCTGCAACCCCATTTCCTTGATAAATTTATCCAACGAGTCTAACGGAATAATTACATCCTTGGTCTTGTAATGCATCGGAATGATAATATTAGGCTCCAACTGACTTACGATCTCTGCCGCTTTGGCTGCATTCAATCCCCCGCCTCCACCTACCGGGATCATAACCACGTTTACCGTTCCCAATGCCTCGACTTCAGTTTGGGTTGGCACTTGCTGTAGATCCCCCAGGTGAGCTACAGTCAAACCATCATAATCGAATACATACAGGGTATTACGTGGTTGTTCAACCTTCTTTCTGCCATTTCCATCAGTTTGAACCGCTGTTATAAATACGCCTCCAATCTCATATTCACCTGGTCCGTTGAGGAGGTGGCTTGCTCCTTTTGCAGCACTAACATAATTATGACCTGGAGCATCATGGCTAATTGCAACAATATCGGCTTTCAATTTCAAAGGAAAATATCCAACTGCCTTTGAATCAAAAGGATCCACGACAACCGTGGCAAGACCTCTTTCCGTCAACCGAAAACAGGAATGACCATACCAGAATATTTCCATCAACAACCTCCTGAAACACAATTATACTCGTATCCGGCCATATGGCATATTTGGCGCTTTTTTTACGAGAAAGTAAATCTATCGCTCAAAAACCAGATTACTAATAAGAATTATCTCCAAAACAATGGAAACATCACTCGAATTATTACATCCAACAGAAGACTCAACATGAACCACATCCCAAAAGCCCGATTGTTGACGAATGCCTGAGGAGCAAAATATAATGGCCAACCTCCCTGCCCTTCAGGAAAACCATCCGGTTTTTGTTCAGGTCTCGGTTTGCAGAGTTGAGGGTATAACTTAATGAATGTTGGAAATGCAATGGCAACAAGTAACATGACAGGAGTAAAGTACCTGGTGACGATCAGGGTAAAGACAATCAGATACGGTAAAACCATCATGATTATGATAAATAACCGGGCTGCCTTTTCTCCTATGAGCACCGGCAAGGTATAAATCTTTTTAGCCTTATCTACTTGTATTTTGTCGATATGCTTTCCGAAAATAACTGTTGTAACGCCCAGGACGTATGGCATACTAGCCCAAACCACATTCCAAGACCAGAGATGGGTTAGTACATAATATCCTCCCCCAATCATCAATGGTCCCCATACAATCAAGACAGCAATTTCACCCATGGCGATATATTTTAATGGCCATGTATAAAATAAGACAAAAAAAGCACCTAAGCCCAACAATATCCAAATCGTAAGATCACCCCGGTTTACCAGCAGTAGATAGCCTCCACATAATGTCGCCAACAGGCCGGTCACACCAAAGTAAGCTAGATGCTGTGGTTTGGTAAGCAATCCATCTGCCACTGGTTGAGGCCCATACATTCTTCGATAATAGTTTTCTTTATCCACACCACGCACAAAATCGGTATAATCATTAAAAAGATTATTCGCTGCATGCGCCAAAATTAAACCAAGGATCAAAATGAGCCAGCCCCACAGGCTGAATGCCCGATTATCATGCCAGGCAAATAATCCTGCCAAAACACCCGAGAGAAAAGTCATTATTAAGACAGCTGCCCGGGTAGCGATCAACCACTTCGAAATAATATCCAAGTCATTCCACTCGGACTTCGAAACCTGAGGAATGACTTGCAATGCTTTTCGCCACATTTGAAAGTTCATGCAAACTCCAATTTATCAATAAGATAGAGTGATTATACCCAAAATAAGAGTCACAATATAATGGTTTTCATTTGTGAGTTTTGTCACAACAACGAGTGACTTCTCCCACTAACTTTATTGTTCAAATAATCACATACTATATTGTAGGATTCATGCACTGGAAGTATTTGCTTTCCTGGAACAACAAAATAAAGAATCCCTGACAAACCTCAACGCATTCAAGTTTATCGATTGAGTTCCTAAGAGGTGATTAATGTCCAATCTTGAAACCGCCAATGCCATTTTTTACAACAAAATACAAGAAGCTACACAAGATGGGGAAAAGCTAAGAAACTGCCTTCAATGTGGAAATTGCAGCGGTATCTGCCCCTTCGGATACGTGATGATTTACCCACCAAGCCGGATGATTGCGGAGGTACGGGCAAATCGATTTGAAAAAATCCTGGGGACTGAGAATATTTGGATGTGCGTTTCCTGTTACGCCTGTACTTCGGTTTGTCCAGCCCAAATACCGATCACCGCTGGTTTAATGACCGGCGCAAAAGAAGAGCTTCTGCTTGCCGGAAATGTACCCAGCGAACTTCAAGCTGCACTTGAATATTCCCAACGCTACGGAAACCCACTTGGCGAATCTCCTCGAAAACGAGCCGATTGGGCTCGAGAGATTCAGCCTGAAGTAAAGTTATTGGGAAAATACAGACAACCTGTAGATGTGCTCTGGTTTGTTGGTGATTATCCATCTTACCACCCACGCGTCCAACACATTGCCCAGTCCATGGCAAAATTATTGAATGCACTGAATATTAATTTTGGTATCCTTGGACCGGAAGAATACAGTGATGGAGACTCCCAAAGGCTTGCTGGTGAACGTGGCCTTTTTGAAATGTTAGCAGAGAAGAATGGACAGGCATTCAACAAGTATGACTTTAAAGAAATCATCACAACCGATCCGCATGCCTATAATGCGATAAAAAATGAATATCCCAAGTTGGGATTTTCCTTTCCAGTCCGTCATTACACCGAATTCCTTGCTGAAAATATTGAAAAAATCCTTCCATTTCTGAAAAATGAAATCAACGCCCGCGTGACTTACCATGATCCGTGCTACCTCGGTCGTGCCAATAATATTTACGAACAACCGCGATCGTTGATACAAAACCTGCCAGGTGTTGAATTGGTGGAAATGCCTCACAACCTTAAGAATAGTCTCTGCTGCGGTGGTGGCGGCGGAGGCATGTGGTTGGATGGCTTCCAATGGGAAAAATCCCATGTCCGGCTGTCTGAGTGGCGCATACAAGAAGCTTTGAGCACAGGTGCTAATATACTCGCTGTCGCCTGTCCATATGAAACATCCCGATTCGAAGATGCAGCCAAAAACATCGATAAAACCGGCCAATTAAGGATCAGGGACATCGTAGAATTATTGGTTGAATCAATGGGTGTTTAGGAAGGCGAGAAAAAATGAAAATAGTTGTTTTCGTCAAACTCGTTCCTGACCTTGTTGAAGAATTGACCGTGGACCCGGGAGGAACAACCCTGGATACCACCTGGTTGCGCATGATTATTAATGAATTTGACGATCATGCCGTGGAACAGGCTATTTTGCTAAAAGAAAAAACATCTACTCAAGTAATTGTCATTGCTCCAGATTTCGATGGTGTTGATGAAGTCTTGTTTACTGCCTGCGCAAAAGGAGCCGATCAGATAATAAAATTAACGGGAGATTTTAGCAGTATAAATAATCACGCCCTTGCGCGTGCAGTTGCCTCTCGCATCAAAATTCTCCAACCAGATCTGGTATTAACAGGTGTCCAGGCGAACAACGATATCGACGGCTCCATAGGTCCAGCATTGGCTGCCTGCCTCAATCAGCCATTCGTCGGATATGTCTCTGGTGTGACTCTGGAAGACAATACAGCCATCGTTCAAAAAGAATATCCTGGAGGAGTAATTGCGGAAATGTCCATAACTCTCCCTGCAGTATTGGGGATCCAGGCCGCAGAACAACCTCCCAGGTATGTAGCCGTTAGCAAAGTGCGCCAGGTAATGAAAACATCAAATATTGATGAGCAACCACTGGACGAATTGGATAATTCCGGATTTCCCGAGGTTACCCGAATGTTCCAGTCTGAAACCAGTGCACATGCAGAGATGATCACCGGAAGTCCTGATGAAATTGCCGATCGGCTTGTAAGCGTGTTTAAAGAAAAAGGGATCCTACAAAGGACGAATCGATGAGCCAGGATATTTATGTACTCATAGAGCATAACCAGGGTCAGGTGGCAGAGATCTCCTATGTCATGCTGGCCGCCGGTCGTCAGTTAGCGGGTATTCATGGTTCTCAATTGTTTGCCATGCTATTGGGATACCAGGCACAGGGTCTCTCCCTGGATATTGCTGCTGACAAATTACTGTACATCGACCACCCGGCACTGAAAGAATTCGCCCAGGATGCATATTTATTAACCCTTACAGAGATTATAAAATCCAGGCAACCTCGCGTAGTCTTGTTTGGGAATACTACAATCGGTTCAGATATAGCAGGAGCCGTTTCCATCGCTCTTGGTTTGGATCTTGCTAGCTCATGCCGGTATTTTACTTCAGATGGAAAATTCGTCAGCCAAATTTGTGGCGGAAAGATAATGGCCGAAGGTAATCTATCTTCTGGTACAACTTTGCTAACCATGGTACCCGGTGGTTACAAACCCGAAGAGGGTCAATCGGAACATCCACCTGTCATCGAAAACTTCAGCCCTCCTGTACTGGATAATCTGCGAATTAAGAATATTAAATTCATCCAACCTGAAAGTTTCGACATTGACATTTCCAAAGAATCGATACTCATATCAGTCGGACGAGGGATCCAAACCCGGGACAACCTTGAACTGGCTGAAAATCTTGCGAATTCCTTGGGGGGTGTGGTTTGCGCTTCCAGGCCAGTTATTGACCAGGGATGGCTGCCCACAACACGCCTGGTCGGCAAATCTGGAAAACATGTAAAGCCAAAGGTATATATTGCCCTTGGGATTAGTGGAGCACCAGAACACGTCGAAGCTATTACAGGCAGCGAAACAATTATTGCGATAAATACAGATCCCAAAGCCCCGATCTTTGATATTGCAACTTATGGAACCGAGACAGATTTATTTGACCTTATTGATGTGTTGGTGGAAAAAGTAGAAGCAGCAAAAGCCAGCTAGCCATTTGAAAAGGAGAATGGTTCATGCCAGAAAGAATTGATTTTTGGGGCATTCCTGAAAATTGGGGGTCACCTGCCTTCTATGTCTATTCTTTAATGTTTCTGGCCGCGGCAATCCTGCTTATCCGCTTTTACTTACGCGCCAGGTTATGGTGGAAGGTGGGTCGCCCTGGTTTCCATTGGAATCATCTGCTTCAACGCCTGGGACGTGTTATTAATTATGGCATTCTCCAGACCAAGGTACTCTCCCAGCGATATCCCGGCCTTATGCATGCATCTATCGCCTGGTCATTCTTTGTATTCTTCCTGGGTACAGGCCTGGCTACTATCGATTCCCATTTTTACAAGATCCTTGTTGGAATTCCATATCTCCTGCACAAACTGGTTATGGATGTTTTTGTTGTCATTTTCTTTATCGGTGCAGGCTTGGCAGTATTTCGTCGGTTTATCCAAAAACCACCCCGGTTAACCATCTCTTCGGGTTTCACATGGTCACTCGCGCTGACCATTCTTATCGTTCTGGGAGGGTTGTTAACTGAATCTCTTCGGCTTGCAGTGGAAAAACCCTCCTGGGCATGGTGGTCACCAATCGGCTGGTTGGTTGCAAAATTGTGGATATCAACTGAAGCTTCCAGTGCAACATTAACAAATTGGCATCTGGTCATTTGGGTCGCCCATCTTCTTATTGTTGTAATCACAATCATAACCTTGCCGGTAAGTACACTCCTTCATATTATTACTGGTCCCGCCAATATATTTTTCTCAAACCCCGATCGAAAACCCGGTAGATTATCCCCCATACCTGAAAACTCCAAGGCTGAACCTATTTACTCCGATAGTTTGCGCAATCTCTCCTGGATGCAGTTTCTCAGTGCAGATGCCTGCACTGAATGTGGTCGATGCCAGGATGTATGTCCCGCATATGCCGCAGGTACCAGTTTAAACCCCAAAATTTTGATACTCAATCTTCGGGATGCCTTGAAACAGGATGCTTCCAGCATTCTGCATGGAAACACGAATACTCACCTCCTGATTGGGGAGTGGATCAAAGAGAATGCACTTTGGTCCTGCACTACTTGTATGGCTTGTGTGTACGAGTGTCCTATCTTAATCAATCATATAGACACCATCGTGGATATGCGTCGCCATCTCGTAATCAAAGGGCAAATGGATGGAGAGCTTCAGGCTGCATTGGAAAACTTTGGTCGATATGGGAATTCATTTGGACAATCAGACCGTATGCGCGCCCGCTGGACGCAGACTATTACACCAAAAATAAAAGATGCCCGACGCGAACAGGTTGAGTACTTATGGTTTGTGGGTGATTATGCCTCTTATAATCCCACTCTTTCAGATATCACCATCAAAACTGCCGAAATCTTCAACAAAATTGGGCTTGATTATGGCTTGCTGTATGATGCTGAGCGAAATTCAGGTAACGATATCCGCCGCATCGGTGAAGAAGGTCTATACGAAATGCTTATGGAGAAGAATGTTGCTGCCATTGAAAAATGTCATTTTCAAACCATCATCACAACAGATCCACATTCCTATAACACCTTGAAGAACGAATACCCCATCAACCAAGATAAACGGATTTTGCATTACACCGAACTACTCGATCAACTGATTTCATCAGGCAGGCTGAAGTTCAGAAAAAAGCTGGGCATTAAAGCAACTTACCATGACCCTTGTTACATTGGTCGCTATAACGAAATCTATGCTGCACCACGGCAAGTGATTCAAGCCACTGGCTGCGAATTGATTGAAATGCCCAGGCATGCAGAACGCGCCTTTTGTTGCGGTGCAGGAGGGGGTCGTATCTGGATGCCCGAGGGTGACGTCAAAGAACGTCCAAGTGAAATACGTATTCGCGAAGCAGTTGAATTGGATGGTGTCTCACACTTTATCGTAGCCTGCCCAAAAGACATCACAATGTTCCGTGATGCCGTCAAGACAACAGGTAACGAGGACAAAATCGCCGTAAAGGACTTGATTGAATTGGTTCACGCTGCCCTATGACCGCGAGCAGATAACATAATTGATGAAGGACATCATTTTATAAATCTTGGTGTAAATGTGAAACAGAGCAGGAACAAGGTAAGATCAGACCATTCGAACGACAAATTGCGGGATACGAATAAACTATCCTGCACTGGCTTTCATTTACCCATTGCAACAAAACTGATTCTTAGTTACCTGCCAATCATTATCGTCACCAGCGGAATTTTCACTATCGTTGGCATACAGTTAATTTCGACTCGCATTCTCACTGAAGCTCAGGGAAAGGTGCGGCATGACCTGAACTCTGCCGGGGAAATTTATCAGAGTCAAATGAACCACATCAACGATGTCGTCCGATTAACTGCTGATCGTTTTTTTCTCACTGATGCTTTGCTCTCCGGAAATATGGTTGCTGCCTTTGATGAGTTGATCAAAGTAAAGGTAAACGAACGACTCGACATTTTATCTCTCACCGATGTGAATGGTGAGATTGTTTTTCGTTCCAGCAATCCGGGTGCTCCCCCTTATCCAAAAATTTATGATGAACTTGTTTCAGCAGTTCTAAGTCGAAAAACCCCTGTTGTTTCCACATCAATAATCACAGGTGAAGAATTAAAAAGGGAATCGCCTCAGCTAGTTGAACAAGCATTCATCGTTTTTATCGACACCCCCAGAGCTAGAACTCTCGCTGAAACGGAGCAAACTTCAGGCTTAATGATCAAGGCAGCCGCGCCAATCTTCGATTACCAGAACAAATTAATTGGAGTATTGTATGGCGGAGTCTTATTGAACAGAAACTATGAGATTGTTGATGGCATTAAACAAACCGTATTCGAAGGCGTTCAATACAACGGCAAGGATATTGGTACCGCTACCATTTTCCAGGATGATGTCAGGATCTCTACCAATGTAAAAAATAGCGATGGATCACGCGCTATAGGTACGCGTGTCTCAGAGGAAGTCTACAACCAGGTAGTTTTAGATGGGGAACCATGGATAGGACGTGCTTATGTTGTTAATGATTGGTATATCACTGCTTATGAACCCATTCGAAATATTCATTACAAAATTATTGGTATTCTCTATGTTGGAATCTTAGAACAGAAATTTTTGGACATCAAAAGCCAAACGATTTTGGCATTCTTATCGATCGCTCTTGTTGGAGTTATAGTATCCAGCTTTATTGCCTTTTTTATATCGCAGAAGATAACCGTCCCGATTAAAAAATTGGTGGTTGCTTCACGTGATATCGCTCAAGGAAATTTAAGCCTGAAGGTGGATGTAACCTCAAATGATGAACTTGGAGAGCTTGCCTCCGCCTTTAACACCATGTCCACAACACTGATACAGCGCGAAGAGAAGTTAAAGGAATTTACCAAGAGCAAGATCATGGAATCAGAAAAATTGGCCATCGTAGGTCAACTGGCCGCCAACGTGGCTCACGAGCTTAATAATCCTTTAGTCGGTATTATTACCTATTCGCATCTCCTGCTGGAAGAGACTCCTGCAAGCGATCATTCGACCGAATTTCTCAACAAAATAGTCATCCAGGCCAATCGCTGCAAAGATATTGTGCGTGGTCTGTTGGACTTTTCACGCCAGCGCAAACCTGATAAAACTTTGTTCAATATCAACAATTTACTGAAACAATGTATTTCATTATTGGAAAACCAGGCACTGTTTCATAACATCAAAATTATAGAAGATCTGAGCGACCTTCCCATGATCATTATTGATCCATCTCAGATCGAGCGGGTTTTCATGAACATCATACTTAACGCTGCTGAAGCGATGGATGGGAATGGGGAACTGCGTATTTCTTCAAAATTCGATCCTGATGAGAGCTTCGTTGAGATCCAGGTAATGGATACAGGTCCAGGAATCAGTGAAGAAAACCTTGAAAAAATATTTGATCCCTTTTTTACGACCAAGGAAGCAGGTCATGGCGTGGGACTAGGACTGGCGATCAGTTATGGAATTATCCGCGAGCACAACGGAACCATAACCGTAAAAAGCAGCCTGGGAGTAGGTACAATTTTCACCGTCAGGCTGCCTGTTTCCATTCACGGGAATATGCGGTACCGCTAAGGAAAGAAAATTCTTATATGGATACTCTGGGAAGAACACCGAAAATTTTGATAATTGACGACGAGGAGGTCGTTCTGGATTCCTGTAGGCAGATACTCCGTAAAGACGATTACAAGTTATCAACGGTATCAAATGGTGAATTAGGGCTACAAATGTTGCATGAATTCGAACCTGATTTGGTGTTTGTAGACTTAAAAATGCCAGGTCTCTCAGGATTCGATGTTCTCAAGAAAATACGTGAGGTTGATCCTAATATCGTCTCAATTGTAATTACGGGTTACTCGACGGTAAGTTCAGCTATAGAGGCAATGAAGAATGGCGCCTACGATTTTCTTCCAAAACCCTTTACTCCTGACGAATTTCGCCTAATCACAAGTCGTGGCCTCGATAGAAGAAAACTTGTTCTGGAAACAATAGCCCTTAAACGCGAAAAGGAAATGCTCAAAGAACATTTCGCAGCTGTGGTATCCCATGAGCTGAAATCACCTCTCGGTGCTGTCCAACAAAATCTCTATCTTCTCGAAGACGAACTATCTGAAAAACTCAACGATGATCAAAAGGGGCGCATTGAAAGGATGAAGGCCAAGATCAACGATCTCATCAATTTGATTCATACCTGGCTTCGTGTCATAACTGTTGATGTAAATAAACTAAAAGAAAACTTCCAGGAATTATCCTTAGAAATGATCGTTTCAAAAGCTGTTGAGAATATACAACCGCAGGCCATCAAGAATGACGTCGAAATAGTCTCAGATGTCTGTGGTTCGCCATCTCTCATCATCGGAGATGAAGGTACATTAGTGGAGGCTATCGGTAATCTTTTAGGCAATGCTGTCAAATTTTCCCGAGTGGGAAGTCAGATTAATATACACGCTGAAAAAATAGAAGGATATCTGGCAATTACGGTTGCAGACAGCGGGATCGGAATATCAAAAGAGGACATTCCATACATTTTCGAAGACTTCTTTACAGGAGACACAGGTCAAAAAGTTGAGAAAAGTAGTGGGTTAGGGCTGGCGATCACCCGCCGCATTATTGAAGCCCACAATGGTTCAATATCAGTAACAAGTGAACTTGGCCGAGGCAGTACCTTTACGATAAAACTGCCAATCATCCCAACCTAATACCATCATCGAGGCTTACCTATCAGATATTCAGGAGAATTCATATGACCAACCAAAAAAAATTAATTATTATTGATGACGATCCAGATTATGTAGCCGGCATCAAATCCATATTGGAGAGGGCTGATTACTCCGTCCAGGTGGCGCACAATCCTAAAGAGGGCTTTCAGCTGCTCCAATCCCAACCTTTCGATCTACTGCTCTTGGATATCATGATGGGGCGCGGAGCCGAGGGAGTAGCAGTTGCCCGAAAAATTAGAAAGGACCCAAACCTTCGCAATATTCCCATTCTGATCATTACGGGCATTCGAGAACAGATCGCTTTTCTATTTCCAGGTCAACCCGTTCATCCTCATTTCGTCGAACTGGACGAATTGGTTGAAAAACCGATCGAACCCAAACTACTTTTAGAGAAAGTGAGTAACTTATTGAGATTGTCAGAAGAAAAAAAGGAAGTTTAGCCATCTATTATTATGGATGAGGAGTCAAATATTATGGCAGTTGAATATCCCTTTAGTAAAGTAATAGGCGACATGATGTACGCCTCCCATCAAAATCCGATCACAGACTGCTTGCAATGTGGCACCTGTTCAGGAACATGTCCAGCGATTGAATATATGGACTTTTCTCCCCGCAAAATTATCGGAATGATCCGGGCAAATTTGAAAGAAGATGTCCTGTCCAGTAACACTTATTGGTCATGTGCTTCTTGTTATCATTGCACGGTAAGGTGTCCGGCTGGAATTGATATCGCTGAAATGATGTATGCTCTGAAACGCTATTCCATGTGGAAGAGCCAGTTCAAAGAAGGTCTCATTGGACCTGATTTCTCTGAGAGTTTTGTCAAAATGATCGTAAATTCCGGAAGGTCTTATGAACCTATTCTGGCAGCAACTTATCTACCCAAGTACAGTGCGTCAGCCATAGTTCAGGAAGCATTAACCGCTTCTGGCTTGGTTTTCAGTGGAAAGATGAATCTTTTTCCAAAAAAGATCAAAAGGATTAAAAATCTACAAAATGTAGTCAGAAGGATCCTGCCATTGGGAGAGACATCATGAAACAATATGCCTACTACCCCGGATGTTCTCTTGAGAGCCTTGGAAAGAGCTACCACCTCTCTACACTTGAAGTTGCTGCCCGGTTAGGAATCGAATTTAAGGAACTCGAAGATTGGAACTGTTGTGGCGCAACTGCTTATTTTCCTGTGGATGAATTACTGGCTTACACTCTCTCTGCCAGGAATCTTGCTATTGCTGAAAAAACTGGTCTGAAAGATTTTGTGGCCCCCTGCAGCGCCTGCTTCAAGAATGCTTACACCACGAATAAATACCTCAATTCTGATCCGGATCTGGCAGAACATATCAACTATGCACTTGAAGAGGATAATTTACACGTCGCCGGCACCATGCAGGTGCGCCATCTGATTGAAGTCTTTGTCGAAGATATCGGCTTGGATGCCATCAAGGAGAAAGTTACATACCCATTAAATAATCTCAAGGTTGCTCCATATTATGGTTGCCAGTTGGTTCGTCCCCGCAAAGGAAATGAAAATGTAGAAAATCCTCGTTATTTTGAAGAGCTCCTCTCTGCATTGGGCGCTGAACCAATTGAATTTGAATCAAAAACCCGTTGCTGTGGTGGGTCTTTGATAGTCACAAATCGTGCTGCCGCTCTCGATATGGTTGAAAAACTCCTGCAGGATGCAGTAAATAGCCATGCCCAGATAATTGCCACAACCTGTCCAATGTGCACTGTCAACTTGGAAGTATATCAAAGTCAGGTTAATCGAGAATTTCACACAAATTATTCAATACCGATCGTTTATTTCACCCAGCTTATGGGAACTTCATTTGGATGCACACCCAAACGCCTTGGGATCAATAAAGAGATCATACCCAGGGCATTGGAAAAATCCCAGGTGGAGGCAGTATGATGAAAGAATTCCTGTTTTATCCATCCAAACTTGTTACCGATCATTCTTACCAGGATTTCTGTATTTTGGAAAAAAAGATAAGCAAACAGGAGAGGTATTTATGACTGAGAAAATTGGTGTATATGTTTGTCACTGTGGATCAAACATTGCCGGCGTGGTCACTGTGGCAGAAGTGAGCCAATGGGCTGGGGAGGAGTTAGCCTCAGAAGGCGTTGTTATTTCAAGGGATTATAAGTTTATGTGCTCCAGCCTTGGGCAGGAACTGATCCAAAAGGATATCCAGGAGATGGGGCTGACTAGAGTTGTGGTGGCAGCCTGTTCACCTCATCTTCATGAAGCGACATTCCGCACAGCCTGTAAAAATGCAGGTTTAAATCCGTATTTATGTGAGCTCGTCTCCATCAGAGAACAAGACTCGTGGGTTCATACAGATAAAGAAGCTGCTACGCAAAAGGCAAAGGCCATCATTTCTGGTGGAGTCGCTCGTGTGGCGCATCACGAATCTCTCGAACCTCTGCGCGTTCCGATTCACCCTGATACTTTGGTCGTCGGAGGTGGTATTGCCGGCATCCAGGCTGCCCTGGAAATCGCAGACGCAGGTTTCCATGTATACCTGGTTGAAAAAGAGCCATCCATTGGTGGTCACATGGCTCAGTTCGACAAAACCTTCCCAACCCTAGATTGCTCAGCGTGCATTCTCACTCCGAAGATGGTACAAGTGGGCAGTCATCCCAACATCACTCTGTTGACCTGGAGTGAAGTAACCAAAGTGGATGGGTATGTCGGCTCTTTTGCAGTGACCATAAATAAGAAAGCCCGTTATGTAAATACCGATACATGCACTGGCTGCGGTATCTGCTGGGAAAAATGCCCTAAAAAGGTTCGAGACGAAGTCTTCGAAGTCGGGTTGGGTAATCGCAAAGCAGTCTACACTCCTTTCCCTCAGGCGGTTCCAAAATATCCAGTTATCGATGCTCCAAATTGCACCTATTTCATTAAAGGAACCTGCAAAGCCTGTGAAAAATTCTGCCCCACCGGCGCGATCAATTTTGAACAGAAGGATGAAGAGATAACTATTCCAGTTGGAAATATCATCCTGGCAACCGGATATGACCTTTTCGATGCCAAACGAATACCTCAATACGGGTATGGTCGCTTGGAAAATGTGTTTACCAGCCTGGAGTTTGAGCGCTTGAGCAATGCGGCTGGTCCAACTGGCGGCAATATCGTCCTGCGTGACGGAAAAACCGTGCCCAAAGCTGTTGCCATCGTACATTGCGTTGGCAGCAGGGATCAGAATTACAACCCCTATTGTTCATCCATCTGTTGCATGCAAAGCTTAAAATTTGCCCACCTGGTACATGAGCGCACTGGAGCTGAAGTTTACAATTTCTACATTGATATTCGAACACCGAGCAAGGGTTATGAAGAATTTTATAATCGTCTGCTCGAAGAAGGAACCAATTTCGTCCGAGGTAAGGTTGCAGAGATCTCCAGTGTTGCCCGGGTTCCGGAGGAACAAGGAAAACTTGTCATCCAGGTTGAAGATACCCTCATTGGCAAACAACGTCGTATCCCGGTGGACATGGTTATCCTCTCAACTGGCATACAGGCACGTCATGACGCCAAAGAAGTAGCCAAGATGTTTGGCATCTCCTGCAGTGCAGATAACTGGTATATCGAGAGGCATCCAAAACTGGACCCTATCGCCACGATGACCGATGGTATTTACATAGCAGGCTGTGTCCAGGGACCAAAAGATATTCCCGCCAGCGTTGCTCAGGGGGCTGCCGCAGCCGCTCGAGTCCTTGGAAAGATCCAACAAAAGGAAATCTCGCTCGAACCGGTGCGCGCCACAGTAAATCAAGAACAATGTTCCGGTTGTCGCATATGTAACGATCTATGTCCTTTCAACGCAATCCTGTTCCACGAGGAAACAATGGTATCCGAAGTTAACCCTGCCCTATGCCAGGGCTGTGGAACTTGTGTTGCAGGCTGCCCCGCAGGAGCCATCAGTGGTACGGGCTTCAGCAATGATCAAATCCTTTCACAGATCAACGGTTTACTCCTTCTGCGTATAACAGATCAAGAGTACGCCTAATACCATAAGGAGAATGATATATGACTAACGGAAACTTCGAACCCGTAATCATTGGCTTCACCTGTAACTGGTGTAGCTACCGCGCTGCAGATATGGCCGGAACTGCTCGAATGAAATACGCTCCCAACGTTCGTCTCATTCGCCTGATGTGTTCTGGTCGTCTGGACCCAACATTTATCTTCAAGGCCTTCGCTGGCGGAGCTGACGCTGTTCTAATTTCAGGTTGTCATCCTGGTGATTGCCATTACATCGATCAAAATTATAAAGCTCTGCGCCGGTTCCACCTGATGAAGCGCGTTCTAACGCAAATGGGAATGGAACCTGGTCGATTGAAACTTCTTTGGGCCAGCGCAGCCGAAGGCGCACTATTCGCCTCTGAGATCAACAAGTTTGTTGAGGAAGTTCGCCAGCTTGGTCCATTGAACTGGCAAGTCCCTGGAGAAGCCGTATCCATTCCAACACAAAAGACCCAGGTGGAGGTGACAGCATGACCACCAAACCAAAATTTGCAATGTACTGGGCAGCCTCCTGCGGAGGTTGTGAAATCGCCGTTTTGAATATCCATGAAAAAATCTTGGATGTGGATGCCAATTTTGAAGTAGTTTTTTGGCCGGTTGCCATGGATGCGAAATATAAAGATGTCGAGGCCATGGAAGATGGTTCGATATTATTAACCCTTTTCAATGGTGGAATTCGCAACGATGAAAACGAACATATAGCAAAATTACTTCGTCAAAAATCCAAGATCCTGGTGGCATTCGGTTCATGCGCCAATGAAGGTTGCATACCCGGGTTGGCCAATTTCACACCAATTCAGGAGATCGTTGATACTGCCTTCTCAACGCTTACAACAGAAAATCCAGACAACATTCGGCCTCAAACAACCTACGCTATGCCTGAAGGGGAAATTCATATACCCACCCTCTACCCTATTTTGAAAACCCTTGATCAGGTTGTTGATGTAGACTACTACATGCCGGGTTGCCCGCCAGAATCTCACCAGATTGCCGCAGTTATCGATTTGGTTATTCAAGTCCTGCAAGGCAAAGCCGAGTTACCCCCCAAGGGAGCTGTGATTGGAGTGGGTCTTTCCACTGTTTGCGATGATTGCAAGCGCACCCGCAACATCAAGAAGATCAAGCAATTTGGCCGTATCCAGCTACAACACTCTGATCCGGAGCTGTGTCTGTTGGAACAAGGAATCCCATGCAATGGCCCGGCAACCCGGCAAGGTTGTGGAGCTCTTTGCCCAGCAGCTGGAGCTCAATGCATCGGGTGTTATGGTCCAGCCGAAGGAGTAATAGACTATGGTGCCCGACTCGTGGCTGCTTTTGCCTCTGTGGTGGATAGCAATAATCCGGATGAGATAGACCAGATCATGGATGGCCTTGTCGATCCGGCTGGACAATTCTATCGCTTCAATTTGGCTGGTTCCTTACTTAAAGGCAGCCTTACTGCAATCAGGTCCATCAGTAAATGATTCTGGAGGAAATATGCAACGGATAACAATTGATCCCATCACGCGCCTGGAAGGTCACGGTAAGATTGAAATCTTCCTCAATGAAGATGGCGATGTAGCCAACACTTACTTCCAGATCCCCGAACTACGTGGTTTTGAGCGTTTCTGTGTTGGCCGCCCGGTGGAAGAATTACCATTGCTTACCAATCGCATTTGTGGAGTTTGCCCTGAAGCTCACCATATGGCCGGCGCGAAAGCAGCAGATGCAGTCTACCATGTTGACCCACCGCGCACTGCAAAAATGTTGCGCGAGTTACTTTATAGCGCATTTTATTGTACTGATCACACCACTCACTTCTATGCACTGGCTGGCCCTGATTTTATTATGGGACCTGACGCACCGGTAACTGAGCGTAATATTCTGGGCGTTATCCATAAAGTCGGTCTCGAGATCGGCGGAAAAGTAATCCAGATGCGGAAATATGGGCACACAGTTGTAGAAATGATAGGTGGACGCAAGGTCCATCCATGCACATCAATTCCTGGTGGGCTTACCAAGGGCATCACCGAGGAACAACGCAAGGAAATTGAAACCATGGGGCGATGGGCAATAGAATTTGCCCAATTTTCGCTCAAAATATTCGGAGATATCGTTCTGGCCAATAAAGCCTATCTCGATCTCATCCTTTGTGATATCTACACGCATAGAACTTATTCAATCGGGACGGTGGATGAACACAACCATGTCAACTTCTATGATGGTTTGGTAAGTGTTGTAGCACCAGACGGCGAACGCATCGGAAAATATGGGCCGAATGATTACACAGATTGGATCGCAGAACACCCCGAACCTTGGACCTATCTGAAGTTCCCTTACTTGAAGAAAGTCGGATGGAAAGGTTTTGTTGATGGTAAAGACTCTGGTATCTACACTGCCACACCTCTATCACGCCTGAACGCTGCCGATGGTATGGCAACACCGCTGGCTCAAGCAGAATACGATAAGTTTTACAGCACCTTGGGGGGTAAACCAGTTCACCAACGCCTTGCCACTCACTGGGCACGCTTGATAGAACTTCTGTACGCTGCAGAACGCTGGGTGGAACTTGTCACGGATCCAGAGATCACATCGCCAAATTTCCACACCATCCCCACCGAAAAACCCACCGAAGGTGTGGGTATCGTGGAAGCTCCACGTGGAACCCTGACACACCATTATTGGACCGATGAGCGCGGGGTGGTCACCAAAGTAAATCTGGTTGCCGGTACTACCAACAACTATGCTCCAATGAGTATGTCGATCAAAAAGGCTGCTCAAAGTTTGATCAAGAAAGGCACTGTAGTCAACGAAGGGCTACTCAACATGATAGAAATGGCTTTTCGGGCTTACGATCCTTGTTTTGGTTGTGCAACCCATTCATTACCCGGGCAAATGCCATTACAGATCACCATATACGATGCCCAGGGAAATCCAAAAGAGGTTCTTAAACAATACTGTTAATTAAAACAAGGATTGACTTAAAGGGGTTGTCTAATAGTAATGACAACCCCTTTACAAAAAGAAAATGGCAGGTGACACTACGCTCATTATTGGATTGGGAAATCCCATCCTTGGGGATGATGGGGTTGGATGGGTTATTGCTCAAAAACTAAAGAAGAGATTCGCTTCCAAATCCAACCTGGAATTTGAGTTTTTATCTTTGGGTGGACTCAGTCTTATGGAGCGGTTAACCGGTTACCAGAATGTGATCCTGATAGACGCCATTTCCAGCGGCAAACACCCTAAAGGAGAAGTAGTCTCCTTTCCATTAAGTGCCATGCCCGATCTGACAGCAGGTCACACTTCATCCTCGCACGACACCAGCCTTCGAAATGCCTTGAACGTAGGCCGCAGCATGAACATATGTTTGCCAAAAGACGAGGATATCCTCATTGTTGCCGTAGAAGCTGCAAACGTTTATGATTTCAGTGAAGAGTTAACCCCACCGGTAGCCTCCGCTGTGCCAGTAGCTGTAAATCTTGTGATGAATTTGATTTCCAAAATGTATAAGGGAGAAAAATATGGTATCCATAGAAATGCTCCATCGCTACCAGTTCTTCAACCATCTCACCGACGACCAATTCAAAGCAATCGCCATGATCGCTGAAATCGAAACTCACCCCAAAGGCGCTCTCGTCGCCCGGGAGAATTCAGTTGCATCCAAACTATATTTGCTGCTGGAAGGTGATGTTGATTTGGTTTATAGCGGGGGTGGTGAAGGCGCCATCGTCAACGCACTGGTTGGTTCGATTGCCCCAGGTGAGGTTTTTGGGGTTTCCTCATTGATCGAACCTTATCAGTTTATCTCATCTGTGCGTACGGCCACGCCGATACGGGTAATTGCCATCAACTCGATCGCCCTGAGAGCCCTGGCTGAAATTGATCCCAAGCTCGGATATGCGCTTATGCGCAATATAAGCGCAGCAGTTTTGGAGCGCTTGAAATTTACCCAGATGGAATTAGCCATTGCACGTGCTTAAAGTTGGTTACAATTCACTGGTCATTATGAATAACGGTTTCATTTCAAAACTTTCGTAAGTCGGGCGATAGCGTTCCGTATTATAGAATTCCTTCACATCTACCATTTTCTTGGTGCTTGTGATCACGTCCAGGGGAACATTATCATATCGGCCATTTTTTAGAACAACCAGGCGGCCGTGGATTCCTTTAACCAAAAGGTCTAAGGCCAGATTTCCAAAGGCCATTGGTACAATAGAATCAATTGCATCCGGATCTCCGCCCCTTACCATGTATCCAAGTTTTTGATTGACAACTTCGATTGCCTTGCCACGGTTATATTTGGCAGTTGCATCCTTTAATTGATAAGAAACCAGATCTCCTACGCCACCTAACTTTGCGTGTCCATAAGCATCCATGGCGTGATCTTGTAGAATCATTTCCCCTCCTTCAAACATGGCTCCTTCGGATACAAGTACAATGGCATAACGGCTGGGATTATTGTTCCTATCATAAACAAGTAATTCAGCCAATCGATCGATATTGAATCTGAATTCAGGAATCACGCAACGATTTGCTGCACCAGCCATTGTAGGTAACATAGCAGTAAAGCCGGCGTAACGACCAAATACTTCTAATACCAGTAGGCGCTCGTGTGAGCCGGCGATGGTCCGCAGGCTATTTGCCAGTGATATTGTGCGGGTCACGCAGGTACTGAAACCGATACAATAATCCGTTCCAGGCACGTCGTTATCCATCGTTTTCGGAATGGCGACTACTTTAACTCCTTCGCGGAACATTCGAACTGCATAACTCAACGTGTCATCTCCCCCGATCGGGATCAGGAAATCAATACCGAGAAAATCCAAATTTTTCAAAATTTCGGAAGTAAGATCATTCTTATCTCCCTTAAACTTATCCGTTAAGTGATCGGGGACATCTTCGCGCTTAATGCTGCTCGGTTTTGTCCGGGATGTATGCAGGAATGTACCTCCCGTGCGACCAGTCCGGTTGACGATTTCCTCCGTTAATAACATATAATTATTGCTGTTATCCGCAGATTTATCACGGATTAAATCCAATAAACCTCCCCACCCTCTCCGGATGCCAATTACTTGATATCCTTCACGCAAGGCCCGGATGGTTACAGCTCGGATGGCGGGATTTAACCCCGGTACATCTCCTCCGCCAGTTAAAATTCCGATCACACCTTTCTTTTTTTGCGTCATGATATTTTCCCTATTCAATGTCATAAAACATGCACGCTGGTTAGGTTTGCTTATATTATAGAGAAAAAGTAACAGGAAATCAACAATATATCTGGTTTACCATATCAGTTAGCAGTCTGGGTTATTCGCTTACTATGCAGATATCTCTCCATTACAAAGAATATCAGTGCCATCTAAACCATTCCAAATCCTACCAACTGGAAATGACTGAATGCTTCGTGATAGATGAAAACACCGATCAGGAATTGAGACGCTGCAAGAATAATTGGAAACCATTGCCATCTACGCAGACGCTCTTTAAGGAAAATCACTCCCAAGAACACACTGAATAAGGGGTTGATGAAATAACCCAGGCTGGTTTCCACGATAAAATTGGCATTTACAGCCCAGATATAAATCAGCAGTTAATTCCTATCAACACGGAAACAGCTGCATACGGTAACAACACTCTCTTACTAGCTATCTCTTTCTTAAAATTACTCCAATCTTTTCGCGCTATTAATACCAAGCTGACAGCCAAGAATGACCATACAATCCGGTGCCCGATCATCTCTACAGCTGGAATATTATGTAATTGCTTCTAATAGATCGGAAGAACCCCCCACAATATATAGGTTTCAATCGCATACCAGGTGCCTTTATTTATCATTTCATCTCAATGGTTATAGTATTCCCAATGGGTAACAAATATCTTACCGACATGAATATCTCCGGGAAAAATATATAAACCCGCTCAAACAGGGAATAGGAAGCCAAATCCCCGTGCAAATATTGAAGCCACCAAAGCACAATGGATGTAAATCAGGCATTATCAACATTTCTTTTCCCCCTAGTTCCTTTTTTTTAATGTGGTTAACGTGGGAAGACAAGGGATATAGAAAGCGACAAAAACTGTAATTGTAAGCATTTGCAGGGAAGTCATGGCAGAAGAAAATTCTGTCACACCCAGCGCCTGGCGCAGCATACCAGAAAGAGCTCTTTTCTCAGGATCCCAAACATCAATGGCACTCCTGTCTCTGATGGCAACCCAAGCAACCATGTAAATGGTCTTACCATTACATTGAGGAACTGACTGAAGTTAAAGTAGTTCAAAAGAGCCACGAGCAAACAACCGACAATCAGCAAAAACCGGGCTTCAACAATAAATTCACAATTCGAGACCATTCTTTGCCATGAACAGCTTTAAGGGAATATTCGCATGGCAGGTCTACAAGATCCTTTACTTCTCCAGTTACACGGATTTTACTTTCCGTAAACTTCACTGTAGTTCCGGAAAAATTCCCTGTTTCTGCCTTGTATCCAGCACCTGATTGAACAAGGTGCTCTTACCGCAATTTGGTTGCCCAACCAGAGTTATTCTCATGGTCTAATATTAATTCATTTCTACATGGTAGCCCAGCCTGGCAACCGCAGAAATGATTTGGGCTTCACTTACTTGATTCTCATCATATTCCACAGACATTTGTTGTTTTTGATAACTTGCAGAAATATGCTTGATGCCAGGAAGATCATCTTCGATACCTTCAACACGCATGACACAAGCGGTGCAGTGCATATCTTTGATCAAAAATACCTTTTTTACCATGCGATCCTTAATTATCGAAATAGATTTCACCAGTATACATTCCCATGGAACAAGTAAAACGCATTATCGTCCCTGGTTCCTGTGCGGGGATATCGCCCGGAACCGTTCCTGTATCAGGTAGAAGAACTTGAATTCCCAGCGCGGGTATTACAAAATCACGCGAACACGAAAAGGTCTTTTCAGTCACCAAATTAAGTTGGATAGACTCTCCAGCCAGCGCATTCAGTCGTCTGGGGGAATATCCATTATTTTCAACATACACTGTCAACTGGTTGGTTGCAGGCGCGGATGAACGTTGAGTATTCTCAGCGCATTCCCAAGCATAAAGATGCCAACCGCGATCAAGAGGATGGCTCGCAAAAGCGCATTCAATTGGAAAACCGATCCGATAGCACCCAAAAACAAGCCCAGAAGAGTATAAGCTGCCAACTTTGCTCCCAGAAATAACAGTATTGGAAGAGCCAAGCGAACTGGTTTTAGTTTTCCGCGAGCCCTGGGTTTACCTGCTTTCTTTGATGATTGGCTAAGTACATCTTTTTCCAGTTGTTGTTCCAAGGAACTTGCCAGTAACCCTTCCTGGACTGCCAGGCAACTTAATCCTCCAGTTGTTAATCCAGTGATAAATGCAATAAGCACCTGGTTCATAGAATGCGAGCCTTCCTAAGTCTTAAGCTGTTGCTGACCACGAAGATGCTGCTAAAAGCCATTGCACCGGCCGCCAGCATTGGATTAAGCAGACCTGCGGCTGCAGCAGGAATCAACAAGATATTGTAAATAAAAGCCCAAAACAAGTTTTGCTTAATGGTGTTGAGTGTTTTACGGGACAGCAGGATAGCACGCCCCACTCCGCCCAAGTCTCCACTGATCAAGGTAACCGGGGCAGCTGCCATGGCGATATCCGTACCCGTTCCGATGGCAATGCCAACATCAGCCTGTGCTAACGCCGGAGCGTCATTTACGCCGTCTCCAACCATGGCGATCACTTTACCTGAGCCCTGGATTTTCTTCACCTCGGCTGATTTTCCATCTGGCATGACTTCCGCCAAAACGCTGTCAATTCCAACCTGTTGTGCGATTGCTTCGGCAGTCTTCTGGTTGTCGCCTGTGATCATGACAATTTTCAAGCCCATCCTATGAAGATCGTCTATTGCTTTTTTTGAATTCTCTTTCACTGTGTCTGCAACTGCGATCACACCGACAACATCCCCATCAATGGCGACCAACATGGCTGTTTTTGCCTCAGCCTGGAAATTCTCTACCGCCGTTTCAAGGTTATTCAAAAATTGAATTCGATTTTTCATCATACGCATATTGCCAACTGCAACATGATATCCATCTACAGTTGATTCCACTCCAAGACCAGCCTCAGCCTTAAATCCTTCGGGTTCCGACAGACCGATCCCTTGTTTGGTAGCTTCTGCCCATATAGTTTCGCCCAGTGGGTGTTCGCTACCTTTTTCCACACTGGCAGCCAAACGTAATATCTCCTCTACTGGCCATTTTTTTGTATCAAGACTTACGATATCCGTGACCGCAGGTTGTCCCTTCGTAACGGTTCCTGTTTTATCCAAAACAACTACACTTACTCTTCCGGCTCGTTCCAGAGCTTCAGAAGTACGGAAAAGAATCCCTAATTCAGCTGCTTTACCTGTTCCAACCATGACAGCAGTTGGTGTTGCAAGTCCCATTGCACATGGGCAGGCAATCACGAGGACAGCCACCATGTTGATCAATGCTCTCGTTAACAGGCTGACATCCGATCCTGCTGGCAGAGGGATAAAGAAATACCAGACCAGGAATGTAACTGCAGCAATCGATATCACTGCCGGAACAAATATAGCTGATACTTTATCCACCAGCGCTTGAATGGGAGCTTTACTTCCCTGGGCTTCTTCCACCAGGCGGACAATTTGTGCCAGGGCAGTTTCCTTTCCCACCTTGGTAGCTTCGAATTTTAGCATCCCAAGTTTGTTCATGGTAGCCCCCACCACTGCATCGCCAGGACCTTTTTCCACCGGCAAGGATTCACCTGTCAGCATCGACTCGTCCAATGCTGATCGGCCTTCAATAACCACACCATCCACCGGAATTTTTTCTCCTGGACGTACGAGAACAATATCACCTACATGCACCTCATCCACCGGAACTTCCATCTCCTGACCATCCCGCTCAATATGCGCATTCTTGGCACGTAATCCCATCAACTTCTTGATGGCATCGCTGGTGCGTCCTTTGGCACGTGCCTCTAAATACTTACCCACCCGGATCAAGGTTATGATGGTTGCTGAAGTCTCAAAATATAAATGCCCCGGAAAAATTCCCAGCAATGCAAAAATCGAATAGAAATATGCCACGGATGACCCCATCGCGATCAGGACATCCATATTGGCAGCCCCATTTCGCAATGATTTGTAGGCTCCTATATAGTATTGCCAGCCTACATAGAATTGTACCGGAGTGGATAAGATTAACATGAAGATATTCGCCCACTCCCCATGCGCCCACATAGGCAGCAAGGCAAAGTCACGCGCCATTGAAAAGACGAACAGAGGCACAGTAAATATCAATCCAGTTATCAAAAGTTTTCGCTGCTGATTGATCTCAATTTCGCGCGCCTTCGCCTCAGCATCATCTGCCTCACCCCCTAATTCAAGGGCTGCAAACCCCACCGCCGCTATTGCTTTTCGTATTTCAGATTGACTGATAATCGTCGGGACATATTTAACCCGGGCTTTCTCGTCCGTGAACGTTACCTGAGCACCCAGAACTCCATCTAGTTTGGAGAGTGCTTTTTCAAGGCGGCGCGCATCATTGTCATCTGCCAGACGTTTAATTACCAGATCGGCCTCGCCACTGGCTATGCCATAACCAGCCCTCTCGACCCTGTTGATCATATCGGCCAGGGCAAGTTTGGTTGGGTCATATTCAATGGATGCCCGCTCGGAGGATAAATTCACAACAGCGTTATTAATTCCATCCAATTTCTTCAAATTTCGTTCAACGGCTGCCACGCAGTTTGCACAAGTCATACCTGTGATTGGCAGAGTTAGTTGTTTACTATCAGCCATATGTCACCTTCACAAAAATTATCAATCAACAATAGAGGTGGCGGGAAATATCCCGCCACCACATATCTGTATTGCGAAATTATTGTACATCCAGACCTAAACCATCAGGTCTCACTATAAGCAATTTGACAAACCTCGGATTGCTTAATAATATCTTTATCCGGCAATTGGATATTTTATATCTGCCATTAAAGCCTTGATTTTTTCTTCGGTGGCAGGAGCATCGAAGACAATTTCAACTTGTTTGTTGCCGGCATCTGCTTTCACAGATTGAACACCTGCTAACTCGGCAACTTCTGATTGGATTGTATGCACACAATGCATGCAGTTGATATTGGGTACAGAGTATTTTACGGTATTCATAGGAATCTCCTTTGTTAAATATTGTGAATTTACTGACAGGGAATATGGAATCCTTTTAGTTACTATACTTTGGCAGCAGTCTCAAATACTTCAAGGATTTCTTTAAGGACGCGCTGACGTTCAGCCGGATCCTCTCCTTTGACTGCTGTGATTACGCACGAATTTAAATGTTGCTCCAAAATTAATCCACTAACTTTATTTAGTGCAGCCTCCACCGCCTGGATTTGCCGGATCACATCTATACAATATGCATCCTCCTCCAGCATTCGGATCACTCCGCGCAGGTGCCCCTCAATCGTTTTCAGGCGTTGTAATGGATCATCTTGTTTCATGCTTATCTCCTATCCCCCCCCCACGGGGGGTGGGTAAATAGATTTTACACCTTCTTTATCAGGCTTGTCAAGATGTATCTCGAGAGTGTTGAAAAACAAGTGACAAAATGGTTGGTTAATTGACGGAAGGGGAAAAATTTAATACAATTGGAGCAACCATCAATACAGGAGAGTTGCTATGGAAAAAGAGCATTTTGTAGAGACGGGAAGGGATTCATTCTTTGGCGAATATTTATATGATCAAATTGTGCCCGAGGATCATTTTTTGCGTAAACTCAAACAACAGATTCCGTGGGAACGGTTTACCCGGCGCTTGATCCAGCTCTACAAAGGTG